>Ga0164290_1000028_pt1 | contig 545462 bp, 535 predicted proteins | sample Micstemetagenome_FD_108782 | JGI IMG/M metagenome (GOLD analysis project Ga0164290, IMG submission 108782) | Contaminated culture microbial community from soil near Moab, Utah, USA - Microcoleus steenstrupii SON62 (Illumina Assembly) | ecosystem: Environmental > Terrestrial > Soil > Soil crust... | reverse complement strand
GGCCCCATGCTCCCCCACGGGCTCACAGGCCCCAGGGCTGAACGGGCTCTGCCTCGGCCTTCCGGCCCAGCCGGGACGATCCCCATTCCTATCGTCCCCAAGGCAACGTCAACATACAAGGGCGGAGGGTGGGGCAGCGAAGCGACCCGCTTCGCCGGGGGAGGGCGAAGAGTGGGATGGGGGCGCGTGCTGCGAAGCGCGCGAGCGGGCTCAGCCGAGCGCGCGCCGGCGCTTGCGAACGAGCGCCAGCATGCCGAGTCCCGCGAAAAGCAGGGCATAGGTGCCGGGTTCCGGCACCGGGACCGGATTGCCGACCATGAGCGATGCGCTCCCCGCGCCCAGCGACGTCGATTGGAGGTAGCGGCCTCCCTGCTCGCGCGATGGATTCCCGCGCGTCATATGAGGTTCCTCGTGGCATGAAGTGGCCACGGAACTGAAGCGCTCGCATGAAGCGCTCGAATGAAGCGCTCGACGCGGAGAACGCGGGGAAGAGCGAACCATTTCGTCCTCTTGGTTTTGACCTTCCTCCGCTTCCCGCGTCCTCCGCGTCGAGCGCTTTGGGGCCGCCGCCCCGACACTCACAGGACGTACACAGTCACGACGGTCGCCGCAGGGCGACGCATGCGCCTATCAGCTCATGCGATGGGAACCGCGGAGGTTGCGGTTACCGACCGCCCGAAACGTCGAGCACTGCGCCGTGCGTGAACGAGGCCTTCTCCGACACGAGCCAGACGACGGCCTCGGCGATCTCGTCGGGCTGGCCGAGTCGCCCGAGCGGCGTCGAAGCGGCGACGCGCTTCGCGAGTTCGGCACCGCCGAGCGGAACGATGATGTCGGTCTCGGTGGTGCCGGGACGCAGGCAGTTCACGCGGATGCCATCGGCCCCGACTTCTTTCGCAAGCCCGATGGTGAAGCTGTCGACCGCGCCCTTCGACGTCGCGTACGCCACCATGCCCGGCATGCCGCCGTAGCGTGCGGCGATGGAACCGACGTTGACGATCGCGCCGCCCTTGCCGCCGTGCTTGCGTGCCATGCGCTTCACCGCTTCGCCGCAACACCAGAACAGGCTGTCGATGTTGGTGCCGAATACTTCGTGCAACGGCGCATCGGTCATGTCTTCCACGGCGACGAGCGGGCCCGTGATGCCGGCATTGTTGACGAGCGCCGTCACCGTGCCGAGTTCGCGATCGACGGTCTCGAACAGCCGCTGCACTTCGTCGCGCCTGGCAACGTCGGCCTGCAGCGCGATCGCGCGGCCGCCGGCTTTGCGGATGTCGGTGATCACGCCCTCGGCGGCGGCACGGTTTCGCGCGTAGTTGACGCAGACTGCAAAGCCTTCGCGTGCGCCGAGGCGGGCGATGGATGCACCGATGCCGCGGCCGGCACCGGTCACGACGAGAACACCGTCGGCAGCAAGCGTCACTTGGTCTCCGTGGCGGGTGCCGCCGGCGTAGCAGGGGCAGCAGGGGCCGGTTGTGGTGCAGGATTCTGCGACTCCGGCGGCAGCGTCGGTTCATGCACGATGCGCACGTCCTCGACGAAGTACTGCGTATCGCCGAAGCAGGACGTCGGGATCCCCACGTGCTGCTTGTAGTCCACCGATACCCGCTGGCCGATGTTCTCGTTCAGCTTCTTCGCCACCGCTTCGCTTCTCACGGTGAAGAGGAACGGCTCGGCGACGGTGCCGGGCATGGTCACCAGCTTGAGCTCGCCTTCCCAGGTCTTGCAGATCCAGCCGCGCTTCGAAAGCTTCTGCAGGTAGCCCGCCCGCTCGCCCTCGGCGTAGCTCCACCAGAGCACGAACCAGGTGTAGAGGACGAACAGCAGAACGGGGAAGACAACGAGCCAGAACAACCACTTCCAGCCTCGTCCTTTGCTTGCTTGGGCCATGGGCCGGATCTCCTTGTAGTGGAGGAACGCGTCGGGCGCGCCCTTGCCCAAATTGTAGGGCCTGTCAGCGCCCGCTAACCGACCCTGCGCCGTACCCCGTCGTCCAGGTGACGGCGATTTGCGCGTCGGCCGGCCGATATTCGCGCGAACCCTCGGCCCCCGATAGGGTCGACACGATGCGCTTCATGGACTTACGGCCTTGTCGGCGGTTTCGAACGAGTGGCATGCAACCTGCTAAATCCCTTCGCGTAAGCGTGACTTTGCACGCCCCCCTTTCTCGGACACGGGAGTCCGCCATGCCTATCCTCGTTCTGCTCGGAAAACTGCTCGATCTGGTCAACAGCGTCACCCGCCCGGTGCCGGTGCGCCAGCCGATCCCCGTGCGAGCGAAGGGGCAGCGTCGGCGCTGACTCTCTCGCGGCGGCCTTCGGTGGCCGGCCTAAGCAGGATCGCACATGCCGTTCGCCCTTTTCCTCGTAACCCTGGGCGGGTTCCTGATCGCCATCGGTTACTACATCTACTGCACGTTCTTCGGCGCGCGGCTGCTGTCACGTTGTGACGTGCCAGGGGAAACCGCGTTCAACGTCGAGCCCCACATGAACCCGATGCGCATCACCGCGCGCTCGGTGCCCGGGCGCGCCGATGGCGCGGCTGATCTGCGCCTCGAACTGGAACGCGAAGGCAGCTGGCAATGGAGCCGGCAGGTGCGCCTGCCCATCACGGGCGACGAGGTCACGGTGGAGCAGATGCGGCTTGATCGTCCGGGCCGCTACCGGCTGAAGACCTTCGGCGGCGGTAACCGGGGCGCGACTTCAGTCAGCATCCAGATGCGGGTCCACGAGCCGAAAGCGTCGATCTACGTGCTGGCCGGCGGCATGCTGGCCGGCGGTTTCGTGAGCCTGCTCGTTCTCCTCGCCTGAACGATGTCCACCCTCCCGATGGGCCTGCGGCCCTTCCCCCCAGGGGGCCAGCCCGCTTGGGGCGGCCCGGCGCGGGCTGAGGTGACATCCCCCCCGATGGGCCTGCGGCCCTTTCCCCCCAGGGGGCCAGCCCGCTTGGGGCGGCCCGGCGCAGGCTGAGTTCGGCTTCGGGCTCCGGTGACCGACGCAGCCGCAGGTTTCTCCCCGCCCCGACGCACCCGCGTCGCCCGGGACGTCATCGTGATCGCTGCCATCGTGGTGGCCGCGATCGTTGCTCACCTCCTGTGGGCCGGCAAGCACATGCGTGCGGAAGTGTCCGACAACGCTCTGGCGGTGCGCGGCGATCTGCTCGGACCGACCCTGCCTCTCGACCAGATCGACGTGGCGGCAGTGCGGGTCGTGGATCCGCATACCCAGATCACGACGATGGTCTTCGGAGGCGGTCTCGCCGGCTACCGGAGCGGTTGGTTCCGTCTGGCGGACGGCAGCCGCGCCCAGGCCTTCGTCCGGGACGGGCAGCCTGCCGTGCTGTTGCCCACGCACCATGGCTATTCGCTGCTGGTCTCGGTAGCCGATCCCGACGCGTTCGTCGCGAAGCTGCGCAAGCGGCATAGTCAGTCGCGCGACTGATTGCCCCCATCCCCACCTTCCCCCGCTTTCGGCGGAGGAAGGAGTGCCTTCGCTCTGCAGGGCGGCAACAGATGCACTCCTTCCCCCACGCGACAGCGTGGGGGAAGGTTGGGATGGGGGCTCGATCAGTCGCTCAAGCCCCGAATCTTCCCCCGCCGACTCGGTCGAACCCAAGTCTTGTACAGTGCAAAGCACGACAGGAGTCACAAGCATGAGAAGCATCTGGGCTCTGGGCGCGCTGTTCCTGGCCGGCGCCGTATTCGCGGAATCGCCGGACTACAGCGAAGGCTGGGCTGCCTACCAGCGGCAGGACTACACCACTGCAATCCGTTATCTCGTCATGGCGGCCGACGCGGGCGACGCCCGTGCGGCCCGTGCTCTCGCGGACATCCACGAACGAGGCCTGGGCACGCCGGTCGACCGTGAACAGGCCTTCCGTTGGCGCCGCCTCGCTGAGGAGTTGAGCGTCGGCAAGACCGCGGCCACGCGTGCCGAAGTCGAGGATCCCGACGTCTGGCGCAAGCGCGCGCTGGAGGCCGAGAAGCGTGAATGGGAGGCGCGCGAAGCCCTGCGCAAACAGGATGAGGCGCGCAAACGTGCCGAGCAGCGCCAAGCCTATCGCTCGAACGAGTTCTACTGGGGCTACGGCTCCGGCTTCTACGATCCGTTCTGGGGCCCCGGCTACTGGGGGCCGCGCTGGGGCTACGGTCCCGGCTGGGGCTACGGGTCCGGCATCACCTTCGGCTTTACCCAAAGGTATCGGTGGTGAGGTGAGATAATCCGGCGTTCCGTTCGCCATTTCCGTCTGGCCCGAAGGGCGCGGCAGCACCGCGCCCTTTTCGTTGGCTGGTTTGCCCTGATATCCCGACAATGAGTCCGCACGCCGCCGCACCCGTCGCGACCGTCCCGAGGAGCGATCCCGCTCCCCGGGCGCGCAGCGACTGGCGCGTCATCCGCTCGTTGCTGCCGTACCTGCTCGACTACAAGTGGCGGGTGGGGGTGGCGCTCACCTTCCTGGTCTGCGCGAAGCTCGCCAACGTCGGCGTGCCGCTGGTCATGAAGAGAATCGTGGACTCGCTGGATGCCAAGCAGCAGATCCTGGTACTGCCGCTGGCCCTGCTCGTGATGTACGGTTTGCTGCGGCTGTCGACGACGCTGTTCGCGGAGTTGCGCGACATCGTCTTCGTGCGCGTCGCGAAGCGTGCCATCCGCCGCGTGGCGCTCCAGGTGTTCCAGCATCTGCACGCATTGTCGCTGCGCTTCCATCTGGAGCGGCAGACCGGCGGCGTCACGCGCGACATCGAACGCGGCACGCGCGGCATCTCCACGCTGCTTTCGTACATGCTGTTCTCGATCATCCCGGTGATCCTGGAGTTCGGCCTGGTGGCGGTGGTGCTGCTCGCCAAGTTCGACTGGCGTTTCCCCGCGGTGACCTTCGGTGCGGTCGCGATCTACATCGCGTTCACCTTCGCGATCACCGAATGGCGCATGGACATCCGGCGCCGTGCGAACGAGCTCGATTCGAAGGCCAACACCCGCGCCATCGACAGCCTGCTCAACTACGAGACGGTCAAGTACTTCAACAACGAGGAGTTCGAGGCGCGCCGCTACGACGAGAACCTGCGCAAGTACGAGTCGGCGGAGGTGAAGAACGAAGCCTCGCTCGGCATCCTCAACATCGGGCAGAGCCTCATCATCGCAGTGGCGGTGACGCTGCTGATGATCCTGGCCGCCGGCGGCGTGGCCGACGGCAAGCTCACGCTGGGCGACCTGGTGCTGGTGAACGGGCTACTGATCCAGCTCTACATCCCGCTCAACTTCCTCGGCATGGTCTACCGCGAGATCAAGCAGTCCCTGACCGACATGGACCGCATGTTCCGCCTCCTGCGTGAAAATCGCGAGATAGCCGATCGACCCGGCGCCCAGGATCTCCGGCTGAACGGTGCGCGCGTGACGTTCGAGCATGTGGACTTCCGTTACGATGCCAACCGCGCGATCCTGCACGACGTGAGCTTCGAGATCCCGGCCGGCGGCACGGTGGCGGTGGTGGGCGCGAGCGGATCGGGGAAGTCGACGCTGGCCCGGCTGCTCTACCGCTTCTACGACGTGCAGGGCGGCCGCATCGCCATCGACGGGCAGGATATCCGTGACGTCACGCAGAAGAGCGTGCGCGCCGCCATCGGCATCGTTCCGCAGGACACGGTGCTCTTCAACGACACCATCTACTACAACATCGCATACGGCGACACCGAGGCCACCCGCGAGCAGGTGATCGACGCTGCGCGCTCGGCGCACATCCACGACTTCATCGCTTCGCTGCCCGACGGCTATGACGCGATGGTCGGCGAGCGGGGCTTGAAGCTCTCCGGCGGCGAGAAGCAGCGTGTCGCCATCGCGCGCGCGATCCTCAAGAATCCCGGCGTGCTCATCTTCGACGAAGCTACTTCGGCGCTCGACAGCAAGTCGGAGCGCGCGATCCAGGAAGAGCTCGCCCGTATCGCGGCCGACCGCACCACGCTGGTGATCGCGCACCGGCTGTCGACCATCGTCGACGCCGACCAGATCCTCGTCATGGAAAGCGGTCGCATCGTCGAGCGCGGCACCCACCGGGAGTTGCTGGCCCTGGGCGGAAACTATGCGCAGATGTGGGCGCTGCAGCAGCAGGAGGAGAGGTCGGTCGCTTTCGTCAGCAACCCCGCGGGGCCGGCTCTAAGCGTTGACCGACCCTAGTTCGGCTGTGACTGTAGTCGCGCGCACGTAGTCCTCGAACTGCGCGAGCGGCACCGGCGGGCTGAACAGGTAGCCCTGGAACGCGAAGCAGCCGTTCGCGCGCAGGAACTCGAGCTGCCGCAGATCCTCGACGCCCTCGGCGATCACGTCGAGACGGAGGTTGTGCGCCATGCCGATGATCGCCTGCACGATCATCGCGTCGTCGGAATCGGCCTTCAGATCGCGGACGAACGAGCGGTCGATCTTGAGCTGCTCGAGCGGCAGACGCTTGAGATAGGCGAGCGACGAGTAGCCGGTGCCGAAGTCGTCCATGGAGAAGCCGATGCCGAGCGCGCGCAGCGACTTCATGCGCGTGACCGCCACGTCCACGTCGTCGAGCACCGTGCCCTCGGTCAGTTCGAGCTTGAGCCGTGCGGGGTCCGCCCCGCTCGCGGCGAGGACCGCCTGCACGTGTTCGACGAAATCGTGCTGGCGGAACTGGCGCGGGCTCACGTTCACCGCGAGGCGCAGGCGACGCAGGATCGGATCGTTCTGCCAGACCGCCAGTTGGCTGCAGGCGGCACGCAGCACCCAGTCACCGATGCTGAGGATGACGCCGGTTTCCTCCGCGAGCGCGATGAACTCTCCGGGCGGGATCAGCCCGCGAGCAGGGTGCTCCCATCGCACCAGCGCTTCGGCCCCGACCGCCTCCCCGTTGGCGCTCATCTGCACCTGGAAGTGCAGGCGCAACTGGCCGCGCTCGGCGGCGTGGCGAAGATCGGATTCGAGCGCCGCCCGCTGCTCGAGCGCCACCTGCAGGGCCGGGTCGAAGAAGTCCATGCCGTTGCGTCCGGCCGCCTTGGCGCGGTACATCGCCGCGTCGGCGCGGCGCAGGCTTTCGTCCACGGAAGTCTCGAATCCGCGGAACAGCGTGATGCCGATGCTGCAGCTGCCCTCGTGCGGGTCGCCGGGCGGCAGCGGGCAGGGCATGGACAACGAGGCGAGCATCTTCAGTGCGATGCCCTCGGCGAGCGCGCTTGCCACGTGACGGTCCGCACCCAGGTCCTCCGCGACCACGACGAATTCGTCGCCGCCCAGCCGCGCTACCGTGTCGGTGCGCCGCACGCACTCGGTGAGCCGGCGCGAGATCTCGATCAGCAGCTGATCGCCGATGGTGTGCCCGCGGGTGTCGTTCAGGGTCTTGAAGTGATCGAGGTCGATGAAGAAGACGGCGCCGTGGCTGCCACTGCGCGCGCCGGCCGCGAACGCGTGCTGCATCCGGTCGTGCAGCAGGCGGCGGTTCGGCAGGCCGGTGAGCGGATCGTAGAACGCGAGCCGCCGGATTTCCTCCTCGGCTGCGCGCCGCTCGCTCACGTCGCGCAGGGAACCGACCAGGTGCGTGACCTCACCGCGCGGCGCCGTGACGGCCGACACCGTGAGCGACGCCGGGAACGTCTCTCCGGAGGCACGGCGGCACAGGATCTCGCCCTGCCAGAAGCCGCTTTCGATCACCGCCCGGCAGAGGGCACGGTAGAACCCGGCATCGAAGCGGTCGGCCGCGATGATCTCGAAATCGCGCCCCGCGGCCTGCGCCGGTTCGACGCCGACCATCTTGCCGAAAGCGCGGTTCACCCGCAGCAGCCGCCCCTCGGCGGTGGCGACGAACATGCCCTCCTGGGCGTCGAACGCGGTGGCGGCGATGCGCAGTTCCTGCTCGGTGTTCTGGGTCTCGGTCACGTCCATGGTGGCGCCGATGAAGCCCGCCATGCGTCCGAGCGCATCGGTGCGCGGGGCGCCGCGGTCCTCGACCCAGCGGTATTCGCCGTCGCGATTGCGCATCCGGAAGCGCATGCTGAAGGCTTTGCGCTCCACGAACGACTTGTGATAGGTCGCGATCACCCGTTCGGCGTCCGCGGGGTGGAGCAGTGTCTCCCAGGCCTCGCCCAGTTCCTGCTCGAGCGAGCGGCCGGTGAAATCGAGCCAGCCCTGGTTGACGAAGTTCACGCTGCCGTCGGGCCCGCTCATCCAGATCATGGTCGGCGCGGCGTTCGCGGCGGTGCGGAAGCGCGATTCGCTCTCGCGCAGCGCCGCCTCCGCGAGCCGGGCGTCGGTGACGTCATGCATCAAGCGGAACTCGCCGCGTAGCGATGCCGCACCCGCGAAGCTGACCCAGCGCATGCTACCGTCCTTGCGACGCAATTGCACGGTGCGTGGCTCCGGAAACCCGGCCGCCCGGTCGCCCTCGTAAATCTGGCGCATCTCGTCGGCGCGCGCTCCGTAGAGCAACTCGAACCAGCGCGCACGGGTGCCGACCTCGACGTTGGTGTAGCCGGTGATGAGCTCGGCGGCCCGGTTCATCACGACTTGCCCGTCCTGCACCAGGATCGCACCGACTGGGAGTTTTTCCACGATGTGCTGCAGCCAGCCTTCGCTCTCGCGCAGCGCCTGCTCGGCGCGCTTCTGATCGGTCAGGTCGCGCACGATCATGCTGGAGCGCGCCTCGCCCCTGCTGTCCTGGAACAGCACAGAGGAGACCTCCGCCTCGAAGCGCTCGCCGCCGGATCGGATCATGGTGAGCTCGCCGCGGAAGCGCCCGGTGCTCTTGCGCATCTCGATCGCCTTGGCGAGCCGCGGATCGGTGAGATCGACCACACCGGCGCGTCCCAGGCTGCAGAGTTTCTCCTCGGTGTAGCCGAACATACGACAGGCTTCGGGATTCGCGGAGAGGATGAGTCCGTCCGGGGACGTGAGCAGGATCGCCTCGCCGCTGTTCTCGGTGAGCAGCCGGAACATCACGTCGCGCTCGCGCAGGGCTTCGCGCGCGCTGCGGCGGTCGCGTAGCAGATTCCACTCGCGTCGCGCGCGCTCGATGCTGGCCGGCATCTGCGCGAACGCTTCGGGTGACTTCACCAGGAAATCGATGGCACCGGCCTTCATGGCGGCCACGGCGGTCGTTTCGTCGCCCTGGCTCGTCATGATCATGACCGGATAGGCAGCGCCCTCGGCCGGGCCACTCAACGCCTCGATGGCCTGGCCGTCGGGCAGGTTCACGTCCATCAGCACGAAATCGGGCTTGCGCTGCGCGATCTCGCGGCGGAATTCGGCGAGCGAGCTCGCGACCCGCAGGTGGAACCCGGCCCCGAGCGACCGACGCAGCGCCTCGGCGTGAGCCGAATCGTCCTCGACCAGCAGCAGGTCCATCGTGCCGGTATCCGGGACGGGATCGCCGTGCTGCGTCATGCCCGGGGTTGCTCGTTCCATTGCAGCCAGTAACGCCCGAGTGTCGTCAGCAACTCTTCGAAGACGTCGCGTTCGAACGGTTTCACGACGTAGCTGTTGACGCCGAGCAGATAGGCTTGCTCGACGTCCTCGTTGGCGCTCGAAGTGGTGAGGGCGACCACCGGAATGCTGCCGAGCTTCTCGTCGCCCTTGATGGCGGCGAGCACCTCCAGGCCGCCGAGCCGCGGCAGGCGCAGGTCGAGCAGCACCAGGCCGGGCCGGGCCGGAGCGTAGCCCTGGTAGCGGCCGGTATGACGCAGATAGTCCAGCGCGGTTTCGCCGTCGCTCACGTGTTCCATGCAATAGGGCATCCCGACTGCCGAGAAATTGCGTCGCACGATCTCCGCATGCGCCGGATCGTCCTCGACCAGAAGCACGGTCGTCGTGCGGTCGGAAGGCATGGTCGGGCTCATGGGGCGGGTCTCCGGGCTTCGGGGAGCGTGAATATAAAGCACGAGCCGTGCCCCGCTCCCGCGGACTCCACGTCTATACGACCGCCATAGAGCTCCACGATGCGCTGCACCAGGGTGAGTCCCACGCCGGTGCCGGCGCTCGACCCGTCCAGCTTGTCGAACAGGCCGAAGATGCGCTCGTTGTGGCGCGGATCGATGCCGATGCCGTTGTCGCGCACGAAGAACACCGGCTCCGAGCCGGCCTCGCGCAGGCCGACGTGGATGTGCGGGCGGCTCTGGCCGCCCATGAACTTGGCGGCGTTGTCGATGAGGTTCTGCCAAATCTGGGTGAGCCGGGTGCGATCGCCGTACAGCGGCACGTCGGCGTCGTCGAGTTCGACGCGCGCGCCGGAGCGACTCACCGCGCCGGCCGTAAGGCGCAGCGCGCCTTCGGCGATTTCGCGGAAGCTCGTGTGCACCGGCGGGTTGCGGTTGCGGCCGACGCGCGACAGTTCCAGCAACTCGTCGAGCAGGCGACCCATGCGGTCGGCGGCGTGGGTGATGTAGCCCAGGTCCGAATTCACCTTGGCCGCGTCGCCGGTCGCGAGATCATCGGCGAGGTAGCCCGCGAAGGTGCGTATGGTGACCAGCGGGCTCTTGAGGTCGTGCGAGACCGTGTAGGTGAAGCGCTCGAGTTCGGTGTTCTTCGTGCGCAGCTCGCGTTCGATCCGGTTGCGCCCGGTCACGTCGTGCACCAGCACGAGCCGGCCGTGCCGCCCCTCGAAGGCGACCCCGTGCGAGGACACCTCGACTTCCATGCGCTCGCCGTCGCGGGTGAGATGGGTCCATTCGATACCCGTGTGGAAGCCGCGGTCCAGAGTCGGAACCGTCTGCTGCACGCGTTCGGCCTCCTCGGGCGGGTGCAGATCGACGAGGTGCAGAGCGAGAAACTCTTCGCGCGTCCAGCCGTAGCGATGCACGGCCGCGGCGTTGACGGCGAGTATCGTGAGATCGAGCGGGTCGTACACGAACATGGGTTGCGGGTTGGTCTCGAACATCGAGCGGTAACTGGTCTCGCGGTCGCGCAGCGCCTGCTGCGCGTGATGCAGGTCGGTGACGTCCTGCAGGATGCCGCGCAGCCGCACGGTACGCCCGTCCTGTCGCACCGCTTCGCCGCGCACGCGCACCCAGAGGCGGCGCCGGTTCGCGGTCACGAACGGCAGTTCGAGGTCCCAGGGTTCGCCGTGGTCGATCGCGGTCTGCACCGCCGAAGTGATGGCCGACCAGGCCTCGGGCGCATAGAACTCGAACGCGCGTTCCAGCGGCGGATGCTCGACCGGCTCGATCTCGTGGATACGGTAGATCGCCTCGGTCCAGCGCGAGCGGCGGGTCGCCACATCGAGTTCCCAGCCGCCGATGCGCGCCATGTTGCCCATGCTGCGCAGGAGTTCCTCGGAGCTCGCGAGCTCCAGTTCGAGTGCCTTGTGGTCCGAGATGTCGTGGTGCGCCACCACGACCCAGCCGGCGTGGCCGGCAAGCGGCGTCACGCGCAGCAGATACCAGAAGCGCGTGCCGTCCGGTTGGTCGCACGGATACTCGAGCGTATAGAGCTGGCGCTCGCCGCTCATCACGGCGCGGATGCCTGCCACCGCATCGGCGGCACCGCGATCGCCCGGGTTGCCGATCCCACGCTCGCACATCGTGAGGTAGTCCGCGCCGATCAGCTCCGCGCCGGTGGCGGCACCCGCCGTGTGCGCGACTTGGCGCCATTCGGCGTTCACTTCCACCACCTTGCCATCGGCGTCGAGCACGGCCACACCGGCGCTCAGCGAATCCAGCACCCCGCGCACGAAGACCGACCGGGACTCCAGACGCGCGACGGCAGACTGCAGTTCGGCCGTGCGGTCGGCCACCGCCTGTTCGAGCGCGGCGTTGGTGGCGAGCAGCCGGTCGTCGGCGATGTTGAGCTGTGCCGCGGCGAGCAGGGTCGCGCCCGCGAAGCCGAAGACAGAGGCCAGCACCATCCACAGGACGCCGAGCTCCATTCCGAACCAGCCGAGTTCGTGAGCGACCACGCGGAAGCCGCCGGCGGCGAGCGGCAGCAGCAATGCAACGGGCAGCAGGATGCGTGCGAAGCGGCCGCCGGCTCGATCTGCCAGCACCAGGCGCGCGAGCGGTGAGCCCGGATCGACCGCGATGGCGGCGACCGCTGCACAGAGCAGGGCGAAGCTGGTGTGCAGCGCGATGGTGGCGACCACCGGCCCCAGGCTGCGCAGCGGATAGAAGCCGTAGAGATGGCCCGCGAAGCCGCCCAGGGCCAGCAGCGCAGCGAACACCGCGAAGCTGTCGCTCAGGATCGCGGCACGGCGCGACGCCGCGCCGTCGATCCACAGGCTCGCCCCCAGGCTGGCGAAGGCCAGCGAGGTGATGAGCGCCATGCGACCGCCGCCGTCTGCCAGTGCTACGGTCACGAAGAGCTGATCGATGTGGAGATCGGCACCGGTCAGATGCTCCCAGAGGTGGGCGAGCGCCATGGCGGTCAGCAGGGCTGCGCACCAACGGCTTGCGCGATCCGCCCGCCGGACGCGCATCAGCAGCGCGGCGCCGAGCAACGTCAGTCCGAGCGCGGTGTTCACCTTCATGGTGGGACGGCCGGGGATCACCTGCTTCAGCACGCCCACGTCGAAGACCCAGCCCAGCAGCACCAGAGGTCCCAGGATCGTCAGGCCGAGCGCGACCCAGCCGGCGAACCGGACGTTTGCGGGTGCGTTTGCAGACCAGGGCATCGGGACTGTCATGGGTGGATTCGGCGGTGGGGCGGCAGGACGCCACGGGCGCGTCACCGCCCAACCGTTTACGGCACGCCCGGCGCCGGACCTGAGGCACACCCCCCAGGGGGGCGGATCAGGCGGCCGTGGCAGCGCCGGCCAGGGCCGGCAGCGAGACGCGCACGCAGGTGCCGCGGCCGCCTGGGCCGGCGTCGAGGCGGGCTTCGCCGCCGTGACGCTCGGCGATCTGGCGCACGATGGCGAGCCCCAGGCCGCTGCCTTCGGCGCCCGCACCCAGTACCCGGTGGAAGCGCTCGAAGACCCGTTCCCGCTCGGCCTCCGGCACCCCGGGACCGCCGTCGGTGACCGTCAGCAGCGCGCGCGGTCCGTCGCGATGGACCGCCACGGTCACCTCCGTGCCGCTCGGGCAGTAGGCGATGGCGTTGTCGATGAGGTTGCCGGTGAGTTCGCGAAGGAGCGTCGCGTCGCCTTCGATCCAGAGCGGCTCTTCGCCTTCGAATCCGAGGTCGATGCCGTGTTCGAGGGCACGCGGGATCCAGTCTGCGGTGGTGTCGCGAGCGAGCCGCGTAAGATCCAGGCGTTCGCGACGGACGGTGACCTGGCCTTCCGGTTCGGCGCGCGCGAGACTCAGGAGCTGATTCACGAGATGTGCGGTGCGATCCGTGCCGGCGACGATCTGCCGCAGCGAGCTGCGCACCGCTGCTGCATCGGTCGTGCGCAGCCCCAGTTCCGCCTGGGTCTTGAGGCCGGTAAGCGGGGTGCGCAGCTGGTGCGCGGCATCGGCCACGAACCGACGCTGCGCGGCGAGCACGTGGCCGAGGCGCGTGAGCAGATCGTTGAGTGCGCGTACCAGCGGCTGCGTTTCCAGCGGCGTGACGGTGGCGTCCACGGGGCTCAGGTCCTGGGCCGAGCGCCCGCCGATCTCGCGCGCCAGGGCGGTGAGCGGTTCGAGACCGCGGCGCACGCCGAGCCACAGGCCTATGGCTGCGATCGCGACCAGGGCCACGAGCGGCAGCAGCATGCTCGCGATGATCTCGAGCGCGAGGGTGTCGCGCTTGTTGAGCGTTTCGGCCACCTGCACGATGAACGTGGCGCCCGCGGGCCGGTAGGTGGCCACGCGGACCGGATCGCCCTGGAGGGCACCGTCGAAGCAAAACGGTGCGGCGCCCTGCTCCGGTACCTTCGGCGGTTCCGGCAGGCCGCGGTGGCCGCCCACGAACGTGCCGTCGAGTTCGGAGACCTTGTAGTAGATCCGATCGCGCTGATCGGAGTCCAGCATCTGCTGGGCGGCGGTGGGCAGGTCGATGGTGATCCTGCCTTCGAACGACGTGGTCACGAGCTGCGCCAGCGCGACCGTCGTATCGGTGATCCAGCGATCGTAGACCTGGTTCGCAAAGCGGTAGGCAGTCGCATACGCAGCGAGCGCACTTACCACCACCAGGGCTGCTGCCGGCCCGATCAGCCACGCGAACAGCCGCCGCCGCAGCGACGGCATGCGCGTCGCGTCGGCTTCAGCCATCGGCGGATTTTTCGATGAGGTAGCCGAGCCCGCGCAACGTGCGGATGCTGACCCCCGCCGGTTCCAGCTTGCGACGCAGGCGGTGCACGTAGACCTCGATCGCGTTGGTGCCGACGTCCTCGTCCCAGCCCGTCATGGATTCGACCAGCTGCTCCTTGCTCACGACCCGGCCGGCGCGGCGCGCGAGCAGCTCGAGCACGCCGAATTCACGCGCGGAAAGGTCGAGCCGTTCCGATCCATGATAGGCGGAGCGGGCGGCGGTGTCGACCGTGATCGCGCCGATCTCGATGCGGCCGCCGCCGCTCGCTTCGCGCCGGCGCAGCAGCGCCCGCACGCGGGCTTCCAGTTCCGGAAGGTCGAACGGTTTCGCGAGATAATCGTCGGCGCCTGCATCGAGCCCGGCGACGCGATCGTCGAGCCCGTCGCGCGCGGTGAGCACGAGGACAGGCAGGTGCGTGCCCCGTGCGCGAAGGCGCTTCAGCACTTCCATGCCGTCCATGCGCGGCAGACCTAGATCGAGCACCACCAGGTCGTACGGATACTGCGTGAGCGCCTGATCGGCGCGCGCGCCATCGATGGCATGGTCGACGGCGTGGCCGGCAGCGCGTAGGGTACGCAGCAATCCGTCGGCAATGACGGGGTCATCTTCGATTATCAGCAGTCGCATCTTCCGTGTCGCACACCCATCGTAAGGAAGCAGTAAGGCTAACCCGCAAGCATGCGCGCCGTCGAGTTGCGGCCGTCCGCCTTACTTCGCCAGCCCAAGCCCCCTATTCCTGTGACTCCATGTCGTCCTCAGTGGTTCGTCTTCTGCTCCCGCGCAGTGCCTGCGCGGCGTTTCTCCTGTCTGCCGCCTTCGCCGGGGCCGCGGACGGTATGCCCACGCGCGGCCTCGGCTATGCCGAAGCGCTAGCGTTGCTGCAGGCCCGCAACCGCGACGTGCAACTCGCGCAGCGCGGTGTGGAAGCGGCCCAGGCCGACACGCTGACCGCCCGCGCGCGGCCCAACCCGAATTTCTCGTTCAGCGCGACCGCCATCCATCCGCGGATCAGCGTCGGGCCTGGCGCTGATCCCGGCAGTCCGGTGGATGCCATCGTGCAGCTTTCGCAGACCTTCGAGCGTGGTAACAAGCGCGAGCTGCGCGGCGAGACGAGCCGTTACGCGTTCGAGGCGGCGCGCGGCGATCTCGCGGAGACGCTGCGCCAGGGCAGCGTGGTGCTCGCTGGGACCTACTACAATCTGCTGCTCGCACAGGAACGCGTGCACATCGCCGAGGACACAGCGGTGTTGCTGGCGAAGACCGTGGGTGCGGCGGAACTGCGCCTCAAGGCGGGTGACATCGCGCCCTCGGATCTTTCGCGCATCCGCGTCGACCAGCTGCGGGCCGAGAACGATCGGCGCGCCGCCGTCGCCGAACGCGACCGGGCCCGGCTCGCGCTCGCCTACGTGATCGGCCTCGATGCCGAAGCCGCCGCGCTGGTCGCGACCGATGCGTGGCCCGGCGCGGGCGAGCCCGCGCCGGTCGATCTGAAGGCGGCGGTGGAGGCGCGCCCCGACGTGAAGGCTGCAGCGCTGCGCGTCCGGTCGGCCGAGAAGGCGCGCGACCTCGCGCGAGCGTTGCGTTCCCGCGACGTCACGCTCGCGGCGCAGTACGAGCGTTATCAGGGCCAGACCAGCAACAATACCGTCGGGTTCGGCGTGAGCGTGCCGCTGTTCCTCAACTACAACTACGAAGGCGAGATCCGCCGGGGCGAGGTCAACCTGCAGACTGCCATGGATTCACTGGAGCGCACGCGCGCACTGGCGCTGGTCGAGATCAATCGTGCGTGGGCGGATCTCGCTTCCGCTCGCGAACGGGTGCAGCGCTACGACAGCGGGCTGCTCAAGGAGGCGCAGCGAGCCGCCGACGCGGCGGAGTTCGCCTATCGCAACGGTGCCCTGGGCGTGATCGATCTGCTGGACGCACGGCGCGTGCACGCGTCCACCCGCAACGATGCCGCCGCTGCGCGCGCGGATCTCGCCCGCGCGTTGGTCGCCTGGCAGGCAGCCACCACCGCCTATACGCCGCAACCATGAAGCGCGTCCGGTCCCTCATCGCGGGTGGCGTGGCGCTGGTGGTGCTCGGTGCCGCGGCCTGGTCGCAGTATCCGAAACTGATGACGGAGCATCACGAGCAGCGCCCGGTGCCGGCGGCACCGGCGGCCCTCAATGGCACGGTGTTGCGCTTCGAGGCCGGTGCGCCGCAGCTTTCCTACCTCAAGATCCAGCCGGCGGAGGACTTTCCGGAGCCGCTGGTGGAAGCGCTGAGCGGCCGCATCACCTACGACGACAACCGGACCGCGCGCGTGAGCGCGCCGATTGCGGGACGGGTGGCTCGCATCGAGGTGCAGCTTGGCCAGAAGGTGGCGCGCGGTACCGTGCTGGCCTGGCTCGATGCGCCGGATTTCGCGCAGGCCGTGGCCGATGTCAAGCGCGACGAGATCGAAGTGAAGCAGCGGCAGCTCGTGTACGACCGCGCCAAGCTCCTGTTCGAGGGTGAGGTGATGCCGCGCAAGGAGTTCGAGGCGGCCGAGACCGATCTGCGCGAAGCGGAGGTGGAACTCGGTCGCGCGCGCAAACGGGTCGAAGTGCTGGCGCAAGGCGGCGCGTCGGAGAGCGGCGAGCTGGCATTGCGCGCACCGGTGGCCGGCGTGGTGACCGAACGCGCCATCAATCCCGGCACGCAGGTGGGCCCCGACACCGACAAGCCGCTGTTCGTCGTCTCCGATCCCGAGCGTTTGTGGGCACTGGTGGACGTTCCCGAACAGCACCTCGGTGTCCTGCGTGCGGGTCAGCGCGTGAGCGTCGAAGTGGACGCCTACCCCGGCAAGTCCTTCGATGCGGCCGTGGTCCACATCGGTGAAGTGCTCGATGCGGCGACCCGTCGCGTGCAGGTGCGCTGCGCCCTCGACAATCCGGAGCGTCTGCTGAAGCCCGAGATGTACGTGCGCGTGACGCCGCTCGCGGGTTCCGGACAGAAGCGCGTCCGCATTCCCAATGCGGCCCTGGTCACGGTCGGTGTGAGCAGCTACGTGTTCGTCGAGCGTGAGCCGGGCGTCCTGGAGCGCCGCAAGGTGGCGATCGCGCAGCAGGGCCGCGAGTACAGCTATCTGAAGGATGGTGTCGCCGCGGGCGAACGCGTGGTCGTGAGCGGGGCGCTGCTGCTCAACTCGGAACTGCAGGGGAGCTAGATGCGGGGTGCGTCGAAGGTGTGTCGACCGCTGCCCCCATCCCAGCCTTCCCCCGCGCTGATCGCGCGAGGGAAGGAGAGGGGTGCGACGATCGGTGAGTCTGATCGTCGAACGTTGGGACGGCCCCCATCCCAGCCTTCCCCCGGCTGCGGCGGGGGAAGGGGTGTACGCCCCCTCCCCCGGCGTAGCCGGGGGAAGGTTGGGGGTGAGGTGGGGGTTTCGAGCCGCACGCGGCGAGCCCGCCGAACGGCGCCGGCATGCAGGCCGGCGCGCGCTCTGCAGGAGGGGGCGGCCGTCACTGAAACCAGCGACCCCCGCACGCGATGGTAGAACGCCTCGTCACCTTCGCGCTGCACCAGCGCGTCTTCGTCATCGCGGCCGCCATCGTGCTCGCGATCGGCGGCTGGTACGCCTGGCGGAACCTGCCGATCGTGGCCTTCCCCGACGTTCAGGACGTCCAGGTCCAGGTGGTCACGCAGTATCCCGGTCAGGCGCCGGAGGAGGTGGAGCGCAGTATCTCGCTGCCCATCGAGCGCGAGATGAACGGCGTGGCGCGGTTGACGCAGCTGCGCTCGGTGTCGATCTCGGGCCTGTCGGTGGTGACGATCACCTTCGCCGATGGCACCGACGACTATTTCGCGCGGCAGCAGGTGATTGAGAAGCTGCAGAACGTGATCTTGCCGCCGGGCATCACGCCGACATTGGGGCCGCTGACCAGCGCGGTGGGCGAGATCTTCCGCTACGTGGTGGAGGCACCGCCGGAGATGCCGGTCAACGAAGTGCGTGCGCTGCAGGACTGGATCATCCGTCCCGCGCTGCGGCCGGTGCCCGGCATAGCGGACGTCGTGAGCTTCGGCGGCACCGTCAAGGAGTACCAGGTGCGCGTGAACCCGCAGCTCCTGCGCAAGTACGGCGTCACGCTCGACCAGGTAGCCGCGGCGCTGTCGGCCAACAGCGCCAACGCGGGCGGCGGCATGATCCGCCGCGGCGACGAGGCGCTGGTGGTGCGCGCCATCGGCCTGTTCCGATCGCTCGAGGACATCCGGCGCGTGGTGGTGGTCGCGCGGAGCGGCAGTCCGATCTTCGTCGGCGACGTGGCCGTGGTGGAGATCGGCGATCGTCCGCGTTCGGGCGTGGTCGGCTTCAACGACCAGGACTCGGTGGTGCAGGGCATCGTGCAGATGACCAAGGGCCGCAATGCCACCAAGGTGGTGGAGTCGGTCAAGCAGGCCATCGCGAACCTCGCGCCCAAGCTGCCTCCGGGTGTTCGCATCGTCCCGTTCTACGACCGGACCGAACTGGTGCAGCACACCGTGCGCACCGTGACCGAGAACCTGGCGGTCGGGGCGCTGCTCGTGGTCGGCATCCTGATGATCTTCCTGCGCAATTGGCGCGCCGCGGCCATCGTCGCGTGCGTCATTCCGCTGTCGCTGCTGTTCGCCTTCGTGATGATGGACTTCAAGGGCGTGTCCGCGAACCTGATCTCGCTCGGTTCGGTGGACTTCGGCATCATCGTCGACAGCGCGGTGGTGCTGGTCGAGGCCCTGATGGTGCGGCTTGCGGTGGCGCGGCAGGACCAGACCATCCAGCACCACACGCTCGGTTGGCGCATCCACATCCTGCGCAACACCGCCATCAGCCTCGGCTCGCCCATCCTGTTCTCGAAGGCGATCATCATCCTCGCGTTCCTGCCCATCTTCACCTTCGAGCGCGTCGAGGGAAAGATCTTTTCGCCCATGGCGTACACGCTGTCGTTCGCGCTGGGCGGTGCCATCCTGCTCACGTTGACGCTGGTGCCGTCGCTGCTCGCCTACGCGGTGCGCACCAGCGACATGTCGGAGCGCCACAGCGCCTGGATCGAAGCGATGCGCGCGGGCTACCGGCGTCTGCTGCTGTGGGCCCGCGGACATCGCGTTCCCATCATCGCCGCCTCGCTCGGCGTGCTGGCGCTCGCCGTTGCCAGCGCCACGCGCCTGGGTAGCGAATTCCTGCCGAAGCTGGACGAAGGCAACATCTGGCTCACCATCGCGCTGCCGCCGTCGACCGCGCTCGACAAGACCAAGGAAGTCGAACGCACCGTGCGCGAGATCCTGCGCAGCTATCCGGAAGTGCAGAGCGTCGTGTCGCACGTGGGCCGGCCGGACGACGGCACCGATCCGAAGGGATCGAACAACATGGAGATCCTGGCCGATCTCAAGCCGCGCGACACCTGGCGCTTGCACGACAAGGAGGCGCTGATCGCAGACATGACGAGGAAGATCCGTGCCATGCCCGGCGTGCCCACCAATTTCTCCCAGGTGATCGAGGACAATGTCGAGGAGGCGCTGTCGGGCGTCAAGGGCGAGATCGCGGTGAAGATCTACGGTCCCGATCTCGAGATCCTGGAAGACAAGGGCGAGCAGGTGGCGCAGATCCTCGGTGGCATCCGCGGGAGCGCCGATGTGGCTGCCATCAAGGTGGGCGGCCAGACGGAACTCAACGTCACTCTCGATCGCGAGCGCCTGGCGCGCCACGGGCTGAACATCGGCGACGTCAACCGCACGGTGCAGACTGCGATGGCCGGCATCGCCGTCAACACGTTCTACGAAGGTGGCCGCAGCTTCGACGTGACCCTGCGCGTGGACAAGCCGTTCCGGCAGGCGGCGGAGGACGTGGGCGAACTGCCGATCGCGCTGCCCGGCGGGACCGCGACCATTCCCCTGGGCGAACTCGCCCGCATCGAAGTGAGGCAGGGCGCTGCGCGCATTTCGCGCGAGGCCGGCGGGCGCAACGTCGCGGTGAAGGCCAACCTCCTGGGCCGCGACCAGGGCAGCTTCGTCGCCGAGGCGCAGCGCAAGGTCGCCGAGCAGGTGCGACTACCGCCAGGGTACAGCATCACCTGGGGCGGTCAGTTCGAGAACCAGCGCCGGGCGGTGGAGCGGTTGAAGATCATCGTGCCGCTCTCGGTGCTGATGATCTTCGTCCTGCTGTTCTGGGCGTTCCGGTCCGTGCCCAAGGCGCTGCTGATCCTGGCGATGGTGCCCTTCACCCTGGTGGGCGGCATCGCCGGCCTCGCCATTGCGGGCATGCACCTGTCCATCTCCGCCGCCGTGGGGTTCATCGCCGTGGCCGGCATCTCCGTGCAGAACGGCGTGATCATGGTGGAGCGCTTCATGGAATCCATCCGCAACGGCATGGAGGTGTCGGAAGCGGTGCTGGAGGGGGCGGTGGAACGCCTGCGGCCCATCGTGATGACGGCCCTGATGGCCGGGCTCGGGCTCTTGCCCGCCGCACTGTCCCGGGGCATCGGGTCGGAAACCCAGCGGCCCTTCGCAGTGGTGATCGTGGGGGGTATCGTGTCGGCGACACTTTTTACACTCGTGCTCCTGCCCCTCCTGTTCCCGGCGTTTGCCGAGGAAGTGAAGTCGCAAATCGACGACAGGTGAAGGGCGTGGCTGGGCCGGAAAATCTGTCCTCGAGTTGTAAGGCACTGCAAAAAGCTGTTCTTAGTACCTGATTTTTGTTATTTTTCGTTCCGGGTAAGGGAGGTGCTCGTGCGCCCGCCAAGGATCGGGTCTGGCGCAACGGGAAGGCTTGCCTGCTGTGCCGATATTGTTGGCATGGCGGATGCATGGTGAGGCCTCGCGTCGCGCGAACCTCGTCGAATTGCAGTTCCTCGCAGCGTGGCCGATAAGGGGAAGCCCCCGCGCCGCGGGGTCCAGGCTGGACCAAAAGGAAAGATGATGCGCAGAAGCACGATTGTCTTGGGATTGTCCGCGCTGCTGGCGACCACGCCGGTCTTGGCGGGCAAGTCTTCGACCCAGGATCGCAATGGGGCCCCGCCGCGGCTGCAGTCGAGTGCCGTCATCGTGGTCGATCAGGAAGGCGGCGAGGCCATCTACGGCAAGAACGTCGGCGCCGTGCAGCCGATCGCTTCCATCACCAAGTTGATGACCGCGATGGTCGTCCTCGATGCCAAGTTGCCGCTCGACGAGATGCTCGAGATCGCCTACGAGGATCTCGATTTCGTGAAGGGCACGCGCTCGCGCCTTCAGGTCGGCACGCAGCTGACGCGCGGTGAACTGCTCAAGCTCGCGCTGATGGCCTCGGAGAACCGCGCTGCCGCCGCTCTCGGCCGCTGCTATCCCGGCGGCATCGGCGCCTTCGTCGAGGCGATGAACCGCAAGGCCGCCGAACTCGGCATGAGCGATACGCGCTTCGTGGATTCCACCGGCCTGCATCCGCAGAACGTCTCCACCGCGCAGGACCTGGTGAAGATGGTCGAAGCCGGCTACGGCTACGAAGTGATCCGCGATTTCACGACGTCCGAGTCGCACATCATCGAAGTCGAAGGCCGCTCGCGCAACCGGCTGGTGTCCTTCAACAACTCCAATCGCCTGGTCCGCAGCTCGAGCTGGGATATCGGGCTGTCCAAGACGGGCTACATTTCCGAGGCTGGACGCTGCCTGGTGATGCAAGCCAAGATCGCCGCCCGCCCGGTGATCATCGTGCTGCTCGATTCCTGGGGCAAGCTGTCCCGGATCGGCGACGCCAACCGCATCAAGCAGTGGGTCGAAGCGGAACTGAAGCGCAGCGACGGCAAGTTCCGCACGACGCACGGGTCGCCGACGACGCAGATGTAAGCGAGGGGCCGGGCGCCGCTTTCAGCCGCGCCCGGGCGTCCAGCCGATCGCCCGCGAGATGTGATCCGCCACGTCGCGGATCTTCGGCCCCCAGGACTTCTCCAGCCGGTTCGCCGGCGCCGAGACCGACAGGCCGGCCACGAGTCGCCCCTCGTCGTCGCGGATGCCCGCGCCGATGCACGACACCCCGGGCTCGGCCTCTTCGTTGTCGAAGGCGAAGCCGGACTTGCGTACTTTCTCGAGCTCCTTGGTGAGGGTGCCCAGGTCGCGGATGGTGTTGCGCGTGAAACCGTCGAGGCGGGTGCGCACCGAATAGGCTTTGCACAGCTCGGGGCCGTCTTCCAGCAGGAAGATCTTGCCAACGGCCGTCACATGCAGCGGCGCCCGTGCCCCGATCAGATGGGCGACGCGCATCGCCTGACGGTCGGACACGGTCCGCTCGACGTAGATCATCTCGTCGCCGGCCCGCACCGACAGATTGATCGTCTCGTGCAGCTCGTTGTGCAGGGTGCGCATGAACGGCAGCGCTTCGGTGCGCAGGTCGATGCGCGACTTGACGATGTGTCCCAGCTCGAGCAGACGGATGCCCAGGCGGTATTGACCCGGCTCGATCCGGTCGACGATGCGGTGCTCCACCATCATCGCGAGAATGCGGTGCGCCGTGGACATGTGCAGTCCGGTCTCGGACGCGAGGCGCTTCAGGTTGACCGGTTCGGCGCTCGCCGCCAGGGCTTCGACCAGGTCCATCATGCGTTCGATCACCTGGATCGACGTTCTGCCTTTGTCTTGCGTCACGGAAAGCGTTCCCCCGGGCGAGGCGCCGATTCTAGAGGATGAAATCGTCATCGCCAAAAGCTCCGGAAATCGCCGTTCCGGCGCCGGTCCGGCGCCGGAACGGAGGGTTCCGCGTGCTATCATCGAATCGATAAAAAATCGCCGAGAACCGTGCTGGACGCGGCATTCCGGCGTTTCATCACGGACTCTTCCACAACCCGATCCATCGATGTCCGATCAGAAGCTGCGCGTAGGTCTGTTCGTCACGTGCCTCGTCGATCTGATGCGCCCGAGCATCGGATTCTCCGCTCTCAAGTTGCTCGAATCCGCCGGGTGCGACGTGACGGTGCCCAAGTCGCAGACCTGTTGCGGGCAGCCGGCCTACAACTCCGGCGACCGCGTGGCCGCCCAGTCGCTCGCACGCAAAGTGGTCGCCGAGTTCCGCGATTGCGAGTACGTGGTGGTGCCGTCCGGCTCGTGCAGCGGAATGATCCGCGCCCACTACGCTGAGCTGCTGGCGGAGTTTCCTGCCGACCGTCCCGAGGTGGAACGGCTTTCGGCGCGCACCTACGAGCTCACCGATTTCCTGGTCAACGTCGCGAAGCTCGATCGGGTGCCCGGCAGGTTCGCCGGCAAATGCACGTATCACGACTCCTGTTCCGGGCTGCGCGAAATGGGCGTGAAGAAGCAGCCACGCGCGTTGCTCGGTCAGGTGCCGGGACTCACGCTGAACGAGATGGCCACCCCCGAGTACTGCTGCGGCTTCGGCGGGACTTTCGCTGTGAAGTACGGTGAGATCTCCGCACGTATCGCCGATCGCAAGTGCGAAGACATCGCGTCGACCGGCGCGGATGCCGTCGTGCTGGGTGATCTGGGCTGCATGCTGAACATCGAAGGGCGCCTCAAGCGCCGCGGCGACAAGACGAAGGTGTATCACGTGGCCGAGGTGTTGGCGGGGATGACGGATGAGTAACGGTTTCTTGCAGGCATTTGACGCCCCCTCCTGCGGAGTGCGCGCCGGCCTGCATGCCGGCGCCGTTCGTTGGGCTCGCCGCATGCGGCTCGAAACCCCCACCTCACTCCCAACCTTCCCCCACCGCAGGTGGGGGAAGGGGCGTACGGCTCCCTCCCCCGGCTGTGCCGGGGGAGGGTTGGGGTGGGGGCCAGTTTTGCAGCCATGGGTGCAAGGACGATGAACACCCCCGCCGAAGGCTTCAAGGCCCGCGCCCATGACAAGCTGAACGACGCCAAGGTTCAGCGGGCCATGCGTAATTTCAATCTTGCGGGTGCCCGCGCGCGCGGCATTGCCGATCTCGACAACTTCGAGGACATCCGCACCGCTGCCGCAGAGATTCGCGACCGCTCGCTCGCGAGCCTCGATCTCTGGCTCGCCCGCTTCGAGCAGGAAGCCACGCGGCGCGGCACCAAGGTCCACTGGGCCGAGACCCACGCGGACATCAACCGTCTCGTGATCGAGATCGCGCGCCGGACCGGCGTCAAGAAGATCATCAAGTCGAAGTCGATGGTGAGCGAGGAGAGCCACCTCAACGACGCCCTCGAAGCCGAAGGTTTCAAGGTGGTCGAGACCGACCTCGGCGAGTACATCGTGCAGCTCGCCGGCGAGAAGCCCTCGCACATCATCGCCCCCGCGATCCACAAGACGCGCGACGACGTGGCCGATCTCTTCGTCGAGCACCACAAGACCCCGCGCAAGAGCGACATCGGCGAGCTCACCATGGAAGCGCGCAAGTTCCTGCGCGAGCACTTCCTGTCCGGCGAGATGGGGATCTCCGGCGGCAACTTCCTCATCGCCGAAACCGGCTCGCTGCTGCTCGTCACGAACGAGGGCAACGGTCGCATGACGACGACCCTGCCGCGCGTTCACGTGGCCATCACCGGCATCGAGAAGGTGCTGCCCACGCTGGAGGATGCCTCGTGCATCCTGCGGCTGCTCACGCGTTCCGCCACCGGCCAGTCCATCAGCAACTACGTGACGGTGAACACCGGACCCAAGCAGCCCGGCGATCTCGATGGACCGGAGGAGATGCACGTCATCATCGTCGACGCCGGGCGCACCAAGCTGCTCGGCACCGACATGCAGGAGGCTCTGCGCTGCATCCGCTGCGGCGCCTGCATGAACCACTGTCCGGTCTACCAGAACATCGGCGGTCATGCGTACGGCTGGGTGTATCCCGGCCCCATCGGGTCGGTGCTCACGCCGAACTACATCGGCATCGAGAACGCCGTCGACCTGCCCAACGCTGCGACGCTGTGCAACCAGTGTGGCGTTGTGTGTCCGGTCAAGATTCCCCTGCCCGATCTCATGCGCAAGCTGCGCGAGAAGCAGGTGGAGCGCGGTCTGCGGCCGTGGCAGGAGCGCCTCGGTCTCAAGCTGTGGGCATGGACCGCGCAGCGGCCCGGCATCTATGCGTTCGCGACGAAGCTCGCGGCACGCCTGGGCCGGTCCATCGGCGGCGCGGATCGCACGATCCACCGACTGCCCGGCAACGGCTGGACCGAAGGCCGCGACATGCCGGCGCCGAAAGGCAAGACCTTCCGCGAACTCTATGCGGAGCGCAAACGGTCATGAGCGCCCGCGACAACATCTTCGCGCGCATTCGCGCAGCCCGTGCGGCCGCGCCGAACGTGGACGACGCCGAGCGCGCCGTCATCGAGAGGCGCATCGCGCTCCATCCGGTCGGTACCAGGCCGTCCATGGAATGGGCTCTGGTGCCGCGCTTTCGCGAACAGTGCGTGCGCATGTCGAGCACCGTCGACGACGTCGGTTCCATGGCCGACGTGCCGCGTGCCATCGCACGCTTTCTCACCGAGATGAAGCTGCCGATGCGCGCGGTCGCCTGGCCCGAGATCGCGCGGCTCGATTGGAACGGCACCGGTGTCGTCGTCGAAGGACGCGCCGCGTGCGGCGATGACTTGGTCGGGATTACCGGTGTCCACCTCGCCGTGGCCGAGACCGGCACCTTGATGCTGCTGTCCGGTCCGGCCACGCCCGCGGCGACCAGCCTCCTGCCGGAAACGCACATCGCCGTGGTACCCCAGGGACGCATCGTGAAGGCGATGGAGGAAGCCTGGGCTCAGACCCGCCAGGAGCGCAGCGAGCTGCCGCGTGCGGTCAACTTCGTGTCGGGGCCGTCGCGTACCGCCGACATCGAAGGGCAGCTTCAACTCGGTGCCCATGGACCCTACCGGGTCCATGTGGTCGTGGTCGCCGAATAACCTGAGCCCTAGCGGCACTCCGAGGTAGCGTTGTGAATTACGACGACACCCCCGAGCAGAGTGCCGAGTGGCTGCGACTGGCGATCGCCCAGATGTCGCGGCACGAGGCCGCCTACCATCCGGTGACCTACGCCGTGTGGTACGAGTACGTGTCCGGCGTCAACGAGGCGTTGCGCCGCGATATCGATCATCTCACCCTGAACGGCCGCAAGCTCTCCGAGGACATCACGCGGCGGATGTTCGACAAGCACGTCGCGGAAATCGCCGCGGAGCGGGCGCAGCGCATCAACGGCGATCTGCGACGCATGCTCGGCACCGTGGAGGACAGCACGGACGCCACCGGACGGAAGACCACGCAGTTCAGCGAGCGTCTCGCCGCCTTCGGTCAGGAGCTGGCCGCGGACGAGGGCAGCAGGTTGAGCGAGTCGGTCGGTTCGGTCCTGCGCGACACGCGCGATCTGCAGCACGTGCTCGACAATCTCAAGGATCGTCTGGTCGCCACCCGAGGCGAGGCCGACCAGCTCCGGACCGAGCTCGACCGGGTGCGCGAGCAGGTGCTCCTCGACGGGCTCACGGGGCTCATCAACCGGCGCGGCTTCGACGAGAAGCTCGCGGCACTCCTGGCGGCGGAAGGCAACCTGTGCCTGGTGATGCTCGACGTCGACCACTTCAAGCAGGTCAACGACAAATACGGCCACGTGTTCGGCGACCGCGTGCTGCGCGCGATCGGCGATGTGCTGAAGAACGTGGTGAAGGGGCGCGACGTCGTCGCCCGCTTCGGCGGCGAGGAATTCGCCGTGCTGCTGCCCGAGACCGGCGTGGACGGCGCGCTGAGCGTCGCGGAGCAACTGCGGTCTCAGGTGCAGCGCACCCGCATCCGCCGCCTCTCGACCGAGGAGACCATCGGCAGCATCACGGTGTCGGCCGGTGTCACCGCGTATCGTCCCGGTGAGGAGGCCGCGGTCTTCGTTCAGCGCGCCGACACGGCCCTGTACGCGTCGAAAGCAGGTGGACGCAATCGCGTCACCGTCGCCTGAGTGACGTTCCCCCCGATGGGCCTGCGGCCCCTCCCCCTAAGGGGCCAGCCCTCTTGGGGCGGCCCGGCGAGGGCTGAGGTGATGTTCCTCCCGATGGGCCTGCGGCCCCTCCCCCTGAGGGGCCAGTCCTCTTGGGGCGGCCCGGCGAGGGCTGAGTAATGCAAGCATGGCACGCGCTGCCGGCGGATGAGGTCCTGGCGCACATCGGATCGACGCGGGCCGGGTTGCCGGAGCCCGAGGCTCTGGCGCGCCTCGAGCGCCATGGTCCGAATCAATTCGCCTCGGCGCCCCGGCGATCCGCGCTTGCGCGATTCGCCCAGCAGTTCAACAACGTCCTGATCTACGTGCTGCTGGTCGCCGCGGTCGTCGTGCTGCTGCTGGGGCACGGGCTCGACGCTGCGGTCATCGTCGGCGTCACCGTGATCAACGCCGTCATCGGTTTCGTGCAGGAAGGGCGGGCCGAAAGCGCGCTCGCGGCCATTCGCGGACTGCTCGCACCGACGGCCGTGGTGGTGCGTGCGGGCCGGCGGCGGACGATCCCGGCTGCCGATCTGGTGCCCGGCGATATCGTGCGTCTCGAAGGCGGTGACCGCGTGGCTGCCGACCTGCGTCTGCTGGACAGTCACGGTACGGCCGTGGATGAGTCGGTGCTCACGGGCGAATCCGCACCGGTCGACAAGGCCATTTCGCCGCTTGCCGAAGCGACGCCGCTGGCGGAGCGCGCGGACATGGCATGGGCCGGCACCCTGGTCACGCGCGGGCAGGCGACCGGGGTGGTCGTCGGGACCGGCGTCGACACGGAGATAGGCAAGGTCTCGCGCCTGGTTGCCGGCGTCGAGTCCGTCGATACGCCGCTAAGCGCCAAGCTGGGGCAGTTCGGCCGCCGTCTGACGGTCGCCATCGTGGTCGCGTCGGCAGGCGTGTTCGCAGCGGGTGTCGCGCGCGGCCGCGACATGGCCGAAACGTTCCTGGCCGTCGTGGGCATCGCCGTCGCCGCCATTCCCGAAGGGCTGCCCGCCATCGTCACCATCGCGCTCGCGATCGGGGTCGGCCGCATGGCGAAGCGCAACGCGATCGTGCGGCGCCTGCCGTCGGTGGAGGCACTCGGTGCGGTCACGGTGATCTGCACCGACAAGACCGGCACCCTCACGCGCAATGAGATGACGGCGCGGCGGGCCGTGACGTTCGAAGGCGAGTACGAGATTACCGGCACCGGCTACGCGCCCGAGGGCGAGGTACGGAGTCGGGGCGAGCACGCCGAGGTGTTCGAGCATCCGGCCCTCGCTGCCCTGGTTCGCGCCGCGATCTTGTGCAACGACGCGACGATCCAGCGCACGGGTGCAGGCTGGCGCATGGAAGGCGATCCCACCGAAGGTGCGCTGGTCACGCTCGCGCTCAAGGGTGGCCTCGACGTGGAAGCGGAGCGAACACGCGCCGAACGCATCGACGTCGTGCCTTTCGAGTCCGATCGCCGCTGGATGGCCACGGTCCATCGCCAGGCCGGTGCCGACACGATGGTCGTGGTGAAGGGTGCGCCCGAGACGGTGCTGGCCATGTGCCGCAACCAGCTTTCGGTGGTGGGTGAACTGCCGCTGGAGGAGGGCTATTGGAGCATGGTGCTCGATGGCCTGACCGACGGGGGCATGCGAGTACTGGCCGTGGCGGCGAGCTTCTCGGATGAGGGGGCATCGGCGCACGCAGCTGCGTTCACCAACCTCACGCTGCTGGGATTGGTCGGCATCATCGATCCGCCACGCGAGGAAGCGGTCGCCGCCATCGCGCGTTGCCGTGCGGCGGGAATCCGGGTAAAGATGATCACCGGCGACCATGCCCTGACCGCGCGCGCCATCGCGCGCGATCTGGGTCTCGACGGCGATCGCATCCTGACCGGCGCCGATCTCGACCGGATGAAGACCGACGAAATGGCTCACGCCATCGAGGATGCGGACGTGTTCGCGCGCACGAGTCCCGCGCACAAACTCATGCTGGTCACGATCCTGCAGCGCGACGGCGACATCGTCGCCATGACCGGCGATGGGGTGAACGACGCCCCGGCCCTCAAGCGGGCCGACGTCGGGGTCGCCATGGGAAGGAAGGGGACCGAGGCGGCGAAGGAGGCGTCGGCGATCGTCCTGGCCGATGACAACTTCGCGTCGATCGCCCACGCCGTGGAGGAGGGGCGTGTGGTCTACGAGAACATCCGCAAGGCGATCCTGTACGTCCTGCCCACCAGCATCGCCCAGGCCGGGGTCCTGGTGATCGCGATCGTGGCCGGATGGACCGTGCCCATCACGCCGGTGCAGATCCTGTGGGTCAACATGGTCACGGCGACGCTGTTGTCTCTCGTGATCGCGTTCGAACCCGCCGAGAAGCACATCATGCTGTTGCCTCCCAGGCCGCGCGATGAGCCGTTGCTGTCGAGGCTGTTGATGGGGCGAACGTTGCTGGTGACAGGGTCGCTTGCCGGCGCGGTGCTGCTGCTGCACCACATCGAACTGGACCGCGGCCTGCCCGAAGCGGCAGCGCGTACGGCCGCGGTCAACGCCCTGGTGATGGGTGAGATCTTCTATCTCTTCAACATGCGACGCACCGGCCGTTCGGTGCCGAACCTCGACCTGCTGTTCGGCAATCGCTATGCGCTGCCCGCGATCGGTGCATTGCTGCTGCTGCAGATCGGTCTCACGTATGCGCCCCCGATGCAGCGCCTCTTCGGCACCCGAGGGCTGGACGCCTACGCCTGGTTCAGTTGCCTGCTGGTCGGCGTCGGTGTCTTCGTCGCCGTCGAAGTGGAAAAATTTGCGCTCCTCAGGCTTCGTCCTGCTCACCCTTGAACCCGTCCGCCACTCATCTCGTCCTGATTCCGAGCTACGACACCGGGCCGCTCGTCGTGCGCACGGTTCGGGAGGCGCTCGCTCACTGGGCGCCTGTCTGGGTCGTCGTCGACGGCAGCACCGACGGCTCCGCTGCGTTGCTCGAGGATCTGGCGCGCACCGAGCGCAATCTGCGCGTCTTCGTCCTTCCCCGGAATCGCGGCAAGGGTGCTGCGGTGCTGCATGGCCTCGTCGAAGCGCGCAAGGCCGGCTTCACCCATGCGCTGACCATGGATGCCGATGGCCAGCATCCCGCATGGCTGATCGAGACATTCATGCGCGAGTCGCGGAGCCGGCCCGACACCCTGGTGCTGGGCAAGCCCGTGTTCGATGCCAGTGCACCGCTGGTGCGCGTGCGCGGCCGCAAGCTTTCCAACTGGTGGGCCAACCTCGAGACGCTGTGGACGGGAATCGGCGATTCGCTCTTCGGCTTCCGGGTGTATCCCATTGCGCCGCTGGTCGAGGTCATGGCGCGGACCATGTGGATGCGGCGATTCGACTTCGATGCCGAGGCTGCGGTCCGCCTGATCTGGCGTGGCCACGGCGTCGTGAACATCGATGCGCCGGTGAAGTATCTCGGCAAGCACGAGGGCGGGGTGTCGCACTTCAATTATCTCCGCGACAACGTGCTGCTCGTCTGGATGCACACGCGACTGGTCTTCGGGTTCCTGCTGCGCTCCCCGGTCCTCGTCGCGCGCCGACTCGCCGGCGGCTGATCCCGGCGAACCGGCGGCGCGTCGCCGCGGACGCGTTACCATGATGGCAGCCGTTCTTCATCGCCCGGAGGACACGCCATGGCCGACCCACCCATGTACCACTCGCACAACCGTGAGTTGCAGGACGAGTTCGATACGCGGCGTCTCGCCGATCGCCTGGTGGAGAAACTGTTCCGGACGCGCTTCACCGGCGAGGACCGCGCGTTCATCGAGGGGGAGAGCATGTTCTTCCTCGCCACGGCCGATGCCGATGGGTTTCCCGACTGCTCGTACAAGGGCGGTGCGCCAGGCTTCGTACGGTTGCTGGACGAGCAGACGCTCGCGTTTCCGAGCTACGACGGCAACGGCATGTTCAAGAGTCTCGGCAACGTGCGCGCGAGTTCCAAGGTGGGCATCCTCTTCATCAATTTCGAGAAGCCCAGGCGGTTGCGCGTGAACGGGACCGCGGTGGTCCGTACCGATGACCCCTTGATGCCGCTGGTGCCGGGCGCGCAGGCCATCGTCCGGGTGCGTGCCCACCACATCTTCCCCAACTGCCCGCGGTACATCCACAAGATGCAGATCGTGGAACCGTCTCCTTACGTTCCGCAGGAGGGCGTGGAGCCGCCGATTCCGGTGTGGAAGACCTTCGACATCTTCAAGGACTACCTGGCGAACGGGGATCCGGCACGATCGAAGGATGCCTGATCGCGTTACATCACCACCGAGAAGTTAAATTTCCGCGCGGTGGCTGCATTGGTGTGGACAAACTCGATCACTTCAGCCAGTTCTGCCACGACCTCGGCGCGTTGATTGGAGAGCATGCCGAAGCGGACTCCCTTGGCGCGGACGTGCTCGAGCAGTTTCTCGAGTAGATCGATCGCCTCCCGGGTGCCGACCCAGGTGCCCTGGGTTGCCATGACCTCGTCCGTGGTTTCGACGCCGGCCGGCAGTTCGAAGTCCTCCGTGTTGTAGCGCAGGTCGGTGGTGTCGCAGAACTCGAGGAATGGCTTGAGACCCAGCGACCTGCACAGGGTGTCGAGCTTCGTGACGTGCTTGTACAGCGCGTAGCGGTCCTCCTGTTCCGAGAGGACCTTGCCGTCCACGAGAAGGTTGGCCCAAAGGACTGTGCTCACATTGAACTCCTCAGCTAGGGCACAAGCGGATCACCGCAGATCACCGATACCTGAAAATTGGCCAGACGATGAAGACACGAACCCGATGTCGATGCCTTGCCTCCGACTATCGGACTTGTGGACGAACAGGATCTCAGGTCTCCCAGTTGTTGTGCTTGAGGACAACCGCGACCAGGAAGAATAGCCATCCGATCTGCGCGGCGGTGCGCGCAAACCGTACGTATTGATGCTGATTGTTGCGGGCGTCGTAGTGGTCCACGACGACCGACAACATGTTTGCGCTGGCAGCCACGATGGCTGCTACCAGCGCCCAGGCGGCCCATCCGTAGAGCATGACCGTTCCGGACGAACGGCTCGGGACCGGAATGCTGCCGACCGAGAGGCCATAGGCCCCGTACACGATGAGTACGACCGAGAGTGCGATGTTCATGTATCGCGTGGTCAGCGCAATGAAGTTGGGTTCGTACACGGTACCGTGTTCGTCCCGTTGTGCTTCGTAGGTCGGGTCCGCTTGCTTTTCCTGCAGTTTGTGCACGAGTGGAAGGCAAAGACCCAGGCCGATGGCAAGTCCGAATAGGATGCAGAGCAGGAAGATCTGCAGGTTCCCGTGCAAGGCGGCGATAGAGCGTCGTCGACAACGCCCCGTCCACCATCAGTTCGGCAAACAGAGTCGGTGCCGAGTAGACGACCCAGAAGGAGGAAAGCGCCAGAATCACAAGGAAAGCCAGCGCAGCGATCGGAACGGGGAACTCATCCGCATCGCCAACGGAAGTGACCGCATCGGCAGCTGATGCGACGGGATCTTCTACCGGGAAGCGTCCTGCGCCGCGACCTTCCGCACTTGTCGAGCCACGACCTCGAAATGATCGGTCATCGCCGCCACTCCCCGACTCGACAGGATCTTCATGTACCGTGCCCCGGCGCCGCCGACGGCGAACTTGACCGCCTCGGGGTCGTTCGACAGGTCGCGTGCATCGACGATGGGCTTGCCGTCCGACACGCGCAGCATCTCTTCGCGTTCGCGCGGCGTAGGACAGGCACAGGTGCCCCGCATGGGACCGACCGCACGCTGGAGATCGTCCATCTCACGTGCCGATGCCTTGATGCGATAGTCGATGCGGTCGGTGAAGGTGTAGATGCTCGTCAGCACTTCCCCGACGGAAAGCTCGATGGCGCGGCGTTGGATGCGGCCGACATCCGTGCTGAAGTGCGCCAGGATGGTCTGCGCATCCTCCTCGGACAGACTCGGAGCGACGGCGTCCGCCAACCCGGCATAGAACCAGGCGGGCTCGCGTACTTCCGCATCGATGATGCGGTCGACTTCGGCGCCGGCGCTTTCGGACAGTTCTTTGCGACCGGCCGCTCGGATGGCCTCCTGCTTCAGGTACAGGGCGCCGGTGGTCACGAACACCGATGGATCGTGGGAGCGCAACAGCTGCTGCAGGGTATCCGGCCGGACGGCGGTTTCCGCCAGGGCGACGCCGCGCAGGCAGCACAGGAGCATGAGGAGGTTGAGGAGCGGTCTCATCGAAATGACTGGTAGTCGTACCAGAGCGAAGAATGGGGGCGGCGAAGGATTCACCGCGCGGTGCGAACCGGAGCGGTAGGATCGCCAACCGACCGGTTGAGCGCAATCGCCTCGACGACGAGCGCTGTTACGGTTTCCCGCGCGAGAGGCGTGTCGGGCTTCAGCTCCAGCGTGGCCATCCCGTATTTGCCTCCGGGCCGCAGGCGCGGCTCGATATGTCTTAGTCGTCGGCCGCGCCAGAAGCCGAACAGCACGCGCTGCGGCTCGGCGCGGATGAGCAGCACGGGGCCGTTCGTGACGTACACGAGATGTCCCCACTTCGGCTGCTCCTCCGTCCCGGGCGCGGCATCGAGCACCGCGTGGCGCAACGCCGTTGCGTGGCTGAACTGCCAGCCCGAGAGAGCACCGATATATTCATCAGGGCTCGTGGGTGAAGTGAGGATCATCTTCAAGGTTGCCGTTCCTGACGGCGGTCCGGGTGCGGTCGGATCACATCACGTCGAGGACGATGCCGGTGCACCTTGCTCCGACCCCAACCAGCGATAGGCGATGCCGGCGAGTGCCGCTCCGATCAGCGGTGCGATCCAGAACATCCAGAGCTGCGCCAGCGCCCATCCCCCGACCATCAGCGCGGGACCGGTACTGCGGGCCGGATTCACGGAGGTGTTGGTCACGGGAATGCTGATGAGGTGAATCAGCGTCAAGCCCAACCCGATCGCGATAGGAGCAAACCCGCTGGGAGCCCGCTTGTCGGTGGCGCCGAGGATGATGATCAGGAACATGAACGTCATCACCACCTCGGTGACGAACGCCGAGGCGGCGGAGTAGTTTCCCGGGGAGTGATCCGCATAGCCGTTCGATGCCAGCCCGCCCGCCAGGTCGAAGCCCGGCTTGCCGCTGGCGATGAAGTACAGGACTGCGGCAGCGACGATCGCCCCCAGTACCTGGGCGATGATGTAGGGGAGCAGTTCGGAAGTCTTGAACCTGCCACCGACTGCCAGTCCCACCGAGACCGCGGGGTTGAGATGGCAGCCGGAGATGTGGCCGATGGCGTAATCCATGGTCAGCACCGTCAACCCGAACGCCAGTGCGACACCGTGCAACCCGATCCCCACTCCCGGAAATGCGGCGGCAAGAACCGCGCTGCCGCAGCCGCCCAGCACCAGCCAGAACGTCCCGATGAATTCCGCCGTGAATCGCTTGAACATGTTCATTCGATCCCCCTTTTCGTTGGTATGGCCCTTTGGGCGTGGACGCGCCCTGGCCACGATGTTCCGATGGTGGGTGCGATGTTATGACAACGCGGTGGCGCCCTCTGCGTCACCGCGAGGCACAGGCCGATTTCTACCACGGTGCGCACGGTTTGGACGTGCGCTTTTGCGACTGGAGCTGCCGGACTGGCATGACCGCTGGACGACACTATGTCCCGAACCATAGTGAGTGCATCGCGGACAGGAACCGATCGCTCAATTCCAGTCCGGCGGCGTCAGGTAGGACGGAATCCACGCAACAACGCGGGCAGATGGCGGTGTCGCCATCGTCGTCTTCGACCCGTTCTTTGACTTCGGTTGGTGCGTACGTGGCAAGACAATGGAAGCAGCCGCAGATCGTGGAGCGTTCGACGTATGCCCGATTCGCCACGCAGAGTCGGTGCGCCTCCCGCAGCAGCGCGTCGGGAAATGGGGTGCTCGGCACTGGCATGCCTTTCACCGCCGCAATACGGTTGTAGCCTTTTCGGGTCGTGACGAGATCAGGCCGTCAAGCGGTGAACCTCACGGCGTAGATCGGCGGCAGATTCCCCGCTACGGACTCCCAGGAGTCTCCCTGGTCTGCGGAGAGCCAAAGCCCGCCAGAAGTCGACCCGACTGCCAGCCACTGTCCGGTGCCATCGACATCGAGACCGTGCCGGTATACGAGGTCATAGCAGGCAGTCTGAGGCAGCCCCTTGGTCAGTGTCTGAAAGGTTCGCCCGCCATCGCGGGTTCGATTGACGACCATGCGCCCGTCGACCGGGAGACGCTTCTGATCGCTCATCGCAGGCACGAACCAGGCGGTCTTCGGGTCGGTCGGATGGCTCGCGACCGCAAAGCCGAAGTTCGAGATCGGGGCCGTGGTGATCTCGTTCCATTCGGGGGCGCCGGCAGGGCGATGGAAGATGCCGCTGTGATGCTGCGACCAGAGCGTATCCGGCTCGCCCGGGCTTGCGACCACGCGATGCGGGTCCTGGATGTTCGGATCGCCGGCCTGCTCCGGCGGCATGAAGCCGGCGCGCATCCCTCGGGCGACGTTGCGCCACGTGCCGCCACCGTCTTCCGTCTGCCACACGCCGCCACAGGAGATGCCCAGAGCCACACGTTTGCCGTTGCGCGGATCGACGATGATCGAGTGGATGCCGGGGGCGTCATAGCCGCCGCCGAACCATCCCAGGCGGTCGGGACAATCCCAGAGCGGGCGATTGAGTTGCCACGTCTCGCCGCGGTCACCGGACCGGAACAGGCCCCCGGGGATGGTGCCGGCCCACAGCACACCGGGTTCGCTCGTCGTGCCTGCTTCGAGCGACCAGATCTGCACCAGCTTCCACGGCGGACCCGCCGAGCCCTCGGGTTGAGTCGGGTAGGTCGGTGCTTCGAGTTCCTCCCACGTGCCGCCGGCGTCGCGCGAGCGATGGAGCTTCACGCCGAAGTGGCCCAGATTGAGTGCAGCGTACAAAGTGCCGTCGCGCGGGTCGTCCAGCATCATCGAGACCGGGTCACCGAGGAACGCGGGTTCGCCGATCTGCCACTTGCCTGATCGATGCGTGAGAGTGAAGAGGCCTTTGCGGGTGGCGACGCGGAGGCGAAGTGTCATTCTTGGATCCTCTGCAGGTGAAAGCGTTTCCCTCATCCCCGGCCCTTCTCCCAGAGGGAGAAGGGAGCACGTCAGCCGCCGCTCAGGGCTTGCAGTACGTAGATTTCGCTGTCCGGCTGCACATGCTCGGAGAGCCCTTCGCGATCCGTGACTCGTGCCCCGTCGACGAAGATGACCACGTGCTTGCGCAGATGGCCTTGATCGTCGAGTACGTAGCCGCGCAGCGGGCGGTTGTCCGCGAACACGGCGTCGAGCGCGGTGCGAACGGTGCCGCCGTCCACCACGCGGTCGGGCGCGGGAACGTGACGCTGCACGTGGGAAGCGAAGATCACCTTGGGCACGTTGCGAGTCGGGCGGTCGGTGTTCGTCGGAACACCGCAGTCTACGCTCTACGGCGTCCCGCCTAGGGTAGACTGACCGCAGGCAGACGCCGACGCTGCCGCCAACCACAAAAGAGGAGATCGTCATGAAGTTGAAGCGCTTGTCCCTGTCCCTGGCTGCGGCCGGGCTCGCATTGCAGTTCTCGCTGGCCTCTGCGGCCGACCTCGCCAAGGCGGCGCCCGCCGATGCCGGCTTCTCCGCCGAGCGGCTCGATCGCATCGAGGGTGCGCTCAAGCCCTACATCGAGGACAAGCAGCTGGCCGGTGCGGTGGTCGGTGTCGCGCGCCACGGCAAGCTGGTCTACCTGAAGAGCTTCGGTTCGGCCGATGCCGAACTGGGCACGCCGATGAAGGACGACTCCATCTTCCGCATCGCCTCCATGACCAAGGCGATCACCAGCGTGGCGGTGATGATGCTGCAGGAGGACGGCAAGCTGCTGGTGAAGGATCCGGTCTCGAAGTACATCCCGGAATTCAAGGATCAGAAGGTGATGGTGCTGCGCGATCCGAAGGATCCGAAGGCGGGTTACGACACGGTTCCCGCGTCCCGCGAGGTGACGATCCGTGATCTGCTGTCGCACACCTCGGGCATCAGCTACCGCTTCTGGGGCAATGCGGCGGCGCTGGTGTACGAGGAAGGTGGCGTGCCCGACGGGCTCTCGCCGAACGGCGGACAGACGTGCGACGCGATGCGCAAGCTCGCGAAGCTACCGCTGCTGCATCAGCCGGGGTCTGTGTACGAGTACGGACTCAACACCGACGTGCTCGGTTGCCTGGTGGAAGTGGTGTCGGGGACGACGCTCGACCGTTTCTTCAAGGAGCGCATCTTCACGCCGCTCGGCATGAAGGATACGCAGTTCTTCATCGCACCGGCCCAGCGCAGCCGCATGGCGAGCCTGTATATCCCGGACGGCAAGGGCGGCATCGCGCGCGCGGCGGACGAGACCATCCGCTGGGGCACACTGATGTTCGCGGCCAATTTGCCCTATCAGGATCAGCGAACCTACTACTCCGGCGGTGCCGGGCTCACCTCCACCGCGATGGACTACCTGCGGTTCATGCAGATGCTGCTGAACGGCGGCGTGCTGGACGGCAAGCGCATTCTGGGACCGAAGTCCGTGGAACTGATGCGCACCAACGCCATCGGCTCCATCAGCGTGTGGGATCGGCTCGATCCCGCCGCCACGGGCAACCTCGGCGACAAGTTCGGACTCGGCTTCGGCATCCGTTCCGAGCGCGGCCTGACCGAGCTCGGTTCCGTCGGTGAGTTCATGTGGGCGGGTATCTACAACACGCGCTACTGGATGGACCCCAAGGAGGATCTCGCCGTCGTGTTCATGAGCCAGCGCATTCCGCGCATGCCCGACATCGAGGAGAAGGTCCACGCCGCCGTGTATCAGGCGATCGTCAAGTAGCGTCGGGATCGTATCGGTGCGGGCTTCGTAGCCCGCACCGGTTCAAAGCGGTGTGACGGTCGCGCGGAGCGACCGGCCGTCGATATACTCGACGGCGACGTCGGTGCGCTCGCCTCGGGCGATCGCGCACAGCAGCGGCAGGCCGCGTGCGGCGGGAATCGCATCGCGGAGCCGCATCAACTCTTCGGGCAGCCCGACGTCGCTCGTGACGGATGCGAAGTCGAGCGCAAGCTCGGCGATACTGCGGTCGCTGCGTGCCGGGTTCAGCGCCAATGCCAGGCCGAACGGGGATGGTATCGGTCGGAACGATCGCAACGGCTCGGGATAGGGCGCATCGTAGGCGGCGAGCAGGATCGGCTGCCGCTCGAACGCAATCCAGGTGAGCGCTTCGATCAATCCCGCGGCAAAGCTCCAGTCGAAGGCGCTCAATGTCGTGGAGCTCTCCATCGAACCGGTTGCCACGCCCCAGTAGCCGGCCGGCGCGTTGTGCACCGAGTTGTGGAAGCGGGTCGGGGAAACCTCGCGCGCTTCGGAAGCGAGCGTCTCGCAGATGGTGTGCTGGTTGTCGCCGTCACCGCCGGAAGAGGTGAACACGGTCGCGAGCGAGCGCGGCTGCATCCGTGCGTTTTCGCAGGCCTCGCGGCCGACGGCCAGGGCGAGTCGCACGCTCACTCCGGTGCGACGCCGCTCCGCAGGCGGCAGCCAGTCGCTCGCTGGGATGGTCATGGGTCCGGCGACGTGCGGCGCGGCACCGGTGAGGATTGCTCGGCTCGCACTCCAGCCGGGAAGGCCGGGGCCGAGCAGACCGATTCCGTCGACGAACGCCTTCACGAGCCGGTCATCCCGAACAGCAATGCGCAGTTGGCGCCGCCGAAACCGAAGGAGTTGCTCATCGCGATCGCGGCACCGCCGGATCGCGGCGCGACCAGGTAGTCGACGTGGAGAGCGGGATCGAGCGCTTCCGTGTTCGCGCCTGCCGGCAGAAAGCCCTCTTCGAGTGCGAACACGGTGAGCAGCGCCTCGATGGCGCCGGCCGCACCGAGAGCGTGGCCGGTGAGGCCCTTGGTGGAACTGCACGGCGTCGCGGTGCCGAAGACGTCGACGAGAGCCTCCGCCTCCGACGCATCGTTGGTGCGGCTCGCGGTGCCGTGCAGGTTCACGTAGCCCACGCGATCCGGAGCCACACCCGCGCCGGCCAGTGCGCGTTCCATCGACATGCGTGCACCCAGGCCTTCCGGGTGCGGGGTGGACATGTGGTGCGCGTCGCTGCTTTCGCCGACGCCGAGCAGGTTCACCCGAGCCTCGGTACTGCCGGCGCGCTCCAGCAGCACGAGGGCCGCGCCTTCCGAGATGGAGATGCCGTCGCGCGCGATATCGAATGGACGGCACGGCCGCGGCGACAGCAGCCCCAGCGAGTGGAAACCGTACAGCGTGGTGAGGCACAACGTGTCCACCCCACCCACGATCGCTGCATCGCACAGTCCGGCAGCCATCGCTCGGACGGCGTTGCCGAAAACCTTGGCACTCGATGCGCAGGCGGCGGACACGACGACCGCGGGCCCGGTCAGGTCGAGTGCGTGCGCCACGTAGTCGGCGAGCGAGAAGGTGCCGTGGGTCTCCCGATAGCGGAAATCGGCGGGCAGGCGGCCGTCGGCGTCGCGGTGGCGATACGCGAGTTCGGTCGCGAGGATGCCCGAGGTGCTGGTGCCGAGGAAGACGCCGATCCGGCCCGCACCGTGACGCTCGCGCGCGGCGCGGGCGTGTTCGCCGAAGCCGTCGGTGTCCAACGCGAACTGTGCGAGGCGGTTGTTGCGGCAGTCGTAGTCCGTCAGATGGTCGGGTAACCGGATGTCGTCGACCCCGGCGACTTCGCCGACGTGGGTGTCGAGCCGAACGGTCTCGAAGGTGCAGGGCGCCAACCCCGAGCGCCGCGCCCGCAGCGCCGCCACATTGGCCTGCCGTCCGGCACCCAGGCACGTGACGATCGAACAGGCGGTGAGGGCTAGGGGTTCCAACTGCGCGTGCGGATTGCGTATGGGGGTCGGGATGGTAGCTCAGGTGGGGGAGGGGCGTTTGCCCCCATCCCAACCTTCACCCACCGATGGTGGGGGAAGGGGTGTCCTTCCCTCTCCCTCTGGGAGAGGGACTGAGGGAGAGGGTCGTCCAACTCCCCAAAGGGGATGGCGCAGCCATCCCCTCCCCCGGCGCAGCCGGGGGAGGGCCAGGGTTGGGGGCATGCGGTGTCGACATCTCACCTCATCTCCCACCTCGCCACCATCTCCCTCCACAATCCGCCCCACGTCTCCCAGTCGTGCCCGCCGCTCCCACGCACCACCTGTTCCTTAGGCAACGCTTTCGCCAGCAACTCGATCGACGGCGCAAACCGATCGTCCGCGCCATAGCCCAGGAGCATCCGTTGCGGCACGTCGTCCCGGGCCAGCCCCTCTTTCAACCACGCGAGCAACTCCCGTTCGTGATCCGGCGGCGCGTTCGGATCGGGTTGCCACTTCGCGAGTCCCCCCGCCCGCAGCACCTCGTTCACCACCGGCCGCGAACCCAGGTACGGCGCCAGCAACAGCAGCCCTTCGACTGCGTCGTGACGCGATCGATACAGCAGGCTCCCGAAGCCTCCGATCGAGATCCCGCCGAGCCATACACTCCTGTAACCGCGCGCACGCGCCGGTGCGATCACTTCGGCATGCAGGCTTTCGACCACGGACCGATCGAAGTAGTAGTCGGCGATCGCGCCGGCGACGACCACATCCACCGGCAGTCCACGGTCGCGCACCGCCGCCACGAACCCGTGCTCGATGAAATCGCGCGGTGTCCCGAACGCAGGCGGCAACAGCACCAGCAGCGTCCGCTCGCGCGGGTCGCCTGTGCAATCGGCAATGGTTTCCATCAACTCGCGCGAGCGCGCGGCGCCAGTGCGGCGGCGAAGATCAGGCTCAGTGCAGCACCGATGCCCACGGTGGTGCCGATGGCCGAGAGCACCGGCACGCTGGAAAAGCCGAGCGTGCCGAAGCCGATCACGGTGGTGACGTTGGCCAGGGCAAGCGACAGCGACGTGCGGTCGCTCGGGGCGCCGAGCGATCCGTCGAAGAACAGCGAATAGTTGGAGCCCACGGCCACCACGAGCAGCATGCCGACCAAATGGAACATGGTGAGCGTCTGGCCGAGGGCGAGCAGCGCTCCGGTGGTGACCAGCACCGCTGCGACGAGCGGGACGCAGACCTTCAGCGCGCGCCCGGGACTGCGCATCGCGGCCGCGAGCAGCACCACGATGGCGATCGCACCGAGCAGCGACAGGGAAACGGCCTCGCGGCGGTAGGTAGCGTAGATCGCGTCGGTCTCGCTCTTGGTGTCGAGCAGCACCACCTGGGCGTCGTACAGCGGCGCCAGCGCACGCCTGAGATTGGCCACGTCCTTGACGCGGGAGAGCGGCAGCATCGCGTACCACGCGTGGTCGCGCTGGACCAGCAGGGCGTCGAGGTGGATCCCGAGCTTCGTGCCGCCCAGCGATTCGCGTCCCAGCAGTGGTGCCGAGCGTGCCTGCTGCACGGCATCGACGAACGGTTCGAACGTGCCGGCACGGAACGGCATGCCCCGGGCGGCTTCGGCGATGCGTGCCCGCAGCACGCGCGCCTCCGGCAAACTGTCGCGGCGGTGCATCTGCGTGGCTGCCGAAGGCAGGATGCGGGCGGGCGATTCGTAGCCGCTGATAGCCTCCTGGTCCACCGCCATGTCGAGGGCTTTGCCGACGCGTTCCGCCAGGGCCAGGGCCTGATCGGCGCTTACCGATCGCGCCACCACGATGTGGCGGACGTCGGCTGCGCCCAGCGCATCGCGCAGACGCTGGTCGAGGCTCTGCTGTGCGACGGAGACCGGACTCAGGCTTGCCAGCTCGTCGCTCCAGCGCTGGTCACGCGCGATCCAGACGGCGATGGCACCGATCACTGCGAGTCCGAGCACCGGCCGCAGGATCCGCGCGCGTCCGAAGGCGGCCCGCACGTGCGCGGCAAGGGGTTCGATGCCGGTGACCGCGAAGTCGGGCGGCAGCAGCACGGGGAGGACGAAGCGAGTGATCAGGGCCGCCGTCGCGATACCGGCGATGGAGAACATGCCGAGCTGCGCGAGACCCGGAAAGCCCGACAGCAGCATCGCCGAGAACCCGCAGATGGACGTGACCACGCCCAGCCGTAGCGTCGGCCAGATGCGGGCCAGCGTGCCCGCGGCGCCGCGGCGCGGATCGGTCTGCATGAAAAGGTAGATCGCGTAGTCCACCGACTCGCCGATCAGCGTGGCACCGAACCCGAGCGTGATGCCGTGCACTTCGCCGAAGTGCAGCGCGACCGCTGCGACGCCCACGGCGGCACCGCTCGCCACCGGGAGCAGCCCGAGGATCAGCACCCGCGGCGAACGGAAGGTCGCGAGCAGCAGGCTGGCAATCAGGATCGTCGCCAACGTCGAGAACCGCATCGCGTCGCGCTTGATCGTGGCGCGCGTCTCGACCGCGAATACGGCGGGGCCGGTCAACGCGAGCTCGAGCGCCTCCGCGCCCGCAGCGCGCCGCACCTCGGCGAATGCGCTACGGATGCTCGCGAGCGCTTCCTCCTGCGCATCGATGTCGAAGCCCGGCGCACGGGTCTGCAGCACCAGCAAGGCTTCCTTCGCATCCGGACCGACCCAGATGCCCTCGTACGTCGCGGGCCGTGCGGTGCCGGCCATGCCGTCGATCAGGCGCAGCACTTCGCCGGTGGGGTCGGCCGGAATGAGCGACTTCACCAGCATGCCGGCCGGTGACCCGAGCAGCTCGAGCGCATCGTCCAGTGCGGTCCGCAGCGACCTCACGGTGAAGTGGTCGGCATCGACGGCAGGGCTCAGCAGATAGCGATGCTCGAACACGAAAGCGCGGTCGCGCTCGAACTGCGATTCATCGCCGTTGTCGACCGAGACGAAGCGCCGATCGGCGCGCAGCCGTTCGGCCAGCGATCGGCTTGCGGCGGCCAGAACGTCGGGCGGCGCTCCGGACACGCTTGCCAGGATCAGTTTCGAAACGACGCCGTCGCGCAGCTCGTCCACCAACAGTTGCTGGGCCGCGGTCGGCCGCTGCGGGAGGAATGCCGAGAGGTCGGTGGAAAACCGGGCGTTGGCGATGATCGTGGCCGCGACGGCCAGCGCGATCAGCCACAGCCCGACCGCGACGCGGCTACGAATCATCGGGGATCATGGACATCACGGAACGGTCGCCGTCGGACTGGTCCACCTCGACTCCGGTGATCTCGCCCCGCCGGCCGCTGATGCGGATCTCGCGGACGAACGACTTCGTCTTCATGTCGGAGGGCTGCAGCTTGAGTCGCCAGCGATCGGGATCGCCGCCGAAGTCCACCTTGTAGAAGCGTTCCAGGGTCGCCTGATCGCCGGCCAGGGTCGAGCGGATGCTCTCGACGAAGGCGCGCAGCGCGGGATAGTCCGACATGGAAAGAACGCGCCGTTTCGGCTTCGACCCGGTTTCCAGCGTGACCTTGTCCTGTTCGACCAGCATGAGCTCGCGCTTCGGGACCAGTGTCAGCTTTTCCAGACGCGATGGGGCTTCGTAGGCGAGCGTCCCGGACGATTCGATCGGCCGGTCGAGCATCCTGAGGAACCGCTTCTCGGTGAATCGTGCCCGGGCCGAGCGCACGCTCGCCAGTTCGCGCATGAGTTGGCCCAGATCCCACGGGGTGGATTCCTCGCCGCGCGCAGCGAATCCGAAGGAGCCGACCGCCGCCGCGATGCCGGCGAGCAGCGCCCGCCTACTGCCAGAAGTCATGGAAGTTGAACCAGTTGTACGGCGCGCTTCGCGCATGATGCTCGAGGCGTTGAACGTATCGCATCGCGAGTTGCGTGGCATCGCCGTCGACGGCGATGCGTTCGTAGTGCACTTCGTAGCGGTTGCCGCCTCGATGGATGCCGAACATCAGCACGATCGGCCGGCGCAGCAACGCGGCGAGCCGGAACGGCCCTGCCGGAAACTTCGCGGGCACACCGAAGAAGGGGATGGTCACGCTTTCCTCGTCGCCCAGGCGACGGTCGGCGAGCATGCCCACGAACTCGCCGGCATCGAGGCGCTCGCGCACACGCAGCATCGAATCCAGGGCACCGAGCGCGATGATCTTGTTGCCGAGAGCCGGATTGATCGCCCGGATGATGGCGCCGATGCGCGGCGCGTTGACCTCGTACATGAGCAGGCTCACTTCGAGGCCGGGCTGCATGCGGCCCACGGCGCGCGTCACTTCGAAGCTGCCGAAGTGCGCACCCAGTAGGAAGCAACCGGTGCGTGCTTCGCAGACCTCGGTCATGGCGTCCATGCCGTGCACGTCGAGGTCGAACAGGTCGAAGCGGTCGTTGAGCAGGAACACGCGGTCGAGGATGGTCGAGGCGAACGTGTGGTAGTGGCGGAACTGGTCGACCCAGGTCACCGGACGCTCGAGCACGCGTGCGAGCCAGGCGCGCGAAGCCCGGCGTGTGGCGATCGAGAACAGCAGGAAGTAGAGGCAGATGGGATGGAGCAGCAAACGGGCCGTCGTGCGACCGAGATGCAGCGCGACCCACACGATGATGCGCAGTGCCACCATGTTGCTGCGCTCCGGCTGCGTGGTCCACGTCTGGGTGGCGGTGTTCACGGTGTGTTCCGGTGCTTGCGAAGTCGGGCGGCGAGTGCGAGCAACGCTTCGCGCGGGATCTTTCCGGTGGCGTTGCGGGGGAGACCATCCACCAGGTGCAGAGGCCGCGGCAGGAACGCGGCGTCGATCCGCTCCTGCAACGCATCCTGGATATCGCGGCCGGTGCGACCGGGGGCCACCACGAAAGCCGTGAGCCGCACGACGCGGTCGTCTTCGTCGTCGGGCATCAGGAACGCTCCGTCGCGCACGCCCGGGACGGCGTTGAGTTGCAGGTCGAGGTGCGCGAGCGACGTGCGTTTGCCGGCGATGTTGATCAGGTCGGCGGTGCGGCCATGCAGGACGAACCGCTCGCGATCGACCAGCTCGATCACATCGGCCAGGAGGACATCGCCCGGCACGTGGCCGCCGCTCGCCCAGGTGCCGCGTTCGTCCTGACGCAGGCGGATGTCGCCCATCAACCGCCATTGGGCCGAGGCGAGCAGCTGACGCGTGGCGACCTGGCCCGCCTCGCTGCAACCGTAGATCTCCTTCAACGGTGCGCCGAAGCGTTGCTCGGCGTCGGCGGCGAGCTGCGGCGAGAGCGGCGCGGTCGCGCTCAGCAGCAGGTCCACTTCCGGCGGATGGTCTTCGCTGGCACACAGCGCACGCAAATGCACCGGTGTGGTCACCAGCATGCGCGGGCGCGGCAGCACGGCGAGAGCGGAACAGATGTCGGCGGGGAAGAACGGCCGGCCGGCGTCGAACGCAAACCCGCCCTGCAGCGCCATCAGCACGGTGGATTCCAGGCCGTAGGAATGCTGCGGCGGCACCGTGCCGAGGATCGCGAGCGTCGGGAGGTCGGTCAGCTCTAGCGCGGCAACCTCGTTGCGACCGCTGGCGGCCAGCAGCGACCAGGACTTGACCGTGGGCACGGGATCGCCCGTGGAGCCAGAGGTGAAGAGCACCGCGGCGATGCGGTCGCCGGGGATGACCGGCGCTGCGAACGGCACGTCGTGCGGGTCGCCGTCCCTAGTCACCGCCAGCGACGGCAGATCGATGTCGGGTGCGAGCGTATCCGTCAGCGCCTGCAGACCGGGGTGCGTCTGCGCCAGGCGTTCGAGCGTGGCGGGAGTGTGATTTGCCGGCAGCAGCGTGCGTTGCCCGCGCAGCAGCGCGGCGCCGAGGCCCACGGCAAACAGGTAGCGGTCACCGCACGCGTTCAGGACATGGGGGGCGTCCGGGAGTCGGTCCGCGAACGAGTGCACGTCCGCGAGGAACTGGTGCGCGTTGACGATGCCGTCGCGCGTGAAGGCGACCGGGGCGTCCGGACTCGCGTGCGCGAACAGGGGCAAGGGCATCGAATCCGCGGATGACATGGTGCGCAGTCTACCCGTCGGCGGTACGGCCGACGGTGCGCTCAGCCGCGCAGCGGGCGGCCCGAGGGGACCGGCACCGCGCTCACTTGGCGCGGTGTTGTTGCACGTGATCGTTCAGGCTGCGCAGCGAACCGAAGATGCGGACGTTGTCGGTGTCGTCGGCTTTCAGCTGCACGCCGTAGGTCTTGGAGATCACGAGTGCGATTTCGAGGATGTCGATGGAGTCCAGTCCGAGGCCTTCGCGATACAACGGAGCGCCCGGATCGATCTCCTGCGGCGCCATTTCGAGATTGAGGGCTTCGATGATCAGCGCCGCGAGTTTGGTTTCGTGATCGGTCAATGCGGTTGCGGTGCTCACGGCTTGGCCAGGGGGAGATCCGAGACAGCCGCGAGTGTAAAGGTGGCTCCAGGGCGAAACAAGGTTGCACCGGCAACCGTCTTCAGCCCGGCAGGGTCTCGTCGGTGAGCCAGGTGGCGAGCGTGCCGTCCAGGACCGGCTTGCCTTCGAGTTCCACCTGCATCGCATAGTGCGCGAGCGGCGGTGTCGCCGCTTCGAAACGCACCGACACCACGAAAGGCACCCCCGCCGGTATGCGAGGTACGTGGAACGTCACGTCGCGCAGCCCGACCAGATACCCCACGCGAGGCCGCGGCAACGGCTGTGCCGAAGCGCGACGGACGGCCTCCCAGAGTGCGGCGGTCTGGGCGGCCGCTTCGACGGCGGCCACCGCCGGGACACCGGGGGCGGCCGCGAGCCGGCAGGAAGGCGGGATGCTGGCTTCCGTCGTGAGATGCTGTTCCGATTCGTCGAGCACGGCCGTGACGAAACGCATCGGCGGGTGATGGGGCAGCAGCGCTTCGGGTGACGGGCGTTCACCCACATGGCCGCTCGCGATGATGCGCGGCGGCGCCTTGCTCCCGGGAGCCGTCGTTCGCAACTCGCCGTTGGTGATGATGTCGCCCGCGCGGGTGAGCGCGAACCGGATCGTACCGTCGGGCCGCATGCTCGCCGTGAGTTGGAGTCGATCACCCGGGACCACCCGCTGCCGCATGCGGGCGAATGCGATGCCGCTGACCGGGAGCGGTCGTCCCTGGGCCTTGGCCAGGGTGTCGAAGACGAGCGCGAGTTGCGACACACCGGGCAGGATCGGTCGGCCCGGGAAATGTCCCTCGAACCAGGCAGCATCGACCTCGATGTCGATGGGTACGGTCACGCGCGATGGGCCGTGATCGCCGCGACCAGGAACGACGGATAGGTGTCGCGCAGTGCTGCGATGTCCGGCAGGATCTCGATGCGCTCGAAGCCTTGGCCGGCGAGCGCGGCGTGCCATTGCTCCGGTGTGAGGAAACCGCCGTTGGGTCGCCACGCCGGAACGAGCAGGGGCGCGCGGAACGACGCCAGCAGGTTGAAGATGAACTCGACGTATACCGGTCGCTCCGCGAAGGGGCGTATGCATTCGCCCAGCACCAGCGCGCCGCCGTCCTGCAGCGCCGTGCGGATCTCCGCGAGCGTCGCGGCAAGATCCTTCGCGACGTGTACGACGTTGACACCGTACACGAGGGAGCACGATCCGGGTTCGATGCCCGCTTTCGCGAACGGCGCGTCGATGTCCAGCCAGGTGAACGAAAGCGGTCTGCCCGCACGGAACTCGGGCAGCGACTTGCGCGCGCGCCGCAGGAAGGCCGGCACGATCTCGGTGAAGCGGTAGGCGGCGAGCGATTTGCCGTTGCCGGCGGTGTCGAGCCGCGCGAGCAGCGCCTCGGCGCCGCTGCCCAGACCGCCACCCAGTTCGAGCACGGTGCCGCCGTCGGCGGGCAGTGCATGCTCGGCGGCGATGGCACCGACCGTGTTGACGATGGCGTAGAGCGGATTGGCATTCGAGAAGTACTCGAGCCAGGTGCCGATATGATCCGGTGCGAGCAGGGCATCCTCGCCGGTGGTGTCGCCGCGCAGCACGCTCGGGTAGCACTCCGCCGCCAGTGCGGCGATGCGATAGGTCGGCAGGCAACTCGGATCGTGGGCCTCCTGGGCCGCGACGAGCTCTTCCGGATCGAGCGCCGGCATCGCCGATGCGCGGTAGTGCGTATCGTCCACACGCTCGATCCAGCCGCGTGCAGCCAGCGTGCGCAGGATCCAGCTGCACGGTACCGACGCGATGGCGGGCACGAGTCCGGCCCGCTGTACCGCTTCATCGACGGTCGTCGGTTGGGTGCAGGCCTGCGCCAGTCCGGTGTCGCGAAACACCCCGATCGCGAGGCGGTGCACGTACTCCTCCACCAGATCGCACGAGCGGATGAAGCGGTCGTCGAAGGCGCTGAGGATTTCGGCGGGCAATACTTCCGCCAGGGCTCGTTGCGTGCCGCTGGGCGGTGGGAGGGTCATGGGTATTGCGCTCGATTCGGCGGCTGTGCCCCCAACCCAACCCAACCCCGGCGAAGCCGGGGGAAGGGGGCCGGCTGCCACATCATGCTGTCACTCATCGCCATTCGTCAGCCCAACCCACCCGAAACCGCGATCACCTGTCCCGTGATGTATCCCGCCTTCTCCGACGCGAGAAAGCTCACCAGCGCGGCCACTTCATCGGGCGTGCCGGCCCGCTGCATCGGGACCACGGACTTCACGCGTTCGTCGGAGAAGGCTTCGGCCGTGGTGCCTGCTTCGATCACGCCCGGTGCCACGACGTTCGAGGTGACGCCGCGGGTGGCGACTTCGAGTGCCAGCGAGCGCGACGCCCCATGCAGTCCGGCCTTCGCCGCCGCGTAGTTGGCCTGGCCGCGATTGCCGAGCAGCGCGCTCACCGAAGAGATACTGACGATGCGACCCCAACGGGTGCGGATCATCGGTAGCAGCAGCGGCTGGGTCACGTTGAAGAAGCCGTTCAGGCTCACTTCCACCACGCGCGACCACTGGTCACCGGTCATGCCGGGCAGCGGCGCGTCCTCGTGCAGGCCGGCGTTGTTCACCAGCACCTGGATCGGTCCGTGGGTGAGGAGTGCCTCGAGGGCCGCGCGTGCACCTTCGCCGTCGGTCACGTCGAACGTGACGGTTTCCGCCGAGCCGCCGGCCGCAACGATCGCTTTCGCCACCGCGACGGCGGCCTCCGGATGGCTGTTGGCGTGGGCGATGACATGCATGCCGTCGGCGGCCAGGGCGCGACAGATCGCAGCGCCGACACCGCCGCTCGCGCCGGTCACGAGGGCGCGCTTCATGGAAGGCAGGTGGCTGTTCTTGCGGCAGCCGCTCCGCCGCACAGCATCGATGTGGTCATCATCCGGAGCATTCTATCAAGCGGCGCAGTTGTATCCGCAGGTCGCTCCGCTGCGTGAACTGCACTAGAATCCGCGGCACCGGTGTTCCGCGAAAGCGAAGCGATGTCCGATGCGGTGAGGTCGTGCGAGGTGCTGGTCGTGGGCGGCGGGCCGGCCGGGTCCACCGTCGCGGCACTGCTCGCCGAACGCGGCCGCGACGTGGTGGTGCTCGAGAAGACGCGGCACCCGCGGTTCCACATCGGCGAATCGTTGCTGCCGCTTAACCTGCCGTTGTTCGACCGGCTCGGCGTGCGCGACGAGATCGAGGCGGTCGGCATGCGCAAGTACGGCGTCGAGTTCAATTCGCCGACCCACGATGCGCCGATCACGCTCGATTTCGCCGATGCGTGGGACAAGGATTTTCCCTATGCGTACCAGGTGCGGCGTTCGGAGTTCGACCACATCCTGTTTCGCAATGCCGGCCGCAAAGGTGCAAAGCTGCTCGAAGGCGTGCGTGCCAACCGGGTCGAGTTCGACGAAGACGGCCGCGGTGCCCTCGTCACCGCCAAGGACGAGACCGGCAAGGTCCTGCAGTGGAAGACGCAGTTCGTGATCGACGCCTCCGGCCGCGACACGCTGCTCGCGAACCAGCTGCAGATGAAGGAGAAGAACCCTCGCCACAGCAGCGCCGCGGTGTACGGCCACTTCACCGGCGCGCAGCGCCTGGCGGGCATGGCCGAGGGCAACATCAGCATCTTCTGGTTCGACCACGGCTGGTTCTGGTTCATCCCGCTGGCCGACGGCACGACCAGCGTCGGTGCGGTGTGCTGGCCCTATTACCTCAAGTCGCGGAAGAAGGACGTGACCGGCTTCTTCCACGACACCATCGCGCTGTGTCCGATGCTTGCCCGCCGGCTCGAAGGCGCACGGCTCGTCGAGCCGGCGACGGCCACTGGGAACTATTCCTACGCTGCACGGCGCTCGTTCGGGCACAACTACCTGGTGCTGGGCGATGCGTTCGCCTTCATCGATCCGGTGTTCTCGTCCGGCGTGTTCCTGGCGATGAACAGCGGCTTCGAAGGCGCGGAAACGGTGACCGCCTGCCTCGACCGGCCGCACGAAGCCGCGGGCGCGTTGCGGCGCTTCGACGCCGTCATGCGCCGCGGACCGAAACAGTTCGCCTGGTTCATCTACCGCGTCACCAATCCGGCCATGCGCGAGCTGTTCATGCATCCGCGCAACAACTGGCGGGTGAAGGAGGCGTTGCTGGCGGTGCTCGCGGGTGACATCTTCCGCGGCACGCCGATCGGGGCGCGCCTCGTCATCTTCAAGGCGATCTACCTGCTCAACTGCGTGATGGCCCCGAAGCGCTCCATCGGCGCGTGGCTGCGGCGGCGGCGCATCGTGAGCGAGACTCTGCATGAATCCGCAGTCCACTGATCCGCTCCACGGCACGCAGGCAGGAAGCGATGACTGATTCCCTGACGCCGCCGACGGGCGAAGACATGGTGGTGCACGCACCGCATCCGCCGCTCGTCGACTACTACGAAGGCGAACCGCAGCGGCGCGAATGGGTCCGCGGCATCTTCAACAGTTCCGCGCGCGACTACGACCGCATCGAACGCATGATGGCGCTCTGTACGGGCTCGTGGTACCGGCGGCAGGCCCTGCTGCGCGCCGGACTCGCTCCAGGCATGCGGGTGGTCGACGTGGGCGTGGGCACGGGACTGGTATCACGCGAGGCGGCGCACATCGTGGGAGCCCCGGAACTCGTGACCGGGGTCGATCCCAGTCCGGGCATGCTGGAAGCCGCTCACGTGCCTGCGGGCGTGCGATTGCTGGAAGGGCGCGCCGAATCCATTCCTCTGCCGGATGCCTGCGCGGATTTCGTGAGCATGGGCTACGCGCTGCGCCACATCGGTGACCTCGCCGCTGCCTTTGCGGAGTTCAGGCGCGTGCTGAAGCCGGGCGGGATCGTCTGCGTGCTGGAGATCACGCGTCCTGCGACGCCGCTGCGGTTGTGGCTGCTCAAGCTCTACATGCGCGGTGTCGTGCCGGCGCTGTCGCGCTTCGTGGCACGCAATGCCGACACACCCAGGCTGATGCGCTACTACTGGGACACGATCGAGTCGTGCGTGCCACCGGAGAAGGTGCTGGCCACCTTGGAGCACGTCGGCTTGACGCGCGTCGAGCGGCATGTGGAGGTGGGGATTTTTTCGGAGTATCGGGCGGTTCGGGGTTAGGCGGTTCCTTGCCCCCATCCCAACCTTCCCCCGCCTTCGGCGGGGGAAGGAGTGCCTCCGATTTGCATGGTGGCAACAGATGCACTCCTTCCGCCACGCATCAGCGTGGGGGAAGGTTGGGATGGGGGCAATGCTCTATCCTCCCTTCCTTGCCACCAGCAGCACGTTCGCAAACGGTGTCCCCATACTCATCGGCACCGCCCGCACCGCGAAGCCAAGCCTTTCCAGCAGCGCCATCCATTCCGACAGTGCGCGACAGTGCATGGCGGCGATCCGGTGTCCGCGGGCGAACGTGACGATCCGATCGACCCACAGGCTCATCCGGAACGGCAGTCCCGCGCCTGCATCGCCCACGCGCAGCACCAGAGCACCGCCGGAGGGTAAGGCAGTGCGAACGCGCTCCAGCACCGTCTCCTGATCCGACGGCGACAGATAGTGCAGTACGTCGAGGATGATGATCGCGTCCGCAACACCGTAGTCTGCGGTGCGGATATCCTGCTGTTCGATCGTCGCCCGGTCTGCGAGAGCCTGCCGGGCACGCTCGACGTCGCGCAGCATCAGTTCGATGCCGCGGACGCGCACGCCGGTTGGCGCGGGTGGCCATCCGGTTGGCCATTCTCCGCGATGGCTCAGCGCATCCGCCGCCAGGAGCGTGGCTGCGACCAACCCCTGGCCGCACCCGAGATCCAGCACGCGCGCGTTCGGTGCGATCAGACCCAGTCTCAGGATGCCGAGATACGCGGGATCGATGCTGACCTTGCCGCGCGCGTAGTGCCACGCGAAGTGACCGGCCTGACGATAGGGCGCCGATGCCGCATCGACGAGCGCATCGCGAAAGGCGTGTTCGTTCACGCCGTACCCGCACGCAACGTGACCGGCGTGAGTCCGTTGGCTGCGCACGCATCGAGCAGACGCGGCAGCACTTCCAGCACGATGGGCCGGCCGGCGGCAGTCCGTGCTGCGTGGCCGTCGTGCAGCAGCAGGATGTCGCCGGCGGTCAGGTCGCGCAGCAGGCGGTGGGCGACGTAGTCCGGATCGCGTCGGACCGTGTCGAAGCCGCGCCGGGTCCAACTGGCGAGGTGCAGGTCGAGCTTCGCGAGCACCGGTTCGAGGAACGGATTGCGCAGCCCCGCCGGAGCCCGGAAGAAGCGCGGGCGCGAACCGGTGATCTCTTCCAGCGTGTCCTGCGCGGCAACGATCTCGCGCTCGAACCCGCGTGGGCCCAGCATCGAGAAATGATGGGCGTGGTGCTGGGAATGGTTCTCCACGATGTGGCCGCGGCGCACGATGTCCGCGCACAGGTCGCGATGCCGTAGTGCCTGTTCACCGATGCAGAAGAAGGTCGCCCGAGTCCCATGCGTTTCGAGGACATCGAGGACCCGTGGCGTGACCTCCGGATCGGGACCGTCGTCGATGGTGATGGCGATCTCGCGGCGCGCCGCCGCGGCCTCGGGCAGGCGCAGCAGATTCGGTCCCAGCAGACGGCTGCGTGGCCAGAGCCCGGCGGCGGACAGTACCGCATGGTTGGCGATGAGGGCGCCGGCGACGACCGGCCAGTGCGAAGGAGCGAACAGCAGACCGGCCGCAGCGCCCGCGTGCAACCCGAAGGAACCGAGGATGAGCGGCGAGGGCTTCCAGCGTCGACCGCTCACGGTGGCGGCTCCCGCGACGAGAATGCCCGCTGGAAGGCGCGCGCCCCGGCGAGGATCGAGGAATGATCGAGTCCCGGAAAGCGGATGCGGCGCACGGCGTACTCCCCGACGAACATGGCGAGCACGCACGGAATGGTGAGCAGATTGACGAACGCGGACCAGGCTTCGCGGGATGCCGTCGAATACAGCACGATCGCGATCAGGGCCATGACGATGAAGAAGAGCGTCCACGCTGCCGTCACCCAACGGGTGTAGCCCACGATCTCCGGCGGTAATTCGCCGCGCACGATGCGTGCGAACCGGGTGACGAGAGGTTCTCTTCCCGCGACCAGCGTGCGGCCGAACAGCACGGCGAGCGCGGTCTGCATCGCGAGGTACTGGAGCTGGTAGACGAAGCTCGCGTCGGCTCGACTCACGGGAACGAACAGCACGAGCGCTCCGAAGAGCGCCGCGATCAGCGCAAACGCCGCCCATCGCCAGCGCGCGCGGCGCAACAGCCAGACGACGATGAGCGCGATGGGTGCGCAGGCGTACAGAGCGGCAAGCCGCGAGAGCGTACCGACGGCGAAGACCGCGTGGGCCCCGATGGCCCATGCTGCCACGGCCAGCAGGACGAGCAGCGTTTTCGCGACGGGGATGTGTGAGAGCATGCGGGGTCAGGCGCGGTGGATCGAACGCGATTCTAGACGCTGGCCCCCATCCCAACCTTCCCCCACCGACGGTGGGGGAAGGGGTGTAGGTCCCCTCCCCCAGCTTCGCTGGGGGAGGGCCAGGGTGGGGGCAACAATGCGTCCTTCCTGTCCACAAGGGATCTCCACATGTCCTACATGCTTCTCATCGTCGAACCCCTGGGTCAGCGCGCCACCCGCACCGAGGCCGAAGGCCATGCGGCTTTCGATGCCATGGTGGCCTTCGGCGAGCGTCTGAAAGCGCGCGGGCTGCTGGTGGCGAGCGAATCGCTCAGGTCGCAGGACGCCGCTGCCCGGGTGCAGGTTCGCAACCGCAAGCCCAGGGTCGTCGACGGGCCGTTCGTCGAAGTGAAGGAGATGATCGGCGGCTTCTTCCTGCTCGCCTGCAAGACGCGGGAAGAGGCTCTGGCCGTGGCGGCAGAGTGTCCGGCCGCCACCTGGTGCACGGTCGAAGTGCGGGAAGTGGCTCCCTGCTTTGCCTGACGGGTCCGACCGCCGGAAGAAATCTCCCGGGTGCCGTCGAAGCGATGTCGAAAACCCGTTGCCCCGTTCGTCGTGGGAGCGAAGGCAGAACTCGACCCCTCGGTAACGAGGACGGTTCCGCCTCATCCGCCTTCAACCCCCGATCGAGGAGAACGACATGCGCTACATGATCGTCGTCAAGGCCAACGCCCAGTCCGAGGCCGAAGTCATGCCGGACGAGAAACTCATGGCCGAGATGGCTGCTTACCACGAGGAGCTCGCCAAGGCGGGTGTGCTGCTCGACGCCTCCGGTCTGCGGGCGAGCAAGCACGGCTGGCGCGTGCGCTACACCGGCTCGACCCGCACCATCGTCGACGGTCCGTTCGCGGAATCGAAGGAGCTGGTCGCCGGCTACACCATCATCCAGGTGCGCGATCGCGCCGAGGCGATCGAGTGGACGCGGCGGTTCCCCAATCCGACGCTGGATGGCAGCAACTGCGAGATCGAGGTGCGCCGCATGTTCGAGCTGGAGGATTTCCAGCAGGGCGAGGCCGTGGAACGGTTCCGCGAGATGGGCGTCGGCGGCACGTCGGCCCGCTAGAGCGACGAACGCGAGGAACCGCAATCATGACCACGCAGATCTTCGTCAATCTCCCGGTCCGCGACCTGGAGCGCTCCAAGGCTTTCTTCGCTGCCCTGGGTTTCACCTTCAACCCGCAGTTCACCGACCAGAACGCCGCCTGCATGGTGGTCTCTGACACCATCTACGTCATGCTGCTGGTGGAGTCCTTCTTCCAGACCTTCACCAAGAAGCCGGTGGCGGACGCGCGCAAGGGCACGGAAGTGCTGGTGTGCCTTTCGACCGACAGTCGCGCCAAGGTGGACGAGTACGTCGCCAAGGCGCTGGCCGCCGGCGGCACGGCACCCAACCCGAAGCAGGATCACGGCTTCATGTACGGCCACGGCTTCGAGGATCTCGACGGTCATGTGTGGGAGATCGTCTGGATGGATCCCAACCAGGCGCCGCCGCAGTAGGCCTGTCAGTGACCGCATCGCCCGAACACCAGGCGATCACGACGATCTGGCGCCTGGAAGGCGCCAAGATCATCGCCGGCGTCGCGCGCATGGTGCGCGACGTCGGTCTGGCCGAACAGCTCGCGCAGGATGCGCTGGTAGCAGCGCTCGAGACGTGGCCCGCGGCCGGCATCCCGGACAAGCCCGGCGCGTGGCTGATGGCCACGGCGAAGAATCGCGCGCTCGACCATCTGCGCCAGGCGAAGATGCAGGTCGAGAAGCACGCCGAGATCGGCCGCGACCTGGAAGCGATGGAAGCCCTGACCGTGCCCGACACCTTCGACGTGGTCGCTGCGGCGCAGCGCGATCCGATCGGTGACGATCTGCTGCGCCTCATCTTCACCGCGTGCCACTCGGTGCTCTCCACCGAAGCGCGCGTGGCACTGACCCTCAAGCTGCTCGGCGGCCTCACGACCGACGAAATCGCGCGAGCTTTCCTGGTGCCGGAAGCGACCATCGCGCAGCGCATCGTGCGCGCGAAGCGCACGTTGTCCGAAGCGCGCGTGCCCTTCGAACTGCCGGCGCCGGAAGAGCTCGGCGCGCGCCTCGCATCCGTGCTCGAAGTGATCTATCTCGTCTTCAACGAAGGCTACACGGCGACCAGCGGCGAGCACTGGATGCGCCCGGAACTGGCGGACGAAGCGCTGCGCCTGGGTCGCGTGCTGGCCGAGTTGACCCCTCAGGAAGCCGAGGTGCACGGCCTGGTGGCGCTGATGGAATTCCAGGCTTCGCGTTCGGCAGCCAGGGTCGATGCCGCAGGCCGCCCGGTGTTGCTGCTGGATCAGGATCGCCGGCGCTGGGATCAGCTGCTGATCCGTCGCGGCAATGCAGCGCTGGATCGCGCCGAAAAGCTGGGTGGGGCGCTCGGCACCTACGCGTTGCAGGCGGCGATCGCGGCCTGTCACGCGCGTGCCCACCAGGCGGACGAGACCGATTGGGGGCGCATCGCCGCACTGTACGACGCGCTCGCCTCGGTGAATCCGTCACCGGTCGTGGAGTTGAACCGCGCCGTCGCAGTGTGCATGGCCTTCGGGCCTGCAGCCGCACTGGAGATCGTCGACGGCCTGCGCGACGCTCCGCAGCTCAAGGCCTACCACTGGCTGCCGAGCGTGCGCGGAGACTTTCTCGAGAAGCTCGGGCGGCGCGAGGAGGCGCGCGCGGAGTACGAGCGCGCCGCCCTGATGGCGCAGAACGCGAGAGAGAGCGAGCTGCTGCAGGAGCGCGCGAGGAAGCTCGAAGGCTAGCCTCATTCACCCGACTCGCGATACTTGTCGTTATCGCGTCGGCGTCCAGCGCCGACTCGCCTGGCCGTCGATCCCCGGCCGATGGCCGGGGCCCCTCGCCGGGTGGCTCGCAGCGCTAGACGTAGGCTTCGTCCAGCAGGCCGCGATACTCCGCCACCGTCGGTTGCCGCGGATTGGTGCCGTGGCAATGGTCCTTGGGAGCTGCTTCGGCGATGCCCTGCAGCACATCCTTCGGCACGCCCATCGCCTTCAGACCCTTCGGCAGACCGAGCTTCGCATTGAGATCGTGGATGGACTGCGCGACGTCCGCCCCCTTCGGCAGCCCCATCGCCTGACCGAGCCGCGCGATCTTGTCGCCCACGGCCGGCGCGTTGAAATTGATGACGGCCGGCAGCAGCACCGCGTTCAGCGTGCCGTGATGCAGCTTGAGATCGTGCAGCGCGCCGAGCGGATGTGACAGCGCGTGCACGGCACCGAGGCCCTTCTGGAATGCCATCGCGCCTTCCATCTCGGCCATCATCATGTTCCAGCGCGCGTCGCGGTCCTTGCCGTCGCGCGTGGCACGTTCGATGTGGGCCGCTGCACGGGTGAGGCCGTCGATGGCGATCGCTTCGGCCGGCGGATTCACCAGCGGTGAGAGGAAGGTCTCGATGCAGTGGGCGATGGCGTCCATGCCGGTGGCCGCGGTCAGTATCGGCGGCAGACCGAACGTGAGCTCGGGATCGCAGATGGCGACTTTGGGCAGCAGGTGAGGGGAGAGGAAGCCCAGCTTGCGCCCGTCGTTCAGCACCATCACCGAGCCGCGCCCCACTTCGCTGCCGGTACCGGCGGTGGTGGGGATCGCGATCAGCGGCGCCACGGCGGAGGTGATCTTCGCGACGCCGCCTTCCACGGCAGCGTACTGCACGAACGGTCCCGGATGGGTCGCGAGCAGCGCGACGGCCTTGCCGAGATCGAGCGATGACCCGCCGCCGATGGCGATGATCCCGTCGGCGTTCACCTTGCGGTATTGGGCCACGGCTTCCAGCGCGGCGGTCTCGGTGGGATTGGGTGGCGTGCCGTCGTAGACCTCGAAGCCGAGGGCCGGGTCGAGGTGTTCGCGCAGGCGATCGAGCAGTCCCGTGGCGCGGATGCCGCGATCGGTGACGATCAGCGGACGCTTGATGATGAGGCGCTTGCACTCGTCGCCCACCAGCCTGATGGCGCCGAAGTCGAACTGCACGGTGGTGAGGTAGTTGATGGTGGCCACTGGGGGGTCTTCCGGGTTGGTTCTGGTTGTGGATGTCGCGGCCCCCGCCCCAGCCTTCGACCGCGGAGGGAGTGCCAGAGGTGATGCGCCGTGCTCCCTTCCCCACCGCAACGCGATGGGGGAAGGGCGGGGATGGGAGCCAGCAGCGCTTCCGGAGAAATTATCGCATCCAGCTCGACTACCCTCATCGCCAGGTGGCGCCCGTGTCCGTCTGCCGATAATCTCCCGGGGATGAAACGCGCGCTCGTGCTGTCGTTGCTCCTTGTCCCCGTCGCTGCAGTCGCCGCATCGGCCGAGGGGCTCCACCACACCACGCTGTTCCTCTGGATGGCGCTGATCCTCGTGGGCGCCAAGCTGGGTGCCCTGGTGCAACGATTCGGGCAGCCGGCGGTGCTGGGCGAGTTGCTGGTCGGCATCGCGCTCGGCAACCTTGGATTGATCGGCATCGACGTGGTCGCAGATCTGCCCGGTGAACCCATCATCGCTTTCCTCGCGGAGCTCGGTGTGGTGGTGCTGCTGTTCCAGATCGGCCTCGAGTCCAATGTGCAGCAGATGCTGGCTGTGGGCGCGCGTGCCACGGCCGTGGCGGTCGTCGGTGTGGTGGTGCCGTTCGCGCTGGGTACCGTCATCGTGGGGCCCTGGCTGCTGCCCGGTCTCGATGCCAAGGCCTATCTGTTCCTCGGGGCAACGCTCACTGCGACCTCGGTGGGCATCACCGGCCGCGTGTTCCGCGATCTCAAGTGCCTCGCCACACCGGAAGCGCGCATCGTTCTCGGTGCGGCGGTGATCGACGACGTGCTGGGCCTCATGATCCTTGCCGTGGTCTCGGCCATCGTCACCACCGGGTCGCTCGATGCCGCCGGACTCGCATGGATCGTCGCGAAGGCAGTCATATTCCTCGCCGGGGCCATCGTGATCGGTCAGCTCGCCGCGCCATGGTTCTCGCGCGCCTTCGCGCGCATCGATACGGGCGTGGGGATGAAGCTCACGCTGGCGCTCGCCACCGGCCTCACCTTCGCATGGCTCGCGAGCCTGATGGACCTGGCCCCTATCGTCGGTGCGTTCGCCGCAGGCCTGGTGCTGGATGACGTGATCTTCCGCGACTACGACCGGCCGCAACTGGAAGCGGAGGTGGAACACGCACTCGAGCAGGCCGATGCCGGTACCTGCGAGCGCGTCGGGCAGGTGATCGAGGCCCACCGCCACCGGCATCTCGACGAACTGATCGCTCCCGTCGGCCATTTCCTCGTGCCGTTCTTCTTCGTGGTGACCGGCATGCACGTGCAGCTCGCCTTGCTTGCGGATTCCCGGGCGCTGGCGATCGCCCTCGGCCTCACCGTGGCGGCCGTGGCCGGCAAGATCGTGGCGGGGATCGTTGCCGGACCGGTGGATCGTTGGCTGGTGGGCTGGGGCATGGTGCCCCGCGGCGAAGTCGGCCTGATCTTCGCGGCCACCGGCATGGCGCTGGGCGTGGTCTCCGCCGAGGTGTTCTCCGTCATCGTGATCATGGTGATCCTGACTACGCTGATCACGCCGCCGGTGCTCTCGTGGGTGATCCGCAGGCGGGCCGCGCCGGTCCAGTAGAATCCGCGGCTCCAAGCCGACCAGGCTGCTGCCGGTGATCGGCGCAGACAGACGGGACAAGGGAGACCATGAAGCCACGCGTACTCGTGAGCCGCGAGGTATTCGACGAAACCATCGCCATGCTGGCGGAGCATTTCGACGTCGAATCCAATCAGGCCGACGTCAAGAGAACCCCGGAACAGTTCGCCGCGGCGCTAGCCGACAAGGACGGTGCGGTCATTTCCACCTCCGACCGCATAGACGGAGCCCTGCTCGACCGCTGCCCGCGGTTGAAGGTGGTATCGAACGTGGGCGTCGGCTACAACAACCTCGATCTCGCCGCACTCACCGCCCATGGCGTCATGGCGACCAACACGCCGGACGTGCTGACCGATTCGGTGGCCGACTACACCTTCGGGATGATCATCGCCACCTGCCGCCGCATGACCGAGGGCGAGCATTTCCTGCGTGCCGGCGAATGGAAAGCGTCGCATCTCAAGCAGATGCTCGGTGTCGACGTGCACGGCGCGACACTCGGCATCATCGGCTTCGGGCGCATCGGCCAGGCCGTGGCGAAGCGCGCGCGGGGCTTCGACATGAAGATCATGTACCACAACCGGTCGCGGCTGAAGCCCGCCGAGGAAGCGCAGTTCGGTGCGCACTATCGCGGCAAGCACGACCTGCTGCGCGAAGCGGATATCGTCGTGCTGCTGACACCCTACTCCGCGGAGAGCCACCACACCATCGGCGCGGCCGAGCTTGCGCTCATGAAGCCGACGGCGGTGCTCATCAACATGGCGCGCGGCGGCATCGTCGACGATGCGGCCCTGATCGAAGCGCTGAAGGCGAAGCGCATCCAGGCCGCGGGGCTCGACGTGTACGAGAACGAGCCGGCGCTGAACCCCGGCTTCCTGGCGCTCAGGAACGTGGTGCTGTCACCGCATCTCGCATCGGCATCGGAACCCACCCGCAAGGGCATGGCCAATCTGGCGGCTCGCAACTGCATCGCAGCATTGACCGGCGGTGAGCCGCCGAATCTGTTGAATCCGGAGGTGAGGCGCAAGTCTTGAGTGCGCGCGTGCCCGGAGCCGGCTACGCAACCAAGGGGGGAGCATGAAGGCGTTGTTCACGCTAGGCTTGAGCGAGGCGGCGGAGAAGTTCGCCCGGGGGGAGATCACGAGCGAGGCGTTGACCACCAGTTGCATCCGCCGCATCGCGGCGGTCGAACCGCGGGTACAGGCCTGGGAGTGGCTCGACGACACGCGTGCCTTGCGCCTCGCCCGCGGGGTGGACGAACGCCACCGCGCCGAGCGCGAGGGTGGCAACTCCGGCGCTGTCGATATCGCGCTGTTACCCGAGCGCGGGTCGCTGTCCGGCATCCCGATCGGCGTGAAGGACATCATCGAGACGGCCGGCATTCGGACGGGCATGGGCTCGCCGATCTACGGCGAATACGTGCCGCCGCGCGATGCGTCCATGCTTGATCGCCTGGCGGCCTCCGGTGCGTTCGTGTTCGGCAAGACCGTGGCGACCGAGTTTGCGTTCATGGTGCCGGGCAAGACGCGCAATCCGTGGAATCCTGATCACTCGCCGGGCGGATCATCCAGTGGATCGGCGGCGGCGGTGGCGAGCGGGATGGTGCCCGGCGCGATCGGTACGCAGACCACCGGTTCGGTGATCCGGCCGGCGGCCTACTGCGGCGTGGTCGGCTTCAAGCCGGACAAGGAACTCATTTCGACCGAGGGTGTGCTGCCGTTCTCGACCACGCTCGACCAACCCGGCGTGTTCGCCCGCAGCGTGGCGGATGCGGGATTGCTCGCCTCGTGGCTCACGCAGGCCGACGGCATCATCAGCCGGCAGATCACCGAGCTGCGCAGTGCACCGAGCGTGATCGCGTTGAATTCACCGGTGTGGCACAAGGCCGAGCCCGCGATGCGCGAGCGTTTCGCAGCCGACCTGGCTGCCGTGCGGGCAGGCGGTGCGACCGTGACGGAACGCGAACTGCCGCCGGCATTCGACGATGGCTTCCGGGCCCATCGCACGATCATGCTGTACGAAGCCGCACACGCCTCGAAGGTGGTGCGTCGGCATCACGGTCTGCACCTCAGCCGCTTCCTGCGCGAGGCACTGGAGGAGGGCGACGGCATCGCGGACGAGGACTATCGTCGCGCGCTCGTGCTCCGGGAACGGCTCATCGGATCGTTGGGAGAATTTCTCGACGATCGTCACGAGGCGATCCTCACGCCGCCCACGACGGGTGAGGCGCCCACGCTGGAGTCCACCGGTGACCCGGCATTCTGCACGCTGTGGTCGTTGTGCGGCGTGCCGGCCATCACCATCCCCACCGGGTTCGGGCCGCAGCGATTGCCGCTGGGGCTCCAGATCGTGGGCCGCGCAGGTGAGTCGAATCATCTGCTTGGCGTTGCCGCATGGTGCGAGTCGCGCATGGGATTCAAGGGGACGCTGGCGCGAGTCTAGAGCGGCGAAATTTCCGCGAGACTCCGCCGCCGTTTGCGGCGTAGACTCCAGGTCCGAACACGCTGTGGCAGGTACCTCATGAATCCCACGACCTTCGAATCGACCCTCGAGACCCGCCTGTGGTCGCCGTCGCGCATCGTGCGGTTGCGGGCGCTGCTGCTCGCGGTGTGCATCGTCGCGGCCGCCATCGGATTCGTTCTGGGCTACGCGATAGGCAGCTTCTCGAGCGATGCCGAACTGGTGCGCCTGCTGCGAGGCATGGCGGTAGCGCAGGGGATCATCCTGCTCGCGGTGCTGGCGCTGTTGTCGTGGCGCCTGCGCTGGTTGACGTTCCGTCCGCTCGTCGTGTCCTACGCTGCGGCGGTCGGCGTCATGAGCTTCGCGTCGGCGCTAGTGTGGCAACTCGCCTTCATCGGCGTGGCCGCGTTCCTGTTCCACGCGAGCCTGGTGGCACTGCTCGTCCTCATCCTGCGCGACGACGTCGGCCGCGCGCGCATGAAGGCACGTCTCAACGCGAACCGGATCGGCCGCCCCTGATACGGCGCCGGTCGACGGTCCCGGATCCGCGGGTTCAGCTCGACGGCGTCTGCGGCGCGGGCGGTTTCTCCACGACGATCACGCCGCGTGCGATGCGGCGCGCAAACGTCGTTTCCGAATCGATGCTCTCGCTGTACTGAACGACGGTGTAACCGACCAGGCCGTTGTCGTCGACGATCTCCTGCGCGCGCCGGCGGAACACTTCGCGCGCCTCGCCGTCGCCGCCGGTGGAGAAGCGCTTCTTGCGCAGATTGATGGCGACCCGCGTCTCGTCCAACTGGTTGATCTTCACCTCCCAGTTCGGGGCGAGAGGATCGATGACGTAGTAGGCGACCACGCCGACCAGCACCACGCCGACGACGGCTTCGAGCGGCGGGTGGAAACCGGGCGAGATGTTCACGGACTTGTCCGGAATCAGCGGTTCCGAGCCGCAGGCGGCAAGCATTGCCGCCACCGGTATCAGGGTGGCGAATTTGTTCATGGCGAGAACTCCTCGGAGCGTTCGGGATCGCATGCCCGGCTGGAATTGCAATAGTCGCGCCTGCGCCCGCCCTGCGGACGCATCGATCGCTTACCATCGGGCCGGGCAGGCACCGGTCCCGTTGGTCCGTCGATGCTCCCATCCTTCCACATCACCGATTTCCCGATGAACGCACCGCTCCCGCGCGGCACCGCCGCCGGACCTGCCGGCGGATGACCCCGGCAGCACTGTTGTACGCCGTCGTGGCGTTGCCGTTCGCCGGTGCAGTGTTGCCGGCGCTTCTGCACGCCCGTGGTCGGACCATGGTCGGCTGGGTAGCGGCGGCTGCTCCCGTCGCAGGGCTGCTGATACTCTGGTTCCTCGGGTCGCAGGTGTTCGACGGCGGCGCCTGGCGAGTGAGCGTCCCGTGGATGGATGCGATCGGTCTTTACCTGTCGTTCCGTCTCGACGGCCTCGCGCTGCTGTTCTGCGGGCTGATCTTCATCATCGGCCTGCTGGTGATCCTGTATGCGCGGTACTACCTGGCCGCCGACGATCCGTTCGGACGTCTGCTGGCGCTGCTGCTGGTCTTCATGGGCGCCATGGTGGGCATCGCGCTCTCGGACAATCTCCTGCTCACGCTCGTGTTCTGGGAGGCGACCAGCCTCTCGTCGTTCCTGCTGATCGGCTATTGGAATCACCGACCCGATGCGCGCCAGGGCGCGCGCATGGCGCTGGCGGTCACGGGGATGGGCGGGCTCGCGCTGCTCGCCGGTGCCTTGCTGCTCGGGAACATGGCCGGGACCTTCGAGATCTCGGAACTGGTGCGTCACGGCGACGCGATCCGTGCGCACCCGCACTACACGGCGGCGTTGGTGTTGATCCTGATCGGCGCCTTCACCAAATCGGCCCAGTTCCCGTTCCAGTTCTGGCTTCCCAACGCGATGGCCGCGCCCACACCGGTGTCGGCCTATCTGCATTCGGCCACGATGGTGAAGGCCGGCGTCTTCCTGCTCGCGCGGCTGTGGCCGGCGTTGTCCGGGACCGATCAATGGTTCAATCTCGTCACCAGCACCGGGCTCGTCACCCTGGTCTTCGGTGCGTACACCGCGTTGTTCCGCCACGACCTGAAGGGCCTGCTCGCCTATTCCACCATCGCCCATCTCGGCCTGATCGTGCTGCTGCTCGGCATGAACAGCAAGATGGCCGCGGTGGCCGCGGTGTTCCACATCATGAATCACGCGACGTTCAAGGCATCGCTCTTCATGGCGGCCGGCATCATCGATCACGAAGCAGGCACGCGCGACATGCGCAAACTGGCGGGCCTCTGGCGCCACCTTCCCCACACGGCCGTGCTTGCGACCGTCGCGGCCGCGGCCATGGCGGGCGTGCCGCTGCTGAACGGCTTCCTCTCGAAGGAGATGTTCTTCAACGAGACGCTGGCGCTGAAGCAGGCTGGGACGGTGTCGTGGATCGTGCCGGCGGCCGTCACGCTGGCGAGCGTCTTCAGCGTCGCCTATTCGACGCGCTTCATCCACGACGTCTTCTTCAACGGCGATTGGAAGAGGGCCGGGCGCGTGCCCCACGAGCCGCCGCGCTGGATGCGCATTCCGGTGGAGGTGCTGGTCGCGTTGTGCCTGCTGGTGGGCATCGCGCCGGACGCGACCGTGGGTCCGATGCTCGCCGTCGCCGCCGGCAGCGTCGTGGGCGGAGCGTTGCCCGACTACAGTCTCGCCGTTTGGCACGGCGTCAACGGGGCGCTCGCGATGAGCCTGATCGCCACCGTGCTCGGCCTCGTTCTGTACTTCGGCGCCCAGCGCATCTACGACCTGCATGCGTTCGAGGGACGCAGTCCCTGGACCGGGGCGCGTCTCTATCAGATGGTGATCGACTGGCTGGTGGCGTTCACGCGCCGATTCACGCGGCTGACCGCCGATGGACGCCTGCAGCGGCAGGTGGTTCTCCTGCTGCTCGTCAGCATCGCCGCGGGCTGGTGGTCGTTCGCGCAGGGCGTGCCGGCCCGGAGTCTCGATCGCTACACACCGCTCGACGGCATCGCGGTGATCGGCTGGCTCGTGCTCGCGATCTCCATCCTCGGGACCGTCGCCATGCACCGGCAGCGCCTGACGGCGCTCATCCTGGTGGGTGCTGTGGGTCTGATGGTGTCCGCGGTTTTCGCGTGGTTCTCCGCGCCCGATCTGGCGCTCACCCAGCTCACGGTGGAGGTGGCCACGATCCTGGTGCTGCTGCTGGCCTTGCCGTTCCTGCCTGCTGCGACACCGCTCGAATCCACGGCGCCACGACGGCTGCGCGACGCGATCATCGCACTGGCCTGCGGACTCGGCCTCGGCGGAGCCGCCTGGTGGATGATGACGACGGGAGGCGCCACAGTCTCTGCGGAGTACGTGGCGCGCAGCGTGCCCCAGGGCGGCGGCACCAACGTGGTCAACGTGATCCTGGTGGACTTCCGCGGGTTCGACACCTACGGCGAGATCACGGTGCTCGCCGTCGCCGGCCTCGGCATCGCGGCGTTGCTGGCGGGTGCATCCCACGCGATGAGAGCGGAGTCCGGGGAGGAGCCGTGGTTCCGGCCGATCCTGTTCACGTTGCTCGCGCGCACGATGGTGCCGCTCGCGCTGCTCCTCAGCGTGTATCTGTTCCTGCGCGGTCACAACCTGCCGGGGGGCGGGTTCGTCGCGGCACTGGTGACCGGTGCCGCGCTCGGCACGCTGTACGTCGCCCAGGGCGCGGCATGGAGCCGTCGCCACTTACCGATCGATTTCACGCGTGCGATAGCGGTCGGGATGGCGATCGCGGCGGCGACCGGTGCCGGTGCCTGGCTGTTCGGCCGGCCTTTCCTCACGAGCGCCCACGGCTACGTGCACCTGCCCCTCGTGGGCGATCTGCATCTCGCGACGGCGGCACTGTTCGATCTCGGCGTCTATCTGGTCGTGGTGGGCGTCACGATGCTGATCGTGACGGAGCTCGGGCGATTGACGCCCGCCGACGCCATGGCGAACCACTGACATGGAACTGCTCCTCGCCTCCGCCATCGGTCTGCTCGCGGCAGGCGGTATCTATCTCTGTCTGCGGGCGCGCACGTTTCCCTTGGTGCTGGGGCTCACGCTGCTGTCCTACGCCGTCAATCTGTTCATCTTCGCTGCGGGCGGTCTCCGCATCGGCCAGCCGCCCATTGTGGGTGCGGCGCTTGCGATGACCGATCCGCTGCCGCAGGCGCTGGTACTGACGGCCATCGTGATCGGCTTCGCCATGACAGCCTTTCTGGTCGTGCTGGCCGTGCGCGCACGGACGGAGACGGGCGGCGACCACGTGGACGGCGGTGCGTGACATGAGCCATTGGATCGTGGTTCCGTTCCTGCTGCCGGCGCTGACGGCGTGCGTGTTGCTCATGCTGCGCGGAAATCTTCCGGTGCAGCGCGTCATGTCGGTCTGCTCGACGTTGGTACTGCTCGCCGTGTCGGCGGGACTGGTGGTGCACGCATCCGGCGGTGAGGTGGCCGTGTACGTGTTCGGTGACTGGCCGGCGCGGATCGGCATCGCCTTCGTACTCGACCGGCTGGCGGCAATGATGATCAGCCTGACCGCGGTGGTGGCGTGTGCGAGCCTGCTGTACGCGATTCAGGGCTGGGACAGCCGCGGGCCGCATTTCCACGCCCTGTTCCAGTTCCAGCTGATGGGACTCAACGGGGCGTTTCTCACGGGCGACCTGTTCAACCTGTTCGTGTGCTTCGAGCTGATGCTGATCGCTTCGTATGCGCTGCTGCAGCACGGTGGCGGGGCGCAGCGGCTCAAGGCCGGTCTCCACTACGTGGTGCTCAATCTCCTCGGGTCCGCGTTGTTCCTGGTGGCCGCGGCCATCCTGTACCGCGTGGGCGGGACGCTCAACATGGCCGATCTCGCGATCGTGCTCGCCGGGGCGCCGACCGAGCACACGCCCTGGATCCGGGCCGGCGCGCTGCTGCTTCTCACCGTGTTCCTGCTCAAGGCCGCTGCCGCGCCGCTGTACTTGTGGTTGCCGGGCACCTACGGCGCCGCGTCGGCACCGGTGGCCTGCCTGTTCACGGTGCTGACCAAGGTGGGCGTGTATGCGGTCGCGCGCGTCGCGCTGCTCGTCTTCGGCTCGAGTGCGGCCATGGAGCCGATCGCGACGGTGGTGCTGCCGGCGGCACTGGTCTCGCTCGTCTGCGCAGCGCTCGGTGCGTTCGCGGCCGTGACCCTGACCCAGCTCGCCTCGTGGCTGGCGCTGGGTTCGAGCGCGATGCTGCTGGCGGCCGTCGGCCTGTTCTCGGTGCCGGGACTGAGCGGCGGCCTCTACTACCTGCTCGCCAGCACGCTCGCGATGCCCGCCCTGTTCCTGCTCGCCGATGTTCTCGCCGGCGCGCGCGGCAGCTTCAGTGACCGGCTGTGTCGCGCGCCACGCATGCACGGCGCCGGGCCGATCGGAATGCTTTACTTCACCGTGGCGGTGGCTGTCGTGGGGTTGCCGCCACTCGCGGGTTTCCTCGGCAAGCTGTCGATCCTGCAGGGTGCCGGACCGATGCCCTGGTTCTGGGCGGTCGTGCTCGGTACGTCGCTGCTGAATCTCGTGGCCCTGGTGCGCGCCGGTACCCGGCTCTTCTGGTCCACGGATTCCGGCCCCTGCAACGGCTTGCCGTCGTCCGCTTCGCTGCGGCAGCTGGCGCCGGTAGTGTTCCTGGCGGCAGCGATCCTTGCCCTCACGATTCTCGCCCGTCCCGTCGATCGGTACGCACGCGAGGCCGCGCAGAACGCCGTGGCGCCCGCCACCTACATCGAAAGCGTGCTGGGCTCCACCGGAGTGAGCTGGTCGATCGTGATCGATCCGGCGCAAGTGCAGGGAGGGTCGCGATGAGCGCGCGCCTCCTGCCCCATCCGCGGCTCTCGATCCTGCTGGCGTTGCTGTGGCTGCTGCTCAATCAGTCGCTGTCCGTGGGCCACGTGCTGCTGGGCGCCGGCCTGGGGCTCGCCATCGGCTGGGGGCTGCGGTCGATGTTGCCGGAACTGCCGCGCGTGCGCGCTCCGTTGAAGGCCGCCGGCTTCCTGGTGCTGCTGCTGAGGGACATCGTCGTCGCCAACGTCCAGGTGGCGCGGCTCGTGCTGAGTCCGGTCGGGCGGTTGCGCCCGCGGATCGTGGAAGTCCCGATCGACGTGGAAGAGCCGATGATCGCGGCGGTGCTCGTCGCGGTCGTCACGCTGACCCCGGGAACGGTCTGCGTGGACCTCGATCTCGACGCGCGCAAGCTCACCGTTCACGCGCTCGACGCACCGGACGACGCCACGGTGATCGACGCGATCAAGTCGCACTACGAACGCCCGTTGAAGGAGATCTTCGGATGCTGAGCATCGTGCTCCCCGTCGCCGCGCTGCTGCTGGGTTGCGCGCTGCTGCTCAACGTCTGGCGGCTGATCGTGGCACCCGATGCCGTGGACCGCATCCTCGCGCTCGACGCCATGAGCGTGAACGTCGCGGCGCTGGTCATCCTGTTCTGCATATGGGCCGGCAGCCCGCTCTATTTCGAGGTGGCACTGCTGATCGCTGCGCTGGGTTTCATCAGCACCGTCGCACTGGCCAAGTACCTGCTGCGCGGTGACATCATCGAATGAGGAGCAGCCGATGATCGTGGACGTCGTCGTGTCGATCTTCGTGCTCATGGGTGCGGTGTTCGCCCTGCTCGGCTCCATCGGTCTTGCCCGCTTTCCGGACCTGCTCACCCGGCTGCACGGACCGAGCAAGGCAACGACGCTGGGCATCGGCGGGATGCTGCTGGCTTCCATCGTGTTCTTCTCCGCACGCGGCGAAGGGTTGAGCCTGCACGAACTGCTGATCACGCTGTTCGTCGGCATCACGACGCCGGTCAGCGCGCAAATGATCGCCATGGCCGCACGCAAGACCGCGCGTGGCAAGGGCGGAGGCGATCTACCACCGCGCTAGCCGGTCCCATGCTTCCGGCATCCGTGCGCTTCCGCACAGTCGCAGGCCGGGCCCGCGACTAACTTGTCGTCTACGCGCTGAAACGCGCGCGGTATCCAATCCTTCAGGAGACGACGACATGAACGAGCTTCACAAGCACCCACGCGTTGCGCTGCTGCTGGCCGCCGTGCTGGCGATCGGCAGTCTTTACGGCTGCAAGCAGGAAGGTCCTGCGGAAACCGCGGGCAAGAAGATCGACCAGGCCGTGGAGAAGACCGGCGATGCCGTGAACAAGGCTGGCGAAGAAGTGGGCAAGGCGGTCGAGAAGACCGGCGATGCGCTCGAGAAGGCTGGCGACAAGATCGAGGACAAGGTGAAGGGCGAGAAGAAGTAGCGCCGCGTGCCGTCCCGGCCTGCTGCCTCCCTCCCCAGCGCTGCCGGGTGCCACGCGCACCGACCCTCCTCCGGATCGATGCCGGAGGAGGGTAGGGCGGTGCAGAGGGTCTAACCGTGCTTGCGCCGCGCGACCCAGCCGAGGCCGGCCAGACCGAGACCCATCAGCGCCTAGGTCGAAGGCTCCGGCACCGGGGTGATCTGGAACAGCATGGTCCGGTTGGAACCGGCGGCGGTGGGAACGTCTTCGGTCGCCTCGTTGGCGATGGCCAGGAAGATCTTGCCGTGGTCCTCGAAGACGAGCACGCCCTCGGGGCGCACTTCCGAGTTGAGGTCCGCCACGATCATCTGCGGGAAGGTCGAATGGGCCGGGTCGGTGATGTCGAACACCGCCACGGCGCTGCGCGTCGTGCGCTCCAGGCCGACGAACGCGAGGGTGCGGCCGGCCACGGTGAAGATGGCGATGCCTTCCGGCTCGACGCCCTTGTCGTCGCTGCGGCCGTCGGGATAGATACCGGCCGCGTGCGCCTGCTTGTCGAGGATGTCGCCGCTGTCGTAGACCAGCGCGCCGTTGGCGTCGCGAATCGAGAAGGAACGTGCACCATAGGAGACGATCTCGGTGTGGCCGTTCGGGCCGGGCCCGAGGCCGTCGGCGCCAAGGATGGACACGTTGAGACGTCCAAGATTGGCTTCGTTCTTGAGTTGTGCGGCATTGGGAAAGATTGCGGGATCCAGCGTCAGGCTGCCGAGTCGCGCGAGGTCATTGTCGTCGACGTGTGCGTCCCCTTCGTTCGCCATCACGTAGAAGGTGTTGCCGCCCGCGGCGTAGGACGCAATACCGTCGGGCATGTACATACCCTTCGCCGGGACGTTTCGGAAGGAGACGCCACCATCCCGGTCGGACGGATCGATCTGGTTGCCCGGCAGGCTGTAGTCCTTGAGCCCGAGCGGCACGATGCTCGTGAAGGCCCGGGTGTTGAGGTCCAGGATGCCGATGGCGTTGGCTTCCTGCAGCGTCACGTGCGCGGTGTTGCCGCCGGGCGCGATCGCGATGTACTCGGGTTCGAGCGCGATCGACGCGGACAGTCCGGCCTGGATACGCACGCCGGCGGCGCGCAGCGCGGCTTCCTGGCCGTCGAAGGCGGTAAAGCCGGCCGTGGTCACGGACGAGGAACCGGGTGCCGCCGCGTTGAAGTCGATGATGCTGACGCTGCCGGCGGGATTGAAGGTGGGTTTGCGCTCCCCTTCGTTGGCGACCAGGAGCTTGTTGCCGTCGTGGGTCCAGGTCACCATGTCGGGGACATTACCCACCGCGACGCCGCCCCGGTTCGCGGCCCCCACGGTCGCCGCCGAGAGGAAAGCGCTCGTGTCGAAGAACTGTACCGACCCGAGACCATCCGGCGCGACCGGATTGTTGAACGCCACCGCCGCGATGCCGTTGCGGATCGAGATGCTGTTGACCGTGCCGTAGACGCTGGCGGTCTCGAACGACTTCAGAAGGTTGCCCCCGAGGTCGAGCACGTCGATGCCGTTGCCGCCGATGACCCACAGGTTCCTCGTGGCGCTGTCGAACGCGACGATCTCGGACGACCGGCCGACGTTGGCAGCGAAGTGGTTGAACGACCACAGCTTGTCGACAGCCTGGATGGGGCCGGCCGCGAGAGCGGACCCGGCCGAGGTGAGGACGAGCGCGCCCAGCAGGGCGGGCAGGAGCTTGGAACGCAGTTGCATGGGGGTCTCCGGGGCTGTTGTTGGGATTGACTTCGGCCTCCGAACCTAGCAAGCAACTTATGACGTAGATCGTGCATCGGACATGGTCAGAACGGATCATGTCCGGCGGCCAGTACCCCCCGAGGGCAGGGACCTCCCGCCGCCCAGCACAACGAAGTTGCCCGCGACCGCCAGCGCGATGCCGATCCATGTGGCCGGCGCCCAGCGATAGCCCTCGAACAGCGCCGAGATGATCAGCGCGATCACCGGCACCATGACGCCGATGTAGCCGGCCCGGCCCGTGCCGATGCGGCCGAGCAGCGTGAGGTAGCAGGCGAACGCGACGATCGAACCGAAGATCGTGAGCCAGGCCCACGACAGCACGTAGCCCGGGCGGAAATCGAAAACGATCGGGGTACCTGTCAGCAGGACCCAGGCACTGCAACCGATCGCACCATAGGTCATGCCCCAGGCCAGCGCGGGCCAGATCGCGATGCCCCGCTCGCCGTTGCGCGAAGCGACCGCGGAAGCGAAGGCTTGCACGCTGACGGCAATCGCCGTGAGCACGATGCCGACGGCGGCCGTTGGTGTGGACGACAGCCGCGCGAACTCGGGCGAGAAGATCAGCACGATGCCGGCGATCCCGAACAGTTCTCCCGCAGCCACGCGGCGGCTCAGCGGCGCGCCGTACAGCAGGCGCGCACAGAGCATGTTGGCGATGGGGCTCGCGGAATACCCCACGGCCACCAGCCCCGACACCACCCGCACTTCCGCTTCGTAGACGCACACGTAGCCGGCGCTGTACATGAGCAGCCCCTGGAGCGCGAGGAGCCCATGGTCGCGACGGCCATAACGGATCCTCTCGCGCCGGACGAGGCAGATGCCGAACAGGAGCAACGCGGCGGCGATGAAGCGCCATGCGACCGACATGACGGGCTCCACCACCCCCAGCTGGTAGGTGATGGCGATCCAGGTGGTACCCCAGATCAGGATGCAGACGGAATAGAGGAAGAGGGTCGGCACGGCCCGCGAGCGTCGAGGGAAACGCGCGATGTTAGTCGACGACGGGGTCCGGAGGGCCCGGGCTAGGGCCTGTTAACACTGAGAACGAGCCTGCGTGACCTCCATGACGAGCGCACTTCGCGTTACAAATGCTCGCTGGGGGTAGTGCCCCAGCCGTGCTTTGCGCCTTGATTGCGCTCGTCATGGAGGATCACCCGGAGGGCTGGGGGCTATGAAGACCCAGGGGCGTTGTTACGAGCTCCTGGTGTAGGTCAACTACACGGCGTCGCTCGCGCCTAGCCCTGGGTCTTCACAGCCCCCAGCGCAGGCTCGTTCTTAGTGTTAACAGGCCCTAAAATCCGGCTTCGCAGTCCTCCTCCCGTCCCACCGCGTTGTCCGCACCTGCCTCCAGAACCGCCGTACCCCGATCCGCCCTCGAGTCCCTGTTCGCCCGCCTTGGCGAGTGCATGCTCGCCGACCAGGGGCGGCTGCGGTCCCAACTGTCGCGCCTGCGGGATTCGAAGGAGGCGGCCCCCGAACAGATCGGCGGGATCGCACGGGCGATCGACGCGTCGATCGCCCGTGTCGCGCAGCGGCGGTCCCGGTTGCCGGCGCTGCGCTATCCCGAAGAGCTGCCGGTCAGCGAGAAGCGCGACGAAATCGCCCGCGCGTTGCGCGCCCATCAGGTCGTCATCGTGTGCGGCGAGACCGGCTCGGGCAAGACCACGCAGCTGCCGAAGATCTGTCTGGAGATCGGCCGCGGCGTCACCGGCCTGATCGGTCACACGCAGCCGCGGCGCATCGCGGCGCGCACCGTGGCTTCGCGCATCGCGCAGGAACTCGGATCGCCCCTGGGCGAGCTGGTCGGCTACAAGGTGCGGTTCCACGACCAGATCGGTCCGGAGCCCTTCGTGAAGCTGATGACCGACGGCATCCTGCTCGCGGAGACGCAGACCGATCGCAGCCTGCGCGCCTACGACACGATCATCGTCGACGAGGCGCACGAGCGCAGCCTCAACATCGACTTCCTGCTGGGCTATCTGCGCCAGCTGCTGCCGCGCCGGCCGGATCTCAAGCTGATCATCACCTCGGCCACCATCGACGCGGGGCGGTTCGCGAAGCACTTCTTCGACGCGCCCGTCGTGGAGGTGTCGGGCCGCCTGTATCCGGTGGAGGTCAAGTATCGTCCGCTGAAGCCGGACGAGGAGGGGGAAGCGCCCGATCTCGGTGAGGCGATCGCCGACGCGCTCGATGATCTCTATCACGCGCACGGGCCGGGTGATGCGCTGGTGTTCCTGCCCGGCGAGCGCGAGATCCGCGAAACCGCCGAGCATCTGCGCAAGCATCCCGTGGGACGCCATCGCGCCGGCATGGTCGAGATCCTGCCGCTGTTCGCACGGCTGTCGGCGGCCGAACAGGATCGGGTCTTCAAGCCCGACACCGGACATCGCGTGGTGCTCGCCACCAACGTGGCCGAGACATCGCTCACGGTGCCGCGCATCCGCTACGTGGTGGATCCGGGCTATGCGCGCATCAACCGTTATAGCTATCGCAACAAGGTGGAGATGCTGCAGGTGGAGCCGATCTCGCGGGCGTCGGCCAACCAGCGCGCGGGACGTTGCGGGCGCGTGTCGAGCGGCGTGTGCGTGCGGCTGTACGGCGAGGACGAGTTCGCGGCGCGCCCCGAGTTCACCGATCCGGAGATCCTGCGCTCCTCGCTCGCCTCGGTGATCCTGCGCATGAAGGCGCTCAAGCTCGGCGAGCCGGAGAGCTTCCCGTTCGTCGAGCCGCCGCAGCCGCGCATGATCGCCGACGGCTATCAGCTTCTGACGGAACTGGGTGCGGTGGACGAGCGGCACAACCTCACCGCCGTGGGTGCGCAACTCGCCAAGCTGCCGATCGATCCTCGTATCGCGCGGGTGATCGTGGCGGCGAGGCAGGAGAACTGCCTGAAGGAGGGGCTGATCATCGCGGCCGCGCTCTCGGTGCAGGACCCTCGCGACCGCCCCATGGAGAAGGCCGACGCCGCGGACCAGGCGCATGCGCTGTTCGTCGACGAGCGCTCCGATTTCCTCGCGTATCTCAAGATGTGGGAGTTCTACGACGAACTCCTCAAACACAAGAAGTCGACGCGCAAGCTCCAGTCGGATTGCCGCGATCGCTTCCTGTCATGGCTGCGGCTGCGCGAATGGCGCGACCTGCACGGCCAGTTGCATGCGCTGGTGTCTGAGCTCGGCTGGCGCGAGAACGACAAGCCGGGCGACTACGCGCAGATCCACCGGGCGCTGCTGGCCGGACTGCTCGGCAACATCGGCATGAAGAGCGAGGACGGCGGCGACTGTCTCGGGGCGCGCGGCATCCGCTTCCACGTGTTTCCCGGCTCGGCGCTGCGCCGGAAGCAGCCGAAGTGGGTCATGGCCGCCGAACTCACCGAGACCACGCGTCTGTTCGCGCGTTGTGTCGCGTCCATCGAACCGGAATGGATCGAGCAGGTGGGTTCCCATCTTGCGCACCGCCAGCACTTCGATCCCCATTGGGAGAAGGCGTCGGGGCAGGTCATCGCCTACGAGCGTGTCATCGTCTACGGACTGACGGTGGTCGCGCGCCGGCGCGTGAGCTACGGGCCCATCCAACCCAAGGAGGCGCGCGAGATCTTCATCCGCGGCGCTCTGGTGGATGGCGATTCGAAGCTGGATGCGCCGTTCCTGCGCGCCAATCGTGCGCTGGTGAAGGACGTGGAAGCGCTCGAGCACAAGTCGCGGCGCCACGATGTGCTGGTTGATCCGGAAGTGATGGTCGCCTTCTACGGCAAGGTGGTCCCGGAAGGCATCTGGAACATCGGCGCGTTCGAGCACTGGCGCAAGGAGGCGGAGCGCACCAATCCGCGGCTGCTGTACATGACGCGCGAAGCGCTGATGCTGCATGCCGCCGAAGACATCACGGCGACGCGCTTTCCCGACTCGATCGAGATGAACGGGGTCAAGTACACGCTCAAGTACCGGTTCGAACCCGGCCACCCGTTCGATGGCGTGACCATGACCGTGCCGCTGCACCTGCTCAACCAGGTGGACGAGCGGCGCTGCGAATGGCTGGTGCCGGGTCTGCTGCGCGACAAGGTCACGCATCTGATCAAGGATCTGCCCAAGGGTCTGCGCAAGCATTTCGTCCCGGTGCCGCAGGTCGTGACCGGCGTGCTGGGCAGCATCGAGGCCGATGCGGTGCCGCTGACCGAGATCCTGTCGGAGGCGCTGCAGCGGCAGACCGGCTTCGAGGTGCCGAAGGACGCATGGAACACGAGCGACGTGCCGGCCCATCTGCGCATGAATTTCCGCATCGTGGACGACCACGGCGCGGAGGTGGCCGTCGGCCGCGATCTGCCTGCGCTGCGTCTGCAACTCGGCGTGAAGGCGAGACGCCAGTTCACGGAAACAGCCCGCAGTTCCTTCGAGCGCCAGGGCGTCACGACGTGGGACTTCGGCGAGCTGCCGGAACAGGTGGAGTTCACCCGCGCCGGACAGAAGCTGATCGGCTATCCGGCGATCGTCGACGAGGGCAAGGCGGTGTCGCTCGGTTTGCTGGACACCGAACAGGAGGCGGAAGCCGCAACCCATCGTGGTCTGCGGCGCCTCTTCCAACTGGCGGCGGTGGAGCAGGTGCGCCATCTCGGCCGCAATCTGCGCGGCCTGCAGGAAATGGCGCTCAAGTACACGCTGCTGGCGGAGATCGACGGCACGCGCCCGCACGACAAGGCCTCGGCCATCGACAAGCTGCAGGAGGAACTGGTCACGGCCATCTGCGACCGCGCCTTTTTCGTGGAGGAGGATCGCATCCGCGACAAGACGGCCTTCGATGCCCGCGTGGTGAAGGCCCGCACCCGGCTCGTGGACGTCGCGAACGAGGTGTGCAGCCTGGTGAACGAGATCCTGACCGAGTACTACTCGTTGCGGCCGCGCATCCAGCAGCCGGGCGCGCAGGCGTGGCAGCGGCTGATGAACGACATCAAGGCGCAGCTGAAGGCACTGCTGCCGAACGGCTTCATCGTGAGCGTGCCCTATGCGCGCCTCAAGCACTATCCGCGCTACCTGAAGGCGATCGATGTGCGCATCACCAAGTTTCCGTCGAACCCGACGCGGGATGCGCAGTGGCAGGAGACGCTCGCCAACTGGTGGCGATCTTGGAGCCAGCGGCTCGACGTCGATCGTGCGCGCGGTGTACGCAACCCGAAGCTCGAGGAGTTCCGCTGGATGCTGGAGGAACTGCGCGTGTCGCTCTGGGCGCAGCAGTTGAAGACACCCTATCCGGTGTCGTTCAAGCGGGTCGAGAAGTCCTGGGAAGAGATCTGACCGGTATCGGCGCCTGTCAGCCTGGCGCCAGAGCGGAGCGGATCCAGTGCTCCAGGGTGCCCTGGTCCATGGCACCGGATTGCCGCGCGATCTCGTGCCCGCCGCGGAACGCGATGACCGTGGGAATGGAACGGATGCCGTAGCGGCCTGCGATCGCGCCCACCGCCTCGGTGTCCAGTTTGGCGAGACGGACCTCGGGCTCGAGCGTGCGCGCCGCTCGTTCGAAGTGGGGCGCCATCATCTTGCACGGGCCGCACCAGTCGGCCCAGAAATCCACCACAACGGGAAGATCGCCGCCGATGTACCGGTCGAACGTGGATGCATCGAGTGCCACGGGATGCCCGGTGAACAGCGGCTGCCTGCACTTGCCGCAGGTGGGCGATTCGCGCAGGCGCACCGACGGCACGCGGTTGAGGGCAGTGCAATGGGGGCACGGCACGTGGAGGGTGTCGCTCATGACGGCGAACATGGGGTCGCCGGCCGGCGACTCAAGATCCGTGCGGCATCGCTTCCGCCGGCTGGCGGATTTGCCTACACTCGGGGGCGTCACGGGGGTGAATACCGGACACCGAGGAGGATGGACGACATGAAGACCGTGCAACAGGTCCTGGAAGACAAGAAGTTCAAGGTGCTTTCGGTGGCACCGGGCTCGTCGGTCTACGACGCGCTCAAGCTGATGGCGGAGCAGGACGTGGGCGCTCTGCTGGTGCTGGAGGGGGAACGGCTGACGGGCATCTTCTCCGAACGCGACTACGCGAGGAAGGTGATCCTGTTCGGCAAGTCCTCGCGCGAGACGCAGGTGCGCGAGATCATGACCGAGAAGGTGCTGGTGGTGTCGTCGTCGGCGACCATGGAAGACTGCATGGCGCTGATGACCGACAACCGCGTGCGGCATCTGCCGGTGGTGGAAGGCAGTCGTGTGGTGGGCGTGATCTCGATCGGCGACGTGGTGAAGGAGACCATCGCGGATCAGCGGCAGACGATCGAACAACTGGAGCAGTACATCGCCGGTTAGCGGATCGGCTGCTCCGACCCTCTGACTCCGCGGAATCGAGAGGACGCCCTTGAGGGCGCCGCTCATTCCGCGGGGCGGACAACTCGAACAATCGCAACATGAGAATCGTTTGCTTCTTCGTTTGGCTGATGCTCCTGGCCGGATGCGCCACGCAGACTTCGCGCACTGCCGATGCGACCGGCTGCCGCCGTGTCGACATCGACATCCTGAACAGCGAGTACAAGCGCGAAGGCAGTACCACCGTCTGGTGCGCGCGCTGCAAGGACAAGATCTATCGCTGCGTCGGCAACGCGGAGAAGACCCGGCTCGAGTGCCGTCCCGCCTCGGCCGACGGCGGCTGCACGTAGCGGAATCTCCCGACAAGCTTTCGGGACGCCGGACACCTATGATGTCCGCTTACCTTTAGCAGGCTTCGATCCATGGTGTTCGGCGTACTCATCATCGGCGACGAGATCCTGTCGGGAAAGCGGCAGGACAAGCACCTCACCAAGGCGATCGAACTGCTGCGGGCGCGCGGCGTCGCGTTGTCGTGGGCCCATTACCTTGGCGACGACCGGCGTCTGATCGTCGAGACGTTGTTCCGCACCTTCGCCACCCGCGACATCGTGTTCAGTTTCGGCGGCATCGGTGCCACGCCGGACGATCACACGCGCCAGGCGGCGGCGGAGGCCGCCGGCGTGCCGCTCGCCCTGCATCCCGAAGCGAAGGCCGAGATCGAAGCGCGATTCGGGGCCGAGGCCTACCCCAAGCGCATCCTGATGGGGGAGTTCCCGGCGGGCGCTCGAATCATCCCGAACCCCTACAACCGCGTGCCGGGATTCAGCTATGGCGACCACCACTTCCTGCCGGGTTTCCCGGAAATGGCATGGCCGATGATGGAATGGGTCCTGGATCAGCAGTACCGGCACCTGCACGTCGAGGCGCGCGAACTCGACGAGGCCATCATCGTCCGCGAAGCGGGGGAGAGCCAGCTGATCGACCTCATGCAGGACATCGTGAACCGCTATCCCGCCCTGAAGCTGTTCAGCCTGCCCCATATCGGCGCCGAAGGACGACATATCGAGCTCGGTGTCCGTGGCGACGCGGCCGCCGTGGCTGTGGCGATGGCCGAGATCCGGGCCGGGGTTACGCGCCTGGGATTCCCCTGGAAGGACCGGGAGGCCCTGCCGTAAAGCTGAACTGGCAGGCCCCGTGCTTGCAGGTGTATGCTTCCCGAGGTTGCCCGTCCCGACCGTCAGGCTGCTGATAAAAAAAGGAAATTCTCCATGAATTCTTCCACGCCGAATTCGGCGGAGGGGCGTCCGCACCTCCAGGTCGCAGATCCGGCGCGGTTGCGGGCCGCCGCCGAGGACGACGCGTGGAACCGTTTCGCCCAGGCCGAGAACGCCGAGGCGTTCTGCCAGGCCTGGCTCGCCGTGACCTGCATCAAGGTGTCGGCGACCGACGGGATCCTGGTTCTGGCGCAACCGGGCGGCGGTGGTTTCGTCCCTGCGGCCGTCTGGCCCGAAGCGAAGCGCGACCGCGCCAAGCTGGGGGAGGCGATCGAGCGAGCCATAAACGAGAACGCCCTGATCGCGGTGGCCGCCGGGGAGGACGGTGCCCGGTCCCACGTGGCTCAGCCGATCCAGGCCGACGGCACGGTGCTGGGCGCCGTGGCCGTGGACGTCGAAGCGCGCGCCGAGCGGGAGCTGAAGAGCCTCGCGCGCGATCTCGCCTGGGGCGCGGGCTGGCTCGAAGCCCTGCTGCGCCGACACATGGGGGCGGGCGACGCCGCGGCGGCAGCTCGTCTGCGCCGGGTGTTCGACGTGTTCAGTGCCGCACTGGAGCATCACGGGTTCGTGCCCGCCGCCACCGCCACCGTCACGGAACTCGCCTCGCTGCTCGACTGCGATCGGGTGGCCCTCGGTATCCATCGCGGCAAGCGCTCGCAGGTGAAAGCGCTGTCGCACACGGTCCAGTTCGAGAAGAACGCCGAACTGACCCGTGCCATCGAGACCGCGATGGACGAGGCGGTCGACCAGAAGACGCGGCTCGCGTGGCCGCCCGAGGAGGGTGTGGAAGGGCATGTGCTCCGTGCCCATGAGAGGCTCGCGCAGACGCACGGCTCGGCGGCGGTGCTGACGGTGCCGCTCACGCGGATGGGCGACAGTGTCGGCGCGCTGTGCCTGGAGCGCAGCCGCCCGTTCACGCACGAGGACATCGAACTGGCGGACGGGCTCGCCGCGCTGCTCGGGCCGTTGACCGAGATCCAGCGCGAAGCCGATCGTGGACCGGTGGCGCGCACGTGGGAGGCGATGAAGGCCTTGTGGTTCCGCTTCTTCGGCCCCGGCCACGTCGCGTGGAAGCTGACCGGCGTGATCGTCGCGATCCTGACCGTGTTCTTCACGTTCGCCAACGGCACGTATCGCGTGGCTGCCAACACGAAGGTGGAAGGATCGGTGCAGCGGGCGCTGGCGGCACCGTTCGACGGCTACATCGGCGAATCGGCCAAGCGGCCGGGCGATCTGGTGAAGGAGGGCGACGCCGTCGCACGTCTGGAAGATCGCGATCTGCAGCTCGAGCGCATGAAACTCGCCTCCAAGCGCGAGCAGTTGGTGAAGCAATACCGCGAAGCGCTGGCGAACCACGACCGCGCCGACATCCGCGTCATCGGCTCGCAGGTGGAACAGGCCGATGCCGAACTGGCGATCGTCGAAGAGAAGCTTGCCCGCACCGCCATCTCCGCGCCGTTCGACGGCGTGGTGGTGAGCGGCGACCTCACGCAGAAGCTGGGCGCACCGGTGCAGCGGGGCGACGTGCTGTTCGAGATCGCGCCGCTCGAGGACTACCGCGTGGTGCTGAAGGTGGACGAGCGCGACATCCGCGACGTGGCCGTGGGGCAGAAGGGCGAACTGGTGCTGCAGTCGATGCCGTCGGTGAAGCAGCCGATCACGGTGGCGCGCGTAACGCCGGTGAGCACGCCGGAAGACGGGCGCAACTACTTCCGCGTGGAAGCGAAACTGGATCGTGGCGTGGAACGGCTGCGTCCGGGGATGGAAGGCGTGGGTAAGGTGAGCGTCGGTGAGCGGAAGCTGATCTGGATCTGGACGCGGTACCTGCTGGATTGGGTGCGGCTGCAGATTTGGTCGTGGGTGCCTTGAGCTCGAGAAGAGAAGCGCTCAACGCGGAGGACGCGGGGGACGCGGAGAAAAACCAAAGCAAGTCGGCGCATTTGCCTTTGTTGTTCCCTCGCGTCCCCCGCGTCCCCCGCGTCCTCCGCGTTGAGCGTTTTCTTCGGCAGGCATGAGCTCCGATCTCCACAGCCCTTCCTGGTACCGGGTCGCCGCCCTCAAACCGCGCCTCAAGACCCACGCTGAGGTTCATCGCCACCACTACCGCGGCCAGCTCTGGTACGTCCTCCAGGATCGTGCCTCGCGCCGCATGTACCGCTTCAATCCCGCGGCGTGGCAGTTGATCGGCCTGCTCGACGGCGAGCGCACCGTCCAGGAAGCCTGGGACCTCGCCTGCCATCGCCTCGGCGACGACGCGCCCACGCAGGACGAATCGATCCGACTACTCGGCCAGCTCCACGGCGCCGATCTGCTGCAGAGCGATCTTCCACCCGATGTGGATGAACTCCTGCGCCGCTACGGCAAGCAGCAGAAGGGCAAGTGGTGGCGCAACTTCAAGAATCCGATGTCGATCAAGCTGCCGCTAATCGATCCGGATCGGATCCTCCGGGCCACACATGCGCTCTACGCACCGCTCTTCTCGCGCTGGGGCTTCTTCGTCTGGTTGCTGATCGTCGGCTCGGCCTGCGCCGCGGCGGCGTTCGCCTGGCACGACCTCACCGAGAACCTCTCCGACCGGGTGCTGGCGCCGAGCAACCTGCTCACCATGCTCCTGCTGTTTCCGCTGGTGAAGACGGTCCACGAGTTCGGGCACGCGTGCGCGGTACGTGCCAAGGGCGGCGAGGTGCACGAGATGGGGGTGATGTTCCTCGTGTTCCTGCCGGTGCCGTACGTGGATGCCTCCGCGTCGTCCGCCTTCCGCAGCAAATGGGAACGCTTCATGGTGGGCGGCGCCGGGATGATGGCCGAGCTGGTGCTCGCCGCGATCGCAATGTTCGTCTGGCTCAACGTCGAACCCGGACTGGTGCGTGCCCTCGCATTCAACGTCATGCTGATCGCCGGCATCTCGACCGTGCTCTTCAACGGCAATCCGCTGCTGCGCTACGACGGCTACTACATGCTGGTCGATCTGATCGAGATTCCCAATCTCGGACCCCGCGGCACCAAGTACCTCACTTACCTGATCGACAGGTACGTCTTCGGCGTGCGTGAGCTGCAGGCACCGGAGGCGACCGACGGCGAGAAGCGCTGGTTCGTCTTCTACACGATCGCCGCCACCATCTATCGACTGTTCATCACGTTCGCGATCATCCTGTTCATCGCCGGGCAGTACTTCGTGATCGGTGTGATCCTCGCCGTCTGGGCCGGGTTCTCGTCGATCGTCATGCCGGTCGGCAAGGGCATCGTGCACCTGGTCTCGGGCAAGAGCCTGCGGCGCAAGCGCCAGCGCGCGTGGACCGTCGCCGGTGCCACGGTTGTCGTCGTGCTGGGTGTGATCTTCCTCATGCCGTTCCCGGTGTGGACCCGCACCGAGGGAGTGCTGTGGGTGCCGGAACAGTCCGTGGTCCGTGCCGGTGCCGACGGCTTCGTCACGCGCGTCGTCGCCGCCCCGGGCGCGCGGGTGGCGGCCGGCGTCACATTGATCGAGATCGAGGATCCGCTGCTGGTCCCCCAGGAGCGCCTGCTGGTGGCGCGACTCGAGGAACTCGACTTCAAGTTGCGGGCCCTGCAGATGGACGCTCGCGTGCAGGCGGGGATGACGCGCGACGAGATCGCCTACACCGAGAAGGAATTGAAGCGCGTGCGCGAGCGCCTGGCCGGGCTCACGGTGACGGCGCCCTCCGAGGGTCGCTTCGTGGTGGCAAATCCCACCGACATGCCGCTCCGATTCGTGCGTCGCGGCGAGCAGCTTGGATTCGTGGCGCCGCCTTCGGAGCGGATCGTGCGCGTGGTCGTGCGGCAGGACGACGTGGACTACGTGCGCAATCGCACCGAGTCGATCGAGGTGAAGCTCACCGAGCGCGTGGCCGAGACGTTGTCGGCCTCGGTGATCCGCGAGGTGCCGGCGGCGTCGGGCGAATTGCCCAGCCTCGCGTTGTCCGATCGCGGCGGCGGCGCCATCGTGCTCGATCCGCGCAAGACCGATCGGCCGGTGGCTCTCGAGCCGGTGTTCCATTTCGAGCTGCGCCTGCCGCCGAACACCGGCGACCTGCACATCGGTGGGCGGGTGTTCGTGCGCTTCGATCACGGCACCGAACCGATCGCAACCCAGACCTACCGTTCGGTGCGCCGCCTGTTCCTGAAGCGGTTCAGTGTCTAGCGTCGGAACGCAGATTCTCGGGCACGGCTTCTATCCCGAGAAGCAGGAGCCGCGGGAGACTTGGCTGGAGCGCACCGCGCGCCGCCCCGCGCTGTGGCTGGAGCGCGTGCATGCGATGCGCAAGGGCCGCTTCGATGCCTTCATCGGTGCGGTGAATGCGGCCGGTACGGAGTTCGATGCGCTGCCGTTGGAGGAACTGCGGACGCGAGCCATGCAGCTGCGGCCGCAGCTGAAGCGCGACGGGTTCACCGATCCGCTGGTGGCCCGCACCTTTGCGCTGGTCCGCGCGGCGGCCGGGCACACGCTCGGCGTGCGCCACTACGACGTGCAGCTCGCGGGCGGCTGGATCCTGCTGTCGGGCCGCATCGCCGAGATGGAGACCGGCGAAGGGAAGACGCTCACCGCCACGCTGGCCGCCGCGACCGCGGCGCTCTGTGGATGGCCCACGCACGTGGTCACGGTCAACGACTACCTCGCGGCGCGCGATGCCGAAGAGATGGGTCCGCTGTATCGGGCGCTCGGGTTGACCGTGGGCTGCGTGACCCAGGACGTGGCGCTGCCCGATCGCGCGGCGCAGTACCGCAACGACATCACGTACTGCACCAACAAGGACGTCACCTTCGACTACCTGCGCGACCGCATGAAACTGAAGGGCCGGCCGCGCGCGCTGCGCTATGCGGTCGACAAGGTGACCGGCGGCCGCGGCGACAGCGACCTCACGCTGCGCGGACTGTCCTTCGCCATCGTCGACGAGGTGGACAGCGTCCTGGTGGACGAGGCGCGCACGCCGCTCATCATCTCCGGCGATACCGGCGATTACGGCCTGGAGCGTCTGTACCGCGAAGCGCTGGACCTCGCGGGACAGCTCGAGAAGGGTGAGGATTTCGTCCTCGAGCATCACCAGACCAGCATCCGCATCACCGATGCCGGCAAGGAGCGGTTGAAGCAGCTCGCCGCCGGCATGCGCGGCCTCTGGACCGGTCCCAACCGGCGCGAGGAGCTGGTGAAGCAGGCGCTCTCGGCGCTGCACCAGTTCCAGCGCGACAAGCACTACCTGGTGGAAGAGGGCAAGGTCGTGATCGTCGACGAGTACACCGGCCGCACCATGGCCGATCGTTCGTGGGAGCGCGGCCTGCATCAGCTGATCGAGGTGAAGGAGGGCTGTGCGCTCACCGGTCAGCGCGAGACACTGGCACGCATCTCGTACCAGCGCTTCTTCCGCCGCTACCTGCGGCTCTCGGGCATGACCGGCACGGCGAAGGAGATCTCCGCGGAACTGTGGGCGGTGTATCGCCTCAAGGTGACGCGCGTGCCTACGCGCAAACCGGTGCTGCGCCGGATCGCGCCGCCCATGCTGTACCCGACGCTGGAGGCGAAGTATGCCGCCGCGATCGAGGCGATCCGCCGGGAGCACGACAAGGGTCGCCCGGTGTTGGTCGGCACCCGCACCGTGGAGGCGTCCGAGCGCGTTGCTGCGCTGCTGACGGCGGCGGGACTGGAGCATCGGGTGCTCAACGCGCGCCAGGACAAGGAGGAGGCTGATGTCGTCGCGATCGCCGGACAACCCGGGCGCATCACGGTAGCCACCAACATGGCGGGCCGCGGCACCGACATCAAGCTGCCGCCGGAAGCGCTCGCGGCCGGTGGCCTGCACGTGGTGGTGACCGAGATGAACGAGGCCGGCCGCATCGACCGCCAGCTCTTCGGCCGTTGCGCACGCCAGGGCGATCCGGGGAGCTGCGAGGTGTTCGTGAGCCTGGAGGACGAACTGATCCAGCGCTACGGCAGCTTCTTCCACAAGCTGCTCGGTCGCGCACTTTCCGATGCGAAGGCCGGTCGACTGCTTTTTACGCTCGCGCAAAAGCGCGCCGAGCAGGTGCACTACATGATGCGCAAGGAAGTGCTCGAGATGGACGATTATCTCGGGGATCTGCTGGCGTTTGCGGGGAGGGCGGAGTAGGGCGTCACTGGTGACTCGTGACTCGTGACTGGTGACTCGTGACTGTGCCGCGACGTAAGAACCGACCTGCGACGGTCCGACCGTGAGCACGAACTACCAGTCACGAGTCACGAATCACCAGTCACGGTCCGCGCCCGCAGGCGCGGACTACATATCGTGCTGCTGCGCCTTCGGCTGCGTGGGTGGCGGCGGTCCAGGGGGAACGACCGAGCCTGGCGTCGCAGGGTTGGCCGGCGCTGGCACCTGAGCGGCGCCGCGCGCTGCGCGGATCACCATCTGCACCTTGCGCTCTTCCGTGCCCTTGGTATTGTCGAACACGACGTAGTAGTTGCCGGTCTCCGGCATGACCAACGCGAACGACAGCTGCCGCTCCACCGGTGCCGCGAACACCGGCTCTTCGGGATTCGGGTACCGCTTGAAGTCGGCCTCGGTGAGGAAGGTCACCATGACGCGCCCGGTGGCCCGGACCGCGACGGCGATCTGCGCGTCCTTCGGGAGGTTGCGCAGCCGCAGCGTCTTGTGGGTACCTGCAGGCACGGTGGCGGTGAGAGCGGCCTGGTTCTGCTGCGCCATCGCGGGCGCGCCGGCCATCGCTGTCATGACCGCGACGGCGAGGAACACCCGCCGCGTCACTTCGGAAACTTCACGCGACATTTCGCGCCCGCTGGAATCTGCTGATTGCCGTTGGGCAGTTCGAGCCGCACGCCGAAAGTGCCGCTCGCCGCGTCGATGACTCGGTCCACCAGAACGACGGTGGCGGTGTACTCGCCGCCAGGCGCCTCGGGCGCGACCTTGGCGCGCGTGCCCACCTTGATCCTGCCGTAGATGCTGGCGGGCAGGATCACCTCGACGTGGAGCGGGTCCACTTCGGCGAGCTTCAGGATCGGGTTCTTGACGTTTGCGGTCGCGAACTCCCCGCTCGAAAGATAGCGCTCTACGACGATCCCGTTGAACGGGCTGCGGATCGTGCGCAGCTTCACCACTTCCTCCGCGCGCTGCATCTCGAGTTCGTTCAGCTTCTGGTTCTCGCGCGCTTCCTTGAGTTCGGACTCGGCCAGCTCGCGCTGGGTGCGCGCTTCGTCCAGCGCGCCTGCGGACACGAACTTCTGCTTGTAGAGCTCGATGGCGCGCTCCTCCTTCTTGACCGCGAAATCCAGGCGCGAGACCGAGGCCTCGAGCGGCCCCTTCATCGTGGCCTTGGAGCGGGCCAGCGCGAGGGCGGCGCGCTCCGGTCCGGATTCGAGGGTCACGACCACCTGACCCTTGCGGACGAAGTCGCCGCGCCTGACGTGCACCTGCTCGATCAGCCCCTCGATCGGGCTGCGGATCTCGGCGGTGGTGCGGGCTTCGACGAGGCAGTCGTACTCGTCCGCCAATTCGGCGGCTTCTGCAGTCAACCCGCAGGTCAGGGTCAGTGGGACCAGCGACAACAGCGCAAATCGATGTGCATTCATTCGGTTAGATTTCTTCTAATAGCCGCCGCATTCTGGCCATTGGGTGCGAGAAAGTAAACGGCGGTCCATCCGTGAAAAGCACGAAGCACGCCCTGCGTTCGCGATGTTCTTCCAGGCAAGCTTCGACCCCACCGGGGCCCGGGCGGCGTTTCAGGTACCAGGAGCGCGTCCGCGTCTGCCTCGGTGGTTCGCTACACTCTCGCGTCATGACGGACGCGGATCCGACCGACGAGGCGCTGATGCTGCGCTATCGCGACGACGGCGATGCCGGGGCGTTCGCGATCCTGTACGAACGCCACCGGGGCGGGCTGTACCGCTTCTGCCTGCGCATGGGCCGGGATTCCGCGCGGGCCGAGGAAGTGTTTCAGGATGCCTGGATGAATCTCATCAACGCGCGCGAACGCTATCGCGTCGAGGCGCGCTTCAAGACCTTTCTCTATCAGATCGCGCACAACCGCATGATCGACATCATGCGGCGTGACGGCGCCGGCACGGTGTCGCTCGACGACGATGCGGGCGAGGCGATCACGGCCACCCTGTCGGCGCCCGCGCGCGAACAGCCCGAGCAGGCGGTGGCGATGAAGCGGCGTCTGGAGCGGGTCTCCGAGGCGGTGGAACGCTTGCCTGCGGCGCAACGCGAGGCCTTCCTGCTGCACGAGGAAGGCGAGCTCACGCTCGAGGAGATCGCCGAGTTGACCGGGGTGGGCCGCGAGACGGCGAAGAGCCGCCTGCGCTACGCGCTCCAGCGATTGCGCGCGGAACTCGCCGGGGAGGCGGATTCATGACGCCCGAGTCGGACCGCGATCTCGACGAACTGCTGGCCGACACGGCCGCGCTGCGCCGCCGGTTGCGCGAAGAGTCGTCCGGGGAGGCTCCGCTGGCGCACGTCGATGCGGCGATACTCGCCGCGGCGCGGCGTTCGGTGAACGCGCGCCCGACGCTGGTCGGCCGGTCACCGTGGCGGCGTTGGCAGGTGCCGCTCGCTGCCGCGGCCGTGCTCGTGGTGGCCACCAGTCTCTCCCTCATGGTCGAGCGGGGGAGCGATCAGGGCTTGCCGATGCCGGCGATGGAGCATCCCGCCGCCGCCGTGCCTGCGGAGCGCGACGACATCGCGGCCCATCGTGAATATCAGGATCTCCATCGGGACGGGAAGGCGCAGGAGCAATCGACAAAGGCACGAGCCCGGCCACCCGCTCAGGAGATGGCGGCCCGTGGATCGAAGGATGTCGCCGGCGCTACGGGGCCGGTGCCCGGTCAGGATGCTCCCGCCGCGCAACCGGCCGCTCCGGCCGCTGGTGCGGCGGCCCTATCCGATACTCGGGAATCGAAGCGCGAGCAGGAAAATCATGGGGTTACACCGCCGGCCCCAGCACCGGCCGTGGCGCTGGAGGCAGCTCGACCGGTACGGCCGGACGCGGCGAGAATCCGGGAGGAGCCGTATCCTGCGGCCGATGCGAACGTGGCGGCGGTCGCCAAGCGCGAGGCGCCAAAGGCATCAGCCGCTGCGGGTGGGCTCAGTACACCGGCACCGGCAGCGCCCGGCGTGGAGCCGAGGCAGGAGAGACTGAATAGTGAGGAGGAACTTCGCCTTTCGGGTCAGGCGCCGGAGGCGACGCTGCTCGCCATCCGCAAGCTCTGGGAGGAGGGGCAGGAGCAGTTGGCCCGGGAGCGGCTGGCCGAATTCCTGCGCAAGCACCCCGGCTACCCTCTGCCGGCCGATTTCCCGGTGCCGCGGCCGCCGGCTGAGTCATTTAAAGAAAGATCCTCGGAGGGCCGTTAACCGAGACATCGATTTTCCAAGGGGTTAGCCCCCGCCGGGCGCTAGCCCGTGACGGCGAAGGCATGGACAAGATTGCGTTTGACGAACTGAAAACGACCGGCAAGTTGCCGTCGCCGTCGGGCGTTGCCTTGCACATCATCGAGTTGAGTCGCAAGGACGACGTTTCGGTCGCTGAGCTGGCCCATGCCGTCCAGGCTGATCCGGCCCTGTCCGGCCGGCTCATCAAGTTCGCCAATTCGGCCATGGCCGGGCCGCGGCGCCCCGTGGTCGCCGTCGCTGATGCCATCCGGTTGTTGGGCATCGCCACCGTGCGCCAGCTGGCGCTGGGCTTCTCGATCCTGGGCAACCATCGCACCGGCGCGTGCAAGGCCTTCGACTATCAGGGTTTCTGGTCGCGTTCGCTCGCCTCCGCCATCGCCGCCAACGCGCTGTGCCTGCGCACGCGTACCGCGGCCGCCGACGAAGCCTTCACTTGCGGTCTGCTGATCCGCGTAGGTTCACTGGCACTGGCGACCCTCCACCCCGACGGCTACGGTAACCTGCTCGAGGAACACAGCGGCATCGCCACTCCGGCCCTGGTGGAGTTCGAGCGCGAGCGCTTCCGCACGGATCACAACGAACTGTGCGCCGCGCTGCTCGAGGACTGGATGCTGCCGCGCATCTTCGTGAACGCGGTATTCCACAACGAGAGGCCCGAGCAGGCCCATTGGCCCGAGGGGTCGCGCGAAGCGATTCTCTGCCACGTGCTGCACCTGTCCGCCCACATCGGGGACTACTGCACCCAATCCGACGCCGGCCGTACCGCGATGGCGGCGGACCTGATCTTCGAAGCCGCGAAGGTCGGTATCGATGCCGATGCGCTGGCACTGCTGACCGACCAGGTGGTGGTCGAGTGGCGCGAGTGGGGCCGCATCCTGGAAGTGCCGACGGCCGACCTGCCGGGTTTTGCCAACCTGGTGCAGGCGGCAGCAGAGGCCAGTGCGAAGGCGGCGATCCCGGTGGTCACGATCCCGCCCGCCGAACCGCCCGGGGCGAGCGCCATCGCCGACAAGCTCGCGTCCCGCAGCCGGCTCGAACCGCTGCGCGTGCTGATCGTCGACGACGATCCGTCGGCGCTGCTGGTGTTGCAGCATCTGCTCGCCGAGCAGGGTCACACCGTGATCGTCGCGAAGGATGGCCGCGAAGGCCTCAAGCACGCGATGGCGGAACGCCCGCAGCTGATCCTGTCCGATTGGGTCATGCCCGAGATGGACGGCCTGTCCCTGTGCCGCGCGCTGCGCGAGACGGAAGAGGGCCGCCAGATCTACTTCCTGCTGGTGACCGGTCTGGAGAAGGACGACAACCTGATCGAGGCCTTCGAGGCCGGCGTGGACGATTTCGTGACCAAGCCGTTCTCGCCGCGCGTACTGCTGGCGCGACTGCGTGCGGGTCACCGCGTCATCCGTCTCCAGGAAGAGGCGGTGCGCGACAGCCAGAGCCTGCGCCGCTTCGCCACGGAACTCGCGGTTGCGAACCGGCGTCTGCGCCAGGCGGCGCTGACCGATCCCCTGACCGGTCTGCCGAACCGCCGCTATGCCATGGAACGGCTCGAACAGGAGTGGACCGCCTCGAACCGCAACCAGCGGCCGCTCACGCTGATGATGGTGGACGTGGATCGCTTCAAGGCCGTCAACGACACCTACGGGCACGATGTCGGCGATCAGTTGCTGCGCCACATCGCGCTCACGCTGCGCAAGGCAGCTCGCGCCGAGGACGTCATCTGTCGTCTGGGCGGAGAGGAGTTCCTGGTCGTATCGCCCGACACCGGCCTCGCGTCGGCCATGCGGCTGGCCGAGCGGCTGCGGGTCGCCATCGGCGGAACGCCGGCGCAACTGGGTGCCATCCGGTATTCGGTGACCGTCTCCATCGGCGTGGCCGAGCGCGATGCCGTGATGGTGAAGTTCGACGAGCTGCTGAAGGCAGCGGACCAGGTGCTGTACCACGCCAAGCACCAGGGCGGTAACCAGATTCAGGCGGCGAACGCCTCGAACCTCAACGCCGCAGGCGGGCCAGCCACTCGCTAGTGCAGCGGCGGAACTTCCACACCCACCACGAAGGACGCGAAGGACACCGAGTCACACGAAGGAAACCCGATCCACGGTCCTTCGTGAACCTTCGTGTACTTCGCGTCCTTCGTGTTGAAGGCGTTGGCCTGCGACCGCCGGCGCCAGGCACGAACGCCCAATGAAAAACCCCGGCGGTCATCCCACCGGGGTTTTCCTGGTTCCTGCCAGTGCTGGCCGGCGGAAACTTACGCGGCCTTCTTGCGCGACGTCGGCGCTGCGGCTTCGGCCAGGTTGCTGAAGCCCTGGAACGACTTCACGAACGACTCGTAGGCCTGGTTGGCAGTCCCGAAGGCCTGCTTGAACGCGGCGACCGCGACTTCGGAACCGGCCGGGGCGCTCTTGACCACCGAGTCCAGGGCGACGACGGCTTGCTTGTTCAGGTCGGCAACCTGGGTCTCGATCAGCTTGGCGATCTCTGCCTGGGTGGCGGACAGGTTCTCGTACAGCTCGCGGGCGTAGGTGGTGGCCTTGTCCACGCTGGGCTGCCACAGCTTGGCGGACAGCGCCTGCAGTTCGGACGGCTCCTTCACGGCGGCCAGCGCCTTCACGCTCTTCACGCCGCCTTCGAAGGTTTCCTTGACGGTACGCAGCTGCAGTTCGGCGAAACGCTCGGCGCCTTCCGCGGCGACGGTGGCGGCATGGATGGCGGCCTCGACTTGGGCCTTCACGACGGTATTGAGGTCAGGGGAAAATTGGCTCATCGCAACGCTCCTTTAGATAATCGTTTGAAATTTCTAGGAAACTCCGGTACGGACGGCGCCGGAGAACAGCGCCGATGTTCGATTGTTGCGCTGCACAAAACCGATTATTGAGATGAGCCCAGGGTAAGTCAAGGGTTTTTTTGCGGTGCAACAAAAAGTCCAGGATTCCCTACAAACTTAGGGGGCCGCTCTTGGGAAGGGGCGCTGTGCGTGCCCGTGGCAGCAGGGACCGGTCCCAATGCCGGACTGCCCAGGCCAACAGGTCGTCCGGCGGCGCAGCCGTGAGGTCGGGCGGGGGAACCTGACCGAGAAAGGCTGCGGCCATGGCCAGCGTTGCCGATGGCGGGTCCACGCTCACCGGCGCTGCCAGTGTCTGCTTGGAGAGCTTGCGCCCCACCGGGTCTACCGCGACTGGCAGATGCAGATAAGCGAGGTCCGGGAGACCGAGCAGCCGTTGCAGGAAGATCTGCCGGGGCGTCGAGTCGATCAGATCTGCGCCGCGTACCACGTGGGTGAACCCGGCAGCTGCATCGTCGACGATGCAGGCAAGGTGATAGGCATGGACGCCGTCGCTGCGCCGAAGAACGAAATCGCCCACGGCGGCTTCGAGATCCTGCGTCACCGGACCCTGCAGCATGTCGTCAAAGGCAACGACCGCGTTTCGCACGTCGATGCGCCAGGCTCCCGGACCCGGATAGACGTCGGTCCGCCGGCGGCAGGTGCCTGGATAAAGCGGCCCTTCGATACCCGGCAGTCCCGCTTCGGCGATTTCGCGGCGCGAGCACGTGCAGCGATAGACATGGGCACGGCGTGCCAGCTTCGACAGCGCATCGGCGTAGGCCTCGGTGCGTTCGCTTTGCCTCACGACCGGGCCATCCCAGGTGAGTCCGAGGCGCTCGAGCGTTTCGACGACGCTGCGGGTCGCCCCTTCGGCCACCCGCGGCGGATCGAGGTCGTCGATGCGTAGATGCCATTCGCCGCCGTGGGCGCGCGCATCGAGCCAGCTGCCGAGGGCCGCCACCACCGAGCCGAAATGCAGCGGGCCCGAGGGTGTCGGCGCAAACCGCCCGCGATAGGTCATCTTTTCATTCCGTCGTCCGCCGCCGGGCGCGTACGTAGGCCAGACAGCTGGCGAAGAGAATCACCGACAGCACGATCTCGATGACCGCGAGCTGCTGCGCGCGACCGCTGTCCGACCATGCGCGCACCACGCCCTCGCAGAAGTATCCGAGCACGAGCAGGCTGGTCCACTGGAAGGCGCGGATGCGTTCGTACAGCAGCCCGAACAGCGGCGCCAGCAGCGGCAGCGCCTTCAGCATGAGTGCCGACCCGCCCGGCCGCAACGGCGCGAGAAACGCTTCCCAGCAGACGCACAGCAGGGTGAGCAGGATCAGGCTCGCGACCCCGACCCACCAGGCCACCGACTTCACAACCGGCGGCTCTCGGTGCGCGCTTCGCGGGCCAGGGTGATCAGTTGTGTTCGCGCCGAACCGGCATCGGTCACCGGGTCGATGAACTCCATGCGCAGGATGCGGTCGCCGGCGCGCACGTCGAAGCCGTCGCAGTCGATGGTGAGCATCTCCACCTTGTCGGCATCGACGCGGTGGAAGTGCTGGCAGAAGTCGCGCAGCGCCGGCATATGCTCGGCGTTCATGTGCGCGACGATGTCCGCCTCGCGGTCGTTCAGCGAGCAGGGCTTCACCAGGTAGGCATCGCGCCCGAAGGTGCGGATATCGCCGAAGCCGCCGATGTAGTGACCGCCCTGCGGCTCGATCCGGTAGAGATGGAAGTCGCCGAAGGACGCGTAGGCGAGCGCATCGGGGAACACGTGCAGGTAGCGGTTGTGCGCGGCCACGTCGTCGTCGACCATCTGCGCATCGCCCACCAGCGTCACGCGCGCCCCTGCCAGCACGTCGTCCTGGGTGGCGCACAGGCTCACGCGCGGGTTCGCCTGGATGTTCTGCGTGTGCGCCGCGAGATTGCTGATGAGGACGAGCGGCCGGCCGAACGGGTCCACGGTGTAAGGCAACGCCGACCCGAACGGATAGCCCGGAAACTGCACCGACTCGGTGGACAGCACGCCGCGCCGCAACGATCGCAGCAGCAGGCGCGCGGGGCGGATGGAAGTCGTCATGGTTTCACGAGGCGAGTTTCAGGGCCGCGGCCGCGAGCCGCTTGCCCAGTGCGAGGCAGATGCGCCGTTCGTCGTCCGAAAGCGGCTTGTCGTTGTCCGGGCCAGCCCAGTGGCTGGCGCCATAGGGCGTGCCGCCCGAGACCGTGGCCGAGAGTTCGGGGACGGTGTAGGGCACGCCCACGAGGAACATGCCGTGATGCAGGAGCACGGTCATCATCGAGAGCAGTGTCGCTTCCTGACCGCCGTGCAGGCTGGTGGTCGAGGTGAACACCGCGGCAGGCTTTCCGGCGAGCGCGCCGCGCGACCAGAGTGCGCCCGTGCGGTCCCAGAAGTACTTCATCGGCGCCGCCATGTTGCCGAACCGGGTCGGGCTGCCGACCGCGACGCCGGCACACTCCTCGAGGTCGCTCAACTCCGCGTAAGGGGCGCCCCGGTCCGGAATGGTGGGTTCGGTCGCCTCGGTGACGGGCGAAACTCTCGGTACCGCGCGCAGGCGTGCCGCAGCCCCCGGGACCTGTTCGACGCCGCGGGCGATGGTCCGGGCCATGTCGCCCACCGCACCGGTGTGGCTGTAGTAGAGAACGAGGATGTCCCGGGTGATCATGAGGTTGGAGGCAAGCAAGATCCATGGGCACGCGGCCGCCGCGTATTATAGGGGGCGCTCCGGCGGCGGCGACCGCTGCCGCCACCCAATGACATCCGTGTTCTCGACCCTGCGCGGCTTCGTCCGCTTCCTCGTCACCCGGTTTCGCGAAGACGCGCTTGCGCAGGTCGCGGGCAGCCTCACGTTCACGACCCTGCTCGCGCTGGTGCCGATCATCACCATCGCGCTCACGGTGTTCTCGGCTTTCCCGGTGTTCGGTGCCGTCACCACTTCGCTCAAGACCTTCATCGTCACGAACTTCGTCCCGGGGTCCGCGAGCAAGCTGATCACGGTGTACATGCAGCAGTTTGCGGACAAGGCCTCGCGGCTCACGGCCGTGGGCATCATCCTCCTGGGCGTGACCTCGGTGATGCTGATGCTCACTATCGACCGCGTGTTCAACCGCATCTGGCGGGTGCGGCGTCCGCGACCGCTGCTGCAACGGCTGCTCGTCTACTGGACCGTCCTTACGGTGGGACCGCTGCTGATCGGTGTCAGCCTGTACGCCACCTCATGGCTGATCAGCACCTCCCTCGGTCTGCTGAACAATGGTCGCGACGCGGGCGGGCTGCTCTTCAAGCTTCTGGCGATGGGACTCACGTGCCTCGCCCTCGCGTTCCTGTATCGCACGGTGCCGAACCGGAAGGTGGAACCGCTCGATGCCGGCATCGGCGGCGTGCTGGCCGGGCTTGCATTCGAGGCGATGAAATCGGCCTTCGCCAATTTCTTCTCGCTGTTCGGCAACTACAAGCTGGTCTACGGCGCGTTCGCGGGTCTGCCGGTCTTCCTGCTGTGGATCTACGTGTCCTGGATCATCGTGCTCGCGGGCGCCGTGATCACGGCGGCGATTCCCTTCATCCGCGCCGGCGGATGGAAGACCCAGCGTGTACCCGGCAGTCGGTTCATCGAGGCGATGCATCTGCTGCAGCTGCTGACCGAGGCTCATCGCGCGGGGCGGCAGCTCGATCTCGGTGATCTGTCGCAAGGCGCACGCCTGTCGCTCGACGATGCCGATGCGATCCTCGATCGCCTGCGCCGCAAGGGTTGGGTCGAGCGCACCGGGACGGACAGCTGGCTGCTCGCGCGTGATCCGCGTGCCATCAGGGTCGCCGAGATCTATCGCGAATTCGTGTTCCGCATCGACGCGGTGCGCGAGGAAGCGCAGGCGATCGGACTCGAGAGCCTTGCCACGACGCTTGCGGACACCGTGGAACAGGAAGCGGCGCTCTCCATCGAGGAGGCATTTACCCGGCTCGCCGCGGAGCGCGGTGCCCCGATCAGCGGCACAGAAGGCGAACGGGGGAGCCGGAAGCTGTTTCGCTCGAACCGCGGTTCGGCCCGCTTCGTGCGTTGAAGTCCGCAGTGCGGCGCGCGGCCGCCTTTTACGCGTTGCGGTATGACAGTGTGATCCACGCGAGATCCCGTGCGCGATGGAACCGGATATGCAGGTCCGACGTCGACGCTGGCGAAGTTGAGAAGCACCGGTACTGCATCGGTGACGGCGAACACGGCGCCGGCGCTCAACTCTGTCCGAGATATCGCTGAGGGCGCTGCGGTTCGGGGGCCGGCGCCTTGCCCGTCGATGGGCTCGCGTCGTAGTGCCACGAGCCGGACCATGCACGGCGGACGCGATTGGGGTAGTCGGCCTTGCCGAGGCTGCCGTTGTAGCGGCCGAGCGCCCGGAACAGGTTGCCGCCCTCGATGTCGAGATAGTGACGCAGGATCGTGCAGCCGTAGCGCAGGTTGGTGCGCAGGTTGAAGAGGTTCTGGCCGCGTTCGCCGATGGTGTCGACCCAGAAGGGCATCACCTGCATGTAGCCGCGCGCGCCGGCGCGCGAGACGGCGAACTTGCGGAAATTGCTTTCCACCTGGATCAGACCCAGCACCAGTTGCGGGTCGAGCCCGGCGCGGGTGGCTTCGTAGTGGATCGTGGTAAGCAGCTCGAGGCGGTCGCGTTCGTCCGGTACGTGGCGCGCCAGACGTCCGGACATGGTCTTCAGCCAGACCTCGCCCACGAACGGATCTTCGAATGCGAGGCGCGGTGCCGCCGTATCGGCGATGGCACGCTGCAGTTGCGACTGCACGGCCGCGGACAGCGGTTCGTACTTCTGCGCACCGGCCGAAGCCCATTGAGGCGCGGACGCGAGCGCGAGTGCGATCACGCCCGCGATCCGGTTCAGGCGAGCCTGGCCTCGAGCCACGAAGCGGCCTCCGCCGCCGGGATGGGTTGCGCTTTCGCGTCGCGGCGATGCTGGTACTCGAGCTCGCCGTTCTTGAGGCCTCGATCGCCGATGGTCACGCGGTGCGGGATGCCGGTGAGTTCCATGTCCGCGAACATCACCCCCGGGCGTTCGTCGCGATCGTCCAGCAGCGTCTCGATGCCGGCGGCGGTCAATGCGCCGAGCAGGGCGTCGGCGGCCTGCTTCACCGCTTCGCTCTTGCGATAGCCAATAGCGACCAGCGCCACCCGGAAGGGCGCCATCGCATCGGGAAAGATGATGCCGCGCTCGTCGTGGTTCTGCTCGATGGCCGCGGCCACGATGCGCGACACGCCGATGCCGTAGCAGCCCATCTCCATCGGCTGCGACTGGCCCTGTTCGTCGAGGAACGTGGCGCCCATCGCCGTGGAGTACTTGGTGCGCAGCTGGAAGACGTGACCCACTTCGATGCCGCGCAGGATGTCGAGCGTGCCCTTGCCGTCGGGGCTCGGGTCGCCGGCGATCACGTTGCGGATGTCGGCGTACTCGGTGGGCTCCGGGAGATCACGCCCGAAATTGACGCCGGTGAAATGGAACCCGTCGGCGTTGGCGCCGCAGACGAAGTCGCTGACGGAGCGCAAGGCGCGGTCGGCGACGATCGCAATCTTCGCGCCGACCGGGCCCACGGAGCCGGCACCCGCTCCGAGGCGCGTGCGGATCTCGCCTTCCGAGGCGAAACGGAAGCCGCTCACGAGCGCCGGCAGTTTGCCGGCCTTCACCTCGTTCAGCATGTGGTCGCCGCGCAGCAGCAACAGTACTTCCGTGCCGTCGTTCGCCACCACCATCAGCGTCTTCACGATGCGCTCCGCGGGCACCTTCAGGAATGCGCTCACTTCCTCGATGGTGTGGACCGCGGGCGTGGCGACTTGCTGCATCGCCTGCGTCGCCGAGGCGCGCGGCATGGACGGCGCGACCGCCTCGGCCAGTTCGACGTTGGCGGCGTAGTCCGAGTCGGGGCTGTAGGCGATGGCGTCTTCACCGGAGTCGGCCAGCACGTGAAACTCGTGGGAACCGGTGCCGCCGATGGCGCCCGTATCCGCCGCCACCGCGCGGAATCTGAGCCCCAACCGCGTGAAGATGCGCGTATAGGCATCGACCATGTTGCGGTATTCGCGCTGCAGGTCCTCGTAGTTCGTATGGAACGAATACGCATCCTTCATCAGGAACTCGCGCGCGCGCATCACGCCGAAGCGCGGCCGGATCTCGTCACGGAACTTGGTCTGGATCTGATAGAAGTTCACGGGCAACTGCCGGTAGCTGCGGATCTCGCGGCGCGCGATGTCGGTGATGACTTCCTCGTGGGTCGGGCCGAAGCAGAAATCCCGATCGTGGCGGTCCTTGATCTTGAGCATCTGCGGGCCGAACACCTGCCAGCGGCCGGATTCCTGCCACAGTTCCGCCGGCTGTACTGCCGGCATCAACACTTCGACCGCGCCGGCCGCGTTCATTTCCTCGCGCACGATCGCCTCGACCTTGCGCAGCACGCGCAGGCCGAGCGGCATCCAGGTGTACAGCCCGCTGCCGAGCTTGCGGATGAGCCCGGCGCGGAGCATCAGGCGGTGACTGACGAGTTCGGCTTCCGCCGGAGCTTCCTTGAGGGTGGAGATGAAGAACTGGCTGACGCGCATGAGGGAGAGGGTGGGTCGAAAAGGGTTGATTCTAGCCTCCGATCCGCCCGGCACACCGGTATGTCGCCGGGTGGCTCGTCCCGCCACCGGGCATAATCCGCGCGCCATGAGCATTTTGTCGAAGTTGCGCGGCCGCCGGTCGGAACCGGGTGAGCCTTCGGTCGAAGTGAGCGAGCGCGACGGGCTGCGCTCCCTGCACCTGGGCAGCAGCACCGTGCAGAGCACCATGCGGGTGGACGATCCGATCGAACTGGTGCTCTCCTACACGCGCGCCATGATGGCGTTCCTGCTGTTCCATCCGAAGCCGCGGGACGTGGCGATGATCGGGCTCGGCGGCGGATCGCTCGCGAAGTTCGTCTACCACCGCCTGCCCGACGCCCGCGTGACCGTGGTGGAGAACAGTGCCCGGGTCATCGCTGCCGCGCGGTCGTGGTTCGAAGTCCCGCGGGACGACGACCGCTTTCAGGTGCGGCACGGCGATGGCGCCGAGTACGTGCGCGAGCACGCGGAAGAGTGCGACGTCCTCATGGTCGACGCCTACGACAGCGAGGCGCAGGTGGAGGCCCTGGCGACCGAGGCTTTCTACTCTGACGCGCGCGCGGCGTTGCGGCGCGACGGGGTCCTGGTGGTCAATCTCTGGAGTTCGGACACGCGCTTCGACAGCTACCTGCAGCGGATCGAACGCGCCTTCGACAGCCGCGTGGTGTGCCTGCCGGCGGAGCGCCGCGGCAACGTCGCGGTGTTCGGCTTCGTCCGCTCGCCCGAGACCACCTCCTGGGAAGCTCTGCGCCAGCGGGCGCGCCAGCTCGAGAAGGCCTACGGGCTGGAATTCCTGCGGTTCGTGGGCCGCTTGTCCGAGATGAACCCTCATACCGAGCGGCGCCTCATCGTGTAGCCCGGCGGCGACGGGCGGTCGGCTTCCGGCGGCGAACGGAATATGAAAGAATTTCGACGGCGCCACGATCGTGAGGTGAAGGAAAATGATCGATCGCGACGGTTACCGACCGAACGTCGGGATCATCCTCGTCAACGCGAGGAACGAGGTGTTCTGGGGCAAGCGCGTGCGCGAACACGCGTGGCAGTTTCCCCAGGGTGGAATCAAGCCGGGCGAAACTCCCGAGAAGGCGATGTACCGCGAGCTCATGGAAGAGGTCGGTCTCGAGCCCTCCCATGTGCGCGTGCTCGGCCGCACCCGCGACTGGCTGCGCTATGACGTGCCCAAGCATTGGGTCCGGCGGGAAGGCCGCAGCCAGTACCGGGGGCAAAAGCAGATCTGGTATCTGCTGCGGCTGGTCGGTCGCGACTGCGACGTGTGCCTGCGCCGGTCGGAGAAGCCGGAGTTCGACGCCTGGCGCTGGAACCAGTACTGGGTCCCGCTAGAGAGCGTGATCGACTTCAAGCGCGAGGTCTATCAGCTCGCGTTGACCGAACTCGCGCGGTTCATCTTCTCGCGGGCCGAGCCCGGGTGGGAAATGACGCCCCTGACGGTGCCCACGCTGGAAGGCTGACCGACATCCCGGGTCGGGCTCGGGCACCTTGCCTTTGCAGGTCAGATCCCATGGCTGGTGACTAGGACACCTCCGGCAGGTCGCGACCGGGACGCCCGGTTGCCCCCAGGAGCACGAGGAGACGGACGTCCCGCTCGCGCCAGAACTGGGCGGCGTCCCGGAAGGTCTCGATCGCAGTGGTGAGATCGCCGGCAGCCTGACGCGCCAGGCGAGAGAGACCGCCGATCTCGATCACGACAATGGACCCCGGGGTCAAGGCAAGGTCGGTCAAACTGTCGTACAACGCATCCCAATTGCCGCCGAAATGGTCCGGAAATCCAAGAACTGCGGCTAACGTGTCGAGCAGGGCCCGCTTCGTCGGGGGCTTTTCTATCCGCACGTGCCGCGTCGGTTTGCCGGCCAGGTGTGAAAGCGGCGCTCCTCCGCTGCCTTCGAAGCGGTAAACACCGCCGTTCTCTACGGCTTCTTGCAGCGACGTCATCGATCCTCCGCGATCCGCTGAAAACTGCGATAGTGGTCCGCGGTCCAGTAGTATTCCCCGACCTGACCGGCGACGATTCGGCGGGCCCCACGGTCGCGGGCGTTTGGCGTGGGCACGGTGTACTCCCGGTAGTACCCCCTGGAGCGGGGCGGCAGGAGGCGTTCGCGGTTGCCGAACGTCGCTCCGTCCTTCTCATAGGGAAACGGTCCGCCGGCCCGGATCAGTGTGAGCGTGGCTTTTGCTTCCTTCGGTAGGACAGACAACGGAACAGTCCCGATGTCTGCCGGACCCCGGGCGAGTGCCGACCCTGCGACCAGCGCCAGAAACGCTGCCGCAAGGGCAGGCGCAAGACGGGGTCGCACAAACGCCATCACCCTGGCATAGTGACGCCATATGGCGACAGTCATCGATTTTGCCAATATAGAAAAATGTATAAACAAGGAATTACAGAAACAACTCATGAGATCTGAAGCGTCCTGGTGACCCAATCCGGCTAGTGCCTTCGCGACCATGTCCGTCCGGCGCAACGACTTCGATGTAACCGACCAAGTCTGCACCACCGATCCCGCCGCGGTGCAGGGTGAAGTCTCGCGCATTTACTTGCGACTGTACGAACCGGCGTCCGACGCCGAGCTTCTGCGACCCTTCAGTGACGCTTCGCGGCTGTACCACGGTGACTTTCCGGGGCACCGCGCCTGCGATACCGCGTACCACAACCTGCAGCACGTCCTCGACGTGACGCTGGCGATGGCCCGGCTGATGGACGGCAGCGTCCGGGCCGAGCGCAAGGCGGTGCCTTTCGACGAACGGCTGTTCCGGTTCGGGATCGTGCTCGCGTTGTTCCACGATGCCGGCTACATCCGTCTGCGTCATGACACCCGCACCCACAACGGCGCGGTGTATACGCGGACGCATGTATCGCGCGGGGGCCGCTTCCTCCAGCATTACCTGGGCGATCTGGGTCTCGCCGATCTGATCCCCGTGGCCGGTCCGCTGGTTCACTTCACCGGCTACGAAAGGGCGGTGGCCCGAATCGACGTCGGCAATCCGGTCCTGCGACGGCTGGGCCTGCTGCTGGGCTCCGCGGACATCGTGGCTCAGATGTCCGACCGCTGCTATCTCGAGAAATGCCGCGATCGGCTGTATCCCGAGTTCGTGATCGGGGGGATCGCGACACAGGAGGATCGCGACGGCCAGCCGAACGTGTTGTTCGCCTCGGCGGAGGACCTCGTCATCAAGACTCCGGCGTTCTACCGCGTCGCGAGCCAGCGCCTCGAGCGCGACCTCGAAGGCGTCTACCGCTTCGCCGAGCCGCATTTCCGCGGCCAGAACCTGTATCTCGAGGAACTGGAAAAGAACATCCGGCACGCCGAGACCGTCGCCCAGGAGCACGATCTCTCGCTGTTGCGCCGCTCGCCGCCGCCGGCCGAAACCGCGGGCGAACCTGCGCCGGCATCGGCTCCGCGCATTCTCAGGACCCCTGCGCAAGCTGCAGCATGATCTTGCCGACGTGCGCGCTCGACTCCATGAGCGCGTGCGCCTGCGCGGCCTCGGCGAGCGGAAACGTCGAGTGAATCACCGGCCGGATCTTCCCGGCGTCGAGTAGCGGCCAGACCTTCGCGCGCAGCGCCGCTGCAATCGAGGTCTTGAACTCGATGGTGCGAGGCCGCAGCGTCGACCCGCTGATCGTGAGGCGCCGGTACAAGATGTCGCTCATGTCGAGCGTGGTGGTGGTGCCGCCCAGAAACGCGATGATCGAGAGGCGGCCATCGGCTGCGAGGCACTTCAGCTCGCGCGGGACGTAGTCGCCGCCCACCATGTCGAGGATCACGTCCACCCCCTTGCCGCCGGTCGACTCCTTCACGACCGCGACGAAGTCTTCCGTCCGGTAGTTGATGGCGCGTTCCGCGCCCAGGGCTTCGCAGGCACGGCACTTCTCGTCGCTGCCGGCCGTCACGAACACACGATGGCCGAATGCGTGGGCAAGCTGGATGGCTGTGACGCCGATGCCGCTGGAGCCGCCCTGCACCAGCAGCGTTTCGCCCGCCGCGAGCGTTGCCCGCTCGAAGACGTTGATCCAAACCGTGAAGAAGGTTTCCGGCAGCGAGGCCGCCTCGATCGCGTCGTAGCCTTTCGGGATCGGCAGGCAATGGCCCGCGGGCGTGGCGCAGTACTGCGCGTAGCCACCGCCTGGCGTCAGCGCGCACACGCGGTCGCCCACGTGCCACTGCATCACGTCTGCACCCACCTGGACGATCGTCCCGGCCACCTCGAGGCCCGGCAGGTCGGACGCGCCGGGCGGCGGATTGTAGGTGCCCGCGCGCTGGAAGCAGTCGGGGCGGTTGACGCCCGCGGCCTCCACCGCGATCAGCACCTCGTGCGGTTTGATCGCGGGCAAGGGCCGCGAAACGGGTTTCAACACGTCGGGACCGCCGGGCTGCGTGATCTCGACGGCGGTCATGGTGGCGGGCAGTGCGCTCATGGCGGGCTCTCCTCGTTCGAAGGCGCGGATTGTAGAGGGCTTGTGGCATGATCCGCGTCTTCCGTCCGCGACCTCGCGAAGGCTGCGGACTGCGCCAGCCCTAGGGGAGAACAAGATGGAATACCGCAAGCTCGGCAACAGCGGCCTGAAAGTGTCGCCGCTGTGCCTCGGCACCATGATGTTCGGCGATCGTACCGACTACGCCGAGTCCGAACGTATCGTGAAGGCGGCGAAGGATGCCGGCCTCAATTTCATCGACACCGCCGATCAGTACGCGAAGGGCGAGTCGGAGCGCATCGTCGGCAAGATCATCAAGAAGGAGCGCGATGCCTGGGTAGTGGCGACCAAGTTCGGCAACGCCATGGGCGAGGGCCCCAACGAGATGGGCATGTCGCGCAAATGGATCCACCAGGCCTGCGACGCGAGCCTGAAGCGCCTCGGCACCGACTACATCGACGTCTACTACATCCACCTCGACTATCCGGATTCTCCGCTCGACGAGACGGTGCAGACGCTGGGTGATCTGATCCGGTCCGGGAAGATCCGCTACTTCGCAGTGTCGAACATGCGTGCATGGCGCATGGCGGAACTCATCTGGACTTGCCGGCAGTTCGGCGTGCCGCGGCCGGTCGCGTGCCAGCCCTATTACAACGCCTTCAACCGCATGCCGGAGGTGGAGATCCTGCCGCTGTGCGAATACCACGGCCTCGGCGTCGTGCCCTACAGCCCGATCGCGCGCGGCGTGCTGAGCGGCAAGTACCAGCCCGGCCAGAAGCCGCCCGGTGACACCCGTGCCGGTCGCGGCGACAAGCGCATGATGGAAACCGAGTTCCGCGAGGAATCCCTGGTGATGGCGCAGACCATCCGCAAGCACGCGGAGAAGAAGGGCTACACGGCGGGCGAGTTCGCGACGGCGTGGGTACTCGCGAATCGCGTCATCACCAGCGTGATCGCCGGGCCGCGCACGCTCGAGCAGTGGCAGGACTATCCCAAGGCGCTCGAGTACCGGTGGTCCGACGAGGACGAGGCGTTGGTGGATTCCCTGGTGCGGCCGGGGCATCCGTCGACGCCCGGGTACACCGACCCGCGTTATCCCGTGCTGGGACGGCCGCTTCGGCGATAGCCGGCCTTCGGGCCGCGAAACGCCTCACCGGTCCTCGCGGATCGCCTCCACCGAGATGGTGAGGACCACCTCGTCGCTCACCATCGAGACGTACTTCTCCAAGCCGAAGTCCGAGCGTTTCAGCGTGGTGCGCAGATCGCCGCCGCAGACGTAGCGCTCGAGCACCACGATCTTCACGTCCTTGCACACGAAGCGCTCCACGGTGAGTCGCACCGGCCGCGTCGCGCCGTGGAGACTGAGCTCGCCTTCGAATTCACCGGGCACGCCGTCCGCGAAGTTGCTGGCGCGGCCGGTGAAGCGCGCCGTCTTGTACTTGACCACATCGAAGAACATCTCGCCGTTCAGCACCGCGTCGAGGCGCTTGACACCAGTATCGATCGTTCGCAGATCGATCTCGACGGTCATCTCCGCTGTTTGCTGCTCGCGATCCAGGGTGGCCGTGCCGCCCTTCAGGACGCCGATGCGTCCCCGCACCGAAGACACGCCGGTATGCACGACTGCGAAGTGCACGAACGTGTGGTCGGGGTCGATCCGGAAGCGTTCTGCGGCCTGGGTTGCCGCCACGGGAACGAGCAGCAGAGCGAGCGCAGCGAGAGCGGTTCTCATGGAATGTCCCTCGGAAAACCACTGGAAATTCGGCTGTGCGGCGTGAGTCGGGTCCATCCTGGGCGCCCTACGGGTTCACCAGCAATGTCAGTGCTCGCCGCAGATCCTCGGGCAGCCCGGTCGGCCGTCGTGTCGCGCGATCCACATACACGTGCACGAAATGCCCCTGCGCCGATGCGAGTGGATCGTCGTTGCGGAACAATCCCACCTCGTACCGCACGCTGCTCGCCCCGAGCTTCGCCACGCGCAAGCCGGCGTGCACCGCGTCCGGGAAGGTGATCGGGCTGAAGTAGTTGCATTGCGTCTCCACCACCAAGCCGATCACCGTGCTGCGTTCGATGTCGAGGACGTTCCGTTCCAGCAGGTACTGGTTCACGACGGTGTCAAAGTACGAGTAGTACACGACGTTGTTCACGTGGCCGTACACGTCGTTGTCCATCCAACGGGTGCTGATCGCACGGAAGTGGCGGTATGCGGTTCGCGGGTCGGGTGTCGGCTTGGTCATGGCGATCTAATGCGATTGAGCGCTGTCGGTGGTGTCGGTGCGCCGCCGCATGTGCTTCCAGTTCACGGCGAGCAGGCCGGCCGCGATGATCACCAGCATGCCGGTGAGCGACCCGCCGTCGGGGAACTCGTGGAACGCGATCCAGGCGAGCAGGGTCGACCAGATCAACTGCGTGTAGACGAAGGGTGCCAGCGCCATCGGGGAGGCGTGCTCCACGGCCCGGATCAGCAGGAAATGGCCGAAGCCGCCGAGCGTGCCGATGGCCACCATGATGATGAGTTGAATGCCGTTCGGCGTCTGCCAGCCCAACGGCAGTGCCAGACTCGCCAGGGCGGAGCCCACCAGGGCCGTGTAGAACAGCGTCGTGACGGCGTTGTCGCGTCCGGCGACCTTGCGCGTGATGATCTGGTAGAGAGCGAACAACAGTGCGGTGGCCACGGGGAAGAGCGCCGTCGGGCTGAATACGGCGCCGCCTGGCCGGATGATGATCAGGACGCCGATGAAGCCGAGCCCGACCGCGATCCATTGACGACGCGTCACCCGCTCGCCGAGTACCGGCCCCGACAGCACGGTCACGATGACCGGTGCGATGAAGCTGATGGCGGCGGCTTCCGCGAGCGGCAGGAACTTGAGCGACAGATAGAACATCACCGTGGAACTGGTGAGCAGCACGCCGCGCAGGATCTGCAGTCCACGGTGCCGGGTGCGCACCAGCGTGAAGCCCATGCGCGGGCCGAACAGCGCGAGCATGAACAGCATGTGGATGGTGTAGCGCACCCACAGCAGCGGTCCGATCGGATAGGACTTGAGCGCGAGCTTGGCCAGCGTGTCGCCGGTGGAGAACATGAAAACGGCGGCCATCATCATGCCGACGCCGCGAAAGAAATGCCGATGATGGTGCGCGTCGTGCATGGCGCTCATGGCAGGCGCGGTCCCGCACCGGCCGGCAGCACCGTGCGACCGGCGAAGCGCGCCGTCGCCCCCAGGGATTCCTCGACCCGCAGCGCCTCGTTCCACTTCGCCATGCGTTCCGAGCGCGTGAACGAACCCACCTTGAGCTGACCGGCGTCCCAGCCGGTGGCGAGATGCACGATGGTCACGTCCTCGGTTTCGCCGGAGCGCGCGGAGACGATGGTGCCGAAGCCGGCCCGTTTTCCGGCCTCGAGTGCCGCGCGAGTCTCCGTCACCGTCCCGGCCTGGTTCGGCTTGATCAGCACCGCGTTGCACGCACGCTCCGCGGCCGCCGCGTGCACGCGATCGGCATTGGTCACGAGATAGTCGTCGCCGATGATCTGGATGCGACCGCCCACGGCCTTGGTGAACGCGCACATGCCTTCGGCGTCGTCCTCGGCGAGCGGGTCCTCGATGGAGGCGATGGGATAGCGCCGGCACCAATCCAGCAGCATCGCGATCATGCCGTCGCGGTCCAGTTCGCGCCGCTCCAGCCCCAATGCGTAGCGACCGCCGCGGCCGAACTCGGAGGCAGCGATGTCGAGCGAGATGGCGACCTCGTCGCCCGCCCGATAGCCGGCGTTCTCGATGGCGCGCGTCAGCACCGACAGTGCTTCCTCATTCGAATCGAACAGCGGCCAGAAGCCGCCCTCGTCGGCGACGCCGGCCAGCTTGCCGGCATCGCTCATCAGTTGGCCGGCGGCGCGGTACACCTCGGCCGTCATCACCAGCGCTTCGTCGAAGCTGCCGGCACCGAGCGCCATCACCATGAAGTCCTGGATGTCGACACGACGGCCGGCATGGGCGCCGCCGCCGAAGATCTGGATCTCGGGCAGCGGCAGCCGCACCGGCTTGCCGGCGGCGAGATAGGACCATAGCGATTCGCCGTGCGCTGCTGCTGCGGCATGCAGCACGGCCATCGAGACCGCGATGGTCGCGTTACCGCCGAGCCGGGCTTTGTTCGGCGTTCCGTCGAGCGCGATCAAGGCGGCATCCACCGCGGCCTGGTCGGTGGCGTTCATGCCTGCCAACCGATGCGCGATCTCGCCGTTGACGTTCGCCACTGCGCGCGCCACATCCAGTCCACCCAGTTTCGTTCCACCGTCGCGCAGATCGATGGCTTCATGGGTGCCGCGTGATGCGCCGGCCGGCGCAATGGCGCGGCCGACGGCGCCGCCCGCGAGATGGATTTCGGCTTCGACGGTGGGGCGGCCGCGCGAATCCCAGATGCGGCGGCCGCGGATGCGGACGATGGTGGAGTCGGTCATGGTTCGTACTGCAGGTGGGAAAAGCGGAGGCGGTCAGGCCGTCAGTTCGATGCGGTTGCCGTCCGGGTCCAGGGCGACGCTTTCGTAGTAGCCGTCACCGGTCCGCCGCGGTCCGTCGACGATGGGTACGCCGGCGGCACGCAGTCGGGCCGTCAGTTCGTCGACGGCGGATTCCGACCCGAGCGCGAGCGCGATGTGCGCATAGCCCACGGCGGGTTGGGTGGCGGCCGTGGCCAGCGCGGGGACCTGCATCACCTCGACTCGTGCGCCGTCGCCGAAGCGGAGGAACCACGAGCGGAACGCCTTCTTCGGATTCTCGTAGCCGTCGTTCGCCGTGGCGCCGAACCATCGCACGTAGAAATCGCGCAGGCGCTTGGGGTCCGTGGACCAGAGTGCCACGTGTTCGATGCGGACGTTCAGGGGTTCACCACTTCGCGATCTCGGCGCGCCACGCGTCGCGGATCGTGGCGAGTCGATCGACGGGATGTAACAGCAGCGGGCGGGCGACCCGTCGCACCTTGTCGCGGTCGCGATCGTCGGTGATGTACTCGACCGGCGACTTGCCGTCGATGCGCGCGAGGAACAGACCCGGCAGCAGATGAGCCGCTCGCGCCTCGAGTTCCGCCGCGGGTTCCCATTGCACACCGGCCAGATAGGTCTCGAACAGCGTCGTGAAGCTCTGCAGATAGACGGCCCACCAGCGCGGCCGCCACACGCACTTCAGCAGGAGGTGGTTCAGGCAGAACGCCAGGTCGAACGCCGGATCGCCGTACCACGCGCACTCCGCGTCCACGAACACCGGCCCGCGCGGCCCCACCAGGATGTTCTTGGGGCTCACGTCGCCATGCACCAGCACGCGCTTGTTCGAGGCCGTGATCTCCACCAGACGCTGCAGCGCCGGCGCGCAATCCGCATGCACCCGTGCCGCGGCCTGCAGATAGGGTTCCAGCCGGATCGGGAAGAAGATGTGGTCGGTGGCGAAGTGTTCCGCCAGTTCGCCGCGGTCGGCGGTGCGGCCGTGGATCAGGGCGAGGCGTCGACCCACTTCCCGCGCCGTGGCCCCGTCGACGATGCCGTCGCGCAGCTGCAGCTTCCACGCCGGGTGATCGGCCGGGTCGAGCCAGGCCATCGCGAACAGGCTCGATTGCGGATCGTCCCCCAGGATCGCCGGGACGGCGTCCGGGGCGATCGCCCCGGCCACGCGCATCCATTCCACCTCGTAGCGGTTGCGCTCGGTCGGCGCGTGCCAGTCCGCCTCCACCTTGAGCTTGGGCAGCGCGCGCTTGATGGCCATCGAACCTCGCGGCAGATCGGCGCGGAAGATGTCGGACGACACGCCTCCCGCCAGCGGTTCGAGGGTGAGCGCTTCTCCCGGCGCGGCAAGACCCATGCGCTCGAGAGCGGCTCGGAAGAAGTCGGTGTGATCCTCCACGGCGATGAGGGCGTAACATCGGGTCGTTGTTCGCGTGCCTCGAGGTTCGGGAGCGTGCGGTACGACCAGAAAAAGCGGAGCAAGACTCTAGCACAGCGTCACTGGAGACCCATGCAGACCATCCTTGCCCTCGATCAGGGCACCACGAGTTCGCGCGCGATCGTCTTCGATGCGGCCGGCCGCGTGCTCGGCCTGGCTCAGCGCGAGCTCCCGCAGATCTATCCGCAGCCGGGCTGGGTCGAGCAGGATCCGGAAACGATCTGGGCCACGCAGCTGGCGACCGCGCGCGAAGCGCTCTCGCACGCCGGCGTGGCGGCCGCCGGTGTTGCAGCCATCGGCATCACCAACCAGCGCGAGACCACGGTCGTGTGGGAGCGGGCCACCGGCCGGCCGATCGCCAACGCCATCGTGTGGCAGGACCGCCGTACCGCGGAGCACTGCGAGCGGCTGCGATCCGATGGCCTCGCGGGGTTGTTCCAGGCGCGTACCGGTCTCGTGCTCGATGCCTATTTCTCCGGAACCAAGGTCGCGTGGATCCTCAACCAGGTGCCCGGTGCGCGGGCACGGGCCGAGCGCGGCGAACTGGCATTCGGAACGGTGGATTCGTGGCTCGTTTGGAGACTGACCGGCGGGCGGGTTCACGCCACCGATGCGAGCAACGCCTCGCGGACGTTGCTCTACGACATCCGCAGTCGCCGCTGGAACGGCGAACTGTCTGCGGCCCTGGGTGTGCCCGAAGCGATGCTGCCGCAGGTGGTGGCGTCGAGCGGCGTGCTCGCCGAGTCCGATGCGCAGGTCCTCGGATCCCCCATTCCCATCGCCGGCGTCGCCGGTGACCAGCAGGCTGCGTTGTTCGGCCAGCGTTGCGTGACGCCGGGCAAGGTCAAGAACACGTACGGCACCGGCTGCTTCATGTTGATGCATACCGGGGAGCGGGTGCCGGAATCGCGACACCACCTGCTCGCGACCGTCGCGTGGCAGCTGGGCGACCGCACCGAGTATGCGCTCGAAGGCAGCGTGTTCATCGCCGGCGCCGCCGTGCAATGGTTGCGAGACGGGCTCGGTCTGATCGCCGGCGCGGCGGAGATCGAGGCGCTGGCCGCGTCGGTGCCGGACACGGACGGCGTGTATTTCGTGCCGGCCTTCACCGGGCTCGGCGCACCCCATTGGGACCCGCACGCGCGCGGCACCATCTGCGGCATCACGCGCGGTACGACGCGCGGGCACCTGGCGCGAGCGGCGCTTGAGGCCATCGCCTTCCAGACTGCCGACATCCTGGAATGCATGCAGGCGGACGCCGGTGTCGCGTTGACCGAGCTGCGTGTGGACGGTGGCGCCACCCGCAACGATCTGCTGATGCAGTTCCAGGCCGATCTGCTGGGCGTGCCGGTGGTGCGCGCCGCCAACGCCGAATCCACCGCGCTCGGAGCCGCCCTGCTGGCGGGCCTGGCCACGGGTGTCTGGAAGGATGCCGATCAGGTGGACGGCTTGTGGCAGGCCGAGCACCGGTTCACGGGGACGCTCCCGCGTGACCGGGTCGCGCCGCTGACGACACGCTGGCGCGCGGCAGTCGAACGCGCCAAGGGTTGGAACATCTGAACCGGGAAACGCAGCCGAATCGAGCAGAGGGAGAACCAGCACACACGAAACACCCACACCGGGAGGAGACATGAAGGCAATCGCCACCGAGAACATCCGCACCGTGGCGCTGGTGGGCCATGGTGCGGCCGGCAAGACCACGCTCGCGGAATCCTTGCTGAAGACCGCCGGGTCCATCGCGTCCGCTGGTTCCGTCGAGCGCGGGTCCACCGTCAGCGATCACCTCGCCATCGAGAAGGAGTACCGGCACTCGCTGCAGGCATCGGTGCTGCGCCTCGAAACCCAGGGCAAGCGTGTGCACCTGCTGGACACGCCGGGATTTCCCGACTTCATCGGCCAGTCGATCGGCGCGCTCGACGCGGTGGAGACCGCGGCCGTGGTGGTGAGCGCGCAGGCCGGCATCGAGATGATCACTTCGCGCATGATGCAATGGGCCGCGAAGCGCCAGCTGTGCCGGATCGTGATCATCAACAAGATCGACGCCGAACACATCGACCTGCCGGAGCTTCTGCGCGCGATCCAGGCGGTCTTCGGCAAGGAATGCTTGCCGATCAATCTGCCGGCCGGGCGCGGCACCCGCGTCGTCGATTGCTTCTTCAATCCCGGTGGCGACGCCGACTTCCTGTCGGTGGCGCAAGCGCATCGCGCGCTGGTCGACCAGGTGGTGGAATTGGACGAGGACCTGATGGCGCTCTATCTCGAGAAGGGCGAGATCGCACCGGAGCAGTTGCACGCCCCGTTCGAGAAGGCGCTGCGCGACGGCCATCTGGTGCCGGTGTGCTTCGTCTCCGCGCGCAACGGCGCGGGCGTGGCCGAACTGCTCGACGTGTTCGCCAGACTGTTGCCCAATCCGGCCGAGGGCAATCCGCCGCTGTTCTACAAGGGCGAAGGTGCCGATGCCGTCGAGTTCCGGTCGGAGCCCGATCCGGCGAAACACGTGCTGGCGCACGTCTTCAAGATCGTCATCGACCCTTTCGTGGGCAAGCTGGGTGTGTTTCGCGTGCATCAGGGCACGGTGACGAAGGACACGCAGCTGTTCGTGGGCGACGGCCGCAAGCCCTTCAAGGCGGGGCATCTCTTCATGCTGCAGGGCAAGGAGCACGTCGAAGTGGTCACCTGCGTGCCGGGCGACATCGCTGCCGTGGCCAAGGTCGACGAGATCGAGTTCGACTGCGTGCTGCACGATTCGCACGACGAGGATCATATCCACATGCGACCGCTGGAGTTCCCGGTACCCATGCACGGACTCGCGATCCAGCCGAAGCGCCGCGGCGAGGAGCAGCGCCTCGCCGATGCGCTGCACAAGCTGACGGCCGAGGATCCGACCCTGCGGGTGGAGCACGATCCTCACATGAACGAGACGGTGCTGCGGGGCCTGGGGGAGCTGCACTTGCGGGCAACGCTGGAACGGATGGCCCAGCAGTACAAGGTCGAAGTCGACACGCGCCCGCCACGGGTGCCGTACCGGGAGACCATCACTGCACCGGCCGAGGGCCACAACCGCCACAAGAAGCAGACCGGTGGCGCCGGTCAGTTCGGCGAGGTGTTCCTGCGCATCGAACCGTTGCGCCGCGGCGAGGGCTTCGAATTCGTCGACGCGGTGAAGGGCGGCGTCATCCCTTCACAACTGATGCCGGCGGTGCTGAAGGGCGTCGAGCAGGTGCTCGCAGCCGGACCGCTCGCCGGCTTTCCGGTGCAGGACGTGCGCGTCACCGTGTACGACGGCAAGCATCATCCCGTGGATTCGAAGGAAGTGGCGTTCGTGGCAGCCGGCCGGAAGGCGTTCCTCGATGCGCTCGCGAAGGCCGGACCGATCGTGCTGGAGCCGATCGTGCACGTGGAGGTGCAGTGCCCGGAATCGAACACGGGTGACATCACCGGGGATCTGTCCTCGCGTCGCGGGCAGGTCACCGGAACGCGTGCGCTGCAGGCCGCAACGCTGACGGTGAGCGGACTGGCGCCGCTCGCGGAGCTGAACGGTTATGCGTCGCGCCTCAAGGCCTACACCGGCGGGCAAGGCTCATACTCGATGGAGTTGAGCCACTACGAACAGGCGCCGCCCACGGTGCAGCAACAGCTGTCCGCCGACTACCGCGCGATGCGCAAGCACGAAGAAGACTGAAAAAAAAGCGGGGATCTGGAGGATCACCCGCTGTCTCACTCACCCGTCCAGGGCGTTGCTGCAATTACTTCTTGTCGGTGCCCGCCGAGCCTTCCTTGGCCTCGTCGTGATGCTTGTCGTGATGCTTCTTGTTGTGGTGCTTCTTTTCCATGGCCTGCTTGTCGGCGGGCTTGCCCGCCGGCGCGGCCTGTTCCGCGGCAAGGGTACCGAAGGCCAGCGCCGCGAACGTCGCGGCCACCATCGCTGCGATCAACTGCTTCATCGAAGTCTCCTTGATGTGACATCCGACACCCATCTGGTGCCGTGGTGATTCAACGCTCGAGCCTTGGGAGTGTTGACGCTTCGCACACGAAAATTGTTCCCGCCGTCGTGAGAATTTCGCCGCTTCTGTCAGGTTCGCGAAAGGTTCGATGTCGATGATGCTTCCGGGAGTGAGACGCGATTCGAAGAGGCCATTCGAAGGGTCGCGCGCGTCCGCGAATCGAATCGCAGGAGGATCCATGAAACTTGCGGCACGCACGATTCTGGTCGCAGCCGTCTGTGCCGGCGGCATGCAGGGCATGACGTACGCACAGACCGCCGACAGCGTGGTCCAGCGCGATGAACGCCAGCAGCAGCGTATCGAACAGGGCCTGCGGTCCGGGCAACTGACGACAAAGGAAGCAGGGCAACTGGAGCGCGGTGAAGCGCGCATCGACCGCATGGAAGCGCGTGATCTGAAGGACGGCAAGTTGACCGCTCAGGAACGCGCCCAGATCGATCGTGCGCAGGATCGCGAAAGTGCAGCCATCTACCGCGAGAAGCACGACGGTGCCACGGGCGATCCGAATTCTCCGTCGGCCAAGCGCATGGAGGCGGATGTCCAGCGCAACGTCAATCAGGAACGACGCATCGACCAGGGCATCCGCAGCGGCGAACTGACCAATCGCGAGGCGGCGAACCTCGAGCGGGGTCAGGCCCGCATCGATCGGAAGGAAGCGCGTGCGGCGAGTGACGGTTCCGTCGGACCGAACGAACAGCGCCACATCCAGCAAGCCGAGAACCGGCAGAGCCGCAACATCTGGCACGAGAAGCACGACGGCCGCCGGCGCTGATTCGCACCCGCAGTACCCGCGTCATCCCGACTTTCGGCCCGCTCGGCGCGGGCCTTTCTTCGTCAGCAGCTGCCGCTCACACAACGGATCATGCGTTGCGCGCACGTGATCTGATCGAAGTCGGCACGCAGCTCGAACTCGGTGTCGACGCCGATGTGCTCGACGATCGCGTTGTTGCACTGTATCCGGCTGGTCACGTAGCGCGCCGGTGCGAGCCATTCGACGTTGGCGCAGCCCGGGTCGCCGTGGCCGAACCGCACTCCGACTTCGTACGTCGCGCACAACAGGCCGCGATGCTGAACCCACGTTTCGACGTACAGCTCGCCCTTGCGGGCCACCCAGCCCTTGCCGCGATTGCGACCGAAATCGAACTCGAGACGATCGGTCTTGCCGTTGGCCGTGACGGCGATTGCGGGTACCGCCGGGGCGTTGGCGCGACGGATCGCCGGATCCTCGTCGTTCTGGGCAAAGGCGGTCAGCGTCGAGAACAACACTGCCGCGACACACACTGTCGCGATGCGCATCGGCAACTCCGGGTTGGAGAGCGCATGGTAAGCCTAGACGCAACGTCTCCCAAGGTTCCGCTCGGCGCTCGGTTCGCCGCCGCGCGGTGCTAGCGGTACTCGATTGCGCCCGGCGTCCCGCGCCAGTACACGAAGCGGCCGGCCGGCAGCATCCAGGCCACTTCGGCCTCCTGGGGGATCAGCATGCCCTCGCGGCGTTCATAGCGCCGATAGTTTCCACCCCAGGGATGGACACTCGGCGGATTCCGACCGTCGTCGAACATGCGCTCGGTCGACGACATCGACGCGATGAGTCCGTCAGGTCCGAACACGAATTCCGCGCTGACCGTCACGGTACCGCTCGAGATGGTCGCGCGGGCCCGTTCGGCGTCGATGGCGGTCCACCGGACGCCCTGCGAGGGCAGCAGTGCAGTGGGCATCCACACGGCTTCGCCCAGGAACCGCAGCAGAGCGCTTGCTGCGATCTCCTGGCTGCCGCCGACGTCAACGACAGTGACCAGGCCCAGAACCGCGCCGCGCATGGATCCGGTTCCCTCGACGAAGCCGTCGCGCACCAGCACCGGCACGCCGGGCAGCATGTACATGCGTGCATCCCAGACGAACCCACGTGTGACCGGCACGAAGTCCTGCTGTGCCCCGAACGTGACCCAGCGATCGTGGCCCGGCTTGCCCATGTTGAACGTGCCGGTCCAACGTACGTGGGCGTGCCGGACGACGGGCTGGCCGTCGTGCAGCACGGCGCGGAAGTAGCGGGCGACCGGGGCCGGCACGCCGGTCAGATCGGACTCGGAGTATCGGGTCGCCGACGCGGTGGCTACGCCACCGAGCAGCGACTCGCGCATGGAGATGGTGGTTTGCTGCCAGCGCCACTGCGCATGCCAGAGGATCGCGGCGGCGAGCGTCGCCAGAACGCAGAGGGCGAGGAGGATCCGCAGGAACGGCCCCTATCAGTTGGCGCCGCCGCGCCTGCCGTCATCCGCGCAGGCGCCGCTTCGTCGGATCAGTCGCAATGCCAGTCGGAGACGTAGGGCGCGTCGGGCGTTCGGGCGGGTGCAGGCGCTCGCACCGGAGCCTCGGCGACCAGTTCTTCCCGGGCAGCGCGCTCCGAATCGAAAGGGCCCGAGTAGTGCGCCTGCGCATCGAACAGCGGCTCGGCCACGTCGTCCGGCCATTTCACGAGGTACCAGTACCCGGGCAGGAGCGGATGACCGTTCGCCGTGCGGTACCGGCAGTCGTGGCCGGCCGAGTCGGTGAGATGGTTGTGGCTGTTGACGAACACGACCCTCGCGTGGTTGACCATGGTGCTTTCCTCGCTGTTGCCGGCGCGATGGGAGCGGCACGGCGAACGCGAGATCCGCCGCGGGGCACCCTCCGACATGTCGGTGTCGAAAGAAATCCAGGTACGTCAGCCGTGCCCACCGGACCCCGTCTCGGGTCGGATTCCGGTGTGCGCTGAAACCTCTTACGGCAGGTTCCCGGATTTCTTGCGCTCAATTGTCCTTGTACTCGCTTTTTCCGATGCCGGTCATTGACGTCGATCAACGGTTCGTGCGGCACCGCACGGGAACTGGTGTTTCCGGGAGATTGCGGGCTGCCGGACGCGCTCCGGCCGGCCGAGTGACGCCGATTGGAGACGGCTTCTCGTAAACTTCCGTACTGATCCGCTTCAAGGTGCTCCATGGAAGATCCAGCGTTTAACCCCCAGAACTCCCCGCGATACATGGAGATCCCCACCTTCATGCGCTCGCCGCTGCAGCGCGATCCCGCCGGGCTCGATGTGGCGATGATCGGGGTGCCCTACGACGGCGGCGTGACCTGTCGGGCCGGGGCGCGCCATGGGCCGCGCGAGATCCGCAACCAGTCGTCCATGTGCCGCGGCATCCACCATGTCTCGCGCTTGAATCCGTTCGAGATCTGCCGCGTGGCCGACGTGGGCGACGTCGGGTTCTCGAAGATCTTCGATCGCGACGCCGTGCTGGCCGATATCGAGAGCTTCTATCGCCGGATCTTCGAATCCGGTGCCATGCCGCTCACGGCCGGCGGCGACCACTCGATCACGTATCCCATCTTCCGCGGCATCGCGCGGCACCGGCCGATCGGCATGATCCACAGCGACGCGCACACCGACACGTGGGGCGAATGGGGCGGCAGCCGCTTCCATCACGGCTCGCCGTTCCGCTATGCGGTGGAGGAAGGGTTGCTCGATCCGAAGCGCACGATCCAAATCGGCATCCGCGGCGGCCAGGCCGTCGAGGACGGCTGGCGTTTCTCGGCAGATTCGGGCATGCGCGTCGTGTTCATCGACGAGTTCGTCGAACTGGGCGTCGAGAAGATGATCGCCGAGGCGCGGCGCGTGGTGGGCGACGGTCCGACCTACATCACGTTCGACGTCGACGGGCTCGATCCGGTGTACGCGCCAGGTACCGGCACGCCGGAGATCGGCGGTCTCACGACCCGCGAAGCGCAGCAGTTCCTGCGCGGCCTGCGCCGGCTGCACCTGGTCGGCGGCGACGTGGTCGAAGTGTGCCCGCCCTTCGATCCGTCGGGAAACACCGCGCTGGTGGGTGCGACCATCATGTACGAGATCCTGTGCCTGCTGGCGGAGGTGGCGGCGGCGCGGAAGCGGTGAATCGCACGCCCACCGATATCATCAGCGCTTCGCCACGGTCCGATCGACCTTCCGCATGAACGCTCTCGTCTTCGACAATTCCTTCGTCCGCGATCTTCCGGCCGATCCCGACACGGGTCCGCGCCGGCGGCAGGTGCACGGCGCCTGTTATTCGCGGGTCGAACCCACGAAAGTGGCTGCGCCAAGGCTGATCTCCTGGTCGCCCGAATGCGCAGCGCTGCTCGACCTGACCGATGCCGACGCGCGGTCGCCCGACTTCGCAGAGATCTTCGGCGGCAACCGGACGCTGCCCGGCATGCAGCCCTACGCCGCGGTCTACGGCGGCCATCAGTTCGGCCAATGGGCCGGGCAGCTGGGTGACGGCCGCGCGATCACGCTGGGCGAGATCGTCAACCGCAAGGGCGAGCGCTGGGAGTTGCAGCTGAAGGGTGCGGGGCCGACCCCATACTCCCGTACCGCCGACGGTCGCGCCGTGCTGCGTTCGTCGATCCGCGAATTTCTCTGCAGCGAAGCGATGCATCACCTCGGAGTGCCCACGACACGGGCTCTGTGCCTCGTGGGTACCGGCGAAGAGGTGATCCGGGACATGTTCTACGACGGCCGGCCGCGCGCGGAGCAGGGAGCCATCGTGTGCCGCGTCGCGCCCTCGTTCATCCGCTTCGGCAACTTCGAGATCTTCGCGTCGCGCGAGGACTTCGCGACGCTGGAGCGCCTCGTGGACTTCACCATCCGCCGCGACTTTCCCGAAATCGAAGGTGACGAGGTGGAGCGCCGCACGCGGTGGTTCCACACCGTCTGCGAGCGTACCGCGACGATGATCGCGCACTGGCTACGCGTGGGCTTCGTCCACGGCGTGATGAACACCGACAACATGTCGATCCTCGGGCTCACCATCGACTATGGCCCGTACGGGTGGCTCGAGGACTTCGATCCCGGCTGGACGCCCAACACCACGGATGCTGCCGGACGCCGGTACCGGTTCGGCCAGCAGGCGCAGATCGCGCACTGGAATCTCGCACAGCTCGCGAACGCGTTGGCACCGGTGTTCCCGTCGACCGAACCGCTCGAGACCGGACTCGATCGATACGCGGCCGTGTTCGAAGCCGAACAACAGCGCATGACGGCCGCCAAGTTCGGCTTCGACGCCTGGCGCGAACAGGACGTCGAGATCGGATCGGACTTCTATCGTCTGATGCGCGAAGCCGAGGTCGACATGACGCTTGCTTTCCGATTGCTGGCGGACGTGGACCTCGATCGCCCCGATCCGGACGTGCTGGCCCCCGCGTTCTATGACGATGCCAGGCGTGCGGCCACCCGGCCACAGTTCGCGACCTGGCTGGAGCGCTACACGCAACGCGTGCAGTCGGATGGCACACCGGTCGCCGAGCGACGCACGCGCATGAACGCGGTCAACCCGCGCTACGTCCTGCGCAACTATCTCGCGCAGGAGGCCATCGATCTCGCCGAGCAGGGTGACTTCAGTCGCATCGACGAACTGCTCGACGTGATGCGCCGACCGTACGAGGATCAGCTCGGGCGGGAGCGCTTCGCCGCGAAGCGGCCCGACTGGGCACGGACGCGGGCCGGATGCTCGATGCTGTCGTGCAGTTCATGACGGCGTGACGGCGACCCGCGGCATCGGTTATCGTCGGCCGAAGGGCGCACCAGTGCGCTTCCAGACAACGATAAGCGGGTGAGGATGACAATGACCAAGATGCTGGAACTGCGCGGTCGCGAGATGACCTCGGGCTTGCTGTTTCCCGAAGGACCGGTGGCCATGCCCGATGGCTCCGTGGTGCTGGTGGAGATCGCACGCCGCACGCTCACGCGTGTTCATCCCGATGGGCGCAAGACGGTAATCGCCGAACTCGGGGGTGGCCCCAATGGTGCCGCCGTCGGGCCGGACGGCAAATGCTACGTCTGCAACAACGGCGGTTTCGAGTTCGGCCACGAAGCGGACGGACTCTTCCGGCCCATGCGTCGGGCCGACGACTACAGCGGCGGGCGCATCGAGCGTGTCGACCTCGACACCGGCAAGGTCGAAGTGCTCTACACCGAATGCGACGGCGTCACGTTGAAGGGCCCGAACGACATCGTGATGGACGGCAAGGGCGGCTTCTGGTTCACCGACCTCGGCAAGATCTACGACCGCAAGATGGATCGCGGCGCGGTGTACTACGCGCGCATGGACGGCAGCCTGATCCGCGAAGTCGTGCATCCGATCGTCACGCCCAACGGCATCGGGCTGTCGCCGGACGGCCGTACGCTCTACGTCGCCGAGACCGAAACCTCGCGCCTGTGGCGCTTTCCCATCGTGGGCGAAGGGCAGATCGACAAGCTGCCGTTCCCCTCGCCGCACGGCGGTTCGCTGGTGGCGGGACTGCCGGGCTACCAGCGCTTCGATTCGCTCAAGGTCGAGGCCGGCGGCAACATCTGCGTGGCGACGCTGATCACCGGTGGCATCAGCGTCATCTCACCGCAGGGTGAACTGCTCGAGTATTACAAGGCGCCGGAGGTTTACTGCACCAACCTCGCGTTCGGGGGACCGGATCTCACCAAGGTGTACGTGACCCTTTCGGGCTTCGGCACGCTGCTCGAGGTGGGCTGGCCGCGGCCGGGCCTGAAACTGCACGGGCAGGTGCTGGCGCAACGTTGAGCGAGGAACCCATATGACTCCCGAGCAAGCATCCATCCGCAAGCGCTTCCTGGCCGTCGACACGACCACGGTCTCCGATGTGCTGGAGAAAGTGGGGCGCTACGACCAGGCGCTTTCCACCGCGCTGACCCCCATCGCCGCGAATCAGGACAAGCTCGCGGGCTTCGCGTACACGGTGCGCATGCACCTGCAGCCCTACGAAGGCCCAGGCGATCCGGACAAGATGCAGGCCATCAACGGCATGATGCCCGGTGTCGTGTCGGTCTGGGCCGGCGACGCGGAGGGCATGGCGTCCTTCGGCGAACTGCTGGCGCTCGGCATGAAGGTGCGCGGTTGCGTAGGCATCGTGGTGAACGGGGGCGTGCGCGACAGCGCGTGGATCGCGAAGCACGGCATGCCCGTGTACGCGCGATACCGCTCGCCGGTGCAGTCGATCGGCCGCCTGAAGGTCACGGGACATCAGGTGCCGATCGTGATGCCCGGCGCCACCAGTCGGCGCGTCGAGGTCGTGCCGCGCGATTTCATCCTGGGCGATGCCGACGGCGTGGTGGTCATTCCGGCGGCGCACATCGAGACGGTGTTGGCCGAGGCCGAGAAGATCACCGAGCGCGAGAAGAGCATCCGGGCTGATATCGACAGCGGGGCGCCGCTGGACATCATTCTCAAACGGTACGGGAGGATCTAGAGCGCCAGACGTCGCCTGAAGGCGACGTCTGGCGGAGGCGCAACGCTTTTCGCTATTCGCGATTCGCGAATAGAATGCGCGCATGCTCAAGCCTCAGGACGTCTGCCTGCTGCTCAAGATCGTCGCGCGCGGCCCCGAGCCCTGGAGCTACACCCAGCTCGCCTGGGAGTTGGGCATGTCCGCCTCGGAGGTCCACGCGGCCGTCAAGCGTTGCGGCGAAGCCGGGCTGCTCCGGCTGAACGAAGGCTGGGGCGTCCCGGACGCCAAAGGCCTCGACGAGCTGCTGATCTACGGGGTGCGCTACGTATGGGCGGCGGACCGGGGCGGGCTGACGCTCGGTATGCCCACGGCAGAATCGGCGGCGCCCCTCAGGGATCTGCTCCCGGCGTCCGACGAACCTCCGGCGGTCTGGCCCGATCCTGCGGGCGAGGTGCGCGGCGTGGCCCTGGAGCCGCTCTACAAGTCGGTGCCGGTGGCGGCGATCCGCGATCCGGTGCTGCACGAGCTGTTCGCCCTGGTCGATGCGATCCGCAGCGGTCCCGAATCCGTCCGCGCGGTCGCGATCCATGAATTGCGCAAGCGCCTGGGGACCGACCGGTCCGCGTCGTTGCCGAAGATGTCCCACGCCGCGGGCCAGCGCCACGCGGCTCACCAGGTTCTCTCGAAAGACAAAGATGGCAAGGAAAGACAGCGGCTACACCGCGGAAGACATTGAGATCCTCGAGGATCTCTCGCCGATCCTGCACCGGCCGGGGATGTACACCGACCCGGTCAATCCCAACCATGCACTGGTCGAGATCATCGACAACGCGGCGGACGAGGGCCTCGCGGGTTTCGCGAAGAACGTCGCGGTGACGTTGTACGAGGACGGCTCGGCCGAGGTCGTGGACGACGGCCGCGGCATTCCGGTGGACATCCACCCCAAGAAGAAGATTCCGGCGGTGCAGGTGATCTTCACCACGCTGCACTCGGGCGGCAAGTTCCGGAAGACCGACAAGGATGCGGTGTATCGCATCGCAGGCGGTCTGCATGGGGTGGGCGTTTGCGTGAGCAACGCGCTGTCGACGAAGCTCGAGGTCGACGTGAAGCGCGACAGCGCCGCATGGCGCATCGTGTTCGGCCCCAATGGTCAGTTGAAGGAACCGCTCAGGAAAACCGGCAACGCCGGAGCGCGAGAGACCGGCACCCGCGTGCGTTTCTGGCCCGACGCGAAGTACTTCGATTCGCCGAAGATCGTACCCACCGATATCGCTGCGCTGTTGCGTGCCAAGGCGATGCTGCTGCCCGGGGTCAAGTTCACTCTCAACGTGGAGAAGGGCGGCAAGTTCGAGACGACGCAATGGCATTTCCCCGAAGGTATCAAGGGCTACTTCGCCAACGCCATGGCGGGTGCGGAGCCGGTCGCGTCGAGCTTCCTGGGTGAGCGTTACATCAGCGCGCAATCGGAATCGGACAGCTTCGCCGAAGGCGAGGGTGCCCTGTGGGCCGTCGCCTGGACGCCCGACGGCGAATTGGTGAACGAGAGCTACGTGAACATGATCCCCACGCGGCATGGCGGCACGCACGTATCCGGTCTGCGCGAGGGTGTGTACAACGCGATCCGCAACTTCATCGACCTGCACGCGATGGGGCAGCGCGGCCTCAAGGTGGTGCCGGAAGACGTCTGGTCGCGCGCCAACTACGTGCTGTCGGTGAAGATGCTCGACCCGCAGTTCAAGGGCCAAGTGAAGAACGAGCTGATCTCGCGCGACGCCGTCAAGCTCACGGCGCAGATGGTGCGCGACCCGTTCGAGCTGTGGCTGAACCAGCACGTGGACGAGGGCAAGCGCATCGCCGATCTGGTGATCCGCCAGGCCATGGCGCGCACGCGCGCCGCGCAGAAGGTGGAGCGGCGCAAGAGCTCCGGGGTGGCGGTGCTGCCCGGCAAGCTCACCGATTGCGCATCGGACGATCCGGAGCGCAACGAGCTCTTCATCGTCGAGGGCGACAGCGCCGGCGGTTCCGCCAAGCAGGCGCGCGACAAGGAGTTCCAGGCGGTGCTGCCTTTGAAGGGCAAGCCCAAGAACACCTGGCAGGATTCGCCCGACACGCTCTACGCGAACAAGGAGATCGAGGCCATCGCGCTGGCGGTGGGCGTCGATCACCACAAGCCGGGTGACAGCCCCGACCTGTCGGGCCTGCGCTATCGCAAGATCATCATCCTCGCGGACGCCGACGTGGACGGTTCGCACATCCAGGTGCTGCTGCTCACGCTCTTCTTCCGGCACTTCCCCAAACTGATCGAGAAGGGCCACGTGTACGTCGCGCAGCCGCCACTGTTCCGCATCGACGTGCCGGCGCACGGCAAGAACAAGCCGGCGCGCAAGCTCTACGCGCTCGACAAGCAGGAACTCGCGAGCCTCGAGGAGAAGTTGGAGGACGAGGGCGTGCGCGAGGGCTCATGGTCGGTGAGCCGCTTCAAGGGCCTGGGCGAGATGAGCCCCGAACAGTTGTGGGAGACCACGCTCAATCCCGATACGCGGCGGATGCTGCCCGTGCTGGTGGAGGACGGCCAGCTCGAGATCTCGAACGACATCTTCAACATGATGATGGCGAAGGAGAACGCGCAGCAGCGGCGGGAGTGGATGGAGACGTACGGCAATCTCGTGGATGCGGATATCTCGTGATTCGACGAATGAAAACTGAAAAGTTGAACCACGGAGAAGATGGACGGCTGCTGCCCCCATCCCGGCCTTCCCCCACGCGGATCGCGTGGGGGAAGGAGAGGAATGCGACGATCGGTGAGGCCGATCGTCGAGGGGTGGAACGGCCCCCATCCCGGCCTTCCCCCGGCGAGGCTGGGGGAAGGGGTGTACATCCCCTCCCCCGGCTTCGCCGGGGGAGGGTTAGGGTGGGGGCCGGTCGCGGATTCGGCGTGATGGCTGTCGCTGTGTTCGGTTTGTTGACCGGTGTCTCAGCATCCGCCCAAGGCATCCCCACCGGCGAAATCACCGAATACGGCCTCTACACCATCGTCAACGGCAAGCCCGCCTTGGAGGAGAAGACCACCCGCGTTCCCGCCCGCAAGGGTGTCCGCTTCGGTTTCTGCGCGGATCTGGCCGGTCTCGCCGACATCGACGGCAAAGCGATGCTCTCGGAACTCGTGCGGCACCCCGTGCTGACGCAGCCCAACGGCGTCGAATCCAACGGATGGAATGCACCGCACATGGTGTCGGTGAAGAACGGCCGCGGCCATTGGTGCGGCGGCCATGAATTGCGCAACGACTGGCAACTCGTTCCCGGCAAGTGGCGCTTCGTCGTCACCGACGGCGTGCGCGACATCGTCGCGCAGGAGTTCGACGTGGTGGCGGATGAAAGATAGGAAACAAGGCATGGAAGACCAGAAAGATCTCTTCGATGATGAGGGCGGCGACGCCGTCGTCGCAGAAGCACCACCGAAGAACGAACGGCCGCAGGCACCCAAGGTGCCGGCCGGCGGCGGAGGCGACGGCAGGCTGCCGCCGCACTTCGCGCCCATGGAGGGTGAGTTCGGCGACGCGCTGCCGATCGGGCGCTACGCGTCGCTGCAGTACCTGCAGTACGCCATCGCGACGGTGAAGGACCGTGCGCTGCCGCGGGTGGGTGACGGGCAGAAGCCGGTGCAGGCGCGCATCCTCTACGCCATGTGGGAGATGGGCGGGCGGGCCGGTACGCCGCGCAAGAAATCGGCGCGCGTGGTCGGTGATGTGCTCGGCAAATTCCACCCGCACGGCGATCAATCGGTCTACGACGCGCTGGTACGGCTCGCACAGGATTTCACGCTGCGCTACCCGTTGATCGACGGCGAAGGCAACTTCGGGTCGCGCGACGGCGATGAGCCGGCGGCCATGCGCTACACGGAAGCGCGGCTCACCAAGTTCTCCGAGGTGCTGCTGGCCGAGCTGGACCAGGGCACCGTGGACTTCGTACCGAACTACGACGGTTCGACGGAAGAACCGTCGGTGCTGCCGGCGCGGCTCCCGGTGCTGTTGCTGAACGGCGCGTCCGGCATCGCCGTCGGCATGGCGACCGAGATCCCGAGCCACAACCTGGTGGAAGTGGGCAACGCGGCCATCGCGATGATCCGCGATCCCAGGCTCGACACTGCCGGCATCGTCGAATTCATCCAGGGGCCGGACTTTCCCGGCGGCGCGCAGATCATCACGCCGCGCGCCGAAATGATCGCGGCGTACGAGAGCGGCCGCGGGTCGGTGCGGGTGCGCGCCCGCTGGACGATCGAGCGGCTGGCTCGCGGCCAATGGCAGGTGGTGGTGACCGAACTGCCGCCCGGCACGTCCACGAAGAAGGTGCTGGAAGAGATCGAGGCGCTCACCAATCCGCAGCCGAAGCCGGGCAAGAAGTCGCTTACACCGGAGCAGCAGCGCGAAAAGGCGTTGATGCTGTCCATGCTGGACAAGGCTCGCGACGAATCCGATCGCACGCATCCGGTGCGACTGGTGCTGGAGCCGAAGACCTCGAAGGTCGACGAGACCGAGTTCGTGAATCTGCTGCTCGCGAAGACCGGCCTCGAAGGCAACGCTTCCATCAACCTGGTGATGGTCGGTCTCGACGGCCGGCCCACCGGCAAGTCGCTGCGTGAACTGCTGCTCGAGTGGACCGAGTTCCGCAAGGTCACGGTCACGCGGCGCACGCAATACCGCCTGGACCAGGTGCTGGACCGCATCCACGTGCTGGAAGGCCGGATGATCGTCCTGCTCAATGTGGACAAGGTCATCAAGGTGATCCGCAACGCCGACGATCCGAAGGCCGAGCTGATGGCGGAGTTCCGCCTGACCGACCGGCAGGCGGAAGACATCCTGGAGATGCGCCTGCGTCAGCTCGCGAAGCTGGAGCACATCAAGGTGGAGCAGGAGCTCGACGCCAAGCGCAAGGAGCAGAAGGATCTCGAGAAGATCCTCGGTTCGCGCAAGGCGCTGGAGAACCTGGTCATCAAGGAGATCGAGGCCGATATCAAGACCTTCGGCGACGCACGCCGCACCGTGATCGAGGCCTCCGAGAAAGCGGTGATGGCGGTGCCCATCATCGACGAGCCGATCACCGTGATCTTCTCGCGCAACGGCTGGATCCGCGGGCGGCAGGGTTGGGAAGTAGAAGCGTCCGCGCTGTCTTTCAAGGAAGGCGACGGCCTGCAGGCGCTGATCCAGTGCCGTACCGTCGATCCGGTGGTGTTCCTGGACTCGAAGGGGCGCGCCTATTCGGTGGACGCCAATGCGCTGCCTTCCGGTCGCGGTGACGGCGTGCCGGCGTCTTCGCTGGTGGAAGTGCAGGACGGTGCGAAGATCCTCTATTGCCTCGCCGGCAAGGCCGACACGCAAGTGCTCGTGGCCTCGACCGGCGGCTATGCGTTCCACACGAAGCTGGCCGACATGGTGTCGAACCGTCGCGCCGGGCGTGAGTTCATGACGCTCGACGACGCCGAGTCGCCGGTGGCGCCGGTGACGTTCACCGAGACGCCCGGTAACTACGTCGCGTCGGTGTCGGAGAACGGCAAGCTGCTGCTGGTGCAGTTGTCCGAGCTCAGGTACCAGCCCAAGGGTCGCGGACTGGTCCTAATGGGGCTCGACAAGGACGAGAAGCTGGTGGCGGTGATGGTTTCCGATCAGCCGACCTTGACGGTGATCGGGCTCGGACGCACGGGCAAGGAGAAGGAAGTGACCGTCGGCAAGAGAGAGATCGGTCACTACGCGAGCACGCGGGCGCACAAGGGCCGCGTGCTGCCGGAGCGGATCAAGCCGACGGCGTTCAAGGTCGCACCGAAGTTGGAGTTGAACGGGTAGGCTGGCTGCTGGCGGCCCCCATCCCAACCTTCCCCGCCGAAGGTGGGGGAAGGGGCGTACGTCCCCTCCCCCAGCCTGCTGGGGGAGGGTTAGGGTGGGGGCAGATGCATCACGATAACGACAATCAAGAAAGCCACGGTCGATGAAGATCCTCTCAAGTCTGCTGTTGTCGCTGATCTCGAGCTTCTGCGCGATCGCTGCTCCGCCCGAGAAACCCAACCTCACCATCGCCGTCGGCGGCAAGGCCACGCTCTACTACCTGCCGCTCACGCTGGCCGAGCGCCTCGGCTACTTCCGCGATGAAGGCCTCGAAGTGGAGGTGCTCGACTTCCCCGGCGGTGCGAAGGCGCTGCAGGCGCTGATCGGCGGCAGTGCCGACATCGTCTCCGGCGGTTTCGAGCACACGTTGCAGATGCAGGCCAAGGGACAGAAGATCCAGGCCTTCGTGCTCCAGGGCAACGCGGCGCTGGCGCTCGGGATCGTGAAGGGCAAGTTCCCCTCCTACGCCGGTCCGCAGGACCTCAAGGGCCGCAAGATCGGTGTGACGGCTCCCGGTTCCAGCACGCACACTTTCCTCAACCATCTGCTTGCGTCGGCGAAGCTCAGGCCCGAGGATGTGTCGGTCGTCGGTGTCGGCACCGGCGCCACGGCCGTGGCCGCCGGTCGCAGCGGGCAGCTGGACGCGATCGCCAACGTCGAACCGGCCATCGCCATGCTCGAGAAGTCCGGCGATCTCAAGGTTGTGCACGAGACCTTCAGCGAGGCGGGCACACGTGCGGTCTACGGCGGCGCGGTGCCCTCCGCGTGTCTGTACGCGAAGCAGTCGTTCATCCAGTCGAACCCCAACACCGTGCAGGCCCTGACCAACGCGATGGTCAAGGCGCTGCGCTGGTTGCGCAAGGCTTCCGCGGACGACGTGATCAAGGTCATCCCGCCGGAATACACGTTCGGCGATCGCGCGGTCTACGCCGCGGTGCTCGAGCGCCTGCGCAGTGTCTACTCGGCCGACGGAACGTTCACGCCCGAGGGCGTGGAACGTTCCTACCGTACGACGGCCGCCAGCGACGCCGCGGTGCGAGACGCCGGCGCCGCCATCAGGCTGGAGGAGTCGTGGACCAACGCGTTCGTCGTCAAAGTGCCGCGCTGATCCCCGACGTCGTTCGCGCTACTTGGCGTACTCCACGGAGGCCTTGATCGGCTTGCCGGTCACCGCATCCACTTCCACCGTGGCCTTGTGGTTCTGCGGCAGCAGCACGGTGTAGGTGTAGTAGGGCACGCCCCGGATGCTGATCGACAGTTCCATCCGTGACACGCGCGTGGGCGGCACGAACACGACCGGCGCCACGGCGCGTGCGTCCGCTTCGGCCACCTTCGCCCGCTGGTACATCTCGTAGCGCACCAGCCCGGTCTTCTTCTCGAACTCGAGCGGCTCCGGGCCGCCGGGTCGGCACTGCGTAAGACCGATGCCGCCGTCCTTGCCCACGATGCGCACGTAGTAGCCGTCCTCGGGGTTGTCGGTGAGCTCCTGCCAGCCGGTCACGACACCTTCGCGGGAGAGCTTGGCTTTCGCGATGCAGCTGTTGAGCAGGGACGCCTTCTCTTCGGCGAAAGCGGACATGGACAGCGGAATGCAGAGCGCGAGTGCCGCCACCTGCAATGCACGAACGGAATTCATGAAGTCTCCTGGTTGAATGCGAACATCGAACGAGCGTCCGACAGCGCGCCTCCCGGTTTCGTTCTCAAGGCTTGAACACGTCCACGGCCACGACCACCGTCGGCACCGTGCCCCTGTTCTCCGCCCAATGGATCACGCCCTTGCCTTCGGTCCAGCTTTCGCCGGGCTGATGCACCTTCACCCAGTCGCCTTCGCGGCGCTCGGTGAGCACGCCGCTCACCAGATGCGCCACGGTGGGCCTGCCGTCGTGATTGTGGTTCGCGACGACCCCTCCGGGTTCGATGGTGACGATGCGCAGACGCAGCTGCCGGCCTTCGATGCTGTCGATCTCCTTCGGCAGCTCGAGGTACGTGGGCGGGCTCACGCTGACGCCCTGGTTGGCGGTGGGTGGTGTCTGTTGGCCCACGGCGACACCGATGCCGAAGGCGGTGGCAGCGATGGCGGTGCCCGCGATGGCGAGCGTAACGGTGCGATGCATGGTCTTCTCCCCTCGTTGTCGTTGGTCTGCCGGATCCGCGGCCGGCGAGGCGTGACCATACGCCTAACCGGACGCCGCTGCAGGTGTCGTTCGCCATGGACGGCCGGGGCGCGTTACGATGCGGGTTCGTCGAAATGACGGGGGCCCTTCAGAAGCCCTGGAGCCGGAGGTAGAGCGTGATCCCAGACCGTATCGAAGTGAGCATCGCGGGCGGACTCGATTTTCCGCTGCCCCCCATGGCACGGGTGCGCCAGAAGTTCGACCCGGCCCGGTTGGACGATATTGCCGGGGCCGTGCGGCGCGAATTCCAGCGGCCGGAGATCCGGGCGAAGGTGAAGGCCGGGCAATCGATCGCGGTCGGCTGCGGTAGCCGCGGCGTCGCGAACATCGGGCTGATCGCGCGCACCGTGATCGAGGAATTGCGGGCGCTGGGTGCGAAGCCGTTCATCTTTCCCTGCATGGGCAGCCACGGTGCCGCCACGGCCGAAGGCCAGCGCAAGGTCCTGGAGACCTACGGCATCACGGAAGAGGCGACCGGCGTTCCGATCCGCGCGAGCATGGACACCGTGATCACGGGCCACCTCGAAGACGGCACGCCGGTGCACATGGACCGCAACGCGGCCGAGGCCGACGGCATCGTGGTCATCAACCGCATCAAGCCGCACACCGGCTTCCGCGGAGCCACCGAAAGCGGTCTCACCAAGATGCTGTCCATCGGCATCGGCAAGATCGTCGGGGCGGCCACCTACCATCGCCACGGCATGGATCGCTTTCCGGAACTGCTGCCGAAGATCCGCGACGTGCATCTCGCCAACCGCAACGTGCTGTTCGGCGTGGGCATTGTCGAGAATGCCTATGACGAGACCGCCCATGTGGAACTGGTGCCGTCGGAGTTGCTTGCCACGCGCGAGCCGGTGCTGCAGGCAAAAGCCAAGGACATGATGCCGCGCCTGTACTTCGACGAGATCGACGTGCTGATCATCGAGGAGATGGGCAAGAACATCTCCGGTGCCGGCTTCGACCCGAACATCACCGGCCGCAATCGCCGCAACGTGCAGTGGTCCAACAAGCCGATGGTGAAGAAGATCGTCGTGCTGGGCCTGACCCGCGTTTCCCACGGCAATGCGACCGGCATCGGTGGTGCCGACGTCATCACCATGCGGCTGTTCCGCGACCTCGATGTCTCGTCCACCTATGCGAACGTGATCACAGCGGGCAATCTCGACGGCGCCGCAATCCCGATCGTGATGAACAACGATCACGACGCGATCGCGCTGGCGGTGAAGACCGTGGTGCGCGTGAAGCCCGAGAATTGCCGCGTGGTGCGCGTCCGCAACACGCTGCACCTTTCCGAGATCGAAGTGTCCGCCCCGATGCTGGCCGAAGTGAAGGCGCAGCCGGAGCGTTTCGAGATCGTCGCGCCGCCTCACGCCTGGACCTTCGACGCACAAGGCAATCTGGCACCTCTGACAGGACACATTGAGGCCGCAGCGTGAAGTCCTGCAATCACACGGCCGCTCCCCCACGGTCGATCGCAGAGGGGATGGACCGGTCTGCATTCCTTCCCCCATCGAAGATGGGGGAAGGCTGGGATGGGGGCCAGCGGAACTGACGACACCGGCACCACGATCGCGTCGTTCGAATCCCAAGCAGTGCGCCACTCTCTGATGCGCCGCATTCTTCTCGCGATCCTCGGCACGCTGGTCGCGATCCCGGCCTTCGCTGCCGATCCTCCATACCCGACCCGCCCCATCCGTCTCGTGGTGCCGTTCGCCGCGGGCAGCGCGACCGACAGCATGGCGCGCATCCTGGCCCAGGAACTCGGCCAGCGTCTCGGCCAGAACGTGGTGGTGGACGACCGGCCTGGTGCCTTCGGCCAGATCGCGGCCGTGTTCGTCGCGAAGAGCAAGCCGGACGGTTACACCATCTTCGTCACCACCAACACGACGCATTCGGCCAATCCGCATCTGTACAAGGCGCTGCCCTACGACCCGATGAAGGACTTCGAACCGGTGGCGCGCACCGCGATGCTGCCGTTCATGCTGGTGGTGAATCCGAACCTGCCGGTCAAGTCCACGGCCGAGCTGATCTCTCATGCGCGGGCTCATCGAGGCGAACTGTCCTATGCCTTTGCCAGCAGTACGTCCCTGGTGGCTGCCGAAAGCCTCAACGTTCAGGCCGGTATCGCCATGACCGGTGTCATGTACAAGGCGAGCCCGCAGGCGATGCTCGACGTCGTTTCGGGCGAGGTGCCGGTGATGATGGCGGACTTCGCCACGGCCATGCCGCACGTGACCACCGGCAAGGTCCGTGTCCTGGGGGTCGCCACCGCCCGCCGCTCGACGCTGGTGCCCGGTGTACCGCCCATCGCGGAAACCGTGAAAGGCTTCGACGTGACGTCGTGGAACGGCGTGTTCGTGCCGGCAGGCACGCCCAAGCCCATCGTGGATTGCCTTGCCCGCGAAACGTTGAGTGCGCTTGCGAGCAAGGACGTGATCGACAAGCTCGCCACCATCGGCTTCGAGGTGGATACGCAAGGCCCTGACGATTTCTCCCGGTATCTGCGCGACCAGCTCGACTACTGGGGACGCCTCATCCGCGAAGCTGGCATCAAACCCGAATAGGACTTCCATGGCAGGCCCGCTCGCAGGCGTACGCATCCTCGACCTCACCACCGTCGTGATGGGGCCCTTCGCCACCCAGATCCTTGCGGAACTCGGTGCCGACGTGATCAAGATCGAGCCGCGCGAGGGCGACAACATGCGCCACGTCGGCCCGATGAAGACTACGGGCATGGGCCATCTGTACCTGCATCTGAATCGCGGCAAGCGTGATCTGGTACTCGACCTGAAGCAGCCCGAAGGTCGCGAGGCGTTGCTGCGGCTTGCCCGCGATGCCGACGTGCTGGTCTACAACGTGCGACCCGCGGCGATGGCGCGGCTCGGCCTGTCCTATGACGACGTGCGCGCGGTGAATCCACGCATCGTCTATGTGGGTGCATACGGATATTCGGAGCGCGGACCGAACGCGGGGAAGGCCGCCTACGACGATCTCATCCAGGGCGGCACCGGCCTGCCTTGGCTCGCATCGCGCAACGGCACGGCTGCGCCGCACTACGCACCGGTCAACCTGGCGGATCGCGTGACCGGGTTGCATCTCACATATGCCGTGACCGCTGCACTGTTTCACCGCGAACGCACCGGCGAGGGTCAGTCGGTGGAAGTGCCCATGTACGAGGCCGTCGCGCAGTTCGTGCTGGGCGATCATCTCGCCGGGCTGTCCTACGTACCGCCCATCGGAGGCACGGGCTACGCCCGTCTCCAGGAGCGCCGTCCGTACAAGACCCGGGACGGTTGGCTGTGTGTGCTGGTCTACAACGACAAGCAGTGGCGGAAGTTCCTCCAGGCGGTGGGTCGTGACGACCTGCTCGCCGACGAGCGTTTCACCTCCCAGGGTAATCGTGCGGCCCACATCGGCGAGATCTACGCATTCCTGGCCGAGCTTTTCGCGACCCGCACCAACGCCGAATGGACCGCGTTGCTCGACGGCATCGACGTGCCCGTCGGGCCGATGCGCACGGTCGCCGACATGGTCGTCGATCCGCATCTGGTGCAAAGCGGCTTCTTCGAGGCGGAGCACCATCCGAGCGAAGGTGACGTGCTGGCGCCACGCACGCCCACGAACTGGTCCGCTTCGCCGCCCGGCTCGCGCCGACCTGCGCCGCGGCTGGGTGAGCACTCGGCCGAGATCCTGCGCGAAGCCGGCTATTCGGACGCGGAGATCGCCGAGTTGGCGCGCAAGCAGGTGACGCAGCTGGTGAGCCGGTAGCCTCCGGTGGACTTCGCGTTCACCGCCGATCAGCGCTCGATCCGCGCCGCCATCGAACGCGTCTGCGCGCCGTTCGACGCGCACTACTGGCTGGAACGCGACCGGCAGGGCGGCTTCCCCGACGACTTTCACGCAGCGATAGCGCGCGACGGCTGGCTCGGCATCGCGATGCCGGAGGCCTACGGCGGCGCCGGGTTGGGCATCACGGAAGCGGCCATCATGATGCACACCGTAGCCGAGTCCGGTGCCGGATTCTCCGGAGCCTCGGCGATCCACATGAACATCTTCGGGCTGAACCCCGCGGTGGTGTTCGGCACCGAGGACCAGAAGGCGCGCTGGCTGCCGCCGCTCATCCGCGGCTCGGAAAAGGCGTGTTTCGCGGTGACCGAACCGAACGTGGGGCTCAATACCACGCACATCGAAACGGTCGCGAAGCGGCAGGGAGACCGCTATGTCCTGAGCGGCCGCAAGATCTGGATCTCCACCGCGCAGGTGGCGGAGCGCATGCTGATCCTGGCCCGGACCACACCGCTCGCCGAATGCCGGAAGCCCACGGAAGGTCTGTCGCTGTTCTACACGCGGCTCGACCGCGGGCGTGTGGAAGTGCGCGAGATCGAGAAGATGGGCCGCAAGGCGGTGGATTCGAACATGCTGTTCATCGAAGACCTGACCGTCCCGGCCGCGGATCGCATCGGTGAGGAGGGCCGGGGTTTCGAATACATCCTCCACGGCATGAACCCGGAGCGCATCCTCATCGCCGCCGAGGCCGTCGGTCTGGGTCGCGCGGCGCTGGAGCGCGCCGTCGACTACGCCAACGAACGCATCGTGTTCGATCGTCCCATCGGCCAGAACCAGGCGATCCAGCATCCGCTCGCGCAGTGCTGGATGGAACTCGAGGCGGCGAATCTCATGGTGTTCAAGGCGGCCTCGCTGTACGACGCCGGGCAGCCGTGCGGGGCCGAAGCGAATGCCGCAAAGTACCTCGCGGCCGAGGCCTGTTATCGCACCTGCGAACAGGCGATGCTTACGCTGGGCGGCATGGGTTACGCCAAGGAGTACCACGTGGAGCGCTACCTGCGCGAGGCGATGGTGCCTCGGCTGGCGCCCGTGAGCCCGCATCTCATCCTCTGCTTCATCGCGGAGAAGGTGCTCGGCCTGCCGAAATCGTACTAGGCAGCCGCGGCCGCCGGACGAAGAGGCTGCTCAGTGCTCGTCGAGCGCTTCCTCGGCGGCTTCGCGTTCAACGGACTGTTGCAGCAGGCGTTCCAGCATATCGAGTCGCTGCTCGACCTGCTTGTGCTTCTCCATCATCCCGCCGCCTTTCATCATGCCCATGCCACCGTCCTTCTGCTCGGTGGTCTTCGCGGGCCGCCCCGCGGTGCGGACGAGCAGCATCTGGTCGCGCATGGCCTGCAGATGTTCGGCCAGCGACGTCCGCTTGCGCTCGAGATCGTCGGTATTGCGGATCTGATACATCAGATCCTCGATCCGTCGCATGCCTTGTTGCAATGCGTCCGGTGCGCTCTCTGCCGATGCTGCAGGCGCCGGATGATGGGCGGAATGATCTTCTTCCTCGGCGGCGGACGTGAAACCCGACGCAAGCGCGAATGCGGATGCGACAACCAACGGGAACGTGGCGGCTCTCATGGTGCTACTCCTCGACGCGGGCCGTCGCTTGGCCGGGAAACGGGCCGCGGCGGCAGACGATGCAACCTTAGCCCTGCGGGACGGTATTCGTCTTGACGTGCATCAAACGAATACCGGCTCGCTTCATCGGTGTTGCCGCATGCGTGTACGCTCGAGTTGTTTCGCGCCGGTGCGGCACAACCGGTTCGGCACCTGAAGAGAATCCGACGGAGGTTGCATGCCGTTCGCGGCCCGCTCTATCCGATTGCTGGTGACCACATGGTTGGCGCTGGTTCTGGGCGCAAGCGGTATTGCGCACGCGCAGACCGACCCCGCGATCCCGGAGTCGACGTTGCGCGATCCCTGGGTCGCCCACTTGCAGGTGGTCGGGGCGCTGCCTGAAACGGGCCCGGAATCGCGCGATGCCCTGGCGGACCTCGAGGCTGCTCTCGGCGAGTACGAGCGCCAAGTGGATCGGGTGATCGATCGCATCGTCGGCGACCCGCAGTTTGCCTACGTCGCGACCGAGACCTCGAGAGATCTCGCACAGCAGTTGTCGCAGGTGCACGCCCGGTTCGCGGCAGTCTACGGGACAGTCGGCATCGCTGATCGCTCGGACGCGCGTGAAGCACAGATCGCCCTCGACCGCCTGCGTCAGGTTCTCGCGGACGAACGCCCGTTCGAGAAGGACGTGCTGCAGGCGCTCGGCTCCGGCTCGCGCCAGCAAATCGTCGGGTTGGCGACGCGCTGGTGGAACGGCGAAGAGCGCATGATCGCGGTGAAGAAAGCGGTCGGCGCTTTGGCGAGGGCGCCGACCCGCTGAAGGGTCGGCGCAAGTCTGCGTCGTGTCCACCCCGGCGCGGACTGGGTCCGGGGCCCGCCACCGCAACGGGCGTGGCGCCGGGTCCGTGCTCGCGCAGTGACTCTACTTGGAATACTTGATCGTGGTCGTCCCGAGGGTTCCGTCGAAGGCGAACGGCGCCTGATCGAAATACTCGGGCGACACGGGCGACCCCAGATCGCTGCCGATGTCGAGGCAGTCGTTCGCCGTGAAGGCAAGCGGTGCCGTGATCGGCACCCGGCCCGCCGCGACGACCTTGCCGTTGATATTCGGAGTGCCGTCCGCAATTTGCTTCTGCGCCACGCGTTTCTTGTGGAGCGAATCCTGGATCGTCAGCCCCGGTGTCGAGGCCGAGGGGGGCGGTGCATACGGCAGTACTTCCTGCGCATGTACTCGAGACGCGGCGGGTGCCGCGAGTGTCAGGGCGAATACCGCTTAGAGGGCGACTGGTCGCACGGTGCTGCTCCCTTACTGTTCTTGGCGGTGGTTATGGCAACTGCCGATCGGGCAGGGAGGCTTCCGTCCTCGCTGCAACGGCGGTCGGCGGAACGTAGCACGGGTTCCCGCAGGCCTCGAGGCGACGCAAGGCTCGTCTCGCCGCTCAGGCTCGTGTACGCGCGCCGAACGCTTTCCGTGCCAGAGGGACCGGCTGCCAGGAGAGTGACTATGAACCCGCCACGGCGACGACGGAACCGCGTCTAGGGCTCGGCGGCGCTCCCGCGGATGAACCTGACCGTCGTCGCTGCGATACGGCCCGTTGCACTCGGCGAAAGGATATCGCCCGCCAGGACGTGCTGCGCCGGATCGTCGGCGTAGTCCACCAGCACCAGCTCCCTGCGACCGGCGCCGAGTTCGGCGAAACGGCGTTCGATGGCGTGCACGTCGACCAGCTGGTCTCCCTTGGCGTAGAAGACCAGCGTCGGTACGTGCAGGGAACGGAAATCGAGCCGGTCGATCAGCGCGATGCTCTGCATCATCGGGATCAGCGCGCGCACCGGATAGCGCATGGTCCAGTTCTGCGCCTGTTGCGGATTGGACACTTCCCACGTGCGGTACTCGCCCACGACGAGTTTCGCGATCTGCTCGCCCCAGGGCCACAGGATGATCGGGGCATTCCACTGGCGGACGCCATAGTTGGGCGAGATGAGGACGAGCGCGTGCAGGTCCTGCGCTTCCGGTCGCGCCGCGAGCAGGGTGGCGAGACCCGCGCCGGTGGAAGTGCCGATCACGACGACTTTGTCGCCGAGGCGGCGTCCGATCGCGTAGGCCTCGAGCACGTCGTCGATCCAGGCGCCCAGTGTGGCCTCGCCCATCGCATCCTCGCTGCGCCCATGTCCCGTCAGGCGGGTGTAGTAGAGGTTGGCGCCGAGCGTCCCGGCGACCTTGTCCGCCAGGGGGTAGGTCTCCATGCGGGTCGCGGAGAATCCATGGATGTAGACGATGGCGTACTCCGTGCGCCCCTTCCTCGCGGAGTCGGCCCACACGATGTGCTTGCCGGCATCGGGACGCAGGTCGGTGAAGCGCGCTTCGCCGCGTGCGAGCCACGCATCGAGGTCCGCCGGCAGCTCGACCGGTTCAGGACGGATGTCGACGACGGCACGCGGACCCAGCGCGAACACCGTTGCCGCCACCACGAGGGCAGCGACGATCCATCCGACGATGCGGGCTCGCCGGGACATGGCGGTCATGTTCGCACGGCCACCCGCGCCGGTCGCAGACCCATGCCCACCGCCACCAGCATCAGAGCCGCGCCGAAGAATTCGAGTGCGGTATAGCGCTCGCCGGCCAGCGCCATGCCGACCCCGACCGCGATGATGGGCGAGACGAATGCATAGGTTCCGGCGCGATACGGCCCCCAGTCACGCAGCAACCGCAAGAATACGGTGAACGCGACCAGCGACGCGAACAGGATCAGGAACGCTAGGCTCGCGAGCACCGGTGGATCCAGGAAGCGACGCACGTCGTCCGCGGTCACATCCTCGAAGGTCAGCGAGAGCAATGCAAGACCGGCGCCGCCGATCACGTTGTGGACCGCGGCGAGTGCCAGCGAAGGCACAGTATCGAGGAGTGGCCGGCTCAGGACCGATCCGAGGCTGTACGAGAACGTCGCGACGATCACGGCGAGCGACCCCGCCACGGCGAGGGGCGAGGGCTCGATCGCCAGCCGCGCGCGCATTAGGATGAGCAGCCCGACCACGCCGAGCGCCAGCGCGAACGTGCGCGACCGCGTGAAATGCTCGTAACCGAAGAAAATGCCAAGCACGAACAGCGTGATCGGAATGAGGGACAGGTTCACCACGCCGGCGAACCCGGACGGTACGTACTGCATGCCCCAGAACAGGGTCGAGTAGCAGCCGGTGTTGATCAGCAGCGCGGCCACCACGATGCGACCCCATCGCGCTTGCGGCGGCATTCGCGAGCCGCGCCAGCGGGCCAGCGCGAACAGGAGGACGCCGGCCAGGAGGAACCGGCACGCCGCGAAGAAGAGCGGCGGCATCGCGTCGACGCCGGTCTTGATCGCGATCCACGACAACCCCCAGATCAGGCACATGGCGAGATAAAGGGCGGCCGTGGTGGCGTTCATCGTCGGTAGCAGGCGCAGGCGGACCCGCGAGCATAGCGGGACCCGCGCACCGGCGACAGCAGGTTAGGATACGAGGCTCGAGTTCAACCAGGAGAAAGACCCATGCCCTACGTGATCCAGACCCAGGACAAGCCCGGTAGCGCGAACGTCCGCGCCGAGGCGCGTCCGGCGCATCTCGAATACCTCACCAAGCATCAGAACCTGCTGCTGGCAGCCGGCGCACTGATCGACGACGACGGTACCGGCGGCAACGGCGGGGTGCTGATCGTCGACACCGACAGCCGCGCCGAGGCCGAGAAGTTCATCAACGACGATCCGTTCACGAAGGCCGGACTGTTCCAGAAGGTGACGGTGACGCGCTGGCGCAAGGCGTTCTTCAACAAGGAGCGGTTGGTCTAGCTGCGCCGCATCGGCACTGGCGGATCCGCGCGGGCGTTGCTGCCGCTTGCGCTTCGCTGATGGCGCCTTCGGGTCGGCCGGCGGCCCGTCCCGGTCGATTTCCGCCTCCAGCGTCTTGATCTCGGCGATGAAGGCCTGAGCGGCCGGTGACAACGTCCGCTCCTTGAGGTACACGGAGCCGTAACCCGTATGGAGCCAGGCTAGCCTCACGTCGAGGCATGCCAGCGACCCACGTTCGACCTCGTCGCGGATGAGGGCGTACGGGGCGGCGCCGACCGCATCGCTCGCCAGGACCACGTCCTTGATCAGGCGCACGCTCTCCACCTTGATGGGCGGCACGTCGTCGTCGGTGTCGGGATCGATCGTCCCGGTCCTGGCATAGCGATAGAAGACCTGCCCCAGACGGGCCGGCATCGTGGTTCCACCGTCAGTCTGGGTTCCTGCTCGACGGTGCTGACTTCGCTGATCGCGAGATCGACGCGCGCCGCGAGCACGAGATCGAGGACACCGTGCCAGGTGTCGGACAGCAGTTCGATGCGCAGCCGTGGGTGTTTCGAGGACAGCCGGCTCGCGGCCTTGCACCATGCCTTGGGCCTGGCGCTCGTGCGCACCGGCAAAGCGCAACCGGCGCTGCGCGCCCTGGAGCGTGCCGCGACGCTGGCACCCGGTGATGCGCGCTACGCATACGTGCATGCCGTCGCACGAGCGTCATCCGGCGAGCGCGGTCGCGCGCTCGCATTGCTTGCCGACAATCATCGTCGACATCCGGCGGATCGGGACACGCTGGTGGCGCTGGCGACGTTCTCCCGCGATGCCGGTGATCGCAAGGCCGCCATCGACTGGGCGCGGCGACTGGAGGCGTTGGCGCCGGGAGACCCGCAGGCCGCGTACCTGCTCCGCGAACTCGGCGGCACGGCGCCTGCGCGGTAAGGGTCGTTCCGGCGGCGCCTGGCCTCTGAGCCACCCGCAGGGACGCTCGGCCCTCCAGCGGTGACCTGCTTGGCCGCCGCTCTCCGGCCTATGAGATGCCATGCAAGTAACTGACCCCATTCGCCGGGGTCGAGCGCAGCCAAGGTGAGAGCCGCACCGCGACGAGTCAGTCGCCGGGCTCCGCATGAATTTGGTGCGTCCCCGGGCCGATGCAGTACACTCCTGCCGCTCGACCGAACCGGTTGCCGGTTCCGGCGACCTGTTCGTACAAGCGCGACCTCGCGGGGTTGGATCACACTGCGACACTCGTGCGCAGCGTGTTTTCCGATGCCGATCGTCAACTCCGGGTGCCTGCCGGGCGCCTCGTTCAGCCGTTTTGCCGCCTTTGCCGTAGCCGTCGCGCTGTCCGCGCCAGCTCTCGCGGCCGTACCTGCGCTGGACGTCGAGTATGTGATCGCGAATCCCCGGCCCAAGGTGGCCGAAGTGGGCTACGTCGAGCCCGAGGTCTTCGACCCGTTCACCGACCGCCTGTATCAGGGCGGCTTCCGCTACGGCGGTCCGCCGGTGGAGATCCCGCAGGAGGCACGCTACCTCTCGGCGATCGGCCGCACCAAGATACTGAAGCGCATCCTCGCCTGTGCGGACGCGTGGTACTACCCGTTCTCGCACACCGCGCCGAAGGCGGAACCGCCGGGCATCGACATCGAGATCCTGTCGCGCATCGCGCAGCGCAACGGCTGGGAGTTCTCGGTGATGTGGGCGAACACCGGTGTCTATCGAGGCGGCGTCAACAAGGCATTCAAGGAAACCGTGAATCGCGGCTTCTGCGACGTCTTCATGGGTCTCGTCATCACCGGCGACGACGACCACATGTTGAAGAACGACATGGCGTTCACCAAACCGTACCTCGGTATCGGCTTCGTGCTGGTGGGCAACGGCAAGGTACCGAAGGTGCGGACCCTGGACGAGCTGCGCGGTACCGGCATCAAGGTCGGCGTGCCCGCCTATTCGCCCATGCAGGAGAGCGCCGAGAAACTCGGCATCCCGTACGTGACCTACTTCCAGAACAACCGCGTGATCGACGGTCTGCTGCGCAAGGAAGTGGATGCCATCATGGTCTGGGGTCCCTCGATCCCGGTCGCGAACCGCGAGAAGAACGTGGAGCTCGCCATGTCGCCGGGCTTCCAGCCGTTGCCGGGCCAGCGCTTCAACGGTGCTTGGGCGGTGAAGGCCAAGGAGACCGAGTTCAAGCAGTTGATCGACGACGCCTTCACCCAGATGCTCGCAAGCGGCGAGATCCGGCAGATCGTCGAGAAGTACGGCGTGCCGTTCTTCGCGCCGTTCCCGGAAGGTCAGTGACGCAGCAACCACAACAAAGGGTCGCAACATGTGGAACAGTTTCATCGAGCTCTCGCACCTCTCCATGGGTGTCATCCCGGTGCTCATCGTGCTCTTCACCGTGGCGCTCGCCGTGATCATCGAGCGGCTGTGGTTCTTCCACCGCGTGCTGTCGCAGGGCGCGGCGATGGAACACGATCTCAAGCTGGTGGGCTATCGCGCGTTCGATGAACTGCGTCGCGTGGTGACCAAGTTTCCCGGCGCGCTGCAGACCGGCCTCGTGACCATGGCCCTGTCGTCCCAGGCGGAGAGCGCCGAGGCGGCCGAGCGCCACATCGACGAGACGATCCTGGAAGTGGTGCCGGTGATGGACCGCAACCTGTGGGTGCTCGACACCGCCGTGACCCTTGGTCCGCTGCTCGGATTGCTCGGCACGATCTTCGGGATGATCAAGACCTTCGACGTGCTCGGCGCCCAGGGAATGGGTGCCGGGGCGGGAGCGGTGACCGGCGGCATCGGCGAGGCGCTGGTGGCCACCGGCGTGGGCCTCTTCATCGCCATCGTGGGCCTGATCTTCCTCAATCACTTCAACAAGCGCGTGCGCCTGGGCGTGCAGCAGATGGAACTGATCAAGATCACGGTGGTGAACAGACTGCACGGCGGCGGCACCCAGCAGGGCTAGACGATCATGCGCTCCCGCACCGACCGCTACTTCGAAGCCGACCGCGCGCGGATCGAAGTGATTCCGATGATCGACATCATGATGTTCCTGCTGGTGTTCTTCATCATGATCACGATCGACACCATCGCCGGCAGCGGTATCGCGCTCGACATCCCGTCGTCCAAGACGCCGCAGCCGCTCAAGAACACTCAGATCACCATCGGTGTGGTGAAGGACGGCGCGCTCTACGTGATGGGTAAGCCGATCACGCCGGAGGCTCTGGACGAGATGCTCAAGGCCGAGAAGGAGAAGGGCAAGGTCGAAGTGGTGATCGCCGGCGACAAGGAAGTGCCGCTGCAGAAGCTGCTCGACGTGATGGACGTGGTGCGCGCCAACGACATCACCAACGTGGGCATCGCCGCGGGAGACGCCAAGCGCGCGGCGGGTGTGAAGCCCGGCAAATGAGCGAAGGTTCGCGCGTGAGGTCTCGTGGCCTCATGCCCTTTTCGCGTGCGCTGCTGATCGCGCTCGCGCTGGAAATCGCGACGATGCTCGGCGTCGTCGTGAACTGGAGCGCGCTCTTTCCACCGCCCGATCCCGAGCCCATGAAAGTGGAGTTCGTGAAGCTGCCGGAACCGCCGCCGCCTCCGCCCCAGCCGCTGCAACCACCTCCGAAGCAGAAGCCGCCGCCTCCGAAGGAAAAGCCGGAGCCGCCGAAGCCTGAAGAGCCGAAGCCGTTGCCGCTTCCGGAACCCGAACCGCCACCCCCGCCACCGCCCCCGAAGCCGGAGGAGCCGCCGCCCGACGATCCGCCGCCGGACAAGAAGCTGCCGCCGGTGAAGAAGGTGCGGGCGATCTACCCGAAGGACGCCTTGTCCCAGGGTATCGAAGGCGAGGCGCGCGCGCGACTCAAGGTGAGTACGAGCGGCAAGGTGCTGCACGTCGAGATCATCGAGTCGAAGCCGCCGGGCGTGTTCGACTACGCCGTGATGAAGGCGACCAAGCAGTACGTGTTTCCGCCGGGAGACGAAGAGTTCGAGATCGACCAGGTGATCGTGTTCAAGATCGAGGACGATCGCTACGGTCCGGAGGCGAGGAAGCCGGACGCGCCGAAGTAGCGGCCGGACGTTCCCGAATGCGCCGTTTCAGGTGCGGGGATGCTCGGCGGTGGCGGCGGTGACGCGCTGGGTACGGCCGCCGTGCCGCAGCTGATTTCAGCGTGGCGTCGGAGCCCGACTGAGCGAAGGGGGGTCCGTGACGGCCGGAGTCCGTCGGAGCAGGCGGAGCTCGTCGTAGGGCACCGCCAGGCGGCGTCCGCGCCATAGCTCGACCCAGCCGGCCGGAACCGGCTGCGCCGCATCGGACACGCTGCGCATCTGCACGAGCAACAGGCTGCACGGCGCGTCGGGGTGCACCTCGCGGCGCAACGTCCGGATGCCGGCCACGTAGTCCAGCATGGCCCGTTCCGATTCACCGAGCGCCTCGGATGCGATGCAGTCGAACTCGGACGGCAGCCGGGCCTGCATGGCCGCGATCGGCGCGCGATAGCTCTTGGACGCCTCGAGCCAGGGCAGCCACAGCGTGAACGCCGCGCCCAGCACCAGGGTCGCGCCCGCGATCCAGGCTACCGGAAACCAGTGGCGTACCGAGCGGGCGCTCGTCGCGGCGAGCACGCCCAGCGCGGCCACGGAACCCACGAGTCCGAGGAACCGCGGCCAGTGCAGTCCCGGGAGTTCGGTCTCCACAGGTACGTGGCGAGCGAGCAACGCCAGTCCGGGCACATGCAGGCGCGATTCGGCGCGGAACAACCAGAGCAGAGTCAGCCAGACCGCGATGGCGGCGAAGGCGCCGAAGACGATTCCTGCGAGTCGCCGGTCGGCTGCGGTGCCCAGCGCCCGCAGGCCGCCGGCCGCAAGCACGGCCATCGGCACCAGGACGGGCAACGCGTAGTTCTCGCGTGCGGAAGCCGACAACAGCAGCACGGTCATGACGCCGCCCAGCGTCGCGACGCACACCGCGATCGCCCAGGGATCGCGAGGTCGGAAGCCCGCCCTCAGTGCAAGGAGCGCGAGCGGCAGGGCGGGCAGCGCGTACCACGGCAGCGTGTACCACCAGAAGCCCGGTGGCGCCGCAGCGCCCAGCGAGTTCACCGACGCTCCGGTGAACCGTCCGATGTTGTTGTCCCAGATCCAGACATGGAATGCCGCAGGGTCCGCATGCAGCAGGAGCATCGGCCAGACGAGGCACCACGGGAGCGCGGCGATGCCCGCGATGACGCAGGTCCGCCATAGCCGTGGCCGATCGGCGACCGGCGACCGGCGACCACAGGGCAAGGAACGCCATGGCGACGATCAGCATTCCCGGGCCGATCAGGCCCTTGGACAGGAACGCGATGCCGAACCCGGTACCGAGGAGGATGCCGGGCGAGCGATCGTCGTCCGTGGCCCGGAGCAGGCCGTGGAAGGCCATGGCCATTCCGCTCAGCATGGCGAGATCGGGCAGCATGCTTCGCGCCACGAGGACGAAGCCGAGGGAGCCGGCGAGCAGGAGGGCACCGGAGACGGCGGAACCGCGGCCCCAGACCCGGCGAGCGGACAGGGCCACGAAGACGAGCGTGATGCCGTTGAACAGCAGGCTCGCGAGCCGCGCGCCGTCGTGCGGCGCGAACAGCGGCGCCGTCAGCCGGGCGCAGACCGACCCGACGAAGTAGTAGAGAGGCGGTTTCTCGAGGAAGGGTTCGCCGGCGAGCGACGGGACGGTCCATTGTCCCGAACGCAGGCCGTCGAGGATCACGCCGAACACGTAGCCCTCGTCCGGCTTCCAGGGATCGTGGCCGACGATCCCGAGCGCGAGGAACAGACCGGCCAGCAGCCAGGCGCTCGCCTGCCCGATGTCGATCGCGGGCAAGCGGATCGGGGTGACGCATCTCGAGGAAGACGGCGGAGGGATCATCGGCGACGGGGGGGGCGTATGAATGCGGCGTGCATATTGATGCGGCCGACTTGCATGAATCTTACGACATTCGAGCGTCTCACCCGGGTCATGGGGGATCGTCGGCACCCGGGCGAGGATCCGGGTTCGCTCAGGACCGGTCCGGTTGTGGTCCCGGTCGCGCACCGTCATCGGCTGCCGGGTGCGGTCGCCGCTCGTAAGGTGAGAGTAAGTGTTCGGACTTATCGTGCGGCGCTCGCGGTTGCCGGACTCCCGATGGACGGCGAGGCCTGCCCGCCGCGTTATCGCTTGAAAATCAGGAGATTGCATGTCTGCGGTACTCGTGTCCGAACGCGTTGCCATCGAAGCCGTCGAGGAATCCGTGGTCGGGAGCCAGGTCGTGCTCGATCTTTACGAGTGTGCCGCGGCGCAACTGGACGATCTCGAATGGGTGCGGGAGACGATGGTCGAGGCGGCCCGCAGGGCGAAGGCCACCATCGTCGAGACGTGCTTCCACAAGTTCTCGCCCTGGGGCATCTCGGGCGTCGTGGTGATATCTGAATCGCATATCGCGGTTCACATCTGGCCCGAGCGGCGCTACGTCGCGATCGACGTGTTCACCTGCGGCTGCACGCTCGGCCTGGATCAGGCTGCGGACTTCCTTGCGCGGGCCTTCCAGTCGAAGCGAACGAAGCGTCACGATTTCTCGCGCGGCGGAGACGCGTGATGGGGGCGCCGGGCGATCTCGCCGCGGAAGTCGCGGCGGATCGGGATGCCCCGTGGCGGGATGGCGACTTCCTGATCGAGCGGATCGATCGGGACGAGCACCGGTTCCACGTGCGCGAGATCGTCTTCGCCGGACGCACGGCGTTCCAGGAGGTCGTGCTCGCGGACACGACGCACCACGGGCTGCTGCTGATGATCGACGGCGATCCCCAGTCCGCGCAGGTGGACGAGTTCGTCTACCACGAAGCCCTCGTCCACCCGGCGATGCTGCTCCACCCGAATCCGAGGCGCGTTCTGATCCTCGGCGGCGGCGAGGGGGCCACCCTGCGCGAAGTCCTGCGTCACCGCAGCGTCGAGAAGGCAACCATGGTGGACATCGATGGCGCGATGATTGCGCTCGCCCGCCGGCACCTGGGCGCGTGGCACCAGGGTGCGTTCGACGATCCGCGCACCGAACTGCGCATCGCCGACGCCCTCGAGTTCCTGGCTGCGTGCGAGACCACCTACGACATCATCATCGCGGACGTCTGCGACTACGCCGAAGGCACTTCGGCGGCGGCGCTCTACAGCCGTGGATTCCTCGGGGCTCTGCGGGCCGCCCTCGGCGCGAATGGCGTCCTGGCCATCCAGGCGGGCGACCTGGGTACCGCGAAGCCGAACGGTACGCACCGCCGGCTGCGCCGCCTCGCCGCGGGCAGCTTCGGTCCCGGCCCGTCGTATTCCACGTACGTCGGGTCGTTCTGGACGGAGTGGGGCTTTCTCCTGTTGGGCGCGGTGACCGGTGACCCGGGTACCGTAGCGCCCGCCCGTGTGGATGGCCTGATCGAAGCGCGCGGACTCGGCGGCAATCTCCGGTTCTACGACGGCCGCAGTCATACGCGCATGTTCAACCTGCCACGACCCATCCGGGATGCGATCGAAGCGGATGGCTGGCATCCCGAGCGGAGCCGATACCCTGTGCGTCGCGGTGATGACGCGTGATCCTGCGCACCGTCCGGTGCGTCGGCGGCGCGGCACTGCTGGGCGCGATGATTCCCGCGACATTGCACGCGCAGGTGAGCGACGATGACGAAATCGATTCGGCGGCAAGTGGCCTCGGCATGCGGGCAGGAATCGTCAGCGACTACGTGACACGCGGCCTGACCCAGACCTGGCATCGGCCCGCGGCCCAGGCAGGCCTTGACTACAGCCGGGAATCCGGTGTCTATGCCGGCGCATTCGTGTCCACCGTGAGCACGCATTCCTATCCCGGTGGGGCCATCGAAGCCGAGCTCTATACCGGGTACGAGCGTGAGGTCTCGGAAGCCTGGAGCCTTTCGGGAGAGGGCGTGTTGTACCTCTATCCGGGCGCGAACTACAGCAAGGCGCGCTGTGACCTCTTTCCGGGTTGTCCGTCCCAGCGATTCGATACCGCGCAACTGCGGGTCCGTTCGGCGTGGGACTGGTTGAGCACGCGATTCAGCTACACGCTGAGCGACTACTTCGGGGACTCCGGGCGTACGGGCTTCTCCGGCAGCACCCGGGGAACCTGGTACTGGGAGTGGGGGGCTCGCAAGGTCGCTGCCTTTGCGCCCGAGTGGACGTTCGAAGGGCATCTGGGTTACACGCACTACCCGGTCCGGTTCAACGATCCGATCCTGGGCCCGACCGACCCGAGTTACTGGGACTGGCGCGTTTCGGCGAGTCGCGCCCTTCACGGCTTCGCCGAAGGATGGCGGATCGGGATCGCCTACACGCAGGCGTCCAACCGGCGCCTGTACGACGGGGAACGGTCGCTGGTCGGCAGCGAGACGACGGACCTAGGTCGACCGACTCTGCTCGTCGGCCTGCAGTACGTCTTTCGATGACCCCGCCGCGGATCGACCGGAAACGCCGGCGGTTCCTGTCGACGGCAGCGGCGGGCATCGCGCTGTCCGGGCTGGGATCGTACGCGCGCGGTGCGGCGGCCGTGCCGGCACGGGACCGCAGGCAGCGCCTGCGAGAGGTCCGGACGTGGATGATGCAGCTCGGTGGCCTCGACGTGCGCGGCGCTGTCGACCGTCTCGCCGCCAGCGCCTATGCGATGCTCGTGCTCGAGCCCGGACAGAACCTGCGCGAGGGGCGCTACGACACGCGCCGGATGCTGTCGGGCCTGCGCACGATGCCGTCCGGTGAGCCGCGGCTCCTGATCGCGAACATCGACGTGGGCAATGCCGAGACCTACCGGAGCTACTGGCGGTCCGATTGGGTTGTACCGAGGTCGAACCGGCGGGGACAGCCCGATTTCCTCATCGCACCCGATCCCGACGGCTGGCGCGACAGCTTCACCGTCGCGTTCTGGGACGCGCGCTGGCAGGCTCTATGGCTCGGCAAGCGCGGCATCGTCGCCCAGCTCGCCAGCCTCGGCTTCGACGGCGTGTGCATCGAAGGGATCGACAGCGTCGAAGACGATGCGGTCGAGGCGGAAGCGCTGCGCGTCGGCCGGGACGTCGAGGACGAGATGATCGACTTCGTCGAAGCCCTGGCAGGAGACGGGCGTCGCGTGCTGCCCGACTTCCTCGTGCTTGCGCGCGACGGAGCCTATCTCATCGACTCGGATCCCGATCGTTATGCAGCGCTTCTCGATGGATTGGTGGTCGACGACACCTGGTTTCACGGCGAGGCCGAAGCCGAGTGGGACGATCCGAGAGGTGGGGACCAACATCGCCGGCACGAGGGCGAATGGTCCACCGAGCGCCGCCTCGCGCAGTATCGGAAGTACCAGGACCGGGGGCTGCCCGTCTTTTCCGTCGATTACTGCGTGTCCCGGCCCAATGCCGCGGCCGTCTATCGACAGGCACGGGCAGCGGGATTGCGGCCGCTCGTGACGCGCGGCGCCTTGTCCCGGATGACGGAGACGCCGCCCGACGCCTTCGAATGACGATCCGGCTGCCCCCGCCCACGACAATCTCCGCGAGGATCACGAACGAATGACCGAGCCCACGCCCACTGCCCCGGTCGAGCGGCCCTACCCGCTGGCGCCGCTGCCGCCGAACCGCTACTACGTCGAACCCGAAGACCCCGCGAAAGTGGGTGACGGCGCGGTCTGCATTCACGAGGAGTCCGATCCGTTCGACACCTACCTCTATCGCGTGAAGTCGATCGTCTACCAGGGCCGGACGGCTTTCCAGAGCGTGATCATCGCCGACACCTACAACTACGGACGTGCGCTGTTCCTCGACGGTGCGCTACAGAGTTCGGCCGACGACGAAGAGCTGTACCACGAGATGCTGGTTCAGCCGGCGATGCTCCTGCATCCGCGGCCGCGCGACGTGCTGATCATCGGCGGCGGCGAGGGCGCGACCCTGCGGGAGGTCCTGGTGCATGCCTCGGTGCAGTCGGTGACCATGGTCGACCTGGACCGGGAACTCGTGGAACTCTGCCGCGAGCACCTGCGGGACTGGCATCGGGGTGCCTTCGACGATCCGCGCGTGCGCCTGGTCTTCGGGGACGGACGCAAGTTCGTCGAGGACGACGATCGCGTCTACGACGTGGTCGTGATCGACGTGGTCGATATGATCGAGAACGGCCCCGCTCTCGCGCTGTACACGCTGGAGTTCTATCAACTGCTTCGGCGCCGCTTGCGCAGCGGCGGGATCGTCGCCGTGCAGGGTCTCGAGTTCTCGTTCCTCGACGACAAGCCGCACGCTGCGGTGGCCCGCACCCTGCGCGCCGCGTTCCCGGAAGTGCACAGCTACCATGCGGCCATTCCCTCGTTCCTCGGGACCTGGGGTTTCCTGATTGCGTCGGACTGGTTCACGCCGACGGATCTGCAGGCCGAACGCATCGACCGCACCATCGAGGCACGACTCGGCACGCAATGGCTGTATCACCTGACGGGAGACTATCTCAAGTGCGCTTTCACGCACTGCAAATGGACCGGCTACCTGCTGTCGCAACCTGGTCCCATCCTGCAGGACGGCGTGCCGTACGTGCCGCCGCCCGACATCGACGAGATCGAACCGCCAGTGGCGACGTTCCCGATCGATCCCGCCTTGGGGTCCTGAGTGAGCGCCACCACGGCGGCCGGTGACGGACAGGCCTCCGGAGCCTTTGCGCAACGAGTGCAGTTCGTCGCCACCGCGGAGCCCGGTACGGACGAAATCCGGGCGCTCGATTGCGTACCGGATGCGGTGTTGTCGCGGGTACCGGCGGCAGTGGCGACCGAAGGCATCGATGTCGTCGTCCTGCACTCGGGGCAGCCGGAGCTGCTCGAGCTGCAGCGCCGGGCCGAAGCCTGGCTGGCACAGCCGGCAGGATCCGCCGACGTTTCGGCGCCGATCGATCTCATGCTCCGCAGCGATCGCGTGCTCTGGAGACCAGGCAGAGCGCTCGTGGTCGCCTCAAGCGAGCGCCAGCCGGAGTTGCTCGCCGGCCTCGTCGAGTTTGCCGCCGGCGAGAGCGCGTTGCGGCAACTCGAAGCGGAAACCCGCGAGAGGCTGGATGCTGCTGCAGCGGATGTCGACCTGACCCATGCTGCCGTCGCCCGGGCGCTCAGCCGGCAGGCCCGGGTCAACACGTTCACCGAATGGGCGGCCCGCGCCCGGATCCGGCTCGTCCTGCTCGAAACGCGGTTCGCCAGGAGCCCGGTCCCGTTGCCTCCCGCCGCCCGACGGCTCGTCAACGAACTGGCGGTGCAGGCGGAGGTGGGTGAGCGTTTCCGCATCGTCGACGATCAACTCGAGGTCGTCGAGGACATCTACGAGCTCGCGAACGATCGGCTCACCGAGTATGCGTATTTCGCCCGCGAGTACCGCATCGAGATGCTGATTCTCGCGGTGCTCGTCGCGGAACTGGCCGTGGCTTTGTGGGATTGGTTCTTCTAGCCAATCACGGCGAACCTCCTGGCTAGCAGTTTGTTGAAGAGATCTACATCTCGTGCTGCTGACTCTTAGGAATCAGCCAATCTTTGCGCCGGAACAGTTTCGGAGCCCCGATTTCTCGTCCTGAGGGCCTCGATCGGGTGGTTTGTGTGGTCGATTCGGCGCGCTGAGACCGCGCAGGACGCACCTATCCCGTCGCCGGCGCCAACGGTTCGCTGAACAACCTGGCCATGCGCCGCAGGTTCGAAGCGAGCCTGTTCAGGGTGAACGCCTGGGCCACCCGCTCCAGTCCGCGCAGCTTCACCTGCCGCAGGCTGCCGTGCTGCCTGGCGTCGGCGAAGTGGGTCTCGATCAGCTTGCGGATGGTCTGACTGAGCCCATAGCCGGGATGGCGCGTGGTGCGCGCATCGATGCAACTGCGCCGCTTGGTGGGTGGTGTGCTGCGCCACTTGCGGGGTCACGCCCAAGTTGCGGCAGGCGTCCACGAAGGCCGCGTGGTCGTAGTGCTTGTCTGCCCCACGCTGATGCGGCGCTGTTTGGCTTTCGCTGCGAGCATCTCCAGAGCAGCCTCACGCTCGGCGGTACCCGAGGTCTGGGTCAGCCGTACGTCCACCGCCAGGCCGTTGCGGTTCTCCATGAGCACGTGCCCCAGGTAGGCCGGAACGGCCTCGGCCTTGTCGGATTTCTGGTACAGCAGCGCCTCCGGGTCGCTGCTGCTCTCATGGGTGTCGCGACTGCGCCGGGTGCCGCCGAAGTCCACCTCCGGATTCGAGCGCGAGCCGCCCCGCGACGGCTTGCATCCTTCGGTACGAAGCTCTTCTGCGAGGCCCAGGCCCGGACCGGTGGGGGCTTTTCAACAAACTGCTAGCGAAGCGAGCGGAGCACCTCGCGGGCCGCGCGCATCCCGCTTTCGACTGCGCCGTTGAGAAACCCCTGCCAGTCGCGCGAGGTGTGCTCGCCGGCGAAGAAGTAGTTGCCCTCGCGCTCGGCCTCGATGCCGAGCAGCGTGGTCATGTAGCCGGGCGGGTAGTACGCATACGAGCCGCCGGACCATGGATTCGTGTGCCAGGCATTGCGGATGACGCGGCCGTTCCAGCGTTCGCGAATGCCGGGCCAGGCGGCTTCGAGGTTGTCGAGCGCCAGCTCGGCCTGTTCCTCCTTCGAGCGCTCACCGGCCGCCACGGCGACGCGACCGCCGGACCAGCAGTTGAGGATGCCCGGTGTCCCCGGTTGGCCGCGCGTCACGTCCCAGGTGCTGTGGAAGCTGCCCTCCAGCCGCACTTCGCCGTTGCTGCCGAGCGCGCTCCAGTAGCGGCGATCGAACTGCAGCTGCAGCTTGGTGCTCGCCCCCATCGGCAGAGAGTGGATGGCCTTGCGCTTCAACGGTCGAAAGCCGGACTTCGCGAGATCCACTTGGCCCAGCGTCGCGAACGGGATCGCGACGATCACTCGGTCGTACACTGCCTGTTCGATGGCCAGATCGCGTTGCAGGATCAGCTTGCAGCGCCCGTCGGACAGACGTTGCGCCGCGATCAGGGCCTTGCCCGTTTCGAGGGGCGCCTGCAGCAGTCCGGCCATGCGGTGGGTCAGCTGGTCGTTGCCGCCGCGCACGTGATAACGCTGGTCGGATGCGGCGTAGGTGGCGAATGCATTGCGCGGCGAGGGTGCGAGCGCCAGCACCACGTTGACGGCAGAGAGCTGACCCACTTCAACCGCGAACTCCTCGGCGAAGGTATTGGCGAGCAGGCGGCCGAAGCGGGAGTCGAGGCCGCCAGGCACGTACTTGTCGACCCATTGCGCCATGCTGATGGCGTCGAGCGCTCGAGCCATCCTGTTGGAACGGGCATAGCCGTAGGCGTCACCGAGAGCCTTGGCCTGCTTCTGTACGATGGGAAACAGCGCTTCGTAGTCGCGAGTCGCCTCGGCGACGGTATACCGGGTGCCATCGAGGATCGTGTACGTATCGGTGCCGGCCGGCGTCGCTTCCAGCACGTCGTCGAGTTCGAGCTGGAGGTCGCGGATCAGGCTGATCAGTTCCTCGTGCACCGAGTCGATGAACTCGCCGCCGCGCTCTGCCACCTGACCGTCTGCGAATGCATTGCGCTCCGACCAGCAGCGCCCGCCGATGCGCGTGTTGCCTTCGATCACCGTGGCGTGCAGGCCGGCCTTGCGCAGCGTGTGGGCGGCGGTGAGGCCGGCCAGGCCGGCACCGACGATCGCGACCCCGGGTTGCTCGCGTCGCGATGCCGCATTCACGCGTCCGGTCGCGACACCCAGCGCAAGCGCGCTGCTGGCGGCGAGGAACTGCCGGCGCGAAACGGCAGGGACGGAACGCGGTCTGGCGACGCCGGACGACGCTTGAATGGTGCGAAGCAGGGATGATCTGGTCACGTCAGTTGATCTCCTGAGAAATGGATCAGGCGACGATCCACGCGGTTTCCAGGCGGCCGCCGCAGAAGCGGTGAGTGAGCTCCACGAGCTGATCGAGCGTGGCCTCGATCAGCTCGCGCGACGTGGCGGCGTTGCCCTGCAGGATATAGAAGCAGTCCGTGGTGGTGGCAGTTACCTTCGTTCGTTCGCACTGACGGTGCTCAAGTCGGCAGAGCACCTCGCCGGACTCGTCGAGATAGCAATACTCGCCCGGCGAGATCGGCTCCGGCGCGGCGGCGCCGAGGGGAACGAAGCGCTCGGTGCCGCTGGTGAGCCGCAGGACGATATCACCCTGGACGTGTGCCAGATCGTGGGCCCCGAGTGACAGCCGGCTCGTAAGCGACACGCCGTTGTAGAGGTCCACCAGGGGATTGATCGCCGGCACGAGACCTTTGCGCAGGAACAGACCCACCAGTGCTTCCGCCGACGACGGGAACCGTTTGTTGGATCGTCCCACGGCGTCGTGCAACTCGCGAAATCCCGCGAGGATCGGGTCACCCGTCAGCATGTCCGGCACGAGTTCGTCACGGAGTCGCTCGACCAGCGAGTCGCGCCAGGCCGCGAGCGCCGGCGAACCCTCGGTTGCGTTGTCGAGACCGGTCAGTAGAGCGAATGCGCCGCGCACGCCGAGGGCGCGCACCGGCTCAGCGATGGAAAACGTCGGGCGATGCATGCTCAAGGTCCGAGTGTAGCAGCGGACCGGGATGCTATCCTCTCGGTCCCTGCAACGATCCGCCCGGAGGAACTCGATGAGAACGTCCGCGATGAGAGCGTCAGCGATGCGAACGTTCGCGATTCGAGGGGTCCTCGGTCTGGCGGCGCTGGTCCTGGCGGCGTGCACCGGTATGCCGGCAAGAGTGGAACCGCCGTCGGTCACGGTGTCCGATCTGCGCATGGGCACGGCGGGCGTCTTCGAGCAACAATTCTTCGTGAAGCTGCGCGTCCAGAACCCGAACGACAGCGACCTGCAGATCAAAGGTTCGAGCTTCGAGCTGGAGTTGAACGACCAGCCGTTCGCGAAAGGCGTGAGCGCGCAGAGCGTGACCGTGCCGCGGTTCGGTTCCGAGTTCGTGGAGATCGAGGCGGTCAGCAGCCTCGGCAACATCCTGCGGCAGGCCGGGTCGATGACCTCGGATGCCGGCCTGGAGAAGTTCCGCTATCGCATCAAGGGCAAGCTCGCAACGCGCAACGCGGGTTCGCTGCCGTTCGACGAACGAGGCGATCTCAGCCTCGGCGGCGCACCGGCGCCGTCCAAATAAGTGGAGGGAAGCAGTCGATGGAAGACAAGCTGTTTTCGGTGAAGGGGCAGGTGGTGCTGGCGGTAGGGGCAACGCGCGGCATCGGCAAGGCGCTCGCGGGCGGATTCTCCGAGCGCGGTGCCACGGTGATCATCGCCGGGCGTGACCAGGCCGTTCTGGATCAGACACGCCGGGAGATCTCGCATGACATCCCGGTCGAGGCCCACAACTGCGACGTCGCGAAGGCCGAGGACGTGACGAAGCTGGTGGATGCGGTGATGGCCAAGCACGGTCGCATCGACACGTTGCTCAACGTGGCTGGCGTCAATACGCGCAAGCGTGTGGAGACCTACACGCCGGAGGAATACGACCGCATTCTCGACATCAACCTGCGCGGCCACTTCCTCGTGGCGCAGGCCGTGGGACGCCAGATGCTCACGCGCCGCAGCGGATCGATCATCAATATCGACTCCCTCAACACATACGCGCCGCTTACCGGGGTCACGCCCTACGCGATGAGCAAGGGCGGTGTCACGATGATGACGCGCGGCATGGCTCTCGAATGGGGTCCGCGCGGCGTGCGCGTCAACGCGATCGCGCCCGGTTTCTTTCCGACCGATCTTTCGAAGAAGCTGTGGGCCGAACCGAAGATGCAGGCCTGGGGCAAGACCGTGACGCCGCTCGAACGCCTGGGCGACGTGAAGGAACTGGTCGGCACGGCCATCTTCCTTGCGTCGGAGGCCAGTGCGTTCGTGACCGGTCAGGTGCTACGGGTGGACGGCGGTATCTCCGCGGGGATCAACTGGCCGATCGATCTCGGGTAGTTTCGGGTCGCAAGAGCATCAGAAACGGAGAGGCCGCCGGTCTCCTTCCCCCACCATAGGTGGGGGAAGGTTGGGATGGGGGCCGATCTATCGTCGCAGGCCCCCACCCTGACCCTCCCCCCATCTTCGATGGCGGAGGGGAGCGCGGTATGAATGACTCCGTGCTACGCTTGGTTCAACTGATCGGTCGTTGCCGAACAGCAGATCCGGTCAGGCTTTCGCCTTCGCCCACGGATTGCCGAGCTGCTTGACGATCTCGTCGTACATCGGCTGCACGTAGCGGTTGAGACCCGTGACGACGCTGTCCACGTCGATCATCGACGGGATGCGCGTACCGCGGAATTCCACCGGACCACCGACCGTTACGACCTGCACGCCCAGCCGCGAGAGATGCTCGGCGAGGCGCGGCTCCGTGAGCAGATACAGCCGCTTGACGCCGTCGAGGCGTGCCAACGCGATGACGCCCAGGTAGAGCCCGATGATCATGTACGGGAACCGCGGGAAGTGCAGGTCGCCGAAGTCGCGGTCGTCGAGCGGTGCGGGTATCGGCGCTTCACCTTCGCGGCGCCGGAACTTCGAGATGACCGCGAGGCGCGAAGCTTCCGCGATCGCGCTGCGCGGCACGTTGCCCGCAGCGAGCAGTTCACGATCGAGTGTGCCGGCGCAGACCCGTTCGAAGGGCAGCAACCCGTCGGGATCGTCCGCGGCCGTGCGAATCAGGCGGGCGCACGCGATGAACTCCCACGTGCCGATGTGCCGCAGCAGGATGGCCTTCGCACGCACATCGTACTCGTCGGTCTCGCGCTGATCGGCTCGTGGCGCCTCGAAGCGCAGGTCTTCGACGTAAACGTTGTGCCGCAGCCGGTACGTGTGGTCCTTCAACTCGTCGGTGACGGCCGGCACGATCTCGAACCGCGTGCAAAAACCGCGACCGAGGTCGCTTTCGCCCTTGACCTGCCCCGGCGCGCCCGCAGGCGTGGTTTTGCCAGCCGCCCGGCCGGGCGTGGAACGCTCTGTCATACGGCCCCCGATTCTTGTGCCATCCGGAATGCCGGGCCGGATGGATCGTCCGCATCGTCGAACCGAAGGCTACGCCGCCGGCCGCGGCTGTCAACCCCGGTTCCGGAAGCAAGAGCCGCCGGCTATAGTCGCGTGCCATTCTCCTGGTCGAGGTGGTGCCAGCATGGCGCGCATCAGCGGTCTTCGCATCTATCCGGTCAAGGGTTGCCGCGGGATCGCGCTCGATGCGGCCCGGCTCACGTCCACCGGGCTCGCATACGATCGGCACTGGATGGTCGTGCACCCGGACGGGCGCTTCGTCACGCAGCGGCAGTTTCCGCGGCTCGCGTTGGTCGAGACCGTACTGCATGACGGCTCGTTGACGCTGTCGGCGCCGGGCATTGCATCAGTCGAAGTGGAGGACACGCTCGAAGGACCGCGCACGGATGTACAGGTGTGGGGTGACCGCTGCATCGGCATCGATACCGGTGACGCGGCGGCCGCCTTCTTCAGCCGGCATCTCGGCCAGTCCGTACGTCTCGTGCGCTTCGATCCCGGCAAGCCGCGGCCCAGCGACCCGGACTATGCCGGTGAACTGCCGGCATTCAGCGAATTCTCCGATGGCTTTGCCATCCTGGTGATCTCGGAAGCGTCGCTCGCGGATCTCAACGGACGGCTGGCCGTGCCGCTGCCGATGAATCGATTCCGGCCGAACGTGGTCATCGCCGATGTCGATGCGTTCGAAGAAGATCACATGGAAGCGCTCGTGACCGCCGATGCGGAATTGCGCCTCGTGAAAGCCTGCACGCGTTGCCAGGTGACGACAACCGATCAGGAGACCGCGGCGGTCGGCGAGGAACCGTTGCGCACGCTCGCTGCCTATCGCATGCACCCGCAACTCGGTGGTGTCGCGTTCGGTCAGAACGCGGTGGTGGTGCGAGGCGCGGGTGCGACGTTGAGAGTGGGACAATCGCTCGACGTCGTCTGGAATTTCTGAAAGCGACTGTCGTCGCGGTGAGACGTTGCGCACCGTGCGGTGCATCGCGAGAATGTGCGCGCCGTGAACCGGTCGACGACGCCGGTGCACTTTTCAGGAGACCCCAAAATGAACAGATCCATGATGGCAGGCGCCGTGCTCGGTGGTGCGGCCGTCCTGTCCGTCGGCAGTATCGCGGGTTACCGCGCGCTGACCGGCCCCGAATATGCGGATGTGGTGAGCGTCGAAGCGGTGAAGCAGACCGTCGTGACGCCGAAAGAGGAATGCAAGGCCGAACAGGTCACGCGCCGCCGTCCGGTGAAGGACGAATACCGCATCACGGGTACCGTTATCGGTGCGGTCGTCGGTGGTGTTGTGGGCCACCAGGTGGGCGAGGGTCGCGGCAAGGATCTCGCGACCGTGGCCGGTGCGGCAGGCGGCGGCTACGCGGGCAATCGGGTGCAGAAGCACATGCAGGACAACGATACCTACACCGCGCAGGAACGGCGTTGCAGGACGGTCAACGAATCGAGCGAGAAGATCGTCGGCTACGACGTGAAGTACCTGCTCGACGGCAAGGTCGGCAAGGTGCGGATGGATGAGAAGCCCGGCGACCGACTGCCCGTAAAGAACGGCAAGGTGGTGATCGGCGATGCCGGTACCGAGGTGCGGAAGAACTGACGACTGCGGAGGGTCTTGCCCGTCGCCGTGTCTTCAGGCGAGATCCGCACCACGCTTCTGCAGAAGGGCGCGCAGGACCGAACGATGGCAACGGGATTCGTCGGCGCAATAGCATCCCACCGATAGATTCGTCTTCCTTGACAACGCAGCGAGCAGATCGAGTGCGTGCGCGTTGTCGGGTGTGCTCATCTCGGCCCGGTAGCGGCGCACGAAGGTCTTCCAATCCGCTGCCGTCGCAGCGTCCTGGGCGAGCTTCACCGTCTCCGCGCTTGGTGCAAGGTTCGGAAACCACACGTCGTACCAGTTCTGCGACGCGTACTCCGACTTCGGGACGCCCCGCGGTGGACGTCGTACCGTGCCGAGGCGCAATCCCTCGTCGGGCAACCGCGGACTGCCGAGGCGAACGATGCGGATGGCCATGATCTGCACGCTCCAGTCAGTAAGGGGATCCCTGCATATTGCCAAGCTCCGGGCTGGCATGCTGGCGGCAGACAGGACCGATTCAGGCTATGTTGCATCCATTGCCCACCACGATCCGAGGAGCTCACATGTCCGGTCTGCAGCTTGGCCAAGGTGTCGCCTGGTTGTCGTTGCTCGCGCTGATCGGCAGCGCATCCGCTGCCGGTATGGTGTTTCGGGATTGCGATCGATGTCCGGAACTCGTCGTCGTGCCCGCCGGACAGTTCGTGATGGGAGCGAAGCCGGGCGATAACGGCGCGGACGACGACGAAGGACCACCCCACACCGTGACGATCGCGAAGCCCTTCGCACTGGGCAAGTTCGAAGTCACTTTCGACGAGTGGGAAGCCTGCGTTGCTGAAAACGCCTGCGAGCGCTCGCCCGACGAGGGGTGGGGTCGCGGGCGACGGCCCGTGCTGCATGTCGACTTTGAGCGGGCGGTCGGCTACACGAAATGGCTGTCGACGAAGACCGGCCAGTCATATCGCCTGCCGAGCGAAGCGGAGTGGGAGTACGCGGCGCGCGCCGGATCGGCGGAACCCTGGTTCTGGGGCGCGGATCCGGCCAAAATCTGCGGCTTCGCCAACGTGTATGACGAGTCGGCGCACGCGAAGTACCGCTTCGGCTGGAAGCCGTTCCGGTGCGACGATCAGGTCGTGGAGACCGCGCCGGTCGGCAGCTTCCCGGCGAACGCGTTCGGCCTGCACGACATGCTGGGCAACGTGTGGGAGTGGGTCGCCGACTGCTATCAGGCCTATGACGGCGCGGCGCGCGATCAGAGCGCAGTCGTCACGAGCGACTGCAAGAAGCGACTGAGCCGAGGCGGGAGCTGGAATGTGTTTCCCGTGTGGGTCCGCGCGTCGTATCGATACGGACTGGAGCCGCAGTTGCGCAGCAACAACCTCGGATTGAGGGTGGTAAGAGAACTGCCGTAGGCTGCCCCCACCCTAGCCCTCCCCCGGCAAAGCCGGGGGAGGGGATGTACACCCCCGGAGGGAGAGACGTACGCCCCTTCCCCCAGCTTTGCTGGGGGAAGGCTGGGATGGGGGCCAGGTCCCGTCGTCAGTGACTGATCATCCACGGCCGCGCCGTGGGGAACGCCTTGCTGCCATCCGCCCCCTTCGCTGTCGCCCGCTTCGGCAAACCCGGTGCGCAGCACGAGCATCCGGCCCCGTGCTTCCGGCGCTCCAGATAGGCTTCCTTCGACACCGGTTCATGCGCGCTGCGCTCGTTGATCGCGTGGGCCTGCTTGCTCGCCGCGGCCATGCCCGATACCCGCGGCGCGGTGATCAGCGCGCGCGGGGCAGGGGTGCCGCAATCGGGGCACGGATGGGGCTCGGCGAACTCGCTCAGCGGACGCATCGCGGTGAAATCGCCGCAGTCGTCGCACCAGTACTCGTAGAGCGGCATGGTCGAGAGCTCCTACTTGTCGGGTGAGATCGGCATGTCGACGCCGGCCTTCACCATCTTCATCGGGCCGCTGGCGGTCGGTCGGATGTCGAAGTCGAAGATCTGGGTCGGCAACCACAGCGTCGCGCAGGCGTTGGGGATGTCCACTACGCCGCTGATATGGCCCTGCACCGGCGCGGTGCCGAGGATCGAATGGGCCTGGGCGCGCGAGTAGCCGAACTTGGTCATGTACTCGATGGCGTTCAGGCAGGCCTGACGATAGGCGACGTGCACGTCGAGGTAGTGCTGCTTGCCCCATTCATCCACGGAGATGCCTTCGAAGATCAGGTAGTCGTTGTAGTTGGGCGTGATCGGACTCGGCTGGAAGATCGGGTTCTTGATGCCGTACTTCGCCATGCCGCCCTTGATCAGACCCACTTTGAGATGAGTCCAGCCGGCCATCTCGATGGCACCGCAGAACGTGATCTCGCCGTCGCCCTGGCTGAAGTGCAGATCGCCCATCGAGAGACCGGCGCCCTTCACGTACACGGGGAAGTAGATCTTCGAGCCGCGCGACAGGTCCTTGATGTCGCAGTTGCCGCCGTGTTCGCGCGGTGGCACGGTGCGGGCACCTTCGGCGTCGATCTTGTCCTTCACCGCGCCGGTGGCCTTGCCCGCGTGCGAGGTCTTCGCGAACGGCGCGTTGGCGAGCGGCGGCACGCGCGTGGGGTTGGTGGCGATGAAGTCCACTTCGCGCTTGTTCCACGTGTCCAGCATCTTCTGGTCCGGCAGGCAGCCGATCAGGCCGGGATGGATCAAACCGGCGAAGCTCACGTTGGGCACGTGGCGCGAGTGGGTGTACACGCCGCTGATGTCCCAGATGGATTTCTGGGCGAGCGGGAAGTGATCGGTGAGGAAGCCGCCGCCGTTCTTCTTGGAGAAGAAGCCGTTGAAGCCCCACAGGCTGTCGGGCAGGGCGCCGATGTCGAGCAGGTCCACCACCAGCAGGTCGCCCGGCTCGGCGCCTTCGACGCCGATCGGGCCCGACAGGAAGTGCACCGTGGTCAGGTCCACGTCACGCACGTCGTCGGCCGAGTCGTTGTTCTGGATGTAGCCGCCGGTCCAATCGTAGGTCTCGAGGATGAAGTCGTCCCCGGGTTTGACCCACGCCGCCATCGGGATGTCCGGATGCCAGCGGTTGTGGATCATCGGATTGTCGTACGGCGACTGTTTGAGATCGATTTTGACCAGGGTATCCGGCATGTCTTCCTCTTAGGCTCAGTAGGTTCTTCGAAAGAGGGCGTCCGACGACAAGGGGGATACCGCCGGACGCCCCGGCACTGCTCGGTGGCGGCCTATCCGTTCACACGGACAGGTACTGCTTGATGCGATCGGCGTCGATCGCTTCGCGCGGCGCTTCATGCACCAGGCGTCCGCCTTCGATCACGAACAGGCGATCGGCCACGTCCAGCGCGAACGACAGCACCTGTTCCGACACGACGATGGTGATCTTGCGCAGCTTGCGGATCTCGTTCAGCGCCTTCGCGATGTCCTTGATGATCGAGGGCTGGATGCCTTCGGTGGGCTCGTCGAGCAGCAGGACCTTCGGATTGGTCACCAGCGCGCGGCCGATGGCGAGCTGCTGCTGCTGACCGCCGGACAGGTTGCCGCCCTTGCGGCGGCGCATGTCCCACAGCACTGGGAACAGCGCGTAGATGTCCTCGGGGACGGTACGGTCCTCGGCGTTCTCCAGACCGGTCTCGAGGTTTTCCTCGACCGTGAGCGTGGGGAAAATCATCCGGCCCTGCGGCACGTAGCCGATGCCCTGCGCCACGCGGCGGAACGATTCCTCCCGCGTGAGATCGGTGCCGTCCACGGTGACCTTGCCCTTCTTGACCGGCAGGATGCCGATCAGCGACTTGAACAGCGTGGTCTTGCCCATGCCGTTGCGGCCCATCACAGCCACCGTTTCGTTCTCTTTCGCAGAGAACGAGATGCCGTGGATGGCCTGGCTCTGGCCGTAGCTCACGAAAAGGTCGTCGACTTGCAGCATGGCGTTGCTCCTGATCAGTGGCCGAGGTAGACGTCGATGACCTTCGGATCGGCCTGCACCTTCTCCATCGGGCCTTCTGCGAGGATCTTGCCCTGGTGCATCACGGTCACCTTGTGCGCGATCTTCTTCACGAAATCCATGTCGTGCTCGATGACGATCATCGAGCGGTTGCGGCAGATGCGCTCCAGCAGCTCGGCCGTAAGTTCGCGCTCGCGTACGCTCATGCCGGCGATGGGTTCGTCGAGCATCAGCAGCTCCGGCTCCTGCATCAGCAGCATCCCGATCTCCAGCCACTGCTTCTGGCCGTGGGACAGCAGACCCGCTTCGGTTTCGAGCTGATCGGCGAGACCGATCTCGGCGGCCACCGATTCGATGCGCTCCTTCACGTCGGCAGTGCACTTGAACTTGAGCGCGCCGAACACGCCGCGACCGCGCGGAAAGGAGACCTCGAGGTTCTTGAAGACCGTCAGGTTCTCGTAGATGGACGGTGTCTGGAACTTCCGGCCGATGCCCGAGCGCACGATGCGGTGCTCGGCGAGCCCGGTCATCTCCTGGTTCTTGAACTTGATGGTGCCCTTGGAAGCGCGGGTCTTGCCGCAGATGAGGTCGAGCAGCGTGGTCTTGCCGGCACCGTTGGGGCCGATGATCACGCGCAGCTCACCCTTGTCCACGTACAGGTTGAGATTGTCGATGGCCTTGAAGCCGTCGAAGGACACGGTGAGATCCTCGATGGCGAGGACGAAGTCGGTGTTGCTCATGGGCGTGTCTCTCCGGGAGTTCGATCAGGCCACCGCGGGGCCGACGCCCTTCGGATCGGTGCGGGGACGCGGCACGCTGGGGTTCCAGCCGGCGGCCGGCGCGTGCGAGGGTCTCGTCGCGGGCAGCGGCTTAGGTTCCGGTGGCTCCGAGGGCAGGTCGCGCTTGCGGCCGAGCCGTGGCTTCACGTAGTCGTTGTAGAGGCCGGCGAGCCCGTTCGGGAACGCCATCACCACGCCGATGAAGAGGGCCGCCATCAGGAACAGCCAGAGCTGGGGGAAGCTCTCGGAGAAGAAGGTCTTGCCGAAGTTCACCAGCAGCGTCCCGTACACCGCGCCCACGAGAGACATGCGCCCGCCGACTGCGGCGAAGATCACCATCTCGATCGACGGCACGATCCCGACGAACGACGCGGACATGAAGCCCACCTGCAGGGCGAACAGTGCACCGCCGACGCCGCACAGCATCGCCGCCAGGCAGAAGGCGAAGACCTTGAAATTCGCGACGTCGTAACCGGAGAAGCGCACGCGGTCTTCCTTGTCGCGCATCGCGAGCAGCAGCGTGCCGAGCTTGGTTCTCTGGATCCACCGGCACAGGAAGATCGCACCGATCAGCAGGGCGCAGGTCACGAAGTACAGAATGTACTTGGCGCTGTCGGTACGGATGTCCCAGCCCAGCATCGTCTTCAAGTCGGTGATGCCGTTTACGCCGCCGGTGTAGCCCTGACGGCCGATGATCAGCACGGTGAGCACCAGGGCCACAGCCTGGGTGATGATCGCGAAGTACACGCCGCCCACGCGTCGCTTGAACATCGCGAAGCCCACGATGAACGCGAGGATGGTCGGCACCAGCAGCACCGCGATCAGCGACACCGGCAGGTGGCGGAACGGTTCCCACCAGAACGGCAACTCGGTCAGCTGGTTCCAGTCCATGAAGTCCGGAATGCCCGGCGTCGACTGGATCTTGGTGCTCTCGGGATCGGACGCCTCGAGCTTGAGGAACATCGCCATCGCGTAGCCGCCCAGCCCGAAGAACACGCCCTGACCGAGGCTCAGGATGCCGCCGTAGCCCCACAGCATGACCAGACCCACCGCCACGAAGGCGTAGCTCAGGTACTTGCCCACCAGATTGAGGCGGAAGATGTCGAGGGACAGCGGCAGCACCACCACGATGACGAGGGCGAGTACCGCGATGCCCGCGAGGTCGGAGGAAGTGAGCCAGGTGCGCAGACGGGTCATGGATGTTGCTCCGGGTGTTGCGAAATCAGCGGCGGACCTTGACGGCGAACAGGCCCTGGGGACGGATCATCAGGATCGAGATGATCAGCAGCAGTGTCAGCACTCTCGCCATGGAACCGGTCATGAAGAACTCGCTCACCGACTGCGTCTGAGCGATGCCGAAGGCCGACGCCACGGTACCCAGCAGGCTCGCGGCGCCGCCGAAAGTCACCACGAGGAATGCGTCCACGATGTAGAGCGAACCGCTGGTGGGACCGGTGGAGCCGATGGTGGTGAACGCCGCGCCGGCGACGCCGGCGATGCCGCAGCCTATGGCGAAGGTCATGCGGTCGGTCTTGCGGGTGTTGATGCCGATGGCGTTCGCCATGGTTCGATTCGCGACCGTGGCGCGTACGCGCAGGCCCCAGCGCGACCGGTACAGCATCAGGAACACGCCTCCGGTCACGAGCAGCGTGAGACCCATCACGAACAGGCCGTTGATGGGGATGTCGAGGCCCTCATGGGGCATCCAGGAACCGAGCAGCCATTCGGGCAGGGTGGGGCTCACCTCCTTCGCGCCGAAGGTGGAGCGGAAGGCCTGCTGCATGCCGAGGCTCAGGCCCCAGGTGGCGAGCAGCGTGTCGAGCGGACGGCGGTAGAGGTGCCGGATGAGCGCCCATTCGGCCAGCCAGCCGAACGCGAACGCGAGGATGAACGCCGTGACGATCGCGACGAAGAAGTAGTAGGGCATGAAGCTCGGCGCGTAGGTCTGCGTCAGGCTCGAGCACAGGAAGATGGTGTAGGCGCCGATCGTCATGAACTCGCCGTGCGCCATGTTGATGACGCCCATCTGACCGAAGATGATCGCGAGCCCCAGGCCCATCAGCAACAGCACGCTGAAGAGCGAGAGACCGGCGAAGCCCTGCATGAGTACGATGTTCCAGAGATCGGCTGCGGACATGCTTCAGGATTCCTTCGGTGGCGGACGGGGGCGAGGAGGTCGGATCCGTGCCCGCGCCGGCCGCGGTCCGCTTGTGAAGAGCAGACGTGGGCCGGAACGGGTCCGTACTGCCGGGGTTACTGGTAGCCCTTGGGGAAGGGGTTGGGCTCGATCAGGTCGGGCGACTCGGCGATCATCTTGAATTGACCGTCGGTCTGCATCTGGCCGATGCGCGCCTTGCTCCACAGGTGATGGTTCTCGTGGATCTTCACGTAGCCCTCCGGCGCGCCCTTGAATTCGATGCCGGGCGAGGCGGCTGCCACCTTATCGATGTCGAAGCTGCCGGCCTTCTCGACCGTGGCCTTCCACAGCCACGGACCCAGGTAGGCCGCCTGCGTCACGTCGCCGATCACCGCCTTCGCGCCGTACTTGGCCTTGAACGCGTCCACGAACTTCTTGTTGTTCGCGTTATCCAGGCTCTGGAAGTACTTCATGCAGGCGTAGAAGCCGTTGCAGTTCTCGCCGCCGATGCCGAGCAGTTCGTCCTCGGTCACCGAGATGGTGAGCAGGAGCTGCTTGTCGGCGGTGATGCCCGCGGCCTTCATCTGCTTGTAGAACGCTACGTTCGAACCGCCTACGACGATGGCGTACACGCAATCGGGCTTTGCCACCTTGATTTTGTTGATGAGCGAGTTGAAGTTGGTGTGGCCGAGCGGGTAGTACTCTTCGCCCACCACCTTGGCCTTCTGGAAGTTCTCGATGTGCTTGCGCGCGATCTTGTTGGACGTACGCGGCCAGATGTAGTCGGAACCGATCAGGAAGAAGGACTTGGCGCCCTTCTCCTTGGCGACCCAGTCGAGGCCGTAGATGATCTGCTGGGTGGCTTCCTGGCCCGTGTAGATGACGTTCTTCGACTGCTCGAGGCCTTCGTAGAAGGTCGGGTAGTAAAGCATCCCGTTCTCCTTCTCGAACACCGGCAGCACCGCCTTGCGCGAGGCCGAGGTCCAGCAGCCGAAGACCGCGGCCACCTTGTCGTTCACGAGCAGCTTCTTGGCCTTCTCCGCGAAAGTGGGCCAGTCGCTCTGGCCGTCTTCCTGGATCACCTTGATCTGGCGGCCGAGCACGCCGCCCATCGCGTTGATCTGCTCGATCGCGAGGCGCTCGGCCTGGATCGAACCGGTCTCGCTGATGGCCATGGTGCCGGTGGCCGAGTGCAACTGGCCGACGATGACTTCCTTGTCGGTGACCGCGAGGCCGGTGGTGTTCACCTTCGCGGTCGGATGATCGGCAGCGAACGAGAGGTTGGGAACGGCAGCGGCGAACGGCGCGGCCGCGAGGCCCATGGCGATGCGACGGCGCGCGAGCGCGTCGGACGAGAGCACTTCGGTATCAGGCGTTTCGGGGCGGTTGCGACGGCTCATCAGGTTCTCCTTGCGGTCGAAGAGGGCGAGCGAAAACGGTGTCGACTCGAGGCGGCGCATCGCTGCGCTCACCTCGGACGTCCATCCGTTGCCGCGTCGGAGCGCAAGGTAAGGGGCCGTGTGCAGGTGCAACAATACGCACTTTGACGTAACCGGCCGATGTGCAGTCGCAGAGGAAATATTCGCAAGACCGCCCTCCGGTAAATGTTTGTGCGACGCACCAACAAAGTGCCGCGCGGGAGTTGCCCGCACCCTTTCCGCGCGCATCGCGCGGATACGTCAAATGACGTACCCGCATGTGCGCACAGTTCGTTGTCGCTCGCGCGCGCACACGCGAGAATGGCGCGGGCGATCCGCATCGACCGTTACGCCGCGCGCCGGATCACTGGTGCGCTTGTTGCGATGACGCATTCGTGGCCGCGCGTGACTCGAGCGCGGCCGCGCAACCTTCCTGTAGCAGACTCCGATGCCCCCCAGATCTTGCGATCCGAAGGCCGTGAACGCGCCGGCGACCCAACGGATCGTCAAGATCCGGCGCGACTACAACCGGTGGGTGGCGAACGAGACGCTCGAGGACTACGCGCTGCGCTTCACGCCGCGCGCGTTCCGCAAGTGGTCGGAGTTCCGCGTCGCGAACACGGCCATCGGCGCCGTGTCGTTCCTCGCGCTCGAGGCGATCGGCGGCACCATCGCGATCGCCTTCGGTTTCACCAACGCGTTCTGGGCGATCCTGGTGGTGGGTGCCATCATCTTCCTGTCGGGGCTGCCGATCAGCTACTACGCCTCGAAGTACGGCCTCGACATGGACCTGCTCACCCGCGGCGCGGGCTTCGGGTACATCGGGTCCACCATCACCTCGCTCATCTACGCCTCGTTCACGTTCATCTTCTTCGCGCTCGAGGCGGCGATCATGGCGCTGGCGCTCGAGCTCTACTTCAAGCTGCCGCTCACGGTGGGCTACCTGGTGTGCTCGCTGGTGGTCATCCCGCTGGTCACCCACGGCATCACGCTGATCAGCCGCCTGCAGCTCTGGACCCAGCCGCTGTGGATCGTGCTGCTGTTCCTGCCGTTCGCCGCGGTGCTGTGGAAGGAGCCCTCGGCCTTCACCAGCTTCACGACGTTCGCGGGCCACGCGCAGAGCGGTTCCGGGTTCGATCTGCTGCTGTTCGCGTCGGCGGCGACGATCGCGTTCTCGCTCATCGCCCAGATCGGCGAGCAGGTGGACTTCCTCCGCTTCCTGCCGGAGAAGAATGCGAACAACCGCGTGCGCTGGTGGACTGCGCTCATCAGTGCAGGACCGGGCTGGATCATCCTCGGCGCCGCGAAGATGCTGGGTGGCGCCTTCCTCGCGTTCCTCGCCGTGCAGCACGAGGTGAGCGTGGAGAAGGCGTCGGAGCCGACGCAGATGTACCTCATCGGCTTCCAGTACGTATTCGCACGACCGGAATGGGCACTCGCCGCGACCACGCTGTTCGTCATCGTCTCGCAGGTGAAGATCAACGTGACCAACGCGTACGCCGGATCGCTCGCGTGGTCGAACTTCTTTGCCCGGGTCACCCACAGCCACCCGGGCCGCGTGGTCTGGCTGGTGTTCAACGTGCTGATCGCCGTCGTGCTGATGGAACTCGGCGTGTTCAAGGCGCTCGAGCACGTGCTGGGGCTCTACTCGAATGTCGCGATCGCGTGGGTCGGTGCGCTGGTGGCGGATCTGGTCGTGAACAAACCGCTCGGGTACTCGCCGAAGCACATCGAGTTCAAGCGCGCTCACCTGTACGACGTCAATCCGGTCGGCGTCGGCGCGATGCTGATCGCATCGGCGCTGTCGATCGCCGCTTTCCTCGGCGCGTTCGGCGCGACCGCGCAGGCGTTCTCGTCGTTCATCGCGCTCGTGACGGCTTTCGTGACGGCGCCCGCGATCGCGATCCTCACCAAGGGACGCTACTACATCGCGCGCCAGCCGACCCGCTTCGTCGGTGGCGGCACCATGGCCACCTGCGTGATCTGCGACAACACGTTCGAGCACGCCGACATGGCCCATTGCCCGGCCTACGGCGGCACCATCTGCTCGCTGTGCTGCTCGCTGGATGCTCGCTGCCACGACCTGTGCAAGGAGGATGCACGGCTCGGCGACCAGGTCATGCGGGCCTTGGGCAGCATCCTGCCGCAGCCGGTGACCGAGCAACTGAAGTCCCGGCTCGCGCACTACCTGACGCTGCTCACCGGCTTCACCGCCGCGCTGGCGGCGATTCTCGTGCTGGTGTACTACCAGGAAAGCGTCGCGCTTGCCGGTGCCGGATCGTCGGCGCTGGTGGAACTGCGGGTCGTGTTCCTCAAGGTCTTCGCGGTGCTGGTGCTGATCGCCGCGGTGGCGGCGTGGTGGGTGGTGCTGGCGAGCGAGAGCCGCAAGGTCGCTCAGGAGGAATCGAACCGTCAGACCAATCTGCTCATGCGTGAAATCGAGGCGCACCGGCGCACCGACGCGAAGCTGCAGCGGGCAAAGGAGGCGGCGGAGGCCGCGAATCTCGCGAAGAGCCGCTACGTGACCGGCATGAGCCACGAACTGCGCACGCCGCTCAACAGCATCCTCGGCTACGCGCAGATCCTGCAGAAGGACGCGCAGATCCCCGGCAACCGGCGCGACGCGATCGACGTGATCCGGCGCAGCGGCGAGCATCTGCTCGGCCTCATCGACGGGCTGCTCGACATCGCCAAGATCGAGGCCGGCAAGCTGCGCCTGGAGCGCGGCGAAGTGCACCTGCCCGAACTGCTCGACCAGGTCGTCAAGATGTTCAAGGTCCAGGCCGAATCGAAGGGGCTCGCGTTCCGCTTCGAGGGAGTCGAGGGGCTGCCCATGGTGGTGCACGCGGACGAGCGGCGTTTGCGGCAGATCCTCATCAACCTGCTCGCCAATGCCGTCAAGTTCACCGATGCGGGCAGCGTCACCCTGAAGGTCAGCTATCAGCGCGAGATCGCGCGCTTCGAGGTGATCGACACCGGCATCGGCATCTCGAAGCAGGATCTCGAGCGCATCTTCCTGCCCTTCGAGCGCAGCGGCTCGGCGAAGCAGCGCGGCGACGTGGGTACCGGGCTGGGTCTTGCAATCACGCGATTGCTGACCGAGTTGATGGGCGGCGAGATCACCGTGAAGAGCGAGCCTGGTGCGGGGAGCGCGTTCGGGGTGAAGCTGCACCTCTCGCGCGTGGACACGCCGAGGACCACGCCGATCCTGGAAGCGGACATCACGGGCTATCGCGGTGCGGTGCGGCGCATCCTCGTGGTCGACGATCAGGCGACGCAACGCGAACTGCTCGAGAATCTGCTGCTGCCGCTCGGGTTCGAGGTGCGCCAGGCAGCATCGGGAGCGGAATGCCTGCGCGAAGCAGCGCGCTTCCTGCCAGACGCGATCCTGCTCGACATCGCCATGCCGGATCAGGATGGCTGGTCGGTGTGCCGGCAGTTGCGGGCGGCGGGGCTCACGAAGCTGCCCATCATCATGGTGTCCGCCAACGCTTACGAGAACGACGTCGAAAAGCAGTCGGCCGCCGGGTGCAGCGATTTCATCGTGAAGCCGGTGCTGGTCACCGAACTGATGGCGAAGCTCGAATGGCACCTCGGGTTGCAATGGATCTGTCGCGGCGAGACGGAAGTGCCGGTGCCGGTGAGAAGCGGACCGCTCGCACTGCCGCCGGCCGAGCATCTCGCACAGCTGATCGAGCTGGGCGCGATCGGCTACGTAAAAGGCATCCACGCCAAACTGGACGAGATCGAGCATCTGGATGCGCGCTATGCGCCGTTCGCGATGGAGCTGCGCGAACTGATCCGCCGCTTCCGCATCGACGAGTTCTCGCGGCGTCTCGAGAGGTATGCCGATGGGCACGCCCACGCCACGTGAGGGCGACGTCGTCCTCATCGTGGACGACGTGCCCGACAATCTCGCCGTGCTGGCCGACGTGCTCGGTGCCGCCGGTCACGTGGTGCTGGTGGCCACCGACGGCGAGCGTGCGATCGAGACGGCGCGGCGCACCACGCCGGACGTGATCCTGCTCGATGCCGTGATGCCGGGCCTCGACGGGTTCGAGACCTGCCGCCGGCTGAAGGCCGCCGAGGAGACGCGCGAGATCCCTGTCGTCTTCATGACCGGGCTCACCGAGACCGAGCATGTGCTCGCGGGCTTTGCCGCGGGCGGCATCGACTACGTCACCAAACCGATCCAGCCGGCCGAGGTGCTGGCACGCATCGGGGCGCACGTGCAGAGCGCGCGCAGGGTCACGCGGGCGCGCGATGCGATCGAGGCGTCCGGCAGTGCGATCGTGGTGGTCGATGCCACCGGCAAGGCCAGCCTGCGCACGCGACAGGCGATGCGCTGGCTTGCCGCCTACTTCGACGGCGATCCCGACGAGTCCGCACTGCCGCCGGAAGTCTGGCGGTGGATGCAGGGTGCCATGGCGGCCGCGGGGGACGAGACGGCGATGCTCGTCCGGGATCGGGACGAGCACCGGCTCAAGCTGATCTACGGCGGACCGGTGAGCGGCGGCGGCTTCCTGCTGAAACTGGAGGAGGTGCGGCGCGAAACGGAACCGGTTCCCCTGGCCGGCACCTACAACCTCACGCCCCGTGAACTCGAGGTGCTGCTGTGGGTGGCCAAGGGCAAGACCAACCGCGATATCGGCGACATCCTCGGCATGAGCCCGCGGACCGTGAACAAGCATCTCGAGCACATCTACGAGAAGCTCGGGGTGGAGACTCGGACTGCCGCTGCGGCGCTGGCGATGCGGGGAGTCCGGGCGGGGGCGGTCCAGTCCCAGGAGCCTTAGCCCCCCGTGCCGGCGCACGGAGCAGCGACGGGGCCGGCGCAAATATTTGTTCACCTGGTGCAGGGCCGTCCGATAACCCGATTGTGGCGGGATGCGACCGCCATGCTGCAGTTGGGTGACGAAGCTCACCCGCCCAAGGAGCTAGCCTTGACAAGCAATTGATTCGGTTATAGAAACATTCTCTCTCCGGCCGTCCCGCTCGGAAGCGAAGAACCATGGCCAAAATATGCGTGTTCAATCAGAAGGGTGGCGTCGGCAAGACGACGACGTCGCTCAATCTGTCGGCCGCATTGGCACGCCGGGGCCAGCGGCCCCTCACCATCGATCTGGACCCGCAGGCGCACCTTTCGTACATCTGCGGCACCACGGTGGCGAATGCCGACGAGAGCATTCTGTCCTTCTACGAGAAGTTCAAGCCGCTCGCCGACCTGATCCGCACCAGCAACGGCGGGTGGGAAGTCATCCCGGCCCACGTGGAGCTCTCGAAAGTGGACTCGCAGTTCGGCAAGGGCCCGAACGTGCTGAATCGGCTCAACACCGGGATCGTGAAGGAGAACCTGAACACCGGCCGGCCGATCGTGATCGACTGCTGCCCGCTGCTCGGCGTCCTGTCCCTGAATGCCATCTTCGCCTGCGACCGGGTGCTGATCCCGGTGTCCGCCGACTACCTGGCGGTCAAGGGTGTCATGCAGGTGGAGAAGACCCTGAAGGCGCTGGAGCACGTGCTGAAGAAGCGCCTGCCGCGGCGCTACGTCATGACGCGCTTCGATTCACGCCGGAACATGTCCTGGCAGATCTACCAGAGCATCCTGGAACGTTTCGGCGACGAGTTGTGCAAGACCCGCATCTCCGAGAGCGTCAGCGTCGCGGAGAGTCCCGCCTCCAACAAGGACGTCTTCACCCATGCCCCCGGCAGCCGCGGCGCCCAGGACTATGACGCCTTGATGGACGAACTGGTGGAGACCGGGTTCGTCGAATAGCAGGGACTAGGGATTAGGGACCTGGGAACAGCGAAAGCGCGCGGCACCAACCCTAGCGCCTAGCCCCTCAGCCGTCCTTGTCCTGCTTCGCGATCAGCGACAGGATCCCGCCCAGGTCGAGACCTTCTTCGCGCGAGGTCCCGCCGATGACCTCGTGGCACTCCTGGACCTGGGATTTCGGGTACATCTGGAACAGCTTGCGTTCGGCATCCGCCTGATCGCGCCCCTGGATGTTCAGGTTCTCGACCGAAAGTCCGTCGCGTGTGCGGATCTTGAACTGGTATTTGATCATCCCGATGCTCCGTGACGGGTGGCCGCAGGATACTCCGATTGCCATCGGTGGCCTCGAAGCCGGGTGCGATCCGGCCGGATCGGGCCCCAGGAAGTCTTCTTCGGCGCGCCGGGCGGTTCCCTGAAGGGTAGGGAAACCTTGATGACGCACGATTTCGCCGGAAAAGCGCTGGAATCGACAACGACACTGCGCCAGAATCGGGAGCTGCAGACGACCGGCCACACCGGCGCTGGGTGGAACAGGAGCGCTCGACGGCAAGGTTCGCGTCCGCGCGATCCCGGACCGCCTGTGGGATAACCCCACCGTAGCTTTGCACCCGAGAGCAAACGTTGCGACAAGGAGACTGACCCGATGACGCCTCCGCCCGAAGGGTTTTCGGACGAACGGGCGAGCTTGAAGGACCGCATCCGGCAGCGGCGACCCGGCAATCTGCCGCTGTCGGCCTACGTATCCGGCTGGGTGCAGGCGGCCATCACGCTCACGGTTTTCCTCGGCAGTCTCTGGCTCCTGTGGGGCGAAACCCGTCCCCTGCTGGTGCTGCTCGAGTCCGCGGTGTTCGGATGGTCCTGGTTCGCGCTGCTGATGGTGGGGCACGACGCCATGCATCGGGCCTTCGCGCCGTGGCAGTGGGTCAACGATCTCGTGGCTTTCGTCACGCTCGACTGCGTACTCTTCAGCAGGGCGTCCTGGTTCCAGGGGCACCACGCGATCCACCACGCACGGCCGCATTCGAAGGAGGACGAGATGTACCTCCGCGGCGATTCCCTCGCCGAGGACATGTGGAATCTGCTGCTCATGGTCCTCGGCTACCTGCGCTCGGACGTCACACGGCTGGTCCGGCGACCGGTCTGGCACGAGTGGCTGGGCATGGCGGTCCGGATCGCCCTGCTCTCAAGTCTCCTGCCCCTGGCGCTGCTGCCGGCCATCGTCTTCCTGCTGTTCTTCGGCAACTACCTGGGACTGCTGTCGCACTCGCTGCCGGTCGACCGGCGCAGCGACGATCAGGTGGTGCGCCAGCTGCGGAGCACGTGGGACCTGTACCCGGAATCGTTCCTCGCCTCGCTGCTGGCCGGTGGCCTCAACGCGCACGCGACCCATCACGTGTTTCCGGCGTTGCCGCGCGGGGCCCAGAGATGGGGCGCCCAGGTGCTGCGCGAGGAAGCGGGTCGCGAATACCGCTCGGTCCAGTCGCTGGCGGGCATCTGGACGTTGTTCCGGCTGCGGCATTTCAGCACCTCGGAGATCGCGTCCATCGAGGCGATCGCGGCCGGCAGGGTCAGGCTCGGCGGCGAAGCTTTCCGGGGTGCAGCCGAGCAGGCCGCGGTCGAGGGCCCGCGCGCGGACCAGCGTTTGGGTGAGCGTCGGCGGAACCAGACCGCTTGGGCATTCCCCGAGCGGCGCATGGGCGATCGCCGGGCGAGAGGCTTTCCCGTCGCAGCCTGATCGCTACGCCGCCGGCGCGGTCCCCGGACCGAGTCCGTTCAAGGCTGCTGCCTGAGGCTGTCGCGGTAGAGCGGGATCTTGTGCACGTAGTGGTCGGCATTGGCCATCACGCGCGCGATCTCCTCATCGGTGAGTTCGCGGATCACCTTGCCCGGCACGCCCATGACGAGCGACCGGTCGGGGATCTCCTTGCCTTCGGTGATGAGGCTGTGCGCGCCGATCAGGCAGTTGCGGCCGATCCGGGCGTGGTTCAACACCGTGGCCTTGATGCCGATCAGCGTGCAGTCGCCGATGGTGCAGCCATGCAGCAGGACCATGTGGCCGATGGTCACGTCGCGGCCCACGGTCAGCTGGACGTTCTGGTCGGTGTGCAGCACCGAGCCGTCCTGCACGTTCGAGCGCTCGCCGATGGTGATGAGGTCGTTGTCGCCGCGGATGACCGCGTCGAACCAGACGCTGGAATGGGCTTCGAGCCGGACCGAGCCGATGACCGACGCATTGGGGGCGACCCAGGCGGTGTCGTGCATGTCGACGCGACGCTCGCCGATGCTGTATCTCATGGGATGGGGGTGCTGATCGTGGAACGAGTGCCGATTATAGGCGGCGCGCCTCGTTGTCCGGCGTCGCCCGGGGCGGGATAATGGCGCCCTTCGTGCGTTTCCATCATTCCAACCGGGGGAGTTCCATGACCGATATCGCAGCCATGCTCGGCACCGAGGCCGACAGCCTTCTCAAGCACGTCGCCAAGATCCCGAAGTCGAGCCTGCACCTGCCCGGGCCGGATTTCGTGGACCGCATCTTCGCGCCGAGCGATCGGTCGCCCTCCGTGCTGCGCAGCCTGCAGCAGCTGTTCGACCACGGCCGTCTCGCGGGCACCGGGTACGTGTCGATCCTCCCGGTGGACCAGGGCATCGAGCACAGCGGCGGCGCCTCCTTCGCCAAGAATCCCGCCTACTTCGACCCCGAGAACATCGTGAAGCTCGCGATCGAGGGCGGCTGCAACGCGGTGGCCTCGACCCTGGGCGTGCTCGGCGCGTGCTCGCGCAAGTACGCGCACAAGATTCCCTTCCTGCTCAAGTTCAACCACAACGAATTCCTGACCTACCCGAACAAGTTCGACCAGATCTTCTTCGCGAGCATCAAGCAGGCGCGCGACATGGGTGCGGTGGCGGTGGGCGCGACCATCTACTTCGGCTCCGACCAGTCGGCGCGCCAGATCGTCGAAGTGAGCCAGGCCTTCCAGGCCGCGCACGAGATGGGCATGGCGACGGTGCTGTGGTGCTATCTGCGCAACCCGGCCTTCAAGTCCGACAAGGACTACCACGTGTCCGCCGACCTCACGGGGCAGGCGAATCACCTCGGCGTCACCATCGAGGCGGACATCATCAAGCAGAAGCTGCCCGAGAACAACGGCGGCTATCTCTCGCTCAACACCAAGGAGAATCCGTACGGCAAGTCCGACAAGCGGATGTACTCCGATCTCGTCACCGACCATCCGATCGATCTGTGTCGCTATCAGGTGGCCAATTGCTACATGGGACGCGCGGGGCTCATCAACTCCGGTGGCGCCTCGGGCGAGAACGATCTGCACGATGCGGTGAAGACCGCCGTCATCAACAAGCGCGCCGGCGGCATGGGTCTCATCTCCGGGCGCAAGGCGTTCCAGCGCCCGATGGCCGACGGGGTGAAGATCCTGAACGCGATCCAGGACGTGTACCTGTCTAAGGACGTGACCATTGCGTGAGGTCCCCGGGGCGGGGTTCGCCATGCTGCTATTGCTGGCGGGCCCTGCGTTTGGCGAGGACGATGCGCAGGCGCTGGTGCGGCTGCGCGGCGAGATGGAAGCGGTGATCGATCACAACCGGACCTGCGGCAACGTCGTGCATTGCCGGGTGCTCGCGCTCGGCTATGACGACTGCGGGAATCCCACCGAGTACCTGGCATTCAACAATCTGCGCGGTATCCGCGGCGAGCTCGAAGGCAAGATCGCCGAGTACAACTTCATCGAGGAGGAACGTCAGCGCGGCCGGGCGCGACCGACCTCATGCGTTCCGGTGAAGACGCCGCAGCCGGCGTGCATCAACAACCGCTGCGCGCTCGGCGCAGAGAACTACTGAGTTCATCGTGCCGCGGATACCACAACCTCGCATCGTCGCTGCCGCATCGATCGGTGCAACAGTGATGATGGCGGCTGCGTGGGTGCACGCGGAGGACGACGCTCAGGCGCTCGCCCGACTGAAGCGCGAGATCGCGGCGACGGTCGGCGAGGCGACGTGCGGTAACGTGTCGTTCTGCCGCCTGTTGCCCATGGGCAGCGATGCCTGCGGCAATCCGACCGCGTGGATCGCCTACAACAACGCGCCGGATCTGAAACCCGTGATCGAAACCAAGGCGGCCGAATACACCTTCATCGAAGAGGAACAGCATCGCGGCAAGCGCAAGCCCGCCGACTGCAAGCCGGCCGTCACACCCAAGCTCGCGTGCGTGAACCATCGCTGCACGCTGGGCGAAGCGAGCTACTGAGAATGGAACAACCGAACCTCTTAACGCGGAGGACGCGGGGGAAAACCGAACCCATCGTCTTCGAGTTTTGCCTTTCCCTCGCGTCCTCCGCGTCCCCCGCGTTGAGCGCCTTGGGGTATTGGTGCCCCGCCTATGACTGACTCCGGCAAACCCCGTGTGCGCAAACTGGTGCCGAGCCTCGGCGTCTCGGACCTGCACCGCTCGATCGCCTTCTATCGGGATTTTTTCGGTTTCGCGCTGCTCGATTCCTGGGAGAACGCCGCGGGCGAGGCGGTGTGGTGCTGGCTGCGGTCGGGCACCGCGGAACTGATGCTGCAGCAGCTGACGCCCGAGCAGCAGATCACGCTCGAGCCGGCGCTCGGCCAGAGCTGGGTGATGTACCTGCGACCGGACGACATCGACGAGACACGGCGGCAGCTGCTGCAGGCCGGGGTGGAAGTCTCCGCAATCGAGCTGACGGCCTACGGTGCCCGGGAGTGCTTCCTGACCGACCCGGACGGCTACGAGCTCTGGCTCTCGGTGCCCGAGCGGGGCGTCGGCGGTGACGATGAAGAAGAGGACGACGAGGACCGGGATGACGAGGATGAGGCGGCGCCGCCGGACGATACCGACGAGGATTCGTTGGCCGGGCGCCGCCGCGGACCGCTGCACTGAGTCCCTGCCAGGTCCGGAACGCCGGACGGGCATGGCGCTCGGAGTCCGGGCCCTGGGATGCCGGGACGGGCGGGAGTGACCTGCAAGACGCCGTTCTCGTAGGGGTTTTCCCTACAAGTCAATGGCATGGAGCTTGCGCCAGGATACCCCATGGCAGCGCCAGGGGCATCCCGGGGCCCGGAGCGGCGTACCGGCTGGCTCGCAGGCAGGGTGTTGGCGCGTTAAAGAATTGGTGCGAAGGAGCCGCTAAGGTGTTTGAGACCGGGAAGGTGGTGGGTTGCAGGTCGGCAGGCTCCGGGAGGGGGTGCCGAGGCTGATGACTACCGCCGAGACGCGACCTGCGCGGACGCGCTGCGTCACGTTCCCCTGCATGATTCCAATTCAGACCCTACCCTGCAGCGTCCCCTCGTCGCAGCTGCGGCGCGATTGCGAGCGATGAAAAACGTACAAGATCCAGCCGTCGTTGTCGCCTCGCCGGGCGGATCGAGGCGCGTGAGGGATGCGCTGCGCGTGCTGCCGGTGAACAACCGGCTGCTGCGTCTGATCTGGCCGTTCCTCGCCATCGTACTGGTCGTGGTGGTGGTGGCCATCCAGGTGACCGACATCCTGTCGGCCGCGTGCGCCTTCGTGGAAGGGGAAAGCCGCTGGTCCAAGGCCCAGAAGGAATCGGTCTTCAACCTGCTGCGCTACTCGGAGACCTACTCCGAGGCGTACTACCAGAACTACCTGAAGAACATCGAAACGCCCATCAAGTTCGGCATGGCGCGGCTCGAACTCGACAAGCCCGCCCCCGACTACGCGAAAGCCCGCCAGTACTTCCTCGAGGGCGGCGACCATCCCGATGACATTCCCGGGGTGATCCGGCTGTACACCCGCTTCAAGCCCATCTGGTACATCAAGAAGATCATCCGCGTATGGGAACAGGGTGACCGCCACATCGCCGAACTGAACGAGGCGGCGGAGGAACTGCACCAGAAGATCAAGTCGGGCGTGCGCTCGCCGGCGGCGCTGCGGCCCACCATGGACCGCATCCGTGCCGTCAACGACAAGCTGACACCGCTCGAAGTCGAGTTCTCCGACACGCTGGGTGAGGCGAACCGCATCACCAAGATGCTGCTGCTGGTCCTCAACCTCACCCTGCCGGCCATCCTCGTGCCGCTCGGCGTTCTCTTTTCCCAGCGCACCCTGCGTCACAACGAGGAATTCGAGCGCGCGCTCAAGGTGAGCGAGGAGCGCTTCCAGCTCGCGGTGAGCGGCAGCAACGACGGCGTCTGGGATTGGAACATCGTCAACGACGTCTGGTACTACTCGCCGCGCTTCAAGCAGCTGCTGGGCTACGGGGAAGGCGAGATGAAGGATTCGCTCTCCGCGCTGATCTCGCACCTGCATCCCGAGGAGCAGGTCATGTTCTCGCGTGCCCTCGAGCTGCACATGCACGAGGACACGCCGTTCGACGTCGAGATCCGATTGCTGGCACGCTCGGGCGAGTACCGGTGGTTCCGCCTGCGCGGCCAATCGGTGCGCAACGCCGACGGCGAGGCCGTGCGGATGGCAGGTGCGCTCACCGACGTGACCGAACGCAAGCTCGCCGCGGCCGAACTGTTCGCCGAGAAGGAGCGCGCGCTGGTGACGCTCGCGTCCATTGCCGACGGCGTCATCACGACTGATACCGACGGCTGGGTCGAGTACCTGAACCCGGTGGCCGAGGAACTCACCGGCTGGAAATCCGCCGACGCGCGGGGCCTGCCGATCCAGGCGCTGTTCCGTCTGGTGGAGGAAACCCAGCGCCAGGCCACGCCGAGCCCGATCGAACTGGTGCTCACCGAAGAGCGCACGGTCGAGGCCAATGCCAACATGCTGCTGGTGCGCAATGACGGCGAGGAGATTCCCGTCGGCCATTCCGCCGCACCGATCCGCGACCGGACCGGTGCCCTGGTGGGCGTCGTGCTGGTGCTGCACGACGTGAGCCGCGAGCGCCAGTACGCCGCCAAGCTGTCCTACCAGGCGAGCCACGACTCCCTCACCGGTCTCATCAACCGCTCCGAGTTCGAGCGGCGCCTGGCGGCCGCGCTGCAGTCGGCCAGCCAGCATGGCCGCCATCACGCCGTCATGTACCTGGACCTGGACCAGTTCAAGGTGGTCAACGACACCTGCGGCCACGCGGCCGGCGACCAGCTGATGCGCCAGGTGAGCACGTTGCTGCACCACTGCCTGCGCGAGGGCGACACCCTGGCCCGCCTGGGCGGCGACGAGTTCGGCGTCCTGCTGGAGAACTGCCCGCCCGACGCCGCCTTGCGGATCGCGGACAAGCTGCGCCAGACCGTGACCGAGTTCCACTTCGCTTGGGCGCACTTGAGCTTCAACATCGGCGTCAGCATCGGCCTGGTCAACGTGGAAGACGGCCTGTTCACCCTGGCCGAAGTCATGCGGACCGCGGACACCGCCTGCTACATGGCCAAGGAGAAGGGGCGCAACCGCGTGCAGGTGTACCACCCCGATGACAGCGAGCTGTCGCTGCGTCAGGGCGAAATGGAGTGGGTCGGTCGGCTGCAGAAGGCCCTGGACGAGAACCGGTTCGTGCTCCATGCCCAGGACATCATGCACGTAAATCCCCAGAAGGACGCCGGCCGCCACTGCGAACTGCTGGTCCGGATGCTGGACGAGCGCGGCCAGATGGTCCCGCCCATGGCCTTCATCCCGGCGGCCGAGCGCTACAACCTGATGCCGTCGATCGATCGCTGGGTCATCCGGACCGCCCTGGCGACCCTTGCCCGCCTGCGCACCGACGGCGGCGAGCGCATCGACCTGTGCGCCATCAACCTGTCCGGCGGCTCCATCGGCGACGAGCGGCTCTTGGAGTTCGTCCGCGAGCAGTTGCGCCACTTCGACGTGCCGCGCGACACCATCTGCTTCGAGATCACCGAGACCGCGGCCATCGCCAACCTGGACAAGGCCATTAATTTCATTCAGGAAATGCGCGACATGGGCTGCCGGTTCTCGCTCGACGACTTCGGTGCCGGCATGTCGTCCTTCGCGTACCTCAAGCACCTCCCGGTGGACTTCCTCAAGATCGACGGCGGCTTCGTCAAGGACATGGCCGACGATCCCATCGACCGGGCCATGGTGGAGGCGATCAACAACGTCGGCCATGTCATGGGCAAGCAGACCATCGCCGAGTTTGTCGATGACGAACGGGTAATTGCGATCCTGCGCGAGATCGGCGTGGACTTCATGCAGGGGCACGGCGTCGCCACGCCAAGGCCCTTCGCTTCGCGCTTGCAGCTGGCCGTCAAGGTCGCCTGAACCTAACGGCTGCGGCCGCTCGGCAAAACCTCCCGAACCTCCGGGAATGTCAGATTCTTCCGGTACTTCCCCAGTGATGCTGTAGGGAAACCTGGAGAATCGCGCGCACGCCGTTGATTTCGAAAAACGGCGCTTCTACACTGTTCTCGCCGTACAAGTTGTGCGCAACCGGTTGGTCTGCCGGACCAAGCTCGATCCGGGTGCGCTTCCAAGGGGAAACTCACAGCATCGGTTGGTGTAAAGCGCTTCGTTCGAGAAAGCGCCAGCGGTAGTCGTGCGCCCGGCACCGGAGAGCTGCCGGTTCTGCGAAGGTTCTGATACTTCGATTCCAGGAGACCCTGATGGGCATCATGTATGAGTTTTCACCGCACCCGGTATGGGTCGGACCGTTCCAGGAGTACATCAAGCCGTATTGGGATGAAATCCTCGAAGGTGATTTCGTCGAGGGCATCACCCAAACGAAGCTGTCGTTGAGCGAGATGCAGGGCTGGATGCTGCAGCTTTACCCGTTCATCCATACCTTCCCCAAATTTCTCGCGGAAGCGCTCGTCAAGGTGGAAGACGAATATGCGCGTTCATATCTGATCGACAACATCCGTGTCGAGAAGGCCCATGCCGAACAGTGGCTGTGGATGGGCCAGGGCTTCGGGCTCCGCAAGGAGCAGATGCTGGAACTCGCCGAAGGACGCCGCCCGGTACTGCGCGACGTCCAGTCCCTGACCGACTGGATCTGGTACATCAACACCAAGGGCAGCCTGGCCGAAGCCGTTGCCGCTACCAGCTTCGCGATCGAGGGCGTGACCGGCGACATCTGCCGCAAGATCCTGCCCGGATTCGAAGGCTATCGCGGCATGCCCGGCGTGGACATGAGCCCGAAGACCTACAAGTGGATGCGGCAGCACGCGGTGTACGACGACGAGCACCCGAAGATCGCGATGGAAGTGGTCAAGCGCTATGCCACGACCGAACGGATGCAGGAGCGCGTCATGCTCGCCGCCAAGCGCAGCCTGCAGCTCATCAATCTCGCGTTCAACACCTCGTACCGCGCGTATTCGACGGCCGACGACGCCAACACCTTCGTTCCGGTGGACAACCGGGTGGGTGAGCGGCGCCTGCGTCAGGCGAACCTGAACTTCCCCGAGCGCCGCTTCGGCGATCGCCGGGGCCGCCCGGTTCGTGCGGTGGCCTGAAGCGGGAGAGGATCGGCCCGATCCGATCGGCAAGCAGTAGAAGTACAAACGGCTCCCGCGGGAGCCGTTTGTGTTTGGTGCGGAGAGATCCTTCTACAGCAGCGGCACCAGCAGCAGGGCCACGATGTTGATGATCTTGATGAGCGGGTTGACCGCCGGGCCCGCGGTGTCCTTGTAGGGATCGCCCACGGTGTCGCCGGTCACGGCGGCCTTGTGGGTGTCGGAGCCCTTGCCGCCGAAATTGCCGTCCTCGATGTACTTCTTGGCGTTGTCCCACGCACCGCCGCCGGTGGTCATCGAGATGGCCACGAACAGGCCGGTCACGATGGTGCCGATCAGCAGGCCGCCCAGGGCGCGGATGCCGGCGCCGGGGCCCATGAGCCAGTTCATGCCGAAGGCCACCACCACCGGCACCAGCACCGGCAGGATCGAGGGGATGATCATCTCCTTGATCGCGGCCCGGGTCAGCATGTCCACCGCTTTGTCGTACTGCGGCTTGGCGGTGCCTTCCATGATGCCCTTGATCTCGCGGAACTGGCGGCGCACTTCGTTCACCACCGAGGTGGCCGCGCGGCCGACGGCTTCCATCGCCATGGCGCCGAAGAGGTAGGGCACCAGACCGCCGATGAAGAGCCCGATGATGACGGCCGGATCGGACAGTTCGAAGCCCTTCACCAGCGCGTCGGGACCGAGCTTGCCCAGCGCTTCGAGGTTGTGGGTGTAGTCGGCGAACAGCACCAGCGCGGCGAGACCGGCGGAGCCGATCGCGTAGCCCTTCGTGACCGCCTTGGTGGTGTTGCCTACGGCGTCCAGTGGGTCGGTGATGTTGCGGATCTGCTTGGGCAGTTCGGCCATTTCCGCGATACCGCCGGCGTTGTCCGTGATCGGACCGTACGCGTCGAGCGCCACGATCATGCCGGTCATGGACAGCATGGAGGTCGCGGCGATGGCGATGCCGTAGAGGCCGGCGAGCGCGTAGGCGGCCCAGATCGAGATGCACACGGCCAGCACGGGCAGCGCCGTGGATTTCATCGAGATGCCGATGCCGGCGATGATGTTGGTGGCATGGCCGGTCTGAGAGGCGGCAGCCACGTGACGCACGGGCGCGTATTCCGTCGCGGTGTAGTACTCGGTGATCACCACCATCGCGGCCGTCAGCGCGAGACCGACTAGCGCGGCACCGAACAGGTTGCCGGCGCCGAGCGGGCTGTCGCCCATCATGCGCATCGTGATGAAGTAGAACGCGATGCCGGCGAGCACGCCGGACACGATCACGCCCTTGTAGAGCGCGTTCATGATCTTGCCGCCTTCCTTCGCTTTCACGAAGAAGGCGCCGATGATGGAAGCGACGATCGAGGCGCCGCCCAGCACCAGCGGATACAGGATGCCGTTCGCGCCGATCTTGTCGACCATCAGGGCGCCCAGCACCATGGTGGCGACGATGGTCACCGCGTAGGTCTCGAACAGGTCGGCAGCCATCCCGGCGCAGTCGCCCACGTTGTCGCCCACGTTGTCGGCGATCACGGCAGGGTTGCGCGGATCGTCTTCCGGAATGCCGGCTTCCACCTTGCCCACCAGGTCGGCGCCGACGTCGGCACCCTTGGTGAAGATGCCGCCGCCCAGACGCGCGAAGATCGAGATCAGGGAGGAACCGAAGGCGAGGCCGATCAGCGCGTGCGTCGCATCCTTGGCTTCCTTGCCCAGGCCGATCAGGAACGCGTAGTACCCGGCGACACCCAGCAACCCGAGGCCGACCACCAGCATGCCGGTGATGGCGCCGCCGCGGAACGCGACGGCGAGTGCGGCGTTGATGCCCTTGTTCGCGGCTTCGGCGGTGCGCACGTTCGCGCGGACCGACACATTCATGCCGATGTAGCCCGCGGCGCCGGAGAGGATGGCGCCCACCAGGAAGCCGATGGCGGTGAGCCAGTCGAGCGCGATCCCGAGCACGACGAACAGGATCACACCCACGATGCCGATCGTCGTGTACTGGCGATTGAGATAGGCCTTGGCGCCCTGCTGGATCGCCGCGGCGATTTCCTGCATGCGCGCGTTGCCGGCAGGCTGCGCCAGGATCCACTGGATCGAGACGATGCCGTAGGCAATGGCGATCGCCGCGCACACTACGGCGAAGATGAGGCTAGAAGACATGGATCCCCCAGAAAGACTAGGTAAGTGTTCGATGTGCTCGCATCGGGTGCGGGCTAGGACAACCGCGAGGCCTCGGGTGGGGCCCCGCCGCCGGGTCCGGAGGTGGCCCTCGTGGGGGCCTCCGGCAAATCCGGTCGGCGCAAATAACTCGCTATGTTAGTGGGAAATTTTGCCGGAGAGCAACCCGTTTGCATGGTCGCGCGACGGGCGCCGGCCTATCGAGGGGACGTGTCACCTCAATCCTCGCGGCCGCAAGGCTCTTCGGGGGGCTTTCCTCCTAAAGCTTGAACGGGGTGCCGAGCTTCTTGGGAACCGCCACGTTCTTGAGTCGCACGTAGCGCGGCAGGCCATTGCGGAAGGGCGGATAGTCCTCGCCCTGGATCAGCGGGCCGAGATAGGTGCGGCACTTGGCGGTGATGTGAAAGCCGTCGGCGGTGATGAAATCGCGCGGCATCTTCTTTTCCACGTTGGCCACCTTGGCCAGGTCGGCAGTGCCGACGGACCATTTGTACGGCTTGTTCGACTTGCGGACGATGGCGGGCATCACGGCGTTGTGGCCCTTGAGCGCCAACTCGACCGCGGCCTTGCCGACGGCATACGCCTGGGCCACGTCGGTCTTGGAGGCGATGTGCCGTGCCGCGCGCTGCAGGTAGTCGGCGACGGCCCAGTGGTACTTGAGCTTCAGCTTCTCCTTCACCAGGTTCGCGATGACCGGTGCCACGCCGCCCAGTTGTGCGTGACCGAAGGCGTCACGCAGGCCGGCATCGGACAGGAACCTGCCGTCGGCCGTTTGCAGGCCTTCCGAAACGCCGATCACGCAGAAGCCGGCGCGCTTGACCGTCGCGTCCACCTTGGCGATGAACTTGTCCTGATCGAACGGGATCTCGGGGAACAGCAGGATGTGGGGCGCTTCGCCGGCGGCTTCGGACGCGAGACCGCACGCGGCGGTGATCCATCCGGCATGACGTCCCATCACTTCAAGGACGAAGACCTTGGTGGAGGTCTTGGCCATGGATTCCACGTCGAAGCCGGCCTCGCGGATGGACGTGGCAACGTACTTCGCGACCGACCCGAAGCCCGGGCAGCAATCGGTGATGGGCAGGTCGTTGTCCACGGTCTTCGGCACGTGGATCGCCTGCAGCGGATAGCCCATCGCGCTCGAGAGCTGCGAGACCTTGAGGCAGGTGTCGGCGGAATCGCCGCCGCCGTTGTAGAAGAAGTAGCCGATGTCGTGGGCCTTGAAGACCTCGATCAGACGTTCGTATTCGGTGCGGTTCTGCTCGAGACTCTTCAATTTGTAGCGCGCGGAGCCGAACGCCCCCGAGGGCGTGTAGCGCAGCGCGGCGATGGCCGCGGCCGATTCCTTCGACGTGTCGATCAGGTCTTCCTCGAGTGCACCGAGGATGCCGTTGCGACCCGCATACAACTTGCCGATGCGATCCTTGTGCTTGCGGGCGGTCTCGATGACGCCGCAGGCCGAGGCGTTGATCACGGCGGTCACGCCGCCCGATTGCGCGTAGAACGCGTTGCGCTTCTTCGCCATGCTTCTCGCCCCCTTATTTCAGTGCTGCGAAGACTTTGTCGCGGATCTGCTCGACGCTGCCCACGCCGGCGATCTTCGCGTACCTGGGCGCTCCCGGCGCACCGCTCTTCGCCCAGTTGAGGTAGTAGTCCACCAGTGGTCGGGTCTGGCTGTGATACACGTCGAGCCGCTTGCGCACCACTTCTTCCGCATCGTCGGCGCGCTGCACCAGATCCTCGCCGGTGGCGTCGTCCTTGCCCGCGACCTTCGGCGGGTTGAATTTCACGTGGTACGTGCGGCCGGAACCGGGATGCACGCGCCGGCCCGACATGCGTTGAATGATCTCGCCGTCGTCCACGTCGATCTCCACCACGTGATCGAGATTGACGCCTGCCGCCTTCATCGCGTCGGCCTGGGGGATGGTCCGCGGGAAGCCGTCGAACAGGAAACCCTGCGCGCAGTCCGGCTGGCGGATGCGCTCCTTCACCAGGCCGATGATCACTTCGTCCGGTACCAGGGCGCCGGCGTCCATGAACTTCTTCGCCTCAAGCCCGAGCGGCGTGCCGGCCTTCAGTGCGGCGCGCAGCATGTCGCCGGTGGAGATCTGCGGAATGCCGTACTTCTCGACGATGAAGCCGGCTTGTGTTCCCTTGCCCGCGCCCGGGGCTCCGAGGAGGATCAATCGCATGACATATCCCGATGTTCGTGATGGCTCGACCGGGAACCCGGGCTGCCGGAGCCGGGCATTATAGCGGTGGGACAGCCCTCGCCGGGCCGTTCCGAGAGGGCCGGGCTCCAGGGGAAGGGCCGCAGGCCCACCGGAGGGACGTCAAGCTAGTCGGTGGCAGTGCGAAACAGGGCGCGGACGCGTTCCAGATCCGCCGGGGTGTCGACACCCGCCTCGGGGGCGTGTACGGAGATCGCCACGGCGATCCGGTAGCCGTGCCACAGCGCGCGCAGTTGCTCGAGTGCCTCGAAGCGTTCGATGGGTGCAGGCTGCAGCGACGCGTAGGCGGCGAGGAATGCCCCGCGATAGGCGTAGATGCCGATGTGCCGGTAGGCCGGGAGGCCGAACGGGAGCTTCCGCCCTTCGCGGAAGGCGTCCCGCGCGAAGGGAATGGCCGCCCGGCTGAAGTACAGCGCGTAGCCGTCGCGATCCATCACGACCTTGACGACGTTCGGATCGAAGAAATCCTCGTCGCGATCGAACGGATGACAGGCCGTGGCGATGGCGGCCTGCGCGTGCACGGCGAGATCGTGGGCCACCGCGCGGATCAACTCCGGCGCGATGCGCGGTTCGTCGCCCTGCACGTTCACGACGATGGTGTCGTCGGACCAGCCCAGTTCGGCGGCAGCCTCCGCGATGCGATCGGTGCCGGTCGGATGATCGGCACGGGTCATCAGCACGTCGTGGCCGTGGGCCTTCGCCGCCTCGGCCACGCCTTCGTCATCGGTGGCGATCCACACTTCGCGCGCGCCGCTCTTCACCGCCTGCTCCGCGACCCGGACGACCATCGGCTTGCCGGCGATGTCTGCCAGCGGCTTGCCCGGCAACCGTGTCGAGGCGTAGCGGGCCGGGATGACGACGACGAAGTCCACTAGCGCTTATTGCGCCAGGCGTCCACTTCGTCGAGGGTAAGCTTGCGGGCTTCGTCTTCGAGCATGATGGGGATGTCCTCGCGGATCGGGTAGGCGAGTGCGCTTTCGATGGACACCAGCTCCTGGCGTTCGCGGTCGTAGACGAGCGGCGCCTTGGTGAGGGGGTCGACGAGAATTTCGAGCAGTTTGGGATCGAGGGCCATGGGTCAGGGCCTGGGCAGCTTTCCTGAGGCAGCGACGATACGGGCAGCGAATCCGGCCGGCAACTGCGCGTCGACCGGCAGCGTCCACCAGTTCCGGGACGCGAACGCGCGGCATTTTACGGCATCCTTTTCGGTCATCACCACGAGCGCATCGGCGCCGAATGCGAGATCGGTCGCGACGAACCGGTGGTGATCGGGGAACGGATGCTCGACGACGGTGAGGCCCATCGTGCGCAGCGCATCGAAGAACGGCCGCGGTTCACCGATGCCGGCGACCGCGTGCACTTCACGGCCGATCATCTCCTGCGCACTACGGTGCTCGGCACGGTCGAGCAGATTCGTGAACCGCGTACCGATGAGCTGCATGTCGATCGTCTCACCGCTCCAGCCGATCACAGCCGTGCGCGGTGCCTTCACCACGACGAAGTCGCAGCGTGCGAGCCGGCTCGCCGGTTCCCGCAACGGGCCCGCCGGCAGCGGCAGCCCGTTGCCGAGACCGCGGGCGCCGTCGATCAGCGCGATCTCGACGTCGCGGGCGAGGCGATAGTGCTGCAGGCCGTCGTCGCTCACGATCACGTCGCATTCGCGATGTGCCGCGAGCAACGCGCGCGCAGCGCGCCCTCTGTCGACGCCGCGCCACACCGGCACGCCGCTGCGGCGCGCGAGCAGCACCGGCTCATCGCCGGCCCGCGATGGATCTTCGTCGACACCCACCGCCGCCGGTCCCGCATCTGCAGCGCGGTAGCCGCGCGTCACGATCCCGGGGTGCAGGCCCTCTTCCTTCAGCCGGTCCACGAGCCACAGCACGAACGGCGTCTTGCCGGTGCCCCCGGCAGTGATGTTGCCCACCACGATCACCGGCACCGGCATGCGGTTTCTGGCCAAGACACCGATGCTGAACAGCATGCGACGCAGCCCGGACACCAGCGCAAAGATGGCGGCGGCCGGCAGCAACGCCACCGTGAGTCCCGTCACCCTCTGCCAGTGGCCGGGACTCATGTTGGAGCGTTCAGTCGAGCGGCTGGAACAGCGCTTCGATGTCTTCTTCCGAGACTGGGCCGGCCGCGGCCGCGTCGCCGCCGAGGATGCCTTCGGCGAGCGCCGCCTTCGAGGTCTGCAGCGCCGCGATCTTCTCTTCGACGCTGCCGGCCGCGAGCAGCTTGTACACGAACACCGGCTTGTCCTGACCGATGCGGTGCGCACGCGCGGTGGCCTGATTCTCGACCGCCGGATTCCACCACGGGTCGTAGTGGATCACGGTGTCGGCGGCGGTAAGGTTCAAACCGGTGCCGCCGGCCTTCAGGCTGATGAGGAACAGCGGGACTTCCTCCGCCTGGAACGCGCGCACCGGTTCGGCACGATCGACCGTGTCGCCGGTCAGCTTCACGTACGGAATCTGGCGTGTCGCGAGGTCCTTCTCGATCAGTTCCAGCATGCTGGTGAACTGCGAGAACAACAGCACGCGGCGGCCTTCCGGGAGCAGTTCCTCGAGCATCTCCATCAGGGCTTCGAGCTTGGCCGATTCCTGCACCTGCTTCGCCGCGTCGAGCTTCAACAGACGCGGGTCGCAGCAGATCTGGCGCAGCTTGAGCAGCGCGTCGAGCACGATGATCTGACTCTGGGCGAGACCGCGCGCGGCGATCTCGTTGCGGATGCGCTGATCCATCGCCACGCGCACCGTTTCGTACAGCTCGCGCTGGGCGCCGTCCAGTTCGATGGTGCGGATGATCTCGGTCTTCGGCGGCAGGTCGGTCGCCACTTCGTCCTTGGTCCGGCGCAGCATGAACGGACGGATCCGGCGCACCAGGCTGTCGCGCCGTGCCATGTCTGCGTGCTTCTCGATCGGCGTGCGATACACGCGGCGGAACGTCGCGGCGTCGCCGAGCAGGCCCGGCATCAGGAAGTGGAACAGCGACCAGAGTTCGCCCAGGTGATTCTCGAGCGGCGTGCCGGTGAGGCACAACCGGTGCTGGGACTTCAGATCGCCGACCACGCGCGCGGCACGGGTCTGCGCGTTCTTGATCTGCTGTGCCTCGTCGAGAATCACGACATGGAATTCGTGCGACGTGAGCGTCGCTTCGTCGCGCGGCAGCAGGGCGTAGGTGGTCAGCACCAGATCGGAATTGCCGATCTCGTCGAAGTTCTCGCGGCGCTTCAGGCCGTGTGAGACGTGCACCGACAGCTGTGGCGCGAAGCGCGCCGCCTCGGCCTTCCAGTTCGGGATCACGCTGGTGGGCGCGATCACGAGCGCGGGCTTGGTGAGCCGGCCCGCCTGCTTCTCGATCAGCAGATGCGCGAGCGCCTGTACGGTCTTGCCGAGACCCATGTCGTCGGCGAGGATGCCGCCGAGACCGTGCTCACGCAGGAACTGGAGCCACGCGAGGCCTTGCTGCTGATACGGCCGCAGCTGTGCTTCGAATCCGGGCGGTGCCTCGATCGGCTTCAGGCCCTTGAACTGCGCGAGCTGCTTGCCCAGCGCCCGCATGGCGTCGCCGCCTTCCCACTTGAGCGGCACCGACGATTCCAGGTCGGCGAGCCGCACCACGTCGAGCTTCGACAGCCGCAGCGTGTCGGAGGCATCTTCGTCCAGCATCTCGTGCAGCACGTTCACCAGCGGCCGCACGCGCGCAAGCGGTACCGGCAGGATGCGACCGTCGTCGAGGCGGATCAGCACCGATTCGTTCGGGTCGCCGCCGTTGCCGGACCCGGACAGCAGCTCCGGACGCTGGCGCAACGTGTTGATCAGCACCGGCAGCAGATCGATGCGACGGCCGTCGATGTCGATCTCGAGCCGCAGGTCGAACCAGTCGCCGCCGGATTCGATGACTTCGGCATGCCAGTCGCCGGTGTCCACCGGCGTGAAGCGGAAGCTCTCGTCGAACTCCACCTGCCAGCCCTGGGCCCGCAGATTCGCCACGCCCTTGGTCACGAATTCGAGCCAGGTCTGCTCGCCTTCGAGCGTGTAGTCGTGCTTGTGCTGCTGCGGGATGTTGCGTTCGCGGCTGTTGACGCGGACGAAGCCCGCCTGCGCGAGTGCCGTGTGCGCGCGCTTCTCCGCAGCGTGGTTCCGCCGCAAACGCAACAGCTCCCCATTGCGGATGACGCTCATCATCCCGGGGCTGTCGCGGTCGGTGCGCACGCCGGCGTATTCGAAGCGCAGTGCGGCGACGTCGACGAATTCGCCGCGCGCATAGCGGCCGCGGCCATAACCGTGGACCGACTCGAACGAGTAGAGACGCAGGATCGGTACCGGTGCCGCTTCGCGCGTTTCGGCCTGGACCGGAATCTCCGGCAGCGGCGCGCCGTGCAGGCGATCGCTGCGGGCCAGCATGTCGCGCACGCGGACCGCGTGCTCGGCGGCGATTTCCGGTGCGTCGGCGAGCCACGCCGCGATGGTGGGCGACAAGCCCACTTCGATCGGGCCGCATTCGGCGCTGGCGGGTTCGATGTACCAAGGCGGAGCTAGCGGCAGCAGTGCTTCGGCCGGCGGTTCGCTTTCGAACGTGACGCGCTGCGCACCGTTGATGGTGTAGCGCCACACCGCACGGCCGGGGCGCGGCGGTCCTTCATGCAGGGCGCCGGACGACGTGTGGTTCCAGTGGAAGCGTCCGGTCGCGAGCAGCAGACGCAGCACGATGGAACCGGTCTCGGCATCGAGCTGGAATTCGCCGCTGGTGTGATCGCGTGCGCTCGGCAGCAGCAGGCGGAGGATCTGGAGATCCTCCTCGGTGACGTAACCGGGCGGGTCGTGCAGGGCGGCGAGGGCGCCGTTCCAGGGAGAGGGCTTGCTGTAGCCGCCGGCCTTGAGGCGCCGGCCGGTCATCGCGCGGACCACGATGTCGGCGCCGCCCTGGGTGCGCGGGCGCACCTGCAGGACGTACAGCAGACACTGCGCGACGTCGGCGGTGGGATCCACGACCTCCGCAGGAGCGAGCCGTTCGGCGCGCTTCAGCCACTGGTTCACGTGCGCCGGCAGCGGTCCCGACGCGGCCGCGGCCTTCTGTCGCGGTTGCGCGCCGCGTCGTTCGCCGACCTTGCGGCGACCGGGCTGCTTGCCGTCCTTGCGCGGAGCGCCGTCCTCGTCGGTCTGGGTATTGAGAGCGCGCCACAGCACGGCGGCGACGTGCTTGCAGTTGGAATGCACGGGGCAGGAACACACGCCGTGGATGTGCACGCCGTCGGCCCCCTGTTCCAGCGTGACGTGCACGCGATAGGGTTTGCGTGCGGTGCCGCGCACCGACGCCTCGAAACGATCGCGCTCGCGATCGTGGCGGAGTCCCAGGACCCGGCCGCGGTCGGCATAGCCGCGGCCCCGGTCGATGCACTCCTTGCGCAGTTCCTGCTCGAGCAGGTCGCGCGTCAGAACCAGACCGGACATGGGCAGCGCGCGATGTTCCCGGAGTTGAGTTGCAACATGTAGTTGGGCGTACGCTCACGATGCGTACGCGTCCCGCTCGATCAGGAAATGCATGCGCGTCACGCGGGCCGCCCCGCACATGCTTGCGCGACAAGGCCGCGCAACGCGAAGAGCGCCGCCGGAACGGCGCCTCAGGCTTCGTCTGCGGGCGCACGCCGGGGACTTCTCGCGCTCCCGTGGCCCGCCAGTCGATGGTCTAGCTACTCGACTTCTTCACGGGAACCGGCAACCGGAAACGCTCCGGTCGACATCCCCGACGGGCAAGGCCCTTGCCTGTGACATTTCCGGTGACGGGAGACCGAACACCTCCGACAACCTGTCCGGGATGCCCCGGCCGGAAACATCAAGGGAGGAGTATGGACCCATCCGGGCCGGCCCGACAACCCCCTTCGAGGACCTCGGGTATGCCGATCGGGTCGAACCCGCCGTCGGTAGCGGGCCAGGGCTACCGGCCTGCTGCCGATGCCGGCTCGATCTCGCGGGCGTGCGCGTACAGGGCGCGGGCGGAACCGTGGTTGCCGGCCTGCTCGAGCCGGGCACCGATCTGCTCCGTCGCCATGAGAAAACGCCGGCGCAGCCGTTCCCGCATCGGTGCGGTCCAGGATTCCGCCACGTCGTCGGGCAGGAACGGCCCGCGATAGCGGGCGTGCGCACGGGGGGCAGTGGCCTCGTGCTGGATCGTGCGTTCGAAGGCGAGAGCGTCCACCCAGCACAGCGCCGGATTGAAGCCGATCCTGCCGTCGTCGATGACGATGGCTTCGGTTCGTCCCAGAAGTTTGCGCAGCCGGTGCAGCGCGACGCGGAACGCGTCGCGGGCCACGTCGCCTTCCTGATCCGCCCACAGTGCGTCGATCAGCAGATAGTCCTTCACCTCGCGGCCCCCGAACGCGACGATCGCCTTCAGCAGTGCGAGCACCTTGCGCGGCGCCTTGCGTGCGAAGCCGACCGGCTCGCCTTCCACTTCGAGCGAGAAGCCGCCGAGCGTCGTGATGCGGATCGGCCAGGGCCACGCGTCGCAGCCCGCTGCGGGCGGTTCCAGGGAGAACGCGCGGATGAACGCCCGTACGTGCCCTGCCTCGATGTCGCGTTCGAGCGCTGCCGCCGCGAGCGTAGTGCTCCAGGTGCGGGCCCAGTTGAGCTGGTGGCCGTACTGGTCGAAGTGATCGCGATCATGGGCGAAGATGCGGCGCAGGCGGTCGCACAACGTCGGTTCGTCGCCACTGCGCAGGGCGAACAGGGCCTCGGCGGCGTCCGGTGCCCAGCGCGCCCATTCCATGTTCCGGCGCATCGACCAACCGCGGTGCTCGGCGATGGCGCGGCGCGCTTCCGCTTCGTCGCCGTCTTCGGTCAAGCCCCAGATGCGGCCGTTCAAGGCCATCATGATGTGCGGGATGGAACCGGCCACGTTGAAATGCCGCACCGCGTCGGGTGAATACCGCAGCGACAGCTGGCGATCTTCCGTGAGCATCCCGTGCCAGGAACGCATGTTGACCAGGGAGGCGGCCTCGTAGGGATGCGACGGAATCATGATCTCGGCGAACCGGTCGATCGCGCGGCGACCGGCTTCGATGTCGCGGCGGTCCAAGTAGAGGAAGTAGCCGAGGACGGTGGCGAAGCGCTCGGCGAGGTGCATGCCTTCGTCGTGGGCGATGGCCATGTTCGCCGCCACGGCGCGATCGCCGAGTTCGTGATCGCTCGTGTTGCACGAATACCAGCAGGTCACGGCCCACGCGAAGATGCGGCGGAAGGTGTGCACGCCGGGATCGGTCAGCAGCGGCGTCAGCATGTTGGCGGCGGTGCGACCCAGTTCGAGGTGTCCGGTGAAGCAGCCGTACAGCGTGAGGAACGTGGCGGCGTTGACGCGGAGATTCGCATCGATGCGGGTGGTCAGCAGGGCGTACACCCGATCGGCGCACTGTTCCGTGCGAGGGTGATCCGGCGCGCGATAGGTCGTGGCGATCAGCATCGCGCTCAATGCCCGCAATTCGCTCTCGGTGTCGGGGAAGCGGAATCCGGGCTCGAACATGCGCTCCAGCACCGGGATCCATGGGGAGATCGGGGTGAACTCGATGTACTCGAGGAAATACGCGTCCACCATGCCGGCTGCGCACAGCACCTGGCAGAGTTCGTCGCGACGCTGGCGGGCGATCGCGTGAGCGCGTTCCAGCACCGCGCGCGCCGAGGGCGGGTCGACGCCGATCCGGGCCGTGCCGCTCCAGTACAGCAGCCAGGGATTCTCGGCGACACGGGCTGCGGGCAGCGCTTCGGCCCAGTCGACGACCACCTTCCACCGGCCCTGGCCGATCAGGCCCGGCGCGTCGCGCTGCAACAGCGCCTCGGCGGCTTCGAAGTCGCCGATGCCGACGTACAGCGGCATCGCGGCCTCGGGTTGGCGGGCCGCTTCGAGCAGATTGGCGGCGTGGCGGCTCAGGTCGACGCGCTCCGCATCGCTCAGTTCGGTTTCGGCGCGATGCTGCAGAAAAGCGCGAAACAGGGCATGGAAGGTGTATGCCCGATCGGTGCCCAGGCGGCGGTCGGTGAACAGATGATGCCGGTACAGCCGTTCGAGCAAAGCGACCGCCGCCTCGCCGCCGGTCAGATCGCGGGCCATCGCTTCGCTGGCACTGGGCAGGAAACTCAAGGCCATCAGCAGCCGGCGATCTTCGGCGGGCGCCTGGTCGAACAGTTGTCCTGCGAAATAGGCGAACACCTGAGCGAGCGAGTCCTGGTCACCCACGGACTCCAGTACGTGTCCGCGCCGGAACTGTTCCGCGAGCAACACCAGCCCCGCGGCCCATCCACCGGACCGCGCATGCAGCGATGCCACCGCCTTGTCGTCGAAGCGCAGGGTCCCGCCGCTCAGGATCGCCCCGGCCTCGTCCGGAGTGAGCTTGATGGCTTCCCAATCCACGAGCGCCATCGACCGGTTCGCCGCGAGGCGCGCGTAGCGGTCGGGTGGCGGGTGGCGGCTCACCAGGAACAGATGGATGCCCCGCGGCACTTCGTCGATGGCGCAGAGCAGCACACCATGGAGCGGGCCTTCGTCGCCGGCTTCCTGGAAATTGTCGAGCACCAGGGCGCCGGGCACTTTCACGCGGGCGTACAGGTCGCGGAAGAAGCGGCGCGAGAATCCGTCGAGGTCGCTCAGGTACTCCGGGGTCAGCGGCGGCAGCGGCGGAAACTCCGGGCTGCGTCCGGGCAGCGCCCGTTCGGCGATGCCGAGAAAATGGAAGAACGTGGCTGCGTCGGCATCACCGGCGTCCATCTGGTACCAGATGCCGCCGATCTTGCGACTCTCCAGCCAGCTCGCCACCAGCGTGGTCTTGCCGGCACCCGGCGGTGCCGCGACCAGCGTCACCGGCAGGCGCTGGTGATCGTCGAGGCGCGTGAACAGGCGTTCGCGCGGGACGCTATCGAACAGCCGCGGACGGCTGAGCTTCGCCAGTGTTGGGGCAGGCTTGACCACGGACTCTCCTCCTGGTCGGGGCGATCTTGTGCCGACTGCCGGTGGTTGCAGCAACTGCGCACCGAGCATGGGATGCCCGGAATTACCGATCCGTTACCGATCGCGCAGGGCGACCGGCTACTTCTGGGTATTCTGCGTCGCGAAGGTGATGCGGCCGAAACCGGCCAGCCGGGCCGCTTCCAGCACCCGGATCACCGACTGGTGCGTGGCCTTGGCGTCCGCGCTGATCACCACCATCGGGTCATCGTTGGTGCCGGCAGCGCGCTTCAATTCGGTGGACAGGGCGTCGGGCGAGGAGAAGGTGACCGGGGTCTTGCCGATCACGTAGTTGCCCGTCGCCGTCACCGCGATGTTGATCTGTTCCGGCCGGTCGGCCGCCTTGCCGGCGTCGGCCGTCGGGAGGTTGATCTGCAGCTCCGAGTATTTCGAGTAGGTGGTCGTGACCGCGAGGAAGATCACGATCACCAGCAGGATGTCGATGAACGGGACGAGGTTGATGTCCGGTTCTTCGCGCGGCCGGCCGCGCCGGAAGTCCATCAGGCGGGCTCCGCCATCAGGCCTGCCGTTCCCCGTGCAGCACTTCCACCAGCTTGACCGCCTGCAGTTCCATTTCCACCACCAGGCTGTCCACCTTCGCGCGGAAGTGGCGGTAGAACACCAGGCTCGGCACCGCGACGATGATCCCGAATGCGGCGTTGTACAGCGCGACCGCGATGCCGTGCGCCAGCTGTGAAGGGTTCGCCATGCCGGAAGGGCCCTGGCTCCCGAAGATCTCGATCATGCCGATGATGGTTCCGAGCAGGCCGAGCAGCGGGGCCATGGTGGCGATGGTGCCGAGCGTGGTGAGAAAGCGGTCCAGTTCCTGGGCGGCGGCGCGGCCGGCTTCCTCGATGGATTCCTTCATGACTTCGCGTGGGCTCTTCACGTTGCGCAGCCCGGCAGCGAAGACGCGACCGAGCAGCGAGCTCTGTGTGAGGCGCGAGAGCATCTCGCTGGTGACGCCCCGGGTGCGGACTTCCTGCAGCGTTTCCGACAGCAGTTCGCGCGGCGCCACTACGCTCTTGCGCAGCGACCAGCTGCGCTCGCCGATGATGCCCAGCGCGACGATGGAGGCCGCGATGATCGGCCAGATGGGCCAACCGGCGGCTTCGATGATGGCGAGCACGAACGCGGACCCTCGAGGTTTCAGAAGTGCCGCACTTTAGCTTGCGGGTCTCACCCCCGCAACCGCCGCGCGCCGCGCGCGGCCGTGCGAACCGTTGTCCACAAACTCTGTGGATAACGTTGTGGAGAGATTGTCGATTCGGCGCTTAAGTGGATTCCCGCAAAGGATTTTCCTTGGCGCGCTCACCGATTGAGCAGAAATTTTTCGACTTCGATTCATGCGTTTGCCTATCGCTTCCCCAGGTGACCGAACGACTGTGAAGGCCGTGTTGCAACTGCATGTACCCTGTGGAAAGCCATGTCTGGCGCGGTGTTTCGCGCAGTCCCCAGGGAATCGTCAGTTGCATGCGAATGGCATGCGACTTGCAATGGCGGCGCGCAACGTCAATGGTCCGATAGAATCGCGAGTCATGCCCGAGTTCCCGAATCCACCGACTTCGCCCGTCATCAGCGTGAGCGAAATCAACGCCCGTGCACGGGCGTTGATCGAGAGCGGATTGCCGCTCGCGTGGATCGGCGGCGAGATCTCGAACTTCACGCGGGCCGCGTCGGGGCACTGCTATTTCTCGTTGAAGGACGAGCGTGCACAGGTACGGTGCGTGTTCTTTCGCAATCGTGCGCAACTGCTCGACTGGCAGCCGACCAACGGCGCCCAGGTGGAAGTGCGTGCGACCGCCACGCTGTACGAGGCGCGCGGCGACTTCCAGTTGAACGTCGAGTTTATGCGGCGTGCCGGTCTCGGTGCGCTGTTCGAAGCCTTCGAGCGCTTGAAGCGCAAGCTGGAGGCGGAAGGTCTGTTTGCCTCCGAGCGCAAGCGGCCGCTACCGTCGTTTCCGCGGACCGTGGGCGTCGTCACGTCCACGCGCGCGGCTGCCTTGCGCGACGTGCTCACGACCCTGCGCCGGCGCATGCCGTCGATCCGCGTCATCGTGTATCCGACCCCGGTGCAGGGGGAGGACGCGGCGCGGCAGATCGCGGCGGCTCTCGCCGCGGCTGGACGTCGTGCCGAGGTCGATGTGCTGATCCTGTGCCGCGGCGGCGGCAGCATCGAGGACCTGTGGTCGTTCAACGACGAAATCGTGGCGCGTGCGATCGCCGCGAACCCGATTCCGGTGGTGACGGGAGTCGGCCACGAGACCGATTTCACCATTGCCGACTTCGTGTCCGATGCGCGGGCGCCGACGCCGACCGCGGCGGCCGAACTGGTGAGTCCGGACGGTGCAGCGCTCCTGCGCCGGGTTGCGACGACCGGGTCGGCGCTGCTGAGGGCATCGCAGCGCGGACTGGAGCGCCGGATGCTCGATCTCGACGTGCTGGCGCGGCGGCTCAGGCATCCGGGCGAACGTCTGGCGCAGCAACGGGAGCGCCTCGGACAGCTGCACACGCGGCTGCAGCGCGAGTGGTTGCGCGACACGGACGCACGTCGCCGGCACGCGAACGAACTGGCGCACCGTCTGCTCCGGGCGCGGCCGGACCTGGAGCGCCTGGACGAGCGAGCCCGCGCGGCCGCACGGCGATTGCTGAGGGCGCTGCACGCGCGCGCGGCCGACTGGCGCGCGCTGCTGGCTCAGCGGACGGCAGCGCTGGAGCATCTGAACCCGCAAGCCGTGCTCGAACGCGGCTACGGCATCGTGCGCGATGCTCGAGGTCAGGTGGTTCGCGACGCGACGCGGTTGAGTGCGGGCGATCCGGTGTCGCTCACGCTGGCCCACGGCGAGGCCGACGCCAGGATCGAGGCCGTCCGCAAGCCCTGAAGCGCGGCGCCGCGGCGATTGAATCCTGCCGCGGGTTGAGCGTATCGTCGCCGACTTGGCGGCGGCGCCTGGCGCTGCCGGCGATGCCATCCCAAGACCTACAACCAATCGGAGGCCCCATGAGATTCCTGAACCGCTGCCTGGTCGCACTCGTACTGTCGTTGATCGGCATCACTGCCGCCCATGCGCAATTGTCCGACCGCAAGGCACTGACGCTCGAGGCCGCGATGAAGATCGCCGCCGCCGCCGAAGCCGAGGCCGCCAAGAACAACTGGAACGTGTCGGTCGCGATCGTGGACGAGGGCGGCCACCTCGTGCTGCTGCACAAGCGCGATAACACCCAGTACGGCAGCATCGACGTCTCGATCCAGAAGGCGCAGACGGCTGCCGGCTTCAAGCGCGCCACCAAGGTGTTCGAAGACGCCATCGCCGGCGGCCGCACCGCCATTCTCGGGATCGAGCAGGTCCTGCCGCTGGAGGGCGGCGTGCCGCTGATCTTCAACGGCCAGATCGTCGGTGCGATCGGCGTGTCCGGCGTGACCTCGCAGCAGGACGGCGTGGTGGCGAAGGCGGGTGCGGACGCGTTGTTGGGGATGCAGTAAGGTCGCTTGCCCCCATCCTAGCCTTCCCCCGGCTATTGCCGGGGGAAGGGACGTACACCCCTTCCCCCACCATCGGTGGGGGAAGGCTGGGATGGGGGCAGACGCCGCCCGTGCCCGTCAGAGTCGCCCACCGATGTACGCCGCCACCCGCTCCTCCAGGTCGTCGGCAAGACAATCGAAGCGCTCGACGTCGTGCATCGCCCGTAGCCAGGTGAGCTGACGCTTCGCGAGCTGCCGCGTGGCTGCGACGCCCTTCTCGCGCAAGGTCCCGAGGCCGTAGGCGCCGTCGAGATAGTCCCAGGTCTGGCGGTAGCCCACGCAGCGCATCGAGGGCATCTGCGGATCGAGGGCGTAGGTTTCCTTGAGGCGTCGCAGTTCGCCGATCAGGCCCAGTTCCAGCATTTCCTCGAAACGCGCCGCGATGCGCTCGTGCAGGATCGAGCGGTCGCTCGGCTCCAGCGACACGGCGATCAGCGGGTGAGGTGGCGGCGTGGCGCGACCGGCCGCGATCACCTCCGACATGGGCTTGCCTGCGAGCCAGCAGACTTCCAGCGCGCGCTGGATGCGTTGCGCGTCGTTGGGTTCGAGGCGGGCTGCGGTATCCGGGTCGAGCTTGGCGAGCGTCGCATGCAAGGCGGGCCAGCCCAGGTCGGCAGCCATGGCGTCGATCACCAGACGCGTGTCCGGGTCGGCTGCAGGCAGTGCCGACAGGCCTTCGCGCAGCGCCTTGAAGTACAGCATCGTGCCGCCGGCCAGCAGCGGTATGCGTCCGCGTTCCGCGATCTCGCGGATGAGCTGCCAGGCCTCGTCGGCGAACCGGGCAGCCGAATAGCTCTCGATCGGGTCGATGAGGTCGATCAGGTGATGTGGCACGGCCCGCCGCGTGTCGACATCCGGTTTGGCGGTGCCGATGTCCATGCCGCGATAGACCTGGGCCGAATCGACGCTGACGATCTCGACGTCGAAGCGGCGCGCCAGTTCGAGGGCGACGCGGGTCTTGCCCGAGGCCGTCGGCCCCATCAGCAGGATGGCGGGGAGCTTCAAGGCGATCCGTGACTCGTGACTCGTGACTCGCGACTGGTGGGCCGTGCCGGGTGGGCTCGATGCCGAACCGAGGTGCAGCGCACAGTCGCGGCGGCAGCCGCGACCGACCAGTCACCGGTCACGAGTCACCAGTCACGGAACTCAGCGTCCCCGCAGGAACAACCGATCCAGATCCGCCATGGAGAACTGGTACCAGGTGGGCCGGCCATGGTTGCACTGGTCCGCGCGGTCGGTCTGTTCCATGTCGCGCAGCAGCGCGTTCATTTCCGGAAGCGTGAGCGTCCGGTTGGCGCGCACCGCGCTGTGGCACGCGAGGGTGCCGAGCATGTCGTCGCGGCGGTCGGTGAGCGCGCGGCTCGAACCCACCTCGGCGATCTCGCGCAGGACGTCGCGCGCGAGCGTCGCCGGATCGGCGTCCCGCAGCAGCACGGGGATGGAGCGCACCACGACGCTGGTGGGCGAGAGCACGGCCACTTCGAAGCCGAGTTGGGCCAGCAGCTCGGGGTTCTCGTCGACGGTCGCCACCTCCAGCGTCGTCGCCACCAGCGTGGCCGGGATCAGCAGCTGCTGGGTCGGGATCGCGGCGCTGTCCAGGGCGCGCTTCAGGCGTTCGTACATGATGCGCTCGTGGGCCGCGTGCATGTCCACCACCACGAGGCCGTCGCGGTTCTGCGCGAGCACGTACACGCCGGCGAGCTGACCGATCGCATAGCCCAGCGGCGGTTGATCGGTTGGAGCCGGCGGCGCTTCCGCCAGCGCGACCGGCGATCGGGATGGTGCCTCTGCCGTGCGGCCAAACAGGCGGTCGTAGAACGCGAGCGGCTCGCCGGCCGACAACGGCATCGCGGACTGCGAGGGCATGGCGGCACCGGTCCGCGCGAGCCACGTCGGTGCGGGAGTCGGTGCCGGCGCGGCACCCGGCTGCGTGCGGGCCAGCGCCTTCTCGACCGCATGTCGCACGAACTGGTGCACCGCGCGGCCGTCGCGGAACTTCACCTCGGCCTTGGTCGGATGCACGTTCACGTCGACGGTGTCGGGCGGCACCTCGAGGAAGATCGCGAATGCGGGGTGCCGGTCGCCGTGCAGCACGTCGCGATACGCCTCGCGCACCGCATGGGCGAGCAGCTTGTCGCGCACGAAGCGGCCGTTCACGAAGAAGTACTGGGCGTCGCGCGAAGCCTTCGCGGCCGCGGGCAGGCCGACCGCCCCGTGGATGCGCAGCAGCGTCGACCCGTCGTCGAACGGCACCGACGCCTGTTGGAAACCGTCGCCGAGGATCGCCGCGATTCGGGCATCGAGTGCCCCGGCCTGGAGGCGCCAGGCGGCCCGGCCGTTGTGGGTCAGTGTGAATTCCGTATTCGGACTCGACAGCGCGATGCGGCGGAACGCTTCTTCCGCGTGCGCATACTCCGTCGCCTCGGTTTTCAGGAATTTGCGCCGTGCCGGCGTGTTGAAATAGAGATCGAGCACGTCGATCACGGTGCCGCGGTCGAGCGCCGCGGGTGCGACCTCGGTGAGTTCGCCGCCGCGGGACTCGATGCGCGAGGCATGGCGCGCGTCGGCGCGCCGGCTGGTCAGCGTGAGATTCGCGACCGACGCGATGCTGGCGAGGGCCTCGCCGCGGAAGCCCAGCGTGCAGACGCGCTCGAGGTCGTCGAGGGTCGCGATCTTGCTGGTGGCGTAACGGGCAAGGGCCAGCGGCAACTCTTCGGCATCGATGCCGCCGCCGTCGTCCTGCACGCGAATGCGGCGCGTGCCGCCCGCCTCCAGGGTCACCTCGATGACGCGGGCACCGGCGTCGAGGCTGTTTTCGAGCAGTTCCTTGAGCGCTGCCGCGGGGCGCTCGATCACTTCGCCGGCGGCGATCTGGTTGACGAGCTGATCTGGGAGGATGCGGATGACGGACATCAGGGGGGCGATTATAGGCGGGACCCGCAGGTCCGCCGTCGGAGTTGTGGCGTCGCGTTCGCGGGGTCACCTATAATTCTTATGCGTGCAGGGGATGCAGTACCCCTCTTATCCAGATAGCATCGGCAGGATTCAATACGCGGGCGTGCCTATCGAAGGCGCCCGCATACTCGGAGGTGGTCCAGGCAATGCAGATCGGGATTCCGGCAGAGACGCGGCCGGGCGAGACGCGGGTTGCCGCGACGCCCGAGACGGTCAAGAAGCTCGCGGCCGGCGGGCATCACAAGATACTGGTGCAGGCCGGGGCCGGTGAGCGCAGCTCCATTCCCGATGCGGATTTCGCGGCGGCCGGCGCGACCATCGTCAACTCGGCGGCGGAGGTCTTCGGAGCGGCCGACATCGTGCTGAAGGTACGCGGGCCGGACCCGGCCGAGATCGGCATGCTGCGCAAGGACCAGCTGCTGATCGGACTGTTGGCGCCGCACCAGAAGGAAGGGCTGGAGGCGATCGCGAAGACCGGTGCCACCGCCTTCGCCATGGAATGGCTGCCACGGATCTCGCGCGCGCAGAGCATGGACGTGCTCTCGTCCCAGGCGAACATCGGCGGCTACAAGGCGGTCATCATCGCCGCCAACACCTACGGACGGCTGATGCCGATGATGATGACGGCGGCCGGCACCATCAAGGCGGCACGCGTGGTGATCATGGGTGTGGGCGTCGCGGGCCTGCAGGCCATCGCGACCGCGAAGCGCCTCGGCGCGGTGGTGGAAGCGACCGACGTGCGCCCCGAGACCAAGGAACAGGTGGAGTCCCTCGGAGCCAAGTTCATAGAAGTTCCGCTCACCGACGCCGAGAAGGAACTCGCCAAGGGCCAGGGCGGCTACGCGCGCGAGATGGGCGACGACTACAAGAAGCGCCAGGCGGCGCTGGTGGCCGAGCGCATCAAGCAGGCCGACATCGTCATCACCACGGCGCTCATCCCCGGCCGGCCGGCACCGGTGCTGGTGACCGAGGACATGGTGAAGACCATGCGGCCCGGCTCGGTGATCGTCGACATGGCGGTGGAGCAGGGCGGCAACTGCCCGCTGTCGGAGCTCGACAAGATCGTAGTCAAGCATGGGGTGCACCTCGTCGGCATCGCCAACCTGCCGGCGCTGGTGGCGGCGGACGCGAGCGCGCTGTATGCGCGCAACCTCATCAACTTCCTCGCGCTCATGCTGGATGCCAAAACCGGCGCCTTCAACCTGAACCGCGAAGACGAAGTCGTGGCCGGCACGCTCGCGTGCATCGGCGGCGAACTCGCCCGCAAGTAAAACGCACAGGAGACGCCCCAAGTGGAAGCCGTCAGCCACACCGTCATCAATCTCACCACGTTCGTGCTCGCCATCTACGTGGGCTATCACGTCGTCTGGAATGTCACGCCGGCGCTGCACACGCCGCTCATGTCCGTGACCAACGCGATCTCGGCCATCGTGATCGTCGGCGCCATGCTCGCGGCGGCGCTCACCGTCACCGGTCTGGGCAAGGTCATGGGGGTGATGGCGGTGGCGTTCGCCGCGGTCAACGTCTTCGGCGGCTTCCTCGTCACGCGACGCATGCTCGAGATGTTCAAGAAGAAGGAGCGGAAGCCGGGAGGAGACGCGCGATGAGCATGAACCTCGTCACGCTGCTGTACCTGGTGGCGTCGGTGTTCTTCATCCAGGCGCTCAAGGGACTGTCGCATCCGACCACGTCGCGGCGCGGCAACGCCTTCGGCATGATCGGCATGGCCATCGCCGTGGTGACCACCGCGGCGCTGATCCTCACCGTGAGCGAACAGGGTGCGCAGGGCCTGGGCTACGTGCTGCTCGGTCTGGTGATCGGCGGCGGTGCCGGCGCGATCATGGCGAAGCGCGTCGAGATGACCAAGATGCCCGAACTGGTCGCCTTCATGCACAGCATGATCGGCCTCGCGGCGGTGTTCATCGCCATCGCTGCCGTGGCGGAACCCTATGCGTTCGGCATCACCAGCGAGGCCGGCCAGCCGATTCCCGGCGGCAACCGCCTCGAGCTGTTCCTCGGCGCGGCCATCGGTGCGATCACCTTCAGCGGTTCGGTGATCGCCTTCGGCAAGCTCGCCGGCAAGTACAAGTTCCGTCTGTTCCAGGGCGCGCCCGTCGTGTTCGCCGGCCAGCACGTCATCAATCTGCTGGTAGGCATCGCCATCGTCGGGCTGGGTATCGCCTTCGTGGTCACCGAGAACTGGACCGCCTTCTTCCTGATGCTGGCGCTGTCGTTCGTGGTGGGTGTCCTGATCATCATCCCGATCGGCGGGGCGGATATGCCGGTGGTGGTGTCGATGCTCAACTCGTATTCGGGCTGGGCGGCGGCCGGCATCGGCTTCTCGCTCAACAACCCGATGCTCATCATCGCCGGGTCGCTGGTGGGTTCGTCCGGTGCGATCCTGTCCTACATCATGTGCAAGGCGATGAACCGGTCGTTCTTCAACGTGATCCTGGGCGGGTTCGGCGGCGAGACCTCCGCCGCCGCCGGCGGGTCCGAACAGAAGTCGGTGCGTTCCGGCAGTGCCGACGACGCGGCCTTCGTGATGGGCAACGCCGAGAGCGTCATCATCGTCCCCGGCTACGGTCTGGCCGTCGCCCGGGCGCAACATGCGGTGAAGGAGATGGCCGCCAAGCTGACCGAGAAGGGCGTGCAGGTCCGCTACGCGATCCACCCCGTCGCCGGCCGCATGCCGGGCCACATGAACGTGCTGCTGGCCGAGGCGGAGATTCCGTACGACCAGGTGTTCGAGATGGAGGACATCAACAGCGAGTTCGGCACCACCGACGTCGTGCTGGTGCTGGGAGCCAACGACGTGGTCAACCCGCTCGCGGAGCAGAAGGGCAGCCCCATCTACGGCATGCCGATCCTGGAAGTGCACAAGGCGCGCACGGTGCTCGTGAACAAGCGCTCCATGGCCTCCGGCTACGCCGGCCTGGACAACCCACTCTTCTACATGGACAAGACGATGATGGTGTTCGGCGACGCCAAGAAGGTGATCGAGGACATCGTCAAGGCGATCGAGTAGCGATACCCCGGCGGCGCCCGTACTGGGCGCCCCGGGCCGGGCTGCCTATAATGCGGTAGCCTCGGGGACGGCGGGCCGTCTGCACGGACCAGGATCCGGGTGCCGTTTCGCCCCCCTCAGACAGCGCGCGCATGGACAAGTCCACCATCTATTCGAAGACGGGCAAGGGCCTACTCGAGGTCAAGAACAAGTCGAAAAGCCTGTCGCGGGACCTGTTCAAGCTGCTCAACCTGGTCGACGGCAAGTCGGCTCTCCCCGATCTGCAGGAGAAGCTCGGCCGGGTCTCCGACAAGGACCTCCTGCTGCAGCTGCGCCAGCTCTCCGACCTGGGCTTCATCAAGGAGGTCATCACCTCGCAGCCCCAGGAGTATCCGCCTGCTGCGCCGGCGGCCACGTATGTGGACGATCTCGACTTCACCTCCATGCTGGCGCCGGCCAACAAGCCGGGCTTCTACACCAGCGCCCAGACCGAGCAGAAGGCGCGGGAAGAGGCGGAGCGCAAGGCGGCCGAAGCGAAGTCCGCCCGGGCCCGCGAGGACGCCGAGCGCCAGGCGCGCGAAGAGGCCGAGAAAAGGGCCCGGGAGGAAGCCCAGCGGCGCGTCCAGATCGAGGCGCAGGCCCGCGCCAAGCTCGAGGCCGAGCAGCGGGCCAAGCAGGAGGCCGAGCAGCGTGCCAAGCAGGAGGCCGAGATGCGCCTGCGGCTTGCTGCCGAAGCCAAGGCGCGCATAGATGCCGAGCGGCGTGCCCGTGAGGAAGCCGAGAAGAAGGCGAAGGAAGAGGCCGAGCGCCGCGCGAAGCTCGAGGAGGAGATGAAGCGCCGCCTCGAGGAGGAAAGGAAGCGCCTCGAAGCCGAGAAGAAGCGGCTGGAGGAGGAGGCCCGTCTCGCGCGCATCGAGGCCGAGCGCAAGGCGAAGGAGGAAGCGGAGCGTCGCGCCCGCGAGGAAGAGGAGCGGCGCCGGAAGGAGGAGGAGGACCGCAAGCGCAAGGAAGAGGAAGACCGCCGGCGCCGCGACGAGGAGGAGCGCAAGCACAAGGAAGACGAAGAGCGTCGGCGCAAGGAAGAGGAAGAGCGCAAGCGGCGTGAAGAGGAAGAGCGCAAGCGCCGCGAGGAAGAGGAACGCAAGCGCAAGGAGGAGGAAGAGCGCCAGCGCAAGGAAGAGGAAGAACGGAAGCGGCGTGAGGAAGAGGAACGCCGTCGGCGCGAAGAGGAAGAGCGCAAGCGGCGCGAGGAAGAGGATCGCAAGCGCAAGGAAGAGGAAGAGCGCAAGCGGAAGGAAGAGGAAGAACGGAAGCGGCGCGAGGAAGAGGAACGTCGTCGGCGCGAAGAGGAAGAGCGCAAGCGCCGTGAGGAAGAGGAACGCGAGCGCAGGGAAGAGGAAGAGCGCCGCCGCAAGGAAGAAGAGGAACGCCGGCAGCGCGAGGAGGAGGAGCGTCGTCAGCGCGAAGAGGAAGAGCGCAAGCGGCGCGAGGAGGAGGAGCGCTTGCGCCGTGAAGAAGAGGAGCGCAAGCGCAAGGAGGAAGAAGAACGCCGGCAGCGCGAGGAGGAAGAGCGTCGGCGCAAGGAGGAAGAGGAGCGCCGCCGCGAGGAGGAAGAGGAACGCCTGCAGCGCGAAGAGGAAGAACTGGTCGCGCGCCACGAGTCGATCCGGCGTCAGCGCGAAGCGATCCGCGGCAACGAGGGCGTGGTCGAGCGGGCCGCCGAGGCCGCGCGCGAGGCCGAGGAGAGCCGTCGTCGCGAGGAAGAAGAGGCGCGTCAGCGCGAAGAGGACGAGCGCCGCCGCCGCGAAGACGAGGAACGGCGGCGCGAGGAGGATGAACGGCGCCGCCGGGAAGAGGAGGAACGCCGCCGCCAGGAAGACGAGCGCCGGCGCGAGGAGGAAGAGCGTCGCCGTCGCGAGGAGGAAGAAGACCGTCGCCGCCGCGAGGAAGAGGACGAGCGCAAGCTGCGCGAGCGCGAAGCCGGCATGCGGCCGGTGCGTGACGAGGCGGCGGAGGCACCGCCCGTGATGGATGTCGCGTTCGGCGGTGAGGGTATCGACATCGAGGCCCAGCTGAAGGTGCAGGAAGAGGCGATGCGCAAGGCGCTCGAGGAGCAGGAGCGCCGCCACAAGATGGAAGAGGAAGCGCGCCTTGCGATGGAGGCCGCGGAGCGCGACGCGCGCGAGCGCCAGGAGGCGGAAGCGCGCAGCATCGCCGAGGAGGCGAAGCGGGCGAAGGAGGAGGCCGAGAAGCGCTCCCGCGAGGAGACCGCGCGCAAGGCGAAGGAGGATGCCGAGCGCAAGGCCAGGGAAAAGGAAGAGCGCAAGCAGCGCGAGGAAGAGGCGCGCAAGAAGGCCGACATCGCGCGGCAGGAGGCCGAGCGACGTGCCCGCGAGGAAGCGCTCGCCAAGAGCCGCGCCGACCAGGAGGAGCGCGATCGCCAGAAGGCGGCCCGCAAGGCCCTGCTCGACCAGCGCAAGCGCACGCCGTGGAACCGAGCGAAGCCGTTGGTCATCGGGTTCGGCGTGCTGATCGCAGTGCTGGTCGGCACGCTCCAGTTCATGCCGATGTCGTCGTACATCCCGGCGATCGAAGGGGCCGCGTCACGCCGCATCAAGGAACCGGTGTCGATCGCGCAGCTGCACATGTCGATCCTGCCGAGCCTCGAGTTCAAGCTGGACAACGTGAAGATCGGCCAGCAGCTCGACGTGCAGATCACCACGATCAAGGTCTATCCGGAGCTGGGTTCGCTCTTCAGCGACCAGATCGTGGTGCGGCGCCTGGATGTCGACGGTGTCGCTACCACCGCCGAGGCGCTCGCGCGCGTCGTGTCATGGGCGAAGCACGAAAGCGGCGGTCAGGGGAACATCGACGTGCGGCGCCTCGTCGTGCGCAACGCGAAGATCGCGATGAAGGGCGTGGATGTGCCGCCGGTCGACGTCGAGGTGCTGCTCTCGCACGATGCGGAGTACCGCGGCGGCAGCGTGAAGCTGTCGGATGGCACGCTCAAGGCGGACCTCACGCCGACCGACGCCGGCATCGCCATCGAGGCGAGCGGCAAGTCGTTCAAGCTGCCCATGGGGCCGGCGCTGATCTTCGACGACTTCGTCGCCAAGGGTGTCGCCACCGACAAGGGCATCACGCTCTCGGAGATCGAGGGCCTGCTGTACGGCGGGTCGGTCAAGGGCAGCGCACAGATGACCTGGACGTCCGGCTGGAGTCTCGAGACCGAGTTCGAGACCGGTCACGTGGAGCTCTACCCGTTCATGGAGACGCTCACCAAGGACGCCAAGTCGAGCGGGCAGCTCGACGCGAAGGGCCGGATCGAGATGGCGGGCCCGACCCTGGCCCAGCTCATGGACGCGCCGCAGGCACAGGCCAACTTCACGCTGCGCAAGGGCACTCTGGACGGCGTCGACCTGGTCCGTGCGCTGCAGACTCCGGCGCGCGAGGGTATCCGCGGCGGCAAGAGCCGCTTCGACGAACTCACCGGCACCATGAACGTCGCCGGTGGCCGCTATCAGTACCGCAACCTGCGGCTGCAGTCCGGCCTGCTGGTGGCGAACGGTCAGTTCGACGTGTCGCCCGGGCAGGAAGTGAACGGGCGGGTGCAGGTGGAACTCAAGAGCACCTCGAACCAGTTCCGCGGCAACTTCGCCGTCATCGGCACGTTGAAGGCGATGATGCTGAAGCCCTGATCTTCAAGTCACGGCGCGCAGACGCCGGACGTTCCCGACTCAACCACGAGCGATCTCGACAAGAACCATGCGTATCCCGACTCTGATCCTGTCATCCTTCTGCCTCGTTGCCGCCGTCTTCAACGGTGCGGCGATCGCGGCCAAATCCGATTCCTGCGCCCACTGCCACGGCACCGACGGCAATTCCAGCTCGGGTCTGTATCCGAGTCTCGCCGGCCAGACCAAGGAGTATCTCTACCGCCAGATCATGGCGTTCAAGGAGGGCAAGCGGAAGAACTCGATGATGTCGCCGTCGGTGGGCATCCTGTCCGAACAGGACGTGAAGGATCTCGCCGAGTACTTCTCGGGGCAGAACATGATGCGCTCGGGCAGCTTCAAGCCCGATCTGGCGCTGGTGGAAAAGGGCAAGAAGGTCGTGGAGGAAGCCCAGTGCGCCGCCTGTCATCAACCCGGCTACAAGGGCCTCAATGAATTTCCGCGCATTGCGCGCCAGAAGCACACCTACGTCATCAAGCAGCTCAAGGACTATCGTGACGGGGCGCGCACCAACGACGACGGCGTGATGAGTGCGACGGTGAAGAACCTGACCGACGAGCAGATCGAGGCGGTCGGCCACTACCTCGCGAGCCTTTAGGCGAGCAGTCCTTCAGCCGGCGACGCGCGCGAGATCCTCGCGCGTGTCCACGTCGGCGAGGATGCCGGGGTCGTCCACGTGGACCTCGGTGACATCGGTCGAGTGCGCCTTCAGCACCGACCGGGCTCCGGCATCGCCGCGCAGCTCGGAGAGCTCGGCACCGAAGCGCACCGCGAATCCCACGGGGTGGCCGCGCTGGCCGTCGCGTACCGGGATCGCGATGGCGGCACCCTGGCGCAGCGAACGAGCCACGGCAGCGATGGTCTCGATCCGCAGCGTCGGCATGTCGCCAAGCGCGACGATCCATCCGGCCGCGTAGGGGTTGGCGCGCACGCCGCAACTCAGGCTGCGTCCCATCCCTTCGGCCGCATCGTCGCACTCGATCACCCGTGCCCCTTCGGCCCGCAACAGGGCAATCACGGCGGCATCGCCGGCACGTACCACGGCGCAACTCTGCGGCACCGCGGCCTTGAGGTGGCGCCAGGCCGTCACGACCAGCGGCACGCCCGATGCCGGCAGCGGGTGCGCGAGCTTGCCGCCGCCGAAGCGGCTGCCGCTGCCTGCCGCGAGCAGGATGCCGCAGAGATGCGAAGGCTCAGGCATCAGTTGGGTCTTGCGCAGGTGCGGTGGAGTGCCGCGAACGGGTCGTCGGTCGCCGGCTCACGGTTACCGCGCGCTCAGTTGCGCGCCGCGAGGCGCGGGGGACGTGGTGTCGCCTTGGGGCAATGCTTGGTGGTGGCGCCGGAAGGCTTGGTCTTCTTCTCGACACACGCGACCGGTACCGGAGCAGCTTCCGGTTGTCGGCGCGGAGCCGACGCCTTGACCGGTTTGGCAGGCGCTGCGGCCGCCTTGGGCGGGGGCGGGGCGGCCCTGGATTCGGGCGCTGCTGCTGCGGCCGTACGGACCGGAGGAGGGGCGGTCGCTGCAATGCGGCCGCGAGCGACCGGCGGGTTCTTCGCAAGATAGTGCTTGATGCCGGAGAGCAGGGCACCGACCAGTTCGTTCTGGTAGTCCTCGTCCTTGAGCCGCTGCTCCTCTTCCGGATTGCTGATGAAGGCGGTCTCGACCAGGATGGAAGGGATGTCGGGGGCCTTCAGTACCGCGAAGCCCGCCTGTTCCACCCGCGGTTTGTGCAGCGTGTTGACGGTGCCGAGCTGGTCGAGCACCGAGCGGCCGAGCTTCAGACTGTCGTTGATGGTGGCGGTCTGCGAGAGATCGAGCAGCACCTGCTTCAAGAACGGATCGGCCACGTCGATGTTCACGCCGCCGATCAGGTCGGCCTCGTTTTCGCGCTTGGCGAGCCAGCGTGCCGCCGCCGACGTGGCGCCGCGCTCCGACAGTGCGAACACCGACGAGCCGCGCGCGTGCGGCTTGATGAACGCGTCGGCGTGGATGGAGATGAACAGGTCCGCCTCCGCTGCGCGTGCCTTGATGACGCGGTTCTGGAGCGGGATGAAGTAGTCACCGTCGCGCGTGAGCGCGGCGCGCATGTTCGGTTCCTGGTCGACCGCGGCCTTCAGCTTTCGGGCGATCGCGAGCGTCACGTGTTTTTCCCACGTGCCGTCGCGTCCCTTCGCACCCGGATCTTCGCCGCCGTGGCCGGCATCGATGACGATCACCAGTTCACGTCCGCCCTTGAGGTCGGGCACCGGCGCGGGTTTGGCTGCAGCCTTGGGCGGGGTTTCGGTGGGCTGCTTCTCGGAAGCCTGCGGTGGCAAAGCCGGTGCAGGCTCGGGCTCGGCGGCGCCCGGCGACGCGGTCTCGGTCGGCGGGCTTGTCTGGGCTGCCGCCTTCTCCCGTTCGACGTGGCGCAGCAGTGCCATGACCGGATCGACCGGTTCGGTCGGATAGAAATCGAGCACGAGCCGGTGGCCATAGTCGCCCACCGGCTTCAGCAGGAAGGCCTGGGGTTCAACCGAGACCTTGAGGTCGAACACGAGCCGCACCGTGCCCGGCTTCATGCGGCCGATGCGCACCGAGCGCAGGTACGGGTCGTCCGGCGAGATGCGGGCCGGCAAAGCGTCGAGCACCGTGCCGATCTCCGCGTCCTCGAGGTCGAGCACGAGGCGCTCGGGCTCGCGGATGGTGAAGAGCTTGTAGCCGATGGCGGCCGGCGATTCGAGCGTGAGGCGCGTGTAGTCGGGGCCGGGCCACACGCGCACCGCGGACAGCGGTCCGCCGAAGACGAGGGCCGGCGGTAGAACCAGCGCGGCCGCCAGCGCACCGCCGGTCACCCAGCGGCGCAGCCGCTTCAATCGTTCATGAGTCCCTGCAGGCAACGTTCGCCCTTCTCCGTATGCGCTTCCAGCCGTACCGTTCTGCCGCCCTCGGGTACCACGCCGAGGCTGATGTCGAGATCCGGGGCCGGCAATTCGGGGCCTGCTTTCTCGGGCCACTCCACCAGGCACACGTTGCTGCCGTCGAAGTGTTCGCGAAAGCCAGCATCCAGCCAGGCTTTGGGATCGTCGAATCTATAAAAATCAAAGTGGTACAAGGATAAACTAGAAAGCTTGTAAAGTTCAACCAGGGTGAAGGTCGGACTCTTCACCCGGCCGCGGTATCCCAGGGCCCGCAGGAGACCGCGCGCGAAGGTGGTCTTGCCTGCGCCGAGGTCGCCGTGCAGATGGAGGACGAGACCGGGCTCGAGTTCCGCAGCGATGCGTGCAGCCAGCGCCAGCGTGGCGGTTTCGTCGGGGAGATGGCGGATCTCGGCGCTCATTTCGCGGCGCCCGAGTGCGCGGGAATTGCGATGTCGAGGAACATCCCCAAGGTCGCAAGCGTGTCGTCGCGGCGCCAGGCGAGCCCGATCTCGGTCAGGGGACTGCGCTCGACCGGCGCTTTGTAGACCACGCCGGTCCGCCCCAGGTGGCGCAGGGAGGCGGGAATCAGCGCGACGCCGATCTCGGCCGACACCAGGCTCACGATCGTCTGCATCTGTACCGCTTCCTGCTCGATGTGCGGGCTGAAGCCCGCGCTGCTGCAGTAGCTCACCACGGCATCGTACAAGCTCGGCGCATTCGGTCGCGGAAACAGAATGAAGGGTGACTCGGACAGGGCCGCGAGCCGGAGCTTGCCCTTCGCGCGAGCGAGCGGGTGCCGCGCCGGCAGCGCGGCCACCAGCGTCTCGCGATGAACAGTGCGGTAAGTGAGGCGTGGATCCTCCACCGGCGGCAGCACGAACCCCACGTCGATCCGACCGTCCACTAGGTCTGCCAGCTGCCGGTCGGTGGTGGATTCGTACAGCGTGAGCCGCACCGCCGGCGCCCGCTGCCGGAATTCGCGCAACAGCGGTGGCAAGACGTTGTAGTCGGCGGTGCTCACGAAGCCGATGGCGAGGTCACCGACCTCGCCGCGGCTCGCGCGGCGAGCGAGCAGGGCGGCACTCTCCGTGCGCGCGAGAATCTGGCGGGCCTCGCCCAGGAAGGCGGCGCCGGCCTGCGTCAGCGCGACGCGGCGCTGGGTCCGTTCGAACAACTGGACCCCGAGGTTCTCCTCCAGGGCGCGGATCTGCATCGACAGCGGTGGCTGCGAGATGTGCAGACGCTGCGCCGCGCGGCCGAAGTGCAGTTCTTCGGCGACCGCCACGAAATAGCGCAGATGGCGCAGTTCGATATTCATAGCCGTGCAGTATCAATCCGACCCAGACAATATATTAGACGCGAGTCGCGGCTTTCCGCGAAACTCTCGGCAAAATTGCGATGGACCGCACGGGGCGAACCGCTCGCCGCGGTGCGCCACCACTCGCGACCGTCAAGCATTCCTACCTCAGGAGGATTCCCCCATGGCCGATAACTGGCGTTCCAAACTCATCACGGCCGGCGTTGCCCGCTCCCCCAATCGCGCGATGCTGCGCGCCGTCGGCTTCGGCGACGGCGACTTTGAAAAGCCGATCATCGGGGTGGCCAACGGCCATTCCAACATGAACCCCTGCAACGCGGGGATCCAGCCGCTGGTCGATCGCGCCATGCAGGCGATCGACGCGGCCGGTGGTAAGCCGCAGGTCTTCGGTGTGCCGACCGTGACCGATGGCATCGGCATGGGCACCGAAGGCATGAAATACTCGTTGGTATCGCGCGAGGTGATCGCGGATGCGATCGAGACCGCGGTCAACGGCCAGATGATGGATGGGGTGCTGGTGATCGGCGCCTGCGACAAGAACATGCCCGGCGGCATGATGGCCATCGCGCGCATGAACGTGCCCGCGATCTACGTGTACGGAGGCACCATCAAGCCGGGGAAGTGGAAGGGCCGCGACCTCACCATCGCCAGCGCGTTCGAGGCGGTGGGTGCCTATACGGCCGGCAAGATGTCGAAGGAGGACTTCGAAGGCGTCGAGCGCAACGCCTGTCCGACCGTGGGCGCGTGCGGCGGCATGTTCACCGCCAACACGATGTCCTCGTCGTTCGAGGCGCTGGGCATGAGCCTGCTCGGTTCGTCGCAGATCGCCTCGCCGGATCCGGAGAAGGCCGATTCCAGCGCGGAATCGGCGAAGGTGCTCGTCAACGCAGTGCGGAAGAACATCCGCCCGCGCGACATCATCACCCGCAAGTCCATCGAGAACGTGGTGTCGCTGGTGATGGCCACCGGCGGATCCACCAACGCGGTGCTGCACTACCTCGCCATCGCTTCGGCCGCAGACGTCGAATGGTCCATCGACGACTTCGAACGCATTCGCCTGAAGACGCCGGTGATCTGCGACCTGAAGCCGTCAGGCAAGTATGTCGCCACCGATTTCCACAAGGCAGGAGGCGTGCCGGTGGTGCTCAAGATGCTGCTCGACCACGGCTTGCTGCACGGCGACTGCATGACGATCACCGGTCGCACCATCGGCGAAGAACTGGAGGCACTCAATCCGGTCCGCCGCACCGACCAGGACGTCATCCACGCGTGGGACGACCCGCTGTACGAGCAGGGGCACCTCGCGATCCTCAAGGGCAACCTCGCGCCGGAGGGCTGTGTGGCCAAGATCACGGGCCTCAAGAGTCCGGTGATCACCGGCCCGGCCCGCGTGTTCGATTCCGAAGCGGAGACGATGGAAGCGATCATCGGCGGCAAGGTCAAGGCGGGCGACGTGGTGGTGATCCGCTACGAAGGGCCCAAGGGTGGACCGGGCATGCAGGAGATGCTCTCGCCCACCTCCGCCCTGGTCGGCGCGGGGCTCGGAGAATCGGTCGGCCTGCTCACCGATGGGCGCTTCTCCGGCGCGTCATGGGGCATGGTGGTAGGTCACGTGGCGCCCGAAGCGTTCGTGGGTGGTCCCATCGCGCTGGTGAAGGAAGGCGACACGATCACCATCGACGCCCACAAGCAGCTGATCCAGATGCACGTGTCCGACGAGGAACTCGCGAAGCGGCGTGCGGCATGGAAGCAGCCGGCACCGCGCTACACCCGTGGCCTGATGGCGAAATACGTGAAGCTCGTCTCCACAGCCTCCAAGGGGGCGGTGACCGACAAGTCGTAGGAAGCAGGGGGCCGGGGTTGCGACGACCCCGGCCCGATCTTGAAGAACCTCCCTCTCCCTCTGCTGGCCGTTCTAGCGGCCTGCCTTTCCAGCACTCTCGGCGGCTCCGCCATCGTGGCCACGCGCTTCGTCGTGCCCGAGGCGGGAGTGCTGCCCACGATCCTGCTGCGCTTCGCGGGCGCCAGCGTGCTGATGCTGGCGTTCACGCTGCCGCGCATGCCGGTCAAGGTGGCAACGCGCGATGCGCCCATGGTGGTCGGCTTGGGACTGGTGCAGTTCGCGGTGTTTCCATGGTTCTTCACCATGAGCCTCGCGCACATTCCGGCCGCGCGCGCGGCGCTGGTGCTGTCGACGCAGCCGCTGTTCACGCTCGCCTTCGCTGCGCTGGTGGGCCGGGAGCGCCTTACCGCGACCAAGGTGGCCGGCGGCGTACTGGCGCTGGCGGCCGTCGGATTCGCACTGGGGGATCGCATCGTCGGCGCCAACGCCGAGACGTGGAAGGGTGATCTCTACATGGTCGGTGCCGTGCTGTCGGGGTCGATCTACAACGTCGCGTCGAGCTACGCGCTGCGCAAATACCGCGCGATGGTGGTGGCGTCGGTGATGATCCCTGCCGGGGCAGTGGCCATCGCCCTCGTGGTAATCATCCACGGGGACTGGGATGCGTTCACGCACATCAGCCTGCCGGGCTGGATCGCGGTGCTCTATCTCACCTGTTTCGGCGGTGCGGTGACCTTCTTCCTGTGGATCTGGGCACTCGAACACACGGCGCCCTCGCGGGTCGCGCTTGCGGTCACGTTGAATCCGGTCTCCGCGGCCATCCTGGGCGCGTTCGTATTGAGCGAACCGGTGACCTGGCGCTTGCTGGTCGGATTGACCGGAGTGGTGGGGTCGCTCGTGCTGGTGAACTGGTCGGTACTGCGACGAGCGATCAGTGCGCGGCCTGACCGGCCTGGATCCGCCTGAGCGTCGCCGACGGCAACTCGCCGAACATCGCCGCATAGGCCTGCGCCATGCGCGGCAGGTGCCAGAAGCCCCAGCGCGCGGCAACCGCCTGCACGGTCGTCGAGACCTCGGCAGCTTTGAGGTCGCGCCGTACGCCGTCCAGCCGCACTGCGCGCACGTAGGCCACCGGGTTGACGCCGAAGGCGCGCTCGAATGCGTACTGCAGGGAGCGCCGCGAACAGCCGACGGCGCGGCACAGGTCGGTCACGGTGAAGGGCTCGTCCACATGGGCGACGATGTACTCGCGGGCGCGCCGCGCGATGGCCGGGGCACGGCTTGCATCGCGTACCGGCTGGTTGGCCTGCGGGCCCTCCAGGGCGAAGCGCAGCGCTTCGAGCAAGCTGTGGCGCAGGTGGCGATGAGTTGCGGCACTGTCGAAGCGGTCGGGCTGGACTTCCGCCATGCGGATCGAGTCGAGGAGCAGATCGAGGAGCGGCCGGCGCCGCATCTCTTGGAGGGTGGCGACGGAACGACCGGCGAAGGGCACGTCGACACGGACACCTGCCTGCGCGTCGAAGAAATCGCCGATCGCGCTCTCGGGGATGGTGAAGCCGACGCATTCCGCCCGGCGTGGTGTGCGCAGCTCGAAAGCGCGCCCCGGTTCGAAACAGATCAGCGTGCTCGCCTCGACGCTGGTGCCGTCCCAGTACGCCGGTGCAGACAGCTCGGTGGCGGTGGCGAACGTCCAGTACCCTGGCTGCGCCACGCCGGACTGGTGCACGCACTGTCCGATGCGCTCGCGGAAGACGTCGATGCCGTCGAAGGCGATCGACTGCCAGCGCCCGTCGAATCGGCCCGCGGTCAGCTGCTGATAGCGCTGGTCAAGCGTGGCCAGCAGGCCGGCCTGTTCGTCGGCGTCCGACAGGCGCCAGGCGGAAACGCGCGGATACATGAACGTTTGTCCCCCCTTGCTCTCTTCGTACGCTGCCCCCAGGGGGCTTAGCGCCCTTCGGGCAACCTTGCCGGCGCCAGGGAAACCGGTTCGGCGATGGCAAACAAGACGGCGCGCTCCGACAGGCTGGATGCGATGCAGTCTAGCCTTGCTGCCGCAGCGCCACAATGCAGCTGCACCGGCGTGCCAAAAGCGGATAACCCCGGCAGCGTTCGCGGGCGTAAGGTTTCCGGGCGCGGCGCTCCAGTGCCGCAGCCGCTGGCCGGGGCGCGGAATTGCCGGCCGCCATTCACGGGAGAACACCCATGGCCACGACCCAGGAAACCGAGACCACCGTCCTCGGTGCCTGTCCGCACGATTGCCCCGATACCTGTTCGATGCTGGTCAAGGTGAAGGACGGGCGAGTGACCGGCGTCCAAGGCAATCCGGACCATCCGTTCACGCGCGGGCGCCTCTGTGCCAAGACCAACCACTACGAGGAGCGTGTCTACCACCCGGAACGGTTGCTCTACCCCATGCGCCGTTCCGGACCGAAGGGTTCCGGCCAGTTCACCCGCATCGGCTGGCAGGAAGCTCTCGACACCATCGCCGGGCGCTGGAAATCCATCATCGGTGAAAGCGGTCCGCAGGCGATCCTGCCGTACAGCTATCTCGGCCACGAAGGTCTCCTCAACGGCCTGACGGTGGGCGATCCGTTCTTCAACAAGCTCGGCGCCACCGTCTCGGAGCGCACCTTCTGCGATTCGGGCGCCTGTACGGCCTACATCATGACGGTCGGTCCGACCCCGGGCATGGACCCCGAGAGCCTCGCGCATTCGAGGTTCATCCTGCTCTGGGCCTGCAATATGCTGAGCACGAATGCTCACCTGTGGCCATTCGTCGCGGAGGCGCAGCGCAACGGCGCGAAGGTGGTGGTGATCGATCCGTTCCGCACGCGCTCGGCGCAGCTCGCCGACCAGCACATCCGCATCCGCCCGGGTACCGACACCGCGCTCGCTCTGGCCCTGATGCACGTGATCATCCGTGACGGCCTCGTGGATCGCACGTATGTGGCGGACCACACCGTCGGCTTCGAGGAACTGGTCGACCACGTGAAGCCCAACACGCCCGCGTGGGCGGAAGCGCATACCGGCGTACCGGCCGCGGTGATCGAGGTACTCGCCAAGGAGTATGCGCAGAGCCAGCCCTCGGCCATCCGCATCGGCGTGGGTATCGAACGTTCCGCCGGCGGCGGCCAGCTGGTGCGGGCGCTCTCCTGCCTGCCGGCCCTCGTGGGTGCGTGGCGCAAACCCGGCGGCGGCATCCTGCAATTGCCGTTGTGGGCGTTCCCGATGAACTGGCCGGGACTGCAGCGTGCCGATCTGCTGCCGCCGGGTACGCGCGTGCTGAATCAGTGGGAACTCGGCCGGGCTCTCACCGGTGCGCTCGCGCTCGACCCGCCGATCCGATCGCTCTTCGTCTACAACAGCAATCCGCTGATCGTGGCGCCGGACCAGGCGCGCATGCGCGCCGGGCTCGCGCGCGAAGATCTCTTCACGGTCGTGAGCGAACATTTCGTGACCGACACGGCGCGCCATGCCGACATCCTGCTGCCCGCGGCCACCCAGGTGGAGCAGGACGATCTCATGTTCTCGTGGGGTCACCTCTACCTCACGCTCAACCGCAAGGCGATCGAGCCCGAGGGTGAGGCCGTCAGCAATGCGGAATTGTTCCGCCGGCTAGCGCGCGCAATGAGTTTCGACGATCCGTTCTTCTTCCGCGACGACGAACAGATGATGCGCGAGTCCATGGACTGGGCGAATCCGGCGCTTGCCGGCATCACGCTCGAATCGCTCGCCACCAAGGGCTATGCGCGACTCAACCTGCCGCCGGCGGACCAGTTCGCGCCGCACGCCAATGGCGGCTTTCCCACGCCCTCGGGCAAGGTCGAACTGAAATCCTCGATCGCCGCCGGCGGCAACTTCGTGCTGCCGGTGTTCCGCCAGGGCTCGAACGAGTTCCAGGACGGTTCACCCGCAGCGCTGCTGCCCACCTGGATTCCGCCGCGTGAGGCGCCGAAGTCGAACCCGACGCTGGCGCAGCGCTATCCGTTGTCGATGCTGTCGCCAAAGAGTCACAGCTTCCTCAACTCGGAGTACGCCAACCTCGCGCGTCAGGTGGAACGCGAAGGACCGCAGCACGTGCTGGTCAATCCCGCCGATGCCGCATCCCGCCGCATTACGGAAGGCATGCCGGTGATGGTGGAAAATGCTCGCGGGGCGTTCCGTGCGGTCGCCAGGATCACCGAGGACATCATGCCGGGTGTGGTGCTCGCTCCCCTCGGGTACTGGGCGTATCGCTCGGCCGGCGAGGCGACGCCGGCTGCGCTCAATCCGACCGCCTATGCCGATCTCGGGCGCGCGCCGACGTTCTCGGACAACCTGGTCGAGTTGCGGGCCGCGCCATGACCCACGTCGTCACCGCGAACTGCACCGGTTGTCGTTTCACTGAATGCGTGACCGTGTGTCCGGTGGAATGTTTCCACGGCGACGCCGAGCGCCTCTACATCGACCCCGGGCTGTGCATCGATTGCGGCGCGTGCATTCCGCTGTGCCCGGTGAAGGCGATCTACGACCAGGTCGATGTGCCGGCGGCCGAGCGCGAGTGGATCGCCATCAATGCGGCGCGCGCAGCGCCGCTGCCGGTGATGCGAGCCAGGCAGGCGTCGTTGCCGGGCGCCGAGGCTCGACGCTCGGCCCTTGGGTTCGCGGGCTGAGGTGACGACCCCCGCGACAAGCCTGCGGCCTTTCCCCCTGAGGGGGCCAGCCCTCTTGGGGCGGCCAGGCGAGGGCTGAGTCGAATGTCAGGGGGCGTGCCAGTACAGATCGCCATCGTCGGCAGCGGACCTGCGGGGTTCTACACCGCGGAGGCGCTGCTGCGCGCCGGACTCGATTGCCACATCGGTTTGTACGAACGGCTCCCTGCGCCCTATGGGCTGGTGCGCTACGGTGTCGCGCCGGATCACCCGAAACTGAAGTCGGTCACGGCGGTCTTCGATCGCATCGCTGCCGATCCGCGTATCCGCTATTGCGGCGGCGTCGAAGTCGGACGCGACGTGACACTGGCCGAACTCAAGGCGAATCACCACGCGGTGATCCTGGCGTGCGGTTCTCCCGTCGGACGCCAACTTGGCGTGGCAGGCGAGTGCCTCGATGGCGTGATGTCGTCGGCGACGTTCGTGGGTTGGTACAACGCTCACCCGGACGAGGCTGCGGTGCTGCCCCAGCTCGACCATCCAGCCGCCGCTGTCGTCGGTATGGGTAATGTGGCGATGGATGTCTGCCGCCTGCTGTGCATGAATGCGCGCGCTTTGGCAGGTCACGATGCTGCGCCGGCCGCCTTGATGGCCCTGGCGGCTAGTCGCGTGCGCGAGGTGCACCTCATTGCTCGCGGCGCTCCGGGTACCGCGAAATGCACGGTGAAGGAACTGCGCGAGCTCGGCACGCTGCCGGGTCTGGCGGTGCGATTCGTGCAGGGTGCGGCCATGCTCGATTCCAACGAGCCCGCGGCACTCATGGCCGAATGGCGGGCGCTCGCGGCGCGACCCGACCCGCCGCAGCTTGAACGGGTACTGCACGTGCATTTTCTCTCGGCGCCCGTTGCATTCGAAGGCGATGGGCGACTCGCAGCCCTGCGGCTGCGGGATTCTTCGGCTGCCTCACCGAGGGAGCGCACGATTCAGTGCGGACTCGCGGTGACCTGCATCGGCTATCTCGGGCGGCCGCCGGCCGGTACGCCGTTCGACGACTGCAGCGGTGTGGTCCCGAACGCTGCAGGGCGCGTGCGCGACGCTCCTGGTGGACCGAAGGATGGGCTCTATGTCGTCGGCTGGCTCAAGCGCGGTCCCACCGGGGTCATCGGCACCAATCGGGCCGACGCCATCGAGACCGCGGCATGCGTCGTCGAGGATCTCGCCGGGTCTGCGGTCGTCCCGCGCGACGGGACTCGCGCCATTGAAACCCTGTTGCGCGAGCGCGCCGTCAGGCCGATCGATTTCCCCGGCTGGCAGCGCCTCGACCGCTGGGAACGGGAGCGCGGACGGGAGCGCGGCGCAGCCCGGGTGAAGATATCAGGACTGGGCGAGGCCCATGCCGTCCTGGCTGCGGAACTGTCGGCGCCGGCCTGATTTCACCAGGCGTGCCAGTACGGCCATCCGCCGTAGTAGGGGCGATACGGATAGCCCCACCCGTAACCCCAGTACATGCTCTGGTAGCGTAGGCGGGTGTCCATCTCCACGCTTGCCACGTAGGTGCGCTGGATGAAGTCGAGCACGGAGTCGTCGACGCCTTCCTCGCGCAACTTCGCGAACTGCGAACCCGAGACCTCGAAGACGCTGCGCGAGTCCTTCAGCTGATTGATGATGTCGGCTGGCGGCGTCCCGGCCTTCGACTGCTGGATGACCTGCTCCAGCGTCATGGGTATGCGCTTCGCCGTGGTGGCGCAGCCGGCGAGAGCGATGGCCGCCAACAGCGCCAGCCCGGTGGCGCTACGGCGTGTCAGGGAATTCGCGAACATGGTCCGGACCTCGTCTCAACAGATATGCGCCCGCTGCCGCGTAGCCCGCCAGCAGCAGATGCAGGAACAGCGGGGCCGAGTAGGCGCCATCGCCTGCGATTGTACGAATTGCCGCGATGAGCGCTTCGGCGGCCAGGAAGACTACGCTCGCCAGGAGCCACAGCGGCTGGATCGGGTGTGCCGCCGCGGTGCGGCTGCTGCCGCCCATCCGCAAGGCGAGCCGCGCCATCGGTGCGGACATGACTGGCAGCAGCAAGGCCACCAGGGCGAAGGGCGCGTAAATGGCCGCCATCAGGCCCGAACTGGTCCTGTCACCCGCGATCCCTGCCGCACCCCCCCAGAAGAACGCCACCGCGGCCGCCGCCACCAGCGTCGTGACCGTCAGCACGGCTGCAGTGAGCATGACCAGGATCAAGGTGGGCTTCATCGCTCGATGGAAAGATGCCGGTTAGACGCAGTTCCGTGCGACTCGGTTCAGACCGCCGCGGCGGACGCGCTGCGCATCTGCAAAATTCCGAGCCATTCCAGGAGGATAGCCATGTCGAAGTCCGTCTGCTCGCGGGTCGCCGCCGTTGCCTTGCTGGCCCTCGCACTCCCCGCTGCGGCCGCCGATCGCGATCGCGGTCGGTCGCTGCACGACAACCACTGCGTGCTGTGCCACACGACCTCTGTGTACACCCGCGAAGACCGGCTCGCCAACACCTATCTCGAGGTCCGGCAGCAGGTGCAGCGCTGGCAGGAGAACACCAGGCTGCGTTGGTCGCCGACCGACATCGACAACGTCACCGAGTACATCGCCGACAAGTACTACAAGCTGCCGCAGTGACAATTCAGGCCGGCTCGTCCGGATCGATCTGCCGCTCGAGCCAGGCGATCTGGTCCTTCAGCAGCAGCTTGCGCTTCTTGAGTCGCCGCACGCGCAACTCGTCGTGACCGGGGTCGTTGGTCACGCGGGCGATCACGTCGTCCAGGTCGCTGTGCTCCAGCTTGAGCTCCGCGAGGCGGTGCAGCATCGCGGCCTTCGGCATCGTCTCGTCGCTCATGGCCGCTGCTTCGACAGCATGCTGCTGCCCAGTACCACGTCGAAACGCGCCGCCAGTTCGCTGCCGGCGTTCGGCGAGGGTTCGAGTGCGACGATCAGTGCGTCGCGCAGCCGGCGATCGGTGACGCGGCGCAGGAGGAAATCGCCGGCGTTCTCGGGCGCTCCTGCCAGGTACATCTGGGTGTAGAACGGGCCGAAGCCGCGACCGGTCAGTGCGAAATGGATGTGCGGCGCGCGCCCAGGATAGGCGACCGGCTTCACGGTGCGGAAGCGATAGCTGCCGTCGGCGTCGCTCGCGGTTTCGCCGTAGCCCTGGAAGTTCGGATCCACCGGCTTATCGCTGTCGTCGTCCGGATGGTGATAGCGGCCGTAGCCGTTCACCTGCCAGATCTCGATCCTCACGCCTGCGACCGGTTTGCCGTCGGTGTCGAGAACGCGGCCCGCCACGTCCGTGATGGTACCGTGGGCCTTGCCGCTGCGGCCGGCGATGCTGACGAGATCGTTGTCGCGCTCGAGCGGCAGGGTCACGGGATAGAACGGTCCCTGCATCTGCGCCGGCGTGGCGACGAGCTCCGCCAGCGCGTAGCGCACCCCCGCGAGCTGTGCGATCGCGAATGCGCCCGCGATGCGTCGTCGAGTGATGGAGACGGCCGCCATTCCGTTGCGCCCGCTCAATAGCGGTTGTACCGCTCCAGCGCCTTCAGCATCGACTTCGTCTCCTCGATGATGGGCACCATCTTCGTTTCCTTGTCGGCGTAGGTCTTGAGCAGTGCGACCACCTGCGCGGCTGCCTGCTGCGGTACGACCACGGCGCCGTCCGCGTCGGCGACGATGTAGTCGCCGGGGTGCACCATGACACCGCCGCACTGCACGGGGATCTGCTTGTCGACGCTGATCATGCGGCCCACCGACGTGGCCGGGCTGACCCGGCGCGACCACACCGGCAGTCCGATCTGGCGGATCTCGGTGATGTCGCGCACCGCGCCGTCGATGACGACGCCCTCGAGGCCGCGCACCTTGGCCGTGGTCGCCATCAGGTTGCCCATGGCCGCGATCTCGAGCCCGTCCTGCATCACGTACACGAGGATGCTGCCGGGTTCCGCATGGTCGAGAATCTCGAGCAGATGGTTCTGGTACTTGCGAGGATCGTTGCGCAGCACCGGGCGCATCAGCGCAGTGGCGGCACGGCCGACGATCTTGGTGTCGAAGATCGGCTTCATGTCGGACGACATCCAGCCGCGCGCACCGGTCGCCTCGTCCACGGCATCGGCGACGTTGCCGGTGCTGTTGATCGGGTCGCGCAGCGCGGCGAGAATCTCCTCATGGGTCACGGGCGCGACGTCCGCCGCGGCGGCGACACCCATCGTGGCGGCCATGCCGATGGCCGCGAGCATCCTGCTCACTCGAAACATCCGGTCCCCTCATCCCTGCCGACAGTGAGGAAATCATACGCCCCTTCGGCGCCATGCCGGATGCAGCCCAGTCCATGAACGACAGTGCTGCGCCCTTCCGGGGCATCTATCCGATGCTGTACGCGTGCTTCGGTCGCGAGGGCAAGCTCGAGCGCGAACTCATGCGTGCGCAGGTGCGTGCAGCGGTTTCCGGTGGTGCCCACGGCGTGGCCGTGCTCGGGCTCGCGACCGAAGTGAACAAGCTCTCGGCGGAAGAGCGCCACACGCTGGTCGAATGGGTCGCTGAGGATCTCGGCGGGCGCCTGCCGCTCGCCGTCACCGTGGCGCCGGGCAGCGTCGCGGACCAGGTTGCGGCGGCCCGGTTCGCCCGCTCGTGCGGCGCGGCCTGGGTGATCCTGCAGCCGCCGCCGGAGCGGGGCGAGCCCGAGGCCTTCTATCGCCGCCATTTCGGATCCGTGATGGACGTGCTGGATTTTCCGGCGGCGATCCAGAACGCGCCCGAGTACACCGGGGTCGGTATTCCGGCCGAAGGCATCGCCGAACTCGCGCGCGAACACGCCAACTTCACCGTGCTGAAGGGCGAAGGACCGGTCATCCAGATCCGCCGCGTCATCGAGGAGACGGGCGGCCGGCTCGCCGTGTTCAACGGCCGCAACGGCCAGGAACTGCCCGACAATCTGCGCGCGGGTTGCGCCGGCATGATCCCCGCAACCGACACGTTCGACTGGCAGGTGCGTATCTTCGAGGCGATGCGGGCCGGCAACGAAGCGGCGGCGGAAGCGATCTATCGCGAAGTGCTGCCGGCCATCATCTTCGGGATGCAGTCACTCGATGCGCTGATCTGCTACGGCAAGCGCATCGCTCTGCTGCGCATGGGCCTCGACGAGACCGTGTACGACCGCGCACCGGCGCTCGCGCCTTCGGTGTTCGGTCTCGATTGCGCGCGCCGCTTTGCCCGCGCGCTGGGTCCGCTGCGCGCCTGAGCGATCAGCTGGTGGTGGTCGACGTCTTGCGGATGTGGATCGTCCCGCCGACGCCCCGCTTGCTGTAGCGCTTGTCGAGTTCCGCTAGGATCGGTTTTCAGTCAGCACGACAACCCGGGCCGCCCCGGATGTCGGAGTGGTCTTGGCTATCGAAGTCGGGTCAAGGCAGTGCCATCACAGGTGGATTCCTAGGGCTTCCAACTATGGATGTTCTCCCGCTCTGGAAAGGCGATTTGCTTATGGCGCCACTGTTGAGCTTTGGGTTGATCTGGGCAGCCCGCAAATTCCGTGATGCCAGTTCCCGGCGCTGGCTCTTCGGTACGTTGTTCGCCCTCGGCTACATGACGTGTGTTGCCGTCGCATCACTTCACGAACAGATGTCTCGGGTCTCGGAGCGCTATGCCCACACCCTGGCCAACGGAGTCGAACCATCTCACTTGACGCCCGAATGGGGCAAAGATCTATCCCCTAGTGATCGGACACGGCACAGCCAAATGCTCGCGAGATGGACGTACGTGTCCTATGGCATGCGCGTCAAGTTCTTTGATCTCGATGGCGCTATGCAGGAGTTTGTACCCGCAGAGGACGACGTGAAGAGCAGGGAGTTCCACATTCGCCACTTGGCGGAGACGCGGTCGAATGTGACCACTTTCTCCATCGTTGCCGTTGGATGGCTCCTAATGCCCCTGGCTGCAATCGGCCTGAGCCTTCTCCCGATATGGCGTCGACGCATCGGCCGGCCGCCGTCGTAGCCAACGAGGTCCCGGCTGGTCTTTTCGGCGCCGGTTCCGCCCCGTATAGCAGCGGATGTGCGAACAGGTCGCTTTAGAAATGCTTTCTAGTGAAAAAGACGAGTTTTAACTCGTTCTTTTTACTGAGATAGTTCCGGAGGTCTTGCTATAGCGCTTGTAGTAGGCGAGCACCTTCGGCACGTACTGGCGCGTCTCCTGGTACGGCGGAATGTTGCCGTAGCGCATCACCGCGCCTTCGCCGGCGTTGTAGGCGGCCAGAGCAAGGCGCATGTCGTTGCCGAACATGCCCATCAGGTCCTTCAGATAGCGCGTGCCCGCATCGATGTTCTGACGCGGATCCAGCAGGTTGGTCGCGCCGTAGCGCGCACCCGTCTCGGGAATGAGTTGCATCAGACCGCGCGCACCCTTGGGCGAACGCGCGAACTGGTTGTATCCGGACTCGGCGGAGATCACGGCGTGGATCAGCGCCGCATCGACGCCGTGCTCGCGCGCAGCGGCCTGCACGTGATCCTCGTACTTGCTGCGCACGACCGGCGAAACCCGGCGGGCGGCGCGGTCCTCGACGATCTGCGACACCGCCGAAGACTCCTTGCCGAGCTTCATGTGGATCTGGCAGCGCGGATCCTCGGGGACGTTGGTGAAGAGCGGGGTCCCGTCGGCCTGTGTGCACTTGTAGATGTCGGCACCGGCAAGGCCGCTCTGCGTCAGGGCAAGGCCGCCGAGCGCAAGGGTCAGGAACACGGTCTTCAGTCGCATGGCAGTTTCGTTTTCTTCTTTGAAACAGTAAGTTGAATACATCCGACGGAGCGTCGGGCCCGCTCCATCGAAGCGCAACCGGAATGTCAGCAACTTCTCTGCCAAGCCCCGCCGCGCCCTAGCCTTAACGGCAGGGGCGGCGGGCGTCTTGAGCAGCGCAGGGGGCCGCTAGCGCGGCTGGCGGCGGGGGATCAGCACCGTCGCCACGGCGGCGACGATCAGCGCCAGGGCGGCGTAATCCGACCATTCCGGGCGCTCGCCGAGCAGGAGCATCCCGCTGAAGACCGCCACCACCGGTATCGTCAGCGTGCCGAGGGCCGAGACGCCGGCGGGGGCGAGCGAGACGATCTTGAACCAGATCCAGTGGCAGATGATGAACGCCACGATCATGTTGTAGACGAGACCAACCATCGCCGACGGGCCGATCGGACGCCACTGCGACGGTTCGAGCAGGAGCGCGCCGATGGCGAGCGGTATGCCGCCCAGGAACAGGTTCCAGGCGGTGAAGCTGGTGGTGGGCAGAGTGCTGCGGTACTTCTTGGTGAGCGTCGTGCCGGTGGCCCAGGACAGCGCGGCGCCGACGATCAGCAGGGCGCCGAACGGGGCGGCTCTGAGCGATGTCAGTTCCGCGGCCAGCAGCAGCGCGAGCCCGCTCATGCCCAGCGTGATGCCGGCGAGGCGGCGCCGGGTGAGCTTCTCGTGCAGGATCGGCACCGACAGCAGCACGGTCCAGAGCGGCATGGTGTACGCGAGGATCGCCGAGCGGCCCGACGGCATCATCTGGATGCCGTACGCGATGAGGATGTTCCACAGCGTGACGTTGCACAGCGACATCGCGACGAGCGGACGCCATTCGCCGCGCGGCACCGCGATCCGGAGGCCGCTTGCCCGCGCGATCGCGAAGAGCCCGGCCGCGCCCGCCGCGACGCACAGGAAGCGGAACGTGAAGACGGGAATGTCCGCGAGGCCCATCTTGATCATGGGCCAGTTCATGCCCCAGCCCAGCGTCAGGATGGCGAGCAGCAGCCACGTGGAGCGCGGCAGGGTGGCGGTGTTCTGGGCCATGGAGGCCGCCTCCTCGGCCTAGGTGCCGAACGGAACAACCGCGTGTCGGCGGCTGGCTCCATTCGCCTTGCTCGCATCCCCGCTTCGCGGGGCCCCTGCTCGGTGGCTCATAGCGCCGCGCATACTACACGCCCGACGGGTTACCATCAGCGAATCATGCAGACCGTCGTCCGTTTCCTGGTCTTCTGGGGCCTCAACACGTTGACACTGTGGGTCGCCTCGCAACTACTGCCGGGGCTGGCCTTCTCCGGCCCGGAGGCGCTGTTGCTCGCGGGGCTCGTCTTCGGTGTCGTGAACACGTTCCTGAAGCCGATCCTGTTCGTCCTGACCCTGCCCATCACGTTCGTGACCCTGGGGCTCTTCGTGCTGGTGCTCAACACGCTGATCCTGTTCCTGGTCGCGTGGCTGGTGCCGGGATTCACCGTCGGCACGTTCTGGCAGGCGTTCTTCGCCGCGCTGTTCATCTCGTTCTTCAGCTTCCTGCTGAACTTGCTGCTGCGCGGCCAGGTGGTTCGCATCACCGTCAACAAGCAATAGAACACGCAGTCACCTAGAGGGGAGGAGAAGAAGATGAAGCTCGTCGCAGGTCTTTCCGGACTGGCGCTGTGCGCCGTCGCGTTTGGTTCCCAGGCCCAGAGCTGGACGCCGCCGGCGCCCGAGGCGCGGTGCCCGTCCAAGTGGGGTGCGGCGGACGTGCGCGGCGCCGCGAATCTGCAGAATGCACAGCAGGTGCTGAAGGCAGCCAGCCTGATCCGCACCGGCGAGGTCGTCGAACTGGGCCGCACGTTGTCGTCCGACATGCCGCTGTTCGGCACGCGCAAGTTCGAGATCCACTTGAAGCGCACCGGCCCGTCGCTGGGTTCGAACCAGCGCCGCAGCAACGAGGAACTGATCTTCACGGAACTGGGCCAGGTGGGCACGCAGTTCGACATGTTCCCGCACCAGACCATCGGCGACATGACCTACAACTGCGTGAAGATCGACGACATCGCCACGCGCGGCGGTTTCACGAAGATGGGTGTGGACGGCATCGGCATGCTGTTCACGCGCGGTCTGCTGATCGACGTCGCGGCGCTGAAGGGTGTGGACATGCTGCAGGCCGGCTACGAGATCACGCCGGACGATCTGCAGGCGGCGCTCAAGCGGCAGAACCAGAGCATCCAGCCCGGCGATGCCGTGTTGATTCATTCCGGTTTCGGCAAGCTCTGGGGTGTCGACAACGTCAAGTACAACACCGCCACGCCCGGCATCGGCGCGCCCGCCGCGGAGTGGCTGGCGAAGCAGGACGTGATGCTGATCGGCGCCGACACTTTCGGTGTCGAAGTGGCACCCAACCCCGACAAGTCCATCAGCCTGCCGGTGCATCAGATCGCGTTGGTCGTGAACGGCATCTTCCTGCTCGAGAACATGAAGCTCGACGAACTGGCCGCGAAGAACATCCACGTGTTCGCGTTCGCGGTGCAGCCGCTCAAGATCAAGGGCGGCACGGGTTCGACCGTGGCGCCGGTGGCCATCCACTGACACGGCCCGGCTCATGAGCGCTCGTCCGACCATCGACTGGTATTTCGACGTCATCTCGCCGTACGCCTATCTGCAGGCGGAACGGCTTGTCGAAGTCGATGCGGTGGCGGACGTGCGCTGCGTGCCGATCCTGTTCGCCGGGCTGCTGGAGCGCTGGGGCCAGAAAGGCCCGGCGGAGATCGCGCCGAAGCGCCGTTTCACCTACCGGCAGTTCGTCTGGCAGGCGGCACGGCGCGGTCTGGATCCGAAGATCCCGCCGGCGCATCCGTTCAATCCGCTCAAGCTGCTGCGCTTGGCGATCGCGCTCGATGCGCGTCGCGAGGCGGTGCTCGACATCTTCCGCTTCGTGTGGCGCGACGGCCTCAGCACGGACGACCCGTCGTCATGGGAGCTGCTGTGCGACCGGCTCGGTGTTCCGGACGCAGATGCGCGCATCGCGGCGCCCGAGGTCAAGGCACGCCTGAAGGACAACGGCGAAGAGGCCACGAAGCGCGGAGTATTCGGCGTGCCGACTTTCGTGACCGCCGATGACGAACTGTTCTGGGGCGAGGATGCGACGCCCATGTTGCTCGACTACCTGGCCGGCGCGCCCGTGTTCCGCTCGGCGGTGATGCAGGGTGCGGACGACCTGCCGATGACCGCACAGCGCGTCCCGTTGATGCGTTAACGGGTCTTCTGGTACGTGCCGACCAGTCGAGCCTCGGCGAGCACGTGCCCCTTCATGGCCCGCTCGAGGTCGGCCTTGCCCGGCCGAGCGAGATCGGCGAGAACCGTGTCGAGCGCGTACAGCTTGTGGAAGTAGCGATGCCGCCCCACGGGTGGGCAAGGACCGCCGTAGACAGTGGTGGAGAAGTCGTTCAGGCCAGGCCGCGTACCGGGCGGCAGCGCCGAAGTGGCCACACCTTCCGGCAGGCCCTGCGCCGAGGGCGGCAGGTTGAAGAGCACCCAATGAACCCAGGTCATCCGCGGTGCCGCGGGATCGGGCGCGTCGGGGTCGTCGACGATCAGGGCCAGGCTCTTGGTGCCGGCCGGCAAGCCGCTCCAGGCGAGTGCGGGTGACACGTTCGCGCCCTCGCAGGTGTACCGCGCCGGGATGGCGCCGTTGTGGGTGAACGCGGACGACGTGAGGGCGAGCGTCATGGCTTTCTCCTCCGCTCGGGCGAGCGCGGCGATGACCAGCAGGGTCCACAGCGCGGTGCGCATCCCCATGATTCCTCCCGATGGGTTCTGGACGATCCGGCGGCGTCCCGAGCCGGTGCGGAAATGATCCGCCTGCTGCTGCCGCGTCGCAACGGGGTGCTGGCGTGTCAGCGCCGACCGCAGCAGCAAGTCGCCCTCCAGTTGCGAACTGCCGTGCCGTTGATGAATCGTTTCCCCTCCGGTTCCCCGATCGCCCGACCCGTCCATGACGCCCCCCCTCTCAATCGCGCTGATGCTCCCCCTGATCCTGCTCGCGGGCTGCGGCGACGTCCGCGAGCGTGCCACGCGCAACGAGATCTACCAGCTCGCCTATCGCAAGGCGCAGCTCCAGGCGGCGCTGGAGGTCTGCGATCCCAAGGCGCGCGCCACCCTGGAACACGCCGAGGCCTGGCAGGAGGTGTTCGATTCCGCCGAAGGCTGGCTCGACATCACTGCGGCCGGCATCGCAAACCGCCGCGCCGCTGCTCTGGAGGAACCCATCGACGTGCCGGAAAGCGCCTGTCCCACGGTGCGCAAGGCCATGAAAGCCTCGATGGAGGAAGCCGCGCGCTGGTCCGCGCGCGTGGCAGGCAAGGAAGTGTGCGGGTGGATGTCGTGCGATTGAGGGAACGGGGAGCCAGTAACAGGTAGCAGCGAACAGCAGGGACTAGGGGCCGGGCAACTGCAAAAGACGCAATGCTCGAGCTCTGACTCCTGACTCCTGACTCCTGACTCCTGACTTCTGGTGCCCTAGCCCCGCAGACTCCGTACTTCCGCTGTCCGCGGCAGGCGCGCCGGTAGCGCGTCCTTCAGCTTCGCGCGTGCGTCGCGCAGCATCTTCTCGGTGGTGGGCCAGTCGATGCAGCCGTCGGTGACCGACACGCCGTACTTCAGCTGTTTCAGATCCGCCGGGATCGACTGGTTGCCCGCGTGGATGTTGCTTTCCACCATCACGCCGACGATCGCCTGATTGCCTTCGACGATCTGGTGCGCCACGTCGTGCATCACCAGCGGTTGCAGGCTCGGGTCCTTGTTGGAATTGGCGTGGCTGCAATCGATCATGATGTTCGCCGGCAGCTTGTTCTTGGCGAGTTCCTTTTCGACCAGTGCGACGGTCACCGAGTCGTAGTTCGGACCCTTCGCGCCGCCGCGCAGCACGATGTGGCCGTAGCCGTTGCCGCGGGTGCGGATGATCGCGACCTCGCCCTGCGGGTTAATGCCGAGGAAACTGTGCGGGCGCGAAACCGACAGCAGCGCGTTGATCGCGACCTGCAGGCCGCCGTCCGTACCGTTCTTGAATCCCACCGGCGTCGACAGGCCGCTCGCCATTTCGCGATGGGTCTGCGATTCGGTGGTGCGGGCGCCGATGGCGCTCCAGGTGACCAGGTCGCCGAGGTACTGGGGGCTGATCGGGTCGAGAGCCTCGGTGCCGGCGGGCAGGCCCAGTTCGTTGATGTCGAGCAGGACCTTGCGCGCGAGCTGCAGGCCTTCCTCGATCGCGAAGGAGTCGTCCATGCGCGGATCGTTGATGAGGCCTTTCCAGCCCGTGGTGGTCCGGGGTTTCTCGAAATAGACCCGCATCACGACGAAGATCGTGTCGCTCACCTCGTCGGCCACGGCCTTCAGGCGGCGCGCGTAGTCCATGGCAGCGGCCGGGTCGTGGATCGAGCAGGGGCCCACGACCACCAGCAGCCGATGGTCTTGCCGGTCGAGGATGCGCTCGACCGTCCGGCGGCCTTCCCGGACCGTGCGTTCGGCGCGCTCCGAGAGCGGCAGGCGGCGCTTGATCTCCTCCGGAGAGGCGAGCACCTGTTGCTCGACGACGTTGACGTTGTATACGAGTTTCTCGTCCATGACCGTATCCGGGGCTTGAAGTGCGGCTTCGGCGGGCGGACGCCCGCGCGGGCCGGAGAGTCTACCGGACGCCTTCCCGGGGAGAAAGGCCGCCCCCGGGTGAGGGTCCCGAACTCAATTTCCGGTCACGAATGCCGTAGTTGGAGGGACTTTCCGCGGTTTCCACCCCCATGCGCCGTCTTGCCGTCCTCCTGGTATCCCTGTGTTCGCTGCCGGTCCTCGCATCGGACTGGATGGACATTGCTTCGCCACCCTGGATGCGGGTCGAGCTGGATACCACGAGCCTGGTGGGCGACGGCGTCAACGCCCGCGCCTGGGATCGGGTCACGTATACCGAGGACCAGAGCCACGACAGCGGCGACGTGCAGTGGCGCAGCGTCAAGACCCTGATGAGCTACCAGTGCGCACGCAGGACGTCGGTGCCGCTCGCCCGCATCTTCTTCGCGGCCGACGGAACCGAACTGATGCGCAAGAATCTGGACGGCGTGGAGCTGCCGCGGCCTGCGGTACCTGACACGCCGCGCGAGCGCATGCTCGACTACGCGTGCCGCAAGCCCGCGGCCCCGGTCGCCGGGCAGGTCCCGGCAGCCGTGCCGGGCCAGGCCATCGTGACCCTTCCCGAAGCGTCCCAGGCCAAGGCCGCGTCCAAGCGCAAACGCAAACCGAAGCCCGTCGCAGTCGCGGAACCCGCCAAACCGGCCGCCGCGTCCAAGGACAAGGTCGCGGCCAAGCCAGGCGAAGAGCCGAAGGCCGGGAAGCCCGAAGCGAAGCACGTCCAATGGAGCTACACCGGTGCGAAGGACGGCGCCGCCCAATGGCACAAGCTCTCGCCGGAGTTCCGACAGTGCGCGTCCGGTCAGCGGCAGTCGCCGATCGACATTCGCGGCGGGGTCAAGCTCGCGCTCGAGAACGTGAAGTTCGACTACAAGAGCTCGCCGCTCAGGATCATCGACAACGGCCACACGGTGCAGGTCAACTACGCGCCCGGCAGTTCCATCACCGTGGGCGGGAAGACCTTCGAACTGAAGGAGTTCCACTTCCACAAGCCGGCGGAGGAGCGCATCAACGGTCGCACCTACGAGCTGGTGGCGCACCTGGTGCACAAGGACAAGGATGACCGCCTCGCGGTGGTCGCGGTGCTCTTCATCGCCGGTGCCGACAACCCGTTCATCCAGACGTTGTGGAACAACCTGCCCATCGAGCCGTTGCGCGAAGACGAGTTGCCGTCGGTGAAGATCGATGTTGCACAGCTGCTGCCCAAGGTGCGGGGCTACTACACCTACACCGGGTCGCTCACGACCCCGCCGTGTACCGAAGGGGTCCAGTGGATCGTGCTGAAGACGCCGGTGCAGGTGTCGCGCGAGCAGATCGGCGTGTTCGGGAAGCTCCATGACAAGAGCGCGCGGCCGACCCAGGCGGCCAACGGCCGTCTGATCAAGGAGACTCTGTAGCAGGAGCACGTGCCAAGTCCCTCAGGAGCTTGGCATTTCCCGGGTCTGTACCGGCGCGCCGCAGGGCGTGATTTTCCGTGGCATATGGGTTGCTTCGAGGGTGGATGCCATGCACCCGCTGCTCACGCGCCGCCGCCGCGCCACCGACACGCAGTCCGTGACCGCACTCACCCGCGGACAACTGCTGTGGTGTCTGCAGGCGCTGTGCCGCAGCTATCGCGCCTCGTGCGATGCGGAAGCGTTGCTCGACGCAACGGCCGAGCCGTACTCGTGGTCGTCGCTCGAGGCCGCGGCAGAGAAGCTGGGCCTGTGCTGCAGCTACCGCTGCGTGCGGTTGTCGCGCGTTCCGACCGGGTCCTTGCCGTGCCTAGCGCTGCTGCAGAACCCGGGTGCCGACGATGGATGCTTCCATCGACCGGCCCTCGTCGTCCACATCGACGAGCGTGAAGTGCGCTACTTCGTGCCCGACGAGAGCGCGATGCAGCGCGGCAACCTCGAGGATGTCGCGAAGCTCTACACCGGCATCGTGCTGTACGTTGCGCCTGACCGGTCGAACGACGCGCGCGAACATCGCCAGTCGCGCACGTTCGGGCTGAGCTGGATCCCGCAGCTGCTCAAGTAGCGGGCCGGGCCCCTGGGGCGAAGGGCCGCAGGCCCTTCGGGGGGGGGGCTCAATCGTAGCCGGGCGGCGCGACGAAACCGGCGAACTCGTCTTCCAGCAGCCGCGCGAGCGCGATGCAGGTGAGATCGCCGTACTGCGGTCCGATGATCTGCACGCCCACGGGGAGTCCGTCGGGTGCCCGGCCGGCCGTGGCGACGGTCGAGGGCAGGTACGACATGCAGGAATAGCCGGCCCAGAACATCTGTGTCGTCGAAGGCTGCGGCTTGCCGTTCACCGTGACCATGCGCTCCCAGCGCTCGCCCTTCTGGTCGTGCGGGAACGCCGTCGTCGCCGCCGCGGGGCACAGCAGCACGTCCCACTCGCGGAAGAACTCGGCCCATCTGAGACGCATCTGGTGCCGCCGGTCATTGAGCAGCAGCCACTCGCGGTGATGCATGGTGTTGGCGCGCGCCATCCACGCGGCGTAGTCGCGAGCGTTCTTCGGCAGTGTCCGCGCCGCTTCCAGATTGCGGGCGAACACCACATCCGTTTGTGCACGCGAGGTCGCGGCGCGGAGCAGCTTGATGTACACCTCGTGCGCTTCGTCGAGATCGAAATCCGGTCGCGCCGTACGGTTCACCTTCGCGCCCTTCCGCGCGAGGAAATCGGCGACCGCTTCCACGCGTGCTTTCACCGCGGCGTCCACCGGCGCCGTGCCGGCGTCGGCGAGGACGGCGACCCGCCACTGCCGCCAGGTCTTCTTCGGTGCCGGCGGCAGTTTCACCTTCCACGCGGCGCCGTCGATCGCATCGGGGCCGGCGATGATGCCGAGCGCGATCTCCAGGTCGCGTGCGCTGCGCGCCAGCGGACCGATGACGGCGATGTCGTCGTGCGTGACGAACGGCGACAGCACCTGACCGTCGGACGAGCACAGACCGAACGTCGGTTTGTGGCCGAACACCCCGCAGTAGTGCGCCGGATTGCGGATCGATGCACCGATGTCGCTGCCGATCTCGAGGCCGGTCAGGCCCGCGGCCAGCGCCGCTGCCGAACCTCCGGACGAACCACCGGGACCGCGGGCGACATCCCACGGATTGTTCGTCGTGCCGTAGATCGGATTGAAGGTCTGCCAGTCGGCGAGGAAGGCCGGCACGTTGGTCTTGCCGAAAATCACGGCGCCCGCGGCCTCGAGGCGCGCTACGGCCAGCGCGTTCGACGTCGCGACGTTGCCCTTCAGTTCCGCGCGGCCCCACGTGGTCGGCAGGCCGGCGATGTCGAAGGACTCCTTCACCGTCATCGGCAGGCCGTGCAGCGGTCCGTGCCGGTCGCCCTTGGCGGCGGCGCGATCCAGCGCCTTCGCGCGCTTGCGGGCACGTTCGACGTCGAGCACGCAGACCGCGTTCAGCGCCTTGTTGTGCTTCGCGATCCGGTCGATGAAATGATCGAGCAGCTCGAGGCTGCCGAGCTTGCGCGAGCGCAGCTGCGCGGCCAGGCGGTGGGCGGGCAGGAAGGCGGGATCCATCTATTTGATGCGCGAGTACTGGGTGGGGGTGAGGAACAGGTTGGTGATCTTCGCCACGATCGGACCGTTGCGTTCGGTTTCGGCACGCTTCTCCTGCCACTCGGGATCGGCCATGAAGCCGTTCCACACGCGCTCGCGCTCCGCCATGTCCTTCCATTCGAGCAGGTAGTAGAGATCGTGGTTGGAGTCGCCCACCAGCACGGTCCAGAAGCCGGCCTGGCGGATGCCGTGCCGCTCCCAGATCTTCAGCGTGATGGTCTCGAAACGCTTGTTGAGATCGGGCAGGCGCCCCGGCATGCAGTGGTAGATGCGCAGTTCGTACATCACGGCTCGGTTGCTCCTTAAAGGGCGCGTACGTTGATCAGGCGATCGGTCTCGCGCGCGGCGCCGAGCGTGTTGCGCAGCGGCCGGCCGAAGCCCTCCGCGGCGATCTCGAACACGTCGCCCAGGCGCGTCTCGATCTTCTGGGTGAAGCTGCCGGTGGCGGCGCCGAAGTAGTGTACGTGCACGTCGCCGGGCACGCGGAACTCCGGGTACTTGAAATGGTGATGCTCGAGGTTCGCGATGGCGTGACACATGTTGTCCTCGCCCGAGAGCCAGTCGGACTCCCACACGACCGCGCTACCGCGCAGCAGACGCGCGTGACCGCGCACGTTGCGCGGCATGTCGCCCAGCAGCAGTTCGGGGCCGAAGCAGCTCTGGCGCAGCTTGGAATGGGCGAGGTAGAGGTAGTTCTGGCGCTCGGTCACGTGATCGGAGTACTCGTTGCCAAGAGCGAACCCAACGCGCAGCGGCGTGCCGTCATCGCCGATCACGTAGAGCCCGACGGTCTCCACCTCCTCGCCGCCATCCTGCGCGTAGGCCGGCAGTTCGAGCGCCTGCTCGGGTGCCACGACCCAGCGACCATCGCCCTTGTAGAACCATTCCGGCGGCGTGCCGATGGTGCCCGCCCTCGGCTTGCCGCCTTCCATGCCCCACTTGAACATCTTCATGGAATCGGTCAGCGACTCCTCCGACGCCTGCAGCTTGGCGTGCATCGAATCGCGCGCCGCGGCGCTGCCGAGGTGCGAAAGCCCGGTGCCGGTGACGAGGCAGCGATACGGATCGGGATGATCGAGCGGCAGCAGGAGGCGGCGCTCGCGGATCACGTCGTCGTAGTTCTCGCGTTCGCCGCCGATGCGGCTCGTGGCGAGCGCTTCGAGCTTCCGGCCGGTGCGCGCCGCTTCCAGCGCGAGGTCGTAGACGCGCTTCGTGCCGGCCAGAACCTGCAGCGTCGGGCCGTCGTCGGCCACGCCGACCCGCCGGACGCCATCGCGCCCGACGAACTGGGTCAGTCTCATGGTGCTCCTCCCCTTCGAAGGCCGCAGCGGTCCCGCGTGCGGCATCGTCTTGTTGTGTGCCCGCGAGCATGGAGCCCGCGCCGGACCGGGTCAAGTCGGCTTCGAGGCTGCCTCGCGAAACCAGGTGAGCGTGCGGGCCAGTGCATCCTCGAGTGGGGTCGCCCGAATGCCGAAGGCGGCTTCGAACTGCGTCGAATCCACGACGAAATCGCGGTCGAACTCGTAGAGCATCTCCTTCAGTTCGCGCAGTTGCGGGTTGAAGAGGCCGGCCAGGCCGATCATCCAGCCCGGCGCGGCAGACACCCGGGCCGGGATGCCGGCCAGCTTGCCGATGGTCGCGACGATGGTTCGGGTGGACAGCGGCGGCGCGTTGGGGACGTGCCAGATCCGTCCGACGGCTTCGGAGCGGGTGCCGAGCACTACCAGGGCGCGTGCGAAATCGTCCAGGTAGGTGTACGAATGCAGCCGGTCCGGGTCGCCGATCACCTGCGCCGGTTTGCCGGCCAGGATGCGACCGAACACGCGCGAACCCAGCATGGTCGCCTCGGTTGCATGGGGGCCGAAGAAGTCCGATCCGCGGCCGATCGCCATGCGTATCCTGCCGGCGCGATGGGCATCCAGCAGCAGTGCCGCGACTTCGGCGCGGATGCGGCCCTTAACGGTCGACGCCGTCTCGGGCAGGCCCTCCCGCAAGGGGCCGGCGACCTGCCCATACGCATAGAGATTATCGCCGTAGACGAGTGTCGCCCCGGCGGCGGCAGCCCCTTCGACGATGCCGCGGGCGATGCCGGGAAACTCGCGCCAGCGCGGATAGGGCAGGCCGACGCAGTGATAGACCACGGCTGCGCCTTCGCAGACTTCGCGTGTGAACCGCGGGTCAGCGGCGTCGCCGCCGCCCACTTCGGTCTCCGGGTCCTTGTCGAAGCGCACCCGTGATGACCGGTTGATCATGCGCACGTGCCGGCCCTCCGCTCGCAGCGCCCGCATGACGGCGAGCCCGAGCGGACCGGTACCGAAGATCACGTGCAGGGGGCGGGCGGTCTCGGTCATGGTCGGTGAGGAAGGTAGCGGATCGCCGCTGGTTATACTCGATGGAAATGCTCGCGCCACCCGGCGCGGGTCGGGGGAGGGAGGCGAAGAACATGCAAGCGCAGGGCAACGGTATCCGGATTCACTACGAAATCGAAGGAGAGGGCCCGTGGCTCGTGATGAGCCACTCCCTCGCGTGCAATCTCGCCATGTGGGATGCGCAGGCGGCCGCTCTGCGCAGTCGCTTCAGGGTGCTGCGGTTCGATACGCGTGGCCACGGCGGCACCGACGCGCCGGCGGGTGCCTACACACTCGACCAGTTGGCCGACGACCTGCAGGCGTTGCTCGATGCCCTGGGCATCGCGAAATGCAGCTACATGGGTCTGTCCATGGGCGGCATGATCGGCATGACGCACGCGCTCAAGTATCCCGGGCGCTTCGAGCGGCTCGTGCTGTGCAACACCACGAGCCGTATCGGACCCGAAGCTGCCGCGATCTGGAAAGGGCGAATCGATGCCGTCACGGCGAACGGCATGGAGGCGGTGGTGGACGGCACGCTGACACGCTGGTTCACCGCACCGTTCCTCGCACGGAAGCCCGACGTCGCCGCCCGCGTGGGCACGATGATCCGCCAGACCCCGGTGGCGGGCTATGTCGGCTGCTGCCATGCGATCCCGAAGATCGATCTCACCGATCGCCTGGGTGCCGTGAAGTGCCCCACGCTGGTGGTCGCTGGCGACCAGGATGTCGGCACGCCAGTGGAAATGGCGCGCGCCATCCAGTTGGCGATTCCGGGGGCGCAGCTCGCGGTGATTCCCTCGGCCTCTCATCTGTCCAATCTCGAGCAGCCGGAGGTCTTCGACTATTTCTCCGGCCGCTTCCTCACGACCTGACGGCCGGCGCGAGATCGATGATCGTCATCGCGAGGTGACGCTTCAGCCACTTCGACAGGATCTGGTAGGTATCGAGATCGAAGGCGCGTTCGGTGCGCGCCTCTAGCGCGTCGTGGAGATCGGCTTCGTTGTCGACCGTATCGAGATAGCACCAGCGATCGATGAGATGCACTTCGGCGCGTCCGGTCACGGCATCGGTCTCGCGCACGCCGATCGGCCCCTGGTACGGCCAGGCCGCAAGGCGCAGGCGATGCAGCGCCTGCGCCAAACGCAGATTGTGGGAGACGGGCGTCTCGCGGCCGCAGCAGGCGCCGCGGCATTTGCCGACCTGATACGAGAAGCACGGTCCGCTGCCGCCGTGTTCGAGTCCGACGGCGCGCGCGCAGAGTCCGTTCGCATCGACAATCTCGCGCAGCGTGCGGTTGGTCCGGGCGCGCGAACGGAACGGGCCGTAGAGATTCTCGGCGACCGCGAACTCGATCGAGGATGCGCTGACTGCCTTCGGCGGCACGGTCTTCATCGGGTCCCACCACAATGCCCACAGTTCCTCGGCCGGGCGCAGTTTGTGGTTATGCGCCGGCGCCAGGCGTTTGACCCATCGGGCTTCCTGCAGCAGCGCGCCCAGCTCACCGGCCGTCTCATGCCATTCGATCCGCGTGATCTCCTGGGCGATGCGCATGTCCTTCGCAACGCGGTGGTCGCCGGAGAAATGCGCGAGCACCCGCGACCGGATGTCGAGGCTCTTGCCCACGTAGAGCGGCGCGTCGCCCTCGCCGTAGAAGATGTACACCCCGACGCTCTCCGGCAGCGCGTCGAGTTGCCCGGCGTCGAGGTGCGGCGGCAGAGTGGGCGTCTTCAGCACGTGGGTCACGGCGGTCTGCACCGTCTCGTCCCCAAGGTCCTGCCGGATGCGCTGCGCGAAGTGCCACAGCACGCGCGCGTCCGCCAGCGCGCGATGCCGCTGATCGCAAACGAGGCCATGGCGTTCGATCAAGCTGTCGAGGTTGTGGCGCCGCTCCTGCGGGTACAGGCGGCGCGACAGCTTCACCGTGCACAGGACCCGTGACAGATACCGCAGGCCCGCCCGCGCAAACTCGTTGCGCAGGAATCCGTAGTCGAAACGGGCGTTGTGCGCCACCAGCAGCTTGCCCTGGAGGCGGCGATGCAGCTCGGTGCTGAGCGATTCGAAGCTCGGCGCTTCGGCCACCATGGCGTTGGTGATGCCCGTGAGTGCTTCGATCTCGGGCGGGATCCGCAGGCCCGGATTCACCAGCGTGGACCATTCCTCGATGACGGTCCCGCCGTTCACCTCGACGAGGCCGATCTCGGTGATCCGGTCCCGATTCGCGGTCGCGCCGGTGGTCTCGACGTCCAGGAAGACGGTCGGCTGGTCAAACATCGGGTCGACGCCCGGCCGGACCGATACCGCCCGAGGCGGCTTTGCTGCAGTGCGGGCGACACGCCCGGGTCGATCGATGTATCACGCCGCCAAGCTTAGCAAGAGGCGGGTCATTCCTTCGATACCCGGTCATGGTCCCTATAATCGCGATCCACGCGAAGGAGGAGGGGTACACGAGATGGATTCGAAGATTCGCCAAGCAGCCTGCTGCCTGGGACTGCTGATGACGATGAGTGCCGCGGTGCATGCCCACGGCAACGATGCCCCCACGCCGATCGGCGCGATGGACTGCGGGCGCCCGCCGGAAAATGCCGTGCGCAGCCCGCCGGCGCCCATCGACCAATGGGCCATCATCGATTGCAGCCCGATGGGCACGAAGCTCATCGCGGCGCCCGGCTGGCTATGGCGGTTCCCGAACAGCTGGTTCGACCGTCCGGAAGCTCCCGCTTGGGCGCCCGACGCGTCGTTGGACGCACCGGGGGCCAAGTACTTCGTCGAGTTCGACACGCACGTGCTCGAAGGTGCAGCGGCTGCCGAGCAGCACGCCCGTCTCGCTGCTGCGGTGCCGGCCTACCGGGATGCGGTCTCAGCCGTGCCGGCGCGGATCCACCGGCTCGACGTCGAGAACAATTTGGGCCACGAGATGGTGATCTGGTTTCCCGCCGCCTCGCCGAGCGATCTGTGGGCCATCCTGTGCACGCCCGAATGCCGCGCGGACTACGCCTTCATCATCCACAAGCCCGGACCCTGACCGCCATGGACCTTTCCAGCGCCAATATCCTGCCCGCCGATGCCGACCGCGCGACGCTCGTCGGACGTGCCTGGGTGCCCGGACCGCTGCCGGGCCCGAGTCCGGTTGCGATCCGTGACGGTCAAGCCTACGACCTGAGCCTGGTGGTACCCACGACGGCGGATCTCGTCAATGCTGACGATCCGGTCGGTATCGTGCGCGCCGCGCTCGCGAACGGCCGCGCGCAGCCCATCGGCGATGTGACGGCGATGCTCGCGAACAGCGTCGCCACCGCGCGCAATCCCGACCGAGCCTATTTCCTCACGCCCTGCGATCTGCAGGCGCTGCGCGCCTGTGGCGTGACCTTCGTCGCGAGCATGCTGGAGCGCGTGATCGAAGAACACGCGAAGGGCGATCCGGCGCAGGCTGAAGAGATCCGCCGCACCCTCGGACGCGAGATCGGGGCATCGCTCTCGTCGGTGAAGCCCGGCTCGGCCGAGGCGATGCGCGTGAAGGCGCTGCTGGTCGAGAAGGGTCTCTGGTCGCAATACCTGGAAGTGGGCATCGGTCCCGACGCGGAGGTTTTCAACAAGTCGCAACCCATGTCTGCCGTGGGCGTCGGTGCCGATATCGGCATCCTCGAGAACTCCTCGTGGAACAACCCGGAACCCGAAGTCGTTCTAGCCGTGAACAGCCGCGGCAAGGTGGTCGGCGCGGCGCTGGGCAACGACGTGAATCTACGCGACTGGGAGGGCCGCAGCGCGCTGCTGCTCGGCCGCGCGAAGGACAACAACGCGAGTTGCGCCATCGGTCCGTTCATCCGTCTGCTGGATGAGGGCTTCGGCATCGACGCGTTGCGTCGCACCGAAGTGGAAGTGGAAGTGGCGGGTGCGGGCGATGCATTCAGAGTTCAAGGTCGCTATTCGCTCACACAGATCAGCCGTGATCCGCTCGATCTCGCAGGCCAGGCGATCGGCGCGAATCATCAGTACCCCGACGGGCTGATGCTGTTTCTCGGCACGGCGTTCGCGCCGACCCAGGATCGCGGCGAGCGCGGCCACGGTTTCACGCACAAGGTGGGCGATGTCGTGACGGTACGCAGCCGTCATCTGGGTGCGCTGGTCAACCGCGTCGATCACTGCCACCGGATCGCGCCGTGGACGTTCGGCGTTTCCGCGCTCATGCGAAATCTGTCTGAACGCGGCTTGATTTAGCGCGCCATCGAATAATAGGGTGCCCGCATAAGAGTTATACGGGCTTTCTGTGCCGCCCCTCGGATGTTGCGGTGCACACAAGCTTTGAATGGCGTTGGCATGTTCGCCCCTCGTACAGAGGAGGCGACGGGCCTTGCGAATGGAATAAGCGAGCGTATTATTCGCGCGTGTTTTGGGGTCAGGTAGTCGGCGGTATGGAAGCGCCATGCAGTCCTTGCACGCACGGTCTTGCCACCCAAATACATCAGCGCGGGTGGCAGCCCGAACGTTCAACCCAACGGGAGGACAACATGGCAACGGGTACCGTCAAATGGTTCAACGATGCAAAGGGGTTCGGTTTCATCACCCCTGATGACAAGAGTGAAGATGTGTTCGCGCATTTCTCGGCGATCAAGATGAACGGTTTCAAATCCCTGAAGGAAGGCCAGCGGGTCAGCTTCGAAGTGACCACCGGGCCGAAGGGCAAGCAGGCTTCCAACATCCAGGCTATCTGACGTTCGAGGGCTGCCCAATCCGATTTCGAAGAACCCGCTGCGGCGGGTTTTTTTATTTGCGGTGCCGGATTGCCTCAAGGCACAGTTGAACCCCCTCGGGGACAGCGACCACGGGGAGCGTTGGGGGCGTCCACTCCCCGCTTCCCGGCAGATGCGATTGCGGCGACACTCGCATCCTTTCCGATCCTGAAGAGCTTGCAGTCATGAGCATCACCATCGCTGATGTCGAAGCCGCTGCCGGCGTGCTGGCCGGTCATATCGCCCGCACTCCCTGCCTGCACTCGCGCACGCTGTCCGAGATCACCGGGGCCGAGGTCTGGCTCAAGTTCGAGAATCATCAGTTCACCGCGTCGTTCAAGGAACGTGGTGCATTGAACAAGCTCGTCTCGCTGGATGCAGCGCAACGCGCCGCTGGGGTGATCGCGGTGTCGGCCGGCAACCACGCTCAGGGTGTCGCGTATCACGCGCGACGACTCGGAATCCCGGCGGTCATCGTGATGCCCCGTTTTACGCCGCACGTGAAGGTGGAGCAGACGCGTGCTCACGGGGCCGAGGTGATCCTGGCCGGCGAGAACTTCGACGAAGCGCGTATCCATGCGCTGCAGGTCAAGGAGGAGCGTCGCCTGACCCTGGTGCATCCGTACGACGATGCGAAGGTCATCGCGGGTCAGGGGACGATCGCTCTCGAGATGCTGGAGGCAGCTCCGCAACTCGATGGGTTGATCGTGCCGATCGGCGGCGGCGGGATGATCTCCGGCATCGCAGTAGCCGCCAAGGCGATCAAACCCGGGATCGAGATCGTGGGTGTGCAGACCGAGCGCTTTCCTTCGATGCTGTGCGCGATCGAGAACCGTGTGCCGTCGTTCGGCGCGAGCACGCTCGCCGACGGCATCGCGGTGAAGCAGCCCGGCGTGCTGACTCAGGAGCTGGTGCGCCGCTGGGTCGATGGCATCTTCCTGGTGGACGAGGGCGACATCGAGGCCGCGATCCTGTTGTTGCTGGAGATCGAGAAGACCGTGGCCGAAGGGGCTGGCGCTACCGGACTCGCCGCGCTGATCAAGCATCGCGACCGGTTCGTCGGTCGCAAGGTCGGTCTCGTGCTGTGCGGCGGCAACATCGATCCGTTGACCCTCGCCGACGTGATCCAGCGCGGCATGGTACGTACCGGTCGCCTCACACGGCTGGCGGTCACGCTGCGCGACCTGCCCGGCTCACTGGCTCGCGTGACGGCGGCGATCGCGGAGTCGAACGCGAACATCGAGGAAGTGCATCACCAGCGCGCATTCACCAATCTGTCGCTGCAGGAAACCGAAGTGGATTTCGTGCTGGAGACGCGCGGGTTCGGCCACGTAGAACAGGTGATCGCGCGCCTGAAGTCGCTGGGATTCGACGCGCGCCTCGATAACGACTGACGCGGTGTTGGTCCGGTGTCCTGCGATGGGGCTGGGTGTCCCGGTACGCTAGCGGTTCGCGTCGCCACCGCAGGCCTTGACTGGCCCCAGGACGAGTGCGCCGGCGGCTTCGCGATGCGGGTCCTGCGCATCGAAGGAATAGACGACCCGTGCACTCTTGCCGTCGCGCGGCGTGAGTTCGTACCAAGCGTCGAATGCGGGTCCGCTGCCGTCGGTGGCAGCGAACGTCAACACCACCTCGGAGACCGCCAGTTCCGCGTCGTAGTTGGTCTTCTCGACCGTTGCCCCGGAGCGCGTAGCGGCATCGGAGATGCAGGCCGCCGCGGCCGAGGCCGAGGAAGGAACGATCGCGTCAAACTTGTCGCGGCGTGCGCGCAATGCATCGAGCGTGGGCGAGCACGCGCCGAGGCCCAAGGTGGCGCAGATCGCAGCGGCAACGGCCCCACGGCGGCCACGCATCAGGACTTCCCGGCGCGAACGCCGGCGCAACGTGCGATCGGTTCAAAGGCCTGCTGATCGATTCCGGACGCCCCTTCGATCTCGTAGCTGACGCGGGTGCTGTTGCCGTCGATCGCACGCAGCACGTAGCGTACTTCGGGCGGCTTCTTGCCCGAACCGGGCAAGGTGACGGTCAGGCGGATGTGCCATCGGCTGGTGTTTTCGACCAGTTCCGGCGTCACGCCGAACTGTGCTTCCACTTCGCGCTGCAGGCAGGGCGCCGAGGCGAGCAGCGATTGCGGCATCGTGGCCACCCGGCTACCGATGCCGAGATCGGCCTTCATGGTGCTGCAGGCCGTGACCATCGACGCGACGGCCAGGAGGTACAAGGCGTGGTGTTTCATGCTGCGGAGGGAAAACAGGCGGGGCCGAGCGGTTCGAAGCTCTTGTAGGTCAGGATGAACTCCTGGTGGCCCAGCGCTTCGGAGCGGGTCTGTTCGCCATTTGCGACGCGCAGCACCAGATCGTGGATCTCGCGACCCACGTCGTCGAGGCTGGCGCGACCCTCGAGGATGCGCCCGGCATCCACGTCCATGTCGTCCTGCAGACGTCGATAGGTTTCGGGATTCGCGCAGACCTTGATCACCGGTGCGAGCGCGGAGCCTACGACGGACCCGCGCCCCGTGGAGAACAGGATCACGTGGCTGCCGCACGCGATCAGCTCGGCGATCTCGGCGTTGTCGCTGATGTTGGGAAAACCGAAGCGCGGCTCGCCGTCCGGTACCACGTCGAGCAGATACAACCCGCCGCCCACCGGCACGTCGCCCGGCTTGATGATGCCGGAGATGGTGGACTGGCCTGACTTCGCATAGGCCCCGAGGGATTTCTCCTCGATGGTAGTGAGGCCGCCGTCGGCGTTGCCCGGACCGATGCTCGCGTGGCCGAAGGTGGCGTAGTACTTTGCGGCCTTTGCCACCGTCTTCACGATCTCCTCGCCGAGCGCCGGATGCTGCGCGCGCTCCGCCATCCAGTGCTCCATGCCGATCAGCTCGCCGGTCTCCTCGAAGATGCACACCGCGTTCTTCTCCACCAGGAAGTCGAACGCGCGGCCCATGGCGGGATTCGCCGTCAGGCCGCTGGTGGCATCCGAACCGCCGCAGATGGTGCCGACGATCAGTTCGTCGATGGCCATCGGTGCGCGCGGCGTGTGTTCGAGTTGGGCGAGAGTCTGTTTCACCCAGGCCTGGCCCTCGGCGATGGTGCTGCGCGTGCCGCCGGTTTCCTGGATCACCAGCAATTTCGTGGGGCGTCCCGATGCCCTGATCGTCTCCAGCAGCTTGCCCTTGTTGAAGCCTTCGCAGCCGAGGGAGATCAGGAGCACCGCGCCCACGTTCGGGTGGGTGCAGAGGCGCTCCATCATCTTGTACGAGTACGCGTTCGGAAAGCAGCCGGGAAACCCGATCAGGTGCGCACCGCTTTCGCGGAACGGATAGGTGATCTCGCGCGAGACGTGATGGGCGCATTCGACGAGGTAGGCGACCGCGACGATGTTGCGGATGCCCTTGCGGCCGTCGGCGCGAAGGTAGGCGTTGATGGTCATCAATGGGTCTCCCCGGGGAATTCGTGGCCTGCGTCGAGGGTGTACGTGGGAATGTAGTTGCTCGCGACGTTGTGCAGATGCATCGGATCGCCGGGCGCGATATCCATGGTGGCGATGCCGATGGGCGCCGAATACTTGAGGATGCGCTCGCCCTTCCTGATCGGGCGGAACGCGAACTTGTGGCCGGTCAGCGCGCGCTCCTGCAGGGTCACCGACAGGCCCTGGACCTTGAGCGTGGTGCCCTCGGCGATGTCGCGCCGCGCGATCGCCACGTTGTCGCCGGGCGAGAGCAGCAGCACCCGCGGATCGGTTTCGGGAGTGTTCATGGGCGCCTCACTTTCCGAGCTTCGAGATGCGCACGGTCGCGTCCTTGCGCTTCGCCACGCCCGGCAGGAGCTTCAAGCCCAACCCGGGACCCTCGGGTGCGCGGATGTAGCCGTCCTTCACCGGCGGCAGCTGCGTGACCAGTGTCGGATACCAATCGTAGTAGAAGGCCCGCACCATCTCCTGCACGAGCGTGTTCGGGCAGTTGAGCGACAGGTGCACGGAGGCGGTCAGCATCACCGGGCCGGTGCAGTCGTGCGGCGCCACCGGCAGGGCCCACGCTTCGGCCATGGTGGCGATCTTCTTCGATTCCGACAGACCGCCGGTCCAGCCCACATCCAGCATGCACACCGACACCGCCTGCTTCTGGAACAGGTCGCGGAAGCCCCAGCGCGAGCCCAGGGTCTCGCTCGCTGTCACCCACACGTTGGTACGGTGCGCGTAGTCGGCGAGCGCATCGAGGTTGTTCATCTTGATCGGGTCTTCGTACCAGAACGGATCGAACTCCTCGAGCGCCTCCGCGATGCGGATCGCGGCCGGCAGCTGCCACATGGAATGGAACTCCACGTGGATGTCCATCTTGTCACCCACCGCCTTGCGGATCTGGGCGAAGGGCTTCAGCGCCTTCTTGAGATCGGCGTTCGAGATGTAGGCACCGTTCGAAGCCTCGGCCGCCGTGTCGAACGGCCAGATCTTCATGCCGGTGATGCCCATGTCGAGCAGGCTCTCGGCGAGCGCGCCGGCGTCCGTCAGGAAACCCTGCAGGTCTTCGTAGGGACGCTTCTTCTTGTCCACCTTGGCCGGCAGCCCGAAGTTGTCGGTGCCCTGGGTCGGCTTGGCGCGCACGTACTGGTAGCCGGCGCAGGTGGTGTAGACGCGCACCTTGTCGCGCGAGGCACCGCCCAGGAGCTGGTAGATCGGCTGGCCGGTCACCTGGCCGAACAGATCCCACAGCGCGATGTCGATGGCGGAGGCGGCGCGCATTTCCACGCCCACGCTGTTGAAGCCCAGGTAGGTGTTGAGGAAGTGATGGGAGATCTTGTCGATCTCGAGCGGATTCCTGCCGAGCAGCCAGGGCGCGCACGTCTCGTGGATGTGGGCTGCCACCGGCGCCACCGCGTAGAACGTTTCGCCCAGGCCCACCAGCCCCTCGTCGGTGTGGATGTGCACCCACAGCAGGTTCGGGAATTCCTCGAGCTGGATGGTCTCGACGGCGGTGATTTTCATGATCTTCGCTCTCCCCCTCGGTAAGCTGCCGAAAGGATCATTGTACCGAGCGACGTGCGGGGGCGCGGCCGCCGCGTTCCACAACGCAACCTGTCGAGGACGAGATGAGACTGCAAGGAATGGTGATCGGTTGGACGATTTGCGCATCGGTCGCGTTCGCGGAGCCGGGTGCCGTCGACGATGCGCGGCTCCTCGGCGCGAGCGCGGACCGGAGCAACTGGATCACTTACGGACGCGACTACAGCAACCAACGCTTCTCCGCGCTGGCGCAGATCGACACCAACAACGTCGCGACGCTGGTCCCGCGCTGGGTCTACCGGAGCGGTATCAAGACTTCGTTCCAGGCCACGCCGATCGTGGTGGACGGCACCATGTACCTGTCGCTGCCGTTCAACCACGTGGTCGCCCTCGACGCCCGTACCGGCCGCGAGTTATGGCGCTACACCCACAAGCGCCGCACCGAAAAGATGTGCTGCGGCCCGGCCAACCGCGGCGTGGCCGTGGCCTACGGCAAGGTCTTCATCGGGACCGTCGATGCACGTTTGGTCGCGCTCGACCAGAAGACCGGCAAGATCGTGTGGGACATCTCCCTGGCGGAAGACAAGGAGTCGACCAGCGAGCACGTCGATCAGTTCGCGGCCGATGATCCGCTGCGCAAGCAGCAGGCGACAGGGACCACGGGTGTGGGTGCCAGCATGGCGCCGCTGGCGTTCGGCGGGAAGGTGATCATCGGCATCACCGGGGTGGCCTACGGACTGCACCTGGAGGCCGATCGTCCCGGTGCGCCGGTGGGCACGGTCGTCGGCATGGCGGGCCAGGACACGCGCGCCGGTTTCTACGCGGCCTACGATGCGGCCACGGGGAAGAAGGTGTGGCAGTTCGACTCCACCGCGCCGGAGGGCTGGGAAGGCGAGTACCGCACGAAGACGCTGGACGGTGAACCCTTGCAGCGCGACATTGCGGCGGAAAAGGCGACCGCCAGCCAGTTCCACGATGCATGGAAGCGAGGCGGCGGTTCCGCGTGGACCACACCGGCCGTGGATCCGAAGCTCGGCATGCTCTACGTGGGCATCGGCAATCCTTCGCCGCAGATGGACGACCTCACGCGTCCCGGCGACAACCTCTACACCGTGTCGCTGGTCGGCCTCGACGTGGCGACCGGCAAGCTGCGCTGGTACTACCAGCAGGTGCCGCACGACATGTGGGGCTACGACGTCGCGAGCCCGCCGGTGCTGTTCGACGCGAAGGTGGACGGCAAGGTGGTGCCCGCGCTGGCGCAGGCCAGCAAGACCGGCTGGATGTACGTGCTCGACCGCCGCGACGGGAAGCTGCTCTTCAAGTCGGAGCCGTTCGTGCCGCACTCCAACATGTTCATGCGGCCGACGACGGAAGGCATCGACATCGCGCCCGGCGCAGCAGGCGGCGCGAACTGGTCGCCCGTGTCATACGACGCCCGCACCGGTCTCGCGTACGTGGCCGCGCTGCACATGCCCACGCGCTACATGGTGCGCGAGGTGCCCGCGACGGCGGACAAGGCTGCGATCCGCTACACCACGCTCGAACTTTCCGCCGGACCTTCGTGGGGCGTGCTGGCTGCCATCGATCTGCAGAACCGCGGGAAGATCCGCTGGCAGGTGAAGACCGACCAGCCGCTGGTGGGCGGCGTGCTCGCGACGGCGGGCAACCTCGTGTTCACGGGAGAGGGCAACGGCGACTTCAACGCCTATCACGCGGCGACCGGCGAGAAGCTGTGGCACTACAACTGCGGTGCCGGGGTGAATGCGCCGGCGGTGACCTATGAACTCGACGGACGGCAGTACGTCGCGGTGGCCGCGGGCGGCAATGCGCTGTTCGGGTTCCGGCAGGGGGAGAGCGTGGTCGTGTTCGCGTTGCCGGAGCGGTAGCGCGGCATCGGGCTGTCGCGCCGATCCGGGCGACCTCGTGACCGAGAGGCCTGCCGAAGTCATGGGCCGGACCCGCGCTTGGGTCACGCGTGGGGTGCTCGCAGTCGATACACGCGATGCCGGAGTGTTCGAGAATAGCGCCATGCTGGCACGAGCCAGGTATCGGACACTCCATCGATGACCGCAAAGAAGCAACACCGCACCACCGCGGCGCCGGTACCGCTCAACCGCGCCGAGGAACTCCTGATCGCTGCGTTCGAGCTGTTCGCCGAACGCAACTTCGCCTCGGTCACAATCAAGGACATCGGCGCCGCCACCGGTGCCAACACGGCGCTCATCTACTACTACTTCGGCAGCAAGGAGGCGCTGTTCCGGGCGACCATCGAGAACGCGGTGGACCGCGCCTTCCAGCATTTCCGGCTGCTGCGCACCCAGCGCACCACGCCGCCGGAGGTGATCGCGGGCTGGCTCGAGAACCACGTGGAACTGCAGGATCTCATCCGCAAGATGGTGAAGATCGGGCTCGACTACGCCGGTACCGGGCGACGTACCGCGCCGATCGATCGCACCGTCCGGCGTTTCTACGACGATGAAGCATCCGCCGTCGGGGACGCCATTCGCGCGGGCATCCGTCAGGGGCTGTTCCGCAAGGTCGACGTGAAGAAGTTGGTCACGTTCATTTCCACGCATCTGGACGGCGTGATGGTGCGTTCGATGCTGTTCGACGATTTCGACGTTCGCGCGGCCGTGGCGGAGCTGCAGGCGATGGTCTGGGAGCGGCTCGGGTGGAAGCCTGACGGCGATCGAAGCAGCAGCGCCGTCAGAAGAACTTGAGGTAGTGGGTCTTCTCCCAGTCGGAGACGTGGTTCAGGTAGCGCCGCCATTCGTCACTGCGGTACTCGATCCAGGTGCGGTACATCGCCTCGCCGAACACGGCGCGTGACAGCGGATCGGCAGCGAAAGCGGCCGTGGCTTCCTCCAGCGTGCGCGGGAGGGTCGCGACGCCCAGCTCGGCCAGTTCTTCGGGTGTCTTGCGGTACATGTTCTCGGTGCGCGGATCGCCGGGGTCGAGTCCCTCCGCGATCCCCTCCAGACCCGCAGCCAGCACCATGGCGGCACCGAGGTAGGGATTGCACGAGCTGTCGGCGGCACGCAGCTCCACCCGGCCGCCGGCGAGAGGGATGCGCAGTGTGTTGGTCCGATTGTTGTTGCCGTAGCAGCAGAACACGGGTGCCCACGTGAAGCCCGACATGGAACCCTGCTTCACCAGGCGCTTGTAGCTGTTGACCGTCGGCGCCACCACCGCGCAGATCGCCGGAAGGTGACGCAGCACCCCGGCCACGAACTGGTAGCCCAGCTTCGAGAGCTTGCAGCCGCGCGCGTCCGCGGCGTCGGCGAACAGATTCCTGCCCGTGGCACGGTCGGCCAGCGAGACGTTGAAGTGTGCGCCGCTGCCCGCGCGGTCGGCGTAGGGCTTCGGCATGAATGAAGCGAAGCCGCCATGCTGGCGCGCGATCTCGTGGGCCATCATGCGGAAGAACACGAAGTTGTCCGCCATGGTGAGCGCATCGAAATAGCGGAAATCGATCTCGAATTGTCCGATGCCGTCCTCGTGATCGAACGAGTAGACACCCCAGCCCAGTTCATTCATCGCGGCCACGAGCTGGCCGATCCAGGGCTTGTTGTCGAGCAGGCGCTGGGCGTCGTAGGCCGGTTTGGAGAGATGCGGGCGATCGGAAAGCGGTGCGTAGCCGCCATCCGGCGTGTCGCGGAGCACGAAGAACTCGGCTTCCATCCCGAGATTCATGATCCAGCCGTGGGGCTCGAGCCGAGCGATCTGGCGTTGGAGGATGTTGCGCGCTCCAGCCTCGAACGGAACGCCGCGGCACCAGAGATCGGAGGCGAACCAGGCCACCTCGCGGTCCCACGGCAGGATCATGCAGGAAGCCGGATCGGGGTGCGCCGAGACCTCTTCCTCGCTGACGTCCTGCGGTATGCCGTCGAGCGCCGCGCCGGTGAAGAGCTCGGAGCCGGCCATCATCTGCGCATAGTGCTCGATCGGCACCATCTTGCACTTGGAAACGCCGTGCATATCGACGTAGCTTGCCATGAGCAGCTTGACGCCGCGGCGGGCGAGTTCGGCGGGATCGGTGCCGAGGCGTGGCGCGGCGGTGATGGTAGCGGTCATGAGAGTTCTCCGTGTTGTCGTGGCTTCAGTTCTTCTTCGCGAGGGCCGCGACGAAGTGCAGGTCGTAGGTGTCCTCAATGGGCGGGGTGGTCTTGATCTGACCGCGGTGCTTCAGGATCGCGCCGATGCCGGCGCCTACCTTGTAGAGCGACTTGGAGTCGTCGCGCTTTTCGAAGTAGCCCGCCATCTCGGCTGTCGGGATGTTGTAGACGCCCTGCTGCTGGGCCTTCACCTCGTCGGCCGTGACGCTCATGTATTTCGCGACGATCCGCCGCGCCTCCTCGGGTTTCGCTTTGAGGAAGGCGAGTCCGTCGAGATAGCCGCGGATCACGCCGTCCACCGCCCTGGGATTCTTCGCGATGAACGATTCATCGAAGAACAGCACATCCGTGATCAACCCGGGGGCCGCACTGGAGTCGAAGAGCACCTTGTACTTGCTGCCGCCGCCGAGCTTGAGGATCTGTGTGACGTTGGGTTCGTAGGTGGCGCCGGCCGCCGCCCCCGCGGTCATCGCCGCGGCGACATTTTCCGGCGTGGTGTCGATACCCTGGATGTCGCTCTCCTTCAGGCCGGCCTTCTCCAGCGCGAAGACCACGAGCAGGTTGTCGCAAGTCGCGAACGGATAGGCCACCTTCCGGCCCTTGAGATCGGCGATGGACGTCATCGACTTCTCGCCCACGATGGCATCCGCCCCGTTGGAATAGTCGATGGGCATCACGACGCGGAGCTTCTGATCCTGCGCCACGGCGGTGATCACCAGGTCGTAGGTGTACATGCCGCCCTGGAGACCGCCGCTCTTCACCGCTGCCGGCATGGTGGCGGGGTCGGGGAAGTCCTGCAGTTCCACCTTCACGCCGTACTTCGCGAACAGATCCTTCGCCACGGCGACGTAGAACGGCGCGTAGCCGATCCAGGCGACGGTTCCGAGGCGCACGCGGGTAGCCGTCGCGGCGTCGGCAGCGACATGGAACAACGCGAGGCCGGCGGCCAGCATCGTGGTGAACAGGAATGTGCGGCGGCCCTTCGGACCGGGCTGCACGCGAGCGAGCGGCGAGAACATGATTTCCTCCACTTGGGGTGGTGACGGCGTTTGCGACCGCCGTCTGATCGCACGCGGCGTGCCAGCGTATGGCCTGAATTAACCGTTTGATTAACATCGTTCGGGACGCTCGATGGTGGATGCGGCGGCACCAATGGCGTGCGGCGGGCCCGCGACGTGCCACGTGCGGGTGCGCCCGATGCGGCATCATCCGCGTCGTCGCCGGGCCGAGTGTTCCGGCACCGAGACGATCGCAGCTCCTGGAGAATGCGCCGATGACACCGAAGACCGACCACGTTCGCCCCCGCCGCAGCCTGCTGTTCGTCCCCGGGCTGCGTCCCGACCGTTACCGGAAGGCGCTCGACAGCGGTGCCGACATCGTCTGCATCGACATGGAGGACGCGGTCGCGCTCGATCGCAAGGACGAGGGACGGACGCTCACGCTGCCGCTGTTCGCCGAGGCTACGCATCCGCACGTCGAACGCATGGTACGGATCAACGCGCTCTCGACGTATCACGGGTTGAAGGATCTGCAGGCCCTGATCGACTGCGAGTCACCGCCGCCGTCGATCATGATCCCGAAGATCCGCAGCGCCGAGGAGATCCAGCTGATCGATACGCTGCTGTCGACCGGCCCGGCGCGCGATATCCGCTATTGCGTGATCATCGAGACCAATCGCGGCCTCGAGCGCGCCATCGAGATCGCGCAGGCGAGTCCGCGCATCGATTCGATGATCCTCGGGGCCGTCGACATGTCCGCCGACCTGCGCTGCGTGAAGGCATGGGAGCCGCTGTTGTACGCGCGCTCTCGGCTCGTGCACGCGGCGGCGAGCGCGGGCATCGATCTGCTCGACGTGCCGTTCCTCAACCTCGACGATCCCGATGGTCTCGCGCGCGAGGCGAATGCCTGCGCTCAACTCGGCTTCACCGGCAAGGCGTCGATCCATCCCAATCAGCTCGCGGCCATCCACGCGGCGTTCTCGCCATCGGATGCGCAGGTCGCGAAGGCGCGCGAGGTCTGCAAGGCGTTCGAGGAAAGCCCCAGCGGCCTCGTGGTGGTGGACAACGAACTGATCGAACTGCCGGTGGTGCGGTCCTACTACCGCATCCTCGCGATCGCCGAGCGCATCGCGGCGGCCCGGGGCGGCACCTGATCCGGCGGAGGCCGGCCGCTGCCGGTCTTCGGGTGTTGGCTTTTTTTACAGATGCCTTTGATCCATACTGTCGCCCAGCTGCAACAGTTTGAGCCAACGGTGGTTCTGGGCCTCGGCGCGATTCCTGCTGTTGTGGCCGCACCAGCCTTCGACACCGCGAACACCGTTCGCCCCATGAGATGTCGGGGAGGGGACCTGTCTCTCGTGCTTTTGTCACCCGTTTTGGCGTAGGGCCGCGAGAGTTCACAACAAGCCAAGCAGCGGATCGAAACGAACCATGTTCCAGAGAAACTTCCCGGAATCGGGGCATCGTGCAGGCACTCCAGCTTTCGCTACCAAGAAGATCGGTAGCGCCCGGCAACAGCAGTACGTTCTCTTTATCGAAGCGCTGACGGTCGCGTCCGAGCGGCGCTTCCGCAGTCGTGGGGGCACAGGGCCCTCCTGCGTCGAGCACGCAGTGCAGCTCGCGCACATCCTCTGCAACGAGGGTGGCATCACCGACGACATCACGCTCGCGTCGGCCGTCCTGCACGATATCGGCTTCGATGCGCGCATGGCCCATACCGAGCTGCGCCGCCAGTTCGGCCCGGTGGCGGCTACCGTGGTCGCCGAGCTGTCGCAGGAAGAAGCCATGCCCCGCGGCGGTCCTTCGGTCCACAACCTGAGCCAGCGCGCCAAGCTCGTGCGGCTCGCGGTGCAGATCCAGCGCATCCGCGATCTGGCCCAGCTGTCGAACGACGCTACACCCGACATCGAGGCGGCCATCCGCGCCGACGCCACGAACATCGTGGAAGGTCTGCGCGGGACTCACTCAACTCTCGAGATCCTGTTCCACGAAGAGTGCGAGCAGGCGTCTCTTGCGATGGCCGAGGGTGTCCTGACCGCGGTCTTCGGGCGCGCACGCTAGAGCCCTAGTGAATCTCGCCGCCGACGAGCGTATCGTCGGCGGGTGATCCAGGTTCCTGAATTGCCGAAGCGGCCCCATGCGGGCCGCTTCGGTGCGTGCTCGTGGTTGCCCGCGTTACGCCGGTCGCCCCGCTTCCGTCTGCTGTTTGGAGCGGTGGTCTTGTGCGTCGCCGGCTCGATCGGATTCAGCACAGCCGCCGTGGCGGTCATGGCCGGCGCCGAGCCCGACTCGCCGTCCAGCCGCGTCGACCCCAATTTTGCGGCATCGACCTGGGCCAGCGTCGGCAGCGTCGTCCAGAACGGCAACCCGTACACGGGCGTCCTGATCACCCGGCACCATGTCCTCACCGCTGCGCACGTGACCGGCGACGATCCCGCGAAACTCGAGTTCGTGCTGAACGCTGGCGGCGATGCGGCCCAGCGCCTGGCCGTGAAGGCCATCCATCGCCACCCCGAATGGAAGGGCTTCGATCCGAAGAAGCCAAACGACGACATCGCGATCCTCGAACTGGCCGAGGCTGCTCCGGCGGAGATTCCGATCTATCCGATCGTGACCGGCGGGCTGCGGCAGGGCATGGAGTTCACGGCGGTGGGTTACGGCGCCAGCGGCCATGGAGACACCGGGGTCACCGTCCCGTCGTCGCCGACGGTGAAGCGCGTGGGCCGGAACAATGTCGACAAACTGATTCCGGACGAGCAGGTGCCCGGGCGCTTCGAGGGGTTCATGTTCGATTTCGATGGTGGTGGCTACAACTTCATGGGCGGCGAAGGGCTCGGCAACGACGTCGAAACCACCTTCGCCGGGGGCGACTCCGGCAGTCCTTCGTTCATTCGCGCCCCGGGCGGGTGGGCACTGTTCGGCGTCAACACGTTCATCATGACGTTTCCGGATGGTCCGACGAAAGCGAGCACCTTCGGCACGGGCGGCGGCGGCATGATCGTCGCGGCCTACAAGGAGTGGATCGAGCAGGTGGTGCGGTCGACCATGCCGGTCGCGCATCGCGACGCTGCGCTGCCCCATTGGCTGTCGGCGGATCCGGCTGGCGTACCGTGCGGCGGCGCGGGACAATCGCACGACGGCGACTGCGCCGACCTCATGACCGAACATCACGCGAAGATCCCCCGACCATGAATGCCCCTGAGACCAAGGTCCGTCTGACCCAGTTCAGCCACGGCGGCGGCTGCGGCTGCAAGATCGCGCCCGGCGTGTTGCGCGACATGCTGGCGCAGAGCAACGCGGCCATTCTCCCGAAGCAGCTGCTCGTGGGGATCGAGACTTCCGACGATGCCGCCGTCTACCGTCTCAACGATGAACAGGCGATCGTCGCCACCACGGATTTCTTCATGCCTATCGTCGACGATCCGTTCGACTTCGGGCGCATCGCCGCGACCAACGCCATCTCCGATGTCTATGCGATGGGTGGCAAGCCGCTCTTCGCGCTCGCGCTGGTGGGCATGCCGATCAATCAGCTGCCCATGGAGATCATCCGCGGCATCCTGAGCGGTGGTGAAGCGGTGTGCGCGGCAGCGGGTATTCCGATCGCCGGCGGCCACAGCATCGACTCGGTGGAGCCGATCTACGGTCTGGTGGTGATCGGACTGGTTCACCCCGCGCACATCAAACGCAACGCGGGTGCGAAGCCGGGGGATGCGTTGATACTCGGCAAGCCGATCGGGGTCGGCATCCAGAGCGCGGCGCTCAAGAAGGGCGAACTCGACGCCGCGGGCTACGCGACCATGCTTGCGAGTACGACGAAGCTCAACACTCCGGGCGCCAGGCTTGCGCAACTCGAGCACGTTCACGCGCTCACCGACGTGACCGGGTTCGGTCTCCTGGGTCATCTTCTGGAGGTGTGCCGCGGTTCCCACGCGGGAGCGCGTGTGCAACGAAACGACGTGCCCGTGTTGCCGGGCGTCGATGCGCTGCTGGCACGTGGCATCAAGACCGGTGCGTCGGCCCGCAACTGGGCTGGCTATGGGGAGAGCGTCGATCTCGGTGGCTTCGGCGAAGATGTGCAGGCGTTGTTCACCGACCCTCAGACGAGCGGCGGGTTGCTGGTGGCATGCGCTCCCGACGCCAGGGCAGACGTGCTGGCCGTGTTCCGGGCGGAGGGGTTCGATCGCGCTGCCGTCATCGGCGAAGTGACGTCGGGTCCGGCGCGGGTGACCTTGTGCTAGGCCCTGGATTGATCGCGGCATTGAACACCGATCGGAGAGCTCGCCGATGAAGCGCGGGTCCAGAGTGATGGCAAGCCTGGCGGCGGTAGCGATCGCGGTCGGGCTGGGCGGTGCGGCCCTCGGCTTGCACGCAGCCGAGGAAGGCGCGGAGGCAGTGAACGACATCGCGCTGCCCACCGACGAGGCATCCATCGCGATCGGCAAGACGCGCTTCGGCGAGAAGTGCGGCGGATTCTGCCACGGCAGCGGCGGCAAGGGTGGGCGCGCGCCCTGTCTCATCTGCGGCAAGTTCAAGCGCGGCGGCAAGGATTCGCAGATCGCCGCCAACATCGCCAACGGTGTCGAAGGCACGGCGATGGGTGCGTTCGGCGGTGTGTTGTCGAAGGAGGAAGTGCTGGCGGTGGTTGCGTACCTGCGCAGTGAACAGAAGAAGAAGGAAGCGGAGTCGCAATAGCGACCTGCGGCGCCGCGAGGCGCCGCTCGAACAAGGGGAGGGGAGGATGATGATCATGACCGCTCGGATGGTGTGGCTGGCGGCGATCGCACTGAGCGTGGGCGGGTTCGCTCGCGCCGGGGATGTACCGCGATTCGTCATAGACCCGGACTGGCCGAAGCCGCTGCCGGACAACTGGATCCTCGGGCAGATCGGCGGCATCGCCGTGGGGCCCGATGATCACGTCTGGGTCTATCAGCGGCCGCGCACGCTGACCGACGACGAGCGCGGCGCGGTGGTGTATCCGCCGACGGCGAAGTGCTGCTCGCCGGCGCCGCCGGTGCTCGAGTTCGACGCCGAGGGCAATCTGGTGGGTTCGTGGGGCGGCACCGGCAGCGGCTACGACTGGCCGGAGAACGAGCACGGCATCGGCATCGATGCCGACGGCAACGTGTGGCTCGCGGGCAACGGCAAGTCGGACCATCAGGTGCTCAAGTTCACGCGCGAGGGCAGCTTCCTGATGCAGATCGGGAAGGCAGGGCAGACCGGCGACAGCAACTCGACCGATCTGCTCGGACGACCGGCCGTGCCGATCGTGGATGCTCCGGCAGGGGAGCTCTACGTGGCCGATGGTTACAAGAACCGGCGCGTGATCGTCTTCGACGCAACCACCGGCGCGTACAAGCGTCACTGGGGCGCCTACGGCGAGAAGCCCGACGACACCGATCCCGGCACCTACGATCCGGGCGCGCCGGTGGCGAAGCAGTTCCGCACGCCGGTGCACTGTGTGCGCATCGCCAACGACGGCCTGGTGTACGTGTGCGATCGCGTCAACGACCGCTACCAGGTCTTCCGGAAGGACGGGACCTTTGTGACCGAAGTGCTGCTGGAGCCGCAGTCGCGCTTCGTCGGCTCGGTATGGGACATAGGGTTCTCCGAAGATCCGGAACAGAAGTATCTGTACGTGGCGGACGGAACCAACAACGAGATCCACATCCTGCTGCGCCAGGACGGCACGCGCATCGGCAGCTTCGGCCGCGGCGGGCGCCAGCCCGGCCAGTTCCACTGGGTCCACACCATGGCGGTGGACTCGCAGGGGAATATCTACACGGGTGAGGTGGATACGGGGAAGCGCATTCAGAAGTTCAGGCGGGTGCGCGAGTAGTCTGTCCCGTTCGGGCCCCCACCCTAACCCTCCCCCAGCTTCGCTGGGGAGGGGATGTACACCTCCGGAGGGAGAGAAGTGCACCCCTTCCCCCACCTTCGGTGGGGGAAGGTTGGGATGGGGGCAGCAGCGTATGTCAGGGTGGGGGCTCCGACGCCGGCCGCACTCTCCCCGCCAGCCAGATGCACACGATCGTGGCCGTCACCGCCAGCAGCCCCACCGCCCAGTAGTGCGTGATCCGACCATCGGGTGCGCGCCCCATGATGAGCCCGCCGGTGTACGCAGCGAGACCCGCGAACAACTGCTGGATCGAGCTGTTGAACGCGAGGAAGCTGCCGCGCAGGCGCGGCGTGACGCTGCTGGTGACGAGCGCCATCACCGGTACGAAGCGGCCGGACACGAACACCATGAAGATCACGCTCGCCGCGATCGCCACCGGCACCGGCACGGGCGGCAGGTTGGTCGTGATGAGCAGAGGCACGACGGAAATGGCGGCGACCACGCGGAACACGCGCCGCTTGCCGTGCCGATCCGACAGACGCCCGATCCAGCGCGACGTGAACAGCGTTGCCAGTCCGCCGGCGAGATAGAGGTAGGGCAGGTCGGTCTCCTTGAGTCCCACGTTGGCGACCGTGTACGGACTGATGAAGGGAATCACCGAGAACCCGGCGAACATCAGCGTCGCGATCAGCGCGAATGCGTTGAGGTGATTGCGCTGAGCGAACACCGCGTGCAGTTGCTCGAACACGGTTCCGGAGCGACGCGCTTCGAGGTGTCGGTCCACCTTCGGCAGCGCACGCCAGCACAGCACCCAGAGGATCACTCCCGTGATCGTCAGAAATGCGAACGGGGCGCGCCAGTCGAAGTGATTGGCCAGGAACAGGCCGATCGGCACACCCGCGATGGCGGAAAGCGAGAAGGCAGCGGAGATGATGCCCATGGCGGTTCCGCGGCGCTCGTCGGGAACGAGATCGCCGACGATGGCGTAGACCACCGCGCCCACGATGCCGCCGAACACACCGGCAGCCGTCCGTGCGGCGAGCAGGGTCCAGAAGCCGGGCGCGAACGCGCACAGGAGCGTGGTGACGGTGAAACCCGCGTAGATGCCGAGGAGTGCGGTCTTGCGGTCGAAGCGGTCGATGTGGAAGGCGGCGAAGAACCCCGACGCGGCCGCGCCGAACGTGTAGGCCGACACGAGCAGCCCGAAGTCGTGGGGCGTCACGTGCAGCACGCGCATGAGCTGCGGCCCGAGCGGCATCATGACCATGAAGTCCATGATGTGTGTGACCTGGACGGCGGCGAGCAGGATGAGGAGCCTGCTTTCGCGGAACTCGTTCTGCTCAGTGGTCATGGAAGAAAGCGCGAAACGCGGGGGACGCGGAGGACGCGGGGTAAGGCAAAGTCAACGGCCTTTCGATCTTGGTTTTCCTCCGCGTCCCCCGCGGTGAGCGCTTTCATTCGGTCTTCTGAACGGTCACCCGGCTCAACCCGAAAGCCTCCGCCAGCATCGCATACGACTCGATCCGCGACCGGTAGTCACCCGTGATCGTCAGCACCATCACTTCGTCCGCTTCGTACGTGGCCTGCAGGGCGAGGATGCGCTCGCGCACCACGTCCGGTGTTCCGATGATCGCGCGGGCGCGTTCGCGTTCGATGATCAGCCGGTCGGCGTCGGTGTAGGGTTGGGTGATCGCCATCTCCACCGTCGCGATCGGGGCATCGAAGCCGCGCGCCATCTGCAGACGGCGCAGATCGATGGGCGCCGCCAGACGCTCCGCTTCTTCCATCGTGCGGCCGCAGATCGCGAACAGCGTCAGCATCGAGTAGGGCGCAGGTTCGCGAACGGACGGGCGATAGTCGCGGCGGTAGGCCCGCATGACGTCATCGCCGCCGCGGGCGTTGATGAAGTGCGCGAACGAGCAGCGCAGCCCGAGCATCGATGCCAGCGTGGCACCGTAATCGGATGAACCCAGCAACCACACCTCCGGCGAGGTGTTGCCTGCGGGCATCGCCTTCACGCGCGCGTAGGGGTGATCGCCGGGCAGCGCGTCGTCGAGGAACGCGACGGTTTCCTGCACGTGCACCGGGAACTGGTTGATGTCGTAGAACGCACCCTGGAACAAGGCCTGGGAGGTCACCATGTCCGACCCCGGCGCCCGGCCCATGCCGAGATCGACGCGCCCGGGAAATAACGCTTCGAGCATGCGGAACTGCTCCGCCACCTTGAGTGCGCTGTAGTAGGGCAGCATCACGCCGCCGGTACCGACACGCATGCGCTCCGTGGCTGCCGCGATTCTTGTCAGGAGGATCTCCGGACACGGATCGGCCAGGCCGCGCATGCCGTGATGCTCGGCGAGCCACATGCGGTGGAAGCCCAGCGCCTCGACCTCACGCGCCAGTTCCACGGTGTGCTGCACGGCCTCGGCGGGGGTGTGGCCGTGGATGATCGGCGATTGATCCAGGACCGAAAGGCGGACCGGTTTGGATTCGACATTCATGGGTTCGGTCTTGAAGAATCGAGGGGGACGCGATGCCGACCGGCAGGGCTCCTTCGAGCGCCCCACGTCGCTTCTTGTTGCCCCGCCAGCTTACTACGACCGGAGGATTCGACCCCGCAGACCGTGGCCGGCAACCTCATAGTCAGGTGTCGTCGCGAGATGATCCGAACTGCCGGCGGAGATCGGACAGCATTCGGGTGGTACACCAGCGGGCATAGGTCCGACCCAACGCACTGCCCAGCCATCGTCCGATACCCTGAGTCGGCCGTTCATAGTCGATCCAGAGGCGTATGCGCGAGCCGCCTTCGACGGGTTCGACCTCGAAGCCCATCCGGTAGGAACCGATGACCAGCAATCGCGGCGTGCCCAGCGTTTCCCAGACCTTGCGCCGGGGTGGCTGATACTCCGTGACGGCCTCGTCGAGTTCCAGAGCGAGCCCGAGGATGCTGCCCGACAGGCGAATGCGCGATCCGACGGCCTTCCCCTGCAACTCGTCCATCTCGATCCGCATGGAGGTGCCCGCCATCATGGGCGAAGACGATTCCATGTGGGCGGACAGTCGACGCGGATCATCGAGGTAGGCGAACGTGTCCGTGGGCGAGGCCATGACCCGGACACTGGCTTCGTCGTGGTGTCGATAGTCCCCTGCCATCGCTGTCACCTGTTCGATCCGATCGGCGGGCAGGGGTCAGAACACCAGGACCTTGTCAGCCGTCGCGGTCCACTGGGTGAGCGCGCTCATCGTGCCGATGTCGGCGCCTTCAACGAGCGCTAACCCCTTGATCCCGCGCGCCTCGCAGCAGGTCCCGCACAGCTTCACCTGGCCGCCGCGCGCGATGACAGAGCGGACCATCAGCTCGATGTTGTAGTAGCCCTGAGGTGTGCCCTGAGCGGGCAGGGCCGCGAACACGGCATCGGCCATCGGGAAGCACAGGATCTCGGCGTCGGCGTGGTCCTTCTGCAGCGCCATCGCCAAGCGCAACGCAACGTAGGTCTTCTCGGAACCGTAGGTGCTTCATTGAGAATGAAGAGCACTTTCATGGGCTGAGGATCCTCCTGGTATCGGTCGACGGGAGACATCGGTCGCGTTGCGTGCTGCCGGTCGGCGCAATCTCTGTCGGCGCAGCAGCAGGAACGCAGCTGGAATCACGAACATGGACATCAGAGGGGCGGTGATCATGCCACCGACCATGGGGGCAGCGATACGCTGCATGACCTCGGAGCCGGTGCCCGTCCCCCACATGATCGGGAACAGACCTGCGAGCACGACAGCCACCGTCATGGCTTTCGGTCGCACACGGAGCACGGCGCCTTCGCGGATCGCCTCCAGGAGATCCGCCGTCGTCGTCCTGCCCTGCTGCTCACGTTCCTCCCAGGCGTGTTTCAGGTACAAGAGCATGATGACGCCGAACTCCGCAGCGACACCCGCCAGCGCGATGAAACCCACTGCCGCTGCGATCGAGAGGTTGTAGTCGAGGAGGTATAGCAGCCAGATGCCGCCGACCAGCGCGAACGGGAGTGTCGCCATGATCAGCAGCGCCTCGTCGAAGCGCTTGAACGTCACGTAGAGCAGGATGAAGATGATGAGCAGCGTGAACGGCACGACCACCTTGAGCTTCGCGGTCGCGCGTTCGAGAAACTCGAACTGACCCGACCACGAGATCGAGTAGCCCGCCGGCAATTGCACCTTTTCCGCCACGGCCCGCTGCATGTCGAGCACGGCGGTCTTCAGGTCGCGCCCGCGGATGTCGACGTAGACCCAGCCCGACAGTCGCGCATTCTCGCTGCGCAGCATCGGCGGGCCGTCGGTGATGCGGATCTCGGCCACGTCGGCGAGCACGAGGCGCTGGCCGCGCTCGGTGACCACCGGCAGCTTGCGCAGCTTGTCGAGCGAATCGCGGATCTCGCGCGGGTAGCGCACGTTGATCGGGAAGCGCTGCAACCCTTCCACGGTCTCGCCGATGTTCTCGCCGCCCACGGCCGATGTGATCACCGACTGCACGTCGGCGATGTTGAGTCCGAAGCGCGCCGCCGCGTCTCGGTTGATCGTCACGTCCACGTACCGTCCGCCGGTCAACCGTTCGGCGAGCGCGCTGCTCACGCCCGGCACCTCTTTGAGGGCCTTCTCGATCTCACCGGTGACGCGGTCGATAGCCGCGAGATCGGAACCAGAAACCTTCACGCCTACCGGGCTCTTGATGCCGGTGGCCAGCATGTCGATGCGGTTGCGGATCGGCGGCACCCAGATGTTGGCGAGACCCGGCACCTGGACGATTCGGTCCAGTTCCTCGACCAATCGATACTGGGTCAGGCCCTGCCGCCACTGGTTCCTCGGCTTGAAGCGGATCGTGGTCTCGAACATCTCCAGCGGCGCCGGATCGGTTGCCGATTCGACCCGGCCGGCTTTGCCGAACACGCTTGCGACTTCCGGAACCGTCCGGATGAGGCGGTCGGTCTGCTGCAGCAGTTCGGCGGCCTTGCCGGCCGACAGGCCCGGCAACGCCGACGGCATGTACAGCAGGTCGCCCTCGTCCAGTCGCGGCATGAACTCCGTGCCGAGGTGCTGCAGCGGCCAGAGGCTCGCGACGAACGCGATGGCGGCCGCCGCCAGCGTCACCACGGGCACGCGCAGCGCGACGTCGAGAAGCGGTCGATAGAGCGCGATCAGCAGCCGGTTCAGCGGATTGCGTCGCTCGCCCGGTATGCGCCCGCGGATGAGATAGCCCATCAGCACCGGGATCAGCGTCACCGCGATCCCGGCCGAGGCGGCCATCGCATAGGTCTTGGTGAACGCGAGCGGGGAGAACAGGCGGCCTTCCTGGGCTTCCAGGGTGAAGACCGGGATGAAGCTCAAGGTGATGATGAGGAGGGAGAAGAAAAGGGCTGGTCCGACTTCGGTGGCCGATTCGGCGATGACCCTCCAGCGCTCCTCGCCCTCGAGCTGGTCGCCTGGATGCCGGTGCGCCCAGCGCTCGAGGTGCTTGTGGGCATTCTCGATCATCACCACCGCAGCGTCGACCATCGCGCCGATCGCGATGGCGATGCCGCCGAGCGACATGATGTTCGCGTTGACCCCCTGGTAGTGCATGACGATGAAGGCGGTCAGGATGCCCAGAGGCAGCGAGACGATCGCGACGAAGGCCGAGCGCAGGTGGAACAGGAACACGAAGCAGACGACGGCGACGACGATGAACTCCTCGGCGAGCTTGTGCGTCAGGTTGTCGATGGCGCGTTCGATCAGGCCCGAGCGGTCGTAGGTGGGCACGATCTCGACACCCTTAGGCAGGCTGCCCTGCAGTTGCTGCAGCTTCGCCCGGACCGCACCGATGGTTTCGAGGGCGTTCCTGCCGGAGCGCATCACGATCACGCCACCGGCTGCCTCGCCCTCGCCGTCGAGCTCGCCGATGCCGCGCCGCATCTCCGGGCCCACCTGGATGCGGGCGACGTCACCCAGTCGGACCGCCACGCCGGCATCGGTGGTCAGCAGCGGCACCTTGCGGAAATCGTCGAGCGTCTGCAGGTAGCCGGATGCACGCACCACGTACTCGGCTTCACCCAGTTCGAGTACGGAACCGCCGGCCTCCTGGTTCGCACGGCGGATCGCCTCGATCACCCGGGTGTGCGCGATGCCGAACGCCGCCAGTTTGTCGGGGTCGAGCAGCACCTGGTACTGACGCACCATGCCGCCGATCGATGCGACCTCGGCGACGTTCGGGACGGTCTTGAGTTCGTACTTGAGGAACCAGTCCTGCAGCGCGCGCAACTGCCCGGTATCCATCCGACCGCTACGATCGACTAGGGCGTACTGGTAGATCCAGCCAACGCCAGTGGCATCGGGGCCGAGCGAGGCCTTCGCGCCGGGCGGCAGCCGGGCCTGCACCTGGTTCAGGTATTCGAGCACGCGCGAGCGCGCCCAGTACAGATCGGTGCCGTCCTCGAACAGCACGTACACGAACGAATCGCCGAAGAACGAATAGCCGCGCACCGTCTTCGCACCCGGCACCGACAGCATCGTGGTGGTGAGCGGATAGGTGATCTGGTTCTCGACGATGCGGGGTGCTTGGCCCGGATAGGTGGTGCGGATGATGACCTGCACGTCGGAGAGATCGGGGAGGGCATCGAGCGGCGTGCGCGACAGCGAATACACACCCCAAGCGCTCACCATCGCCGTGGCGAGCAGGACCAGGAAGCGGTTCGCGATCGACCAGCGGATGAGACTGCCGATCATGGCTTCCCTCCGGGATGGGCGTGCGCATCCGGTGGGAGCGGATGGATATGCGTGATCTGCGGCGTGTCGTCGGCACCCATGTAGAACTCAAACCCGACCCGGTCGCCTGCGGCCAGCCCGCGCGGCAGCTTCGAGGGCCCGCCGGGCGGCAGCTTGAACTCCATCGTCATGGGGCGCCACTTCAGGGACGGAATCGGCCCGTGCGACAGCGTGATCGTCTCGCCATCGATACGCTCGATCGTCGCCTCGCCTTCGTGGCGCGGTGCCGTGTTCGTGGCCGTGGGTGCAGGCTCCCCGTTGAGGCGCGCTTCCACCCCACGCAGGCTTGCCTCGGAATCGATCAGGAACTGCGAGGAGACCACGACTCTCTGCCCGGCCGCGAGGCCGCGCTTGATCTCGGTCTGTCCGCCGGTCTCGAGGCCGATCTCGACGTCGACGGGGCGATAGCGTCCATCGTCCTCCGCCAGCATCACGACGCTGCGGCGGCCGGTCTGGATGATCGCCTCCGTGGGAACGAGCAGGGACTTCTCCGCATGCATGTCGGTGAACCGCATCTGCACGAACATCCCCGGAGCGAGCTGCCCGCGCGGGTTGGGGATTTCGAGCCGCGCCTTGAGTGTGCGCGTGGTGGCGTTCACCTCCGGCAGGATGGCCTGCACGCGACCGTCGAAGGTAGTGCCGGGTACGGCGGGGCTGCGTGCCTGCACCTTTGCGCCTGGGCGCACCAGCGCCACCTCACTCTCCGGGATCTCGGCGTATGCCCACACGGTGCCGAGCCCGTTGATGCGGAAGAGCGTTGCGCCAGCGGCCACCGTCATGCCCTCGCGCACGGAGAGTTCGCTCACCACGCCACCGATGGGTGAGTAGATCGTGATGCGAGCCTGGGTACGCCCCGTGCCCTCGACCAGGGCGATCTGCGCGTCGTTCATGCCCACCTGGCGCATGCGCTGGCGTGCCGCGTCGACCAGGTCGGCGAGCGCCTCGCCGCGCATCGCCCGAATGGCCAGGAACTCCTCCTGGGCCGAGATCCACTCGGGCACGTACAACTCGGCGAGCGGTTGCCCCTTGGCAACTCGATCGAGCGTGGCGCGAACATGTAACCGCTCGACGAAACCCGTGGCGCGCGCCTGCACCACCACTTGATCGCGCTCGTTCCAGGCGACGTTGCCGACGGTGCTGACCTCGGGCGACAGCACGCCCTCGGTCACGAGGGAAGTCCGGATGCCGAGGTTCTGCTGGATGCGCGGGCTCACGGTGATGCTGCCCGAGTCTGCGGTGCCGTCGGAGTAGACCGGCGACAGCATCATGTCCATGAAGGGCGACTTGGCTGGCTTGTCGAAGCGGTTCCCTGGGACCATCGGGTCGTGGTAGTAGAGGATCTTCTTGCCGGTGACCGGATCGATATCACCGGCCTTCAGGCCGGCTTTCAGGTGACGGCGGGTGGCATCCTCGCCGGACTCCGGTGTCGCCTTCGTGGCTTCTGCAGCAGGCTTGGGACTCGGCGCGGGTTCGGTGCCGGGACTTCCGCGCCTGCCACCGAAGACGTAGATCGCGGACGCGGCTGCGGCGAGCACGATGACGACGGCGAGAACCTTGTATTCGAACTGATGCTTCATGGTCGGCTCCATCGCTCAGCGGTTGGACGCCGAAGCGTCGTGGCCGGCGGGAATCTGGTAGTTGAGCTGCGCCCACAGACGCGCGAGGTCACGATCGAGCTGCAGCCGCTCCAACTGGACATCGATCTCGTTGCGGCGGGCGTCGAGTACGGCTGCCAGCGGGCCGCTGCCGGCGCGATAGGACGCAAGCGCCACGCGCGTCCGGTCTCGGGCAAGCGGCAGCAGCGCAGCGTCGTAGCGCTGCACCCGTTCGCGCTTGCTGCGGCTTTCGAGCAGCATCTCGCGCACCTCGGCCTCGTGGGCGCGCGCCGCTTCTTCGCGTTCCGCCTTGAGGGCCTCGACGTTGGACAACTCGGCAGCCAGTTCGCGGTCCTGCCGATCCTTGCGATTCCATTGCAGCGGGATCGAGACGTTCACGGAGACCATGTTGGAATATGCCGGACCGCGCTGGTTGTACATGAACTCGAGGCTCCAGTCGGAGCGCCGCTCGCTGCGCGCGACCTCGGCCTGGGCACGGGCCACGTCCACCTGTGTGGTCATGATGGCCAACCGCGGATGATGAATGAGGCGGCCGGACAGCTCGTCTTCGGAGAAGGGCAGAGTGTCGAACGCAGGCGGTGCTGCAAGAGGACCGCCGGCGGGCGGGCCGACCCAACGCGCGAGTGTGTTGGTCGCTGCCGCGATGCGCTGGTCGGCTTCGGCGATCCGATCGCCCAACTGCTCGACCAGCGATCGCGCGGCGAGCACATCGGCGGGCAGGCCGCGACCGCCGCGTACCTGGGCCTCGGTCGCCTCGATCTGCAGTCGAGCCTCTTCCCGCTGGCGCAGCAGCAGCGTGCGACGCGACTCCTCGAAGTACCGCTCGAACCATGCGAGCGCCACTTCCCGGTCGAGGTCCGCGTGGATCGCGTTGCGCGAAGCGGCTGCGGCGTCGGCCTCGCGTTCGAAGCGGGCCTGGCGCGCCTGCCGCTTCTCCTCCCGCGTGAACTCCTGCGCGATTCCGACGGAACGCATGGTCATGAAATCTTCGGTGAGGCTGAAGCGCTCTGCGCCCGTGACCGGGAGGTTGTTGATCCCCAGGCGCAACGATGGATCAGGGAGATGGCGCGCAGCAGCGGCACGATCACGCGCGGCGGTGACCTGGGCGTCGCGGCCCGCCAGTTGGCGGGAGCGCTCGGTGGCGTACTGGCGCGCGGCGTCGAGCGTCAGCAGCGCATCGGCAGCTTGGGCTCGGATGGGCCCGAGCGCGAGGACGATCGCGAGGATCGAAACCCCCACCGGATCGGCAAGAAGCGCGCGCACGTGCGCGCAAGGAAGCGCAGACATAAGACCTCCGGCTACGACGTATGACGAGACCGTCGCCGCGGAAGTCGCGGCGACGGACGCGGATCAGGCGTCGCGGAGGCTCATAGCCGGAAGCAGCAGTTCCGGATTGCGATCGGGGGAGCGGTCGTGCGCGTCGGGGTCGTTGCTGCCCGGCCTCTTGCTGCAGGCACCGTTGCCGACGCTGCGGGCAACAGGGATGTCAGCAGGCCATGCACCAGCGGGAGCGGCGGAACATCCGCAGCACCCGTGGTCGTCTGTTGCTGGCCGGCACTGCAATGAGCTTTGCACAGATTGGGCTGCCCGGTGTCGCGATCGGGGCAGTCGTCCGGCATGTTCGCCATGGCCGCGGAGCCGGCCGGATCGGCAGGACACGCGTAAACCGCCACCGACAACGTGGAGAACAGGAGGGCGACAATACCCGCCAAGCCTACGCAGCGACGAAGGATTCGACTCATGAACTCATGAACCTAGCCATACAATGACAAGAATGCAGCCGGCCTCGTCGAAGGTCAAGCTGCAGGATTGTCATTCGAATCGATCGACGGGTCGCAAGTTCCACAGCCCGTGCGAGTGGAGGCATCGCATGAAGACCGTGACGCTGGAAGTCCGAGACATGGTGACGATGCATTGTGCCCGCGTCGTGGAAACCGCATTGAACGCGCTGTCCGGCGTGCATCGTGCGGCGGCCAATGCCGCCGCTCAGACCGTCGTTGTCGACTACGACGAGGCCGTGATCGACGCGCATCGGGTGGAAGCCGCGATCGACGATTGCGGCTTCCTGTGTGCCGGCGAATGGCTGCCGGCTCATCTGTGCGAGCGGCCGCAAGTTGCCCACGCCCATGCCGCGCATTCCGGTCATGCGGCCGCGGAAGAAGTCGGTCACGCCGCCCATCGGCACGACGCCGGGCCGGACATGATGCACGACATGGGTCACGGTCCCGGCATGGACATGGGTGCCATGGTGCGGGACATGCGCAACCGCTTCATTGTCTGCCTGGTGTTCGCGATTCCGCTGTTCTTCTACGCCCCGATGGGCATCCCCATGCCGATGCCGCCGGTACCCTTCGGCGTGCGCACCGAGATCTGGCTGTTCCTGCTGGCGAGCGGCGCGGTGCTCTGGCCCGGTTGGCCGTTCTACATCGCGGCATGGCGCGCGCTGAAGCGCGGCGTGCTCAACATGGCCACGTTGGTGGTCATGAGCGTGGGGACGGGCTATGCGTTCAGCGTCGGTGCCACCTTCTTCTTCGACGGCGTGCAGTTCTTCGAGGCGATCTCGACGCTGATGGCGTTCATCCTCCTCGGGCACTGGCTGGAGATGCGCGCGCGTTCCGGGGCCAACGATGCGATCAGGGCGTTGCTCGACCTGGCGCCGCCCAGGGCGACCGTCTTGCGCAACGGCGTGGAGGTCTCGATTCCGACCGCGGAAGTGCTGGCCGGTGACATCGTCGTGGTCCGCCCGGGCGAAAAGATCGCCGTCGACGGCGTCGTGACCGAAGGCGAGTCGCAGGTCGACGAGTCGATGCTGACGGGCGAGTCGATGCCGGTCAAGAAGACGATCGGCAGCGAAGTCGCGGGTGCCACCATCAACCGCAGCGGCAGCCTGCGGTTCAAGGCGACGCGCGTGGGTGCGGACACCGCGCTGGCGCAGATCGTCAAGCTGGTCCAGCAGGCGCAGAACTCCAAGGCTCCCGCGCAGCTTCTGGCGGACCGGGCATCGCAATGGCTGGTCATTGCCGCACTGGTGATCGGTGTCATGACCTTCGTGGCCTGGTACTTCGTGCTCGCGAAGGGGCTGCTCCTGGCTCTGACCCTGACGATAACGGTCTTCGTGATCGCCTGTCCGGATGCGCTCGGACTGGCGATCCCGATGTCCATCATGATCGGAACCGGACGGGGTGCAGCCAACGGAATCCTGATCAAGAACGCGGCTGCGCTCGAACAGGCGACCCGTCTCGATGTCGTGGTGTTCGACAAGACCGGAACGTTGACCGAAGGCAAGCCGCAGGTCGTGGACCTGGCTCGGGCTTCGGGCGTGCACGAAACGGAGCTTCTGCGGATCGCTGCTTCGGTGGAACACCACTCCGAGCATCCTCTGGCAAGGGCGGTGCTGGACCGCGCCGCGGCGGCCGGCGTCTCGGACGTGTCGCCGGCGACTCGTTTCACCAACGTGGACGGGATGGGTGCGAAAGCGGAGGTCGACGGCAAGCCGGCCTTGCTGGGCAACCGCCGGTTGATGGAAGCGGAGCGCATCGATTGGCGGGCGATGGAAAGCGAAGTGGAACGGATGCAGGGGGATGGCCGCACGGTGATTCACGTCGCGCACGATGGTCGTCTGGTCGGTGTGCTCGCGGTCGCCGACGCGGTGCGCAGCACCTCCAAGGCGGCAGTGGCGGCGCTGCGTGCTCGTGGCGTCGAGGTTGCGATGCTGACCGGCGACAATCGGGCCACCGCCCAGCGGGTTGCCGAAGAGCTCGGGGTGGGCACGGTGCTCGCGGACGTACTGCCCGGCGAGAAGGCACAGGAGATTCGGAAGTTGCAGCAGCAGGGCCGGAAGGTGGGCATGGTGGGGGACGGCATCAATGACGCGCCGGCACTGGCACAAGCCGATGTCGGCTTCGCGATCGGCGCGGGGACCGACGTGGCGATGGAAAGTGCCGATGTCGTGCTGATGAAGAGTGACCCGCACGATGTCGTCGGCGCCATCGGCCTGTCGGCGGCCACGCTGCGCAAGATGCACCAGAATCTCTGGTGGGCAGCGGGATACAACGTACTGGCCTTCCCCGTCGCTGCCGGCGTGTTCTACCCGATCACCATCAGCCCGGAGGTCGCTGCCATCTCCATGTCGGGCAGCACGTTGCTGGTCGCTGCCAACGCGCTGCTGCTCAAGCGGCAACGTCTCGAGGGTATTCGATAGCCGTCGGCATGGCACCCTCGCGCGAGTTGGCCTGATCGCATGGCACGACTTCCAGCCGATACCGGGATCTCCTGGCCGAGCGCAATCGCTTCGATTACCTGGCTGCCCGAGTTCAACGTAGTGGTCTTTGCTTTGCTGCTGAACCTCCCATGGGAACTCGTGCAGGCGCCGCTGTATCGGGAGATGGCCGATGCGCCGCACTGGCAGGCCGTGAAGGCGTGCAGCGCTGCGGCCGGCGGCGACGCCGTGATCGTGTTGATCGCTTACTGGGTCGTCGCGGTGGCAACGCATCGCAGTTGGATCACCGTCCCTCGGTTCGGAGACGTGGTGTCCTTCGTCGCGGTTGGCCTCGCAGTCACCTCCGGAATCGAATGGATGGCCCTCCATGGTCTCTGGATGGTCGAATGGCAGTACACGACGGCGATGCTGGTGATTCCTGGTGCCGGCATCGGATTGTCGCCGTTGCTCCAATGGACCCTCCTGCCTCCTCTCGTGGTCTGGTTCGCGAAGCGGCAATTGGCGGTGCCGCGCCGCTGACGCGGCACCGCCGGACCCATCAGCCGGGCGTGTAGCCGGCTTCGGCCAGCGCATTTCGTATCGATTGCGCGCTTGCCGTCGTGTCGAGAAGCACGCGATGAGTCGCGAGATCGATGTCGACACGGGCCTGGGCATCGACTTGCTTGACCGCTCGAGTGACGACACCAACGCAATGACCGCAGGTCATGGACGGAATGGTGAACTGCATCATGAAGCTCTCCTTTGCTGACCGGCAAATCGCCAGAAAACAGTCTGGACCTTGCCACGATGGGAAGGTCAAGCGTCGAACTCGCAGGGCAACGGCCGGCTCGCGCGGCACGAGCGGGCCGGCCGCCATCCTGGCCTTAAAACCTGTGACAGCCGCGGATACCGAGCGACGCTTCGGGGCGGACCCCGACCTTGACGTGCATCAACAACGCTTCAACTAGCGGGGGTACCGTACAACCCGTAGCGGTTTCGGCAGACCGGGCAAGCGGACCGTAGTCCTCCCAGCCGATGGGCCGATGCTGCACTGGAGGATCCATGGATGCCCGGATCGAGAAAGCGCACGAGACGAAGCGGGAGCCTTGGTTTCGTTCGAGATCGAGTTGGGTGTGGCTCGGCTTTGCGGCGGTCGCCGGTTTCTTTCTGGTGACTGAGCATCGAGCCCACACATTGGGGGCGCTGCCCCTCCTGCTCGTACTGGCATGCCCGTTGATGCACCTGCTGCATCATGGTGGCCACGGATCGCACCGTGGGCATTCCGAGGATTCCGGCCGGCAAGCGAGTTCCGGGAAGGAACGGCACGAGTGAGTACCGTGACTGCTCCAGCGTATGGCTTGTGGTCGCTGGTGATCCTCAATTCGGTGGTGTTCCTTGTATTTGCCTTCAGCTTCTCCAGGCCGAGGGACGCTCGCGATTGGCGCTCATTCGGTGTCTTCTCTGCGTTCGTCGTGGCGTTGTTCACGGAGATGTACGGCTTCCCGCTCACCATCTACCTGCTCTCCGGTTGGCTGACGAGCCGATATCCGGATGTCGATTTCCTGACCCACGATGCCGGTCATCTGCTGGAAACCCTGCTGGGCTGGAGAACGAATCCGCACTTCGGTCCATTCCATATCCTGAGCTTCGTGCTGATCGGCGGCGGCTTCTATCTGCTCGCCCGCGCGTGGCCGGTGCTCTACGACGCCCAGCGCAGCGGCAGGCTGGCAGTGGCGGGGCCGTATGCCCGTATCAGGCATCCGCAGTACCTGGGGTTCCTGCTCATTCTTCTCGGGTTTCTGTTTCAGTGGCCCACCTTGCTTACGCTGGCCATGTTCCCGATCCTGGCATTCATGTACTTGAGGCTGGCGCGGGCCGAGGAACACGAAGCGCGGGAGCGCTTCGGCGCCGAGTACGAACGCTACGCGGCGCGTACGCCGGCATTCCTGCCCCTAGCTCGTCCACGCGGAACCGTGGGGCACGGCGGCTGACATCGCTTGCGGCGCGGATGTCGATCCTGGTTCTCGAGACCTCAACCACCTGAAGGAGCTGACACCATGCGAAACGCCATTCTTGCTGTCTTGGCAGCGGGGCTGCTGGGCATGTCAATCGATGTCCTGGCCGGCCCTGACGCGGCACAGCAGCAGATGATGCAGCGCATGCACGAATCGAAGCAGAAACTGGCGGCCGCCGAGAAGGCGAAGGGTGAGGAGCGGCGCAAGCTCATGGCGGAGCACATGAAGATGATGGACGAGACCATGGGCAAGATGGCCGAGATGAAGCCGAGGGCCGACATGACGCCGCAGCAACAGAAGGAATGGATGGACGAGCATCAGAAGCTGATGCAATCCATGATGGATCAGATGATGGGTGAGCATCACATGATGATGGGGTGCAAATAGCCTGAGTCGTCCATCCGGCTCGGCCGGGTGGTATGACTTTGCGGGAGTGGACGAGGGCCTCGCAGAGGCTGGGTTCGGGTTTCCCGAACAGACACCGGTTGCGCAGACTGCGCCCCGGGCAAAGTCACAGGATCTCGATATCGATCGAATATGAGGGCGCCGATCTGAGCGTGCAGCCCACGGGCGAGTGTGAGTCGGCCCACAGCACGATTTCCCGCAGTTGTGCATCGGAAGCTGCCGGTGCTCGTATCCGGACGATGGTGCGCACAGCCGAAAGACCCGCAGAGACGCTGTCGTCCGTGCCGAGAATGCCGCGGCTGTCGGAGTCGCTCTCCACCGTTACCGCGAGGCTGTCCAACGCGACACCCAGCCGTGCCGCCCGCATCGCTATCACCGTCGCAGTACACGAAGCAAGAGCTGCCCGAAGCAGCCACCCGGGATTCGGGCCCGAGGCATTGCCGCCCATCGCCGGCGGCATATCCGTGACGAGTCGTTCCCCGTAGGGGCCTCTCACCTCGCATTGAAGGCCGTCCGTGACACGTGCGGTCGCGGGAGCATTCTTCGCGCGAGCTTTCTCCGGCTGCGCGGCAATCGTGACCGCGAGGCCTTCGATCGCCATGCGGATTTCTTCGCTATTCATCTTCAAACTCCATCCGGGACGTTCGACGAGGATCAGGTTCTACCGCCACGATCCGCCTTCCCACAACCCTTGCACCGTGCCGGCGTTGCCGACGTCGCGCCGCCATGGTGAAGATGCGTCCGGAGTGGTTGCAAGAACCCCACCGGGATCCGCAATTTGCCAGGGTGTCCCCCCGACCGTGCGTGCTCATTCGCAGATTGCCAGCGTCGGGTGCGGGGCGTAGAGCCAATCCACCGATTCCAGGGGAGAGCGGGGATCTAGACCCCCCTTGGCGCTCCTTCCGGGTCGCGACGTTCCAGTTCCGTCGGGCGGCGAAGCGGTCGTGTCCGCAATGTCCGACGAAACTCCGACGAGTCCGGTCCGTCTCAAGGGTGCCCCAGGACGGCTTTCCATGCGGGGATGGGCAAGCCGAGCAAGAGCCGGCGCAGGTTGGGAATCGAGTCTTGCGAGTTGCCTCATGGCATCGCAGAGTGCCATCACGTCGTTCGTCTCGAACGGAAGCTCGTCCCACGCGCCCAGGATGCGATCGATCGCGTGCCGGCGGGTACTGAGCTGTTCGATGGCCGATTCGTGCTCTGCGAGATGCTGCCGGAATGCGACTTGAAGCAGGTCGCGAAGACTACCATCCAGTTCGTTGGTGGCGAATACCGCACGGATTTCGTCGAGGGTGAGTCCCAGGCATTTCGACACCTCTATGAACCGAAGTCTCGTCAGATCGCGCTCCGTGTACTCGCGATAGTTGTTGAATTGGTTGCGCGACGGCGCAAGCAAGCCACACCGCGCATAGAAGCGCACGGTATGGACCGACATATTCGCTCGGCGTGCGAGCTCATGGGCTTTCATCGTGTGTACCTCTCAGTGGGCTCGAGTTGGTGGCGAGCCCGGTTCCCGGTACGGCAGTTCTCACACGAGGGTCACGTGCGGGATGCCGATCCAATGGGGGTGAGCTCAGGGACCGAATCGGCCCCTGAGCGGAGAGGTCACAACAGGAATCTTTGAAGCGTTATTGCCAGTGAGGCTCGGCGCGGTGGCGGGATGGGGAGCGATACGCGGTGCGCGGGAGCCCGACCGAGCCGAGAGCCCTCCATCGAAATGCCAGCGATTGCAAACGGTCCCGAAACCGGCCGGGGAGGGGGCGAGAGCGTATGGTCTGTACTTTCTGCACTCGTCAGCGAAACCGGATCATCGGGACAGAAGGGAGATGGCGTGCCCTGGTCGGACGTGCCCGAGGCGGCTTCGTCGGGGGTTGTTCCGTGGGTGTGCCCGGCGCCGAGTCCATGAACGTGACCATCGTCCGCGGCAAGTTCGTCCGCGACGGCGGGCGTGACGAAATACTCGCAGCACGGCCTCAGAACGAGCGCCAGCATGGTGACGCAAAGGAGCGCGGCGAACAGACGCAAGCGTCGACGCCGCTTGGATGCCATAGGCGCGCCCCTGGACCTGTGCTCGTCAATTGCCATGGAGCAATGGTGAACCTGTGAGCCTGATAACAGCTTGATCCAGGTCAAACGCGCCGACTTGGCACTCCGGGGTTGGTTCGCTGGCAAGGGGTCGACCGGCACTCTGGAACGACGCCACGCCAACGTCCGAGTTGGTGCGCTTCGGGCCCATGCGACCGGTGCCGAACCGCCCAATCGAAGGATACCTTGACTTGCGATCTACTCGCAGGTCTTGAATGAAGGCAAATGAAGTGAGCATTACGGAGGAGGTCATGCGAGTCGCCGAACTGGCGAAACTGGCCGGGGTCGGCCCCGAGACCATTCGTTACTATACGCGCATGGGGTTGCTCCCTGAGCGCAAACACGAGAACGGCTACCGCTTCTTCACCAACGCCGACATGCGCAGGCTGCGCTTCGTCCGGAGCGCCCGTCTTCTGGGATTCCGCCTCAAGGAAGTCATGGAGATCATCCGGATGAGCGAGGCCGGGCGGTCGCCGTGTCCGCGGGTGCGCAGCATCCTTTCCGCGCGCATCGATGAGACATCGGGGGAACTTCTCCGGGTCGCCGCGACCTACGCGACGATGAAGCACGCACTGACCAAATGGAGCCGCATGCGCGACGGCAATCCCGACGGGCATGAGGTTTGCCGTTTGATCGAGGCGATCGAGCGCGATCTGGAATAGCCATACGGTCCGTCCGGCGACGCCCCGGATAAGTCATCGGTCAGCAACTGCCGGCATTGGGCCTGGATGGAACCCGATTGATGGATATCGCGAACGCCGCAGGACATGAGTCCGCGCCAGATGGGTCACCCGGTCGCGGATACTGCGAACCCGACGAACCGCGAGCGACCGTCCTGAAAGCACTGTCGCCTCGTCAACGGGTCGAAAAAGTGCGCCGCTCCGGCATCACTGCCAACGCGGCGCGCTCGCGCCAAACGATGCTGGCAGGTGGCTCTACTTCTTCTTGTGGTCGGACGAGTGTCCTTCACGACCAGGCATGTCCGTGGTCATGCCACCTTCCTTGACCGGGTCGGTCCCCGGGCCGGTGTGCCCCTCACGCCCCTGCATTTCGGATCCGTGCTCGGTCGATTTGACGGTCTTGGGGTCCATGTGCTGGTGCTTCTTCTTCATATGCTCGGAGCTATGTCCTTCGCGACCTGGCATGTCCGAAGTGTGGCCGGGGCTCTTGACCGCATTGCCGGCGGAATCTTCTGCACCATAGCTGTAAGTGGATGCGGCCATCGCGAGGGGTAACAGCGCCGTCATCAGGATCTTCGAGTTCATCTTGTCTCTCCATGCAAGTGGCGAAGTGTCCACAGGGGCGTTGGGTTGCCCGTGGCAGGCGGGGGCTTCGCCTCGAATTCCCCCGTATCCGGATCGCAGATCCCGCCCCGTCGGCGCTGCTGCGCGGCTGGCGGGAAGGGGCGGGAGGGCTGTTGCTACTTGGCGGCGGCAGCCGCTTCGCGGTGCGCAGCCGCCAACTCCTTGAACGACGCGGCAGACGCCTCGAAGCTCTTTGCGAGCTTTTCGCAGTGGCTGGCGGTACCGTGAGTTCCTTCACCCCGGCCTACCGGGTTGGCATGGTAGAACTTCGCCAAATTGCGGTGGCTCTGGGCATTCTTCAAGGCGGCTTCGGCTTGCTTGTCATAGTCCGCAGCAATGGCCTCGTGGTCGGCAGGTGTCTTTGCGGACATCACTTTGCGTTCGAGATCTGCCGAGCTTTGGGCAAGCGCGTTCCCAGCGTTGAAAAGCACAGGCATGAGGGCAATGGCTGCGACGGCGATCAGTGTTCGGTGCTGCATCATCATGGCGAATGCTCCGGGTCAGAGGAAAGGGGAGGCAGAGTGAACTCATCGGTCGTGGCGCCACCCGCACGTCAAACACCCTTCGAGAGGTTTCGACCCGAGTTCATCTGGCACGATTGGAAACCTGAGAGCTACTCAAAGGTCAAGGGCCGTCGGGATGCGCTTGAATCAAGGGTCGCAAGCGAGAGTCGGATTCGTACCGGTCACGTGATCGGGGGGGCGGGTTGCGAGTGGCCCGGATGCGGCACCCGGCCCTCGTGGCCTTTTTCCACATGCTGTGGCGCGACGCCCCCATCGGATGGTTCGTACGCAACTTCACCGCAGACCGACTGCCTGCGGATTTCAGAACCACATTCTGATTCCCGCGACAAGGCGCCATCGTCCATCGACCTCGCCGCGGTCGCGGGCATACCGGGCCGAGTCGCCGTAGCGCGACCACCACGACACGCCGACGTACGGCGCGAACTCCCTCACGATCTCGTACCGGACGCGCAGCCCGATCTCCAGATCGTTGATGCCGCTGCCGATGCCTTGCTCCGGCACTTCCTGAATCGCCAGGTTCGTCGCAAAGCGCGGTTGCACGATCCACCGTTGAGTCAGCAGCAGTTCGTACTCGACTTCCGCTCGCGCGGAGACCTCGCCGCGTTCGCTGACGAAAGCGGCCGCCTGTACCTCGTATCGGTACGGTGCGAGCCCCTGCAGACCGACTACTGCGGAAGTGCGGGTGGGACCGTCTGCCAGCGGTCTGGAATGACGCAATCCCGCCTGAAGATCCCAGAATGGCGCCACCAGACGTCCGTACAGGAGTTGAACGTCGAAGTCCTCGAGTCCGGCGTCGGTCGGCTTTTGACCCTCGGTGTTGACCCAGACGCGGTTGTAGTCGCCACCGATCCACCCGAGTGCGTTGAATCTCAGAGCGTCCGATCTCTCGCCATCGGTGAGCCGCGTGGACGTATGTTCGAGTTGATCGACCAGGAAGAAGCTTCGTACCGAGCTGTCCTCCACCGGAGGCGCTGCGACCTGGGCGCCCGACGACGATATGAAGCTTGCGCACGCGAGTGCCGTGAACCATGCCGTGGTGCGAACCGAGAAGGCACCCATCATGATCCCGCCGCGGACGCTGAATCGGTGACCGACACCACGCGGAACATGCCGAGTTCCATGTGGAAGAGAAGATGACAGTGGAATGCGAAGCGACCTGACTCGGTGGGTTCCACGTCGAAGGACAACCGCTCCCCGGCCTTGACGTTGATCGTGTGCTTCAGGGGTCGTCGCGTGCCGGTACCGTTCTCGATGCGCATCCACATCCCGTGCAGATGCATCGGATGATCCATCATGGTGTCGTTGACCAGCGTGACGCGCAGCAATTCACCTTGGTGGAAGACGATGGGCTCCCGGGCTTCAGAGTACTTCTTGCCGTCGAAGCCCCACATCTGGCGCTCCATGTTCCCGGTGATGTGCAATTCGATCTCGCGTCGCGGAGGCCTCGCATGAGTTGCCGTCGCGTTCAGGCGCTCGAGGTCGGCGTAGACGAGCACGCGGCGCCCGTCTCCGCCGAGGCCGACGCCCGGATCACCGACGCGGCTGCCCGGTCGCTCGGCGACCATGCTGTTACCCGGTCCATGATGATCCGGTCCATGGACGGGTGTCTCGACCGCCGCAGGGTCCGGCTGCATTGCAGGCATGTCGACGGACCTATCGGCGGGACCTTCGTCGAGGGGCATGACCATCTCCGCCATGTCGCCCGACGGCTCTCCCGGCGCCCGGTGCGCGGTCGGATCCTTGCTCGATCCGGCCGTTGCCTTCGTCTCATCGTGCTCGCCGGTTGCTGTGCCTTCGTCGGCCATCGGCATCCCGCCCATGGCGCCGGGCGCCATACCCATGTCCGCCATGGTGCGGAGCGGTCGCTTTCGACGTTCCGGGAGCGGGGCACGGAGGGAAGGATCGGAAGCGATCGTGCCGGCTGCATAGCCGCTGCGATCCATCGTCTCGGCGAAGATCGCATGGGCGCCGGGTGATCCGGGCTGAACGATCACGTCGTAGGTTTCCGCCGGAGCGATCCGGAACTCGTCGATGGTGATGGGTCGTACGTTCTGACCATCCGCTTGGACGACCGTCATCGCGAGCCCTGGAATCCGGACGTCGAAGAACGTAGCCGCGCCTGCGTTGATAAATCGCAGCCGGATCCGTTCTCCCGGTACGAACCGCGCGGTCCAGTTCTCGTCCGGCGACCGGCCGTTGAGGAGGTACGTCAGCGTGTAACCCGTGATGTCCGCAATATCGGTCGGATCCATCCGTATCCTCGCCCACAGCAGGCGGTCCGACAAAGTCTCGCGCCAACCGTCGCGCTTGGCGTCGCGAAACACGTCGCCGAGCGTGCGCCGTGCGAAGTTGTAATAGGATCCGAGCTTCTTCGTCTTCGCCAGTACGCGCGCCGGATCATCGAAGGTCCAGTCGGACAACAGCACGACGTACTCCCGGTCAATGGCGATCGGCTCGGTGCCGCTCGGGTCGATCACGAACGGGCCGTACACGCCGGACTGTTCCTGCGTTCCGGAGTGGCTGTGGTACCAGTATGTGCCGGCTTGCCCAAGGCTGAACCGGTACGTGAACGCCTCACCTGGTCCGATCCCATCGAAGCTCACACCCGGGACACCGTCCATGTCCCAGGGCACGATCAGTCCGTGCCAGTGGATCGAGGTGGTCACCCTCAGTTCGTTGCGCACGCGTATCGTTACCGTTTCCCCCTCGCGGAATCGCAAGAGTGGCCCCGGTATGGAACCGTTCACGGCGATCGCCTTGGCCGGACGTCCTGCGATGGTCAACCGCTGTTCCCGGATGGTGAGATTCGCTAAGCGGCCGCGGTGGTCGGGGTCGGTGGGTTCGACCGTTTCGGCCGCTCGCGAATCCGCCGGGGCGAGTCCCGAAAGCACGGTTGCCGCGTATCCGAACGCTCCTGACTTGAGGAGTGTCCGGCGACGAAGCGAGCGGATCGTCATGCCATGCTCCGGCAGCTCTTGGCGCACCTCCTGCACATCTCGATGCAGTCGTCGAGTCCGTCCGCTTGCGCGCAACTATCTGCGCACGCCTCGCAGACCTCTGCGCAGACGGAACAGACGCGTCCATGCAGTGGGGAACCGCGCTGCATGAAGCTGGCAGAAGTCCGGCACATCTCGGCGCAGTTCAAGAGCATTCGGAACTGGTCGACGCTGAGATTGGCATCACCGCGATTCAGGTGCAGGAAAACGGTGTCCATGCAGATCCTGCTGCAGTCCAGGCAGGTCTGGATGGCCTCCTGCATAGGCGAGTCCGCGCTCCTCCTGTGTGGCGCCGGTCCCGCACCGGGGGCTGGCGCCCGGACCTCGGCGGCCGTGGCATCGCTCCCCGCAAGCAGTGCAGACAACTCGGGCGCCGCCCCCAAGCCGAGCGTCACTTGCAGGAACCTGCGACGATGCCATTGCCGGCCAACTTGGTGCGCTGCACCGGCTACCTGCGCTGCAATGTCCGATTCTCGCGTGGTCATGATGGACGCCTTCCCCTAGTGATGTTTGTAGAAGCCGACACCGGCGATGTCGTTCCAGCTCGTGGTGTTGTGGCATTCGAAGCACTGGTCGACGCGCGCATGCTCCTTGCGGGCGACAGTGCGTGAGATCATGGAAAAGTGCTCCATGAAGTGACTGGGCGGGGCACGATGGCATTGCACGCAGTCCTTCGATTGTGGGGAAGGGTGCTGGTAACCCGGCACCTTCCAGGTCTCCAGTGCGTGGCAATGTGCACAGTCCTTACCGAACAGTGCTCGGTGGGGGTCCTTGCGATCGTGACACCCGGCGCAATCGAGTGCTCCGTGCGCCGCGTCCCCGTCGGGCCTCGCGGGGCTGTGTATACGGAACCAGATCTCCAGGGCCTTCAGCGTCGCGTCACTGTCCGCGTCGCTTGCTGACGCGATGGCGAGCGTTCGGGCACCGATCCGGGCCAGTTCGCGGTGATCCAGCGTACGAGGACGGATGCTCTCGTCCAGGTGCTCCGCATGGCATGACGCGCATTCTCCGATGCTCGCGTGGAAGGCGGTGGGCTGGCGCCCCAGCAGCCGTTCGGCGCTTGCGTGGCACGCCGTGCATTTGGAGACCGTCACGCCGACCCCTGGTTGATGGCAAGCCGTGCATCGATCGACGAGGCTCGAGTGTGCGGTCGACAAGTCCCCTGGGCGGATGGCGCGTTCGATCGCAACCTGCGCCAGCGGCATCTGCTGGACCGCGACGACGGTGCCGGCCAGGCCGGCAAGGACGAGTGCAGTCCAGATGACTGCCCGGATCACGATAGCCACCGCAGTCCGAAGTAGATCCCGGCGCCTATGTGCAGCGCGAGAAGAAGGTACATGGCGATCGACAGCGCGATGTGCAGCTTCAAGGCCCAACCGTAGCTGTGCTTCAGCAGGTCGTGCGCACCCACCGAGTACTCGAGATCGGTCACCGCGTCGGCCAGTGTCGTGACTCGGTGGACGACAGGCGTTGAGTTCCGTGAAAGACCGATGGACGTCAGCAGAGCGGTCAGCAGCGACGCTTTCGTCGCTGCGGAGGCTGTCGCGTCAGGCCGCTCCAGTTCCACCCAGGCGTTGTCCAGATCTCCCCTGGCCGTCTGCAGGAGCGCGAGCTTGTCTTTCACGTCCTGGTTCACGTAGGGAACCAGGTAGCGGACGACCATTCCGCTCATGACGACCAGCAGTACCACGGTAGTGAGAGTGATGCCGAGCAGACTGTCGTACTTGTGGCCCGTGTGCACCAACGCAAGGAATGCCGAAGCAATGCCTGCGTATACGTGGAACGACATCCAGGTCCGCAACGATGCGAATCCCGTGAGGCGGCGGCCAATCCCGGGGATGCGCTTCGCCAGCACGTAAGCCAGCGGGGCGAGCATGAGTACGCCAGCACCGATGCCAAACACGGCACCTGCCCCGCTGCCGGGGAATCTCGGGGCTGTGTGAAGGAGGAATCCGAGCCAGGCGAAGATGAGCACGCCGAAGATGCAGCTGACCACCACGCGCTCTCGGTCGTTCATGGCTATGCCTCGACCGTGACTTCCGTCCGGGGCTTCGCCTGGCACGCCAGGATGATCCCGTTGGCCTTGTCGCCGGGGTCCAGTGCGTCTTCCACCGCCATTTCGACCTCGCCGCTGGTCAGCCGGACCTTGCACACACCGCATGTTCCGACGCGGCACGAATTCTGGATTCCGATTCCGAGGTCCTCGGACAGCTCGAGGATGGTCTGCCCGGCGCGAACTCTCGCCTTCCGGGCATTGCGCGAGAACGTGACGAGTGGCCCGGTCGCGGGTGCAGTAGCCTTGACCGACTCGCCGGGTGCACCAGGCACCGGCCTCACGGCGCCGAATGCCTCGGTCTTCAGGTGGTCCGAAGGCACCCCGATCTCGGCGAGGAGGGCCCGCGTGGAATCCATCATGGCGGGAGGGCCGCACAGGTGAATTCTGCGTGAGGCGATGTCCGGAATTGCTGTGAGCAGTTCCTTTCCGATGCGTCCGCGGGCTCCTGTCCAACCTGGCGTCGGAGCCGACATCGTCACCGATAGGTGCAAGCGCGGGTTGTGCCGCTCCAGTTCGCGCAGCGCGTCCGCGAAGATCAAGTCACCTTGCGCCCGGCAGGCGTGAACGAAGTGGATGTCGCCGGGCCAGCGCTTCTCCGACAAGTACCGGGCGATGCTCATCATTGGCGTGATCCCCACCCCGCCCGAGATGAGAACGATGCTGTCGGCTTCGGTGCCGCTGAACGTGAATCTCCCGACGGGGCCGCTCGCCTCGATCGTCGCCCCGACGTGGACAGCGTCGTGAATGTGACGTGATACGGCACCGCGTTCCTCGCGCTTTACCGTCAGCTCCGCGTAGCCCCGCTCGTTGGGTGACGAGGAGATGGAGTACGAGCGATTCATCCGGCCTCCGCCGACGTCGAATGCGACATTGAGGAACTGCCCGGGCACAAACACGAACGGCAGGGACGTTCCGTCCGGGTTTGCAAGCCGCAGCGTCTTCACGTTCCGCGTTTCGTCGAAGGCGGCGACGACTCGCAGACGGCCGCGCCAGTTGCCGGTGACGGGTGCGGGGGGCGATCCGGCAATGGGCTGTGCGTTGACCGTCGGTACCTCCCCTGTCGAGCCGGTGTCGGCGTGGGAGTCCCCGGGAGATGAGGATGCCCCACCACGACGGTGCGCGTCGACCGGCAGAGGTGGCGCCGCGGATTGCGGAGGGTCGGGTTCCAATCGGAGCCGCCCGAAGAGCGCCCTCGCGCGCCGCATCTTGAAGAAGTACATGAGCACCATCGCGCCGGCGAAAGCCACCAGAAGCCCCATTGCGAACAGGTGAAGGGGGGAGAGGCCGGGTTCATGCCTCCCTCGACCGTCGGGCGCGACCGGCGTGGCGAGATTCAGTTCGCGCCGAAACCAATCGAGGGCCAGGTTGCGCGGTGCTTTCCCCTCGGAAACGACGCGAGCAGCCGCAATTCCTGCTTGGATCCGGGAAAGTGCCTCGTCCATTGCCGCGACAGATCGCTCGGCGGTGAGAGTGTCGCTGCTTTGCAGAGCGCGGCCGAGTGCTTTGTGGCTCGCAGCAAGTTGAGCCGTGCCCGCGTCGATCTCCTGCTTCGACAACCGTTCGATCTCGACCCGCTTTTCGGGCGTCAGGGCCGGAAGTGTCATGAGCGACGGATACAGCGGTGTGGTACCTGCACCGCTTCCGCCTGTCATGCCCTCCATCATTCCTGACATCATTTCGCCCATCCCGCTGGATCTCGGCAACGCTGGCGCGATCGCCGGAGGGGTGACGTCGTTCGCCGGCGGAACGCGCGAAGCCGGGGGGATCCCCATGGCGCTGGAACGGGACGCCGGAATCGCGGAGGAGCTTCCCGTCGCAGTGTCCGGGGCGGCACCGGGCTGTGCTGCCCCCGCCGCTCCTGCCGCTTGACCCGGATGATGGGCCTCGTGTCCACCGGGCGCTTGTGCGGCGGCCGGATGCACCCACATGAGCGCGCCAACCAACAGCAGTCCGCGCGATCGATCGCGAGCGCAGGGAGTCCCCCCGAATCGAGGATCGTCAGCGACCTTTCCCGGTCCAGGCAGGCGAATGCTCATCGATTTCCCGTTCCAGTAGCGAAGTGCCTGTGACCACACGTCAACTCCAACCCTGGGCAGGCGGGTCGGTCCGACGTACGTGGAGCGAAACCGATCGCGCGAGGTCGTCCTTGCCAACCCCGCGCATCCGAGGCCTACATGTGCGGCTTCCTTGGCTTGCCGGTGATTCCGCCGGTTGCCGGCGGTTCCCCAGCAGCCGGCAGGGTACCCAGCAGGGCACCCTGCTGATCCGGCGTGAGCACCTTGGCGGCCTCGCCGACCGCACGAATAAGCGACATGCGTTTGTCACCGCGGATCTTCTCGATCGATCGCACCTGTGCATCGATCCTGCCCGCATCGGGCACGTCGGCCGCAGTCAGTTTCCAGAGTTCCTGTTCCGCGTCGGCGATGCGCCCGTCGAAACTGGCCTGATCGAGAAGCGCGCGTTCCTTGATGCGGTTCAAGGCGGTCCGCTGCTCCATGCTCAGCGTGATGTGCTGCGGATGATCGAGAAAGAAATCGCTTGCTCCCAGATGGTACAAGTGCGAAGCGCCTGGGAAGCCCGGCAGGTTCGACCGTGGCGCAGATTGGGGACTGCCTCCGGAAGATCCTCGGCCGCCCACCGTGCCCATCACGCTCTCCGGTCCCGGCAAACCCGTCATGGGCGGGCCCATGGGGCGCCTCATCCCCCCCCTTGCCCCCGCTCCCATCTTGGGCGGCATGCTTCCGCCCATCGCATCGCCCGTATCGTCGGGCGGCATGCCGGGCTCCATATCCATCTCGTCCATCATCGCCAATTGCGGAGGGCTGGCAGCCTGGACGCGTTCACTCGCGTGCAGGACCGGCGCTACGCTGGCTGCCAGGAATGCGGCCGCGAAGACGATCGGCCAACGTGGAATCGACTGCGGGTACGGTCCTGTCGTCATGATTGAGCCCTTTCGAAGAGAGGTATTCCGACCAGTGTCGCGATTGCGGTCCGCGACTCAGCGGATGAGTCCGCGACCGCCTTTGTCGGTTCTGCGGAACAAAATCGTCGACCCTTGAGTTGCTCTCAAGTCAAGCACGGATGCGCGACAAGCCCGGTCGCAGGTGTTCAGTCGTCCGTTTGTGACGGAGGTGAGGCGGCCACGTCGCCGATTGGCGCCGTGCGACTGATCTCGGTCTGGAGAAAGTAGTTGAGCACGGTGCGCAGCACCATGATCGCGGCGAGCTTGCCGATCTCATCCCAGTTGGGCGCGATCGCGGTCCGCAGGATGTCGGCCGCAATCTCGAATTCAAGGGCGAGCGAGAGCCAGAGGCCGAGGCGCAGCCGGGTGCCTTCGCGGGGCACGGCAGGCCGAGTGCGCCGGGCGAAGGACAGCAACGCACCGGCTGCCGCTTCGATGCTGGCCAGACCGATCACCGCCGCGGCCACGCCTTCGATGGCCTTGGACAGGTAGAGCATCCATTCGCTCATGGGGCTTGAGCGGTGGGTGATGTTCCGTGCAGAGTGCGTGCCTCCCGCGCGCCTACTCGAACTCGGCGGGAGTGTCGGGACCGTTCTGCACAGCGACCTCGTAGTCCCTCCCTTCCCAACCGTGCTGCCACAGGAACGTGAACACGATCGTCGTTCCCGGTCGAAGCTCGCTGGACGGAATGTCGACGAACCAGCATCCGGCCACATCCGCACGCGCGTTCGCGTCGGTCGTGGTGGCCCAGCCGTCAATGGTCCAATGCAGCATGCACGACCGGGACGTGATGATGCGAAGGCTTCGGCCGACCGGAATTGCGCGAAGCCGGTGGCGGTGCGTCCACATCTCGATCCGGCTGTTGGCGTGACCGCGCACGTAGCGCTGGTAGACCGGTTCGATGCGGTCGAAACACACGCCGTCCCGCTGGCTGCGCACCAGCGTCAAGTACTCCGCGTGAGCCCAGCACAGAGGCATCGCAGCGCCGGTCGGCCCGCCCGCCCTCATGCGGCCGTCGGGAAGGTCGGGCGCATCCCAGATCTGCTCCGAAATCATCCCGCCGGCGTTCGCGAAGCGCTCCATGGCCGCGATGTATGGTTTGGCATCGTGCCCCGAAGCCAGCTCGTAATGACCACGCTCGCCGGTGAGGATCGGCCAGCAGCGCCCAACGCCCCTGCCGTCGTAGGGTCCTCCATCCGCCTTCTGGCCGTAGCCGTCATGGTTGTAGCGCCGCCAGCAGGGGCCCTGCGGCAGATCCCGGCGGAGGACTTCATCCATGACGGCAACCGAATCGACGACGAGGGGGTCGTGGGCGGATCGGACGCCGAGGCGGACGAGCTGCAGGAAATCGCCGCTCACGATGTTGCGAGCCGGATGTGTGCCACCGCCGTTCGCGATCGCGATCATGGCATTGTCCGGGTCAGGCCCGGCCTCGGGCGCCTGCGGATCTGCAGGTGTGATGCGCACGTAGTGACGCCGGCGACCCGGCGAGAGTTCGCCGCGGCCGGTGACCGTCCACTCTTCGAGGTGAGCCGACAGCCAGTCCGCATACTCGAAGAGGAACATCGCGGCGTGGAGATCCTGCCGGTCGCACGCCAGTTCCGCGGCGCACACCAGACCGGCGATCATCGTGGCGAGGGTGGACGGTGAATAGCCGGCATTCTCCTCCCACCGCTCCTGCGAAGTCACCGGGCCGTTCAGGATCAGGTAGCGAGCCGCCCTCGATGCCAGAGCCCACGGGTCGAACTGCCGCAGTGCGTCCGCATGCCGGACGCGCCATGCGAGCAGGATCGGTGCGGCGACTTCGTCGAGTTGAACCCCGGTCCAATATGGCTCACCCGTGATGTAGCTGTTCTGCGGCAGGCTGCCATCGGACGCCTGGATGCAGGCGAGCCAGATCAGTGCCCGCAACGGTGATTCGGTATGCCCGCAGGCCAACAGCGCCGTGGCGGTCTGCACCATGTCGCGTGCCCAGACCAGGTGATAGCCTCCGCGATCGGTGTCGTCCTTGGTTTCTCCCCACGGGATGCTCAGGGAAGCGACGAAAGCTCCCTGGAAGGTCTTATCCTCGTGCGTGAGCAGCAGGCATCGGCTCGCGCGCATGAGCCTGCCGCCGTCGCCCGTATACGCGCTCAGATCCAGTTGCGGGCGGGCGCGCCGCCATTGGCTCACGTAGGTTTCGCGCAGTTCGTCGAAGGCGGTCGCGAACGTTTGCAGAAGATGCGCGGAAGCGCTATGAGGAGTTCGGCCGAAGGCGACGCCGACGGTGAACTCGCTGCCCCGCGAAAGGTCGATCTCCCCGACCAGTGCGATATTGCCGTCGACGGCTTCCTCGAATTCCCAGTCCATCCGGAAGTTGCCCATCAGATCCTGCCAGCCGTCGCTGAAGCCGACGTATCCGACCGAGCGGCGCGTGAAGTCCGGCTCGCACCCGAAGGACATGTTGATGTCCTCGCGCTGGACGTCGAACAGGTGCCGGCCGTCCAGGCCGCACCAGCGGGCCGAGTTGCCTCGGCCGGTGCCCTTGAGATGAGGGGCGAGCAGGGCGTAGACGCGCAGCCGGCCGTGGAGCGACGGATCGAGGATCTCCAGGCGGGTGCGCATGAGGAGGACCGGCGAATACGGGTCGCAGATGACCTCCTTGACGAGGCGGTAGCGGCCATCGGGGTCGGCGTTGGAGAGTCGGTGGAGCGGAACGTCCTGCTCCGGGCATTCGATCGAGTGGATCAGATCGCGCTTCTCCTCGTGGCAAAACGTTGCTCCATCAGTGATCAGGAATTGCAGGTCGCGCGTGTTGGGCAAGTCGACATGCGGGAAATAGATTTCGTTGACGATGCCGTGACTCAGCGTGAACCAGAGCTGCGCGCCGCTGTGGTAGGCCGTGCCCACGCCGTCCTTCGTGCTTGACGTCCAACGAGGCTCGATGCCGGGCGCCCCGAATGCCGAGTTGTCGGCTCGCCCGCTGGCCGTGTGACCGGGCGTGCGATGGTCATGCATGGTCGGTGCCTTGTTCGAGCGCCTGGCCTCTTTCTCGAACCGTGACGAGAAGCTCCGACCAGGAGCGCCCGAACGCGGAGATGCCTTCCTGCTGAAGGCGAGCGGCAAGCGCATCGACGTCGATGCCGGCATCGACGAACTGCCCGATCACCGCTTCCGCCTCACCGCCGTCGCGCGGTAGCGGCGCCTCGATCTGTTCGTGCTGCGCGAGCGCCAGCAGGACCTTTTCGGGCATCGTATCGATGGTGTGCGCAGCAGCCAATGCGCCGACGTAGAGCAGGTTCGAAGCCATCGGATCTTTGGTACCCGTGCTCGCCCATACGAGTCGTTGCGACCGGGCGCCCGCGAGCAGCAATCGACGCCATCGATCCGATGCGAGCAGGTCGCGATGGGCTTTGTAGGTCCGCATTGCCGTCGCTATGCCTAGCCGGTTGTGGAGCGGAGCGGCAACGGCGTCGTTCACGGCCGCATCCCAGCGACTGACGAACACGGAAGCAACGGAGCGCACGTCCGGCTGCAGTCCGGCGGCAAGCCGCCGCTCCAGGCCGCGCAGATGGGCCTCGGCAGCAGCCAGGTATTGCTCCCTCGAGAACAGCAAGGTCACGTTGACCGGAATTCCTGCGACGACGGCCTGCTCAGTTGCCGCGAGGCCGGCGCGAGTGCCGGGGATCTTGATGAACAGGTTGGGGCGCGCGGCGCGGGCGAAGAGCGCCTTGGCCGCTGCCAGCGTCGCCGCCGGATCAAGGGCCAGTGCTGGCGAGACCTCAACAGACACCCAGCCGTCGGCGCCGTGGCTGGAGTCGTGAGCCGGGCGCAGGAGATCGGCTGAATGCGTGAGATCCTCCAGCGCCAATGAGAACAGCAGATCCTCTGCGGGTTCTCCGTCCGCGGTTCTCCGGCGGATGGCGTCGTCATACTCGTGGCCGTCGGCGATGGCATGGCGAAGGATCGAGGGGTTGGACGTGACGCCGGTCACGCAGAAGTCCCGGATGTAGCGTTCGAGAGTCCCGCTGCGGACGAGTGAACGGCTGAGTTCGTCCAGACAGAGACTCTGGCCGGCTGCGCGGAGCCGTTGAATCGCTCTCAAGATGTCCTCCGTGACGACGTCGGACGCGTGCGGCGACGACGGGGCTCCCAGAGCAGGAATCCGCCGACAAACGCGTTCGCGTTGTCGCCGGCGCGGGTGCCGGGCGGTAGCGCGTCCAATTTCTTGACGTTGCCGCCCCCCAGCACCACGTCATCCGCGCGCAATGCAGCCCGGAGGCGCCGCACCACGTCGTGCGCGTGCTGCTGCCACACTTTCCTGCCCAGGCGCCGCAATCCGCGGAGGCCCACGTAGTCCTCGTATGTGCGACTCTTCTCGTAGGGCAGGTGAGCGAGTTCCATGGGTTCCAGCACGCCGTCGACGATCAGGGCAGACCCCATGCCGGTGCCCAGGCCGAGGAAGAGCATGGTGCCGCCGCGATAGCTTCCGAGCGCCTGCATGGCTGCGTCGTTGACAACCTTCACGGGCCGACCGAAGGCCGCGGCGAAGTCGAAACCGACCCATCCGCTTCCGAGGTTGTGGGGTTCCGCGACTGGATGCCCGTGTAGCACGGGTCCGGGGTACCCGATCGAGACCACGTCGAAGCGCCAGTCAGCGACGTGCTTGTTGACCGACGCGACCATCCTGCGCGGTGTCAACGTGAGACCAGATCGCACCGCGCGCGGTTCCGCCGCGCCGCTAGCCAGGAACTTGACGTGGGTGCCGCCGATGTCTACGACCAGAACGTTCATCCCGGATGGTCCGATGCGGCTGTACGCTCTCGGGGGCTGTGCCATCCTCCAACCTCGGCCGCAAAGCGTTCGGCCTCAGGCGGTCCCCATGTGCCGCACTCGTACATGTGGACCGGGGTCGCCGATCCCAGGACGGATCCGACCACGGCCCATGCTGCCTCCACCCCTTCCTGACTTGCGAACAGAGTGCCGTCGCCGGCAAGCGCGTCTCCCAGAAGACGTTCGTAGGCTTGCATCTCGTCGCCGTCCGGATGGTGGACGACCTCCAGTTCGGTGGGCACGCCGACGAGTCGTGTGCCGGGGCGCTTCACCATGGCCCCGATTGCGATGGTCACGTCAGGACCCAGGCGAAAGCGGACGTGGTTCGCGTCCCCTAGGCAGAGATCGCTGAGCGGAGGCCGCTTCAGCCAAACGATGACCTCGGTCGCAGTCGTGGGAAGCCGCTTGCCAACCCGCACTAGGAACGGTACGCCGTCCCAGCGCCAGGAGTCGATCAGGATACGCGCCGCCGCGAAGGTTTCGACTGCGGAGTCCGGTGCAACCCCCGGTTCGTCTCGATAGCCGCGGAACTGCCCTCGTACAATATCCTGCCGACCTAGCGGACGCATGGAGCGGAAAATCTTCGCCTGCTCCTCGCGGATCGATTCCCGGTGGACCATTGATGGCGGTTCCATCGCGAGGAACCCGATCACCTGCAACATGTGGTTCTGCAGAACGTCCCGGATGGCCCCCACTTCCTCGTAAAGACTGCCGCGACCTTCGATGCCGAATCGTTCGGCCATCGTCACCTCGACGGCCGCCACGTAGTTGCGGTTCCAGATCGGCTCCAGGAAGGTGTTCGCGAAACGACAGACCAGCAGGTTCTGAACGGCCTCCTTCCCGAGATAGTGGTCTATGCGGAAGATGCGGGATTCGTCGAATACCTCGTGAAGGATCCGGCTGAGGCTGTCGGCTGACGCCAAGTCGCGGCCGAAGGGCTTCTCCACGACCACCCGAGCGTCACGGCTCCCGCGCGATTGCGCGAGCCCGCTGATGACTTGCGGGAACAGGCTCGGTGGAACGGCGAGGTAATACAGTGGTGCGGTCGCACTGCCCAGGGCACTGTCGAGCGCGGCATAGGTGGCAGGGTCAGAATATTCCCCGCGCACATAGTGCAAGTGTTCGAGCAAAGGCATCGAACCCGACACACCGGATACGCTGTGCAACTCGATGCTCCCTCGCGCCCGATCCCTGAATTGCTCGAGCGTCCAATCCGACCGTGCGACACCGATCACCGGTTGGTGGAGCCGACCGTCGCGCGCCAGGGCGTGCAGAGCAGGGAGTATCTTCCTGAAGGCGAGATCGCCGGTGGCCCCGAAGAGCACGAAGGCGTCGGCGCGAGGCATGTTCATCGTGTGGAGGCTGGTCCAGCGTCGAGACCGGGCCGCTTCGACGCGCCGGTGAACTCACCGTGCGTCACACAGGGGGCTCCGCGCGCAGGGATGACTGCAGCGATCTGTTGCCGGCGAGAGCAGAGGCCCGTGGCGCCAGTGAGGCCGACGATCCATCGACGGCGCCTCGGTGCGATCGACTCGTATCGTGGAACGTCCCTGTTGAAGGGCACGGGCAAGCATTCCGTCTGAACCGCATTGTTCATCTGACGAATCGGACCGTATCTGCCTCGTCACGAAGCGCCTGCTCACCTACGTGCTCGAGTCATGCGCGTCGCGAACCTCAACGACCATGTTCACGGTACCGAACTCGTTGGGCACTTTTCCGGTGCTGCCGTCGTAGGGGCCGTCCGAGCCGTCTTCGCAGCACCATTTGCCATCGACCACGAACTTGTACTCGTGCCGTCCCGGTGGCAGTGCCAGTGCGCAGCGCCATGTGCCCCTGCCGTCCCGGACCATCGGCGTACCGGACGGATTCCAGTTGTTGAACGACCCGGCCAGAAACACCTCACTTGCGCTGCCCGCCACGATGGAAAACCCAGTGGCCGGATTCGATCTCAACTTCGCCATTGCATTGCTCCTCAGCCTGTTCATGATCGAGGTCCCTCGGGTTTCGTCCATGTCCATCCCATGGGCGGCGCGGGTACCGGTGAGCGATTCGCCGTGGGGAGGCGAATTCGAGGGAGTTGATTCCAAGGGGCGCACGAGTCGGGATTCATGCGGGTAGCCGTATCGGTCCCGTTCTGCGAACGCGTGCGTGATAGCCCAACTCCTTGCAGGCAGTCTCGATCCGGGTCGCTGTCAGGCGCGATGGATCGATCTGCAGTGTCACCAAGCCGGGCTGCAGGGAGACTTCGACGTGACGGACACCGTCGAGCGTCTTGAGGCCGCGTTGCACCTCTGCCGTGCAGTTGCGGCAATGCAATCCTTCGATATCGACCGTCATCGTCTTGAGCACGAACTTCCCTCCTCTTTCAGTTAGGGCGGCGGGCCGATCCGGCATCGTTGCGGATCACGGTACTGGCAGGCTCATCGCCCGCTTCGCAGGCGATGCACGAAGGAACGGCTTCCATGGCTCCCAGGTCAGGATTCCTGGTTCCATGATTGGGTACGCACGCCTCACCGAACCCGCAGGGTGCCGTGTCCGTTTGCTCGTCATGTCGATGCGGTTACCGAATAAACACTGGCACCGCCTCCTGCCTTCCAGCACTTGTCCCACGGCACGAGTCTCTTCGGTCACTCGCCTGTTGCCTCTACGTCGCTGCTGCTGAGCGCGCTCGGGGGTATGGTACGTATCCGCTCCAAGCATTCGTCTGGTAGTCAGATGCAATCCTCGGTGTCCTTGCTCGTGGTGAATGCGTCTGTGGATGTGCAGATCTCGGCTGTGCGCCCCTCCATCTCGTTGTTGTGCTCGTTCATCCGGTCCGACTCGTCCGGTTCTGATGCATCGGGTTTCACCTCCTCGTTGCCTTGCTGGCATGGATTACCGCGACCGGGCGTCCATGTCGGCTAATCTGCGATGAGGCCGACAAGAACAGCCGCGACGTTCATGGCCTTCACCCTCGGCCCCCGGCCCCAACGCGGTGCTCCGCGCAGAGCGTCTCGGAACGCCCGGTCTCCTGATTCCGACAATGCCGACAGATTCAGCCTAATCCTGCGAGTCGCTCGAAGGTCAAGGGTACGAGTTCGTCGGGCGCCTCAGCGTTCGCGACTGCAGCGGCTTGCCGACTGTTCAGATCGGAGCGGTTCGGTTGATCTCGTCGAGCGTCGGGTGGATCCGACCCTCGTTCAGACAGTCGTGATGGAACCTAGTGCGGCAGGCTGCGCCGCAGCTCGCGGTGATGATCAAGGCCCGACGGAGCGGCTGCCCTCGGTTGTCAGGGAGACTGTGCCGGTGAGGGGCGGTGACGCGAGTGGCCATCGCTCGACCCGCTGCTCCGTGTCGGTGCGATGCTTGCGGTCGAAGCTCGCGCAATGAACTCGTTGCAGCGATGCCCCTGCGCCGGCGCTACCTACCGCCGCAGACCTGCAGCAATGCTTGCCGGCAGCAACCTGCTACCCAACAGGAATTCATCGAGCAAAGATGATCGATGCGCCGATCCCTGTCAGCACGGCGCACGCATCGCGCGCGGGGGCTTCGCTGCGTCCCCTAACCCGGAGGGCGCAGGGCCTCCGATACAGGAAGTTCGTCAATGCGAACGGGCATGGCTGCTCGTGTTGGTATTTCCATGCGCACATGCCCGGCCGGGCTCAATCGGGCGATCGTCGCCGCGGCCGTGGACTGACGCGGGGTGGGGCATGATGTTGCGGTGCGGTGCGGTGGCGGGTTCCGCACGGCGGTGGGTGTGACCCGCGCTTCCGGATACGAGGCTCTCGTACTCCGCCGGCGAAAGCGCGGGCAGCATTCTCAGGAAGGCGACAAGGCTCCAGATGTCATCGTCGGACATGTTCCTGCCCCAAGCGCCCATTCCGGTCATCTTGATGCCGTGCTTGATGACCCAGAACGACTCCCGATCGATCGCGGGCGCCTTGGTCGTGAAATTCGGAGGGGGCGGGTAGATAATCGTAGAGATCTCGGTGCCGGGAACGCCGGGGCGGAGATGGCATTGGGCACACATCGCGTCGTAGTTGCCTGCGCCGGCTCGCACCCGGTCTTCGCTGACGAGGTCCGGCGGCACGACGGTTCGGGCGGATGCGGCGACGGAACGGGAACGCACGAGGGCGAGCATACGCTCCGTCAGTGCCCAATGCGGCCGGTCGGCGCCTACCTCGAAGGCTCCCCAGTAGGCTGCTACGCCCATGACCGTTGCGAGGATGGCGAGTCCCGAGACCAACCAACCGAGAAGCCGCCCAACGGCCGAAATCGCGGAAGGTCCACCCGTCAAGGATTGATTCCCGTTGGATTGCTGCGTCCTTTCACTCATTGCCCTATTCCCGTCGATCCATCCGAAGCCCGGCACGCGACCTTATTCCGTGCGAGATTGCATCTTGGGTACCGGAGTGCAGAGGTGCCTCGCCGCAGCTGGGCAATAGGCTTTGCAACATCACGGTCTCGATGCCCTGCCTCAAAATCGGAACCACTTCGCGCCGATGACTGAGAGACGCTCGAAGCGCCGACCGCTCTGTCCGCGGAACGGTACGAACTGATCCTTTCTCGAATCGCGAGGGCCGGTGGAGGCAGAAGCACGCACCCCGGGCCCGGCGCGGCGATACGTAGCAGATCGGTGCCAAGGGGCGCGTGCACCGTCCGATCCCGCACTGTTGTTCGACGCTGCCGGGAGCATCGCAGGCCGCCTCGCAATGCTCATGACGATGCGTTTCGCATGGACGCTCGGCGACTTCAGGTATCTGCCGTCGGTTGGGGAGGGCGCGGCGCACTACAGCACACCTGAATGTCCGACCCGAGGACCACCTCCAGGTCTCCCGCCAGAAGACCGAAGTTGTCCTCATCGGTGCCCCAGGCGGCGCGGTCCGGTGCCCGGAGTGCGCCGCAAAGCAGGAACGCCCGTAGAGCCCCGAAGAGTCACGTCGACAGGCAAGGCTCGACGAAATGGTCGCGCTGATGCGTGATGGCCGAGTCTGTTGCCGGACGAAGTCGCGGTCGGCGGACCCTCGCGGGGTGATCGATGCGCGCCCAACGATTCCCCACGCCCGTCTTCGGTTGGCCCTGGATCTGTACGGGGTATGCTGCCCGCAGCACCAAGAAGCGCGGCCACGATCTGCGCCGCGCCAATGGGAGCGATCACTGCCTCTTCCAATGCATCACCGTGAGCGCGCCGTCCTTGCGCTCGGCATGGAAGGTCACTCGATCGCCCTCCTTGATCCCATCGAGCATCGCAGGGTCACGCACCCGGAACACCATCGTCATGGCGTCCATGTTGAGGTTCTCGATGCGCTCGTGCGCGAGCGTCACCTTGCCCTGTGCCTTGTCGATCTTGCGCACGACGCCCGTGGTCGTGGGCATGTCTTTCATGTCCATGTCGTGCATGGGCATGTCGTGGTCGTGACCGTTACCATGCTCGGCTGCGGCGAGGGGCGGTACTGAGATACCCAAGCATAGGGCGAGCGTGGCTGCTACGGCGAATCGTTTCATGGCGAGTCTCCTCTGAGTGTAACTGCGGTTGCAGGAAATCGTTCAGCGATGATCGTGACCGGCGGGCTTGCGCACATCGATCGTCGTGCCACTGCCTTGAGGTTCGCTCTTGCGTATCGGTTCGGCAGCGGGGCCGGTCCATTCGTAGGCGACCGTGCCAGGCGGATGCGAGTACCACCCGGGGTCACGATAGTCATCCTTCGCGAGCCCCTCGCGCACCTTCACCGTGGTGAACATGCCGCCCATCTCGATGGGACCGAATGGCCCCTGTCCGGTCATCATCGGCAGCGTGTTGTCCGGGATCGGCATCTCCATCTCGCCCATGTCCGACATGCCCTTCTGGCCCATCACCATGTAGTCGGGCACCAGCCTGCGTATGGTTTCCGCTACCCCGCGGTGATCCACGCCGATCATCGTAGGCACGTCGTGCCCCATCGGATTCATGGTGTGATGCGACTTGTGGCAGTGGATCGCCCAGTCGCCCGGGTTGGTGGCGTCGAACTCGAACGCCCGCATCTGCCCGATCGCCATGTCGACGGTCACCTCGGGCCATCGCGCAGCCTTCGGCACCCAGCCGCCGTCGGTGCACGTCACCTCGAAGTCGTAGCCGTGCATGTGGATGGGGTGGTTGGTCATCGTGAGGTTGCCCATCCGGATGCGCACACGATCGCCCATGCGCACGACGAAAGGATCGATACCCGGAAATGCCCGGCTGTTCCAAGTCCAGAGGTTGAAGTCGAGCATCGTGTTGATCCTCGGCGTGTAGCTTCCCGGATCGATGTCGTAGGCGTTGATCAGGAACACGAAGTCACGATCGACGCGGTGCTCCTCCGGATTCCTCGGATGCACGACAAGGAAGCCCATCATGCCCATTGCCATCTGCACCATCTCGTCGGCGTGGGGGTGATACATGAAGGTGCCGGACTTCTTCATCTCGAACTCATAGACGAAGGTCTTGCCCGGTTTGATGTGCGGCTGGTTGAGGCCGCCGACGCCGTCCATACCGTTCGGCAGCAGGATCCCGTGCCAGTGAACGGACGTGTGCTCGGGCAGCCGGTTCGTGACGAAGATCCGGATCCTGTCGCCTTCGACGCATTCGATGGTCGGGCCCGGTGACTGGCCGTTGTAGCCCCAGAGGCGAGCGATCATGCCGGGCGCGATCTCGCGCTCGACCGGTTCCGCCACCAGATGGAATTCCTTCCAACCGTCGCGCATGCGCCAGGGGAGTGTCCAGCCGTTCAACGTCACGACCGGGTTGTAGGGTCGACCGTCCGGTGGTGCCAGTGGAGGCTGGGTGGCAGCGGATCGCTGGACGGTTGCTTCCGGGAGCGTGGCGGCGCCGGCTCGCGTTACCGCGGCCGCACCGAGCACGGTTCCCGCGGCGTGGATGAATCTGCGTCTGTTCGAGTCCATGAAGTACTCCGGTAGATCTGGTTCGGTGAAGGACGCAAGGCAGCCTGCTGCTGTTCCTCGCCCTTGGTTCGAGTGTGGTTCTGACCGCTCGCCCGCATCGGAGCGCGGCACGTCAATGGCCCGCCAGTACCGGCGAAGGCACGAAGGCCGGACGCTGGCGCTGGGGCGGCAAGGCGAAAACGGTACGCGGAGTGCCGATCATGGCACTCTGCATGTCGGCTTCTGCTAGCCAGAATGCGCGCAACGCTTCGATGTACTCCATCACGCTCGCCATCTGCTCGCGAGCATCCTCAAGCAGTTCGAATACGCTGATCAGCATCCCGTTGTAGCGCAGCAAGTTCTCCTCGGCGATGCGCCGTCGCAACGGAACGATCTCGTCGCGATAGTGCCTTGCCGTGTCGAATGAAGTACGGTACTCCCCATACGATTCGCGCACTTCCGAACGTGCGTTGATGGCCTGCTCCGACAGCCGCTTCACCGCCTGCATGTACTGGGCTTCCGCGCGCGCGATCCTGGCCCCGCCCCAGTCGAACAGTGGGATCTCGAGCGCGATCTCAAAGCCGCGATTCCAGGCGCCACCGTCCTCGCGGGTGCGTGCAGGCCCGAGATCGAAGACGTTGATCGACCGCGTCACCTTGGTAAGACCAAGCGAGCGTGCCACGGATTCTGTCTCGCGCTTCGCAGCCTGGATGTCGAGTCTCTGCTCGAGCGCGCGACCCTCGATGTCGCTCATCTCGGCATGGGCTTCGGGCAAGTCGGCCAGGCGATCGGGCAGTTTGTACGCCGTGTCCTGGCCGTACAGGCCCATCAGGCGGGTCAGCCGCTCTCGTTCGACCAGGGCGGCCTGGCGGGCCTTGGATAACTGCGCGACGACTTCGGCGTAGAACGCCTGTTCGCGCATACGGGCCAACGAACTGACGTTCCCTGCGCGCGCCATGCGCCGCGCGAGTTCCGCGCCAGCCTCCGCCGAAAGCTTGACATCCTCGAGGTAGCGCACAGTCTGGCCGGCGGCCACCGCATTCACCCATGCGCGCTGCGTTTCGAACGCGACTCCGACGGTCTGAAGCGCCACTTCCTTCTTGACCTGCTCGAAGCGCGCCGCCTCAACCCGCCGGCGGAGAGGCATCGTGACCAGTTCCATGATCGGCAGCGTCAACGCGAACTCGTCCTTTCCTGTTCCGCTGCCGCTGTTGCGGGTGCGCAGATAGCCGAGGTGCGGATTGGGCAACCGTCCGGTCTGCACCAGATCGGCCTCAGCGATGCCGAGGTCTTCATATACCGCTTGCAGGCCAGGGTTGTTCCACAATGCGATCTGGACAGCGTCGGCTGCCGTGACCGGGACAGCGAGGCGCTCTAGTACTGCCTTCCTCACTTCACTCGCGTCCGAGTCGCTCTTGATCCAGCGCGCTTCCTTGCCGACGAACTTCGCCGTGGTGTCCTTGACTTCGTCGAAGCCACCGTCCCTGGAGAAGGTCGCGCATCCGGTCATCGTCAATGCAAGGGTCAAGAGCGCGGTGCGCCGCGACCATGCAGGTGCAACGATTGCGTGCGGGGACATGATCTTGGTCTCCTCAGCGGTCGGATGACGACGAACCATGGCCGGCATGTTCCCCGGTCCCGGTTGTCCCGGGTTGGCGCCGCGATGCGCTGCTGCCGTGACCCGCATGACCGGATGAACTCGCTTGCTCCGAGACCTCGTCGTGAACCTGCGACCAACCGGCTACCGGCTCGGGGACGAAGCTTCGAAAGCTGCTGTATTCCGACTCGTAGTGCGGTGTTGCCACCGCGAGACCGGGATCAGTCGGTGCCGGCCCTGCAGAGGGCGGGCGCGGTGTCGAGGCACATGCCGTCAACGCGAGAATCACGGCGGATAAAGTGATGCCTGCGGGGGCAATCGATCGTGCGGCCGTGCTAGGTCTCGATCGTGAGCCGCGATGCGGAAGATGCGAGCCCGTCGCGCCCGTGACGCGCAAGCTCGTTGGCACTGCCGATGTGGTGAGCGCATGTTCCATTTGATGTGACCTTCGTGATGCGAGTTGTCGAGGCTTACAAACCATGGACCACTTTCGACGCACCCGCGCGAAGCGGGAACGGCGATCAGGTCCTAAGCACCTTGAGCGGGGACAATTCGTCGAGGCCCGGAGATCGCGGCCCGGAGCCGCGCTTAGTCGAAGTCCAGACCAAGACATGCCGCGATCGAGCGTATCCCGTGCAAGTCGCCTGTACGCTCGATGGTCGACAGATTTCGACCGCCCGTCGGGGCGGCAGCGTCGACACTGCTATGGCTGGTCGAGTTTCAGGCGGTGCGGCTGGACGCTGCCCCCGCGCTCAAACACCAGGGAGTGCGGGAGGTCGGAAACTCGGATCGGGCACAAACGACGCATGCGTCACCGTGCTTGCCACCCGATACACCGACCGAGAGAGATGCTCGAACTTCGGCGCATTCACGGGAAACGCACAAGCGCAGGCCAGATGACACAGCGAACACTTGTCGCACGACTGTAGATGACCGTCCGTCGCCGCCCTGTCGCAGCCTTCGTGCAGCCGGCCGCCTACCTGTGCTTCAGTCGCGACACTCCGGGGGGGGGCCGCCTGATCAGCACTCGCGGACGAGACATCGCTCCGCTCGACCTGGCTCGCATCGGCTCCGGTGCAGAACGGCATGCCACTGCCGACCCAGGCCCGGGCCGGCAGCGAGAGGATCAACAACATGACCACAAAGAGCCGCATAAATCCATTCTAAGACCGCAGTTGTCAACGGCGCAAGGCCGGTCCGCTGCGCCTGGGTGCGAGATCGTGAAGGGAACCAGGCAGTCCGAGGGATTGCAGCACCGTCAACGGATTCGTGCAGCGTGGCTTCGCGCCAGCCGTCATCGATGATGTCTTGATCCATGCGGTGGCGAAGATCGATCGCACGGAATCCTTGCTGCTGACAAGCCGAAACGGGGGGGAAGGCGCTGCGCGCCTTGCACCGTGCAGAGCGTACCGCATTGAGGATGCACGCCCGAACCACTAGAGGTTCCCGCCGATCGAGATAATGCGGACGCGTCGGTCACCGAAAACCAGCAGGATCATGCTCCATGCTAGAGACGCCGATGCTCGCGCCTTGCGCGCGGGAATCGCAGAAGACCGCCAACGGCACCAAAACAAACGCGAAGCAGGCCAATAGAGAGTGACAGAGTGGTGGCTTCTGCCGATACCCTACCGAACCCCTGCGCTCATGAAATACGGATGCGGAGTTCGCCCTGCGGACAAAGCCTCGCTGTTGTATCGCTGGTGCCCCGGTCCAGAATGAAGTGTCCAACACCGCCGGGGTCAACCGCGCATGGCAAGAAGCAACGCCGCAGCGATGTCGCGGCGGAGGCGACCGAGCATGGTGGCCATTTCCTGGGGAACATCGGTCGGTAGGGGGGCATCCGAATAGTCACTTCACCAGGATATCGACCCCATGGAACGTCTCGTCCCCGGCGTTCTGAAGGGTAGTAGGTTGCAGCCCTTCGCGCCACACGAAGCCCGCAGGAGCGAAGGTGATGCGGTCATTGCTGCCCGCCAATGTCGCGTTCAATGTACCGCCGGACACCGACACGAGCATGCCGCACGGTCCGTGCAGAGTCGTGCGCGCACCCGGTGCCAGTTCCACGCGGGTCACGCGTACCCGCTTGTTCTCGACGATGACCGGTCCCGCGAGTGCATCGTCGGGGATGCTCGTGCTGCCGCAACCGGACAGGATCTCGGTGTCGGTGACGTGATAGACGCCGGTGCCCACGTTGCTCACCTTGTGGGCCTTCGGCTTTACGGTGTAGTTGATGAAATAGGTTTCGCCCGGCTGGCGCGGCGGACGCACCTGCGGCGCATTGCCCCAGTCTTCGGCTTCGGTGTCGCTCGGTTCGATGTTCACGAACACGCCGTCGTACTGGTGGATGTGCATCACGCCGCGATAGCCCTGAGGCAGTGCCACGTCGAAGAAGCGCACGTGGGCGTTCTGGAACTTGAGCTTGTGCTGCGGTTCCTGGTCGATGGGTACGGGGTCTTCGGCGTGTGCGGTGGCGAGGAGCAGGAGGCAGGCGAGGCCGACGTAGATGCGGATCACGATGGGTCTCCGGAACGGACGTGGGATTCTACAGAACCAGGCTTCTGGTCACTCGAGGCCCCCATCCCAACCTTCCCCCAGCGAAGCTGGGGGAAGGGGTGTACGGCTCCCTCCCCCTGCTGTGCAGGGGGAGGGTGGGGGTGGGGGCAGCGCGGCGCCGACTCTGCCGCGCGAGGGCAAGGGTTGAGGTGCTTCCAGAGCTGCTACTTCGCCAGCGCCCGCTCCACGAAATCGAGCCGGTCCTGGCCCCAGAACGGTTCGTCGCCGATCAGATAGGTCGGTGCACCGAAGACTTGGGCGTCGATGGCTTCCTGCGTGAGGCGGTCGTATTCCGCTTGAGCGGTCGGCTCACCCGAAGCTTTGAGCAGCGCGGTCCCGTCGAGCCCGACGCCGTTCGCCAGCGCCTCGAGCGTGGCCGGCTGCGAGATGTCCTTGTCCTCCTCCCAGCACGCTTTGAGGACGGCACCCGCCAGATCGAGCTGTTTCTCGATGCCGCGGGGCGCGGCGACGATGATGACCTTCGCGGCGAGATCCGTCGGGATCGGGAAGAACTTCGGTTCCAACTGGATGGGCACGCCCAGGAATTCGCGCCAACGCTTCAGTTCGTGCATGCGGTAGGCCTGCCGCTGCGGCGGGCGTTGTTTGAGCGGCACGCCGCCCGACGCCGGGAAAATGCGGCCGAAGTCCACGGGCTTGACCGCCACCGTGGCGCCGTGACGCTTTGCGATCTCGCGAAAGCGGGCGTGGCCGAGATGGGACCACGGGGACATGGGTGAGAAGTAGTAGTCGACGTGTCGGGACATGATGCGTGGAACCTGGTTCGGAGCGGGGCAGTCGCGGAGTGTAGCTCAGCGACGCGCCCGAAGTGCCGGTCCACCGGATCGATAGCCGTTCGTTGACGGCGGCTGGGCGGGATGGGGAGGATGGCGATCGTGTTCGTGGTGCTGGTTTGTTGCGTATTGTTGCTGGTCGTCACCACGCTGACACACTTCGAGGTGCTCGCGGGGCTCACGAACATCCTGCCGCGGCTCCACATGCCCTCGCGCCCCAAGCTGGTGATCGTGATCTTCGCGGTGTTCATGGCCCACGCGGTCGAGATCCTGCTCTACGGGGTCGCGCTGTACCTGCTCGTGCACGCGCTCCCCGTCGGCGGTCTCGCGGGCGGCGGCGGTGCGACACTGCCCAACTGCCTCTACCTCTCGGCGGAAACCTACTCGTCGCTGGGTTTCGGCGACGTTGTGCCCACGGGGCCGGTGCGCGTGCTCGCCGGCGCCGAGGCGCTGAACGGCCTGCTGCTGATCGGCTGGTCGGCGTCCTACGCCTACATCGCGATGGAACGGTTCTGGAACGGCGGCACGGAGGCTTGATTGCCGGTCAGCCGGCGTCGGGCATTTTCTCGATGACCGTGGGATCGTCATTGCGTGCTGCGTTGACGCGCGATGCCACCGCATGGGCCAGCATCTCGTCGGCCGGGGCTGGCACCAGCAGCGCATTGAGGTCGGCGAGCGCCGTGTTCGGATCGAGCCACTTCGCGACGTCCGCGGCATCCAGAACGAGCGGCATGCGATCATGGATCTTCGCCATCAGCTCGTTGGCGGCGGTGGTCACGATGCAGCAGGTGCCTGGCTTGCCGTCGCGACCCGGTTCGTAGAGCCCGGCCAGCGCGAACACCGATTCATCCGCCGGGTGCACGTAGAACGGTTGCGTCGGTGCGCCGGGCGGCCGCCGCCACTCGAAGAACCCGCTCGCCGGCACGATGCACCGCCGCGAGCGGAACGCGTCGCGGAACATCGGCCGCTGCGTCAGCGTTTCGGCGCGTGCGTTGATCGGTTTGGGCCCTTTGTGTTCCTCGGGGTCGTTGCTGGACCACGGCGGTTCGAGGCCCCACGTCATCAGTTCGCCGATGCGTCCGCGCGGACTTTCCCGGATCACCAGCACCGGGGTCGACGGCGCGATGTTGAAACGCGGCACGATGTCGGGCAGATCGACCAGGTCGAACCAGCGGGCCAATTCGCGCGCGTTCTGGTTGAGGGCATACCGGCCGCACATGGCTGGCATTATATTGATGCCAAAGACCTCGAATATCCTGGTTTCCCATGTCGGCTGCCTTTCCAGTTCGTCTCCCCGTCCTTCTGTTTGCGCTCGTTGCCGGTACGGCCCAGGCCTTCGAGTACGCGGGCCTCGACCGCCAGATCGACCCGGCGCAGCTGCGCCAGATGTTCCCGTACTCCTACCATGAGTTCTGGGAGCGCGGCAGCGGCAGCGTGATCCTCCCCGACGAGGAGCCCGAGGAGTTCGAGGCGCTGCTGACCGAGGGCAACGGCCGCTACGTCGTGCGCCTTGCGCCGGACGACACCCGGGCCGAAGTCACCTCCGTCAGCCTGACCCTGGATGGCGGCAAGGTGCAGCGGCTGACCCTCGGGTTCGAACGCGAAGGGCAGGGCATCCGGCCGGACGCCATCGAGAAGCGCTTCCCGGTGTGCCGCGGTGTGCTGGATGCGCTGGTGGCGCGCTACGGTGAACCGTCGGTCTTCTACACGCGGCTCGAGGACAGCCTCGAGCACCGGTTGCGGACCTGGATCGGGCCGGAGGGCGTCATGCGTCTCGACTGCGGCCGCTTCACCGGGCGCAAGCCGATCTTCGCTGTAGACCTCGAGTTCGAGGTGGCCTCCGGGGAAGCCATGCCGGCACCCAAGTCGAAACCCAGGCCGACGCCGAAGCCCGACGCACGAAAGAAGTGAATGCCGCAGTCAGCGAACCCATTCCGGCGCCGACAGGCCACGAGTTGCATCCCGCCGGCGCCCTTGGCGCATTGATCGAATGCCTCCGGTACGACGCGCCCACGACGGACCGGGAACGACATCATGTGGTAGAACCCGACGGACGCATGGACGTGGTGCTCGCCTTCGACGATGCGCGCGGCGAGGCGATGGTCTTCGGCACCACGACCCGCGCGATACCCTATGAACTCACCCCGGGACGCCGCTATCTGGGCATCCGGTTCCGGCCGGGCTGTTCGCGCCGGATGATCGAACATCGGCCACCTGAACTGCGCGATCGCCGCGATCGGGTGGAGCGCGTCACCCGCCCGGTCGTTGCTGGATCGCGCGGCCTCGGCGCGCGATCCGCGGCGGGCCTTGCAGTCGGTGGTCGATGCGATGGAGGCGTCGGTACGCCATCTGGACACCAGGACTGATCTGGTGACGGCGCTGGCCACTTACGTCGACGGGTGCCACGGCAATCTCAGGGTGAGCGACCTCGCCCGCCAGGCAGGTGTCGGCGAGCGGCACCTCGAGCGCCTGTTCGTCGAAGCGGTGGGGTTGCCTCCGAAGCTGTACGCCCGCGTGGTGCGCTATCAGCGTGTCCGTGCAGCGCTCGCGCGGGGTGCCAAGCCCGGAGCCGCGCTGGCGCAGTGCTTCGGCTATACCGACCAGTCGCACCTGCTGCGCGATCTCCGCTCGCTGTCGGGCTGCGTCCGCTGATGTCGGGTTCTTACAAGATCGCGCCGGAGGTCGGCCGGTAGCCTTTCGAGCGTCGCCGTCGCTTGGACGGCTCAACGACCGGGAGCACCGCGATGAGCTTCAACGCCGGCATCATCACCACGAAGATCGCCGAGACCAAGGCGTTCTACATCGACCGGCTCGGCTTCGAGCTGGTCTTCGAGAACGAGTTCTACGTCCTGCTGACCGGCTTCGGCGACCGGATCTCGTTCCTGCTGCCGCAGCATCCCACTCAGGCGCCGATCTTCCAGCCGGCGTTCGGCGGCCGTGGGGTCTATCTCACCGTCGATGTCGAGGACGTGGACGCGGAGTCCGCGCGCATCAAGGCCCGCGGTGTGCCGTTGGAAGTGGAGCTGCGCGATGAGCCTTGGGGAGATCGGCATTTCGCGGTGGTGGACCCGAACGGGGTCGGGATTGATTTCGTGACGTATGCGGAGCCGGGGGAGAAGTGAGGCTGGCCCCCATCCCAACCTTCCCCCATCGAAGATGGGGGAAGGAGTGCCCGTAGCTACGGCGGAGTGATCGCAGATGCACTCCTTCCCCCGCGAAAGCGGGGGAAGGTTGGGATGGGGGCAACGCCTGCCCGCCAAACCTACTGCTTGTACTTCGCGATCAGCTGATCCAGCCCCGACTTCGACCCGTTGCGGAAGTCGTAGATGCTGGTGAGATCCTTCAGCAGCGGCTCGTACAGATCCTTCTGACCCGCGTTGCCGGCCGACAGGGCCACCGCGCGCGCGTAGTAGTCGATGACCTGATCGAGCTTCGCGAAGGCCTTGGCGGTGGCGTCGGTCTTGGCCTGGCCCTGCATGGTCTTCGACTCGTTGTTCAGCTTCTCGTATTCGTTGAAGTGGTTCTGCCCGAGCAGATACCACGCGTAGGCGTCCTTCGCGTTGAGCTGCGTGACGCGCTCCAACTTCTTGCGGGCTTCGTCGAGGTTGCCGGTCTTGGTGGCGAGCGCCGAGAGCTGCAGATAGAGCTGCGGCAGCCACTTGGTGCGATACTCGTTCCACTCGGTGTCCGACACGCGCTCGGGCTTCTTGTTGGCCTCGATCAGCTCGATGGCCTTCTCGCCGTACTTCCTCGCGGCCGGCGCGTACTTGGTGGGGTTGGTGCGCGCCTCGTTCGAAGCTGCAAAGCCGAGCACGGTCAGCAGCTGCACGTCGTCCGGACGCTTCGCGAGCCAGGTGTCGGCGAGGTCGAAGGCACGATCGGGCTGGCCCTTCTTCACGTACTCGTCGATGGCGAGGGACGTGTAGCCCTGACCGAGCTCGGCCGATTTCTTGAACAACGCCAGCGCCTCGGCGTCGTTGCGCTCGACGCCCTTGCCGTCGCGCAGCAGGGTGGCGAGGTGATAGATGGCTTCGCCGTTGTTCTTCTCGGCAGCCTTGCGGTACCACTTCACCGCCTCGGCGTAGTCGGGCACGGTGCCCACGCCAGTCTCGTAGTTGTAGCCGAGCAGATAGGCCGCATCCGTGTTGCCCTGCTCGGCGGCCTTCTTGAACCACTGGTTCGCTTCGGCTTCGTCCTTGTTCGTGCCCTTGCCGTAGGCGAGACCGAGGCCCAGCGCGTACTGGGCATCGGGCAGGCCCTGTTCGGCCGCCTTGCGATACCACGAGAGACCCTCGGCCTCGTTCTTCGGGGCGCCTTCGCCGGCGCTCAGCATGTAGCCCAGGATGTATTGCGCGCCGGCCTTGTTCTGCTCGGCCGCCTTGCGGAACCACTTCACGGCCTCGGCGTCGTCGCGCTTCACCCCGCCGCCCGCGGCATACAGGGACCCGAGCGCGTATTGCGCATCGGCGTTGCCCTTCTCGGCGGCCTTCTGGTACCACTTGGCGGCTTCGGCGAGGTCCTGCTTCACGCCGTCGCCGTTCTGGTAGATCCAGCCGAGGATGTATTGCGCCGTCGCCTGGCCCTGTTCGGCGAACGGGCGGAATTCCTTCGCGGCAGTGGCGTAGTCGCCCTTGTTGTAGGCGCCAACCGCATCTTCCCAGCCGGCGTGGGCCGGTACTGAGGCGAGGGCGGCAACGAGCGAGAGCAGGACTCGGGTCTTCATGGGTGGTCGCATCCGTGATCAGCGTGTGTCGCTGTAGTACTCGTACGGCTTCTTCGGGACCCTGGACTCCTCGAATGCCTCGCGCTGCTCGGCATTGAAAGGCTTGTCCCACCAGGTGGCCCGCGCCAGCTTCTGTTTTTCGACGACTTCGGGGTTCTGCTTGAGAAATTCGCGGATGAATCTGGTCGTGTCGGATTCGTAGGGTTGCGCCATCGTACGGCCCTGATCGAGCGAGGAAACTTGCGGGATTCTAGCGCGGGACGACGAGTGCCGTCATGAGCTTCGGCTATGCTCCGCAGCTTTCGTTCCCGCCCTGCCGCCTTGAGACTGCCTTCTCTGGCGTCGGTCCTGCTGCTGGCGCTGTCGCCGACCGCCTACGCTGCCCGTCCCTTCGTCGTGGACGATGCCCGTGTCGTGGACCGGGGCGCCTGCCAGCTCGAGGCCTGGCGCCGCAACAACGCCGACGACAGCCATGAGTACTGGGCGATCCCGGCCTGCAACGTGAAAGGGCTCGAACTGACACTGGGCGGCGGGTACCTGTCACCCGACCCACCCGGGCACGACCTGACGGACTACCAGTTCCAGGCCAAGACCCTGTTCAAGGAACTCGAGGTCAACGGGTGGGGTTGGGGCATCGCGGCCGGAGCGCTGCGCCATGCCGACATCAACCTTCAGCAGAACCTCATCGGCAACTACTACTTCTACGTCCCGATCTCGCGCTCCCTGCTCGACGACCGCATCGTGGTCCTCGGCAACGTCGGCGGCATCGACAACCGCGATGCCGATCGGCGCGGCGTGACCTGGGGCCTGGGTGGCGAGTTCTACGTGCAGCGGCGCTTCATGCTGGCGGCCGAAGCCTACGGCGCCACCGGTTTCGAGCGCTTCGCCCAGGTGGGTGTGCGCCTCTGGATCGTGCCCGACCACGTGCAGCTCGACGCGAGCTACGGCGGCAGTCTGCAGCGCTTCCAAGACGTACACTGGAACTCCATCGGCATCCGCCTCATCTCGAAACCCTTCTTCTGATTCCCTCCATGCCCACCGGAAAGATCCCGCTCCCGCCGGCAGCGCCGCGCAAACCGCAGACGTTCGAGAACCACGGCGACACGCGCATCGACGACTACTACTGGCTGCGCGAGAAGGAGAGCGCCGAAGTCATCGCGCACCTCGAGGCCGAGAACGCCTACACCAAGGCGATGATGCGGCCGAGCGAAGGTTTCCAGCGTGCGCTCTACAAGGAGATGCTGGCCCGCATCAAGGAAACCGACATGGGCGTGCCCGCACGCGAAGGCGAGTACTGGTACTACTCGCGCACGCAGAAGGGCAAGCAGTACTCCATCTACTGCCGCAAGCACGGCAGCCTCGAGGCGAAGGAGTCGGTGATCCTCGACCTCAACGTGCTGGCGAAAGGCAAGAAGTACCTCGGCCTGGGCGCGCTCGACGTGAGTCCGGATGCGAAGCTGCTGGCGTTTTCCACCGACTACACCGGGTTTCGCGAGTACACGCTGCGGGTGAAGGATCTCGCGAGCGGCCAGATGCTGCCGATCGAAGTGGAGAAAGCCCGGTCGATCGCCTGGTGCGCTGACAGCGCCACGCTGTTCTACGTGACCGAGGACGAAGCAAAGCGCTCTCATCGCGTCTGGCGGCACAAGCTCGGTACCGAGGAGCACACCCTGGTGTTCGAGGAGAACGACGTGCGCTTCAGCGTGGGCGTGGAACTGTCGCGCAGCCGCGGGTACGTCTTCATCACCTCGCACAGCGCGACGACCTCCGAGGTCCGCTTCGTGCCGGCGAACCGGCCGCTCGAGGTGCCGGAGCTGCTGGTGCCCCGGCGGCAGGACCACGAGTACTACGTCGATCATCACGGCGAGCACTTCTTCATCGTCACCAATGACCGCGGGCGCAACTTCCGGCTGGCCCGGGCGCCCATCGCCGATGCCCGCGAGGCGCAATGGCAGGAACTGATTCCGCATCGGGACGACGCGATGCTGGAAGGCGTGGACCTCTTCGCGCGCCACTACGTGCTGAACGAACGGCGCGGCGGGTTTCCGAAGCTGGTGGTCGTACGCTTCGCCGACGGCGAACGGCACGAGATCGAGTTCCCCGAACCCGTCTACAGCGCGTACGCCGGGTCGAACCCGGAGTTCGACACCGACACGTTGCGCTTCGGCTACGAGTCCTTCGTCACGCCGGACTCCGTGTACGACTACGACATGAACACCCGCACCCGCAAGCTGCTGAAGCAGGTGGAGGTGCTGGGCGGCTACGATGCCTCACGCTATCGCAGCGCGCTCACGCATGCGAAAGCGGCGGACGGCACGGAGATCCCGGTGTCCATGGTCTGGCGCGAGGACAAGCGCCCCGGGGGGCCGGCGCCCATGCTGCTGTCCGGCTATGGGGCCTACGGCTATCCGGAGACGGTGAATTTCAGTTCATCGCGCCTGTCGTTGCTCGACCGCGGTGTCGTCTTCGCGTTAGCTCACGTCCGCGGCGGCGGAGAGATGGGCAAGCGCTGGCACGACGAAGGCCGCATGATGCAGAAGAAGAACACCTTCACCGATTTCGTCGCCTGCGCCGAGCAGGTGATCGCTGAAGGAATCACTGCACCCGACCGCCTGGTGATCGAGGGCGGCAGCGCCGGCGGCTTGCTGATGGGCGCGGTGACCAACCTGCGGCCGGACCTGTTCCGTGCAGTGGTGTCCGAAGTGCCGTTCGTCGACGTGATCAACACCATGCTCGACGACACCCTGCCGCTCACCACCGGCGAGTACGAAGAGTGGGGCAATCCGAACGAGCCCGAGGCCTACGCCTACATGAAGTCGTACTCGCCCTACGACAATCTGGAGGCGAAGGATTACCCGCTGATGCTGGTGGAAACTTCGCTGAACGACAGCCAGGTCATGTACTGGGAGCCGGCGAAATACGTCGCGAAGCTGCGTACCTTGAAGACTGACAACAACCCGCTGCTGATCAAGACCAACATGGATGCCGGGCACGCCGGGGCGTCGGGACGGTACGACTATCTCAAGGAGATCGCGTTCACCTACGCGTTCATTCTGGGGGCTGTCGGCATCACGCGTTGACGCATTGCGCGCCCTCCCCCAGCTTGGCTGGGGGAGGCCCGGGGTGGGGGCCAACATTGCATGACGCACTGCAGCGTCGAATATCTGCGGTCGCGTGCCCCGCCGGACTGTCGTGGCCAGCCGATCCGATGTATACCGGGGCCGTGCGATGCAAGCGCCCAGCAGGCTCCAGGTCTGATCCAGTGCCCTGAGACAAGAGTCGCGGCTTCGCTCCAAGACCACCCGAAGCTTTGGGTGCGCCCAAAAATGATCGAGGGAGGAGCCACCAGTGTCGACCGTCATCACACGCCAGTTCGAGGAGGCCACCTACAAGAAGGCTGCCACGCGTCTGATCCCCTTCTTGTTCCTGTGCTACATCGTCGCGTTCCTGGATCGCGTCAACGTCGGCTTCGCCAAGCTGCAGATGGCGAGCGATCTGCAGTTCAGCGACGCGATCTACGGGTTCGGCGCCGGGATTTTCTTCATCGGCTACTTCATCTTCGAAGTGCCGAGCAACGTGATCCTGGAGAAGGTCGGGGCGCGTGTCTGGATCGCCCGGATCATGATCACGTGGGGCCTCATCTCCTCGGCCTTCATGTTCTGCGGCGACATCCACTGGGGCGCGATCGCGACTTTCTTTCACTGCTCGGATGCGCAGTTCACCTTCTACTTCCTGCGCTTCTGGCTCGGGGTGGCGGAGGCAGGCTTCTTCCCGGGCGTGATCCTCTATCTCACCTATTGGTTTCCCGGTGCGCGGCGCGCCAAGATGGTGGCCTTGTTCATGACGGCCATCGGCATGGCCCAATTGCTCGGCTCGCCGGTATCGGGCGCGATCATGCAGTTCATGGACGGCATCAACGGCTGGCGCGGGTGGCAGTGGCTCTTTCTGCTCGAGGGCCTGCCCTCGGTGATCATCGGCGCGCTGGTGCTCGCGATCCTGCCCAACGGGCCGAAGACCACCAAGTGGCTCGCTGCGGAAGAACGCGATCTGCTGGTGCAGCGGATCGAGCAGGACAACGCCGGCAAGAGCAGCCTGAGCGGCAAGCACAGCCTGTCGGACGCCTTCAAGGACGGTCGCGTCTGGGCCTTGGCGTGGGTGTACTTCGCGCTGGCCACGTGCTTTTATGCGGTGGGGTTCTGGATGCCGACCATCATCCAGGAACTGGGCATCGACAAGAAGGATCTGCTCAAGGTCGGTCTCATCAGCATGATCCCGTGGGGCGCGAGCGTGGCGTCGATGATCTATTGGGGCAGCCACTCGGATCGCACCGGGGAGCGCCGATGGCACTGCGCCGGCGGCATGCTCCTGGTGATGGCGGGGCTACTCGTGCTGGCGGTTGCGCACAAGTCGCCGGTCGTCTCGATCGTCGCGTTGACCATGGTCACCACGGGTTGGGCGGGATGCGTCGTGACCTTCTGGTCGTTACCGACGGCGTTCCTGTCGGGTACAGCAGCCGCCGCGGGCATCGCTTGGATCAATTCGGTCGGCAATCTCGGCGGGTACTTCGGCCCGGATCTGATCGGCACCATCCGCACCGCTGCCGGCGGTGCGAGCGAGGCGGCGTTCTTCGCGCTGGCGGGCCTGGCGCTGCTCGGTGCGCTGACCATCGTTCTTCTACCGAAGACGCAGGTCAAGCCGGCCGCGGCGGTCGCCGACTCATCCTGAGAAGCGGCTCGACGCCGACGGCGCAGCCATCGAACGATGGGTGCGCCTACTTCTCCATGAAGTACTGCAAGATGGTCTTGACGATGAAGCCGAGCATCCCGAACGAGAGCACGAAGAACAGGATGAACGTGCCGAGCCGGCCGGCCTTCGACTCCTTGGCCAGGTTCCAGATGATGAACAGCATGAAGAGGATGAAGCCCGCCAGCCCGAAGGTGAGGCCGAACTGGGAGACCTGCTCCTCGGTGAACTCCATCGGAGGTTAGCGCCGCAGGGGCAGTGCGCTCGAGTCGACCAGATCGCGATACGCATGCCATGTCGCGTGGCCGATCACCGGCACGGTCACGATGAACCCGAGCATCGCCGTGGCGAGCGAGAGCACCGTCGCGAGCATGATGAGGATGGCCCAGAGCGCCATGGGTCCCGGGTTGTCGCCGACGGCGCGGACGCTGGTGAGGACGGCCGAGCGCAGATCGGTCTCGCGATCGAGCAGCAATGGCACCGAGACCGCGGTGGCCGCGAACACGAGCGCGGAGCCGAGCGCACCCAGCAGCAGCCAGAGGCCGAACAGCAGATCGCCCTGCTGCTGCACCGCGTAGCGTAAGAAGGCGTACAGATTGTCGATGGGCGCCTTCACGAACAGACCGAAGAGCACCAGCGACACCATGACCCAGAGCGTGCCGGCAATCATGAGCAGCACGCCCAGCCAGATCAGCGGACGCGTGCCCTTGCGCCAGGCGCGGAACGCATGGTCCAGCCGCGGCGTCTGGCCGGTCGCGAGCCGGCGGCTGATGTCGTAGAGCCCCGTGGCGAGAATCGGCCCCACCAGTACGAAACCGGACATCGCACCCGGCAGCAGCGCCGTGAACTGGATCGCAAGCGCGAGGATGACCACGCCGCCGGTTGCGACCACCAGCCCATGGAAGCCACTGGGCCAGGCCGCGCGCCGGAAGTCCTGCCAACCAAGTACCAGCCACTGCAGCGGACGTGTGGGCGGGATCTGCCGGACGGGAACAATCTGTGTCGTCATGCACGGTCCTTCGCTCGGGACCGTCCTATCGTAACGCTGCTCAGACGGCAGGGGCGGGCACTCGATCCAATCGCTTCGCTGCAGCCTGCGCCAGGCGGCACACGAACGGATGCAGCACGATGGAGGCGAGCGCGCCGCCCAGGATGAGGCCCTGGCCCTCCACGTCCATCAGGCCGAGTGCAATCCCCATCCCGCCGAGGATGAACGAGAACTCGCCGATCTGCGCCAGCGACGCCGCGATCTTCAAGCCGAGCGCCAAGGGTTGCCGCAGGGCGAGCACGATGAGGATGGCCGCAATGGATTTGCCGACGATGATGATGCCCAGCGTGGCGAGCAGGTGCATCGGTCGCTCCACCACGATGTTCGGGTCGAAAGCCATGCCGACCGCAACGAAGAACAGCACCGCGAACGCGCCGCGGAATGCCTCGAGTTCCTCACCGACCCACTGCCCGTTGTGGGATCCGTGCAGCACCATGCCGGCCAGGAACGCACCGAGGGCGAACGAAACGCCGAACAGTGCGGAGGCGGCATAGGCGATGCCGAGCGCGATCGTCAGTCCGACGAGGATGCAGAGCTCGCGCGACTTCTGCTTCTCGAACAGGTCGATCACGATGGGTACGACCCGGCTGCCGACCACGAACATGAGCACCGCGAAGGCGCCCACCTTCGCGAGGGCGATGGCGAGATCGGGTATCGCGGTAGTCCAGGTGACGTCCGCATCCCCGGTGCGGATCGCGGCGTACAGCGGCAGCAGCACCAGCACGATGACCATCACCAGGTCTTCCATGATCAGCCAGCCCACCGCGATCTGGCCGTAGCGCGTGCCCAGCGTGCCGGCGTTCTCCAGGGCGCGGAGCAGCACGACGGTGCTGGCGACCGACAGCGCGAGCCCGAACACGAGCCCCGCATCGAACGACCAGCCCCAGAAATGCGTGACGAGCATGGCGAGCGCGGTGGCGGCCACGATCTGTGCCGCGGCTCCCGGCACCGCCACCTTCCAGACCCGGGCCAGGTCTGCCAGCGAGAAATGCAGGCCGACGCCGAACATGAGAAAGATGACCCCGATCTCGGCCAGCTCCGGCGCCAACGTCGCGTCGGCCACGAAGCCCGGCGTGAAAGGGCCGACGAGGATGCCGGCGAGCAGGTAGCCGACGATGGACGGGAGGCGCAGGCGCGCTGCGATATAGCCGAGAATGGCCGCGGCGGAGAGGCCGACGGCGAGGGTGGCGAGCAGGGGTGTGGAGGGATGCATGGCACAACGTCGTACAACGAATCGCCCGGGTTATACCCGACTTGATGTGGCGCCGCACCCCTGGAAAGCAAACGGCCCGCACGAGCGGGCCGTTTGCATCACATGAATTGCAGATCAGGTGATCGTGCCGCCCTTGGTTTCGACGTAGACCGCATACAGCGACGTCGAGCCCGTCATGAACAGGCGGTTGCGGTGCGTGCCACCGAAGCAGACGTTCGAGATGATCTCGGGCATGCGGATCTGGCCGATGCGCGTGCCGTCCGGCGCGAAGCAGTGGACGCCGTCGTAGCCGTCACCCACCCAGCCCATCCCGGCCCAGACGTTGCCGTCTTCGTCGCAGCGGATGCCGTCGGCGAAGCCGATCTTGCCATTCAACTCCATGCTCGCGAACGTCTTCGGGTTCTTGAGCTTCTTGCCGTCCACGTCGTAGACCCAGATGATGCTTTTCGCGTTGGGGTAGTGCGAGAGTCCCGTGTCGGCGATGTAGCACTTCTTGTAATCGGGCGAGAAGCACAGGCCGTTCGGCTTGAACGGCTCGTCGGCAACCTTCTCCACCTTGCCCGGAGCGTCGATGCGATACACGGCTTCCTTCTGGATCGGCTGCGGGCTGCCGGTGTTAAGGCGCACGCCTTCGTAGTTCATCAGACCGCCGTAGCCCGGGTCGGTGAAGAACATCCAGCCGTCGGGGTGGCAGGCGCCGTCGTTCGGGGCGTTGAAGCCTTTGCCGTCGGGCGACTTGTCGGCCAGGATCGTGACCGAACCGTCGTACTCATAGCGCACGACGCGGCGGGTGCCGTGCTCGAACGCGATCTGACGGCCGGTGTGATCGAACGTGTTCCCGTTGGAGTTGTTGGACGGGTAGCGGAACTGGCGCGAGACGTGCCCGTCTTCTTCGATCCAGCGCAGCTGCTCGTTGTTGGGAATGTCGGACCAGATCAGGTAGCGGCCCACACCGTTCCACGCCGGACCTTCGGCCCACATCGTGCCGCGGTACAGACGCAGGATCGGCGTGTTGCCCAGCTTGTACTTGAAGCGCTTGTCGAGAACCATCACGTCCGGGTTCGGATAGCGCGCGAGCGGGCCGTCACCGTCGTACTGGTCGATGAAGTTGCGTGCGAAGGCTTCCGGTGCCATCGCCGTCAACGCGGCCACGCCGGTGGCCTTGGCGAGGAAGCTGCGGCGTGACTCGGGATTGGGTTGCGACTTGCCTTCGACCGGTTTGGACAGGTCGACGAAGCGGTGTTCCTGGGATCGTTCCATCGGGACTTCTCCTCCAATGTTAGTTCTTGGTTGTACGAGGCCCCGGTCTCTCACCCAGCACCGGACTGCCAGCCCCGCACGTTGTGCTCGCGTTCTTTGCGGCACGGGCGTTGTACATCAGAGCCGCAGCGGTCGCAACGGCGGAATTCCCATGTCGGCTACACTCTCGATCCAAGGGAGACGTACGAGCCGGCTTGAACAAGTCCGCCGCAGCGCAGCATCACCATGTGAATCCGCGCGCCATAGCCATGATGCTGGGCATGGCGATGTGCTTCGCCGTGCTCGAGACCACGGCCAAGTGGTTGTCCCACTTCTATCCGGTACCGATGGTGGTCTGGTTTCGCTATGCGGTGCACGTGGGCCTCATGCTGGTGCTCTTCGGGCCCGTCATGCGCACGAAACTTGTGCGTACCACCCAGCCCGCGAGCCAACTGGCGCGCGCCACGCTCATGCTGGGGTCGACCCTCTGCAACTTCGGCGCCATCTCGTTCCTGCCGCTGGCTGAGGTGAAGGCCATCAGCTTCGTCTCGCCGCTACTGGTAGCCATCCTCGCGGTGTGGTTGCTGAAGGAGCACGTGTCTACATCGCGCTGGGTCGCGATCTTCGTGGGTTTCTGCGGGACCCTCTTCATCGTGCGGCCGGGCAGCGCGATGCTGAATCCGGCGGTGCTCCTCGCGCTGAGTGCGGCCGCCTGCTACAGCCTCTATCAGATCCTCACTCGCAAGATCAGCGGTGAGGACGACCAGCGCACGTCGCTGTTCTACACCGCGTTCGTCGGCTTCATGCTGATGACTTTCATGCTGCCCCACGTGTGGGTGCAGCCGAAGTGGGAGCACGCGCCGTTCTTCCTGTTGCTGGGGACGGCGGGGATGACGGGGCACTACCTGCTCATCAAGGCGCTGGAGCTGGAGAAGGCTTCGGCGCTATCGCCCTTCGGCTATTCGCAGTTGCTCTGGATCGCGTTGACGGGATGGTTCGTGTTCGGGGATTTTCCGGACGGGCATTCGCTGATCGGGATGGCGATCATCGTGGGGAGCGGGCTCTATGTGGCTTGGGGGCACAAGGTCATCAAGAAGGATGTGGAGCCGGATAGTGCGATTGAGTAGGTCGACGGTCCGCCACCCGATGGTCCTGGCGCTCTTCTAGCGTGCAGTCGCCAAGCAGAATGGCTACCTCGAAAGCGCTATTGAATCGGCAGAGCGCAGCGATTGCAATCCGCGCGCGTGCAACTGTAGGCACGGCGCGCCATTGGCGCATGTGAGGGAGCCGGATGTATCCCGCTAATTTCTACGGCGTGTTTCCAGCGTTTCCACGCAAGGACATCGTGTTCGTTGCGATGAGCTTCGATCCGCGCTTCGATTCGAGATGGGTGAACGTCATTGCGCCAGCCATCGGCAAAGTCGAAATAGACGGAGTTGCTCTCAGGCCAGTGCGATTGGACACGAGGACCATTGGTGACTCTATTCTTACCGAGATTCTTGACGGTATTGGATCGGCTCGTGTCGTCTTCGCCGACGTTACATCAGTTGGTTCTCTGGAGGGACGAGGTGTCCGTAGTGGCAACGTAATGTATGAAGTCGGGCTTGCACATGCGACAAGACTGCCCGAAGAGGTACTGCTGTTTCGCTCGGACCGGGACGACCTCCTTTTCGATACCGCAAACGTCAGAGTCAATGACTATTCTCCCGAAGAGAGTCCGAATGTGGCGAGAAATCAGTTGGGGCAAGCGATCGTTACCGCACTAATGGAAGTGGATCTCCGCCGTCATTTGGCGGTAAAGGCTGTAGCCGATGCGCTAGATGTTCCGTCGATTGAGGTGCTTCTGAAATGCCAGGAGACAGGGAAGGTGGAGCATCCGCCGCTGCGGACCACAGGGCAGGCATTGAGTGCCGTTTCGAAAGAGAACGCTATTCAACGCCTTCTCGCCTTGGGTCTCCTCAGGGTGGAGTACAGAGCACCCACTCCAGCGGAGATGGACGCGTTAGCAGACGGGCCTGCGAGTGCACTCATGTCATACGGTAGAAAGCCTTTCGGTGATGCGGTGTTTATGGAGATCGCCACACGTATGTGCGGACGTTGGGCGAGTGAAACTGAGAAGCATCCTGGCTGCGAATAGCGCACAGTGCTGACTAAGCGGTGGTCTGCGTCCAGCGTAGAATGGAAACGGATCTCTTGCAGGAGCGCCACGATGAGTGAACTGGAAAAGCTTGCCGAACGGATTGAGAAGCTTTCGCCCGAGGAACTGCGGAAGTTTCGTGAATGGTTCGCGGAATTCGACGCTCGCTTGTGGGATGCACAGATCGAGGCGGATGCGAAGACCGGAAGGCTTGATCGCCTGGCGAGTGATGCGTTGGCCGACTACAAGACGGGCAAAACGCGCGAGCTTTGAAGCACTACGCGTCAGCGCGGTTCTGGGCGCAGTTTGGCGCCCTTCCCGAGGACGTGCGCGCGGTCGCGGACAAGAACTATCGCCTATTGAGGCAGGACCCACAGCATCCGTCTCTTCACTTCAAGAAGATCGGCGATTTGTGGTCGGTACGCGTCGGTGTTCACCACCGAGCCCTTGGGACGCAGGTTCCGGACGGTATCGTTTGGTTCTGGATCGGAACGCACGCAGAGTACGACAAGATGGTGGGTTGATCGGTATTGTCTGCACAGGCACGCGCCGGACGTTGGTATAGTGCGCGACTTTTTTCGCTAACCGTCCCAAGCCCGATTTCATGCTCGCCCCGATCGACCACCGCATTGCCGCCGAACTCGGCGTCCGTCCTGCCCAGGTAGCTGCCGCCGTCGCGCTGCTCGACGAAGGCTCCACCGTCCCGTTCATCGCGCGGTATCGCAAGGAGGCGACCGGCGGCCTGGACGACACGCAGTTGCGCACCCTCGAGGAACGCCTCGTCTACCTGCGCGAACTGGAGGAGCGACGCACCGCGGTGCTGGCGAGCATCCAGGAGCAGGGCAAGCTGACGCCGGAGCTGTCAACGGCCATCGCGGAGGCCGAGACCAAGCAACGACTGGAAGACCTGTACCTGCCGTACAAGCCCAAGCGTCGCACCAAGGCGCAGATCGCGCGCGAAGCAGGGCTCGAGCCGCTCGCGGATCTGCTGTTGTCAGACCCGACGCGCAGCCCCGAGGCTGAGGCGGCCGGATTCGTGAAGCCGGCGTTCACCGGGCCGGATGGCGACAATCCCGGGGTGCCGGATGTGAAGGCCGCGCTGGAAGGCGCGCGCCAGATCCTGATGGAGCGCTTCGCGGAGGATGCGGAATTGCTCGCGCAACTGCGCAGCCGCATGGGCGAGCACGGTGTCCTGGTGTCCAAGGTGGCGGAGGGCAAGGAAGCCGAGGGGGCGAAGTTCCGGGATTACTTCGACTACTCCGAGCGGCTGGCCGACATTCCCTCGCACCGTGCGCTCGCGCTGTTTCGCGGCCGGCACGAGGAGGTGCTGCGGCTCGCGCTGAAGCTGCCGGAGGAATTGGACGAAGCGGCGGCGAAAGTCGCGACCACGCATCCCTGCGAGCGGTTGATCGCGGTCCGTGCCGGCATCCGCGATGAAGGGCGTCCGGCCGACGCATGGCTCGGTGAAACGGCGCGCTGGACCTGGCGCGTGAAGCTCGCCTGGCAGATCGAAGGCGACCTGCTCAACGAACTGCGGGGCAAGGCGGAGGAAGAGGCGATCCGTGTGTTCGCGCGCAACCTCCACGATCTGCTGCTGGCTGCACCCGCCGGTCCGCGTCCGGTGCTGGGTCTCGATCCGGGCCTGCGCACCGGCGTGAAGGTGGCAATCGTGGACCGCACCGGCAAGGTGCTCGGTACCGACACGATCTACCCGCACGCCCCGCGCAACGATTGGGATGGTGCCATCGCGTCGCTCGCACGCCTGTGCAAGACGCATCAGGTTGAACTGGTCGCCATTGGCAACGGCACGGCATCGCGCGAGACCGATGCACTCGCGGCCGATCTGATGAAGCGGCACCCCGATCTGCGTCTCACGCGCGTGGTAGTGTCTGAGGCAGGGGCCTCGGTCTACTCGGCCTCGGAACTGGCGGCGCGCGAGTTTCCCGATCTCGACGTGAGCCTGCGCGGGGCGGTGTCGATCGCTCGCCGGCTGCAGGACCCACTGGCGGAACTGGTGAAGATCGACCCCAAGTCGATCGGCGTGGGGCAGTACCAGCACGACGTCAGTCAGACCAAGCTTGCACGCTCGCTCGATGCCGTCGTCGAGGACTGCGTGAATGCCGTCGGCGTGGACGTGAACACGGCCTCGGCGCCGCTGCTCGCGCGCATTTCCGGACTCACGGCATCCCTGGCCGACAACATCGTGCGCCACCGCGATGCCAATGGCCCCTTCCGCACCCGCGCGGACCTGCAACAGGTATCGCGCCTCGGGCCCAAGACGTTCGAGCAGGCGGCCGGCTTCCTGCGGGTGCCCGGCGGGGAGAACCCGCTCGACGCTTCCGCGGTGCACCCCGAAGCGTATCCCGTGGTCGAGCGCATCCTGGCCGACCTGCAGCGAGGCGTGCGCGACGTGATGGGCAACGCCCAGGCGCTGCGCGCGATCGATCCGCGCCGCTACGCCGACGAACGCTTCGGCCTGCCCACCGTGCAAGACATCGTGCGCGAACTGGAGAAACCGGGCCGCGACCCGCGCCCCGAGTTTCGCACGGCCCGCTTCACCGACGGAGTGAACGATCTGAAGGACCTGCGCCCCGGCATGCTGCTGGAAGGCACGGTCACGAATGTGGCGAACTTCGGCGCGTTCGTCGATGTGGGCGTGCACCAGGACGGCCTCGTGCACGTCTCGGCGCTGTCGAACCGGTTCGTGAAGGACCCGCGCGAGGTGGTGAAGGCGGGTGATGTGGTCAAGGTGAAGGTGGTCGAGGTGGATCTGGAGCGCAAGCGGATCGCGCTGACCATGCGGCTGGACGATGCGCCGCGTGCCGGTGGAGAACGCGATGGCGGTGGACCGCGAAGCGAGCGCAAAAACACTCCGAGCGGGCCCAGGCGCGACGATCGCGGTCGTCAGGGCAAACCGTCGCCAGGCCCACGCCCTGGTTCGCAGCCGGCGCCGGCCAATGGTGCGATGGCCGAGGCGCTGGCCCGGGCGCTCAAGCGGAACTGACCGACGGCCGCGCGAGGACGCGGCCGCTTCTTCTACTTGTTCTTCGTCAGAACGACGTGCATCGCCGCCGGCGTCGTGACGTGCTTCGTGCACTCGAACCCGAGCGCTAACAGGTCGATGCCGTCCAGCAGCTTCTCGCCGGACCCGAGCAGGACCGGCGAGATCGCGAGGTGCATCTCGTCGATCAATCCCGCACGCAGGTACTGACGGATGGTCGCTGATCCGCCGCCCACGCGGATGTCCTTGCCCCGTGCCGCATCTCGCGCGCGCTCGAGCGCCTCGTGGATGCCGTCGGTCACGAAATGGAAAGTGGTACCGCCCTTCATGGCCAGCGGTGGCCGCGGATGATGGGTGAGGACGAACACGGGCGTGTGATAGGGCGGCTCATCGCCCCACCACCCTTTCCAGTTCTCGTCCGGCCAGGGCCCGCGGATCGGACCGAACATGTTGCGGCCCAGGATCCACGCGCCGAGGTTGCTCATCGCCTGCGCAGCCAGGTCGTCGTCGACGCCTGTGGCGCCCTCGGCGTTGCCGAACATCCTCTGGAACGTGCGCGTGGGGAAGAACCAGTTGTGCAGGCCCGTGCCGCCCACGCCCAGGGGATTGTCGAGGCTCTGATCGGGGCCGGCACCGAAGCCGTCGATGGACAGGCCGAACGCGCTGACACGAACCTTTGACATGCTCTTTCTTCAGTCAGGAATATCGGGTTCGACCAGCGTCGCCAGCTGCTTCAGCGATTCCTGCCAGCCGAGGTAGCACATCTCCAGCGGAATGACGTCGGGGATGCCTTCCTGCACGACGTTCATCTCGGTGCCGCAGGACACTTTCTTCAGATCGACCGTGACCACGATTTCGCCCGGCAGATTCGGATCGTCGAACTTGTCGGTGTAGCGCAGGCGTTGCCCCGGGACCAGTTCGAGGAAAGAGCCACCGAAGGAGTGGCCGTTGCCGGTCCGGAAGTTGGTGAAGGACATCCTGAACGTGCCGCCGACCTTGGCATCCATCTGATGCACCTTGGCCGTGAAGCCGTAGGGCGGCAGCCATCTCGCCAGCGCGTCCGCATCGAGGAAGGCCTTGTAGACGACCTCGGGCGGGGCGCGCAGTACGCGATGCAGTCGAACGGTACCCGGCATGTCTCATCCTCCTCTTGCGAATGGGCGATCGATCATGGACGTCGGCGGATGGTTCGATCCTGTTGGTACGGACGTCAACCTTCGACCGCAAGTCTGCCATGCAATGACCGATCGCGCGCCACGGGGAACGGTGCGGCCGGAAGGCGGCAGCCGGGGTCAGGTAGAGTGTCGCTCCGGTGATGAATGCCTGCGAGGCACTCGATGCGCGATGGATCGGATCGATCGGGTTCTGTGCTTTCGTTCGGACGACGACCGGGCGAACATCCGTGGACCGTTCTGCTTCTGCCGGCGGTGCTCGCGGTGTTCGTCGAGTCTGCCGAGGCACATTCAGGCGGACTCGACCGCAAGGGGTGTCACACCAACCGCAAGACCAACGAGTACCACTGTCACCGAGGCAAAGCCGACGCCGCAGCGGCGGATGTGCCGCAACAGGCGGCACGACCGAAGGGCGAAGAGGGCGCTTCTCGCACCAGTGCACGCGCCGGACCCTTCGACAATTGTTCCGAGGCGCGCGCTGCCGGCGCAGCGCCCATTGCGCGTGCCGAGCCCGGCTACGCTCCGCACCTGGACCGCGACAACGATGGCATCGCTTGCGAACCCTACGGAGGACGCTAGCGGCGAACGGTAGGGCAGGCTACCGCTTGCGCTTCACGTAGGAGGGCACCGGGATCGAATCCGGCAACCGCTCGTCCGGTATCGGCTTGCCGGCCTTCAGTTCCAGCGGCACGACGCCGGCCCAGATCGGCATCGCGTAGTCCTCTTCATCGTCGATCGGCCCACCAGTCCGGATCTTGGCCGATGCTTCCTCGATCGGCAGTTCCAGCACCGTGGTGCCGTTCAGCTCCTTGCGCGTCGGACCGCGGATCTCGTCCCACCGGCCCTTGAGGATGTTGTCCGAGATCACTGCGAGCGCGTGCGCTTTCTTCTCGGGGGCCACGGGCTTCGCATTCCCGAGCACGACCACCGACCGGTAGTTCATCGAGGAGTGGAACCCGGAACGTGCCAGCACGAGGCCGTCGAGTATGGTCACGGTCAGGCACATGGGTATGCCCTCGGCCAGCGAATTGAGCGTGCGGCTCACCGCCGAGCCGTGGATGTAGAGCGTGTCGCCGTCACGGCCGTAGCCGGTCGGGATGACGAACGGCTGGCCGTGCGCCACGAAGCCGAGATGGCAGATGAAGGCGGAATCGAGGATGGCGTGTACGGTCTCGGCGTCGTAACGGGCGCGCTTCGGCAGGCGCTTGACGGTGGTGCGCGGGGATTTCAGCGGCATGGCGGCGGGGCGTCGAGGTGGCACATTCCGTCACGATAGCGACTGTCGCGGTGTGCGTCACCCCGTCGCGGGCTGCCATCGGAATTTCTCCGCGGGCCACCACCGGTCGAGCAGCGGGACCAGCGGCGTGCAAAGGAATAGCGCCCACACCAGCGCGTTCGGCTTTTAAAGGCCGCACTGCCAGAAGATCGCACAGGCGGCGACGATCGCGGCGTACAGAAGGCGCGCGCGCCGGTGGTTCGGAATGGTCATGGGGTCCGAGATCATGAAGAATGTGAACAGCAGCAAGGCGCCGTTGCCGAGCTGATGGACGAACACCCACGGGTTCTGCCCGAGGATCAGCATGCGCAGCGCGACCATGCCGAGGAAGCAGCCGAGGAACATCCAGCTTACGTCCCAGCGGCGTGCGCGGCCGGTGACCACGCTGCCCAGCATCAGGAACCAGCCAGCGGCGACCAGATCGTAGCCCCATTGGCCCGGCGAGACCCAGGCGCCCGGCAGCAGAATCAGCGCGACCATCACGCCGAGGTTGGCCGGGTTGTAGAGGTGCTTGCCGTTCACGCGCAGCATGAACTTGGAGCCGATGGCGATGACGGCGACGAGTGGGTGCACCCACAAGCTGTCGGCCCGCAGCAGGATCGAGAGGCCGAAGCAGGTGACCACCGCGCTCAGGTAGCTGCCGTTCGGAAGCCCAAGGCGGTGCAGCGCGAAGACCTGGGTCATCAGGCCGGCACAGAACGTGAGCGCCATCTGTTCCCAGCGCAGCGTGAAATCACGCGTCAGCACACCCACGGAGAGCAGCGACGCGAGGAAGAGAATCTGGAAGACGCGCGCGTCCTGCGGAAACGCGGCGCGCCATCGTTCTACGCCGAGCCGAGCCGTCAGTTCCACAGCCGTTCCCACCACTTCGCTTCGGGCTGGGCAGGCAAACCCATTTTCGTGCGGATGGTCCCGAGCTCCCAGCCAGTGAGTTGCGCCAGGGTCGCCGCCTCGAGTTGCTGACGTTTGCGTACGGATTCGCGATAGGCGGCGGCCTGCGGGCAGTCGTCCTTGCCGGTCCATGGATGGCGCAGTACGTAGCGGGTCTGGAAGTTCTCTCGGTCGGCCGTTTCCTGGAACATCAGGTCTTCTGGGAATGTCGGGCGTGTGTAGCGCACATGCAGGCGTGTGAGCATCACCTTCGAGGCACCGCCCTGGCCGTCTTCGCCGTTCAGCCAGAACACGCCGGCCTTGCGCAGTTCGTCGGGTGCGAGCGGGTCGGCCGCGCATGGGTCGCACCAGCTCATGTCCCAGAAGTACTCGGTGAAGACCACGCGATACTTCTCGCGCTTAGCCTGCTCGTTGAACAGCGCCTTGTAGAACCGATTGAACTCGCCGCGCACGAACAGCGGTACGTCCATGTTGGCGGGCAGCTTGATGGTGCGGTAGTTCGTGCTCTCCACGCGGCCGTTCTTCGTCAGGATGAAGGCGATGAGATCCTGCGGGCCGCGCGCGTTGATCATCCCGAGCCGCAGCGGCAGCATGAACTTCTCGCTCTCGAAGGCGAACTGCAGCGGTCGCAGGTAGGTGAGTCCGGTCTTTGCGCGCTCCGCGAGGTTGATCTTCGCCACGAAGAACTTCATGTCGAGGCGGATGTAGGGTTGGAGCGCGCGCGAAGCACCCGGCGGGATGCGGTAGCCGTTCTGCAGAAGCCAGGTCTCGAGACCGTCGGACTGTTCCGCCGAGAGGATCACGATGTCGTATTCGCCGACGGTGTACGTGGCCTCCACGGTGACGCCCAGGGCGCGATCCATCGCCTTCGCCTCCATCGCCATCGAGGCGGGCGCCATCCGGCGCATTTTCATCACGTCGAGTTCGCGGCGCGAGCACGGATCGTCGTCGTGGTATTCCGCCAGGCGCGGTGCGCTGAAAGCGTCGATGCGGTCGAAGACGCGCCGGTCGCCCACGTTGATCTGGCTGCGCTGCAGCACGTGGGGTACGGGCACGACCAGGGCGAATTCGGTAGGCTCGCCCTTGTAGTCGTTCAGCATGCTTATCACGGTGCGGTTGCCGTCCCGCACCATGATCACCTGCGAAGCTTCGTTGAACAGGCCGGCGTCGGCCTTGCCGACATAGAACCCGCAGAAGGCATGGGCGGATCCGGCGCAGGCGAGCAGGGCGGTGGCTAGGCAACGGTGGAAGGGCATGAAAGCTCCAGTGAACGGATGGTCTGGAGCGTGAAACGGACGCGGGCCGGGAACGGGGTTTGAGATGCTGAACTCGTTTCCGATGCGCCAGTCGAATCGGCACGATCGGAGCGAGGAGGAGCGACGATGCGAATGTTGAAGTGGGCGATTCTGGTGACGGGTCTGGCTTTACCCGTCGCGGCATTCGCGCAATCCAAGCCGTGGGGCATCGATGCCGGACGGTCGACGATGAAGGACGTCCGCTCGAAGATCGGGATGCCGTCGGTGATCAAGTTCAACGCCGAGGGCGAGGAAGTCTGGGAGTACAACAACAATCCCAACGGCTTTCACGCCTATCGCATCGTGTTCGGTCCCGATAACGTGGTGAAGAGCGCGCGGCGCATGCGGGTGGACGCGGACCGGCTGCAGATCCGGCTCGGCATGACTTCGAAGGAACTCGTGGACATCATGGGCGAGCCCAGCCTGATCTATTTCATCCGCGACCGGCTGTATTGGGAGTGGCGGCTGCATTACTTCGGCGATCAGCGGCACCGGCTGGTGGCGGAGTTCGATGCGGACTACAAGTTGAAGAGCACGATGCTCCTGGGCGCGCACTATCGCGGCAGCGGGACGACGCACGGCTACGGAGGGATCACGCCATGAGAGGCGCGCCTTGCGTATCCGTTGTGGTGCTCGTCGTCGCGCTGGCCGGCTGTGCGGCGCGGCCGACCGGCGAAGCCGCCGTCTACGGCAAACCGCCCGAGGGCACGACCATGCAGGAGGTGCGTGTGCGCACCGGGCTGCCGAATGCCATGCGGTTTCTCGAGTCGGGCGAAGAGGTGTGGGAGTTCAACGACCGACGCGTTGCCTGGGGTGGCTGGCGGGTGGTGTTCGAGCGGGATGGCAAGGTTCGCGAAGTGAAGCCGATCCGCCGTCCGGAAGACATCGCCCTGGTGAAGGCCGGCGGGGCCTCGGGGCAGGACGTGCTGGATCTGCTGGGTGAGCCGGCAGGGGTGTCGTTCGCCGGGCAGGATGCCGTCTGGGAGTACTGCATGGCGGACCGGAGCCGGCTGAAGGTCCGGTTCGGCGCGGGGAAGAGGGTGGTTGGCGTGGAGGGGGGGTAGCGGTCTTGCCCCCACCCTGACCCTACCCCACGCTGCGCGCGGGGGAGGGGATGTACACCTTCGAGGCTCCGTAACCCTGGGCACTCCTTCCCCCGGCTAAGCCGGGGGAAGGTTGGGATGGGGGCCGGCAGCATGCCTCAGGTATCCCAGAAAACGCGGCTAATCCATTGATTTGGATAGGTGAGACAAAAATCTCTCACCCACCCCTAAAGTTTCCCCGACCGGCGACGTAGATAGGGGCAGGTCTCCTCCCCCGCCAGGGGGTTTACGCAGGGCAGCCTCTCCAGGCTGCCCTTATTTTTTTACGCACCCCGCGGCTCGGCGGTCGAGGGCCCGTGCGACCCGGTGGCGCCGAGCAATCGCGGTCGCGGCCCTGGACTACTGCAGCGTCCGGTCGGCCACCGTGATCCGGTGCAATAGGCGCCGATGTCCGTCGTAGCCGCCCGTGGCAGCGTGGATCAGGCACCGGTTGTCCCACAGGATCAGCATGCCCTCCGACCAGCGGTGCCGGTAGACGAACTCCGGCTTGGCCTGGTGCGCGTAGACCTCGCGCAGGATCGCATGGCCTTCGTCTTCGGGGATACCTTCGATGCCGATGGTGTAACCGGGGCTCGCGAACAACGCCACGCGCCCGGTTTCGGGATGCTGGCGACCGAGCGGATGCAGCTGCGTCTTCATCGCCGAGTCGCCGTACTTGATCGCCATCGATCGGCCCTTGTCGCGCTCGCCGTACATGCCTTCGCGCGAATAACCGCGCCGCGCCGAGTGGACGCCCTTGCGGCCTTCGAGCGTGGACTTGAGCGCCGCCGGCATCGCCTCCCACGCCGCGTACTGGTTCGCGAACAGCGTGTCGCCGCCCACCGGCGGAATCACGTTGCCGTACAGCACCGTGCCGGCAGGCGGGCGTGGCAGGAAGCTCCAGTCCGAGTGCCAGCTCTCGGCGAAGAGCGGTGTCTTCTCGTCGGCCTCGCGCTTCACCTGCACGACGTGCGGGTGACCGGGAATCGCGGCGATGTACGGGTCCTCGCCATAGGGTCCCAGATAGTGGGCGAAGCGCTCGATGTCCGGGATCGCCAATTGCTGATCCGGAAACGCGATCACCTGATGCGCGAGCCAGATCGCGCGGATCTGGGCGACCTCGTCGGACTCCAATGGCTGCGACAGGTCCACGCCGCGCACCAACGCGCCGCAGGGCGCGTCCTGCTTCGTCACTTCGATCCCCATGACGAACCTCTGTTGTTGTAGTGATGAAGGGATTATGCGCTCGACGGCGTACAGCGGTTTCGACGGTACCATAGGCTGTTTCCCTGCGAGGATGTGCGAATGGCTGGAGCAAGCCTGCTTGCGCTGATCGACGACATCGCCAGCGTGCTGGACGATGTTTCGATCCTCACCAAGGTCGCGGCGCAGAAGACTGCGGGCGTCCTGGGCGACGACCTCGCGCTCAATGCGCAGCAGGTGAGCGGTGTGCAGCCCGATCGTGAATTGCCCGTGGTGTGGGCGGTGGCGAAGGGCTCGTCCGTCAACAAGCTGATCCTCGTGCCGTCGGCGCTGGCCATCAGTGCGTTCGCGCCGTGGGCGGTGACGCCGCTGCTGATGATTGGTGGCGCGTTCCTGTGCTACGAGGGCTTCGAGAAGCTCGCGCACCGGATGATGCACGACCAGTCCGAGGACCAGGCGCATCACACCGACCGCGTGAAGGCGCTGACCGACGCGAATGTTGATCTGGTGGCCTACGAGAAGACCAAGATCAAGGGCGCGATCCGCACCGACTTCATCCTGTCGGCCGAGATCATCGCGATCACGCTGGGCACCGTCGCCGAGTCACCTTTCGTGACGCAGGTGGCGGTGCTGTCCGGCATCGCCATCATCATGACCGTCGGTGTCTACGGTCTGGTCGGGGGAATCGTGAAGCTCGACGATGCCGGGCTGTATCTCAGCCGGCAGGCGGGGGCAGCTGCGTGGGGGTCCTTCCAGCGGGCCTTGGGCCGCGGCATCCTGCGCGCAGCGCCGTGGCTGATGAAGATCCTGTCGGTGGCGGGAACGGCGGCGATGTTTCTGGTGGGCGGCGGCATCCTGGTGCACGGCATCGCGCCGTTTCACCACATGGTCGAAGGCCTCGGCCGGATGACCGAAGCTATCGCCGCAGCAGGTCCGGTCCTGGCGGTGCTGGTACCGGTAGCGCTCAACGGGTTGGCCGGCGTGGTGGCCGGCGGTGTCGTGCTCGGTGTCGTCGCCGTGGTTCGCAGACCGTGGCCGAATCGGCGCGGGCGCGACTGACGCTGCGAGGGGGGGGTCAACCTGCTGACCGGATGCCTCGCAGCAGATCCTCTACAGCGTGCGCGGATGCACGCGCGGCATCCGTCAGGTCGAACGCCTTTTCCACATTCGCCTTGTCGCAGGTGGCGAGACCAGCATCCGTTGCAATGCGCTCAAGGGCGATGTCGCGCAACGGGTGTCGTTCGGTCGTGGCCCGCCGAGAGAGTTGCGCGACGAGCGTTTGCGCTTCTGTTTTGCCGAGCGCAGGTGCGAAGACTTCGGTCAGCCGCTCCGCGAAGATCACGCCGTGCAGCGCATCGATGTTGCCGCGGCAGCGTGCGGCGTCCACCTGCAGTCCGGCAAGCAACTCGGCGAGATGGCGCGCGGCGCTGACCGCGTGAATGAACACCGCGGGCCATTGCGCCAACTCCGCTTGCCAGGTACCCAGCGCCCGTTCGTGCTCCTGCGGCATGCCGGCGAGCAGATTCGCGATCATGCCGGGGATCGGATGCACGGCAGCGATCACGTGCAGGGTCAGCACCGGATTGCGCTTGTGCGGCATGGCGGTGGAGCCACCGCGACCTTCGGATTCCGCTTCGGCGACTTCGCCGACTTCCGCCTGGGCCATCAACGCGATGTCGCGTGCGATCTTGCCCATGGCGCCGGCGGCGACCGCGGTATCCGTGGCGAGCGCGACCCACGCTTCGCGCTGCGTGTGCCAGCTCGCACCGGGATCGCGCAATCCGAGTTCCCGGGCGAGTTCAGCGCGCACGGCATTGCCGGCGGTGCCTTGAGCGGCGAGATTGCCGATTGCACCGCCGAAGGACACGGCAAGCGCTTCGGACGCCGTGGCCTGGACTCGGGCGAGACTGCGGGCCAGGGATCGCGCCCACTGAGCTGCCTTGAAGCCGAAGGTCGTGACGCCTGCCGGTTGCAGGAAGGAACGCGCCAGCATCGGCGTCGTTGCAAAGCGCGTGGCCAGAGTCGACGCGGCCGCGATGGCCTTCGTCTGTGCCTCGACCAGTTGCGCCATGATTTCCCGCGTGCACAGGGCTACCGCCGTATCGAGCACGTCCTGGCTCGTGGCGCCGAAGTGCACGTGACGTGCGGCTTGAGGGTCCTGTGCAGAGACGTGTGCGATCAGCGTCTTGACGAAGGGGATCGCGAGCGAACCGGCGTGCGCGCCGTCACGAACGAGGCGATCCGCATCGAACGAGAGAGTGCCGGCATGGCGGCGTATCGCGGCGGCTGCGGGTTCGGGGACGACACCGCATCGGGCCTGGGCTCCTGACAGCGCGGCCTCGAACCGCAACATTGCACTCAGGATCGCTTCGTTCGAGAACGCAGCTTCCGCCGCGGGGTCGACGACGAAGCGCTCGAACAGGTGACCGCTCACAGGTCGAAGAACACCGTCTCGTCGCCGCCACGCAGGCGGACGTTCCACTCGAAGGTGTTCGGGTCGCTGCCCGAGCGCTTTGCGATCAAGGTCGCACGTCGCTCCGGCGGAACGTTTGCCGGTACGACGGCGCGCGCCGGATCCCCTTCCGGCCCGATGTGCACCCGGGTGAAGACGTGTCGCTGCAATCCACGCGTCAGGATCGTGACGTTGGCGGCGATCTGATTTGCGCCGGGTGCTGGCATGCGGAAGGAGAAGCGACCGTCGTCGTCGGTGGCGGCACGCTGGAAGCCCGGGATCGCTTCGCCGACCTGTGCGGCCGGTTGCCAGATTTCGAGCAGGGCGTCGCCGGTGCCGTTGCCGTTGACGTCGGTCAGTCGCCCGACGACGCGAACGGTGCCGGGAGCGAGCGGGCGGTCAGGCGACTCGATCGCCCACTTCAGCGCTTCGATGAAGAAAGGGCCGATGGTCTGGGAAGGCGTCAGTCCGGACATGGTCGTTTCCGTCAGGGCACGATCGGCGTCGCGTCGCGTCCGCGCAGCACGATGTCGAAGCGGAAGCCCAGCGCGATCCCTTCGATCGTAAGATCGAGATCGAACGCGGACACGAGTCGTCCGCGCGTGCGCTCCGGGACGCTCTGAAAGATGGGGTCGAGCGTCAGTAGAGAATCTCCGGGAAAGTACATCTGCGTGACGAGCCGCTGGGCGTAGGCGTTTCCGAACAGAGAGAAATGGATGTGCGCGGGCCGCCACGCGTTCGAGTGGTTTCGCCACGGGTAGGCACCCGGCCGGATTGTGACGAAGCGGTAGTTCCCCTCCGAATCGGTCAGCGCCTTGCCCATGCCATGGAAATGCGGATCGAGCGGCGCGTCGTGCTGATCCTTCGAATGATGGTAGCGGCCCGCGGCGTTGCACTGCCAGATTTCGACCAGCGAGTTGCGCACCGGCTTGCCGTCTTCGTCGATCACGCGGCCTGCCACGACGATCCTCTGGCCGAGCGGCTCGGCCGACGACTGGCGCGTGAGATCGGAGTCGTGCGGCAGCAGGATCGACGGCGGGAATGCCGCAACGGCGACTTCATCCTTGCCCTGGTCCAGGTGCAACAGCGGCTGCGACGGAGCGCGCTCGCGCGTGCTGCGGTACTCGGGCGACAGGTACTCGGGATGGATGCCCGGCGGAGTGCGTTTCAGTGCATGCATGCTCGACTCCTCAATTCATCGAACGCACCAGCCACAGGCTTAAGGTCGGGAAAAAGATCAGCAACAGCACCCGGACCGCGTCCGACACCAGAAAGGGTACGACACCCCGAAACGCCGTGCGCATGGGGACGTCCTTGGCGAGGCTGCTGATGATGTAGACGTTCATGCCGACCGGCGGCGTGATGAGGCCGATCTCCACCACCATCAACGCGAGGATACCGAACCAGATCGCCTTCTCGGTCTGCTCCAGCCCCCAGAAGTCGAGGCCCATGATCATCGGGAAGAAGATCGGGATGGTGAGCAGGATCATCGACAGGCTGTCCATCACGCAGCCCAGGAAGACGTAGATCAGGATGATCGCGAACATCACCGACAGCGGCGGCAGTCCGCTGGTCTGCACCCAGCCAGCCAGCTCCGCAGGCATCTGCGAGAGCGCCAGGAAGGAATTGAGCACGTCGGCGCCCAGCAGGATCAGGAAGATCATGCCGGTGGCTCTGGCCGTGGCGTCAAAGCATTCGAGCAGGCCCTTCACGCGCATGCCGCGAGCGACGGCCAGGATGAAGGTGGCTGCCGTACCGACGGCGGCCCCCTCCGTGGCACTGAAGTAGCCGCCGTACATCCCGCCCAGCATCACGATGAAGATCGCCACCACGGGCCAGATGCCCATCAGGGTACGCCAGCGCTCGACCCACGGATGCAGCGGACCCGCCGGACCTGAACCGGGCTTCAATCGCACCACGACCGCGATGGCGATCATGTAGCCGATGGTGGCGATCAGTCCCGGCACGAAGGCAGCCGTGAAGAGCTTGGCGATGTTCTGCTCGGTGAGGATCGCGTACACCGCGAGGACCACCGATGGCGGAATCAGGATGCCGAGCGTGCCGCCCGCGGCCAGTGCGCCGGTGGCGAGTGCAGGGTCGTACTTGTGCTTGCGCAGCTCGGGCAGCGCGACCTGTCCCATGGTGGCGGCGGTGGCGAGCGACGAGCCGCAGATGGCACCGAAGCCGGCACAGGCACCCACCGAAGCCATCGCGATGCCGCCGCGGAAGTGCCCGATGAAAGCGTTGGCGGCGTTGAACAGCGCCGCCGACAATCCGCCGCGCGAAGCGAGGTTGCCCATCAGCAGGAACATGGGGACGACCGAGAGATCGTAGTTGGAATAGCGGGCGAACGCTGCAGACTTGAGGTGATTCAGCAGCGGCGACCAGCCCGCGATCGTCACGTAGCCGGCGATACCGGTGAGCAGCATCGCGATGGCGATGGGCACGCGCAGGCCCATCAGCACCAGCATCAGCGCGAGGAACAACAGGGCCATGCCGACGCCGCTCATCGGCGCCACTCGATCCAGGCGGTATAGAAGCCCGTAGCGGCGAGCAGCGCGAAGGCCGGCACGAGCGGCGCGTAGCCCAGCCACACCGGCGCCCCGAGGATCATGGTGGTTTCCTGGTTCGACCATACGCTCAAGGTGCCGAGCGCGAGGCGCCACGCGAGCAACGCTGCGCAAAGGGCGAGGAGCAGGGCGCCGATCGCATCGAGGCGGATATTCGCCCGCGGCGAAAGCTTCAGCGTGAAGAAGTCGACGATGACATGGCCCTTCTCGATCTGGCACCAGGGCAGGAAGCACGCGACGCAGATCGAGCAGCCGAGTTGCACCAGTTCGAAGTCACCCTGCACCGGCGAGTCGAAGAACTTGCGCCCCACGACACTCACCACGGACAGACCGAGCATGGCGATCAGCACGGCGCCGCCGAACCACGACAGCGCTCGCGCAAGCACGACCAGCGTGCGACCGACGACATCGCCTTTCCAGGCGTCGATCGCCGGCGCCTCGAGGGAGTCCTGCACGGGTTCTACTTCGCGTACTTGGCGATGAGGCCGCGCGCCGCCGTCAGCAGCGCCTGACCGTCCGCACCCTTCTCGCTCACTTCCTTGACCCAGCCGTCGATGACGGGCTGGGAGGCCTTCTTCCAGTTCTCGATCTCGGCGGCGGGCACGACGTTGATCGGCTGCTTCGCGGTGGCTTTGCCGGCGGCATCACCTTCGGCGAAGATCCTGCCGGCCGACGTCGACAGCGCCACACCGCTGTTGTTGTCGATCACCTTCTTGAGATCGGCGGGCAGGCTGTCGTACTTCGCCTTGTTCATGGCGAGCACGAACACGGTGGTATAGATCGCCGGCTGCGACGGATCGGTCTCGCTGTGGAACTTGACCAGTTCCTGCACCTTCACCGCAGGCACCACTTCCCAGGGCATCAGTGCGCCGTCGATCACGCCCTTGGACAGCGATTCGGAGACTTGCGGGATCGGCATGCCGACCGGCGTCGCGCCGAAGGAAGCGAGCATCTTGTTCGTGAGCCGCGTGGGCGCGCGCAGCTTGAGACCCTGGAAGTCCGCCATGGTCTTGATGGGCCGCTTGACAATGTGGAACACGCCGCCGCCGTGCGGATGAATCGCGAGCGGGCGCACGTCCTTGAATTCGTCGGCGGTGTGCTGATGCACGAACTCCCACATGGCGTGTCCCGTGCCTTCGGGGTTCGTCATCATGAAGGGCAGTTCGAACACTTCGGTCTTGGGGAAGCGCCCGGGCGTGTAGCCGGTGACCGTCCACACCACGTCGGCCACGCCGTCCTTCGCCTGATCGTAGAGTTGCGGCGCGGTGCCGCCCAACTGCATCGCCGGATAGATCTGGCACTTGAGCTTTCCGCCCGAGTCCTTGGCGAGCCGGTCGCACCACGGCGTGATGAGCTTCACGTGCGCCGTCGACGTGGGCGGCAGGAAGTGATGGACCTTGAGCGTGACTTCCTGCGCTGCGGCCGGCAGGCTCGACGCTGCGAATGCGGCGAGCACGACCTTGTGTTGCCACTTCATTTCGTTCTCTCCCCCCAACGGTGTGCGTGGTCTTGTATGCCGCGATGTCCGTGCGAAACGGCTACGGCATCGCGTGCGTTGACTCCGCGGTGGATTCTGCCTTGTCGGGGCAGCGGAGGGAATCACCGATTGGTAGTCATTCTCTCGGCCACGGCGGAGGAAGAGGACTTGTTCGAAGTCGGAACCAGTGCGAGCGGTTGTCGCAACGCAGTTTGTCGCTGCCCCCACCCCAACCCCCCCCCCGCAAAGCGGGGGGGAGGGAGCTGTACACCCCTTCCCCCACGTCAGTGGGGGAAGGTTGGGATGGGGGAAAGAATCAACCGAACCGCGCTTCCGGCAACCCCGCAACTTCCGTTCGAAACGCGAACACGCTCCCCGCGAGCGGTTGCTTAGCGAGATCTTCCGGCGTGAGCCGCTGCCGTGCCGTGGTGATGTAGAGCGTCTTGAGATCCGCTCCGCCGAAAGCGCAACATGTGGTCGTCATCGCCGGAACGGTGATCACGAGATCCACCAGTCCAGCGGGTGTGTAGCGCAACACTTGCCCGGACCCGTACTCCGCATTCCAGAGGCATCCGGTGCTGTCTATCGCTGAACCGTCCGGCCGCCCCTTGTGCGGACTCAGATCGGCCAGCACGCGCTTGCGGCCCAGCTTGCCCGATGCGAGATCGAACTCGAAGGACCAGATGGTGTGCCGGTGCGTGTCGGCGTAGTACATCGTCTTGTTGTCGGGACTCCACGCGAGGCTGTTGGGCACGACCACATCGCCGAACTGCTTCACGCACTTGCCCTTCGGATCGATGCGATAGAGGCTGCCGACCGGTTCGCGCGGGCCGTCGCTCATGGTGCCGCTCCAGAAGCGGCCGGCGCGATCGCAGCGACCGTCGTTGAAGCGGTTGGTCTCCGGTTCGTTCTTCGGCCGAGCGAACTCCGTCAGGGCGCCCGTGGCTGGATCGAACCGCCGCACGGCGTCCTTCATCGCGAGCAGCAGCGTGCCGTCCTTCGCGAAACAGAAGCTGCCGACCGGCTGATCGAACGACCACGATTGCGCCTCGCCTGAACCGGTCCAGCGATACAACTTCGGTCCACGGATGTCGACCCACCACAGCGCCTGGCCACGATCGTCCCACAGCGGGCATTCGCCGAGCACGTCCTCGCGCTGCAGCGCGAGTTCGGCAGCCAGGATCTTCACGACTTCGAATCCGGTCGACCGCGGATGCGTTGCCAGGCCTGCCATGCAGCCCACGCTCGGATCGCCCAGCGTGCGGCACGGCCGGGGCGCAGTGCCGAGGCCGCCACCAACGCTCCGACCATCAGTACCGGCTTCGACCGGATCAGCCGCAGCGCGCGTAGCCCCCACTCGGCGACGGTGACGGGCGCCATCGCGGCGTGGACGAGCCGCGCGATGTCGTCGCGTTGGTGTGCCGCACGCTCGAGAAGCAGGGCGCGGCGCGCCTGGATGGCGGCCAGGCGTTCGTTCACGACGGCTTGCGCAGGCGCTCGCCGTCCTTCGCGAGCTCGCTCAGCGTGGTGGAGAACAACCGCGGACGTGACCTCGCGTGTCGCGCGAGCGTCAGCACGCAGCCGGCGGCGATGCCGAAGAAGACGAGGAACAGCACGCCCATCGCGATCAGACGATGGGTGTCCCAGAAGAGCACCACGAGGAACATGACCGCGAGCAGGGCGGCGACCGCGAGGCTGAAGCCCGCGACGATCGCGAGCAGCAGCCCCTGACGCAGGCGGACGCGCTCCTCCTCGATCTCGGTGGCGACGATCTCGATGCGCGTGTGCAGCAGGCCGACGAACGTCGCCCCCAGTTGCCGCACCGAATCGAGGATGCCGCCGGTCGATCTGGTTTCCGCTTCAGCCACGTCAGTGCCCGTCCGGCCGCCTCGAGAGAGGGGAAATGATCACTACTTGCGACTCACCAGTACGCCGATCACGAGCCCGACGGCCGCGGCGATGCCCACGGCCTGCCACGGGCGCTCGCGCACGAAGCGGTCGGCCTCGCGCGCCGCGATCTTCGCTTCGAACAGCACCTTTTCCTCGACGCGATCGATCTTTTCACGCGCTTGCGCGAGCGCGTCACGGATGCGCTCGCGGGTTTCGGTGGCCTTCTCGCTGGAGTCGCTCGCTGTGGAGAGGAGGATCGACTCGGCGTTGGCCACCAGGGTCTGAAATTCGGAGACGAGCTTGTCGACGCCGGCTTCGGGGGATGCGCTCATTTTTGACAGGTGTCGCGATAGATGGAGTTCTTCGGGAATTCGAACACACGCCGCAGCATCGGTTCGAAGAACTCGAGCGGCGCGCATTCCATGGCCGGATCGAACGCCGGGTTGTCGTAGAGCTCGCAGAAGCGGGCGGTACGCTCGAAATGCGGATGGCCGCGGAACTGCTCGCGCATGTTCGGATCGAGGCCGATCTTGTCGAAGAAGAAGTAGCCCTGGAAGATGCCGTGCTTCTCCACCATCCAGTGGTTGGCCTCGGAGACGAACGGCTTCAGGATCGCGGCGCTGACGTCGGGATGATTCCACGAGCCCAGCATGTCGCCGATGTCATGCAGCAGTGCGCAGACGACGTACTCCTCGTCTTCGCCGCCCTTGTGGGCGAGCGTCGCGGTGAGCAGCGAATGGTGCAGACGATCCACCAGGAAGCCGCCGTCGTCGTGGCCCAGCAGCTTCAGGTGGCCGAGGATGCGGTCCGGCAGTTCACGGGCGAACGGCTGGTAGCGCTCGACGATGATGTCCCAGTCCGCCTTGGTGCTCTCGCGCATGGACTTGAAGCCCGCACGCTGATCCGCCATGTTGCCCATGCTTTTCCCCCTCGGTCTCGCTTGGTGAGGGGAGTATAGCGCCCGGGAGAGCGCAGGCGGACCAGCGCGGCGGATGCAGGGTGCGCGAACGCACACAGGGCCCCCATCCCAACCTTCCCCCAACGAAGTTGGGGGAAGGGGTGTGCGTTCCCTCCTCCACGCGCAGCGTGGGGGAGGGTCAGGGTGGGGGCAGCGAACTCACCAACTCATCCACTGCTTGCCCCCATCCCAACCTTCCCCCGGCAGAGCCGGGGGAAGGAGTGCCCAGGGTTGCAGAGCGTGCGGGTGGTGGTGGTCAACTAGAACTTCCCGTTCGAGTTCTTCCACTGCTCCCGAGCCGGGATCGCTTCGATCACGTCCCAGTGCTCCGCGAGCTTCCCGTTGGCGACGCGGAACAGGTCGTAGAACGCCGAGTGCTTTCCGGCGAATTCGCCTTCGCTCACCACCAGCACGAAGTCGCCTTCACCCAGAACCTTGTGAATGCGCGTGTACTTGAGCGTGATGCCCTGCTGCGCCAACGCCTGCAACGCGGCGGTGAGGCCGGACAGGCCGTCGGCGATCTGGGGATTGTGCTGCCGGTAGTTTTCACCATCGAGGTATCCGGCAAGCTTCTCGCCGCGGCCGTTCACCAGCACGTCGTCGACGAAAGCGCGCACCAGGGCCTTGTTCGCTTCGGTCTTGCCGGGATCGGTCGCCACGACCGGACCATCGATCATCGTGCGGCCGCTCGGGTTCGGCTGCGCCGGCGTCTCCTGCAGGTTGTCCCAGTGCTCGACGATGCGCCCGTTCTCGAAACGGAAGATGTCGAAGCCGATCTTGGGGCCGAAGAAGTCGTAATCGCTGTGCGCGAACACGTAGTCGCCGTCCTGGAAGACACGCACGGTCTTCACCTTGATGGCTCCCTTGGGGACGGCCTGCAGCAATGCGCCGATGCCGGCAAGGCCGTCGGCCACGGCGAGGTTGTGCTGGATGTACTTGTCCGGATTGATGGCGGCGACCGGCTTCGGGTCGCGGGTCTCGAGACTCTTCAGCAGAGCCGTCACTTGTTCCTTCGGGCCGGTGGACTGGGCCTGGGCGGTGAGCGGCAGGACGGCGAGGGTGGCGACGGCGAGTGCCGGGACGAAGCGGGGTATGGGGTGCATGAGTGTTCTCCTGTGGAAGCGGTGGGAGGCCACCGTGGCCTTCCGATCACGATGGTCATTTTGTGCACCAGTAGAGGAGATGGACAGGTAAAGACTGCTCAGGTTGTGGTAAAAATCGGACATCTCCGCCCCATCCTGATCAGACCATGGCGCGCGCCAGGCATATCGAGACGCTTCCTTACCGGCCACCGCTGCAATATGCGCTCGACCTCGAGGTGATGACGGTGGATGAACTGCGCAGCCGGATGCCGCCGGGGCAGCGGCATTTCGTGCACCGGATCCAGTTCCACATGCTGGTCCTGGTCACGCGGGGACGGTTCACCCACATGGTCGATTTCGAGTACCACCCCTGCGCGAAGGGGACGCTGCTCGCGCTGCGGCCGGGGCAGGTCCAGCGCTTCGAGCGCGCGCCGGGCTGGCAAGGGTGGGTCGCCATGTTCCGTCCCGAGTTCCTGTTGCCGCTGCAGGGACCGGCCGTCGCCGTGCAGGCGCGGGAACGCGTCGAGGCCCTGCCTACGTCGCTCGAACTCGGGCCGCGCACCCTCGCCGCCGCTGTCGAAGGCCTGCAGCGTATCCACGGCGATGCCGATGTCCTGCCGCCCACCCTGGAGTCCGGGGCACTGTTGAGGCACCAGCTCTACGCGTTGCTCCTGCGCCTGGCCATCGAGGCGGTCGGGCGCCGGGCCCTCGAGGCGGGAACGGCCGCAAGCTTGCAGCGGTTCCAGCGGTTCCAGGCGGCCGTGGAACGCGACTACGTGCGGGAACACGGTCTGGCGGGGTATGCTCGGCGGCTGGGATGTTCGGAACGCAGCCTGACGCGGGCGGCCCTGGAGGGTGCCGGGGTCGGCGCCAAGGCCTACCTCGTGAACCGGATCGTCCTGGAGGCCAAGCGGTTGCTGGCACACACCGTGGCGCCGGTGTCGAATATCGCTGCCGACCTCGGGTTCGCCGAGGCCACCAATTTCGTGAAGTTCTTCCGGCGTGAGGCCGGCTGCTCGCCGGGGGAGTTTCGGCGGCAGCAGGCGGAGGCCGGGATGGCAGACAGTCTCGATTGATCGACTACAAGAACTCGAAGCCCATGTTGAAGTCCGTCCCGACCGACATTCCCGAACCGACCCTGGCGCAGCGGCTGCGCAGCCGCCTGGCGCTGCCGGTCATCGGCGCACCGCTGTTCATCGTGTCCAACCCCGATCTGGTGATCGCGCAGTGCACCAGCGGCGTCGTCGGGTCCTTCCCGGCGCTCAACGCCCGCCCGGCCGAGGTGCTGGACGAGTGGATCGCGCACATCGTCTCCTCGCTGGCTGCGCACGAGAAGGAACACCCGGGCGCCAAGGTGGCGCCGTTCGCGGTGAACCAGATCATCCACCAGTCGAACGATCGTCTGGACCACGATCTCGACGTCTGCGTGCGCCACAAGGTGCCGATGATCATCACCAGTCTCAGGGCGCCGAACGACGTCGTGAAGCGCATCCACGACTATGGCGGCGTGGTGTTCCACGACGTGATCTCGATCCGTCATGCGCAGAAGGCGCTCGAGGCCGGTGTCGACGGATTGATCCTGGTGTGTGCGGGCGCGGGCGGCCATGCCGGCACCTTGAGCCCGTTCGCTCTGGTGCGCGAAGTGCGGCGCTTCTTCGACGGGCCGATCGCGCTGTCGGGGGCCATCACCGACGGCGCCGGCGTTCTCGCGGCAGAAGCCATGGGCGCCGACTTCGCCTACCTCGGCACGCGCTTCGTGGCCTCGCGCGAGGCGAATGCGACCGACGCCTACAAGCAGGCCATCGTCGAGAGTGCCGCCGCCGACATCGTCTACACGCCGTACTTCACCGGCGTGCACGGCAACTATCTCAAGAGCAGCATCGCGAACGCCGGCCTCGACCCTGCCAACCTGCCCGAGGTGGACAAGGCTGCCATGAACTTCGGCACTGGCCGCGGCAAGGAATCGGGCAAGAAGCCGTGGAAGGACATCTGGGGCGCGGGGCAGGGCGTTGGGAACATCCAGGATGCGCCGCCCGCCGCCGAGATCGTGCAGCGACTGGTGCGCGAGTACGCCGCCGCGCGGGCCCGGCTGCTGGCCGGTTGAGCGGGCACGGACCATGAGCCAGTCAGCCCAGGCCGAACCGATTCTCGATGCGACCCACGTCGCCTTCATGACGAGCGGCGTGTCGATCAACGTGGCGGCGCGCGACGCGCACAACATTCCGGCGCTCACGCGCGCCCTCGGGTGCCGCGTGTCGGCCGACCGCTGCACCGTCACGGTGTTCGTGGCGGTGCCCGATGCCGCGCGGCTGCTGGACAACCTGCGCATCAACGGCGCCATCGCCGTGGTGTTCAGCCAGCCCAGCACGCATCGCACGATGCAGTTGAAGGGAGTCGATGCTCGTATCGTGGAGCGGCAACCGGAGGACCCCGTCCTGTTCGAGAACTTCATCGTGACCCTGGCGGCCGATCTGGCGCGCTACGGCTGGGTGGAATCCTATGTCCGTGCAATGCTCGGTCACGACGACGAGAACATCGTCGCGGTCGCGTTCACGCCGAACGCCGCTTTCAACCAGACGCCCGGTCCTGCCGCCGGTGCGCCGCTCGCGACGCTGAGCAAGCCATGACGCTCACCATCGACTCGATCCGCGATTGCTTCGACGGCGCCATCCCGGGCCTGATCGCCACCTGTTCGGCCGACGGCGTGCCCAACGTGAGCTATGTCTCCGAAGTGCACTACATGGACAGCGAGCACCTGGCGCTCACGTTCCAGTTCTTCAGCAAGACGCGTGAGAACGTGCTCGCCAATCCGTTCGTGACCGTCATGCTGCTGCAGCCGCACACCGCGGCCAAGTTTCGCATCGCGCTGCGCTACTTGAGGACGGAAACGGAGGGGCCGCTCTTCGAGCGCATGAAGGCGAAGCTGGCCGGCATCGCATCCCACTCCGGAATGAGCGGTGTCTTCGTACTGCGCGGCGCCGATGTCTACAAGGTGCTGTCCCTCGAACGGGTGCCGGGGCGGACGCTGCCGCCGCCGCCATCGCCCATCAACATGCTTTCGGCACTGCGGCTGTGTACGCAGGGTCTGGCGCATGCCGCCGATCTCGACCAGCTCATCGACGAGACGCTGTCGTCGCTGCAACGGCATTGCGACATCCGTCACGCGATGCTGCTGATGTACGACGAGCCGGGCCAGCGGCTCTACACGGTGGCGAGTCGCGGCTACGAAGTGTCGGGCGTCGGTTCCGAGATCGCCATGGGCGATGGCGTGATCGGGGTATGTGCGCGCGAACGCACGCCCATCCGGCTTACGCACACGACTTCCGACTACGTGTACGGCCGCGCGATCCGCGAGAGCGCTGCCCAGGCCGGCTTCGCGGATCGGCTCGAGACGGAGATTCCGTTTCCAGGGCTCGCCGCACCAGGCAGCGAACTCGCGGTACCGCTTACCCTGGGCAGCAGACTGATCGGTGTGCTGTTCGTCGAGAGCGCCGAGGAGATGCGGTTCGGCTACGACGACGAAGACCTGCTGGTGGCGCTGGCGGGTCAGCTCTCCATGGCGATCCACATCCTGCAGTCGAGCCCGGAAGTCCATGAGGAGAAAGCCGCACCGCCGAAGCGAATGCCGGCGGCCGGTCCCGCGATTCCGATCCGCTACTACCCGGCAGACAGCAGCGTCTTCATCGGCGAGAACTACCTCATCAAGGGTGTCGCCGGCGCGATCTTCTGGAAGCTCGTGCGCGACTACGAGCGCGAGGGACGCACCGAGTTCAGCAATCGCGAGTTGCGCCTCGATCCGTCCATCCGCTTGCCCGACATCGCGGACAACCTGGAGGCGCGTCTCATTCTGCTGACGCGCCGCCTGGCGGAGCGTAGCAACGAACTCGGCATCGAGAAGACTGGCCGAGGGCGGTTCCGTTTGCGCGTGGCCGGGGCGGTGAAGCCGGTGGAGATCGCCGGCAGCGTGCGCTAGAGGCCACGTCGCCGGCGCGTCGCTCACAGCCTCAGGGCTGCCGCCAGCTTCCGCCAATCGTCCGCCGACACGTGCTGGCGGACCATCGCCAGCACGGCCCGGAAGGGTTCCGCCGGCATGCCCTGGCGCATGCCGCCCAGCATGGTCGCGCGTTCGCGCGCATTCATCCACGGCAGCATCCAGCGCAGGGCGGCCATCATCGCGTCGGGAGAGATCGACGCGACCAGCGCATGCTCGATCTCCATGATCTCGGCGTCGGTATGCGTCTCCCATAGCACGAGGTTGTTGTGGGACTCCTCCATGGCCATGTGCTCGAGGTTCTCGGCGACGAACAGTGCGAGCAGGCGGTACAGCCGCTGCAGCCCGGCGGCGCTGTCGCCCGGGGCGGCGAACTGCATCGAGGTCATGATGCCTTCGAGCTCCCGGATCGCGTTCTCGTGGGCGATGTGGTCCGCCGCCGTCAGGTCGGCCGAACCCGGCCGGCGCGACTCCATCGCCCGGTGTATGAAATCGCTCTCGTGCGCGACGTGACTGCGACAGAACGCGAGCAGGGCACCCAGCGCGTCCAGCGTGGCGGCGATCTCCGCGACGTCGTCGGGATCGGTGCGTCCGACGCGGGCGAGCACTTCGCCCATCCATGCACGCAGTCCCTTGTGGACAAACGCGTAGATGTCGTGGCGATCGGTGGTCTGGGCGGCCTTGGCAGCCGCACGCTTGGTGGCGTGTTCCATGTTCTCCTGTCTCCCGGTAGGGACCCGAGGGTCCGGTGGATGGCACGGGATCCTTGCGTTGGAACGCGCATCGATCCCATGCCTCAACTCTAGGGAACAGGAGAACCGGCAGCCGCTAAATCGCCGCTACCGAAACCCTAAGAATTCGCTAAAGGTCGGGTGGCGCTCAAGGCGCCTTGAAGCCGTTGCGACGGTGGCTGCCGTCGCAGTAGGGCTTGTTGGCCGAGCCGCCGCAGCGGCACAGCCAGGTCTCGGTGACGTGGGCAATGGTGCGGCCGGTCCCGCTGGTGATCTCGAGATTGCCCTTGACCTGCAGCGGACCGTCCGGTCGAGCATCGATCGACAGCGGGCCGCCGCGCATCGCGAGCGGTTCACCCGGTTGGGTCACCGGTTCGCCGCTGGCCGTGAACCCGGCGGAGACGTGCGACCCGTCGCAGTAGGGCTTGTTGGCGGAAGCGCCGCAGCGGCAGAGCGTGGCACGAAAGCCCGCCGCGGTACCGTCGATCGCGAGCAAAGCGCGGAACGCGAGCGGGCCGTTCTCGCGCACCGTGGCCACGTTCACTTCCGGCGCCATTTCCTGCGCGCCACCGTCGTGGCGGTCGTAGGTGATCGCACCGGACGGACAGGAGTGCGCGACGATGGCCACGCCCTCGGCGCTCGCTTCGTCCGGGAAGATCCAGGTGCCCGGTGTGTTCGCTTTGAAGACGCGCGGTTGACCGAGCACGCACTGACGAGCGTGCACGCACCGCTTGCCGTCGAAGCGGATGGTGACCGCCTTGCCCTTGGCGATATCCACGGTCAGACCTTCTCCTTCTCCCGCAGATAGCTGTCGGTGCCGGCCAGCCAGTCTTCACGCGGCGGCGTGAAGATGTCGTAGGCCACGACCGTCTCCACGGCAGTCGCGGTGTGCAGGACGTTGGCCGGGATGAAGATCATCTCGCCCGGACCGACGTCCACGCTCTTGCCTTCCAGCTGGAAGCGCCACTTGCCGCCGAAGACCCAGGTCACCTGCTCGTTCGGGTGCGAGTGCGGGGGCACGACGTAGCCCTTTTCCACTTCGGTCAGGCCGATCATGACCTTGCCGTCCCAGGCGAGCTTGCGCTTGAAGCTCGGGTTCAGTTCTTCGTAGGGGATGTCGTTCCAGTTGATGTGCTTCATGGCGGGATCCTCCGATTGTCCGGCGCGGACGCAAAGCGTAGCACCTTGGCGCCTCGTCCACCGGGGCGGGCGTGCTAAGGTCGGGTTCATCGACAGGCCGGCACGGAGGGCGACCATGTACATGAAGAGCGCGGCGGAACGGGATTGGCAATCGGCGGGCTACGCCGGCGGACAGCGGGCGTTGCTGCGCACCAGCCCCAACGGCGGACGCACCTCGATCGTCGCCATCGAGAAGGGCACGCGCGTGAAGCGTCACCGCCATCAGGCGGGCGAGGACGTACTGGTGCTCTCGGGCCGGATCTTCTCCGGAGGCTTCACGCTGTCCACCGGCGACTACTTCTTCACCGACGTCGGTGAGGAGCACGATCTCATTGCCCTGGAGGATTCGGTGCTCTACGTGTCGTCGGACAAGCCGGTGACGATTCTGGAGAAGTGATCAGCCGCGCAGGGTCTCGACCAGTGCGCGCAATGCCGCGAGCTCCTCGCGCAGTTCGGCGACCTCGGCCCTGAGTTCGGTGATGTCTTCCGAGGCGGCGGCCGGCGCTTCCGTGACGGGTTCGACCGCAAGAGCGGCATCGACCGGGCCAGCCAGCAGATGGGCCCAGCGATGCTCGCGCGAACCCGGCTGCTTGGGCAGCTTCACCACCAGCGGCAGCGCGGCGCGGGTGATCATGTCCTCCAGATACGCTTCGACCGAGGAGATGTCGGCGAAGCGGTAGAGGCGTTCGCAGGCGCCGCGCAGTTCGGCGGCGGTCAGCGGCCCCCGCAGCATCAGGGCGGCGAGCAGGGCGACCATCGCCTCGCCGATGCCCAGTATACCTTGTTGATGTTGTGCTCGTAGCGCATGACGCGTCCGCCGGAGCTTTCGATCACCAGCGTGCGGCTGCGCAGTTCGTCGAGCGCGACCTGCGCCTCGCGTTCGGTCACGGTCATGACCGGGTTGCGGCTGGTCTTCTGGTTGCAGCCCGCCACCAGCGCGTTGAGCGTCAGGGGGTAGTAGTCGGGCGTGGCGAGTTGCTTCTCGACGAGAACGCCGAGTATGCGCAGCTCGAGGGCGGGGAGAGGTGGGATGGGCATTGGGGGGATTCTAGCGTTCGTGGGGTGTTCGTTCTTGCCTGCGTCCTGGCCCCCACCCTAACCCTCCCCCAGCAAGCTGGGGGAGGGGACGCACGCCACCCGGAGGGTGGGGACGTACACCCCTTCCGCCACCACAGGTGGAGGAACGTTGACATGGGGGCAGCGGGTGTAAGCTAAGGCATGTCCTCCCCGATCCTCCGATCGCTCATCCTCGCTGCACTGCTGGCGTTATTCGCCGTCGGCCAGGCGTTCGCCTGCGTCGAAGGCGATCTCCGTGGCGAAGCGGTCATCATGGAGCGCGATCGCGGTGCGACGGCGGAGGGCGAGCGCACCGGTCTCCAGGTCCTGGGCGCCGGCTGGTTCCGCGCGGTCTCGGTGGTCAAGAAGGGTGGCACGACCGACGACACCACGGTCACGGTGGAACTGGACGGCGAGTCGGCCATGAGCACGTCGTTCGCCACGGCGAAGAACCTCTGGCGTCAGGTGGATTCGGTCAATCTGGTCGTGACGGTGCGCACCGAAGGCGATACCAGCACGTTGACCATCTGGTATCCGCAGGAGCTCAAGTTCCGCGCGCTGGCCCAGTTCCGCGTGCAAGTGCAGGAGGCGGGTGTCGAGGACATCAAGGTCATCGCGATCATGAACAAGCCCGCACCGCACGAGCATATCCCCGGTCAACCGGGGTCGCTCGCCTCGCTGCCCACGTTCAAGTAACGCTACTGGGTGTAAGGCTCGACCCGGCTCGCGCGCACCGTGTAGCCGATGTCGATGTCGCTCGAACCGTCGAGCAGCGTCAGTTCGCGTTTAGTCGCACCGGCCGCCAGCTTGCCGGTCACCCACACGGGGGCGAACAGCGTGGTGACTTCGAAGGGCGTGTCGGTCTTCACGTAGAGGATCTGGTTCGGCGGCGGCGGCGGCGTGTGGATGCACGCGCCGACCCAGGGCACGAGCAGGAATTCGGTCACGCGCTTGCCGGTGATTTCGAGCGGCAGCACGTAGCCCGGAATGCGGATCGACTGGCCGTCGAGCGCGGCATTGAGCGCCTCGCCCTGGACCTTGCGCTGCCGCGAGATCTCCCGGCGCTTCACCAGCAGGCCATCCACGTCGAGCCCTTCCTGCTGCAGCTTCCTGCTGCCGGACTGTTCGCGCGCGAGGTCATCGGCGGAAATCTTCTCACCCTTCGCCTTGCGTTCGCGGGTCGCCGCCACGTCCGACAGAGTCAGCAACTGGTCGCGCGAGAGCTTCTCGAACGGGTCTTCCGTCGCTGTGGCCTTCGGCGAGAGGTCCTGCCACAGGATCTGGCGCGCGGACTGGGCTTGCGCGCCGGTGGTGCCCAGGACGAGCACGGCGCAAACGATGAAGCGGAGAACGTTCATGAAGACCCTCAGATACGAACCGTCATGCCGTCGGCGACGGACATCCGGTAGACCCGCCATGCCGGCAGCAGCCCGATGAGGAAGCCGGCGGCGGCCACCAGCGCCATCAGCGCGAATTCATGAGCCGACGGCCATGCTACGGCAAGAAACAATCCGAAGTGCGCGGCCAGCCAGCCGCGTGCGAGCAGGAGTCCGGCGTAGAGCGCCAGCACGCCGAGCGCGATCCCGGCAAGGGTAAGCAGCGTTGCCTCACCCAGGATCAGTCCGGCGATGTGCGCCGGGCGTGCGCCGACCGAGCGCAGGATCGCCATCTCGCGCCGTCGTTCCGACAGGCTGGTGAGAAGTGCCACCAGCATGCCGGCCAGGCCGACCACCACCACCATTGCCGACACGGCAAACAGCGTGCGCTCCACGACGCCGGTGATCTCCCACACCTCCTGCAGCGTGACACCGGGGAGGATGGCGGTGAGCGGTTCGCCGGCGTACCCGCCGATGTCGCGTTGTGCGGCGAGTGCGGCGGTGCGTGTCTTCAGTCCCAGCATCACGGCCGTCAGCGAGCCGCTCGAGTTACCGTCGCGTTGCTGGAGCGCTGCGGCGAGAGGATCGGATTCCGCCTGCGTGTTTGCGGCGGCGTGGACCGCGTCGAGCGCTTCGAGCGGCACGAATACGCCCCGATCCACCGGAGTGCCGGTGGGAGCGAGGACCCCGACGACGTGCAACGGGCGATCGTCGTGCTGGAAGAAGCTGACGTCGCCCGCGCCATGGGCTATCACGATGGTGCTGCCTGTCCGGTAGTGCAGACGACGCGCGACTTCGGCACCGAGCACGGCCTCCCCGGCCGCGGCGAACGGTCGGCCGGCATCGAACTCGAGCGAGCGCCCCGCGCCGTAGCGAAAGTGCTCGAAGTACGCCGCCGTGGTGCCGATCACCCGATAGCCGCGGTGCGTGTCGCCCAGCGCGATCGGGATGGTCCACGCTACGTCGGGTCGTTCGTTCAGTGCGCGCGCCGTGTCCCGGCGGATGTTGTTGGTGGCGTTACCGATGTGGAACACGGACGAGAGCAGCAGGTGCACCGGGCTGCTGCGTGCCCCCACGATCAGGTCGGTGCCCGAGATCGTCGCGGCGAAGCTCGTGCGCGATTCGGTGCGCATGCGTTCGACACCGAGCAGCAGCAGCATCGCCAGCGCGATCGACGCGATCGTCAGCGCCGCGGTCAGTCGGCGGTGGCGGAGGCTCTTCCATGCAAGGCTCGAGATCACGGGTGATTGATCTCCGTCAGCTCGATGCTGCGATCGAACTGGTGTGCCGCCGAGGCGTCGTGGCTCACGAACACGACGGCCGAACCGGCGGCCGCACATTCACGGAACAGCAGTTCGAGAAACGCGGTGCGCCGGTCGGCGTCGAGTGCCGAGGTGGCCTCGTCCGCGACGATCAGTTCGGGCGCACCGATCAGAGCGCGCGCGACCGCGACTCGCTGTTGCTGGCCGACGCTCAGGTCGGTGGCACGGCGCGCCAGCAGGGCGGGATCGGCCAGGTCGAGGTGTTCCAGCAGACGCAGCGCTTCGCGATCCGCAGAGCCGCTCGCGGCGATGGCGCGCGCACGGCGGCGCTCGGAGAACAGACACGGGAGCGTGACGTTCTCGACCACCGTGAGATACGGGATCAGGTTGAACAGCTGGAACACGAAACCGACGTGGTCTGCGCGGAAGCGGTCCCGCGCCGCGCCACCCAGTTTCGTGAGGTCCGTGCCCAGCACCGAGACCGTGCCTTGCTGCGGAACGGCAACGCCCGCGAGCAGGTTGAGCAGCGTGGACTTGCCGCTACCGCTGGGGCCGCGCAGGAAGACGCGCTCGCGCGGCGCGATGTCGAACTGTGCGATGCGCAGCACCGGCGACGCTCGAGGGCTCCACGCGAAGACCACGTCGCGCAAGGCGACGACGACGTCGGTGGTTGGGGATGGAGGGGGTGGGATCAAGGCGCAAGGTGCAGGAGCCTTGCGCATGATACGGGGCGGTCGCTAGCGCGGTGTTCTTCCGAGGCTTGGGCGGGGATTGCCCCCATCCCAACCTTCCCCCACGCTGGTCGCCTGGGGGAAGGAGAGGACTGCGACGATCGGTAGAGCTGATCGTCGAGATCGAACGATGGCCCCCATCCCAACCTTCCCCCACGCTGGTCGCCTGGGGGAAGGAGAGGACTGCGACGATCGATGGAGCTGATCGTCGAGGCTGAACGATGGCCCCCATCCCAACCTTTCTCCGGACTTGGCGCGGGGGAAGGAGTGCCGGCGCATCGGCCGTTCGCTGCCCCCACCCTAACCCTCCCCCAGCGAAGCTGGGGGAGGGCATGTACACCCCTTCCCCCAACTTCGTTGGGGGAAGGATGGGATGGGGGCGCAACGTATGCCACCTCACGGTGGCCGCGCACACCGAAAAACCCTTACGCGACCCGTTCCACCGCGCCGCGACTGCGCGTCTTCGTGGCGGCTGCCCGCACCGGCCGGTCACGATGCAGGCGCTTGGACTGATACAGCGCCCGGTCGGCTGCGTCGAGCAACTGCTCCGGCCGGCCGCCGTCCATGGGTATCGCGGTGGCCACGCCGACGCTCAGCGTCACCGGGGTGACCACGTTGTCGGCGGTCTGCAGCGCCAGTGCCTTGACGGTGGCACGCAGCTGATCGGCCCGTTGTTGGGCGTGCTTGCGATCCTGGGCGGAGGCGAGTACCACGAACTCGTCGCCGCCGTAGCGCGCCACGAGGTCGGAGCCGCGCGCGAAGCAGCGCTGCACGATGCTGGCGACCATCTGGATGCACTGGTCACCGGCCGGATGGCCGAAGGTGTCGTTGAAGCGCTTGAAGTGGTCGATGTCGATCATGATGAGCGACATCGGCGAGTGGTCGCGGCGGGCGCGATTCCATTCGCGCTCGAACTGCTCGTCGAAGGCCCGGCGGTTGTAGAGGCCCGTCAGGCCATCGCGCAGCGCCAGCGTTTCGAGTTCGCGCTTGCGCGCCATCAGTTGCTTCTGGCGGGCGAGCAGCTTGGTTTCGGCCGAGACGCGGTCGGATACATCGGTCAACTGCGCGAGGTAGTGGCCCACCTTGCCGTCGGCACCGAGGATCGGCGACAGCGAGAGTTCGTTCCAGAAGGCCGAACCGTCCTTGCGGTAGTTGCGCAGCGTCACGACGCAGCCTTCGCGCTTCTCGATGGCCGCACGAACCAGGGCGAGCCCCACCTGCTGCGTGTCGTCAGCCTGCAGGAAGCGACAGTTGCGTCCGAGCACCTCGTCTGCCGCATAGCCGGTCAGTCGCTCGAAAGCGGGATTGACCCAGACCAGCGGCATGTCGGGCTGGCTCGCATCGGCGATCGCGAGACCGTCGGTGGAAGCCGCCATGGCCATCCGGAACAGCTGTTGATCGAGACCCTTCTTCATTGGTTTTCTCAGCAACTGAGTCCAAGTGCCTGATAGACCTAGTTTCGGATGAAAGATTCAGGGGTTTAGGAAAAACTTGCGCCTGGTCCGCTCGAAGCGGTCGAGAAATTCAATATCTATTTGAAAACAAGTAACAAAATTTCTTTTCGACGAAGACTCGGGGAGCGGCGGGCGACCTCCCTCGGACGGGTCCGGCAGGGATCGAGGGTCTTCCGAAAGGGCGGCGATCTGGATCCCGGCCGGCAGGACATCGACCGGCTCCGCCTGCGCTGGGGAAGCGGTGAGGAAGGACCAGGCCGCGGCCACGGCCAGGATCATGAGTTGCGCGCCACAAGCCTCGATCAACGTGTCGCGCCGGGAGGGCTGCTGGTTCATGGTGAACTCCGTGGTGCCGATGTTCGCAAAGTGATGCGTGCGAACGGCATCGCCGCGTTATTGCGTCGACGGGGGAAGGTTGATGAAGCGGCCGGCCGGATCGAATCCGGTCGCCCCGGTGTCGGCCGCCTCGGCCAGCGTGGTCTTGAGCACGACGACCGTGAATACGATCGAGAGCACGATGCGCAGAGCGTTCATGGTGTTTCTCCTTGGGTTCGGGTAGGGGATGGGGTACGACATGGCGCGCACGTTATCCAAACGACATGCGGCCGACTCTTAATTCGGCCGTAGAGGAATGCTAAGAATCCCTTAACAGGGTGAGAGGGCAGGCGCCGAACGCGAAGGACGCAGGGGAGGCGGGGTAAGGCAAAGACAAGCGCCTTGGTGATTCGCTTCTCCTCCGCGTCCCCGGGCGTCCGCCGTGTTGAGCGCCGTTCGGTTCGTCCTGTGTCCTCTAGTAGAACAATGCCGACAGATCCACGCTCGACCGCTTGCCGATGTCGGCGCCGTGCTCGCCGAGCCACGCCTTCGCGGCCTCCCGCCCGCGATCGCGCAGCATCTCGAAGAAGCCCAGGTTGGCCGCGAGCTTGGATTCGGCGGGCAGTTCCTGCATCAACTCCTCGGCCGCGATCAGGTGGAAGCGTGTCGCGCGGATGCCCCGTTCGAAGCGCCCGATGGGCCAGCCGCTCCGGCTCACGTAATCGCGCAGGTGCGCGAACATGCGCATTTCGCGCAGGAACGTGGCATTGAACGCGAGTTCGAGAATGCGCTCCTGGATTTCCTGCGCGCCGTGCGGCGTCTCGCGATGCTTGAGCGGTGTCAGCAGCACCAGCACGATGTCGCGTGACCGGCAGTCGTAGAAGAGCGGGAACACCGCCGGGTTGGCGGCATAGCCACCGTCCCAGTAGGGCTCGCCGTCGATCTCCACGGCCCGGAACATGGTGGGCAGGCAGGCCGAGGCCAGTACCGCGTCGGCGGAGATCTCGTCACGCCGGAACAGCTTCAGCTTGCCCGAGTTGGCATTGGTGGCGGCAACGTAGAGTTTGACCGGGCTCGCGGCGCGCAGCCGTTCGAAGTCCACCTGCGCGGTAACGATATCGCGCAGCTTGTTGATGTCGTACGGATTGAACTGGCTGGGCGAGAAGTAGTGCGTCCATTGCAGCATCAGCCGCGCCATGGGGTTCAGCGTGACACCGTTGCCGTTCGGCGTCGTGGCGACGTCGAACGGCGACCCGTGCGCCACGGCAGCCCAGAACTTCGCCAACGCCTCGCGTGCACCATCGCGGCCGCCCGAGACCAATCCGTGCACCATCACGACCGCATTCATCGCGCCGGCGCTGGTGCCACTGATGCCCTCGAAATCGAACCGGCCGTCCTCTAGCAGATGATCCAGGACGCCCCAGGTGAAAGCCCCGTGAGCACCGCCGCCCTGAAGAGCGAGGTTTACCAGGCGCTGCTGCTTGCGAAACGGAAACATGACCGGGGCGTGGCCCCTGAAGGCTGCGGACGACGAGGTAGCCTCATGCAAGAAGCCGACCCGCGCGCAGCGGTCACACGATCATGCGCGCGTGGGGGCCGCCATGGGTCGGGATGTTGCCGCGGTGCCGCTCACCTGAGGCATCCGGAACGGATGTGCCGCTTCGTAGGCGCGTGCGGCACGCAACACCGTCGCATCGGCGAACTTGTCGCCGACGACCTGCAGCGCCACCGGAAGCCCCGCCCGGGTGAAGCCGCAGGGCACCGTGGCGGCCGGCTGTTGCGAGAGATTGAAGGGGTAGGTGAACGGCGACCATTCCCACCAGCGGGTGCGTCCCGTCCCGCGCGGCACCTCGGCGCCCGCTTCGAAGGCGGGCACCGCGAGCTGCGGCGTGATCAGGAGATCGTGGTCCCGATGCAGCCCGCACATGCGGCGGGCGAACGCCTCGCGGCGCTGCTCGATGCGGCGATACTCGATCGCGCTCATCGCAAGGCCGGGTACGGCGAGGTCGAGCAGCGGCGGGTCGACCAGGCTGCGCTGATGCGGTGTCATCGGTTCGATGGCGAGTGCGACCGCGACCGACCAGAGCGGCTGCATGATCGAGATCGGGTCCTCGAGCACCAGGTCCAGCTCTTCCACGCGAGCGCCCAGCGCTTCGAGATGGCGAACGCCCTGATCCACCAGCTTCGCCACTTCCGGATTGACGTTCGCATAGCCGAGCGTGCGGCTGTAACCGATGCGCAGGCCGCGCACATCGCGCTCGCCGGTACGCGCGTATTCCGCATCACGGGTAGGTACGCGGTACCAGTCGCGCGGATCGTTGCCTGCGATCACCTGCAGCATCAGTTCGGCATCGCCGACGGTTCGCGCGATCGGCCCCTGATGCCAAAGCGTCCACGCTCCGGAATGGGGATGCACCGGCACCACGCCGAACGTGGGCTTGAAGCCGAACAGGCCGCAGAACCCCGAAGGGATGCGGATCGAGCCGCCGCCGTCGGTGGCCACATGGAGCACGCCGAAGCCGAGCGCCGCGGCTACGGCGGCACCGCCGCTGCTCCCGCCTGGCGTCAGGCGCGTGTCCCACGGATTCACCGTCGTGCCGGTGAGCGGGCTGTCGGTCACGCCCTTCCAGCCGAACTCCGGCGTCGTGGTCTTGCCGAGGAATACTGCGCCCTGTTCGCGCAGGCGCGCGACCGGCGGGCCGTCCTCGGTCCAGGGTTGATTAGGATCGATCGTGAGCGACCCGCGGCGCGTGGGCCAGCCTTCGGTCAGGATGAGATCCTTCACCGTTGCCGGTACGCCGTCGACCAGACCGGCCGGTGCGCCGCGCGCCCAGCGCGCTTCCGACGCGCGGGCGTCCTTCAGGGCACGCTCCGCGTCCACCAGGACGAAAGCGTTGTAGATGGGATTCAACCGGTCGATCCGGTCGAGTGCGGCCTGCGTCACCTCGACCGGCGACGCACGCTTGCTTCGATACCGTTCGATCAGCTCTGCGGCCGATAGCGACAACAGGTCTTCGGACATCGCTCGCTCCCCCGTGCAGGGATGAGGAAGGGCGAGGGAGGTGGCAGGCACCTCCCGCCGCACTTCGTTTGGAATCGTTCGCTGCCATCGGCCCCGCGCGAACCCGGAGGTTCACGCAGGGCCGATGTCTCACGCCTTCGCCTTCTTCATCGCCTCCAGCACCGCGTCGGGGGAGATCGGCATGTGCCGCACCCGTGCGCCGACCGCGTTGAAGATCGCGTTGGCCACCGCCGGCGCCACGATGGTCGACGCTGGTTCGCCGACCCCGCTCGGATGGTGGTCCGAAGCGATGATCGTGACGTCGATCTCGGGCACCTGCGCGAGCCGGATCGGCTGGTACTGGTGGTAGTTCGACTGCTCGAAGCCCCCGTTCTTCAGCGTGAGCCGCTCGGACATGATCTGGCTGGCACCCCACAGCGCCGAGCCGCGGATCTGGGCATCGACGTTCTTCGGGTTGACCACGATGCCGGGATCCATGGCGATGGTGAGCTTGTTGATGGAGTACGACCCTGTCGCCGGATCCACCGTCACCTCCGCGACGCCCGCGACCCAGGTGGGACTCTGGCGTTCCTCCGCCGCAGTCACCGCGATGCCGAGACCGGTGTTGGGCGGCAGACGCCGCGTGCCCCAGCCGGCTTTGCCCGCGGCGACGCGCAGACAATTCGCGAGACGCAGCGCACCGCCGACCGTTGCGGACTCGTAGAGAGGCCACGAGTTCTCCGACGCCCACGGCAGCGAAATCCACAAGCGATCCATGTAGTAGTCGGACGGCGTGCCCGGCGGATACCCGGTGTTCGGGATGCCGCGATTGCCGCCTTTGCCGTTCAGCATGGCCAGGCGGAACTCGAGCGGATCGCGGCCGGCCGCGTGCGCCACCTCGTCCATGAACGACTCGACCACGAAGATGTTGTACGAGTTGGACACCGTGCGCAGCGCGCTGGCCTGCACCGCCCAGGTGGTGGTCTCGTGGTTCCACGCGCGGACGCGATGGTTCTTGACCTCGTACCAGTGGTCGCTGCCGCCGATGGACCATTGATCGATGTCCTGGTTGCGGCCATCCACCGAGTCGAGTTGCAGCCAGTCGGAGCCGTACTTCTTGCCCACGCCGAAGCGCGCGCCCATCCAGCCGCAAACGATGTCCTGGTTCATCGCGACCAGCTTGCCGTCGCGGATGCCGGCCTTCAGCTTGTGGTAAGTGGGCGTGCGCGCGAAGCTGGTGGCGAAGTTCGATTCGCGCGTATGGATCAGCTTCACCGGCCGACCCACTTCCTTCACGCACCAGGCCGCGGCAAGGATGTCGTCGTAGTCCTGCTTGCCGCCGAAGCCGCCGCCCACCAGGTACTGGTGCACGAAGACCTTGAGGTCCTCGGGCTTCTTCTTGAGCACTGTGGCGAGATAGCCGGTCAGCGTCATCCGGGCGAACGAGGTGCTCTGCGTACCGATGTGCACGTGCCATTCGCCGTTGGTCATCTGCACCGTGCAGTTGAGCGGCTCCATGGTCGCGTGGCAGATCATGTCGGTGGTGTATTCCATCTCGAGCGTCTTCTCGGCCTCGGCCAGACCCTTGTCGACGTCGCCCTCCAGCACCCACGCGGCGCTTTCCTTCTCGTTCTTCGCGAGGTCCTTGTACTGCGAGAGCAGGGTGGGCGTGTCCAGCGCAGCGTAGGGACCGGCGTCGTACTTCACCTTGAGCGCCTTGGCCGCTTTCATCGCGGTCGGGTACTTGTCGGCCACGGCCACCACCCAGCCCGTGCACTTGCCCAGGGCTTCCTCGATCTTCACCGCCTTGATGAAGCCGGGGATCTTCTTCGCTTCCGAATCGTCGATGGACACCACCTTCGACGAGTAGCGCGTGCGCGGGATGACCAGCGCACCGTAGGCCATGTTGGGCAGGAACACGTCGATGCCGTACTTGGCCTTGCCGTTGGTCTTGGCCGGGATGTCGAGCGAAGCCACCGACTTGCCGATCAGCGAGTACTGGTCGCGCGACTTGAGGGCGATGCCCTTGAAGTCGTTCGGATAGGCGAACTTGCGATCGATGGTGACCTTCTGGAGGATCTCGCCGTAGGTCACCGATTTGCCGGTGGACTTGACGATGACCCGGCTTTCCTTGGCGATGCAATCGCCGGCATCCGCGCCCAGCACTTTCGCGCCGGCTTCGATCAGCGCGATGCGTCCGGCCGCGCCGGCGCGTGCGATCCGATCGAACTCGGTGGTGATGCTGCCGCTGTTCACGGTGTAGGCGAGGCCATACACGGCGAAGTTCGCGACGCTCTCGAGCGGGGTGTCGAGGCGCACGTCGGCCCACTTCACTTCCAGCTCATCGGCGATGACCTGGGCGAGACCGGTGCCGATGTGCTGGCCCATCTCCGCCTTCACGATGTGCATGGTGGTCTTGCCGTCCGGGGTCATGGTGAACCAGATGGACGGCGTGAACGCGGGCGTGCCTGCGGCCTGCGCGTCCTTGGCCGCGATCAGACCCGGCAGCCCGATGCTCAGGAAGCCGCTGCCGGCGACCACGGTGGAACGCACCAGGAAGTCGCGGCGCGTCATGCCCTGTTGAGGTGTCTTCATGTTGCCCATGGTCTAGGCCTCCCTCGCAAGTTGCGCGGCGCGGTGGATGGCGGTCACCATGCGCGAATAGGTGGCACAGCGGCACAGGTTGCCGTTCATGTGCTGCACGATCTGTTCGGTGGTCGGATTGGGGTTGACCGCGAGCAGCGCGGCCGCCTGCATGATCTGCCCCGACTGGCAGTAGCCGCACTGAGGCACCTCGTGCTCGATCCAGGCGCGCTGCACCGGATGCGCGTCGGAGGCGTCGAGACCCTCGATGGTGGTGATGACGGTGTTGCTGTCCACGTCACCCAGCTTGACCTGGCACGAGCGCACCGGCTGGCCGTCGATGTGGACGGTACAGGAACCGCAGTACCCGCCGCCGCAGCCGAACTTGGTGCCGGTGAGTCGCAGGTCTTCGCGGATCACCCACAGCAGCGGCGAGTCCGGTGGTGAATCGGTGAAATAGCTCTGTCCGTTGACGGTCAGTTGCGGCATGGCTGCAATCCCTCCTTGGCGTTGGCGAAACGAACCCGATCCGGCTGCTGCTGCCCGGACCAATCCCTAGCTGAGCGCGCGGCCGTGACGGAAGGTAAGCGTTGGGAGCCTTCCACACGGGGCGCGCGTTCACCCATTCCTGCTGACGGCATCGTCATTTCGGCGACAGGTGCTGGCCTGCCATGAAGTTGCTGAAGGAAGCCTCGGCCACGCGGTACCACTGGTACTGCGCATAGCGGAACGACTTCCAGGACTGGTAGAAGCGGCGGAACACCGGGTTGGTGGCGGCCTCTTCCTCGTAGAGTTCGTTGGCGGCCTTCAGCGCCGCAGACATGATGTCCTTCGGATAGGGGTGCAGCTTCACGCCTTCCTGCACCAGCCGCGCGAGCGCCGGCGGATTCTTCGCGTCGTAGGCCGCGATCATGCGGACGTTGGCCTCGGCCGCGGCGGTCTCGAATGCTTCGCGATAGGCCGGGGGCAGTTTGTTCCATTCCGTCAGGTTGACGATGTAGCAGAGGCAGGACGAACCCTCCCACCAGCCGGGGAAGTAGTAGTGCGGCGCCACACGGTAGAAGCCGAGCTTCTCGTCGTCGTAGGGGCCGACCCATTCGGCCGCGTCGATGGTGCCGCGCTCCAGGGCCGGATAGATGTCGCTGCCCGGTATGCTCTGCGGCACCGCGCCGAGGCGCGCCATGATCTCGCCGGCGATGCCGGGGATGCGCACCTTGCGGCCGCGCAGGTCGGCCACGCTGCCCACTTCCTGTCGCCACCAGCCGCCCATCTGCGAGCCGGTGTTGCCGCCCGGGAAGTTGATGGCGTTGTGCTCCTTGTACAGGTCGCGCGTCAGCTCGAGGCCGCCGCCGTAGTACAGCCAGGCGTTCTGCATGCGCGCGTTGAGGCCGAAGGGCAGGGCGCTGTCGAACGCGAACGCCTTGTTCTTGCCGATGTAGTAGAAGCCCTGGGTCTGGCCGCACTGCACGGTGCCCTGGCCGCAGGCGGGCAGCACTTCGAAGCCGGGGACGATCTCGCCGGCGGCGAACACGCGGATCTCGAACTGGCCGTTGGTGATCGCCTTCACCCGGGCGGCGAGGTGTTCGGCCGCCCCGAAGATGTTGTCCAGGCTCTTCGGAAAGCTGGAGGCCATGCGCCAGCGGATCGCCGGTTCGCTCTGCGCCTTCGCGGTCGCGGCAAGAGCCGCACCTGCCGCGGCTGCGCCGCCCGTGAGGAACGATCGTCGTCTCATCGCTTGTCTTCCGCTCCGTGGTCGTCCTTGCGGTCGGTCTTGCCCGGACCGTAGTGGGTGAGGTCCTCGGGCCGCAGCTCGAAGGTGTTGGGCGCCGATTCGAAGTCGTCACTCACCGGAACCTCGATGCGCAGGGTCCCCGCCGCGCCCTGGCTGTGATGGGCCACGCTGCCGATCTGCGGGATGGCGATCATCAGCGCGACCATCAGCAGCTGGATGCAGACGAAGGGCACGGCGCCCCAGTAGATGTCGCCCGTGCGTATCTCCTTCGGCGCGACGCTCCTCAGGTAGAACAGCGCGAACCCGAAGGGCGGGTGCAGGAAGGACGTCTGCATGTTGACGCTGAGCAGCACCCCGAACCACACGAGATCGATGCCCAGCTTCTCCGCCACCGGCGCCAGCAGCGGCACGATGATGAACGCCAGCTCGAAGTAGTCGAGGAAGAACGCGAGCACGAAGACCATCACGTTCACCACGATGAGAAACCCGAGTGCCCCGCCGGGCATGGCGGTCAGCAGGTGTTCCACCCAAAGATCGCCGTTCACGCCGCGGAAGACCAGGCCGAACAGCGTCGAGCCGATCAGGATGAACATCACGAAGCATGCGAGCTGCGCCGTCGTGCGCATGGATTGTCGCAGCACCGTGAGCGTGAGGCGCTTCCGCAGCGCGGCCAACACCAGCGCACCGCACGCGCCCATCGCTCCGCCCTCCGTGGGTGTCGCGATGCCGAGGAAGATCGTGCCGAGCACCAGGAAGATCAGGATGACCGGCGGCACCAGCGACGACAGCACTCGTCGGCCGAGATCCCAGCCGCGCAGGGTCCGCGCCGAGGCGGCCAGAGCCGGCGCGGCGGCGGGCTTCACCAGGCTGACGATCAGCACGTACACCGCATAGAAGGCCATCAGCATCAGGCCCGGCACCAGCGCACCGCGGTACAGATCGCCCACCGACCGACCGAGCTGATCGGCCATCACGATCAGCACCAGCGATGGCGGGATGATCTGTGCCAGCGTGCCGGACGCGGCGATCACGCCGCTCGACAGGCGCTTGTCGTAGCCGTGGCGCAGCATGATGGGCAGCGAGATGAGTCCCATCGCGATGACCGAAGCGGCCACCACGCCGGTGGTCGCGGCCAGCAACCCGCCGACGAAGATCACCGAGTAGGCAAGACCGCCGCGCACCGTGCCGAAGAGCTGCCCCAGGGTGTCGAGCAGTTCCTCCGCCATGCCGCTGCGTTCCAGCACGAGGCCCATGAAGGTGAAGAACGGGATCGCGAGCAGCGTGTCGTTCTGCATGATCCCGTACACGCGTTGCGGCAGCGCCTGCAGCAGCTGCGGCTGGATCAGACCCAGCTCCACGCCGACGAAGCCGAACAGCAGTCCCACCGCCGCCAGCGCGAACGCCACCGGATAGCCGAGCAGCAGGATCACCACCAGGCCGGCGAACATCAGCGGCCCGATGTTGGCGACGAGCCACGCGGTCAAGCGATGCTCCCGTCACCGGATGGGCTTCCTGGAGGTTGTGCGGCATGACGGTCAAGGAGCGGTGCCCCCGGATGGCGACCCCCCAGCGCCGCGATCAGCTTGATGGCCTGGGACACACCTTGCAGGAACAGCAGCAGGAAGCCGACCGGGATCAGCAGCTTGGCCGGCCACAGAATGAGACCGCCGGCCTGGAGCGAGACTTCGCGGCTCGCGAACGACGTCGTGAAGTACGGCCAGCCGTACCACAGCATCAGCACCGTGAGCGGGCCGAGAAAGAACAACGTGCCGAACAGTTCCACCTTGAGCCGGGTGCGTTCCGACCAGCGCGTGTTCAGGATGTCGACGCGCACGTGCTCGTTGTCGAGCAGCGTGTAGCCGGCCCCGAGCAGAAACACCGCGGCGAACAGATACCACTGGATCTCGAGGAACGCGTTGGAACTGACGCTGAAGGCCTTGCGTGAGATCGCATTGGCCGCGCTCACCAGGGTCATCAGCAGTACCAGCCAAGCCACGGCCATGCCAACGCGCCGGTTGGTCGCATCGATCGAGCGGGCGAAACCGAGCCAGAAGTTCATGCGCAGGCTGGACGGAGGGCGGAACGTTGCATGGGAGACCCGGGGCGCGAGGTGGTTGCGAGCAGTGCAGTCGCGGTCTCGAAGACTACGCCGATCGACGCCGAGGGGGACCCATGCGTCGAGTTGGTGCCGAGCGTCCTTGCATCGCACCGTAGGCGTGCGTCACTCGAACGTCGACTCTGCGCCGCTCGCGCCGTCGATTGTGTGGGGCTGCGTCAGCCCCTGCATCCGGCGAAGGACTGAATCCGCCGGCTCCGTTGGCGGGAGCGTCGGCTCCCTCGAAAGAGGGAGATGGGCGGTGAGCGCGACGGGGTGCGCCGCGGCCCCCATCCCGACCTTCCCCCAGCTTGCTGGGGGAAGGGGTGTACGTCCCCTCCCCCTGCTTCGCAGGGGGAGGGCTAGGGTGGGGGCCAGCCGCTACCGCACTAGAACTTCACCAACCCTCGCCGCGCCGCCAGCGCCACCGCCTCCGCCCGACTCGTGACGTCGAGCTTCACGAAGAGGCTTTTCAGGTGGCTCTTCACCGTGCTCTCGGTGATGAACAACGCCTGTCCGATGGCGCGATTGCTCTTGCCCTCCGCCAGCAGCTTGAGGATCTGCTCCTCGCGTCCGGTGAGCGACTCGTCGTGCACCCGTTGCGCGAGCCGCACCGCCACCTTCGACTGCAGGTAGGCCTCGCCGGAATGTACCGCGCGGATGCAGCGGAACAGCTCCTCCGGTTCCACGTCCTTCAGCAGATAGGCCTTGGCGCCCGCGCGCAGCCCCGCGTAGATGTCCTCGTCGTGGTCGAAGGTAGTGAGCACGATGATGCCCGCGTGCGGATCCTCGGCACGGATGCGCTTGATTGCCTCGACGCCTTCCACCTTCGGCATGCGCAGATCCATCAGCACCACGTCGGGCTTCAGTTCCCGCCACAGCGTGACGGCTTCCTCGCCGTCGCCGGCTTCACCCACGACGGCAGTGTCTTCTTCCATGTTGATGATCGCGGCGAGTCCATGCCGCACCAGCGAATGATCGTCCGCGATCAGCACGCGGATGCGGCCGCCGCGTACGGCGCGCGGCCGCGGCGGTACGGTCTCGCTACGGGATTCACGCACGATCGAGAGCGCTCCGCGGGACTACGGTTTCCACCTGGGTACCGTGCGGTGGATGGCTGGTGACGTGCAGCTTCGCGCCGATGCGTTCCGCGCGTTCACGCATCCCGAGCAGGCCGAAGCCGTCGTGGTGCGCGGTGGGATCGAAGCCGATACCATCGTCGATGATCGACAGTCGCACGGCATCCGCGTCGAACGCCAGGCGCAGTTCCACGCGCCGCGCTTCAGCGTGTTTGAGAACGTTGGTCATGCTCTCCTGCGCGATGCGCAGCAGTTCGTTCTCCACGTCTGCCGGCAGCGGCACGCGATCACCCGCCAGCCGCACTTCGCCGTGCAGCGTTTCGCTCGCTTCGAAGCGCCGCAGCAACGCCTGCAGCGCCTCGGCCAGTTCGACGCGCTGGGACACGTCGGGTCGCAGGGCGCCCACCGATACGCGCGCCTCGGCCAGGCCGCTTTGCGCGAGGCTGCGGGCGTGCTCGATGTGCTGGGCGGCGAGCTCCATGTTGTTCTTCCTGAGCGTGCGGTTGGCCGCCTCCAGGTTCACGATGACCCCGGTGAAACCCTGCGCCAGCGTGTCGTGGATGTCGCGCGCGATGCGGTTGCGCTCGGCCAGCACGGCCGCCTGCCGCGCCTGCTCCGAGAGCCGGGCCATCTGCACGGCGAGCGTGGCCTGGCCGGCCAGCGCCTCGGCGAGGTAGATCTTGCTCTCGAGCTCCACCGGATCGGCCTTGCTGCTGCGCACGCAGATCCAGCCCACCGTCTCCTTCCCGAGCAGCATCGGTACCGTGAGTAGCGTGCGCACGCCGAGGGAGTTGATGTAAGCGCGGTTCTCCTCCGGCATGCCGGAGACCTCGTCGGACAGCACGTAGGTCTCGGCGCGATCCATCGGGAACGTCGACACGGGGCGCCCGCCGACCGGCAGCGGATGCAGCACCGCCGGATGATGGGAGTCCACCGCAGGAATGATGCGCGAGTCGAGGTACTCGAGATGCAGGCGGATCGACTTGGTGGCGGGGTCGGGGAACCAGAGCGTGCCGCCGACACCCTGCATCTGCTGCACGGTCACCTTGAGCACGTGACCCAGGAACTTGTCGAGATTGGACTCGGCGGTGAGGAAGCCGAGCGACTCGATCAGCATCTCCGACTGGCCGCGGGCGAGTTCGGCGGCGACGCGGTATTGGACCACTTCGCGTTGCAGGGCGCGGTTGGTGCGTTCCAGGGACTCGAGGCGCGCCACCACGCAAACTTCGGGGCCGTCGTCCTGAACGGACACGCCCGCTACAGACTGATCGGGAGACATATCGTGCAGATAGGGTACCGCCGTCCGGTCGGATGGAAATCCGTGACGGCAGTATAGCGGCACGATCGCGTTTCGGTAGGTGCGTTCATGCAGAGGTTCTTCGTGTTGTCGTGGGCACTCGCGCGCTGACGATGTCCCCTTACGATGGTCGGTTCAGCGGGGGGTCTTGGGCTCTTCCGTTCACACAATCGTAACCACTCAGCCGCTAACGTCACTTGCCAAGGGATCGTGGTTGCCGCGTTGGGCGCGCCGCCAGATATACGCGTCAGGGCGACGTGGCTCCACAACCCAGAACGCATCTGGCCAGTGCGCCAACGATCCTGTAGGTCGACAGTCCTACCGAGTTCCGAAGTGCGTTGGGATACGGCAAACACCCTCCATTCGTTCAGTGGTCAACCAGCGGGAGTTGTTCGGCATGACGACCTTCACGTCAGTACCGTTCAGCGGGTTCTGGAGCAATCGAGCGAACGGCGTTGCGCTCCTCATGGCGCTCGCCCTGTTGTTATGCGGCACGCCGGCCTCCGCGGTTCGTCTGTACGACGGGACGCCTTTTCCCTGCGCCACGGTTCTGCCCGGCTGCACGAACGTCGTGGATGTCGCCATCAATTTCTCGGAAGAGCACGATCTCAGCAACTATCCGTGTGGACCATCGGGATTCGGTGTTCAAGTTGCTCCTGGCGCGACTGCCTACGAGTGCCTTCCAACGGCGGAGGCAGCCTTGGGAAGGGCAGTCGAAATTCTCTCCACATGGATGGAAACGAACCTGAGCGATGCTCTCGCAGGACCGCAAGGGGGAAATTACGAGTTCTGGTTGGAAGGAACCATCGCCCGCAATTCAGACGGCATCTTGAATGGATCAGCGCTGGGTTCCCTGTTGTTTCACTATGGGCCGGCCAAACCAGCGAAGGATCGTCATCAGGGTTCCTGCAAGGCGACGGACCCCGCAGATGACGGATGCGAGATGTCCGGAATGCTCCGTGGCAATCCGTTCAACATTGCCACGGGAAACAAGTTCCAGCGCGAGCAACTAATTTTTTCAGCGGACGAAGCCGGCGTCTCGTTGTCGCTCTACTACAACAGCACGTCGGTGCGGCTCTCGGAATGGGGGGCAGGTTGGAGCGGGGACTATTCACAGCGCATTGTTCCGCTGCCGGGCGGCACACAGGCAATCGCGCGACGCCCGGACGGCCAAATTGTGTACTTCAATCTTGATGGGAGTACTTGGAAAGCGATGCCGGGTGTCAGAGCCGCGTTGCGCAGAGAACCGGATCGTTGGGTCTACGTTGATGAAAACGATACGACGGAGCTCTTCGGTGTCGATGGGTCGCTGACTGCTCTTGTTCACAGAAACGGGCAACACATCAGCATCGCTCGTAACCCGCAAGGACGCGTCTCAACGGTTACCGATGCGTTCGGTCGCGCGCTGCATTTCGAGTACAACGACGCCGGGCTGGTTCGAGAAGCACGGTTCGACCAGGAGCCGGTGCCGATCCGGTTCACGTACGACGATCTTCGGAATCTGCGTACCATCACGTACCAGGATGGAAATTCGCGCACGTTCATCTACGACCATCCGAAGGAACTGAATGCCCTTACCGGGCTCGTCGATGAGTCAGGGGTTCGCACGGCTACCTATCGCTACTCCAGTACCGGGGTCTTCCAGTCGACCGAACTTGCCGGCGGTGTTTACGCGTACTCGTTCCAGCAGGTGGACGCTGCCACCACGCGCGTGACTGACCCGTTTGGTACTGCTCGAACGTATCAATGGCAGGTACTCGACAGTCTTGGGCGCTTGAACGAAATCGCGGGCGGTCCGTGTGGCGATTGCGGTCCGTTCAGAAGCACGACCTTCGGCGCAACAAGTTGGCCTTCGCAACGGGTCGATTGGGACGCGAACACGACTATCTACGGTCGTACCGATCCCCTGCGAGTTGATCTCGAAACGTCCAGAACCGAGGCGGTCGGTCAAACGGTGCAGCGTTCGGTCGAGACCGTGTGGCATACGCAATGGCGGTTGCCCACCCAGATGACCGTCAAGAATAACCTGGGCGCGACGGTCAAGCTTACCGAGATGGCCTACGACGATGTGCACGGCAACGCCAATCCGTTGTTGCGGCGAATCACCGACATCGCCTCGGGCCGGACACGGCAATGGACCTGGACCCGTAGCTATTCGCCGGTTGTCCCCGGCGCGCTCGTCCAGACCGTCGAAGATGGCCCGCGAACGGACGTGTCCGACCGCACCACGACGGACTACTACGCGGCGGACGCCACCGATCTCACCAGGCGAGGTCGGGTGCGACAGATCACAGATGCCCTGAATCACGCCACTCAGATCACCGACTACAACATTCACAGCCAACCGACCCGCATGGTCGATCCCAACGGATTGGTCCTGTTGTTCACGTACGACCTGCGCCAGCGGTTGAAGACGATCGATCGGGGCGGAGCCGTCACCCGGTTCGACTACTTTCCGACGGGGCTCCTGCAGAAACTGACCCTGCCTGACGGCACCTTCCGCAGTTACAGCTACGACGATGCTCATCGCTTGACCGGAGTCACCGACAATCTCGGCAATCGTACCGCGTGGCAGCTCGACGCGATGGGCAACCGTCTCCGCGAAGACGTTTACGGACCCGGTGATGTGCCCGCCACGGCTCGCATCCGTGCCTACGACATTCTGAATCGACTGGAACGAGTTATCGGTGCAGCGAACCCCACCGCCGAGGTCACCAAGTTCACCTATGACGACCAGGGCAACCTCAAGACTGTCACCGATCCCCGCTCCACCACGGCCAACCCCATCGTCACCACCCAGTTCTTCGATGCGCTCAACCGCCTCATTCAGATCACCGACGCAGCGAAGCCTACGGGCGGCATAACGCGGATGGGCTATGACGCTCTCGATCAGCTCACATCGGTACGCGCCCCCAACAGCGCCACCACGACCTTTGATATCGATGCCTTGGGCAACACCATGCGCGAAGTCAGTCCCGACCGCGGGACGGTCGATGCAACGTACGATGAGGCAGGTAACCTGCGCACCCGTACCGACGCCAGAGGTATCGTGGCGACCTACGCCTACGATGCCCTGAACCGCCTCGTCGGCGTGAGCTATCCTGACGCGAGCGAGAACATCGTCTTGAAATGGGACCGCATCAGCCCTACTGACACGAGTTGCACCTACGGGGTAGGGCGCTTGTGCGAAGTGACCGATGCGGGCGGCACCACGCGCTACGCCTACGATATTCGCGGCAATCTGACCGCCACGAACCGCATCGATTCCGGAGTGACTTATCCCACTACCTTTGCGTACACCTTGGCGGATCGGCTGGCACTGACGGTGACGCCGACGGCCAAGCAATTGACGAATACCCGGGACGCAGGCGGGCGTGTGGGCGCAGTCACGGGCACGGTGGCCGGTGCCAGCGTGAACTTCGCGCAAAGTTTGGTCTACGATGCCGCTCAGCAGGTTGTCGCCCAGAGGCTCGTTGGCCAAACTCAGGCGTCCGCTTTCGACCTCGACGGAAGGCTGACCAGTGGCAGCGTGACGCCCATCGCGACGGCTACTCGGAGACAGGTCCCGACCTTGCCCGAATGGGCAAGCGCGTTGCTGGCCGTACTGTTGTTCGGCATCGTCGTGCATACCCAGCGGTGCCGGGGGCGAGTCCGATCCGGTCGCGTTCCGAATCCGCCGATCGCCAACTCGCGTGCGCTCATCGTTACCCTATACCTTATGCTCGCTTCGCATTCCGCTCTCGCCTACGACACCGCGCGCCAGTACGACGCCGCTGGCAATCTGCTGAGCCGCACCAACCCAGCGGGCACCACGACCTTCACCTACGACGAGCTGTCACGGCTGAAGAGCGAGGCCGGCCCTGCCCGTACCCAGACATTCAGCTTCGACCCCAACGACAATCGCACGAGCGACGGGGCCGGCGGCTACAGCGTGGTGCCCAACACCAACCGCTACGCCACCCTGCGCGGCAGTGCGGCGGCCTACGATGCGGCCGGCAATCTCACCGGCGGGCTGACCACGGGCAGCCCGGCCACGGCCAAGAGTTTCGTCTACAACCAGGCTGGTCGGTTGAAGGAAGTGCGCCAGGGCATCACGCTGCTGGCCACCTACACTTACAACGCCTTCGGCCAGCGCACCCGCAAGGCGCTCACCGCTGCCGGGGCACAGGCCGCCGGGCTGGGCAGCACTCCGATCACGCTAGTGTTCCACTACGACCGAGACGGCAATCTGCTGGCCGAGACCACGGCCACGGGCGTGCCGGTGCGTACCTGGGTATGGCGAGAGAGCGCGCAGGAAGGCGGGCTGCCGGTGCCGGTGGCACTGATCGAGGCGCCCAGCAACGTCGCCTCGGGCGGCAGCAACCCGACGGCACAGGAGCGCGTCTACGGGATCGTGGCCGATGCGCTGGCCACGCCGCGTTCACTGCGTGATACACAGGGGCGTGAGGTATGGCGCTGGGCCAGCGATGCCTTCGGGGCGACGCTGCCAGACGAGGATCCCGACGGCGACGGGCAGAAAGTGCGCATGCCGCTGCGGTTTCCGGGGCAATACTTCGATGCCGAGTCGGGGCTGCACTACAACGGCTATCGGACCTATGATCCGGCGTCAGGGCGGTATTTGGAGAGCGATCCGATAGGGCTGCAGGGCGGCATCAATACGTACGCTTATGTCGGGGGGAATCCGGTGAGCTTTGTTGACTCGATGGGGTTGGAGACCTGCGTACTCGTCACACGAATGGGCGTAGGGTTTGCCGATCATGTGGCCCTCTACTTCTCGCGTGGTTCAGACTTCGGAGGGCCAGCGATCTACGATCCAGCGGGTTCCTATTCAAGGTCCATTGATCCAGGCAACGGAGACATGATCACGGGAAGAGCCGCCGACATCGGCAAATTTGCTGACTTCTACAAAAGGCTGGACGGTACAAGCACGGACAAGACTTGCAAAGACACCTCCAAGGAGGAAGAACGCCGGCTGTTTGAGCGGGCTCTGGAATTGGGAGCCCAATCCGGCCTGAGTTGTGCACGAGCGTCGTCTACTGTGCTATCGGGGTCGCCTTACTACCGATCTGTCGTCCCTGGTACGTTCTTCCCTGGAAACCTCTTTAGAGACGCGAAGAAACCGTGATCGCCAAGTTCGGCCTTGCCCTTGTGGCACTTGCACTGCAGTACCTCTTGCTGCATTCGCATAAGGCTGGCCATTCGCATTGGATTTGGATAGCGCCAACGAGCGTGGTCCTGTTCGTCGTAGGGGCACGCTCTGTGCAGGGCGTCGCTGATGGCAAATCAGCTGGTGCTCTGCCGATTACTATGGCTTTGTTGAGCTTGCTGCTGCCTCCGGCCATTTATGTTGCACGCGAGTGGCTGCATGTTCCTGCCAGTGTGTCGAACGCACTTGCACGTGACACTTGGTTCTATCTTGGGTCGGTTACGGTAGCCAGCGGAGGATGGCTATTCGCGATTTTGCTGTTGTGGTTGCGCCGTCGCGCTGGCCGACAGCTACAGGTTTCGGGGACGCGCCTTACATGACCGTCCAACGGCCTCGGGCGACGGCATCAGCGATTGGGTCACCCATTGGCCGCCCGCTTGCAATAGGCACAGTTGACCCCCTGGGCGCGCGCGAGCGCGCCTTGCTTTGCCGTTCACAGTTTCGAGCGTCCACTACCACCGTCGCTCCTGGGAGCTGTCTTCGAGTATTGGTTCGCGTGAACAGGGCATAGAGCCAACACGCGCCAGTCACCCATTAGGTTCAAGGCTTGCACCCGAGCTGCGGTGCTGCCCCTGGCGGATTCGATCCGCCCCAGACAATCCTCAGTTCCTAGCGCGCTCCACGCGGATGCGTCCGCGAAGGACGCAGCAGGTCTCGTGGTTGTGCGATAGACGCCGCTCGCACTCCACCCATGTCTGGCTGCGCGCTGAGGCGTATTGGCAAGTGGTAGATCTCCTGTGTTCCGGGCGGGGCAGCGATGCGGGTCCAATCAGGTCTAGTTGCGGCTCCAGGGCCAACCCCGTGACGGGCTCCACGCATCGCTGCCCCATGACTCGATCTTGTTCTATCCGAAGGCGCGCTCCGCGGCGAAAGGTTCGTGGGTTCTCATTAGGCGCCAAGCGGCACGCGCCAGTTTGTGCGCGACCGCCTTGAATGCCACAGCGCTGTTGGTGCGGGCTTTCTTGGCCTCGAAGTAGCGCCTGACCCGAGGCGAATAGCGCGCCGCGAAGTTCGCCGCTTCGACGAAGGCCCACGCCAGGTAGGCGTTGCCGCACTTGGCGTTGTTGGTTCCCTTCTTCTTGCCGTTGCTCAGCCGCTTGCTCTGGACGCAGCGCGCAGGTCTTGGTAGCGGCATGGCAGTGCTGCGTGATCCAGCGGGAGAGAGTCCCGCCCAGATAACCGCTAGCCACGGGTCTGGTATCGAGCCTTGCAGGTGCCCCGGCAACGAGGCACTTTATGCGTAGGCACGAAAGCAAGCGAGGCGCAATGGAACCGGTCGAAGCTGGCCGCGAGGCGGGTGCATCGCAGTGACCAAGAAGGAGTTCTTGATACTGATGCGCTTCCCGCCGGAGTGGGAGGCGCTTGGTATGTATCCGGACGATCTGTTTTCGTGGCAGATGTCGGGCTATGTGCCTGGCCATGAACAAGGTGCGGAGCACGACAGGAATGGGGCGTTCCATTGGTGGTTGCGCCGCCACCCCAGCAAATCTCAACTAATGAACCTGTTTCGCTTGGCCGCGCTCGATCCTGATCCAACTCTGGGCAACGATGTACGTCAGTATTTCCGCAGAGCCAAAAGCTTCGATGCCGAGGTGGCTGCCCTGGATCGATCGCTCTTCGATGCGTCGCCACCCGATAGCGATAGCGCCAAGGTCACCCGTTAGCCGTCCGCCTGCAATCGGCACAGTTGACCTCTCGGCGCTCGTAGCGCGCCTTGCTCCGGTGCGATCCTTACCACCGTGTAGATACGACTATCATATGTCGAGGTGCCTTGGAGAAGTCGGCTCCATGGCATTTGAGCCGAGGCAGCCAGCCATTCGGGTTCCGATAGACCATAGCCGAACAAGCTCATGAGCCGAGACACCCTATCCGATCTGCTGCGCAGCGTCCGCCTGCGCGGTGCCGTGTTCTACTACGTGAGCTTCTGCGATACGTGGGCCGCCGAAGGGCTGCCTGCGAAGCAGATCGCCGACGCCGTGATGCCCGGGTGCGAGCACGTGATGGAATATCACATGGTCGCCAAGGGCAACGCGTGGGCGGCGGTGTCCGGGATGCAGCCGGTTCGACTCGGGACCGGCGACATCGTGATGTTCCCCCAGGGCGACCGGCACGTGATCTCGAGCGCGCCGGGACTCGAGCCGCATCCGGTCAATCCCGATTGGGTGTTCTCGAAGCGCAACGATCCGAAGCCGGTACCGATCTCGTTCCACGACGGGGTCCGCGAGCCTGGCAACCTGATGCCGGTCGACGATGCCGAGGCCGTGATGGTCTGCGGTTTTCTCGGTTGCGATCTCAAGCCGTTCAATCCCCTCGTCACGGCCTTGCCGCGCATCCTGCACCTGCCGGCCGAGCGCGCCAGCACCTGGGTGGCCAACGTGATCGATCAGGCCGTGACGGAGTCGAATGCACGACGTCCCGGCGGCGACGCCGTGCTGGAGCGTCTGTCCGAGATGATGTTCGTGGATGCTGCCCGCCGCTATCTCGACCATCTGCCCGAGGACGCGACGGGTTGGCTCGCCGGTCTGCGCGACCGCTTCGTCGGTCGCGCGCTCGCCCTCATGCACGAGAAGCCGGATTACGCGTGGACCGTGGACGAACTGGCGCACGAGACCGGCTTGTCGCGCTCCGCGCTGCACGAGCGGTTCTCGCAGTTCCTGGGGCAGCCACCCATGCAGTACCTCGCCAACTGGCGCGTGCAACTCGGCGCCCGGATGCTGCGCGAGACCAATCGCAACGTGGCTTCGGTGGCGCTGGACGTCGGTTACGAATCCGAGGCCGCGTTTTCGCGAGCGTTCAAGCGGCTGGTGGGGGCGCCGCCCGCCGCATGGCGGCGGGCGCAGGCGAACGCGAACGCGTAGTCCGCCCGGGCGCGGTTCGCTACTCCGCCGAAGACAGCACGTGGATCGCGCGGTTCGCGATCAGGTCCTTCACCTTGGCGGCGTAGGCGGCCATGTGCGGTGCGGCGGCGTGGGCGCGCAGCGCTGCCACGTCCTGCCACTTCTCGATCACCATCAGCGTGTCGGGCCCGAGCTTGGTCTGGAACGGGCCGACGTCCTCGGTGTCGACGGCGGGGCCGTATTCGATGCAACCGTTCTCGGCGCGCACGGCGGGCAGGTTGGCGCGGATCGCTTCGAGGATCTTCGCGCGTTGGCCGGGTTTGGCAGTGACGAGGGCGATGACGTGGACCATGTTCTTCTCCGTTGGTCGTGTTGGGCCTGATGGCCCGCCCATTGTTGCAGATCGGAGGTGGTCGGCCCGCCGGTCGATGACCGGCGCGTATTACGGAGCTGTCTCCGGTGCGGCGGGAGCGATGCCGGAGACCACCACGAACTCGCCCGGAATGCGATAGCCGTCGCCGGAACGCCACGCATCGATCGCCTCGACGTAGCGCGCACGAGCCCGGGTTCGTTTGGCGTCATCGAACCGCGACCACGCCAACGCCACCGGTCCACCGACGAAGGCCGCGTCGCACGCCTGGTCCGCGTCGGCGTATTCCAGTGTCGACGCGATTCGCCGTTCCACCACGGATTCGAACCGCTCCTCGACGCACGCGCGCATGAGCGAGTCGCGCTGCCCCAGGCGAAAGAACAACGGGCAGACGTCGCTCGCGACCTCGGCATCCACGATGGAGAAGACGGGTGACCAGCCGCAGCGCTCGCGCTCGCCCCAGACCGCGAGCACCATGCGACCGCCCGGGCGGAGCACGCGGAGCATCTCGCGGATCGCGTGCTCGGGGTCGGGCACGTACATGAGACCCAGCGCACAGAGCGCGACGTCGAAGCCGGCATCCGGCAGGGCGAGCGCTTCGGCATCCATGCGCGCGAACTGGGCGTTCGACAGCCCGCGTTCCTGTGCCCGCTGCCGCGCCGCGTCGACCATCTCGCCCGACAGATCGACGCCCAGCACCCGACCATACGGGCCGACCGCGACTGCGGCTTCGAGGGCGACCAGTCCGGTGCCGCAGGCCACGTCGAGCACCCGCTCGCCCGGTGCCGGCGCGGCGAGTTTCAGAAGCTCCGTTTGCGCCGGCGCGAGTTGTGCGCTCCACAGCGGCTCGTAGGTGTCGGCCGCCAGGTCCCAGCCGTAGCGCTGGATCCGTCGTTGCAGCTTCGCTTCCATGGCTTGCAGTGTGCGACGGAGCGGCAGCGCCGTCCTGTCCCGCCGTCGGTCGGAGCTGTTCGATCGTCCACGGCTTGCCGAAGGTCCGGGAATGCTGCTTGCCGCTCCGGAACTCGAAGACCCCGGCCGCTGCCCCCTAGGCATCGGGGACTGCCGTGCTCACAATGCGCTCCGACCGGTCAACGGAGAATCATCGTGGCAACACAGGACATCGCAGCGGCCCTGGCGCGGGTGCGTTCGGTGCTGGAACGGCGCCCCCAGATCGGCCTGCACGACGACGCATCGGCGACCGCGCGGTGGGAGGGCGGGATGAGGGTCGTGACGCATCACGCGAGCGGTGCGCAGGTCCATACGGACATGCCGGCCGAGCTGGGCGGCAGCGGCGATCGGGTGACGCCCGGCTGGCTGGTGCGCGCGGGCCTCGCGGCTTGCACCGCGACGCGCATCGCGATGGGCGCAGCCGCGGAAGGCATCGACCTCCAGTCGCTCGAATTGCAGGCCACCAGCCGTACCGATACCCGCGGTCTGTTGGGCATCGCCGAAGCCGACGGCAGTCGGGTCGATGCGGGGTTGCGCGATATCCAGCTCGTCGTTCGCATCGCAGCGCCCGGTGTCCCACCCGAGCGGCTGCACGCACTCGTCGAAGAGGCGCAACGTTGCTCGCCGGTGGCGTGCGTGCTGGAAGCCGAGGTGCCCATCGCCATGCGTATCGAGGTCGTGTGATGGATGCGCTGTCCGAGACGCTGCGCGTCGTCCACCTGATCGGGGCGATCTTCATCAACGCGCGCTTCACGGCGCCGTGGTGCTATCAGTCGCCGCGCGCCGACTCGGCGGCACCGCTGCTGGAGCCGGGTGCCGAACGTGTGGTGATCTTCCACCTGATCACCGAAGGCGAGTGTTACGTGGAACTGGAAGGTGAGTCGCCGGTGCGACTGATCGCCGGCGATGCCGTGGTGTTTCCCCAGGGTCATGCGCATCGCATGACTTCCCGACCCGGACTCGCGCCGGCGCAGGGTGGGCGACTCGATGCCGTGCTGTCGCGACGCCCGCGGCAGATCTCCTACGGCGGTGGCGGCGCCACGACGCGCCTGCTCTGCGGCTATCTCGCCTGCGATGCACGCCTCGCCCGCCTGCTGCTCGGCGGGCTGCCTCCCGTGCTCAAGGTCAACGTGCGCGGCTCCAACGCGGGCATGTGGCTGGAGTCCTCCGTGCGCTATGCGTTGGCCGAAGCGCGCTCGCCACGGCCCGGCGGCGCCGGAGTACTCGCGAAGCTGGCCGAAGTGCTGTTCATCGAGATGCTGCGCCTGTACATGAACGAGCAGCACGAAGGCCGCACCGGTTGGTTGGCTGCAGTCGCCGATCGCGTCGTGGGCGCTGCACTGAGTGCGCTGCACAAGTCCCCGGCCCAGGCATGGACCGTAGAGGAACTGGCGCGCGTCGCCAACACGTCGCGCTCGGTGCTCGCGGAGCGCTTCCAGCAGATGGTGGGCAGCTCGCCCATGCAGTACCTCACCACGTGGCGGATGATGCTGGCGGCCAACCTGCTGAGCGGCAGCAATGCGCCGCTGTCGCGCATCGCGGAAGACGTGGGCTACCAGACCGACACCGCTTTCATCCGTGCCTTCCGGCGTGAGTTCGGTTCGCCGCCCGCGACGTGGCGGCGCAATCAGACGAGGCGCGAACCGCGGCAGGTGCAGTAGCGCCGACTGCGAAGACTGTCGCCGCACGACTCCGCTATAGTCGCCGCGTCTCGTCTCGATCGTGGGGTGGCGCCATGCGCGTGCTCTGGCTGCTGGTCGGTGTGCTGTATTCGTCGTTCGCGTGGGCGCAGGTTGCCGGACTGCCGGGCATCTACACGCTCGATGCGCCGGGCGGGACGTTCACCGCGCGAATCGACGTGAAGGGCGCGGCCTTGTCCGGCAGCATCGATCTCAACGGCAAGCCGATGTTGAACCTCACCGGGGCGGTGAACGGCACCTACAGCCGCGGGACCGTTTCCTCGAAGGACGGCGACGGCCAGTACGAAGCGCAGGTGCAGGGCGACGTCCTCCAGCTGCTGATCACGCAACAGGCCGGGCCGAAACAGCGCGCCGCGTCGCTGCCGATGCAGTTCCGGCGTGCGAGCGCGGCTGCGACGACAGCGAAGCCGCCGGCGACCTCGGGACCAGTGGATGCATCGGTCGGCGATCAGCGGCTCATCGGTCACTGGATGTCCCAGGAGATCCTGGGCGGCGGCGGTACATCGCTCGCGTCGGAGGAACATCTGGTCTTCCGCGCCGACGGCAACTACGTGTACGGCAAGGGGCGTACGGCCGGCGGCGGTGCGGATTGGTCGTACGACGGCGGCAGCGGCGGCGAGGTGGAGCGAGGCCGCTGGCGGACCGAGAAGGGTGTCCTGTTCGTGCTGGTACAGAACGGGCAGTGGGCGCGCGTGGGAACCTACGGCATGACCGACGATGGCAGCACCATGCGCATCATCTACGACGGAGGCGGCAGGAGGTTGTGGAGCAGACAATGAAGAACGACCCGAAGGTCGCACGCATCGAAACGCTCGCCTGCGATGCGGGCTGGCGCAACTACCATTTCGTGAAGCTCACCACCGACAGCGGCATCGTCGGCTGGAGCGAGTTCGACGAGGGCTTCGGCGCACCCGGCATCAGCGCCGTGATCGAGAAGCTGGCCGAGCGTGTGATCGGCCAACCCGTGGGCAGCCACGAACGCATCTACGCCGACCTGTGCGGCGCGACGCGCCCCGCGTCGGGTGGGGTCGTGGCGCTCGCCATGGGTGCCATCGAGAACGCACTGCTCGACGCGAAGGCCAAGGCGCTCGGGGTGCCGGTGTACGAGCTGCTCGGCGGCAAGATCCGCGATCGCATCCGCGTCTACTGGTCGCACTGCGCGACGTGGCGCATCAACCATCCGACCTTCTATCTGCCGGCCATCACCGATCTCGACGGCGTGAAATCGCTCGGCCGCGAGGTGCGCGCGAAGGGGTTCACAGCGCTCAAGACCAACATCTTCACGTACGAGGCCGGCGGCAGAAATCCGCGCGGCTGGCGGCCGGGTTTCGGCGTCCCGTTCGAACCGGGACGCAACGTGGAGCGCAAGGTGCAGCGCGACCTGGTGATGCACCTCGAGGCCTTGCGTGAGAGTGCCGGCCCCGATGTCGACATCCTGCTCGATCTCAATTTCAACGCCCGGACCGAGGGGTACCTCGAGATCCTGCGCGCGACGGCGCACCTCGACCTCTTCTGGGTCGAGATCGACATCCGCAACCCGGAGGCGCTCGCGCACATCCGCCGGTCGAGCCCGCACCCGATCAGTTCGTGCGAAACGTTGCTCGGCTTGCGCGAGTTCCTGCCGTACTTCCGCGAGCAGGCCATGGACGTCGCGATCGTGGACGTCCCGTGGAACGGTGCCTGGCAGTCGATGAAGATCGCCGCCGCGGCGGAAGCCTGGGAGGTCAACGTCGCCCCGCACAATTTCTACGGACATCTGTGCACGATGATGAACGCGCATTTCGCCGCGGCCGTGCCGAACCTGCGCATCTGCGAGACCGACATCGACCGCATCCCATGGGATGCAGAGCTGTTCACCAGCGTGCCGGAGATCGTCGACGGGCATCTCGTGATGCCCGCGACACCCGGCTGGGGCATCGAGCCGAACGAAGAGGGCCTGCGTGCCCATCCGCCGAAGTCGCGGGCCGGCCTGCTGAGCTACGGTCGGAAGAGCTGACGCGGGGCCTTCGCCGCTACGGCGCGGCTGGCATGATTGCCCCCATCCCCGCCTTCCGCCGACGCAGTCGGGCGCTTTGCTGCCCCCATCCCCACCTTCCCCCGACGCAGTCGGGGGAAGGAGCGTAAGGCCCCCTCCCCCGGCTTTGCCGGGGGGTTGGGGTGGGGGCAGAACGGGGCACGGCGTATCATTGCTTCCGTCAGCTACAACAGGAGTTGCCGTCATGTCCGAGAAAGCCACGTCGCTGCGTACCGTCCCGTCGAAGTCCGTACGCGAGCGCGTCAGCAGCGAAGAATGGGAGATGCGCTGCGATCTGGCCGCTGCGTATCAGCTCGCCCACCGGTTCAAGTGGACCGACCTCATCTTCACCCACTTCACCGCGCGTGTGCCCGGCACGCACCACATGCTCATCAACCCGTACGGTCTCATGTTCGACGAGATCACGGCCTCGAGCCTGGTGAAGATCGACGAGGAGGGCAACGTCGTGGACGACGTGACCGGTCTCGGCGTGAACCACGCGGGTTTCGTCATCCATGGTTGCGTGCATGCCGCGCGGCCCGAGGTGAACTGCGTCATCCACACGCACACGCGCGCCGGTTCGGCGGTGTCGGCCCAGGAGAAAGGGCTGCTGCCGCTCACCCAGCATTCGCTGCGCGTGTACGGCATGCTGACCTATCACGATTACGAAGGCATCGCGCTGGAGCTGGACGAACGCACGCGGCTCGCCGCCGATCTCGGGCCGACGTCGAAGGCGATGATCCTGCGCAATCACGGTCTGCTCACGCTGGGCGACACCGTCGGCGAGGCGTTCGAACTGATGTACTACCTCGACACGGCGTGCCAGATCCAGATCGACGCGCTGGCGGGCGGGCGGGTCGATGCGCGCCAGATCGACGATGCCGTGGCGCGCAAGGGCTTCGAGCAGTTCAAGGGCCCCGGCGGTGCGGAAGTCGACAAGGCGTGGACCGCGTTGCTGCGGATGCTGGACCGGCAAGGGGTCGCGTACCGGACCTGAGGTCGCTTCACGCCCCGGCGCTGTCTGAAAGTACGCCGTCGCGACACAAAGCCGAACCCAGTGCCTCTCCGTTTCCTGATCCGCGGCGACTTCATCCAGCTCGACCAGCTGCTGAAGGCCGCCGGGCTGGTCGCCTCGGGCGGTGCGGCGCACAGCGCCGTCACCGCGGGTGAGGTGACGGTGGACGGCCAGACCGAGACGCGCAAACGGGCGAAACTGCGGGCCGGGCAGCGGGTGCGTTTCGCCGGCGAAGAGATCGAGTTGACGGGAACTGCCGAAGAATAGGGTCCGGCCCGCCGTGCAGGCCGGCGGGCCGCAGGCAGGTGGCATATCTCGCGCTTGCCTGCCGGCCATGAGACCCCGTTGCCGGGGTCGCCCCGGGAGAATTCCATGCCGCGCGCGGCCGCCCGCCTTGCCCTGCTGACCCTGGCCGTCAGCGGTTGCTCCTCCGTGGAGAAGCTGCGCGAGGAACCGGACACCACACCCCAGCATCCCACTGCCGTGATGGAAGTGAAGGTGGTGAACAACGGCATCAAGGGTCTGGTGCCGTTCGAGGGCACCACGACGACCTGGACCCGCGCCGACATGCGGCGCGAGAACGAGTCGGTCAAGGGTACCGGCACCTTCACGCGCTTCATCGTCGGCACCACCGAGGACGCGACCATCGCGCGGCTCGACCGCAAGCTGGTCTGGACGCTCGATCCGAAGGCGAAGACCTATACCGAATGTCCGCTCAAGGGTTGCGCCGTGCCGGTGGCCGACAAGCCCGTCGCGAAGAAACCGGAAGAGGCGCAGAAGCCCGCCGACAAGTCGGGCGAGGCGCAGTGCAAGCTCAAGATCGCGAGTTCCGCCTTCTCGGTGAAGCAGTCGGGCGAGAAGAAGTCCATCAACGGGTTCGACACCGAGCAGTATCAGGTGGCCTGGCTGGTCACGCTGACCGACCCGAGTGCGCGCAAGACCAACAGTACGCTCGTGGTGAACGTCTGGACCACGCCGTACACGCAGCCGCTCAAGGACGCGATGGCCATCGAGCAGACCTACGCGAAGAATCTCGCTGCGAACGTGGTCAGCATCATGACGAACTCGGGCAAGACCAAGGTGGTTCCCGACGATGCGCAGAAGATGATCGAAGGCTACATGGCCCGCTACATGACGGCGGCGGACCGCGCTGCGTTCCTCAAGGCAGGCAAGGAGCTGGACAAGATCAAGGGTTACCCGGTGCTGACCGAACTCACCTGGAACCTGATGGGCGATGCCTGCGCGGCGAAGGAAGAGACGGCCGGTACGTCCTCATCGGGATCGTCGACACCCGCCAGCACCGGCGGTGTCGTGTCGAGCGTCACGTCGTGGTTCGTGAAGAAGAAGACCGACGAGAAGGCGAAGGAGATCGCCGATGCCGCGATCCTGTCGTTCACGGTGGAGGTGAAGTCGCACCGGGTGGATCCGGTGCACGACTCGATGTTCTCGCCGCCGAAGAACTACGCGCTGGCGAATCCGAAGTAGGGGTTTCCCGCACTTTCCCCGGCAAGAGCCGGGTGCCGGGTCGGCTGCTATGTCCCGATCCGCCAGTCAGCTATGCACAAGCAGAGGATGCATTCCCAGCCTCGGCCCGATAGGATGCGCCGATAGATGACCTGGGCGTCCAGCCGGCCTCGTGGGCCTGAAGCGGACGGGACACGGGTCACGCGGGAGGAGATGCAATGGCAGGGGAAACCTACGGGTTCGTCGGTGTGGGCCGCATGGGCGGGCCGATGACCATCCGGCTGCTGGACGCCGGTCACGAGGTGGTGGTGTACGACAAGGTCGCCGCCGCCGCCGAGCCGCTGGTCGCGCGCGGCGCGCGGCTGGCGAAGTCGCCGACGGAAGTCGCCAATCTGGCCACCGTCGTCTTCACCAGTCTGCCCAACCCCGAGATCGTCCAGGCCGTCGCGCTGGGCAAGGACGGGATCATCGACGGCACCCAGGTGAAGCGCGTCATCGACTTCTCCACCATCGGGCCGCGCACCGCCGGCATCGTGGCGAGAGGCCTGGCGGAGAAGGGGATCGTCTACGTGGACGCGCCGGTCAGCGGCGGCGTCAAGGGCGCCACCCAGGGCACGCTCGCGGTGATGATCGCCTGCCCCAAGCCGGTGTACGACGAACTGGAGCCGATCCTCAAGACCTTCGGCAAGGTGTTCCACCTGGGTGAGACCGCCGGCCAGGCCCAGACCATGAAGCTCGCCAACAACCTGCTCGCGGCGGCCGCCATCGCGGTGTCGTCGGAAGCGATGGTGATGGGTGTGAAAGCGGGACTCGACCCGAAGCTGATGCTCGAGGTGCTGAACGCCGGTACCGGTCGTAACAGCGCCACCCAGGACAAGTTTCCGAAATCGATCCTGCCCGGCACGTTCGACTTCGGCTTCGCCACCGGCCTGTCGTACAAGGACGTGCGGCTGTGCATCGACGAGGCCGAATCGCTGGGCGTGCCGATGGTGGTGGGTGCCGCGGTGCGCCAGATGCTCGCGGTGACCAACGCGCTGTACGGCGCCGATTCCGATTTCACGTCGATGTGCCGGGTGGTGGAGACCTGGGGCGGCGTGCAGGTGCGCGGCTAGCGCTCGCGCGCTGCCGCGCGGGAGGGGAAAAGCATGCCCAGCCATCGTCCGACCGTCGTACCGGCGGATCTCGTGGAGTCGTCCGAGCCGCTGGCGGCACGCATCGCCGGTGATGTCGTTGCGTATCGGGCCGCGACCGCAGAGGTCGCAGCCAAGGTCAAGCTGTGCCTGATGGACATCATCGGTTGCGCGTGCGAGTCGCGCGAGCTGCCGTGGAGCCGCCAGGCAAAGGCCATCACGGAGCCCGTTGCGGGCAGCGGGGCGACGATCATCGGTTCACCCGGCGCCGTCTCCGCCTTCGACGCGGCGTTCGTCAACGCAGTGATGGGGCACGGCCTGGTGCGCGAGGACATGCACTCGGGCAGCATCAGCCATCTGGGCATTGCGGTGCTGCCGGCATTGCTGGCGCTGTCGCAGTATCGGCGCGTCAGCGGGCGCGACTTCATCGCGGCCGCCGCCGTGGGCTACGAAGTGGGTGGTCAAGTGGGGCGTGCCGTGATGGACGCCGAGATCGCACGCATCCATCGGCCCACCGGCGTGACCGGGCCGGTCGCTGCGGCAGCAGCGGGTGCGCGGTTGCTCGGTCTCGATCTTGCGCAGACCACGAGCGCCATCGCGCTCGGCACCAACGCGACGGCGGGCTTCAACCAATGGGCCCACACCGGCGGCAGCGAGATGTTCTTCCAGGCGGGCATGGCCGCGCGCAGCGGCGTAACGGCGGCGCGGCTCGCCGAGGCGGGGGCGTTCGCTTCGCCTTCGGCCCTCGATGGTGTCGCGGGACTGTTCGCCTCGCTCGGCAAGTCCGCCGTCGGGTCGCGCGTGGCGCTGTTCCGCGCCACCCCCGAGATCCTCGCCGTCTATCACAAGCCGGTTCCGGCCTGCAATTTCGCGCAGACACCGAGCCAGGCGGCACTCGCCATCGCGCGCGGGCAAGCGATCCCGACCGCACGCATCGCCGCCATCACCGTGCGCGTGCCGCGCGCGGGTGCGCTCTATCCGGGGTGCGACTACACCGGACCGTTCGAGCACATCCTGCAGGCGAAGATGAGCATCCAGTACAACGTCGCCGCGGCGTTGATGCTGAACGGCGTGACCGAGCGCAACTTCACGCTGCTGACCGACCCGGAGCTGCATCGGCTGATGGGCGTGATGAAGCTCGAGATCGACGACGCCATGACCCGCGCCTATCCGGGCCTGCAGGGCGGCGAAGTGGAAGTGCGCCTGGCCGACGGCGCCGCCCATCGCATCCGGCTCGACAACGTCGTCAACGCGAGCGAAGCCGACGTGCAGGGCCGCTTCCGGTCCGCCACGCAGGAAGTGTTCGGCACGGAGCGCGCGGCGCAGATCGAGCGCACCATCGCCGAACTGGACGGCGCCGACGACGCCGGGCGGCTCGCGCTGCTTCTGCGCACGGAGGCTGGATCCTCGGGGCGGTCCTAGGATGAAGCCGACCTCGCTACCCATCGTCGCTGCTCACGGTCAGGAAGCTAACAACGCGGGGGAAAGCAAAGACAAGAAGGATTCGGTTTTCCCCCGCGTCCTCCGCGTCCCCCGTGGTGAGCGCCTTGGGGTCTTCGGTGCGTTGAAATGAACACCGCACAGTTCGCCGAGAACTTCCTGCAGGCGTTGTCCGCCGGACTGCTGACCGGCGCCGTGTACGGCCTGATGTGCGTGGGCTTGAGCCTCATCTTCGGCGTGATGCGCGTGATCAATTTCGCGCAGGGCGATTTCATGATGCTCGGCATGTACGTCGCGTACTACGCCTTCGGGTTGTTCGGTGCGCATCTGCTGTTCGGCGCGGCGCTGGCGCCCTACATCGCCGCCCTGATCGCCGGCCCGGTGATCTTCATCGCCGGGTTGCTGGTGCACAAACTGCTCGTGAGCCGCGTGAGCGGCATGCGCGGCAGCGCCCTGGAGTCGGAGGGTCACTACGCGCAGCTCATCCTGACGCTCGGCATCGCGCTGGTGATCCAGAACGGTGGGCTGTGGGTCTTCGGTTCCGCGCCGGTGTCGATCACGACGCCGCTCTCATCCAGCGCCTGGGAGATCGGACCGCTGCACGGTGACCTGATCAGCATCTTCGTGAACCAGGGTCAGACCGTCGCCGCCGTGATCGCCGTGCTGGCGGTGCTGGGCTTCGTGCTGCTGATGGGTCGCTCGCGTCTGGGCAAGTCGCTACGCGCCGCGGCGGACAATCCCGAAGCCGCGATCTACATGGGCATCGACGTGGATCGGGCGCACCGGCTCGCGTTCGGGTTCGGCGTCGCGATCACCGCCATCGGCGGCGGACTGCTCGCGTCGGGCTATCCGTTCCAGCCGTACGTGGGACTGGAGTACGTCATCGTGATGTACGCTGGCGTGGTGCTGGGCGGTCTCGGCAGCGTCGCGGGGGCGTTCTTCGGCGGTCTCACCATCGGTCTGGTGCAGCAGCTCTCGACGCTGGTGTTGCCGAACCAGCTGCAGAATACGGCCATCTTCGTGGTGTTCCTCGTGATCGTGCTGTTGCGGCCGCAGGGCCTGTTCGGCCGGGCGGCGCGGCGCACGTGAACACCTCGAACCGGAAACTGGCCGGACCAGGCCTCGCGATCATCCTGTTCGGGATCGTCTACGCGGCGGTCACCGGATTCGTCAGCAATTCCTACTACCAGCTCATCATGACCGTCGTCCCGGTGTGGGCGGTCATGGGGCTTTCGTGGAATCTGCTGAGCGGCTACAGCGGGCTGGTCTCGTTCGGTCACGCGGCGTTCTTCGGTCTGGGCGCGTACTTCGTGGCGCTGGCCCAGATCCATTGGGGCCTGACGCCGTGGATCGGCATCCCGCTGGCGGGTGTGCTGGGCGGCATCGCCGGCCTGGTGGTCGGCCTGCCCACGTTCCGGTTGCGCGGGCACTACTTCGCGCTGGCGATGCTCGCGTATCCGCTGGCGCTGCTCTACGTTTTCGAATGGCTGGGCTATCAGGAACTCACGCTGCCGATGCAGCGCGAGGCGCCGGCCCTCGCGATGCAGTTCGCCGATCATCGCGTGCATGCCTTCATGGCGCTGGTCCTGATGCTGGGCGCCATGGCGCTGACCAGTCGACTGGAGCGCGCGCGATTCGGACTGTCCCTGGTGGCCATCAAGCAGGACGAAGCAGCCGCGGAAGCCGCGGGCATCAACACGCTGGCGTGGAAGTTGAAGGCCATCACATTGAGCGGTGCGATGGCCGGCGCGATCGGCGGTTTCTACGCCGTCGTCCTGCTGGTCGTCACCCCACCGGCGGTGTTCGGGATGCTGGTGTCGGCCCAGGCACTGATCGTCGCGATGTTCGGCGGCGTCGGCACGGTTTGGGGGCCGGTGATCGGTGCCGTCGTGCTGGTACCGTTGTCGGAGATCCTGCACGCGCGGCTGGGCAACGTGATTCCCGGCATCCAGGGTGTCGTATACGGCATCGCGATCGTCGCGGTGATCCTGCTCGCTCCCGAAGGCGTGTTCTGGAAGGTAAAGGATCTGCTGTTCCGGCGTGCCACGAAGTCCGTGCCGACACCGCCTGCCGCGGCAGCTGTGCCGCCACCGATCACGGCGCGTCCCGATCACGCCGGAAAGAGCGTGATCCTGGAGCTGCGCAACGTCTCCAAGGCCTTCGGTGGGCTCAAGGCGGTTCAGGACGTGAGCTTCGACGTGGCCAACGGCGAGATCCTCGGCATCATCGGGCCGAACGGCGCCGGCAAGACCACGCTGTTCAATCTGCTGAACGGCTTCATCGTGCCGGACCAGGGCGAGGTGCGGCTCGAAGGCCGCGACATCGTCGGCGACAAGCCGTATCGCATCTGCGCGGCCGGCGTGGGCCGCACGTTCCAGGTGGTGCGACCGTTCCGGCGCATGACGGTGGAGCAGAACGTGATCGCCGGCGCATTCGTGCACGCAGCCTCCGACGATGCCGCTCGCGCGACCGCGCGCGAGGCTCTGGTGGAAGTGGGTCTCGATCAGCATGCGCAGCGGCTGGCGGGCGGACTCACCAACAAGGATCTGCGCCTGCTGGAACTGGCACGCGCGTTGGCAGGGCGACCGAAACTGCTGCTGCTCGACGAGACACTGGCAGGACTGGGCGGCGGCGACGTGGAGGAGGTGATCGCCGTGGTGCGCAAGCTCGCAGCGAAGGGCATCACCATCGTCATCATCGAGCACACCATGCCGGCCATGGTGCGGCTGGTGGACCGGTTCATCGTGCTCGATCACGGCGCCGTGCTTGCGACCGGATTGCCGGCCGAGGTCACGCGCAACGAGGCGGTGATCGATGCCTACCTCGGCAAGCGCTGGAGAGCGGAAAGTGCTTGAGATCACCGGTCTCGAAGCAGGCTATGGCGGCATTCCGGTGCTGCACGATGTCGCGTTGCGCGTGGATGCGGGCGAATTCGTCGCCATCGTCGGACCGAACGGCGCCGGCAAGTCGACGCTGTTCAAGACCATCTCGGGCATCGTCGCGGCGCGATCGGGTTCGATCCGCTTCGAAGGTGCGGACCTGCTGGCGGTGCCGCCTGCAGCCAGACCCCACCTCGGCCTGGCACACGTCCCGGAAGGCCGGCAGGTGTTTCCGTCGCTGACGGTACTGGAAAACCTGGAGATGGGGGCTTACACGGAAGCCGGCCGACGCACGTGGAAGGACAACCTGGAAAAGATCCACGCCTGGTTTCCGGTGCTGGCGGAACGTTCCAAGGCGGCGGCCGGCTCGCTCTCGGGCGGGCAGCAGCAGATGCTCGCCATCGCGCGCGGGCTGGCGTCGTCGCCCAAGCTGCTGCTGCTGGACGAACCGTCCATGGGGCTGGCGCCCTCGACGGCCGACGAGATCTTCGAGCGTATCGTCGCGATCCATCAGGCGGGCCTCGCGGTGCTGCTGGTGGAACAGCGTGTGGCCGAGGCGTTGCATTACGCCGACCGCGGTTACGTGCTCGAAGCGGGGCGCATCGTCCTCCAGGGCGCGCCTCAAGCGTTGAGGAGCGACGACCGGGTCCGGCAGGCGTACCTGGGCATGTAGTGACAACGAGAACCGGAGGGAGGAGAACATGAACGAGATGGTCCGGAAGGCGATCGGCGGTGCGCTGGCGGTGGCGCTGTCGATCGTGGCGTTCGGTGCAGCGGCGCAGAAGAAGGACATCGAGGTGGGGCTCATCGCCCCCATGTCCGGACCCTGGGCGCGCCAGGGTCAGGTCATGAAAGTGGCCGCGGACCTCGCCATCGACACCATCAACAAGCAGGGCGGCATCAAGTCCATGGGTGGCGCCAAGCTCAAGCTCTCGGTGTTCGACGCCGGCGACAGTGTGGAGAAGGCGAAGAACGCGGCGCAGCGCATGGTGGCGGACGCGCCGGACCTCGTCGGAGCGACCGGGGCATACCTCAGCTCGTTCACGCTGGCCGTGACGGAAGTGACCGAGCGGGCGCAGCTGCCCGTGCTGACGTTTTCGTACTCCGATCTCATCACCTCGCGCGGCTTCAAGTACGTTTTCCAGACTTCCGCCACCGGTGACCAGATGGCCGAAGCTTCGTTGCCGGCGCTGATGGAAATGGCGGAGAGGGCGTCCGGCAAGCGTCCGAAGACCGTCGGCGTCGTGATGGACAACACCGCGGCCTCGGTTGCGTTCGTGAAGCCGATCCGTTCGACCCAGCTCGAAAGGCTCGGACTCAAGCTGGTGGTGGACGAGACCTTCACGCCGCCGCTCGCCAACGCGACGCCGCTCATCCAGAAGGTACGGTCGGCGCGGCCGGACGTGCTGCTGCTGATGCCCACTGCGATCTCGGATGCGAAGCTGCTGCTCGAGAAGATGAACGAGTTCGGGCTCGGCCGCGGGAAGATGCCCACCATCTCGAACGGCGCCGCGATCCTCGACCCGGACCTGCGTACCAACATGAACGTGGAGCAGCTGGAAGGCGTGATGTCGGTGGTGGCCAACTGGACCACGGCGGCGCAGAAGGACATGGTGGAGGACTTCAAGAAGAAGACCAACGAACCGTGGGCGACGCAGCACTTCATGACCACCTATGGCGACATGTTCATCTTCAAGGCGGCGCTGGAGATGGCGGGGAAGGCCGACCGCGAGTCCGTGGCGCAGGCGTTGCGGAAGATGGACGTGACGGACGGTCCGGCGAAGTACTTTCCGGGCGGGCGGGTGAAGTTCGACGAGCGCGGCCGGCGCGAGGGTGCGACGCTGCTGATCGTGCAGTGGCAGAACGGCATCCCGCTGACTGTGTATCCGGCCAAGGAAGCGCTGGCGGCGCCGGCCTGGCCCAAGCAGTAACAGAACAAGCTCTCAACGCGGAGGACGCGGAGGACGCGGGGTAAGGCAAGGGCAAAGAGAAGAAGAGATCTTTCTGCTTTTGCTTTTCCTCCGCGTCCTATGCGTCCTCCGCGGTGAGCGCATCTGCAGTTGATTTCCATACCAGGAGCAAAGCAATGAACGACGAGCTGTTCGAGAAGGGGTTGTCCATCCGCAAATCGGTCCTCGGCAAGGAATTCGTGGAGAAGTCCATCGCTTCCGCCGACGACTTCAACATGCCGCTGCAGCGCCTCGTCACCGAGTACTGCTGGGGTGCGGTCTGGGGCCGCGACACGCTGCCCAAGAAGACCCGCAGCATGCTGAACCTCGCCATGCTCTCGGCGCTCAACCGCCCGCACGAGCTCAAGATGCACGTGGCCGGTGCGCTGCGGAACGGCGTCACGAAGGACGAGATCCGGGAAGTGCTGCTGCAGGTGGCGATCTATTGCGGTGTGCCGGCAGCGGTGGATTCGTTCCGCACCGCGCGCGAGGCGATCAACGACTACGAGAAGAGCGAAGGGAAGTAGACTCGGTCCGCTTGCCCCCATCCCAACCTTCCCCCGACGCTGTCGGGGGAAGGGGTGTACGTCTCCCTCCGGGGGTGTACATCCCCTCCCCCAGCTTGCTGGGGGAGGGTCAGGGTGGGGGCCTGAAGCCGACAACCGGAACCCCGCATGACCTCCGACACCTACGAAATCCACGCGATCAAGTACGCGCAGCTCGCCCGCAAGTCGTCGGGCAACTTCATCGGCGGCGACGACCACGACGTCGACATGCCGCTCTTCTACTACGTGTGGGTGATCCGGAACGCCGAGCGCACCATCGTCGTCGACACCGGCTTCAACGCGACGGTCGCCGCCAAGCGCGGGCGTACCATCACCAAGCCGGTAGCGGAAGGGCTGAAGGCGCTGGGCGTCGTGCCGGAGCAGGTGAAGGACGTGGTCATCACGCACCTGCACTACGACCACGTGGGCAACCACGCGCTGTTTCCCAACGCCGACTACCACCTCCAGGACAAGGAGATGGATTTCGCCACCGGCCGGTGCATGTGCCACGGCATCATGAACCACGGCTACGAAGTCGATGACGTGACGGAGATGGTGCGGCGCGTGTACGAGAACCGCGTGCGTTTCATCGACGGTTCGCGCGAGATCGCGCCGGGCATCGAACTGCATCACGTCGGCGGCCACACCAAGGGTTTGCAATCGGTGCGGGTGAAGACCAACCGCGGCTGGGTCATGGTCGCGTCCGACGCGAGCCACTTCTACGCCCACATCGAACAGAACCGCGTGTTTCCCATCGTCTACAACGTGGGCGACATGCTGGACGGTTACGAGACGCTGCGGCGGCTGGCAAGCTCACCACGGCACATCGTGCCGGGACACGATCCGCTCGTGATCGACCGCTATCCCGTGGCGGGCCCGGGGATGGATGGTTGGATCGTGCGGCTGGATCTGGATCCGAGGGATTAGGGATCGGGGAACGGCAGGGGCCAGGGGCTGGGGACTAGGGAACCTCAAAGTCCACGACGCTCCAACCCTAGTCCCTAGTCCCCGATCGTCTAGGCATCCACCGCCCGTCCGCCACCATCGCCTGCACCTGCGACGTCACGATGCGGGTGAGGGCTCGTGCCGCATTGGTCACGGGCCGCTGCGTTGAAGTCGCGATGACGAGCGTTCTCGTCATGGTGGGCTGCTCGATCGGCCACGCGCGGATACGTCCGGCGGCGATCAGGTGGTGCACGCACGAGTAGGAGAGGATGGTGTAGCCGACCCCGGCTTCCACCAGACTCAACGTGGACGGCATGGCGTCGACCTCGACATTCACGTTCGGTGCGATGCCGATGGTGGCAAGGAAATCGTCGACCAGCACCCGCAGGCCGTGAGGACGGCTGGGCAGGATCAACGGCAGATCGGCGAGGCGGACAGCGGGCAGCGCTCCGGCACCGACGCCGGCAGGATCGGCGGCCGGGCCCAGGAGGAACAACTCGTCGGTGAGCAGCGGATCGGTCGCGAGCGCGTGGGTGTTCGGCGCGTTGTAGAGCACCGCCACGTCGATGCGCCCCATGATGAGCCACTCCAGCACGTGGCCGCTGAAACCTTCGATCAGACCCAGCGAGACCTTGGGAAACGCTACACGCATCTGCTGCACCAGGGCCGTCGTGAGCACGGCACCCACCGACGGCGGCATGCCGATCACGACCCGGCCGGCCGGCGTGGCCTCCAGCGCGTGGATGGCGCTCTTCGCGCCGGCTGCCGTCTCGAGCACGCCGCGCGCGTGCTGCTCGAACAGGCGTCCCGCTTCGGTGAGCACGATGCCACGTCCGGTGCGGTGATACAGCTCGGCGCCCAGTTCGTCCTCGAGCGCCTTGATCTGGCGGCTCAGCACCGGCTGGCCGACGTTCAGGCGCTGGGACGCGCGTGAGAAGGTGCCGGCCTCCGCGATGGCGACGAAATATTCGAGTTGCTTGAGTTCCACGGTGCGCGAGCCCCCACCCTAACCCTCCCACGGCGAAGCCGGGGGAGGGGACGTACACCCCTTCCCCCAGCTTTGCTGGGGGAAGGTTGGGATGGGGGCCGATTTCAAGTCGTGGCTTCCCGCGCCTTCGCAAACTCGACGAACCAGTCGAGCGACTTCGGATTCGCCATGGAGTCACGGTTCGCAGCCTTCTCCACGGCATGTCCCAGCAGGATCTTCTTCACCGGCACTTCCATCTTCTTGCCGGAGATGGTGCGCGGGACCTCGGCGATGACGAAGACGTCGTCCGGCACGTGGCGCGCGGACAGTCCGGTGCGGATCGCATGGAGGATCGATCGCTTCAGTTCCTCCGGCACGTCGGCTCGTGCTTCACGCAGTACCACGAACAGAGCCATGAACGACGGTCGCCCGAGGTACTCGAGATCGACCACGAGCGAATCGGCCACTTCGGCGAAGCCCTCGACCACGCGGTACAACTCGCTGGTACCCATGCGGATGCCGTGGCGGTTGATGGTGGAATCGGAGCGGCCGTAGATGACCGCCGTCACCGACTCCGGCCGCGGGATGAGCTTCAGCCAGTCGCCATGACGCCAGACGCCGGGCCAGACGTCGAAGTAGCTTTCGTAGTAGCGCTTGCCGTCCTTGTCACCCCAGAAACAGAGCGGCATGGACGGAAACGGTTCGCTGCAGACGAGTTCGCCCACCTGGTCGAGCACCGGCTTGCCGTTGTCGTCGTAGGCATAGGTCGCGATACCGAGGCCGCGGCACTGCATCTCGCCGGCATAGATGGGCAACGTCGGACAGGAACCGACGAATGCCGTGCCCGGGTCCGTCCCGCCGGAAATCGAGGCGAGCATCACGTCGTCGTGGACGTGGTCGTAGACCCAGCGGTAGCCGTCTTCCGTGAGCGGCGATCCGGTGCAGCCCACCGTGCGGATCGCGGTCAGATCGAAGTGTTCGCGCGGCGAATAGCCGCCTTTGGCGCAGAGCGCGATGAAGGCGGGACTGATGCCGCAGAACGTGGCGCGCTCCCGGGCGACGAAGCGCCACAGCGTGCCGAGGTCCGGGTGGCCGGGGTTGCCGTCGAACTGGAGGATGGTCGCGCCGCGGGTCAGCGCGGAGACGAGCACGTTCCACATGATCCAGCTGGTGGACGAGAACCAGAAGAAGCGGTCGTCCTCGTTCACGTCGAGCGCAAGGCCCGTGCCCTTGGCCGTCTCGATCACCGAGCCGCCATGGCAATGGACGATGGGCTTGGGCATGCCGGTCGTGCCCGACGAGTACACGATCCACAGCGGGTGTTCGAAGGGCAGCGGGCGCGGCGCAGTCGTGACCGGATTCGCGATCGCCTCGGTGAACGGGATCACGCGCACGCCGCGGTCGGCATCCAGTTCGAGCCGGGCATCCGGATCGAGATACGGCACGAAGATGACGGCCTCCAGCGTCGGCAGCTGTGCCACCAGTTCGCGCACCACATCGCGCCGGTCGTAGTCCTTGCCGCCGTAGCGATACCCGTCCACCGCGAACAGCACGCGCGGTTCGATCTGCCGGAAGCGGTCGAGCACGCTCACGGGCCCCATGTCCGGCGAGCAGCTCGACCAGACGCCGCCGCCGCTCGCCGTGGCCAGCAGCGCGACGACGCTCTCCGGAATATTGGGCATGTAGGAGACGACGCGATCGCCGGGGCGGACTCCGAGGCCTTCGAGCGTCGCGGTCATCGCGCCCACCTGGGCTGCGAGTTGCGACCACGACATCTCGCCGCGGCTGCGGATCTCGGACTGGAAGATCAGTGCCGGTCGCGTCGCGGCGTCTGCCCGCGCGGCGCCCGCCAGCGCGTGTTCCGCATAGTTGAGAGTCGACCCTTCGAACCACTTCGCCCCCGGCATCACGCGGCGATCGAGCACTTGCCGGTAGGGGCTGTGGGATTTCACCTGCGAGAACTGCCAGATGGATTCCCAGAAGGCCTCGATCTCGGTCACCGACCACTGCCACAGGGATTCGTAGTCGGCGAAATCGAGCCCGCGATGGTCCTTGAGCCACCGGCAGTAGCGCGTGATGGCGGCCTGTTCGATGCGTTCCGCCGAGGGGCGCCAGAGCGGGGTGGGATGATCCATAGGCAACGTCGTGGACAAAGGCGCAAGGTTACCAAGGGCGTGCAGGTTGCGCTGATCGACGTTGACCTTCGCACCGGTCCGCGTGGAACATCGCGGCATGACCACCGACGTGATCGTCGTCGGCGCCGGCATCGCGGGGGCGTCGATCGGCTATTTCCTGTCCCGCAGAGCGCGCGTCCTGCTGCTCGAGCGCGAATCGCAACCCGGCTACCACACCACGGGGCGCTCCGCCGCCCTGTTCGCGGAAAGCTATGGCACGCCGCAGGTGCGCGCGCTGACGCTGGCGAGTCGCGCGTTCTTCGAAGGGCCGCCCGACGGGTTCGCCGATCATCCGCTGCTCGGCGATCGTGGTGCGCTTTTCGTGGGCACGAGCGAGCAGAAGGATGAACTCGACCGGCTGTACGACATCGTGCACGCATTCACCGATCGGGCCCGACGTCTGAGCGCGGCCGAAGCACGGGCACGGGTGCCGGTGTTGGAGCCGGCGTACGCCGAGGGTGCGGTGCTCGATCCGGTGTCGGCCGACATGGACGTGCATGCCATCCACCAGGGCTTCCTGCGCGGCATCCGCGCCCAGGGCGGCGCCGTGCGTCCCGATGCCGGGGTGACGGCCATCGAGCGCACGGGCGATCGGTGGCGGGTTCATGCCGGTGGCGACGTGCACGAGGCCCCGTTGTTGGTGAACGCCGCCGGGGCATGGTGCGACGTCGTCGCGCGATTGGCGGGGGTTCGACCGATCGGCCTCGTGCCCAAGCGTCGCACCGCGTTCACGTTCGCTCCACCGGAAGCCGTGGACTGTGCTCACTGGCCGGCCGTCATCGGTGCCGACGAATCGTTCTACTTCAAGCCGGATGCGGGACTGCTGCTCGGTTCACCGGCCAACCAGGATCCGATGGAACCCCACGACGTGCGTCCGGAGGAGGAGGACGTCGCGACCGGCATCTGGCGCATCGAACACGCGACGTCCATGCGCATCCGGCGACCCGCGCACACCTGGGCCGGGTTGCGTTCGTTTGTCGCCGATGGCGATCTGGTCGGTGGCTTCGACGCTCGCGCGCCGGGATTCTTCTGGTGCGCTGCTCAGGGCGGCTATGGCATCCAGACTTCGCCGGCGATGGGGGAGGCGTGTGCGTCGCTCGTGTTGGGCAAGGGGGTGCCGGAGCGGATCGCGAGGTTCGGTGTTACCGAGGAGATGTTGTCGCCGCGACGGTTGGGCTGAGCCCCCATCCCAGCCTTCCCCCACCTTCGGTGGAGGAAGGAGTGCCCCTGGTTTGGGCAAGGCGATCGCAGATGCACTCCTTCCCCCACGCATGTGGGGGAAGGCTGGGATGGGGGGCGCGGCGATCCTCGTTACGTCAAGGCTTCGAACCCTTCCCGAGCCCCAGATAGCGCTGCCGCAGGAATTCCACGTAGGCAGCGAGCCAACTCACCTGCAGTTCATCGAGCACCGGATCGGACATGCCTTCCGCTCGCAGATCCGCGAGCCGCGAACCACTGATGCCGGCCGGCAGGCGCGTCCCGAGTTTCAGCATGCCGCGGCTGCCGAAGGCTTCCTGCAGACGTGTGCCGCGCAGCGTGGCAATGATCTCCTCGTCGCTCTTGCCGGCCTTCGACATCTGACGCACCTGCTCGATGGAGATCGCCTGCGGCTTGAAACCCTGGGGCTGGTACCAGTCGGGCAGGCCGAGCGGCCGGCCGAACGGCGCGCGCAGCGGCGGCGGCGACTGCGTGGGTGATGCGCCGGTGTCGAGTCCGGCGAGATTCACCTGCTGCGGATAGCAGGGCGCGCATCGACCCAGCGATTCACCCGTCATCCAGTAGCGCACCAGCAGATCCACATCATCCGAGAAACCCTGCTGGATGTCGTCCAGCACTTCACGCGGCACGCCCGCCTTCGCGAGCTTGCCGAAATCCGAGCCGCGCAGCGCATACGTGGTGCGTGCCGAACGCATCGCTCCGGCGATGCTGCCGGGCGCATCGCCTTGCTTGCTCATCGTCACGACGTCGGCGATCGGCATCGAATCGCGCATTGCCGTGCAGGCAGTGGAGTGCAGCGCGGCACCCAGGATCGCGATGACGCACAGGTTGCGGGCGCTGAAGGGGCTGGTCATGGGAATCCGTTCACGGGAAGGACATGCAGCTTGGGCCGTGCGCGACCGGGGAGGTTCCCCGGTTGATCCGCGTCAAGGCTTGAGCGGACGGCGGGCGGTAGCTTACGCTTCGTCCGCCAGGAGGAGATCGAAACATGAAAATCACAAAGTCGTTCAGGATCGATGCAGCCGTCCTAGTTGCAGCCATGACCGGCATGCCGGTGCTTGCTGCCGACGCGCCCGCCGTCGGCACGGTCTTCAAGGATTGCCCCGAATGCCCGGAGATGGTGGTGATCCCCGCCGGCGAGTTCGTCATGGGTTCGCCGCTCGCCGAGAGCGGCCACAAGGACGAGAAGCCACAACATCCGGTGAAGATCGCGCAGCCCTTCGCGGTTTCGAAAACGGAAGTCACCTTCCAGCAGTTCGATGCGTGCACTGCAGCAGGCGCCTGTCCGAAGGCCGACGACGATGGCATCGGACGCGGCAACTTTCCGGTGATCAACGTGAACTGGGACGACGCCAAGGCCTACGTCGCATGGCTGTCGAAGCAGACCGGCAAGACCTATCGGCTGCTGTCGGAGTCGGAATGGGAATACGCCGCGCGCGGCGGCACGACGACGCCCTGGTTCTGGGGCGCTGCCGAGGACAGCTGGGGTTCGCGCATCGCGTGTCAGTTCGCCAACACCCACGACGAGACCAGCAAGGAAGCCCACCCCATGTACGTCTGGTCGCACCACCAGTGCACCGACGGCTTCGCCGAGAACGCGCCCACGGGCAAGTTCAAGCCCAATCCGTTCGGCCTGCACGACATGCTGGGCAACGTGCGCGAGTGGGTGGAGGACTGCCACGTCGAAGGCTACGCGGGCATGCCGGAGGACGGATCGGTGCGCAAGGTCGAGACATGCGAGAAGCATCTGGTGCGCGGCGGCGGCTGGGTCGATGGACCATCCACGAGCCGTTCGGCGTATCGCTATGCCGAGGACGGCAAGATGCGCAACTACCAGATCGGGTTCCGCATCGCGCGGGATCTCTTCTAGCCGACGGTCGAGGCTGGCGTCAGGGTGTCCGCCTGCCAGCGGACGCCTTCGGAGGCGCTGCGTACGCCGGTCAGCCGCAGCAGGGCGGACTCGAAGCGCTGTGGGTCGCCGCTCGTGATGAACGTGTGTTCACCCTGACGGGCCGCCGTGCGCCGCAGGCCGTGCTGCGCCAGCACCGTTCCCAGATGCCGCGCGATGGCCGGTGCCGGATCGATGACCGCCACGTTCGGGCCGGCGATGCGGCGGATGGGTTCGATGACGAACGGGTAGTGCGTGCAGGCGAGCACGATGGTGTCGGCGCCGGCTTCGAGGATCGGGTCGAGGAAACGGCGTAGCACGCGCTCGGTGGCCGGGCCGTCGAGATCGCCGGCCTCCACATGGTCGGCAAGACCGTCGCAGACCTGGTTGACCAGGCGGATGCCGCTCGCGTGACGGCCCGCGGTGGCCTTGAACAGTCGCCCCTGGAACGTGGCGGGCGTGGCCATGATGCCCACCACGCCGGTCTTCGTCATGGCGGCGGCCGGTTTGACGGCAGGCTCCATGCCCACCGACGGCACGTGCGGAAGCGTGTCGCGGAGATGCTTCAACGCCGCTGCCGAGGCCGTGTTGCACGCGACCACGACCGCCTTGCAGCCGCGTTCCAGCAGGAAGCGGGTGATGCCGTCGCTGAACGCACGGATCTCGAGCTCGCTGCGCGGACCGTAGGGCACGTGCTGCTGATCGGCGAAGTAGATCGTGTCCTCGTTCGGCAGCGCGCTAACGATCTCGCGCCATACCGAGAGGCCGCCCACGCCGGAATCGAAGACGCCGATGGGGCCGTCGGGATTCATGGGGCGGCAGTGTAGGGATGCGCCGGCGGGTGCGGCAAGCGGCGACGAATCGCTATGATGCGGGTCCCCCACGAGTCGTCGAATCCGCCATGTGCCAGCTCCTCGGCATGAACTGCAACGTGCCCACCGACATCTGCTTTTCCTTCACCGGATTCCAGCAGCGCGGCGGGCGTACCGATCACCACGCGGACGGCTGGGGCATCGCATTCTTCGAAGGCTACGGCTGCCGCGTGTTCCTCGACCATGCGCCGGCATCGGAGTCGCCGGTGGCGCAGCTGGTGCGCAGCTATCCGATCCGCTCGCTCAACGTGATCGCGCACATCCGCAAGGCCACGCGGGGGGCGGTGTGCCTCGAGAACACCCATCCGTTCATGCGCGAGCTCTGGGGACGCTATTGGATCTTCGCCCACAACGGCACGCTGAAGGAGTACGCCCCGCCGGTCCGCGGCTGGTATCGCCCGGTGGGCACGACCGACAGCGAGGCGGCGTTCTGTGAACTGCTGGAAATGCTGCGGGACCGTTTCGGTCACGTTGAGCCGCCGGCGGGCGATCTCCATGAAGCCATTGCGGCCTGGGCCGATGCCACGGCGGTGCACGGCACGTTCAACTTCATGCTGTCGGACGGGCGGTCCCTGTTCGCCCGCTGCCACGACCGGCTCGCCTACATCGTCCGGCGGGCGCCGTTCACGACGGCGCATCTGGTGGACGAGGACGTTTCGGTGGATTTCAGCGAAGTAACCACCCCGAACGACCGGGTGGCGGTGATTGCCACGGTCCCCCTGACCGATGACGAAACCTGGACGGCGCTCGAACCCGGTGAGCTGGCCGTGTTCCGGGACGGGGAGCGGCTCCTGGTCTAGCTGCCCTAGGGCGTACTCCCGAAAACCCCCCTCGGGAACCAAAAAACCGCAAAAAAACCTTCGGTTGGTCGCAGAAGACCCGTACAATGCCGCCCCGCCGAAACTCCCCGGACTGCAGGCCGGCCCAGGGGAGCGCCCACCCTCTTTTCCCTGCTGACGACACCATGCCCAGGCAAAAACCGCTAGAGCAGTACCGCAACATCGGGATCATCGCCCACATCGACGCGGGCAAGACCACCACCACCGAGCGCGTGCTCTATTACACCGGCCGCAAGCACCAGATCATCGAGGTGCACGACACCAAGGACGGCAAGGCGAGCACCACCACCGACTACCTGGAGCAGGAGCGCAAGCGCGGCATCACGATCCAGAGCGCGGCGGTGTCGACCGAGTGGAAGGGCTACCAGATCAACGTGATCGACACCCCGGGCCACGTGGACTTCACCATCGAGGTGAACCGCAGCCTGCGGGTGCTGGACGGCGCGGTCGTGGTGTTCGACGGCGTGGCGGGCGTGGAGCCGCAGACCGAGACCAACTGGCGGCTCGCGAACCAGTACAACGTGCCGCGCATGTGCTACGTCAACAAGATGGACCGCATGGGTGCGAACTTCGCGCACTGCCTGAAGGGCATCCGCGAGCGCCTCGGGGCGAACGTCCTGCTGTGCCACGTGCCGATCGGCAGCCACGACGAATTCGTCGGCATGGCCGACCTGGTGGCGGGCGTGGCCTACATATGGAAGTCCGAGGACAAGGACGCCGAATGGGAGATCGTCCCGTTCGACCAGTTGGCCGGCCGCTTCAAGTTCGCCGCGGCGGGCGACAACGACTGGATCCAGCAGATCCCGACGTTGCGGCACGACCTCATCGAGCACGCGCTTGCCCTGGATGAAGAGGCGTTCATGCACTTCATCGAGACCGAGGAGTTCGATCCCAAGGTGTTGAAGGCCTGCATCCGCAAGGGCACGGTGGCCGGTACCCACGTGCCCGTGTTCTGCGGCTCGTCGTTCAAGAACAAGGGTGTCCAGCAACTGCTGGACGCGGTGGTGGACTACCTGCCATACCCGGGCGAGAACGGCGGCATCAGCATGGTCGATCCGGACGGCAAGGTGATCGGCAAGCAGGAGGTGAAGGACGACGCGCCGGCCCGTGCGCTCGCCTTCAAGGTGATCAATGACCAGTTCGGCACGCTCACCTTCGTGCGCGTCTACTCGGGGGTGATCAAGAAGGGCGACACCCTGCTGAACGTGACGCGCGGCCGCAAGGAGCGTATCGGCCGCATCGTGGAAGTCCAGGCCAACGTCACCAAGGACATCGAGGAAGCGCGTGCCGGCGACATCTGCGCCTTCGTATCGATGAAGGAGACGGAGACCGGCGATTCGTTGTCCGATCCGGACCATCCGGCCCTGCTCGAGCGCATGCGCTTCCCCGACCCCGTGATCAGCGTCGCGGTGGAACCGAAGACGCGCGGCGACATCGACAAGCTCTCCACGGCTCTCTACAAGATGGCCAAGGCCGATCCGTCGCTGCGCCTGGAAGTGGATCAGGAAACCGGTCAGACGGTGCTGAAGGGCATGGGCGAGTTGCACCTCGAAGTGACCATCGACCGCATGCGCACCGAACTCGGCGTCGAAGCGAACATGGGCAAGCCCAAGGTGAGCTTCCGCGAGGCCTTCGGCACCGCGGTCGAGCGCATCTATCAGCACAAGAAGCAGTCGGGTGGTTCCGGTCAGTTCGCCGAAGTGAAGATGGTGTTCGAACCGCTCGAGCCCGGCAGCGGAGTCGAGTTCGTGGACGAGGTCGTGGGTGGCCGTGTGCCGCGCGAGTACATCCCCGCGGTGGAGCATGCGATCAAGAGCGAATCGAAGCGCGGCCAGGTGGCGGGCTACGAGGTGGTGGACTTCCGCGCGCGTCTGGTCGACGGCAAGTACCACGACGTGGACAGCTCGGCGCTCGCGTTCGAAATCGCCGGCCGTTCCTGCTTCCGCGAGGCGCACAAGGCGAGCAAGCCGAAGCTGCTCGAGCCGGTGATGCGCGTGGAAGTGGTGACCGAAGCCGATTACCTGGGCGACATCATCGGCGATTTCAACCGCCGGCGCGGTCAGGTGACGGAGCAGGGGAGCAGGGGCCCGCAGGCGTTCGTGCAGGGGTTCATCCCGCTCGCGGAGATGTTCGGCTACATCAACTTCCTGCGGTCAGCCACCAGCGGTCGCGGCACGTTCACGATGGAATTCGCGCACTACGCCGAAGTGCCGTCGGGACTGGTGACGAAGCTGATGGAGAGCGAGGCGGCTTAGGGCTGCAAGATACGGCTTTCATCGCGAAGGACGCGAAGGAAAGCGAAGGAAGGCATGGAAAGACAAAGGGCTCGGGGATTTCTCCCCGAGCCCTTTTGTTTGGAGCCGCAGGATCGGCAGCGGCAGCGGATGGCGGCCCCCATCCCAACCTTCCCCCACCGTTGGTGGGGTAATGGGTGTCCTTCCCTCTCCCTTTGGGAGAGGGATCGAGGGTGGGGGCAGATCTAAGGGCGAACGCTCAGCAGCGGAACCGTGCGACGGCCTGCTCGAGCTGCACGGCCGAGGCCGACAGGCGTTCCACCTGCGCGTGGGCTTCCACGCTGCCGGCGCTGTTCTCTTCGGCCATGCGGGCGATGCGCTCGACGCGGCCCGCCACGTCGGTAGCCACGGTGCTCTGCTCGCGTACCGAGGAGGCGATGTCGCGCGTGACCTGACCGATGTGGCGGGTGCCGTCGACGATCTCGCGCATGGACGTGCCGGCGCGGGTCACGGCTGATACGCCATCCTGCACCATCCGGCTGCCGCTCTGCATGGACGCGACCGCCTTCTGCGTGTCTTCCTGGATCGAGGCGATCATGGTGCTGATCTCGGTCGTCGCGTTGCCCGAGCGTTCCGCGAGCTTGCGCACCTCGTCGGCCACGACGGCGAAGCCGCGGCCCTGCTCACCGGCGCGCGCAGCCTCGATGGCCGCGTTCAGCGCGAGCAGGTTGGTCTGGTCGGCGATGTCCTTGATGACCTTCACGATGCCGGTGATCTCGAGCGAGCGGTTGCCGAGCGATTCGATGCTGACGGCGGAGGCCGACACGGTCTCGGCGATGCGGTTCATGCCCGCGACCACCTCCTCGACGGTCTGTTCGCCCTGGCCGGCCAGTTCACCGGCCTGGACCGCGGTGGATTCGGCATCGCGCGTGTTGTCGGCGATGTGGGAGATGCTGACGGTCATCTCCTCGACCGCGGCGGCGGTGCCGGCGGCCTCTTCGCTCTGCTGCTCGGAGCTCGCCTTGATCCGTCCGGTGCAGTCGAACGCGGCACGGGTCGCATCGGTCACCAGGGACAGCTGCTCGCGCACCGCACGGATGCTCGACTGGAAGCTTTCCATCAGATCGTTGAACGACGTCATCACCTGGGCGATCTCGTCGCGGCCGGAGACCGGCAGACGGCGCGACAGGTCGCCGTCACCTTTGATCTGCGCCATGGTGGCGCCGAAGGCGCTCAGAGCGTTCATCGGCCGCGCGATGCTGCGGGAGAGCATCAGCAGGGCGCCGCCCAGCACGATGGTGATGCCGACCAGCCAGGCCCCGACGCGCTTCAGCGACTCGAAGAAGATCGCATCCACGTCGTCCAGGTAGATGCCGCTCCCCAGGACCCAGCCCCAGGGCTCGAACAGCTGCACGTAGGAGATCTTGCGGGTGGGCTCGGACTCGCCGGGCTTGTTCCAGCGGTAGGCCACGAAGCCGGCCCCGTTGTTGGCCTTCACCACCTTCACCATCTCGCGGTAGGTGTAGACGCCGTCCGGATCGCGCACGTCGTCGCGCAGCGTGCCGTCCCACTCGGGTTTCATCGGATGCATGATGACCCGCTGATCCAGGTCGTTGATCCAGAAGTACTCCTTGCCGCCGTAGCGCATGCCCTTCACCACCGCCGCCGCCTGCTTCTGGGCTTCCTCGCGGGTCAGTTTGCCGGCCTTCACCTGGCCTTCGTAGTAGGCGAGCACGCCCATACCGGTCTCGACCACGTGCTGGGTCTTGGCCTTGCGGTCCTCCATCAGGACCTTCTGCTCCTCGCGCAGCGCAACGGCGACGGCGAGGGCGACACCGAGGCCTCCGAGGAGGACGAGCGCCCAGAGCTTGGCGCGGATGCTGAAGCGGTCGAGCAGGCGTTGCATGGCAGAGACTCCGAGGCGGGGCCGGAGCGCTTCCGGCCGTGGGGGGACGAAAAAATGGCGCTCGGGGCGCCAGGGTTGGTCTCTGTTACGGCCGTCCGTGGGCCTACTTTAGCCGCGTGTGTCGTCTGCCAGCGTCGGGTTAGAGCAGCTGCGCTGCGCCTTTCCCCTGTTGAATCGCGGGGATATACGAATCCAGCTCGCGCAGCGTGGCGCTGTCCGTGAGGTCCACGGTCCGGCGGCGCTCCGCCGACAGGTAGGCCGCCATGACCAGCCGCTGGATCTCCAGGCCGTAGGCCCAGTCGAGCAGGGCATCGCGCCCGGCGGAGAATGCCTCCAGCATGTCCCGGTTCTCGTCGGTATAGCCGTACAGGTCGGCCTCGTTGGTCTGGACCGCCAGCAGGCCGCGGCTCGCGGTGGCCTTCTCCAGGGCGGTTTCCTGGTCGGCGATGGCTTCCGCGGCGGCATCCCCGATGAAGACGCTCAAGGGGGAGACCAGCGTGTTCACCTCGAAGGCATAGCCGGGCCCCATCCCGTCCATGAAAAGGCGCAGGCCCTGCTTCTCGAACATCCACGAGTCGGTGAACTGGGCCTTCACGATCTGACCGGTTTCCGGATTGCGGTACGTGACCATGCCGGTGGCGAAGTCCTCGGCCGGCGTCTTGCCGTAGTCGACGCCACGATCCTTCAGCAACTGCGCGCGCCACTTGGGTTGCCCCCATTTGAGCAGTCCGAGATCGGCGCTCACCGACTGCGGCTGCAGGAAAGTGAGACCCCGGTCCGGTGGCGTCAGCACGTAGCGACCGACCGCGATGCTGTGGCAGCCCATGTCGAGCAGCACGCCGCCGCCCTGGCGCGTCGGATCCCAGAACCAGGGTTCGTGCGGTCCGCCATGTTCCTCGGCCGAGCGCGTGAGCGTGAGCGGGCCCATGGTGCGCGCCACCGGCCGCAGTTGTTCACGCTGGGTCCGGATCGACCGCATGAAGATCTGGTTCTCGAAGTACGCAGTCCTGAGACCGGCTTCACGCGCCAGAGCGACCATGCGCGATGCTTCCACCATGTTGCGGCCGAGCGGTTTCTCGACGATGACACCGCGCAACCGGGCACCGCCCATCACCGCCGCATGGATCTCCTCCATGACGGCGACGCGCGCGTAGTTCGGGGCGTAGATGGCGATCGCGTCCACGTTGCGCGCGAGTTCGCCGATGGAGTCGTAGATCTTCGCATCGCCCAACCGGTGTCGCCGGCACCACGACGACAGCGCGTCGGCACCGCTGCGCCGCAGGATGCCCGCGATCTCGAGGCCCCGGACCTGCTGGATGGCCATCGCCTGGAAGCGCGCGACGAAGCCGGCGCCGATGAAGCCGAGTCTCATGGTCTCCTCCCCGGTCGTTGTCGCGACATTCTCGCCGCCTCCCCACACCAGGGGAAGCGGACGGGTGTATGGTGCCCAGGGTCGGGCAGGGTGGTGCGACGCGCGGGAGGCGGCATGGCCACACGGACATCGAGGCAGCGCACCGCAGCGGTGGAGTCGCCGACGCGGCTTCTGTCGTTGCAGGTGACGGGCTGGCAGGGCACCGCATCGATCGTGGAGGACACGCTGCGCGCGGTCCAGGTGATCTGGTTCGCCGCCGCGCTCGAATACGCGCCGCTGTTCGTGGTGGTGGACCGGTTGGTGGAACTGTTCCGGGCCGGCGCGTTGCCGGTGCGGGCGGGTGGTGCCGGTGCATTGCTGCACGAGTACTGGAACGAACGCGGCGAGCGTCTTTCCGCGGCGCAACGCGATCGCCTCTATGCGCGTACGTTCGGCATCGGTGGGGCGCTCGCCGGCGGCGTCGTTCCCAACCGGAGGCTGCCCGAACTGTGGCTCGCGCTGGTCGCGACGGTGCACGACCACGCGCGGTGGTCGCGGCGCGTGCAATTGATCGATCGGCCGCTGGTGCGGGCCGCGGCGCGCGAGCTTGCCGCCAATCTGGCGCGGTACGGCGCCGGGGCGGCGCGGCCGGCAGCGGCACTGCACGAACACATCCAGCAGGCGCTGGCAGTGCTCGCCGATCCGGACGTGCGCCGCGCGTATGGCGCGCGCGACGTGTGGCAACTGGTCGATCGCGTGGCCGCGCTGGAACTCGGCGGCGCTCGTAACGCCGGGCGTTATCGCACGCTCGCCAATGCCGGCAGCACCATCATCGGCTGGCTAGTCCGGCATACCGGCGCACTGAACGGCGCCTCCGGATCCTCCGGCACGCCGCGACCGTTCCCGTCGGATGCGGAGTTCCTATCGGCGGTCGAAGCGTGGCTCGGTGCCAGCGGCACCGGCGACGAGGACGACTGACCCCGCGGTTCAGCCGTCGCGTCGCGCCACGAAGCGCCCGCCGCCCAGGCCGCCGCGCGCGAACCGCTCGACGAAGAATGCGTAGGTCTCGTCCCACTGGCTCGAGCGCGCGGTGCCGAACTTGCGCGCCGTATCGCCGCCCAGGCTGCGGTACATCTCGAGCCGCTGTACCAGGATGCGGGCCCACAGTTCGGTGAGGTCGTCGCGGCGCACGAGCGAGCAGCCGTTGGCGGCGAGCAGGCCGGCGTAGCCGTCGAGAGTCTCGAGATCGGGAAACGTCATCTCGCGCGTGAGCCGCTCCATCTCGGCGCCGGTCAGCCCGTCGCGTCGCAGGATGTCGGTGAACGCGATCATGCCGCCGGGCTTCAGGACGCGGGCACACTCGGCGATCAGACGCGGCTTGTCCGGCACGTGACACCAGGCCTCCTGCCCCATCACGACGTCGAAGCTCGCGTTCTCGAAGGGCATGTGCAGCGCATCGCCGAGACGGAACTCCACCCGGTCATCGAGGTGCGCGAGCGCCGTCAGGCGCCGCGCACCCGCGTGCCGGCTTTCCGTGAGGTCGAGGCCCACGACCCGGCAACCGATCCGGTGCGCGAGGTAGCGCGCCGGACCGCCCATGCCGCTGCACACGTCGAGCACGACATGCCCGGGTCGGATGCCCGCCGCCTCGATCAGGATGTCGTTCGCCTCGATGCCGCCGAAGTGGTCCTGGTCGTGCTCCTCGAGGATCTCTTCGGTGAGCGTATCGAGCGCGATGCCCCGCGCGGCCAGCGCCCGCAGGATCTGTTCTTCGTTGATGGGGTGCGTGTCGTAGAACGCGACGACCGGCGCGGTCACTTCGCCAGACCCGTGGCGAGCATCTCCAGGCGATGGCTCGCCTTGCCGACTCTCAGGATGATGGCGTCCAGCCGATCGGCGAGGCCGAGCGCCTCGAGCGCGGCCGTCACCGCCTCGGTCGCGCCGCCGAAGCAGCCGAGCCGATAGTCCGCGGGCGCCTCGAGGCTGATCCCTTCGTGCTCGAAGACGGCCTGGTGCAGGTGATCCGACACGAACACGACCAGTGCCGAGGCGAGCGCCCGCGGATTGAGACCGGCGTGGTGGGTGCCGGCGATCTGCACCAGTTCGCGCGGTGCGTTCCAGCGACGCAGCAGCGCGGCGCCCAGTCCGGTGTGCGCGATGATGAATGCCTGGTAGAGCGGCGTGCCGAGCGCGTAGCCCACCTGCACGAAGCGCCGCATGAGCTTTGGCTGCGACCAGCACAGCGCGAGTGTGCCGACATCGTGCAGCATGCCTCCGGCGTAGGCGACGTGCCGGTCGACGTCGCCCGACAGCATCAACGCGATCTCACGCGCGCAGAAGCCGGTCATCAGATACTCAAGCCACAGGGCGTGCAGCAGCTCCGGATCGACCAGTGCGGCGCTGGTGCGCATCCACAATTCGAGCAGCTGGGCTTCGCACAAGTCCATGGTGAGATCGACGCCGAGGCGCATCACGGCGGCGTTGATCTCCACGAGCGGCTTGCCGGCGCTGCCGAAGCGCGCGGAATTGGCCACCCCCAGTACCCGCGCCGCGAGCACCGGATCGCTCCCGATGATCTCTTCCAACTCCCGTGCGATCGACGGTGAATGGGTGTCGAGCGACAGCAGGCGGAAAGCGAGCGGCGACGGCGGAGGCATGTGTTCCTCCGCTTCCGAGAGGCTGGTCCACTCCTCGAAGAATGCGCGCAGCGCCTCTTCCTCCTCGGTGGAGAGCGGTTCCACAACCGTGCCTGCCGCTGCTCCACCGGATTCGGTCGTCGTCATCGGAGCTCCTTCCCTGTTGTCGGTGTCGGCGCTCCCTGTCGGCGCCGTTCTCGTCCTAGATCCTGCGCGCGAGCGTCCCGGCGAGACCCGTGTAGCCGGATGGCGTGAGCTGCAGCAGCCGCGCCTTCTCGGATTCGGGAATCGCCAAGCCGCGGATGAACTCCGCCAGCGAGGCGCGGGTGATCCCTTCCTTGCCGCGGGTGAGCGCCTTCAGCTGCTCGTAGGCATCGGCAATGCCGTAGCGACGCATGACGGTCTGGATCGGCTCGGCCAGCACTTCCCAGGTGGCATCGAGGTCGGCGTCGAGCGCTGCCGGATTCGGTTCGAGCTTGCCCAGGCCCTTGAGGCACGAGTCCCACGCGAGCAGCGTGTAGCCGAGCGCCACGCCGAGATTGCGCAGCACGGTGGAGTCGGTGAGGTCGCGCTGCCAGCGCGAGACCGGCAGCTTCGCGGCCAGATGGCCGAGCAGCGCATTGGCGAGCCCCAGGTTGCCCTCGGAATTCTCGAAGTCGATCGGGTTCACCTTGTGCGGCATGGTGGAGGAACCCACTTCGCCCGCCAGCACCTTCTGGCGGAAATACTCGAGCGATACATAACCCCAGATGTCGCGGTCGAGATCGAGCAGGATCGTGTTGGCGCGGGCGTAGGCGTCGCACAGTTCCGCGATGCCGTCGTGCGGTTCGATCTGGGTCGTGAAGGCGTTGAACTCGAGGCCCAGCGATTCGACCACGCGGCGCGAGAGCGCCTGCCAGTCGACGCCGGGATAGGCGACCACGTGAGCGTTGAAGTTGCCGACCGCGCCGTTGATCTTGCCGGGCAGCACGACGGCCGCGATGCGCTCCCGTGCGCGTTTCAACCGTGCCGCCACATTGGCGATCTCCTTGCCCAGCGTGGTGGGCGTGGCGGGTTGGCCATGGGTGCGGGCGAGCATCGGCAGTTCCGCGAGCGTGTGGGCCATGCCGGTCAGGCGCGCGAGGATGCCGTCGAGCGCCGGCAGCAGCACGCGCGAGCGCGATTCCGCAAGCATGAGGCCGTGGCAGAGATTGTTGATGTCCTCGGACGTGCAGGCGAAATGGATGAACTGGTTGTGGCCGCCCACCTCGGGATTGGTCTCGAAGCGTTCGCGCAGCCAGTACTCGACGGCCTTCACGTCGTGATTGGTGCGTGCCTCGATCGCCTTGACGGCCTCGGCGTCGGCGACGGAGAACTCGCTCGCGACGGTATCGAGTTCGGCCAATGTCACCGCGGAGAACGGCGGCAGCTCGGTGATGCCGGGCTCGGCCGCGAGCGCCTTCAACCATTCGATCTCGACCCGGACGCGGTAGCGGATCAGCGCGAACTCGCTGAAGTGCTCCGCGAGAGGTGCCACCTTGCGGCCGTAGCGGCCGTCGAGCGGGGAAAGGGCGGTGAGGGCGGTGAGTTCCATGTCAGTACCGCCGGGCCGCCCCAAGGTGCCGATACGCCCCCTTGGGGGGCAGCGGCCGTTGGGAGCTTGGGGGCAATTTCATCCTGCAGTGCATGAAAGATGTGAATTTTATCGGAAAGCCCGGGGTGCTCTTTACAATCATTCGATGAAGCTCGAACGCCTGGCACGCGAGGCGCGCGCCTGCACGGTGTGCGCTGTGCATCTGCCGCACCCGCCGCGGCCGGTGCTGCGGGTCAGCACAACGGCACGGCTGCTGATCGTCGGGCAGGCCCCCGGGCGCCGCGTGCACGAGAGCGGCATTCCGTGGAACGACCCCTCGGGTGAGCGGTTGCGCGAGTGGCTCGACCTGACGCCCGAGGTGTTCTACGACGTGTCGCGCGTGGCGATCCTGCCCATCGGCCTGTGCTATCCGGGCACGGTCGACGGCGCCGATCTGCCGCCGCGTCGCGAGTGTGCGCCGTTGTGGCACCCGCGCATCGTGCCGGCGCTCGAAGCGGTCGGGCTGACTTTGCTGGTCGGCAGCTATGCGCAGGCGTTCCATCTTGGCGCGCGGCGCAAGGCCGCCATGACCGAAACGGTACGGGCATTTCGCGAATACCTGCCGCGGTTTCTCCCCCTGCCGCACCCGAGCTGGCGCAATACGGGATGGTTGAAGCGCAATCCGTGGTTCGAGGAGGATCTGCTCCCGGAATTGCGGCGTCTAGTGCGGACGACACTCGATTGAAGCTGCACTCTCGCTCCCGCTGGTCGGCGCCCGAGGAGCAGAAGCTCTCGACGCGGAGGAAAGGGTCCAAAGAGGAAGGGCCCGGTTCCGCCCCGCGCCCTCCGCGTCTCCCGCGTCGGGGTCGTCGGTGCCCTCCCGAGTCATGATCGGCGCAGCGCAGCGTTGCGCTGCTATACTCGCGGCCTTTTTGCGAATCACCGAGCTCACCCCCGAATGAAGCTCATCGGCACGTTGTCCAGCCCCTACACGCGCAAAGCGCGCGTCGTGCTGGCGGAAAAGCGCATCGACTACGACTTCGAGATCCACGGCCCGTCCGAACCGGGAACCCGGGTTCCGGAGTTCAATCCGATCGGCAAGGTCCCGGTGTTGGTGATGGACGACGGCACGACGATCTTCGATTCACGCGTGATCGTGGAATATCTCGACGGCGTGTCGCCGGTGACACGGCTCATTCCCGAGACCAGCCGGCAGCGCATCCAGGTGCGGCGCTGGGAAGCGCTGGCCGACGGTCTGCTCGATGCCGCGGTGCTGACCGTGAACGAGGGCCGGCGTCCCAAACCGAAGCAGAGCATGGAGTGGATCGAGCGCCAGATGGGCAAGGTGGACAGCGTGCTGAAGCACGCGGCCGCCGAACTCGAGGACCGTCCGTGGTGCTATGACGAGGGCTTCAGCCTGGCCGACATCGCTCTCGGCTGTGCACTGGGATACCTCGATTTCCGTTTTCCGGCGATTCCCTGGCGCACCGCGTATCCCAATCTCGAGCGGCACGCGGAGAAGCTGTTCAAGCGGCCGAGCTTCGAGGCGAGCGTTCCGGTCGGCTGATCCGCGTCGTCCTGGCGGTCGCCGGCCACGGGAACAGCGGCGCTCGGCACAGTGGGTGGCAAAGGCGATCAACGCGGCGGAACACCGCAGAACGAAAGACCCTCTGCATGCTCCAGCCTTTCCGCCGCGTCCGCCGCGTTGATTGCTCTGGGGTCTTCAGTGGCTCGAGGCGACCTGGCGCCGGTCATTTCCTGCAGCGGCCGGTAGCGCCGCTTCAACGAGCGCGCGCTCGATGATGCCGCCGCCCAGGCAGACCTCGCCGTCGTAGACCACCGCCGACTGGCCCGGCGTGATGGCCCACTGGGGTGCGTCGAACGCGAGTTCGAACCCGCTTGCCGTGGTCGTGAGGACGCACGGTGCATCGGCCTGGCGATAGCGCGTCTTCGCCGCGTAGCGTCGATCCGTGGGCGGCGCGGTGCCGGCGATCCAGTTCACGTCGGAGGCCCGCAGGGCCGGCGCCTGCAGCAGCGGATGGTCGTGGCCCTGCACGACGATCAGGCGGTTGGCGGTGAGATCCTTGTCCGCCACGTACCAAGGCAGGCCTTCGCCGCCGATGCCGAGGCCCTGGCGCTGGCCGATGGTGTAGTACATGAGGCCCATGTGCGTACCCATCACGCGGCCGTCCGGCGTCACCATCTCGCCGGGCTCGCGCGGGAGATAGCGGTTCAGGAACTCGCGGAACGGCCGCTCGCCGATGAAGCAGATGCCGGTGGAGTCCTTCTTGTCGTGATTGGGCAGCGCGAGCCTGCGTGCCAGCGCGCGCACGTCGCGCTTCAGCATGCCGGCGAGCGGAAAGAGCGTGCGTGCGAGTTGGGACTGGTCGAGGCGATGCAGGAAGTAGCTCTGATCCTTGGAAGGATCGGCTGCTTTCAGGAGTTCGAAGCGTCCGTCATGCTCGCGCACGCCGGCGTAGTGGCCGGTCGCGATGCGCTCGGCGCCCATCGCGAGCGCATGGTCGAGAAACGCGCGGAACTTGATCTCACTGTTGCACAGGACGTCCGGATTCGGCGTGCGGCCGGCGCGGTACTCGGCGAGGAAGCTCGCGAACACGCGCTCACGATACTCGGCCGAGAAGTTCACCGCATCCACGTCGATGCCGATCACGTCCGCCACCGAGACGGCGTCGATCAGGTCCTGGCGCGAGCTGCAGTACTCGTCATCGTCGTCGTCCTCCCAGTTCTTCATGAAGAGGCCGATCACTTCGAAGCCCTGTTCCTTCAGCAGCCACGCCGCAACGGCGGAGTCCACCCCGCCCGACAGGCCCACGACCACACGGCGGCTAGTCACGGGGACGCGCTCCTTGTTTCCATTGCGCGAGCGGCATGACCACGGCGGGATAGCCGTTGCGGCGGAACCACGTATCGACCGCATAGTCGGTCCCCGTCGCGCGGTCGCGGATGGTCGCGGTCCAGTGGGCGACGACGAAATAGTTCATCCGCAGCACGCGCGGCCCGGTGTCGTGGTGCCGCAGCCAGCCGCGCCCGTCCATGAGAGCGAGGTAGCGGGTCGCATTGTTGGAGTGGTCGATGCAGTCCATCCGGCCTTCGACACCGGATTCCGCATAGCCGTTGCCGCCGAGATCGGCGCCGACGGGGGCCTGTGCCGTGGCGGCACGCGCGAGCATACCCATGGCGAGCGCGATGGCCACCCGTTCGCTCGGTCCGTCGTCTGCATCCTGGAACAGCGTCCCCACGGCTTCGAGGACGTTGTCCTCGAAGCGCACCACGGCCTGGCGCGCGCAACCGTAGTTGTAGCAGAGCTCCACGGTGGCCGGCGGGAGCGGCGCGGCCAGGACCAAGGCGAGGGCAGCGGCGCTCATATCAGCGGCGTAATATGAGACCCAAGGCGCTCACCGCGGAGGACGCGGTGGACGCGGGGGAAAAGCAAAAGCAGAAAGACGAGGGGTTCGGTTTTCCTCCGCGTCCTCCGCGTCCCCCGCGGTGAGAGCTTTTGTTCTGTGTTGCCATTTCATCCGACATGCGCCAGCAGTTCGAGCGGATAGCGGCGGCCTGCCAGGTGGTCGTTCACGCAGCGCATCACCAGCGGACTGCGGTGGCGGGCGCGATCGGCGAGCAGTTCCTCCGGCGTGAGCCACAGGGCGCGCAGGATGCCGTGATCGAGAACGCGTTCGGCCTCGTGATCGACGATCGGTCCGGTGAATGCGAAGCGCAGATAGACGACGCCCGAGGGGTGCTGCCAGCGATAGACGCCGATCACGTGGCGCGGCTCGAAGCGGTATGCGGTCTCCTCCAACGCCTCGCGGATCGTGGCCGCGATCAGGGTCTCGTCCGCCTCCAGATGACCCGCGGGCTGGTTGAGGCGCACACCGTCGTCGGTCTGTTCCTCGACCACCAGGAAGCGGCCGTCGCGCTCGAGGACGGCAGCCACCGTGACGTGCGGTTTCCAGATGGTGTCTTGCATGCTGGCGGAAGGATGTTCGAGGCCGGCGCCGTGGGCTTTCCCACACGGCCTGCGGGGCCTGATCCGTCGGTGCCGGTGAGGCCCGGACAGCACGGAGGGCGGGAGGATAGCCGGCGGTGCCGCTGGGCGTCAAAAAGAGAAAAGGCAGGGCTGCACGCCCTGCCTTTCCGGGTACTGCTGGATGCTGCGGAAGAATTACTTCTTCTTCTCTTCCTTCTTCGGCTCTTCCTTCTTGTCGGCGGCGATGGCCATGGAACCGGCCGAAATGGCGAAGACGCCGACGAGGATAGCAGCGAGCAGTTTTTGCATGTCAATTCTCCGTTTCGTTATGAGTGAATCGGTGCCGTTGGCGGCACCGCGTAACAAAACGTAGCAGGTTGGTCCGCCGTTGACGGCGCCGATACAAAAATCATTGTCGGCCCGGGGCGACATCGCGCCAGCGGCCCGGCGCAAGGTCGTCGAGTTGCCAGTTTCCGACGCGGCAGCGGACGAGACGCAGGGTCGGAAACCCGATTGCCGCCGTCATGCGGCGAACCTGCCGGTTGCGGCCCTCCGTGAGTTCGAGTTCCAGCCATGCCGTGGGGATATGCCGTCGTTCGCGGATCGGTGGATCGCGTGGCCAAAGGTCGGCGGGCTCCGCGATGCATCGTGCGGCGGCGGGGCGGGTGGGGCCGTCGTTGAGGTGCACGCCGTGGCGCAGAGGCTCCAGCGCCGCATCGTCCGGCGAGCCTTCGACCTGGACCCAGTAGGTCTTCGGCTGCTTGTGCTTCGGGTCCGCCAGCCGCGCCTGCAGCACACCGTCATCGGTGAGCACCACCAGGCCTTCGCTGTCGGTATCCAGCCGACCAACGGCATAGACCTCGGGTACGTCGATGTAGTCCTTCAGGGTGCGGCGGCCTGCGGTGTCAGTGAACTGGCACAGGACGCCGTAGGGTTTGTTGAAGAGGATCACGCGCGGCACGAGCGACGCCTGCAATGAGATGCGTCGCGGCCCGCACCCCAACCCCCCGGCGAAGCCGGGGGAGGGAGCCGTACGCCCCTTCCCCCAACTTCGTTGGGGGAAGGTTGGGATGGGGGCGACGGTCCTCGAGGCGCTCGCTCAGCGATGCTCGTGTCCGATGACCCAGTCGTAGGCCGGCAGCGTGAGGAAGTCCGCGAACTCATCGGCGAGCGTGAGCTGCTCGAACATCTTCGCTCCGTCTTCGTAGCGACCGGCACTCCAGCCCTTGTCGCCCAGCAGGGTCTTCACCTTCGCGAGTTCTTCCGGCACCAGGCCCGAGAACATTTCGCGGGTGATCTTGCGGCCGTCATCCAGCACGCCCTTGGGGCTGCGGATCCAGTGCCAGATCTGCGCGCGCGAGATCTCGGCGGTGGCCGCGTCTTCCATCAGGTTGAAAATCGGCACGCAGCCGGTGCCGGCGAGCCACGCGCCCATGTACTGGATGCCGATGTTGATGTTGAGACGCAGGCCGTTTTCCGTGATCGGGCCCTTGGGCTGGAAATCGATCAGGTCCTTGGCGGAAACCTTCACGTCGTCGCGCTGGCGCGTGATCTGGTTCGGCGTCTTCATGACCTTGTCGAACTCTTCCTTGGCCACCGCCACGAGGCCCGGGTGCGCGACCCACGTGCCGTCGTGACCGTCGTTCGCCTCGCGGCTCTTGTCGGCGCGCACCTTCGCGATGGCGGCGTCGTTGGCCGCCGGATCGTTCTTGATGGGGATCTGCGCTGCCATCCCGCCCATGGCGAAGGCGCCGCGGCGGTGACAGGTCTTGATGAGCAGCAGCGAATACGCGCGCATGAACGGGCTCGTCATGGTGACCAGTCCGCGATCGGCGAGGATGAAGTCGGGCTGCTTCTTGAACTTCTTGATGCACGAGAAGATGTAGTCCCAGCGGCCGCAGTTGAGGCCGGCCGAGTGCTCACGCAGTTCGTAGAGGATCTCGTCCATCTCGAACGAGGCGAGGATGGTCTCGATCAGCACGGTGGCCTTGACCGTTCCCTGCGGCACGCCGAGCGTTTCCTGGGCGAGGACGAACGCGTCGTTCCACAACCGCGCTTCCAGATGGCTCTCCATCTTGGGCAGGTACAGGTAGATGCCCGACTTCGCCGCCACGCGCTCCTTGGCGTTGTGGAAGAAATAGAGGCCGAAGTCGAACAGGCCGCCGGAGACGAACTGCCCGTCGACCTTCATGTGCTTCTCGTCCAGGTGCCAGCCGCGCGGGCGCACCAGGAGCGTCGCGACCTTGTCGTTCAGCTTGTACTGCTTGCCATCGGGGTTGGCGAACGTGATGGTGCGCGCCAGCGCATCGCGCATGTTGATCTGGCCGCGGATCTGGTTCTCCCACGTGGGCGTGCTGGAGTCCTCGAAGTCCGCCATGAACGTGTTGGCGCCCGAGTTGAGCGCGTTGATCACCATCTTCCGGTCCGTGGGGCCGGTGATTTCGACACGGCGGTCCTGGAGATCCGCGGGTACCGGTGCGACCTTCCAGTCGCCGTCACGGATGTGCTGGGTCTCCGGCAGGAAGTCGGGCAGCTTGCCGCCGTCGATGGCTGCCTGCCGGACCCGGCGGCGTTCCAGCAGTTCCAGGCGCCGGGCGTTGCAGGCACGGTGCAGCTTGGCGACGAAGGCGACCGCCTCGGGCGTCAGGATCGGTGCGAATTCGGGCGTGACCGGGGCGAGGATCTCGATGCCTGCGCCGTAGTTGGGGGTGCTCATAGGGGTCTCCAGGGTTCGCACGGGTGAAGAGGGTGCCGCGTGCACGGCAATTGCGCATTATGGCATCGGGTTTTCCGCTTTGGGATGATGGGCGGACGCCCCCAAAGAAAAACCGCCCGGGAGCACGAGGCCCGCGGGCGGTTTCGGACGGCGGGTTGCCGGGAGATCAGGCGAACTGCGCTTCCTCGGTGGAGCCGGTCAGCGCCGTGGTGGACGAGCGGCCGGACTGGATCACCTGGGTCACGTCATCGAAGTAACCGGTGCCCACTTCACGCTGGTGCTTGACCGCGGTGAAACCCTTGTCGGCGGCGGCGAACTCCTTCTGCTGCAGTTCGACGAAGGCGGTCATGTTGTCGCGCGCGTAGCCGTACGCGAGTTCGAACATGCCGTAGTTGAGGGCGTGGAAGCCGGCCAGCGTGATGAACTGGAACTTGTAGCCCATGGCGCCCAGTTCGCGCTGGAACTTGGCGATGGTGGCGTCGTCGAGGTTCTTCTTCCAGTTGAACGACGGCGAGCAGTTGTAGGAGAGCATCTTGCCCGGGAACGCGGCGTGGATCGCTTCGGCGAACTTGCGTGCGAACTGCAGATCCGGCGTGCCGGTCTCGCACCAGATGAGGTCCGCGTAGGGCGCGTAGGCGAGGCCGCGCGCGATCGCCTGGCCGATGCCGTTGTTGACGCGGTAGAAGCCTTCCGAGGTGCGCTCGCCGGTGACGAACGGCTTGTCGTTCTCGTCGAAGTCGGAGGTGACCAGATTCGCGGCTTCGGCGTCGGTGCGCGCGAAGAGCAGCGTGGGCACGCCCATGATGTCGGCCGCGAGGCGCGCGGCGACCAGCTTCTGCACCGCTTCCTGGGTGGGGACGAGCACCTTGCCGCCCATGTGGCCGCACTTCTTCGCGGCGGCGAGCTGGTCCTCGAAGTGCACGCCGGCGGCGCCGGCTTCGATCATGGCCTTCATCAGTTCGTGGGCGTTCAGCACGCCGCCGAAGCCGGCTTCCGCGTCGGCGACGATGGGGGCGAACCAGTCGGTGTGATCCTTGCCCTCGGCATGGTGGATCTGATCCGCGCGGATGAAAGTGCTGTTGATGCGGCGGACCACGGCGGGGACGCTGTTGACCGGGTACAGCGACTGATCGGGATACATCTCGCCGGAGATGTTGGCGTCGGCGGCCACCTGCCAGCCCGACAGGTAGATGGCCTTGAGGCCGGCCTTCACCTGCTGCATGGCCTGGTTGCCGGTCAAGGCACCCAGGGCGTTGATGAAGGGCTCTTCGTGCAGCAGTTTCCAGAGCTTCTCGGAACCGCGGCGGGCGAGCGAGTGCTCGATGTGCACGGTGCCGCGGAGGCGGTACACGTCCTCGGCGGTGTAGGGGCGGGTGATGCCCTTCCAGCGCGGGTTCTCGGCCCAGTCCTTCTTGATCTGCGCGATTTCCTGGTCACGGGTCATTTCGATTTCCTCTTCGTGTTTTCAGTTGTCCAATGCCGGAGGGCCGAGTTCGGGGGTACCCCTCGGGGCCGCATCGGAAGCCGCGGCCGGGCCGATTCCACCTGGACGGCCAGAGGTGTGATCTGGCGCACCCGCCGGCGCGGACCCATGCGCCCGCGCCGTTGGCTGGCCGGGCGGTGATGGACGCCGCGGACAGTGTGTGTCTGCAGGCTATACGAACCGGATTGCGCGTCGCAACAATCCTTTCGCGGAACGTGTTTGGTCCGTGACTTCAAAAAGTTAGACGCGGTGCGGCGTTCGATTTCCGTATTGCGGAAATCTGTTTCGTCAGATTCCGTACCTCAGCCCGGCAGACGCTGCGCTGCGACTACGATGCCGTCTTCGTCGGCGTACAGGTAGTCGCCCGGCCGGAGGGTGTGGCCGCCGAACGTCACGGGTACGTCCCGCTCGCCGGTGCCCTTCTTGGCGGGGCGGCGCGGATGGGTCGCCAAAGCGAAGACGGCGACCGGCATGGTCTCCACCTGGGCCGAGTCGCGGATGCAGCCCCAGACCACGACGCCCGCCCAGTGGTTGTCAACGGCGAGTTGGGCGAGCTGATCGCCCAGCAGGGCGCAGCGCAGCGACCCGCCGCCGTCGACCACCAGGACGGCACCGTTGCCGGGCTCGGTCAGCGTGGCGCGCACCAGCGCGTTGTCTTCGAAGACGCGCAAAGTGCGCACCGGTCCGGCGCAGGCGGTGTGGCCGCCGAAACTGGCAAACATGGGTTCCAGCACGCGCAGGGCGTCGCCGTGCTCGTCACAGAGATCGGTGGTCTTGAAGTTCATGCCGGGGATGCCGATGAAGGATTGAAAGGGAATACAGCGTGCGCGAGTTTCGCAAAGCCGTAGCCGGTAGTCTAAGATTCAACCGCTTGCGCCTTTCGGCTCGAGCCCCCGCGCGGTTTCGATCCCACACTTCCCACCCATCACGCACAGGCTATCCATGTACAAGCACATCAAGCTGCCGTCGAGCGGCGAGAAGATCGTCGTCAACAAGGACTTCACGCTCGCCGTGCCCGATCAGCCGATCATCCCCTACATCGAGGGCGACGGCACCGGGATCGACATCACGCCGGTCATGAAGGACGTGGTGGATGCGGCGGTGGCCACCGCCTACGGCGGCAGGAAGAAGATTTCGTGGATGGAGATCTACTCCGGCGAGAAGTCGACCAAGGTCTACGGCGAGAACGTGTGGCTGCCCGAAGAGACCCTGCAGGTCGCCAAGGAATACGTGGTCTCGATCAAGGGGCCGCTCACCACGCCCGTGGGCGGCGGCATCCGGTCCATCAACGTCGCGCTGCGCCAGGAGCTCGACCTGTACGTCTGCCTGCGCCCGGTGCGCTACTTCGCCGGCGTGCCGAGCCCGCTCAAGAACCCGGAGAAGACCGATATGGTCATCTTCCGCGAGAACTCCGAGGACATCTACGCCGGCATCGAGTGGCAGTCGGAATCCGACGCCGCGAAGAAGGTCATCAAATTCCTCATCGGCGAGATGGGCGTGAAGAAGATCCGCTTCCCCGAGACCTCCGGCATCGGCATCAAGCCGGTGTCGCGCGAGGGCACCGAGCGTCTGGTGCGCAAGGCGATCCAGTACGCCGTGGCGAACAAGCGCAAGTCGGTGACCCTGGTGCACAAGGGCAACATCATGAAGTTCACCGAGGGCGCGTTCCGCGACTGGGGCTATGCGCTGGCGAAGAACGAATTCGGCGCCGAACTGCTGGACGGCGGCCCGTGGATGAAACTTCCGGGCGGAATCGTGATCAAGGATGTCATCGCGGATGCGTTCCTGCAGCAGATCCTGCTGCGCCCCGACGAATACGACGTGATCGCGACTCTCAACCTGAACGGTGACTACATCTCCGACGCGCTGGCGGCGCAGGTGGGTGGCATCGGCATCGCGCCGGGCGCAAACCTGAGCGACTCGGTCGCGATGTTCGAAGCCACGCACGGCACGGCGCCGAAATACGCCGGCAAGGACTACGTGAATCCGGGTTCGCTGATCCTGTCCGCCGAGATGATGCTGCGGCACATGGGCTGGATCGAAGCGGCCGATCTCATCATCCGCTCGATGGAAGCGGCGATCACCGCGCGCACGGTCACGTACGACTTCGCGCGCCTGATGACCGGGGCGACGCAGGTGTCTTGTTCCGGTTTCGGCAAGGCGATGATCGCGCACATGAAGAAGGCGTGAAAACCCCTCTGAAACTAGGCTTGCACCAGGGCGGAGCGCCCCTTGTAAATTTCCGGGTATCGCGCAAAATAGGGTCGTCATCGAAGGAAAACGTCTGCGTAGTCAGGTCATGGCAACAGGTCCTCGCGAAGGTGGTGTCCTCGAGGTCGAAAAGCAGAAGGTCAAGCCGCCGCCGTTGTTCAAGGTCCTCCTGCTCAACGACGATTACACGCCCATGGATTTTGTCGTGGGCGTCTTGCAGAACTTCTTCGGCATGACGCGAGAGCAGGCCACTCAGGTGATGCTCAAGGTGCACCGGGAAGGTATGGGTGTCTGCGGGGTCTACCCGAAGGATGTCGCAGCCACGAAAGTCGAGCAGGTGATTTCGTATTCGCGGCAGCACCAGCATCCACTGCAGTGCGTGATGGAGGAAAACTGAATGATCGCGCAGGAGCTTGAGGTCAGTCTGCACATGGCCTTCATGGAAGCCCGGCAGAAGCGCCACGAGTTCATCACGGTCGAGCATCTGCTGCTCGCCATGCTGGACAATCCCTCCGCCTCGGAAGTGCTGCGTGCGTGCGCGGCCAACGTCGACGAACTGCGCAAGCAGCTCACGGATTTCATCAACGAGCACACGCCCGTCGTGTCGGGCGACGAAGTCGATACCCAACCGACGCTCGGGTTCCAGCGCGTGATCCAGCGCGCGATCCTGCACGTGCAGTCGTCGGGCAAGAAGGAAGTCACCGGTGCCAACGTGCTGGTGGCGATCTTCGGCGAGAAGGATTCGCACGCGGTCTACTTCCTGCACCAGAAGGGCGTGACCCGTCTCGACGTGGTCAACTTCATCTCGCACGGCATCAGCAAGGTGCCGCAGAACAATACCCCTGCGAACAGCAAGGCCGAGGCCGAAGCCGACAACGAGAACGAACAGCAGTCCGGCGGCGCGCTCGAGACCTACACGCTGAACCTCAACGCGCTCGCCATTTCCGGCAAGATCGATCCGCTGATCGGCCGCGACAAGGAACTGGAGCGCGTCATCCAGACGCTGTGCCGCCGCCGCAAGAACAATCCGCTGCTGGTGGGCGAGGCGGGTGTGGGCAAGACCGCCATCGCCGAAGGCCTGGCCCGCCGCGTGATCGAAGGTGCCGTGCCCGAGATCCTGGCGCACTCGGTCGTGTACGCGCTCGACATGGGCGCACTGCTCGCCGGCACCAAGTACCGCGGCGATTTCGAGCAGCGCCTGAAGGCGGTGCTGAAACAGCTCACCGAGAACCCGAACGCGATCCTGTTCATCGACGAGATCCACACGCTGATCGGCGCCGGCGCGGCCTCGGGCGGCACGCTCGACGCGTCCAACCTGCTGAAGCCTGCGTTGTCGTCGGGGCAGCTGAAGTGCATCGGCGCCACGACGTACAACGAATTCCGCGGCATCTTCGAGAAGGATCACGCGCTGTCCCGGCGCTTCCAGAAGATCGACGTGGTGGAACCCACCATCGACGAGACGGTGGCGATCCTCCGCGGCCTCAAGACGCGCTTTGAAGCCCACCACGGCGTGCGCTATACCGAAGCGGCGCTCAGTACAGCCGCCGAATTGTCCGCGCGTTACATCAACGACCGCCATCTGCCCGACAAGGCGATCGACGTGATCGACGAAGCCGGCGCCGCGCAGCGCATCCTGCCCAAATCGAAGCAGCGGAAGGTGATCGGCAAGCACGACATCGAGGACATCATCGCGAAGATCGCGCGCATCCCGGCGCAGAACGTGTCGTCCAACGATCGCACCGCACTGAAGACGCTCGATCGCGATCTGAAGGCGGTGGTGTTCGGACAGGACAAGGCGATCGATGCACTCGCCGCCGCCATCAAGATGTCGCGCAGCGGCCTCGGCAATCCGCAGAAGCCCATCGGCAACTTCCTGTTCTCCGGTCCCACGGGGGTCGGCAAGACCGAAGTGGCGCGACAACTCGCGTACACGCTCGGCGTGGAGCTGATCCGCTTCGATATGTCGGAGTACATGGAGCGCCATGCCGTCTCGCGGCTGATCGGCGCGCCGCCCGGCTACGTCGGGTTCGACCAGGGCGGTCTGCTCACCGAAGCGATCACCAAGCACCCCTATGCCGTGCTGCTGCTCGACGAGATCGAGAAGGCGCATCCGGACATCTTCAACATCCTGCTCCAGGTGATGGACCACGGGACGCTCACCGACAACAACGGGCGCAAGGCCGATTTCCGCAACGTGGTGATCATCATGACCACAAATGCGGGCGCCGAGTCCCTGTCGAAGACGTCCATGGGCTTCACCGTGAACAAGCAGGTGGGCGACGAACTGGCGGACATCAAGCGCATGTTCACGCCCGAGTTCCGCAACCGCCTCGACGCGACCATCTCGTTCGCGCCGCTCACCCACGAAGTCATCCTGCGCGTGGTCGACAAGTTCCTCATGCAACTCGAGGAGCAGTTGCACGAGAAGAAGGTCGATGTGACGTTCGGTCCATCGCTCAAGGACTACCTCGCGAAGAACGGTTTCGATCCGCTGATGGGTGCGCGGCCCATGTCCCGGCTCATCCAGGACACGATCCGGCGCGCGCTGGCGGACGAACTCCTGTTCGGCAAGCTGGTGGCGGGCGGCAAGGTGACGGTGGACGTGGACGACGACGGCAAGGTCAGGCTCTCGTTCGACGGAGCACCGCCCCCCGAGCCGGCACGCGAAGAAGAGGAAAGCAGCATCGCCTGATTGATCTTCACCGGCCACCTCTGGGGTGGCCGGTGGATCGAGACGGGCGCGTGGTTTGGCGCGCGACGCGTCGACGCGAGCGCCTTGGCCGGATCTGCGGATCCGGGCGGCTTCGTGCCGCGTGACTTGCCGTTGAGGAGACCCCCATGCATCGACGTATTGCGACCTGGATCGCGACCGCCGTGGTTCTCGGCGGAGCCGTTCCGCTCGAAGCTGCGGCCGTGGACGAACATCCCGGCCGGTTCATCGCCGCCAATTGCACCGGTTGCCACGGCACGCAGGGTCGCAGCACCGGCGGCATGCCGTCGCTTGCCGGCCTCGACCGTTCCTACATCCTGAATGCCCTCGAGGAGTTCAAGAACGGGACGCGGGCGGCCACCATCATGCATCAGCACGCCAAGGGCTACACCGAGGCGCAGTTCGGGCTGATCGCCGATTACTTCGCGGCGCAGAAGGCGCGCTAGAGCGCCCAACACGGAGGCCATCATGAGCCGGAACAGACGGGAGTTCATGCGCGCCATGGGCGCGGTCGCGGCGGCAGGCATCGCGGGCGTGCCGATGACGGCGAAGGCGGCATCGGGCCGCGTCGTGGTGATCGGCGGCGGCTTCGGCGGTGCCACCGCGGCGAAGTACCTGCGGTTGTGGAGCACCGATCTCGACGTGACGCTGGTGGAGCGCGACGCGCAGTTCATTTCCTGTCCGCTCAGCAACCGCATCCTGGCCGGCACGACCACGCTCGCGGATCTCACGCGTGGCTATGGTGACCTGTCGGCGAAATACGGCGTCAAGGTGCTGCGCGACGAAGCCACGGCCATCGATCCGGCCAAGCAGATAGTGACGCTGGCGAGCGGCACGTCGCTGCCGTACGACCGACTGATCCTCTCGCCGGGTGTGGATCTCGACTACAGCGGCATTGCCGGACTCAAGGACGAGGCGGCGCGCGAGCGTGTCCTGGCCGCGTGGAAGGCCGGACCCCAGACCGTGGCACTGCGCCGGCAGATCGAGTCCATGGCCGACGGCGGAGTGGTGGCGATCACGGTGCCCAAGGTGCCTTACCGCTGCCCGCCGGGGCCGTACGAACGTGCCTGCCAGATCGCGTGGTACCTCAAGCACAACAAGCCGAAGTCGAAGGTGCTGATCCTCGACGCGAACGAGAAGGTCGTGTCGAAGGAGGCGCTGTTCCGCAAGGCGTGGGAAGACCTGTATCCCGGTCTGGTCGAATACGTGCCGAACAGCGAGCTCGTCGACGTGGATGCGAAGACGCTGACCGCCAAGCTGCAGTTCGACGAGGTGAAGGCCGACGTGCTGAACGTCATCCCGCCCATGAAGGCGGCGGCGATCGCGGAACGCGCCGGGCTCATCACGGCCAACAACAAGTGGTGCGGCATCGACTTCCTCACCTATGAGTCGACCGCGCAGAAGAACATCCACGTGCTGGGCGATGCGATCGTGGCGGCGCCGCTGATGCCGAAGTCGGGTCACATGGCCAACCAGCACGCGAAGGTCTGCGCGGCCGCCGTGATCGCGCTGCTGCGCGGCGACTCGGTGAATGCCCATCCGGTCATCAACAACACCTGCTACAGCTTCGTCACCGGCGCCGACGTGATCCACATCGCGTCGGTGCATCAGTACGACGCCGAGAAGAAGACGATGCTGGTGGTGCCGGGCAGCGGCGGACTGTCGATCGCGCCGAACGAACTGGAAGGGCGCTATGCCGAAGCCTGGGGCCGCAACATCTGGTCCGACATGCTCGGCTAGAAAGGGAGGTCCCCCCCGACGGGCCTGCGGCCCTTCCCCCCAGGGGGCCAGCCCGCTTGGGGCGGCCCGGCGCGGGCTGAGGTCCCCCCCGACGGGCCTGCGGCCCCCGCTGGGGCCAGCCCTCTTGGGGCGGCCCGGCGAGGGCTGACGCCTCTGCCGGCCTACGGTTCCGCAGCCTGTTCAGTAGCGTCGTCGGCCACGGTCGTGGCCCACAGGGTCGCGCCATCCAGATTGGCCGGCATGCGGGCGTGGGGCAGGACCTGGGCGATGGCGAAGCTCGGATGGCTGGTGCGACGCTTGGGCGCCGCGGGCAGCCGCAGCCCGGCCCCGCTCAGGACCGCACGCACGATCGGCTGGCTCGAGTTAAGCGTGCGCTTGACCACCACGGCGGACTCGCCGTTGGCGAGCTGCACGAGCGCGCCGGGCGGATAGATCCCGACCTCCTTCACAATCTGGGCCGCCAGCACCGGATCGAGTCCCTTGCCCTGGGCCAGGAAGATCTCGCGCAACGCCGCGTTGGGCGGTGTGCCCGGACGGTAGGCACGTTCGGAGATCATCGCGCAATAACGGTCCGCCAGGCCCACCACCTGCGCGAACTCGGAGATCTGTTCGCCCGAAAGGCGCCCCGGATAGCCGGTGCCGTCGAGCAGCTCGTGATGCTGCGCCACCGTGGACAGCCACGCGGCGTCGGGTACGCCGAGCGCCTTCAAGGTGTCCGCGCCGACGACGGGATGGGCGAGCACGGCTGCCTTCTGTTCCTCCGTGAGCGGCGCAGCCTGCGAATAGAGGTCGTTCTGCAATGCGCGCATGCCGATGTTCATGGTGAGCGCGGCCGCCAGCACCGTTCGGCGCGTCGGCGCGTCCACACCTCTTTGCACCAGCAGCAGCTCGGTCACGATGGCGGCATTGACCACTTGCCGCACGCTGTAGTCGGGCTCGCGTTGCAGCAGCACCGACCCCAGCGCGGCGTCGGCGTCCAGTGCGCACAGGTCGCTCAGGGTGCCGGCATGCGCGGCCATCGCCAGATGGAACGCCTCGGTGCGCCCGGCGGCCTTCGCCTCGTCCAGTTCGCGAGCCACGGCCGCCCGCAACCTGGCGAGTTCCGCGTAGACCGAGACGCGCTCGGCGCGGGGCGTGCCCGACGTCTCCTTGTCCCGCTCGATGTCGCCGAAGATGCCCTGCTCGATCAGACGGGCGACCTGGTGATCGCCGGGGATGATCTGTCCGGCGCGCAGCATGAGGCGCCCGGCACGGTCGTGGATATCGCAGGGCAGCGCCGTACCGGCGCGGATCTGACCCTCTTCGATGCGCCTCATCGGCATGGGCTGCCTCTTTCTGCGATGCCTGTAACGGCCGAACAGCCTGCTATCCTTGCCCCTGACGCATTGTGCACTGGAAAGGAGCGGCGTGAACGCAGGCAGGGTCGTCGCGGTGCTGGCTGCCGCAAGCCTGGCGCTGACCATGCCGTGGCGGGCTGCCGCCGAAGGCGATGGCGCGTCCGGTGTGCGGGGCATCTGGACCGGGCCCTGGTATCTCGGCATGACCAGCGGCGTGGCCACGCTCATCGTCGAGGGCGACACGCTGCTCGAAGGCTCGCTGCAGCTCACCAACAACGAACGCTTCGGCACCGCGCCGCGTCCGTTGACCGAGGCCCGCTTCGAAGACGGGCAGTTCCGCTTCAAGGTGACCGGCGAGGACGGCCAGCGCATGACCGCCCAGTTGCCCGTCGCGGGCGAGGGCACGCGCATGAAGGGGCTCGCGAAGTACAGCGGCTACAACATCAAGTTCGAACTGACGTGCCAGAAATGAAACGGGGGCTCGAGGCCCCCGGGTCGTTTGCGTGAGTGCGGAACCGAGGCCGGCACCGCGCCTCGCCAGTCGGCTCAGCTGTCGGGATCCTTCAAGCCCCTGATGTATTCGACGAAGGCCTCGATCTGTTCCTTCTTCAAGGTCTTCTCGAAGCCCGGCATCGCTCCCGACTTGCCCTTGGCGATGCGCTGGTAGACCTGCTCGGCCGTCATCTTGGTGCCGGCGAGCTTCGGGCCCTTGCCGGCGTGCAGTCCGTAGCCGTCGTGGCACCAGCTGCAGTTCATGGCGAACAGCTTCCGGACGTCGATCTTGGGTTTTTCCGGTTCAGCGCTCGCTTCCGGCGGTGTCGCCGGCGCTGCTTCCGTCGCCGGGGCCGATTCTTCGGCGGCCAGGGCCGACGGCACCCAGGTGAGCGCCGAAACCGCCAGCGCCGCCGCAATCCGGATTCTCCAGGCGGCTGTACTCATGTTTCTCTCTCCTCGTTCACACCCCTCCCGGGCCAGGCGAGCGGTGCTTGTAACAAAACGGGCGAGGGAACTGCTCCCTCGCCCTTGATAACGACTCGCGGCGGCGGCGGGTTTACGCCGTCACCGCGAACTCACGCGCCGTATCAGGGCAGCGCGAACACCATCAGCTGACCCGAATCGGTCGGCATGGAGCAGAAGGGCTCGCCGAACAGCGGGCAGTAGTTGCCGGACACGTGGCTGCCCCAGCCCGTCGCAACGGCAATGTACTGCTTGCCCTTGGCCGTGTAGGAGATGATGCCGCCGTGATGGCCGATGCCGTTGTTGTGCTGCCACAGCAGGGCGCCGGAGCGGGCGTCGAGCGCGTCCAGTTTGCCGTCGGCACCCGGGACGAACACGAGGTTACCCTTGGTCGACAGCAGGCTGGCGAGCGGCGGGTACTTGTACTCCTTCTCCCACTTGATCTTGCCCGTCAGCGGATCGCGGCCCGACACGTGACCGAAGGCCTTGCGACCTTCCGGATGCGTGGCGGTCCAGCTCGCGCCGAAGTAGGTCTGGCCGGAGAATGCGGGGGGCGGATCGGCCTTCACCACTTCGATGTCGAAACACCACTCCTGACCGACCTTGTACAGCAGCCCCGTGTTGGGGTTGTACGCGCCGGTGTTCCAGGAGATCGCGCCGTCGATGGCCGGGCACACGTTGGTGTGCTTGCCCTCGGGCAGCTCGCGACGGCCGATCAGCTGGCCGGTCTTGGCGTCGACACCCTTGATGTAGTTGAACGTCTTGCCGAGCATGTACGCGTTCGCGACCTTGAGGGGCGCGTTCGCGGGATCGGCGTCGTACACGAAGATGATGCCGCCCTTGTTGGGGTGCACCATGTAGCGCTTGCCGCCGCGCTCGATCGACATGAACTCGCCGACCGCGCTGTCGAAGTCCCACGCGTCATGGGGCATTTCCTGGAACCACGACTTCAGCTCCCCGGTGTCGGCATTCAGCACGACGACGGACGAGCTGTAGAGGTTGTCGCCGGGACGGGAACCTTCGGTCTTCCACGCTTCGCCGGCCCAGTCGTAGTCGGGCGCCGGGTTGGCGGTACCCCACCAGACCGAGTTGGTCGCTGCGTCGTACGTGCCGGTCATCCAGCCACCGCCGCCACCGGTCTTCCACGAGTCATTGCCCCAGCTCGCGCGGGAGCGCTCGTCGCCACCGATGGTGTCGAACTGCCACTTCACATCGCCGGTCTTCGCATCCACCGCGAAGATCGGGCCGCAGCAGCCGGCCAGTTCGCCGCCGTTGGAGCCGATGATCACCGTGTCCTTCACGATGAGGGGGGCACCGGTGAAGCCCTTGTTGCCGCCCTCGACCGTGAGGATCATCTTGTCCCAGACCTGCTTGCCGGTCTTGGCGTCGATGGCGATCATGCGGCCGTCGGTCGTGCCGATGTACACGTTGCCGAAGCCGACCGCGAGACCGCGGTTGTACGGGTTGTAGAACGTGCCTTCGGAACGCTCCTGGTCGAGCTTCGCCTGGAAGCGCCAGATCATGTCACCGGTCGCGCCGTCCAGCGCCCACACCTGACCGGAGGCCGAGGTGTAGTACAGGACGCCGTCGACGGCGATGGGGAACGACTGCACGCCACGCTTGCTTGCGGACGGGGTGTGCACCCAGGCCACGCGCAGGTTCTTGACGTTTGCCGCGTTGATCTGGTTCAGATCACTGTAGTGCCAGGCCTTGTACGACCCGTGATACGTGAGCCAGTTGTTGGGGTCCTTGTCCGCATTCGCGAGACGGTCGTCGACTGCTCCGGCTTGCGTCGCCACACCGATCAGCGTTGCCGCGGATACGGCCTTGGCGATGCCTGCCAGTTGAGTGCTCCATCGTTTCATGACTCTCTCCCACTGTTGTTTGGGTTTGTACTGCGTAACAGCCACTACCCTCGTGGAACTGCTTTTTTCGACTACGTGGTTCCCGCCTTTTCTCTTGTCGTACTCCGTTACTCTTCGCGGCCCGCCCCTGTGTCGAGCATGCGATGAATGCGGTGTACGCCTATGGATCGCACTGAAACCAGCCCGGGAATTTAGACCCTGTCTTCCCTGTTTGCAATACAAAACTCCCGGGGAGATGCGGGTCCGGACTGGACATTCTCCCGTTGTTCAACAGGCGCTGCGCAGATTGGTACGATCTTTCCCGCAGTGCACACAAGAAAATGCCGCCACCATGATCGAGATCACCCCGTTCATCAGCCTGCGTGACGACGAACTCGTGTTCCGTTTCGTACGCGCGTCCGGGCCCGGCGGCCAGAACGTGAACAAGGTGGCCACGGCGGTGGAATTGCGCTTCGATGCGGTGCATTCCCCGTCGCTACCCGATGATGTGCGAGCGCGGCTCCTGCACCTTGCCGGTGCACGCGCCAGCACCGAGGGCGTGATCCTCATCGACGCACGCCGCCACCGGTCCCAGGCGCTCAACCGCGAAGACGCGGTCGCCCGACTGGTGGACCTGATCCAGCGCGCGGCCGAACGCCGCCGGGCCCGCATCGCCACGAAGCCGAGTGCTGCATCGCAGCGAAGACGGGTGGCCACGAAACAGGTGCGGGCGGCGGTCAAGCGCCAGCGCGGCCGGGTGGATCAGGAAGACTGAACCGCAGGCGAGGCAGCGGCTCCTAGAGCCAGCGGCGGTTCTTGAAGAAGATCACCATCAGCACGCCGATCGCGCCCATGGCAATCAGCGTGCCCGGGAATCCCCACGACCATTCGAGCGGCGGCATGTCGCGGAAGTTCATGCCGAAGATGCCGGTGATGAAGGTGAGCGGCATGAACACCGCCGAGAACACCGCGAGCACCTTCATCACGGTGTTGGTGCGGTTGCTCACCGTCGACAGGTAGGTGTCGAGCGTGTCGGACACGAGATTCTGGAACGTGTCGACACCTTCGATCACCTGCACGATGTGGTCCTGCAGATCGCGCAGGAAGATGCCGGTGGACTTCGCGATGAGCGGCGTGTCGAGGTGGCGCAGGCTGGTGATCACGTCCTTCATGGGCCACACCGCCTTGCGCACGAAGACCAGTTCGCGCTTCAAGTTGTGGATGGCCTCCAGCGTCTGCGGACTCGCGCGCGTGATCACCTCGTCGTCCACCTGCTCGATGCGCTCGCCGAGGCGGTCGATCACGATGAAGTAGTGGTCGATCACGAGATCGAGCAGCGAATAGGCGAGGAAGTCGGCGCCGAGCTTGCGCGCGCGCCCGACGGCATCGCGGATGCGCGAGCGCAGCGGATCGAAGAAGTCGCCGGGACGTTCCTGGAACGAGATCACGAAGTTGGGGCCGACCACGAGCGACAGCTGCTCGATGTCGATCTCGCCGGTCGCGGGCTTCCACTCGAGCATCTTCAGCACGATGTAGAGGTAACCGCCGTGATCCTCGATCTTGGGCCGCTGGTCGGTGTTGAGGATGTCCTCCAGCATCAGCGGATGGAAGCCGAGCACCTTCCCGAAGGTCTCCACCAGCCCCGGCTCCTGGATCGCATCGACGTTGATCCAGGTGACGCTCGCCTTGTCGGTGAACTGCAGGCATTCCTCGACGCGGTTGATCTCGCGTTCGCGGACGCCGTGCTCGTCGTAGTCGATGATCGAGATGCGCGTGGCGTGCGGCGGCTTGTCCTCGCCCACGTAGACCATCGACCCCGGCGGCAGGCCGGCCTTGGCGGCGCTCTGCTTCAGGATGCGGCGGCGGGTGGTGCGGGCGGCGGGCTTCATCGGCGTTCCGGGAAGATGCGCGACAGCGATGCGATCAGCTTATCGCGTTCGCCGTTGCCGAACTCGCGCGCGAGCCGCGCTTCGTGCCGCCGCACCGCGCGCTTGGCGGCGACGAGTAGTTCCGCACCGGCGTCGGTCAGGAACAGCCCGTTCGAGCGGCGGTCGCCCGGTGCGGCGCGGCGCTCCACCAGACCGCGGTCCTCGAGCTTGTCCAGCGCCGGCACCAGCGTGGAGCGATCGAGGCGGGCGGCATCGGCGAGCTGGGTTTGCTTCAAACCCGGATTGGCCTCGACGATCACCAGCAGACCGAACAGCCCCGGGGAGAGTGCCAGTTCGCCCAGGGCCGCGTCGAAGTCCGCGAAGATCGCCATCTGCGCGAGGCGGATGTGGTAACCCACCAGTTCCGGGAGCATGCCGAGCGCCACGATGTCGCCTTCGGCGCGGGGCGCGGCGGGGGTGGCACGGCTCTTCACGGAACGGGCCAATTGTTTGACATCCAATGATGGGCTACTCATACTAACTTGCCGCCGTCCGCACGCCAAGCCTCGTCCGGTCCGCGTGCCGGCGTCCCCGACGCGACAGGACGTCCCGGCCCATGAGAGCTGAAGCCCCATGACCCATCTGATCCGCATCGACGGTACCGAGGAGACGGCCCAGGCCGAGCCGGGCGATACCGTGCTCGACGCGTTGCTGATGGCCGGCGTCGGTTTCGCCTACAGCTGCCAGGCGGGCAACTGCGGGACGTGCAAGTGCGAACTGGTCGATGGCGAGATCCTCGAACTGGAGTACTCCGAACATGCGTTGACGCCGGCCGATCGCGCCCGCGGCATCGTGCTCGCCTGTCGCAGCCAGGTGTGGAGCGACGTGACCATCCGCAAGCTGGACGACGAGGAGTTCCTCGTGCATCCGTCGCGGGTGATGCAATGCCGCGTCGCGGTGCTGGACCGGCTGACGCACGACATCTGGCGCGTCGGTCTCGACATCGTCTCCGGTGGGCCGTTCGGGTTCAGTGCGGGACAGTACGCCCAGGTCGTTTTTCCGTTCGCGCCAGGCAAGCCGCGCGACTATTCCATGGCGAACCGGCCGGACGAAGCGCGGATCGAGTTCCATATCCGCGAGAGCGCCAGCCCGGAGTCGGTCAGTGCGCGGCTGGGCGAGCGCCTGCGCGTCGGCGACACGGTGCGCGTGACGGGACCGCTCGGTACTTCGTATCTGCGCGAGAAGGCGGGAGCGCCGATCATCGCCATTGCGGGCGGCAGCGGTCTTGCGCCGATCCGGTCGATCGTGTCCACCTTGCGTGCGAAGGCGATCGATGCGGCGACGCACGTCTATTTCGGGGCGCGTGCGGAGCGGGATGTGTATGGCGAGGACGAGATGCGGGAATGGGTGGCGGGGCGTGCCGACTCGTCGGCTCATGTGGTGCTGTCCGAGGCTGGCAATAGCGGGCGTCGGAGCGGGCTCATCACCGAAGCGGTCGATCAGGATTTCGAACGGCTCGACGGGTACAAGGCCTATCTCGCGGGACCGCCGGGCATGGTGGAGGCAGCGGTGGATCTGTTGACGCGCAAGGGGGTCGCGGCGCGGGATATTCATGCGGATGCGTTTTATCCGGCGCCGGTGGTGGCGGCGGCGAGGGTGGTGGCGTGAGGGTGTTGGGTAGCGTTTGCCCCCACCCTAGCCCTCCCCCACCTTCGGTGGGGGAGGGATGGCATCGCCATCCCTTTCGGGATATCGAACGGCCCTCTCCCTCGATCCCTCTCCCAGAGGGAGAGGGAAGTACACCCCTTCCCCCACCTTCGGTGGGGGAAGGTTGGGATGGGGGCCAGCGGTCGCTGAATAATGCGGAGCCGTGCGCATGAGCATGCTCACGAATCGCGTAGCCCTCGTCACCGGCGGTGCCCGCGGCATCGGCCTCGCAATCGCACGCACGCTGCATGCGCAGGGCGCCGCAGTGCTCATCGCCGACAACGGCGCCTCCATCGGCGGCGACGATCCCGATCCGAAAGTGGCCGAAGCGGCAGCCGCGGCACTCGGAGATCGTGCTGCCGCGTTCACGGCCGATCTGTCGGAACCGGGCAATGCCGAGACTGCCGTGCAGGCCGCGATCGCGCGCTTCGGCGCCATCGACCTCGTCGTCAACAACGCCGCCATCCTGCGCGACGGCTTCATCTTCAAGACGCGCCGCGACGACTGGGAGCGCGTGCTGCGCGTGAACCTGCACACGCCGCTCGCCGTGCTGGCTGCCGCCACGCCCGCGATGCGCGAACAGGCCAAGGCCGGCCGCGCGCCGGGCCGCATCGTCAACATCGTCTCGAGTGCCGGGCTGATCGGCAACTTCGCGCAGAGCGCCTACGCATCGGCGAAAGCCGGCCTGGTGGGTCTCACGCGAGTCGTCGCCATGGATCTCGCGCGTTCGGGAATCACCTGCAATGCCGTCGCGCCCTTCGCCGCGACGCGCGTCACCGACTCGATCCAGCCGGCCAACGAGGCCCAGACCGAATACAAGGCGCGCGCGCTGCGCATTCCGGCCGAGTACGTCGCGCGGCTGACCGCCTTCCTGCTGTCCGACGCCAACCGCTACACCGGACAGATCTTCGGCGTGCGCGGGCGCGAGACGTTCCTGTTCTCGCAGCCGCGACCGGTGGAACGTGCGGTGACCGCACCGCTCTCGGAAAGCGATCCCGCAGCGCTCGGCGCCGTGCTCGAAGCGGCTTTCGCCGGCCACCTCGCCACGCTGGAAACCGACCTCGAACTGTTCAACACCGAACCCGTCCTCTAACCACAAGGACCTGCTCCCCATGTCGACCGTGACCGTTCCCGAAGTGAAGACCGCTGCCGAGCTGAAGGCCCAGCCGGAGGAATACCGCACCGCCGTCGAGAAGATCGTGATCAGCCACGCGGTGAACGAGCTCTACGGCGCGCAGGTCTTCGACGAGCCCGCCATCGCGCTGGCACCCACGCCCTATGCGAAGTGGCTCACCTGTCGCATCGCGATGGAGGAGTACCATCATCACGTGCGCTTCCGCGCCCTGGCCGAGGAGATCGGCGTCGCTCCGGAGCGCATGGATCCGAAGGTGAAGAAGCCGCTGTCGATCTTTTCGTTCGAGCTGAAGACCTGGCCGGAGTTCTGCGTGATCAAGGCCATCGCGGACTATGCGGAGATCCTGCAGGTGGAAGACCTGCTCCACTGCTCGTTCCATCCACTGCGCAACCTCGGGCGCGTGACCATGCCGGAGGAGAAGTTCCACGCGAAGTTCGGCAAGGACTTCTGCCTCGAACTGATCGAGGCGGGTCAAGCCGGAGCGGTGCAGGACGCGATCGACCGCTACTTCCCGATCACGCCGGCGTTCTTCGGCGCCTCGAACTCGAAGAACAACGAGATGTACCGCCGCCTCGGTCTCAAGCAGCGCACAAACGAGGAGATGCGTGCGGACTTCATGCAGCGCGTCACCGAACTGGTGGAGAAGGATTTCGGCCTCAAGCTGCCCACGCTGCACTGAAAGCACGGAGGGGAAGGCGATGAACCAGCCCGTCGACAACCGCGTCGCCCGCGACGAGTACTACCACCGCATCGCGACGAAGCAGCTCACGCCGTTGTGGGAAGCCCTGTCTGCGCTGGTACCGGAACGCCCGCGCTCGCCCTGCGTGCCGCACCTCTGGCGCTACGACGAAGTGCGCCCCTGGCTGCTGGAGTCAGGGCAGCTCATCACGGCGCGCGAAGCGGTGCGTCGCGTGCTGATCCTGGAGAACCCGGGCATGCCGGGCAGCTCGGCCATCACGCAATCGCTCTACGCCGGCCTGCAGCTCATCCTGCCCGGCGAAGTGGCTCCCAGCCATCGCCACACCCAGACCGCGCTGCGCCTGATCGTCGAGGGCAGCCGTGCGTACACGGCGGTCGACGGCGAGCGGGTGCACATGCACCCGGGCGATTTCATCATCACCCCGTCGTGGACGTGGCACGACCACGGCAGCGAAGCCGACGGTCCCGTGGTGTGGCTGGACGGCCTCGACATCCCGCTGGTGCGCTTCCTCGATTGCGGCTTCGCGGAGAACAACCCGCAGGAGACACCACCGGTGCTCCGGCCCGAGGGCGATGCGGCCGCGCGCTTCGGCGCCAACCTGCTGCCGGTGGACTTCGCACCGTCCCATTCGTCGTCGCCGATGTTCGCGTACCCCTACGCGCGCAGCCGCGAGGCGCTCGATCGCCTGGCGCACTCGGGCGATCCGGATGCCTGGCACGGGCATCTGATGCAGTTCATCAATCCGTCCACGGGTGGATCGGCCATGCCCACCATGGGTGCGTTCATCCGTCTGCTGCCGCGCGGCTTCGCCGGGCACGACTACCGGTCCACCGACGGCACCGTGTTCCAGGTGATCGAAGGTCGCGGCGAATGCCTGCTGGGCGACCGGCGCTTCGCGTTCGGCCCGCGCGACACGTTCGTCGTGCCTTCGTGGACCACGCATCGTTTCACGGCGTCGGAGGACACGGTGCTGTTCAGCTACTCGGATCGCCCGGTGCAACGGGCACTCTCGCTATGGCGCGAACAACGCCTGGACTGACCGAGCCGGTAGCACGCGTGCTGCCGGCCGCCGTGTGGTTCTCTGCCTGCGGCCTGCCGCTGGAGCACTCGGACCTGTCGGACGCGCGCGCCTATCTGCAGTCGCTGAACGCGCCGGCGACCACGACCATCGAACCGGCCGCTTCCTGGGAGCATGCGGAACGCATCATCCGCAATCCCGCCTGGGACACCTCGTGGTGGGAGCGGGAGGAAGCCGCGCGCAAGGTGCTGCTCGCGCGATGCATCGCGCGCTTCGGCGAGGCGCAGACGCTCGACCATCTCAGCATCAAGGCCGGCATCGACCACGAAGTGATCCACGGTGCCGCTGCCCTGGCCGCATCGCGCATGGGTGTGGCCGATCCGGCGCTCACGCGGGCGGCCGCCGGTGCGGCGAGCATGACGGCGCATGGCCGCGCGCTTGCGCAACTCGCCGAGGCCGGAGACACGCACATGTTCATGCGAAAATACGCGCTCTTCGAAGGTGGCCGCTGGCCGCTCGGCCTCGTCCGCGGCGTGTTCTATCTCTTCTAGGATCTCCTCCATGAGTTTCGTGTTCGAACCCCATGCCGCCACCGGCGTGCCCATCGTCGGCGAGAGCGCCCTCTTTCCGGTGCGCCGGGTCTATTGCGTCGGTCGCAACTATGCCGCCCATGCCCGCGAGATGGGCAAGGACCCGGAGAAGGAGCCGCCGTTCTTCTTCATGAAGCCGGCCGATGCCGTGGTGCCCGGTGGTGGCGAAATCCACTATCCGCCCGGCACGAAGAACTACCACCACGAGATCGAACTGGTGGTTGCTATCGGCAAGGGCGGCCGGCGCATCCCCGTGGCCGACGCCCCGTCGCACATCTTCGGTTACGCGGTCGGGCTCGACATGACCCGCCGCGATCTGCAGTTCGCTGCGCGCGACCTGGGTCGCCCGTGGGACTTCGGCAAGAGCTTCGACGAATCGGCGCCGCTCGGCCCCATCCATCGCGCGGCGCAGACCGGCCATCCGACCAAGGGGGCCGTCACGCTCGAGGTCAACGGCGAGATGCGGCAGCGGGGCGACCTGGCCGATCTCATCTGGTCGGTGCCCGAGACCATCAGCTATCTTTCCGACTACTACACGCTGGCACCCGGCGACATCATCTTCACCGGCACGCCCGCGGGTGTGGCGGCGGTGGTGCCCGGCGACAAGCTGGTCGGCAAGGTCGAGGGCTTCGGCACGCTCGAAGTGAAAATCATCCCCGCTCTCTAGCGGGACCCCAGGGAGGGGGCATGGCAGAAGAAGAACAGGAACAGGCGGGTCGCAAGACCTGGCTGGAGGTAGCGTTGAACGGTCCGTGGGGCCGCGAGCGTCAACCGCGGGCGCCCATCGCGTTCGACGACATCGTGAACGAAGGCATCGCCTGCGCCGAAGCCGGCGCCGCGATCATTCACGTGCACGCCTACGACGAGGCGACGGGGCGGCAGACCGACGACTGGCAGGCGATCGCCCGCATCATCGCCGGCATCCGCAACAAGGCCGACGTGATCGTGTATCCCACCATTCCGTTCCAGGCCGCCGGCACCCTCGATGCCACGACGCGCTTCACGCACCTGGACGAGCTGGGCAAGCGCGGCCTCATCGAATGGGCCGCCATCGATCCGGGCTCGTGCAACATCACCCACTGGGATGAGATCCAGGCGGACCGTCACGGCTTCGTGTACCTCAACCCGGAGGATCACATCCGTCACGGCCTCACGCTCGCGCGGCGGCATCAATTTCATCCGGCCTACGCCATCTACGAACCGGGGTTCCTGCGCTTGGGTGCCGCGCTGCACTGGCGCGAGAGCACGCCCGCGCCGGTGTACCGCTTCATGTTCACGTCGGACTACAGCTTCGGTTTCCCGCCGGAGGACTTCGGGCTCACCGCCTACCTGCATCTGCTCGACCGGCTGGCACCGGGCGCGCAATGGATGGTCGGCGGCCTCGGTGTGGACGTGCTCGACATGATTCCGCGCACCATCGTCGAAGGCGGCCACGTACGCGTGGGGCTGGAGGATGCGTCGTTCGGCACCGACCGGTCGAATGTGGAACTGGTGGCCGATGCCGCCGAACGGATCGCCAACATGGGTGCCACGTTGGCGACCGCCGAGGATGTACGCGCGACGTTAAAGCCGGACGAATGAGTGTCCCGAGGCCCATGCGTATAATTCCCGGCCTTCCCGCATCCGCATTGAAAGGCAATCCATGAGTGCAGCGCCCAAGCTCGGCATCACGATGGGTGATCCGGCCGGCATCGGTCCCGAAATCATCGTGAAGACGCTGGCCGACATGACCCCGGCGGAGCGGGAGCGCAGCGCGGTGATCGGCAACCTCGGACGGCTGGAGCGCGCCGACAAGCTGCTCGGCACCAGGCTCAAGTTCGCGGTGGCCCCCGCCGAGGCACGCGACGGCGCGGTGCCGGTATTCCATGTGGATTCCAAGGGCGCCGACAGCATGCCGGATTCGAAGATCAGCGCCGCCGGTGGGGAAGCGGCCTATCGCTATATCGAGAAATCGGTGGAGCTTGCGCTGGCGAAGCAGATCGCCGTCATCGTGACGGCGCCGCTCAACAAGGCGGCGTTGCACGAGGCCGGGCATAACTTCGACGGGCATACCGAACTGCTCGCGACCCTCACCAACACCAAATCGTCGTGGATGCTGCTCGCCTCCGAGAAGCTCTCCGCGATCCACGTCTCGACCCACACCAGCCTCAGGAACGCGACCGAGCGGGCCACCACCCAGCGCGTGCTCGACACGGTCCGCACCGGCTGGAAGCACTACAAGGCACTTGGTTACGATGATCCGCGCATCGCGGTGGCGGGCCTCAATCCGCATTGCGGCGAGGGCGGCATCTTCGGCCGCGAGGAACTTGAGCAGATCAACGCCGCCGTCGAACTGGGCCGCAAGGAAGGCATCAACGTGAAGGGCCCGATCTCGGGCGACACGGTGTTCTACCGCGCGTTCAAGGGCGAGTTCGATCTGGTGGTGGCGCAGTACCACGACCAGGGCCACATCCCGACCAAGCTGATCGCCTTCGACACCACGGTGAACGTGACCCTCGGCCTGCCGATCCGGCGCACCTCCGTGGACCACGGCACTGCGTTCGACATCGCGTGGACCGGCAAGGCCGACCACACCAACATGAAGTCGGCCATCGCCTATGCGAAGCTGATGGCCGACCGGATGGCTGCCTGATCTTGATCGCGCGGCCCGAGCGTAACCGGTACCGAGCCGGTCGCGCGGGCTGTGCTTGAACCCTCGCCATGACGAACTCCCGCGTCCTCATCATCGCCGACGACCTGACCGGTGCCATGGACGCGGCAGGCCCGTTCGCGGCACGCGGCATCGCCACCTGGGTGGTGGCGAGTCCGGATGATTGCGAGGCGCGCGACGTGGCGGGTGCGCAGGTGGTGTCCGTGAACACGGAATCGCGCCATCTGGGCAAGGCCGAATCGGCGGCGCGCGTGGCTGCCTGTTTCGATCGGGTGGGCGGCGATGACTTCGGCCTCATCGTGAAGAAGATCGACTCGACCCTGCGCGGCAACGTCGTCGCCGAAACGCAGGCGATCCTCCAGCGCGCCGGGCGAACCGAGGCGGTGGTGGCGCCGGCGTTTCCCGGTCAGGGGCGCACCGTGCGCGATGGCCGCGTGTATGTGCGTGGCGTGCCGCTGGAGCAGACCGCGTTCGTGCGCGATGCGCTGTCGCCTGCGCTGGCCACACCATTGGCCGACGCGTTTTCCCAGGCGGGCGTGCGCGTCATGCTGCGCGACGCGGAGAACGACGCCGACCTCGACGCCGTGGTCGCATCCTTGCCTCAGGGCGAAGGAGCGCCGCTCGTCGTCGGATCGGCGGGCATCACCTCCGCTCTCGCCCGAGCGATGGCGCGCGGCGGCAAGGTGTCTGCGCCGCCAGCCGTGAAGGGGAGATTGGTGTTCATCATCGGCTCGCGCGCGCAGGCTTCGCGCGAGCAGGTGGCCCGGCTCCAGGCCGAAGGCGCGCTGGTGGTGCCGGCACCCAACGGTGCTCCGGCATCGTTGCCGACCACGGAGGGCGATCGTTCCATCGTGCTGCTGGCCGTTCCCGACGACGCCGGCAGGGAAGGGGACGCCGAGCAGGTGGCCCGCGGTCTCGCGGCAAGCGGACTCGCGCTCGCCCGGCAACCGGGTACCGGCGCGCTGATCGCCACCGGCGGCGACACCGCCATCGCCGTGCTGCGCGCGAGCGGCAACGGTGCGCTCGAAGTGGGCGGCGAACTGATGCCGGGCATTGCGTGCGCGCGCCTGCTCGTGGATGGCAAACCGCTGTGGCTGGTCACCAAGGCTGGTGGTTTCGGTAACCCCGAGGCGTTGTGCGAGATCGGTCGCCGTCTGCACGCCGTCGCTTCCCCGGTCTCCTGACATGCCCGTCGATCCCAAACGTCTCGACCGTTTTTTCAAGCCCAAGAGCATCGCCGTGGTGGGCGCCGGTGATCGCAGCACCAGCTCCGGCGGGGCGGTGCTGCGCAACCTGCGCATGTGCAACTACAAGGGACGCATGGTGCCGGTGAATCCTAAGGGCGGCACCATCCAGGGTCTCGCGGTGGCGACTTCTCTGAAGGACGTCTATCCGCCGGCGGATCTGGTGGCGGTGCTGGTGCGGCCCGAGTCCATTCTCGAAGTGGTGCAGGAGGCCGCCGACACCGGCCACGAGAACCTGCTGATCCTGCCCGGCGGTTTTGCCGAAGCGGGCGAGGACGGGCGCGCGCGTGATGCGGTGCTCCGCCAGATCGCGCGGGAGAACGACCTGCTGATCGGCGGCCCGAACTGCGCCGGGCTCACCAACCTGCTCGACCCTGAGTTCCGTTTTGCCGCCACGTTCTTCCGTGACGTTCCACGCGGCGGGCCGGTGGCGCTCATCTCGCAATCGGGCGCGGTGGCGGAGGAGATGATCGCGGCGAGCCACGGCTTCGGCATTCCGCTGGGCGCCGTGGTGTCGGTGGGTAACGCGATGCACCTGGATCTTGCCGACTACATCGAGTATCTCGGCGACGATCCGAACTGCAAGGTGATCCTGCTGTACGTGGAAGCGTTCGGCGACCCCGAGCGGTTCAAGGCGGCCACGCGGCGCATCGCCGCAAAGAAGCCGGTGATCGCCGTGGTGGGCGGCAGGACCGAAGCCGGTCGGGCAGCGGCCTTTCGCCACACCGGATCGAGCGCGTGGACGAACGAAGAGACCGACGCGTTCTGCACCGAGGCCGGCGTGCTGCGCGTGGCCAACCTGCGGCAGATGCGCATGGCGGGCAAGGTGTTCGGCTCGCACCCCGAAGGTATCGGACCGCGCGTGCTGATCCTCTCCAACTCCGGCGGTCCGGGTGTGCTGACCGCGGACCAAGCGATCCTTGAAGGGCTGGAACTCGTGGACCTGTCGCCCGAACTCGCCGAGCGCCTGCGCAAGGCGCTGCCGCCCGAAGCGGCGGTGGCCAACCCCATCGACCTGCTCGCCGATGCGCGCGAGGATCGTTTCGAGCTGACCCTGCGCGCCATCCTCGAAGAGATGCCCGGTCGCATCGACGCGGTGCTGATGATCCACGTGGTGCCCTTCATGGTGAGCGCCGAGCCGGTGGTGGAAGTGCTGGCCGGGCTCGCGAAGTTCTCGCCCATCCCGATGATGCACTCCATGATGGGCACGCTCGAGCGCAAGGCCGAGTGGTTCATGACGCTCGCGAAATCCGGCGTGCCGTCCTTCAACGACAGCGAGGAGATGTGCGTGGCGGCCGGCATGCTGGCGCGCTATCGAACGCTCAGGCAATCGCTCGATAACGGAGCAGGCTCGTGATGAAGCTGTACAGCTATTTCCGGAGCTCGGCCGCCTACCGGGTGCGCATCGCGCTGGCGCTGAAGGGCCTCGACTACGAGTACGTGCCGGTGCAGATCGTCAAGGGCAAGCAGTTCGAGCCGGATTTCGACGCGGTGAATCCGCAACATCTGGTGCCGGTGCTGGAGGTGGACGGCAAGCGCCTCTACCAGTCGCCCGCCATCATCCAGTTCATCGACGAGACGTGGCCCGAGCCGCGCATCCTTCCAACCGACCGCTTCGAGCGCAACCGGGTGCGGTCGCTCGCGCTGATCATTGCGTGCGAGATCCACCCGCTCAACAACCTGCGCGTGCTGAAGTACCTTACCGACGTGCTCAAGGTGACCGACGAGCAGAAGAACGCCTGGTACCACCATTGGGTCAAGACCGGTTTCACGGCGCTCGAACATCGTCTCGCGACCGAACAGCAGACCGGCCGCTTCTGCCACGGCGACACACCGGGCTTCGCCGACATCGCGCTGGTGCCGCAGGTGGCCAACGCGCGACGGTTCAAGGTGGATCTGACGCCGTTTCCGACCATCGTGCGGATCGATGCGGCGTGCAACGAACTGGAGGCGTTCAAGAAAGCGGCGCCGCAGGTGCAGCCGGACGCGGAGTAAGGTATCTATTCCGAGGTGCGGCTGGACCGACAAGACCGACTGGGGTCCTTGGTGGTGAGTGGGGCTGTGGCTGAGGATTCAGCGGCTAACGCGATCGAGCGGACTTTGCACACCGCGCCCACCGCGGTTCAGCACGTGGGTGTAGATCATCGTCGTCCGGACGTCCGAATGACCGAGAAGCTCCTGCACGGTGCGGATGTCGTAACCGTCTTCCAGCAGGTGCGTCGCGAACGAATGCCGCAGCGTATGCGGCGTAGCGGGCTTTGCGATGCCAACCGCGCGCAGCGCGTCGCGCATGGCGCGCTGTATCCACTGTTCATCGAGGTGATGCCGGCGCCGGATGCCTGAACGTGGGTCGACCGAGATGCGGTCGGCGGGGAAGACGTACTGTCATGCCCACTCGCGCGCGGCATTCGGGTATTTGCGCTCGAGGGCATGCGGCAGGTAGACCGAACCGAAGCCGTCCGCAAGATCCTTCGCATGCTGGGTTCGCGCGAATTCGAGCTGCAGCCTGAGGGGCTCTTCGAGGCTGCGGGGCAGGACGGTCACGCGATCCTTGCCGCCGTTTCCGTCGCGCACCAGCACTTCGCCTCGCGCCAGTTCCAGATCGTTCACCCGAAGGCGGACGCCTTCGAGGATCCGCATGCCCGATCCGTAGAGGAGCCTTGCCACAAGACCGGGTACGCCGCTCATCCTTCCCAATAAGAGCGCCGTTTCCTCCCGAGTGAGCACGGCGGGCAGCCGAGGCGGGCGCTTTGCCGAAACTACCCCGTCGAGCCACGGCAAGTCGACGCCCAGGACCTCTTTGTAGAGGAAGAGCAGGGCGCACTTGGCCTGATTCTGGGTGGAAGCGGCGACGTTGCCCTTGACGGCCAGGTTCGTCAGGAAGGCTTCCACGGCCTCCGGGCCGAGGTCCGACGGGTGGCGCAACCCGTGAAACCGGATGTACGGGCGCGCCCAGTCGAGATAGCTGTATTCCGTCCGGATACTGTAATGTTTGACACGCAACTTCTCGCGCATGCGGTCCAGGAGGCGCGGTGGTTGCGGCGCAGCACGGTCGGGCTCACAGGCAAGGAGCATGCGGAATCCAACATGAACTGATCGGATATACAGTATATTGAGTTGGACTTTTGCGTCAAGAGACGTGGAATTTCACGTCTCTTGAGGTCTATTTCTAGTTAGCTGGCCAACGGCACGATCATGACCGACCTAGCGGAAGTCAGGCGGCAGCTCGCGGCGTACAAGGACAGCGATGTAGCGGACGGTCGCCCGCGGTTCTTGTTTCGCGGTCAGCGCGCCGTCTATCCAAGCATCAAGTCGACGTTCAGTCGGATTCCGAACACCGAGGTGGAGGTCGGCCAAGCGTACACGGTGTACCGCAACGCGAAGCAGATCTGCCAGGGGTTGCGTGGCTACACGATCGACCACTTGGACGGAGTTGCGGTACTGCAGCACTACGGTTGGCCGACACCGCTAATCGACCTCACCGGAACACCGGAGGTAGCCGTGTTCTTTGCTCTTCAAGGGGCTGCCGCAGGATCTCCTGCAGTCGTATACGTCATCGATACTCAGAAGCTTCCGGACCAAGCGCTCGTTGTGGATCACGGCTTCCTCACGCACACGTTGGACGACGGCGGGCTTCGACACAGATGGCTTCGTCAGGACGGCTTTGGCATCACGACTCGTGAATGGTGGGCGGCAACCGATGCCAGAGAATTCGATCTCCTAGATTCCGTGTTCGCTCCGGCGGTTGTGGCTCACGACTTCATCGTGTCGAATCATGACCGTCCCGAGCTGGCCGATGTATTGTCGACGACTGGTGATCCCATACCGCAGCACCTTCAGAATCTCTTGCGTCTGTTCGCTCAGCACCAGGTCGAAGGCGCGCTCACACCGAAGCTCGCAGAGATTGTCGAGAGGATGTGGGATGAGAAGGCCAGCTAACAACCGGTTGAAGCGGACGGCGCTGCGCGCCGCCGCTGAACCGGAGCGTTAGCCCGTCCCCCGACTTGCGCATTTTCTATTCTCCCGGTAGCGATCCAATGCTGCTGGACAAGGGAGGCCGGCTGAACGCCCTTCATTCACAGTTAACGTCGTTCCTCGAATCCTGTGCCACAGAGACTTCGTTTCCTGCAGACGTCACGCATGATCCCGCGCCCTTTGAGGATTTTCTGCCTGGCTTGCGTGTAAAGAAAGCGGAAGGGAAAGTAGTGCTTCGGCTAGCTGACGATCGTTGGCTCGAGTTGGCGGGATCGAAAGAGAATCTCGCCGAATACATAAGGCACTTCCGTTTCGACGATCCCGACGCAGACGTTCATCATCATCCCGAAAATGGAAGCCACATGTCGCGCGGATCGATGCATCTAGTCGTCGAGGCAGACTCTTCGTGGGGCGAACATGCAGGCTAACCATACGCTCGTTCGGACCGTCCGCCTGCGGCGCCCGGCCGCACAGCGTCATCGTTAGCTCCACTTATGTCGCGCAAGTTTTGGCAAATTGAAAGCGTGCTACTTGAGGGCGGTGTCCTTCGAGTTTCGATGGTTGAACTGACGTCAACTCCAAACGACATCGCACCGCCCATTGCTATTGCTGGAGTCGTGGTCACTGGCCACCCATTGAAGGTCCGGTCCGACTCAGAACACGTTACCGTCACCTTCCCCAAGGTAATTGAGTTTCGTGCGGTTCCAGAGCAATGCAGTTGGCCCACATACGAAGACGGCAAAGAACTGATCTCTTACCTCCTTTATCAGAAATCTGGTTTGTTCTTCTATGGAAAGGAGTGCCCTCAAGACTACGAGAGCTTCAACACAAGTCTTGGCTGGGTTGTCGCAAAAGACCTACAGTGCTATGTAGTCCACAGCGAGTCATTCGACATTTATGTGCTCACAAACCAGCCACCGTCCATCAAGTAGTTTCGCCATTAGGGCTAACCCGCCGCTCCAGGGGACGCCCGAGAAGCTGCGCTTCTCGGTTCCCTCCGGCCGCCCCTGAGCTAGTACGTTAGGGTGCGCAATTGACTGGACTACGGCGACGCCCATGCTGGTGATGCGAGTATTGGGGGACTGCCCGGGATGCGGGGGCGAGGGCCGATTCGGCAATGTCTCAGTCCGAGGCAATCATGTCCTTCGTGGCTGTATGAGTTGCAAATACAGAACCACAATATGCCTTCCGGAAACTCGCAAGAAGCTCCTGTACCTAGATCAGTTCTTCTTCAGCAGCGCGTTTAGAGAGCGCGATCCGCGTTTCACAAGGGCGGCCCAGCGCATTCGAGACGTCTCCGCACTGCAGCTGCTTTCTGTACCGTTTTCTTCGATCCACGAAGATGAAACCCACCAGTGGCGTGGTTACGATGGCAAGAGCAAAGAAGATCTCATGGAATTCATTAAAGCTACCTCACGAGGCAATGAATTCGAGCCTTCGTACGATGTTGAGCAAACTCAAATCGTCAGGGCCTTTCAGGCCTACTTACAGGGAAAATCACCCGTCTTTGAGTTACAGCAGCAAGACGCGATCCCCGCTGACATCCACGAGTGGGATGACTATTTCCGAATCGACGTGGGTCGCTACATCAACGACATTGAACTTATGCGGGACCTGAAACGCCAAGGCGTAGAAATGCTGGTCGACGCCTTTCCTGCATGGCGACAATCCAAAAATACCTTCGAGCAGGACGTTGCACTCGAACTTCTGGAGGAGGCAAAGAACTACCTCGAGTCGTATTTGAAGTACGCGGCTCGAATTGCCACTGGAGACTACGCCGCGTTGCTTGACTCGCCAATAATGGCAACGGTCGTGCAGGCACTATTGCATTGCCTTCCGGAGGATTCACCACCTGAGGAAAGTTTGAAGAAGATCGGCGCATTCTTCCGGTCGGAGCATTTTTCAGAAATCCCGTACCAATGGTTGTCCGTCAGAGTCTTCGCGACCCTGAAAGATATGGTCAAGCGAGGTGCGTATGTGAATCGTGAAGGGGCACTGCAACGGCTAGCCGGATTCTTTCAGGACATGAAGCATGTCTCCATCTATGCACCGTATTGCGATGCCTTCGTAATGGACCAAGCGATGGCGGCACTTGTGGCCGATCCACGTATTGCTTTAGAAGGAAGGTATCGGGTCAAGGTCTTCAGCCTAAACAACTGGGACGAATTCCTTGCATGGCTGGATGGGCTCGAAGCCGGGATGTCGCAGAAGCATCGAGCCGGGTTGGCGGCCGCCTACCCGTAGATTGGGCACATGAACAGCTATTATCCGAAAGCGCACCCTAACCACCGGTTGCAGGCGACTCGCATAAAGCCGAGCGCGCCTGAACCGGAACGTTAGGCGGCTCGGGAGGTCGCATGATCAAGCCTTGTCTCGTCGCTCTTGCGCTTTCGCTTTCGGGCTGCGCCTCGACTCACATGAAGCAGTACATGGGCAAAGACATTCGCGAAGTTGTCCTGGACAGTGGGCCGCCCGTGAACGCCTTGGACATGGGCGATGGTGTTCGCGCGTTCCAATTTCGGTGGGGCGGAGGCGCTATGGTTGTGCCAACGACCACCCGCGCAACTGCTAGTGCGACTTCTATAGGCAATCAAACCTGGTACCAAGTCGAGGCAATCACCCAGCCAGGCGGTGTGGTTGCTTCAGAGGGGTGCATCATCACCTACTTGACCGCTTGGAACCCCGAAAAGACGAGCTGGGTGGTTACGGGTTATCGAATCCCGAAGGAGCTGGTGTGCTGAGTCGCCGCCTAACAAATCGTTCGAGCGGACGCGGGGGCGATAATGTGCCAAGCCCATACATCGGCGTGCGCGCCGCTCAACTCAATCGTTAGGAGGCATCAGTGGAATGGATCGTCGGAATTTACCTGGCGATAGGCCTCTTTAAAGCGTTCGGCACGATAGGTAATCCGAACCCAGCGCTGAAGCCCATTTGGATGAGCACTGAGCGGAACCCGCTCACCTGGGTCATGTACTTTACGCTTTACGTCATCTTCTGGCCCTTTCCGCGGAGGTAACAATTGGAAATCATCTTGGGCGGCATCGGCATTGTTGTCTGCATAGGGCTCGCGCTAACGGGCTATCTAGTCCCGATGCTCATTGGTGGCGTCATCGGCTCATTTTTTGGCATAGCAGGTTTTGGCGGCGCGGTATCCGGCATGATTCCCGGTGCGATAGCGGGCGCCGTCATAGCAATCGCGTTTAAGAAGAACAAGGGGGCCAATACTAACGATGCCTCCTAATAGCACGCCGCACCGGACGCGCGCGCGAGTGTCGCGGTTTATTAACCGCCAGGCCGCGCGCGCCGGTGAGCGCGGACGTTAGGCCACGATCCGATACCCGCGGTAGACTATCAGCGTGAAGATCAAGGAATTGATAGCCTTGCTCGAAGCTGACGGTTGGTTTTAGGTTAGGGTGAAGGGAAGCCATCGCCACTTTTTATCACCCTGAAAAGCCTGGGACCGTAACCGCGGCAGGAAAGCCAAGCGTCGAGGTGCCGCCAGGGACTCTGAACAGCGCCCTCTAGCAAGCTGGCCTCAAGAAACCGGAGTGACCACCATGCTCTATTTGGTTGTAGTCGAGAAAGGACCCGCGTCGTTCGGGGCCTACGTCCCCGACCTTCCCGGCTGCATTGCCGTCGGCGACACACGCGATGAGGTACTTGCCTCAATTCATGAGGCCATCGAGTTCCATCTGGAAGGACTAAAGGAGGATGGGCAACCTATCCCGCTGCCGTCATCTTCCAGCGAACTGGTGGACGTAGCGGCCTAACCTGGCGCTCGAGCGGACGCGCGGAACGGCGTCGTGTCTCTGCTTGGCGTTCCGTCGCGTGCCTCTCAGCTCATTCGTTAGCCAGCATGAATGACGAACAGCTGCGTGCAGCGCTTCAAGCGGAATACCTCCACCTACAGAGGGTGATTGAGGACTTCGACGGAAGAGCCCTGACAATAAAGGCGTGGAGCGTCACGTTTGCCCTGGTTGCACTTGCCGGCGCATTTGCGAGTCACGCACCTGCCGTTTTTCTGATATCGGCCACTAGTTCGGCTCTGTTCTGGTTTGTCGAGGCCAGCTGGAAGACATTCCAGTACGCGTACTACGCCCGTTCCGGCGAGATCGAAGAATACTTTCGTGGGGAAAGGAGTGTGTCTGCCCCATTTCAGATTGGAATCTCCTGGTCCAAGGCGTGGCACGCTGGCGGCACGCAAAGGCTGGGCGGAGTGATGCTCTGGCCGCATGTGGCGCTCCCACATGTCATCGTCACCGTGCTCGGACTCCTCCTGTTCTGCCTGGCTGCTACCGGTGTCATAAAGCCGTGAGCACGCGCGCGCTGCTGGCTAACAGGTCGGTCGACTCGGACACGTTGCGGCAAGGCGCCGTGAGGTGCGGTTGGATATCCGGCACCCCGCGGCGCCTTGCCGCAACGTGCCGCTCACCTTTACGTTGGGCGTCAAGAGGGTAATCGTAATCGGCCTATCTGCAATGGGAGAAAGAAAATGCTCAGGCTCATGCTCATCCTGCTCGGCGCACTCGCCGTGGTATTACCGGTAACAGCGCAGGTTCACCCGTTTCCGGCGTCATTCCGAACGCAGAACATCCAGACCGATGGTGCGACGATTCACGTCCGCGTCGGAGGCAACGGTCCGGCCGTCGTGCTCTTGCACGGGTTCGGAGATACCGGTGACATGTGGGCACCGCTCGCGCGCGACCTTGCGCGCGACTACACGGTTGTGGTGCCAGACCTGCGTGGCATGGGGCTCTCATCGCAGCCATCCGGCGGTTTCGACAAGCGCACGCAAGCCGCCGACATCCGGTCCGTCCTGACCAAGCTCAGCCTCGACCAGGCTGCGATAGTCGGGCACGACATCGGCACAATGGTCGCCTACGCCTATGCAGCGCGCTATCCCGATAAGACCGTAAGGCTCGTCGTGATGGACGCGCCGGTTCCCGGCATCCCGCCATGGGACTCCATCGTGCGCCTGCCGGCGCTGTGGCATTTCGACTTTGGCGGCCCGGACGCGGAGCGACTCGTTGCAGGGCGCGAGCGTATCTACCTCGATCGCTTCTGGAACGAATTTGCGGGCGACCGCACGAAGATTGACGAAGCCACCCGTCAGCACTATGCGAAGCTTTATGCCCGACCGGGGGCCATGCGTGCAGCCTTCGCTCAGTTCAACGCGATCCGGCAGGATGCCGAGGACAACAAGGTTGCGATGGCGGAGAAGCTCACCATGCCGGTGCTGGCCATCGGCGGCGAAAAGTCGTTCGGCGCGAACGAGGCGGTGGTAATGCGCAACGCCGCAACTGACGTGACTGAACTCGTCGTCCCGAATGCCGGCCATTGGCTGATGGAGGAAGCACCCTCAGCCATCATCGCGGCCGTTCGGGCCTTTTTTTCGAGGCGATGACGCTGTGCCGCCCAACCCATCATTCCACCGGACTTGCACGAAGAGCCGCGCAAGCCGGTGAATTCAAGCGTTAGAGCTCATCGATGAACACAGGGACATACATTCACTGCCGCGCCGTCGCATTGCTCGCCGGCGTTCTCCTGCCAGCTTTCGGTCATGCGGATGCCCTTTGGCCATCCGCAAAATACGGCATGTCAGTTCAACAGGTGATGAAGGCCGTCCCCGAAGCCAAGCCTTCAACGCACGGAAGCAAGCTCGTCACCGGGGCCCGCGAAGAACTTCGCATTGAAAGGGTCGCGCTTGTTGGCAGATCCTTTGTGGGGGCGTTCTTCTTCTCTGAAGGCCGCCTTGTGCAGGTTCTTCTGTCCCTTCCCGAATGGGGCGCGAACAACGAGAACATGGCCACGTTCGATCAACTAGTTGGGACATTCCGTGCTAGGTATGGTCAGGACTTCACGCGGTCGGTGAACGCGCGGCGCAGCGGACTTTCGGCAAATGCGGAGTGGACAACCGCAAGTGAAAATGTGTTCATCTCCATCGGGCCCGTAACGCAGGATACGTCCATGCTAAACGTCGGATTCCGACCGGCCGGCCAGAACTCACCGAGATCGCGCAAGTGAGCTCTAACAGGTCGTTCGACGCGGACACACGGCGGCATTGCGCCGCAATGCGTGTTGAGCAGGGTACGTCTCCCGGCTCAATGCCACTGCGTGCCGGTCAACTCCGACGTTGGGCGCCAGAAGACGACTCCCTTACGCGTCTACTCGGCGCGCTTGGCAGCTCTCGCCGCGTTGTGGCAACCTAATTCTTGTTCGGTACCCTGTCCGGAGATGCCATGTCGTCAAGTGCAGAAGTTCTTGAGGCCGAAGCCCTGCAGCTTTCGGCGGCAGAGCGCGCGGCTGGTTGAGCGCCTGATCGCAAGTCTCGATGTCGATCTTGAGGTTGAAGAGGCTTGGGCCGCGGAAGTTGAGCGGCGAAACGCCGAGGTTGAGAGCGGCGCTGTATCCTTGCTCTCGGGTCCGGAAACTCTCGCTAAGTTGAAGGCCGAGTTCCGGTGAACTACTGGCTGCACCCAGAGGTGCAGCAAGACCTCAGGGAAGCAGCTGATTTTTACCGAGTGCAGGCCGGTACGCGACTGTCGCAGTCGTTCCTCGCGGAAATCGAACCTTCCGTGGGACTTCTATTGCGGAACCCTCGCTTTGGGGCGATCTGGCGCCATGGCAGGCGTCGTTTCGTTACACGGCGCTTTCCGTTCGGCGTCGTCTATTCGGTCGTCGGCGAACAGATCCGCATTCTCGCCGTAGCCCATCATGGCAGACGCCCGGGTTACTGGCGCGGTAGAAGGTAGATTGGCGGGCGCCCAACCCGGCGCTCGAGCGGACGCGCGGAACGGCGTGTTTTCTGCGCTTGGCGTTCCGTCGCGCTAGTCAGCTGTTGCGTTGGGCATCAGAAGGAGCGACAAGTCATGAACGAAACTGATCACCGGCCTGCAGTAAGCGTGGCCCACGTCGTCTTACAGACTGATCGGATGGAGGAATCGGCGCGGTTTGTATGCACGATCGGCATGCGCCCGATATTCGACGGACCCCAGGTGTCTGTCTATGAAATGCGCGGCGGTACGCACCTGATTCTGATGCTGAATGACAAGATCGTCGCAGGCGATGCTCCGTTCGACCTCATGGTTGATGATTTGCGCGCAACTCATCAGCGATTTACATCTCTAGGGCTTTCGCCTTCACCAATTGAAGCGCGTCCCGCGATCGATCATGAGGTTTTTACTGTCCGCGAACCCGCTGGCCACGTCATTACATTCTTCTCAAGTCATGCTTCAGGTAAGCCCATATGAACGAGGTGCCCAACAACTGCATGCACCTGAGCGGCTGCAGCGGGCTGCACCCGCTTCCGCCGGCAGGTGACGTGGAGCGTTGGGCGTCATTACATCGCTGAAAGGTCAGACCTCATGGATCTGAAACTCACAAACAAACTCGCGTTGGTATCTGGTAGCACAGCTGGCATCGGCTACGCCATTGCCGCGGCACTCGCTGGCGAAGGCGCTCAAGTCATTGTCAATGGCCGTTCCCAAGCGTCGGTTGATAGCGCCGTGTCAAAGATCAAGTCGGTGGGCGGTAAGCAAGTCCAGGGCTTTGCCGGCGATCTCAGCACAGCCACGGCTGCCGAAGAACTGATACGACTCCATCCGAACATCGAAATTCTCGTCAACAACCTTGGCATCTTCGAGCCAAAGGCATTCGACGAAATTCCCGATGCCGATTGGACGAGATTCTTCGAGGTCAATGTATTGAGTGGTGTGCGCCTTGCTCGTCTTTGCCTGCCTGCGATGAGGCGCGCAAACTGGGGACGCATCATATTCATCTCCAGCGAGAGCGCGGTGCAGATCCCCTCGGAGATGATTCACTACGGCATGACCAAGACCGCTCAACTGGCAGTCTCGCGCGGTTTGGCCGAAGCGGTCGCCGGCACGGGCATTACTGTCAACAGTATCCTTCCTGGCCCAACCAAGTCGCGAGGGGTTGGAGATTTTGTCGACGCCCTTGCGAAGGCCGATGGCAAGTCGTTCAGCGAGTTCGAGATGGACTTCTTTGAGAAGGTTCGCCCAACCTCGCTCATCAAAAGGTTTGCCTCGCCGGACGAGGTCGCTTCCTTGGTGACCTATATCGCCAGCCCACGCGCGTCGGCAACAACAGGCGCGGCCCTACGCGTCGACGGCGGCGTGGTGAAGAGCGTATTCTGAGCGATCGGCCGATGACGCCCAACCTTTCCATCGAGCGGACCCTCTCCGGCCTATGGCCGCCGCGGGCCGCTCATGTCAGACGTTAGGCGTCACACAACACGCAGTCGCGCAGTCCGCGCCATCTAGGGAGATCTCACCCGTGAAACTTGTTCAGTTCATTCTTCTGACCGTTGCCACCTGCGTCACCACGAGCGTCGGAGCGCAGACGTCCACCGCGCGCGCGCTCATCGAGTCAGGGACCGCGGCGTACGTGAAGGACGGAGCATCAGCCGCCGTCGCTGCGTGGATCAAAGGAAGCGCCCTTGAAGGGAACACTCAGGCGGTTTCTCAAGCCAACGGACTTCGGCAGATTGAAGACTTCTACGGCAAGCCGGTCGGATCGGATGTGCTCAGGGAAGTGTCGCTATCCCCCAAGTCCACACTTGTCTACTTCACCATCAATTTTCAGAAGGGCGTTTTGTACGCTCGCATGCAGACCTACCAACTACCTGGTGGCGGTTGGGTCAGCACCGAGTTCAAGTTCCACACGGAAGCAACCAACATACTCCCGAGCGGCATGCTGCAAGGCACGCAGTGACGCCTAACCCCTCGATCAAGCCGACCCGCTACGGCAGCCGTCGTAAGCCCGCCCTGCGCCAGTCGTACTATCGTCGCAGTCCGGGCTTACGCCGCCTGCCTCCGCGGGCGGCTTACCTCGAACGTTGGGCCTAAAGTAGGTGCAATGATCCGGAAATCAACTGCAAGCATGAACGTCGGGCACTACTGCCTTGTGCAGCGCGACGACAGGCGTCTGGTGCCGTTCGGGTATGTGGGAAGACGTGGGAATGATCGTTCCTACTTCTTTGGTGCATTCGCCGACACAGTTCTTGGGAGCACCCAGACAGCGTTACCCGCACAGTTAAGGTTACGCGAGCATGCTCTGGTGCATATAAAATGCTTCAAAGAGAACAACACACCAATCGTCGCCAATCGGATCTCACGTCTGGATAGCGCGGTACTGAAGAGTATCTCCGCTGATATCGATGCTACTGAGGAGGGTTCCACAACGAGGGTGTGCGGTCATCGTACAGTTCTCAAGTATGCAAACGATGTGCATGCCCAACCCGGCCCTCCAGGGGGCGCTCCGCCCAAGGGCGTCGCGCCTCTGAGGTAGGTCGTTAGGCGTTGCCCGCATCATCGGTCGAACACCATGAACACACACCTGCCACCGGTCATCGCCGCTTTCTTTCACGCACACAACACCGGGGAGACCGCTGACTTCATTCAGCTCTTCACACCCGATGCGCTCGTGACGGATGAGGCACACGAATACCGTGGCGCAGCGATCAACGGGTGGATTGACGCTGCAATCGCAAAATATAAGCCGGTGGCAGACGTAGTCAATCTTTCGGAAGTGGGTGGGCAGATCATCGCGACTGCCCAAGTCAGCGGTAACTTTCCCGGCAGCCCAGCTCAAATTCGCTACAGGTTCACCCTAAGGGCCAACAAGATCGCTGTGCTCGCCATCGGAACCTAACCCGAATGACCACAACGCCTAACCCGCGCTTCGAGGCGACGTCTTCCAGCGTACCGCTGGCAGTACCCGCCTCGCTTCGCTCGTCGTCCGCGGCTCAAGCGCAACGTTAGGCATCGCCCCCCATGCTCGCCACACCGGTCAGCATCAATGACGTAGGCCATGCAATACAGCTAGCGCTTGCGCCGGTGTTCTTGCTCACCGGTATCGCGGGCATTCTCAATGTCATGGCCGGTCGGCTCGCACGCATCATCGACCGAGGGCGCAGTCTCACCGAGGGACCATTGGCAACGTCACCACTCGCTCCACCGCTTCTTCAGGAGTTGTCGTCCCTGGAGAGGCGGCGGCGCGTGGCAAGCGCCGCCATCACCGCGTGCACGCTCTCGGCCTTGCTCGTCTGCACGGTTGTCGCAGTCCTCTTCCTTGAAGTCTTGCTCAGCCTCGACCTAAAGGTGCTGGTCGGCCTTCTGTTCACCGGGTCGACGCTCGCGCTAGTGGTGGGTTTGGGCTACTTCCTGAGAGAGGTGCACCTTGCCACAATGACCGTGCGCATCCAAACGCAGCTACCACCGGCCTCCAACAGTGACGCCTGACCCTTCGTTGCACCGTACACCAGGCCCGCAGCGGACATCCGCGTGTCACCTTTCGGCATCCGTGTGCCATTTGTAAGGTCGTAGACGCTATCCTGTCGGCGTCGGCGCTCGGCTAAGGACGCCCGGCAGCAACCCGGGCGACAGTCGGCTCGCGCTGATGTCGCCCGGTTGCAGATGGGAGGGGAGCGTCCTCGATGGCGAGCCTCCCCCTCAGCGCGAGCGGGTTTACCGATCGTGAGCTGGCGCTTTAAGTCAGCGTACTGGGAGGGGATCATGCGCACAGCATTTGGTGTTGCTGTTTCGGGATTTGTTTTGACCGGTCTTTGCACTGCGGTCTATGCTCAGCAGTTGCCCAAATCCGGAAGCATTAATTTTCATACCGGGTGGCGCGATCTTGCCGAAGTCGTGCAGGTGGCCGACAAGCACGTGCAAGGGCATGCCAGAGATGCGGGTGTCACTTTCAACGACAAAGGCAGCGGCCCGCTGCATCTCGGACCGGCGAACTGCTTCGCTACCTTCGATCTGATCGATGGCAGCGGGCCGGTCAAAGGCTATTGCGCCTTTGGTGATGCCGATGGCGACAGGATCTTTACCGACTTTACCGGGAGCATAGGATCCGATGGCGCCAACGGAACCAACGTGATCAGCGGAGGAACCGGCAAGTATTCAGGCGCTTCGGGCAGTGGGCCGTGGAAATGCAAGTTCCCGGGCTCGAATGGGGAACTGCAATGCGCGCAGCGACTGGACTACCGGTTGCCATAGCGGATTTAGACTTGCCCGGCGGGTGGAAGCGGGGAGAAGATTCCAAAGGAACGGCCGGCTGACGCCAGATGGATTCCCTTGACAGTCCACACGCGACGATTACGCGCTGTTGACTGCTAGCCGCGAAGCATCGCCGTAAGCTCTTGCGCGGCCGAAGCTAAAATCTCCCTTGAGAGCTTCTCCTCTTTCACCGCGCGCGCCATCGAGACTGCGCCCACTAGTGCAGCCAGCGCGGTGATTGCCCTCGCTCGCTTGACCCTCTTATTGGGACCTGTGACTAGTTCCGTCAATAGCGTCAAGTAGGTTTCCACCTGCTTTGAATAAGCTGCTTGGGCGCGATCTCCACTGCGCGCGACATCGGCCGCCATCGTCGCTACAGCACAACTTGCTGCGAGATGGTCGCGGTGAGCTGGACTGAGATAAGCGTCGATCAGCCTGTCCAACGTGAGCGGCTGATCGGGCTGACCAAGATCAGCCACTCGCCGCCCTCCATCTGCGAGTGCATGCTCGACAGCCTCTGCGACCAGTTCATCGCGGGATGGAAAGTGGCGGTAAAAGCCGCCATGGCTAAGTCCAGCTTCCTTCATGAGGTCCGCGAGCCCGATTCCATCGATGCCACACTCTCGAAATCTAGCTGCTGCTTGTCTGACGATGCGCTCATGACTGCGCGCCTTGTCTTCCTGGGAATATCCCATCGGTAGGCATCTCGTAGCGTGACTTGACAGTCTGGATGATACACATCATCCTGACGTTGAGGATGATGATTGTCCTCCAGATGAGGCCAACTCCAGGGGAGATACGAATGCATGCAACGCCGATCTACCGAGGGCGTGCCCTCGCAATTTGCGCCGCGGTGGTGTCAGTTGCGCTTTCGCTGGCTGGAGCAAACGTGCACGCAACCGATGAGGCGGTCTCCATGTCCGAACGCAAACAGCAAGTCCGCGACCTCTTGAAGAGTCTCGAGACCGGCGATCCAAAGCCGATCGCTTACATCAATCAGAACAAATACATCCAGCACAATCTCGCAGTCGGTGATGGCATGGCCGGACTGGGTGTGCTGTTCGCATCACTGCCGAAGGGAGCCACCAAGGTCAACGTCGTGCGAGCCTTCGAGGATGGCGATTTCGTGTTTGTCCATGTCGAATACGATTTTTTCGGTCCGAAGATCGGTTTCGACGTGTTCCGCTACGAGGATGGCAAGATCGTCGAGCACTGGGACAATCTCCAGCAGACTGCGGCGAAGCCAAGCCCCAGCGGTCACACGATGACCGACGGCCCGATCGAAGCAACCGATCTCGACAAGACCACAGCCAACAAAGCGTTGATGCACGCCTATATGGACGACATCGTATTCAATCGCCGGCGGGAAAAGTTTCCGGTGTACTTTGATGGTAACAACTACATTCAGCACAACCCGTGGGTCGCCGATCAGCTCAGCGGACTTGCCGCGGGTCTGCAGGCACTCGCGAAGGAAGGGCATGCAGTGCACTACGATCGCGTGCACAAGATCCTCGGAGAAGGCAACTTCGTCCTCATCATTTCCGAAGGCACTTTCGGCGGACAGCCGACCGCTTACTACGACCTGTTTCGGATCGAGAACGGAAAGATTGCAGAGCATTGGGACACGTTGGAAGCGATTCCGCCGCGCAGTGAATGGAAGAATCCAAACGGCAAGTTTGGATTCCCGCCGGACATGTAGTCGTACAGCACCACAATCCCTCTCTTTTTGGTCATGCCGTTAGTACATCTGTAGCGAGACAGGAGGGACATCGGGCAATGCCAACCAACACCCAAGTGCTGCCGATGGGGTGAATTGCAGCAGCGAGGGCGACCCAAGCCGGGGGGGCAACTCATGTCGCAAGCTAAGCCCACATCCGCTCACTGCAACCACTGGAAGGTCCAGGTATCGCGGGCATGGTGCTGATGAGTGGCCGTTATCGCGTCGAGCCCAAATCTGACGGTCCGCGGCTGCGAGGTGTGTTCTAGTCGGCCGAGCTCACCCCCGCGCCATCTCCACAAAGTCCTGCAGATAGTCCACATCGCCATCTGATTCACGCAGGCCCAGGAATATCTGTTTCTTGAGGCCGTGCCGGCCCAGACGCACGGGTGTGATGTCCATGCGGGTGGCGTATTCCTCGACCAGCCAGCGTGGCAGCGCGGTGACCCCCCGACCGCTGGCGACCATCTGCAGCAGGATGTCGGTGGTCTCGATGCTGCGGTGCTGGCGCGGTGCAATGCCTGCGGGCGTGAGGAACTGGTTGAACACGTCGAGCCGCTCGGGCGCCACGGGGTAGGTGATGAGGATCTCCTGCGCCAGCTGCCGAGGCAGCACATGGGTGGCGCCAGCCAGCCTGTGGCTGCGCGGGACGACCAGCACCTGTTCGTAGTCGAACACGGGCTCGAAGCGCAGGCCGGGCTTGAACAGGGGGTCAGGCGTGACGAGCAGGTCGATCTCAAAACCGAACAGCGCACCGATGCCGCCGAACTGGAATTTCTGCTTCACGTCCACGTCCACGTCGGGCCAGCGCGCAAGGTAGGGCGCCACGAGTTTGAGCAGCCACTGATAGCAGGGGTGGCATTCCATGCCGATGCGCAGCGTGCCGCGTTCGCCCTCGGCGTATTGCCGCAGGCGTTCCTCGGCCTGGTTCAGTTGGGGCAACACACGGTTGGCCACCGCCAGGAGGTACTCACCCGCCTGGGTGGGGATGAGCTGGCGCCCCTCGCGTCGCCAGATGGCCGTGCCCAGCAGGGACTCCAGTTTTTTCACCGAATGGCTCAGGGCCGACTGGGTCAGGCACAGGGTGTCGGCCGCCGCCGTCAGCGAGCCCTGTTTGACCACTTCCTGCACGATGGCGAGGTGGATGCGCTCCAGCATAGATGAGCCAATCTCATGGATGGTTGAAATAATGCCATTTTACGTAATGGATCTGCCTGCCTAGGATGCCGCGCTTCATCGCATCTCTTCTCTCAAAGGCAAACCCATCATGGCCCTGATTCACAACCTTGGTTTCCCCCGCATCGGCGCGAAGCGTGAACTCAAGTTCGCGCTAGAGTCCTACTGGAAAGGCGAGTCCTCGCGCGCGGCCCTGCTGGCCACGGGCGCGCAGCTGCGCCAGCGCCACTGGCAGCAGCAGGCCGGGCTGGACCTAGTGCCCGTGGGCGATTTTTCCTTCTACGACCAGGTGCTGGACATGAGCTTCACCCTGGGCAACCTGCCCGAACGCGTGCGTGGTTTTCACGGTGAGGTGCTCGACAACTACTTCCGTGTCGCGCGCGGCCGGTCCGCTGCAGGCGCCGATGACCACAGCGCCTGCTGCGGCGGCGTGGCCGCTGGCGAGATGACCAAGTGGTTCGACACCAACTACCACTACATCGTGCCGGAGTTCACGGCTGCGACCGACTTCAAGCTCGACGCCTCGCGTCTGCTGGCGCAGCTGGCTGAAGCGAAAGCCCAGGGCGTGCAAGCCAAGCCCGTGATCGTGGGGCCGGTGACCTACCTCGCCATCGGAAAGGCCAAGGACGACTCTGACAAGCTGGCCCTGCTGCCGCGCCTGCTCGTGGCCTATGCCGAGCTGCTGGAGACCCTGGCCGCGCAGGGTGTGGCCTGGGTGCAGATCGACGAACCGCTGCTCGTGACCGAACTCGACGCCGACTGGCAGCACGCCTACAACATGGCCTACCACCAGCTCAAGAGCTGCAAGGTCAAGCTGCTGCTGGCGACCTATTTCGGCCCTCTGCTGGAAAATGGCTACCTGGCCGCCAACCTGCCCGTGGCGGGCCTGCACATCGACGCGGTCCAGGGCCGTGACGATGTCTTGCCCGTGCTCAACCTGCTGCCGCCGCACAAGGTGCTGTCGCTGGGGGTGATCAATGGCCGCAACATCTGGAAGACCGACCTCAACACGGTGCTCGACTGGCTGGAGCCGTTGGCGCAGCGCCTGGGTGAGCGCCTGTGGATTGCGCCTTCGTGTTCGCTGCTGCATGTGCCGGTGGATCTGGGCAACGAACAGAAACTCGATGCCGAGGTGCAGTCCTGGTTGGCCTTTGCCCTGCAAAAGCTCGAAGAGCTGCAGGTGCTGGGCATGGCCCTGCGCGCAGGGCGTGCCGCGGTGAAAGACGCGCTGGCCGCCAATCAGGCTGCGCTTACGGCACGGCGTGTTTCACCGCGTGTGCACAACCCTGCCGTGCAGGCCGCGGTGGCCAAGATCAGCGCCAGCCTGGGCCAGCGTGAACACGACTACGCCCAGCGTGCGCCCAAGCAGGCCGCCCTGCTGCAACTGCCGCTCTACCCAACCACCACCATCGGTTCCTTCCCTCAGACGGCCGAGATCCGCCATGCGCGCAGCGAGTTCAAGACCGGTCGCCTGGACGAAGCGGGCTACCAGGCGGCGATGAAAAAGGAAATCGAACGCAGCGTGCGCGAGCAGGAGGCCTTGGGCCTGGACGTGCTGGTGCATGGCGAGGCCGAGCGCAACGACATGGTGGAGTACTTCGGCGAGCAGCTCGAGGGTTATGCCTTCAGCCAGTTCGGCTGGGTGCAGTCATATGGTTCGCGCTGCGTGAAGCCGCCGATTCTTTTCGGCGACATCAGTCGCCCCCAGGCGATGACGGTGGAATGGATCCGCTATGCGCAGTCCCTGACCACCAAGCCCATGAAGGGCATGCTGACCGGGCCGGTGACCCTCCTCAACTGGTCCTTTGTGCGCGACGACCAGCCGCGCTCGCTGTCATGCAAGCAGCTCGCGCTGGCGATCCGCGAGGAGGTGCTGGACCTGGAGGCCGCCGGCGTGCGCGTGATCCAGATCGACGAGGCCGCGCTGCGCGAGGGCCTGCCGCTGCGCCGTTCCTTGTGGAAGAAATATCTGGACTGGGCCGTGGAGTCCTTCCGCATCACGGCCAACGGCGTGCGCGACGCGACGCAGATCCACACCCATATGTGTTATTCGGAGTTCAACGACATCATCGCCTCGATCGCCGAGATGGATGCGGACGTGATCACCATCGAGACCTCGCGCTCGGACATGGAGCTGCTCGACGCCTTCGACCACTTCAAGTACCCGAACGAAATCGGGCCCGGCGTCTACGACATCCACTCGCCCAACATCCCGACGCAGGCGCACATGGTGCAGCTCATGCGCAAGGCCGCTGAGCGCATCCCTGCCGAGCGCCTGTGGGTCAACCCGGACTGCGGGCTCAAGACGCGCCAGTGGTCCGAGGTGCTGCCCGCGCTGAAGCACATGGTCGGCGCGGCGCGCGAGCTGCGTGCCACGACGACTGCCTAGGGCAGGCTATATGAATTCGCCTCGCGGTTTCCTGCCCCACGGCAGGAATGAAAAGGGAACGACAGAGGGATGGAACACCCATCCATGCTGTGCATCCGCTCCAGCGGACATCCTGCTGCCCCCCATGGTCGTCGTCGACATGGTCTGGCCCGATCAATCCAACCACCACGGTACCCTGTTCGGTGGCGCGGCCCTGTCCATGCTCGATCGCATGGCCTTCATCATGGGCAGCAAGGTGCTGCGTGGTTCCGTGGTCACGGCCGCGGTGAGCCGACTGGACTTTGCCGCGCCGGCGCCGGCTGGTCATCTGGTGGAATGCCGTGCGCAGGTGATCCACCGCGGGCGCCGTTCCGTCACCGTGGACGCACGGCTGATTGCCGAAGATCTGCTCAGCGGCCGGCGTACCGACTGCCTCTCGGGTGAATTCGTGATGGTGCGTCAGGCCGATGGGGCGCCTGCTGAGGTGCCTGAAATGGCGCAGGAAGCGGATGACGCATGTGCTGCAAATGCGGCGATGGCTTGTGCCACCGTGGCCGAGATCGTTTTTCCGGTGCATGTGAACCATCGCGGTGTGCTGCATGGTGGCCCGGCCATGGCCTGGATGGCCAAGGCCGGCTTTGTGGCGGCCACGCGCCAGGTGCGCCGACACGTGGTGATGGCGGGCACCGAGCGGCTGGACTTCGTGGCCCCGGCGCGGGTAGGGGATGTGGTCGAGGTGAGCGCCCGTGTCATCGGCACGGGCCGGCGCTCCATCCGTGTGCAGGCCGATATGTGGGCCGAGTCGTCGAGCAGCGGCGAACGCCGGCTCTGCGCCTCGGCCCCGCTGACCTATGTGGCCATTGAGGCTTGAGATCTCGCCGCTGCTGCCCGTGCACCAATGCCCGGTGTGCGCCAAGCTTCTGCCCGGCACATTCGAGCACGCGGTAAGCGTGCTGGTGGACCACGAACCCGATCTTTCCCCGTTCATCGAGGCCTACCGCAACGACACCACGGGCGTTCCGGCCTACCACCCTGCGGTATTGCTCAAGGTCATCCTGTTCGGCTACAGCCGCGGCGTGATCAGCTCGCGTGCCATCGCCGCGGCGTGCTGCCAGCACGTACAGTTCATGGTGCCGAGCGGTGACAGCCAGCCGGACTTCTCCACCATCGCCGGATTCGTGAGTCGGCACGGCGAGGCGATCCAGTCGTTGTTCACCCAAGCGCTGGTTATCTGCGCACGCGAGGAGCTCATTGAATCGCCCCGGGTTTCCCGGAGAACTCCGGGTTTGAGTCAGGCCGATCTGGCTGACTTCTGTAGCGGGCCTCCGTCGGCAAGTCGAATTGGCCACGTGGCGCTCACTGGCTATCATCGCCTCGCGGCCAAGCTGCCTTGCGGTAGTGTCCGCTCAGCTCAAACGAAGGACGCCAAGAGACATCATGACAGTCAAGCGTATGGACAACGTCGGCATCGTGGTGGAAGACATCGATGCCGCAGTTGAGTTCTTCACCGACCTTGGTCTTGAACTCGAGGGGCGTGCCCCGGTCGAGGGCGATTGGGCAGACGGCGTCACCGGGTTGCGCGGCATGCGCGTCGAGATTGCCATGATGCGTACGCCGGACGGTCACAGCCGGCTCGAGCTGTCTCGCTTCCTCGCGCCGGCCGTGGTCGCGGATAACCGCGGAACCCCGGTGAATGCTCTCGGCTACCTGCGCGTCATGTTCACGGTGGATGACATCGACGATACTCTCGTCCGCCTCGGCAAGCGCGGTGCGACGCTCGTCGGCACGGTGAGCCAGTATGAGAACATGTATCGGCTCTGCTATATCCGGGGTCCTGAAGGAATTCTCATCGGGCTGGCCCAACAGCTGGGGCAGCAGACTTACCGACAGGATCCCATGGGACAGAGCCGTAGAGACCTGGGAAAGTAGCTCCTAACGACCGGTTGTCGTCCCACGCGCGACGCCCGGTATGCCAAGTGCCACGCGGGCGGTGTCCCCTCAACACGAACGGTGGGCGTCACAGCCGTCAACAATCGTCGCACGAGCGATGCAGGTTGTGGCTTTGTAGATGTGCTGCGTGAGGAAAGGAAACAAGGGAGTATGGCCAAGCTCGTGTTCGGAATGAACCTGTCCCTGGACGGCTACGTCGACCATATGGCGTTTGCGCCGGATCGCACGCTCTTCCGCCATTTCATCGAGGAGGCTCAGAGCCAGGCGGGCAGCGTGTACGGTCGGCAGATGTATGAGGTCATGCGCTATTGGGACGACGATCACCCTGAATGGGATGCAGAGGAGCAAGCGTTCGCGGCGGCGTGGCGGAAGCAGCCGAAATGGGTCGTCTCGCGCACGTTGAAGTCGGTCGGTCCCAACGCCACGCTTGTCGAAGGTGATCTCGAGGGCGCGATCCGCGAGCTGAAGGCCGAGCGCGACGGAGAGATCGAAGTGGCCGGCCCGAACTTGGCGCAATGCCTCACCGAGCTTGGCCTGATCGATGAGTATCGAATCTACCTGCACCCCGTCGTGCTGGGTCACGGCAAGCCATATTTCGCCGGGCCGCGGCCACCGCTCCGTCTTGTGACGGGCGATCGGATTGGCGAGGACGTGATCAGGTTGACCTACGTTCCTGCTTAGTCTTGCGACTCGTCTGAGCCAGGCGTCGCCCGACGGCAACAGCTGGCGGAGCGCGCCGTTGCCGTCGGGCAGTGCCTATCTTTGGGCATCGGTCATCCGTATGTGATCTGTAAGACCGGGTCCGCTAGCCTGTGGCATCGACGGGATCGTCGGAACGTGCGTCGGCCTTCGTTGCCGCGACATGCGCCAGACCGACGTCAAGGAACATGGAGGAACGCCATGTCTGGTCAAGTGAGTCGTCGCAGGTTCTTGCGCGCCGGAACGACGGTGGCTTCGCTCGCCGCAATGTCGCAGCCGTTGTTTGGATCGATGGCCTTCGCGGACTACGCAGTGGCACCGGCGAAGCGTCGCGCAGCTTCCAAGCTCACCGCCACGCATCCCATCCTCGTCGGGTACGCGAGAGCGATCGCCGCAATGAAGGCGCTGCCGTCGAGCAATCCGTGCAGCTGGGAAGCCCAGGCGGCCATTCATTGGCCGGGCACGGGGGCGGCGGGGCCATGCGAGCATGGCAACATGTTCTGGTCCTGGCATCGCATGTATCTGTATTGGTTCGAACGGATCATCCGCCACCAATCGGGCATGTACGACTGGTCGCTGCCGTACTGGGACTACGATTGGGAGGCGCCGAACCCGGTGTCGACCACTGCCCAGCGGCAAATCCCGGCCCCGTTTCGTGTCGCGACGAGCCCGCTATACGACGGGACACGCAATTCCGGACTGAACAGCGGTGGCTCGCTGGCGACCGGGACGACAGCGACGGCGACAGGTTTCTCGCCCACTTCGTACATGACCGCTCAAAGCGCGATCAACGGCACGCCGCATGGCGCGGTGCATGTTGCCGTCGGGGGGAACATGGGCAGCTTCCCCACCGCGGGCCTCGATCCGATCTTCTGGCTTCACCACTGCGAGATCGATCGACTGTGGAATCTCTGGCTCGCCAAGGGTGGCGGGAGGAGCGATCCTCTCAGCGACCCGGTGTGGAAGTACACCAAGTTCACGTTCTACAACGAGTGCTGCGAGGAAGTGCAGATGACCGGCTGCGACGTCCTGCGGGCCGCGCAGCAGTTGAGCTACGTCTATGAGGTTGAGCCGAACCAAGTCAATCAGTACTGCTTCAAGATCGATCGTCCCTGGGTATTTCCGGAATTGATCCGTGCAATCAGGTTGCCGGATCCCTTCGTTCTCGACAAAGGCCCTCGGACGCTGACGTTGGTCGAGGCGGGCGACCGGGAATTCCTGAGCCGTCTCCAGTCGATCGCGAAAAGCTCGAAAGCATCGGTGATTCTGCAGTTGCAGGGTCTCGAAGCGGATTTCCAACCGGGAGTCATGTGGCAGGTTTTCGTCGGCCTGCCTCCGAATGCCAAGCTGGATGTGGCGAGCCCGAATTTCGTCGGCAATGTGGCCCTGTTTGGCAATGGCGTCAAAGGCGACGGGCATCACGCGGCTGAGTTCACCTTTCCGCTCAACCGCGCGCTGAGTGCCTCGAGCAAAGCGTCGATGGTGCAAGTGACCTTCGTGCCGACATCCGGCGTCATCGTCGACAAGCGTCCGCAAGCGGCGGAGGTCAGGGCGCCGGTTCGGGTGGGCGAGGTGAACCTGTTGCTGGAAAAGGCGCAGCCGAAACCGCAGTAGCGGTACCGGTTCCACGCCGGCTTCGGCGAGTACGAGGCTCAGCGCTTGCCGGAAAGATCGTGAGCGGGATACGGCCCGGATGGCCGACGTAGCGCCCTCCTTTCGTCGCGGGAATCCTGGCGCATCACACTCGATTCCATCGCGTGCTGGAGCTCGCGCACGAGGCCTTCCGACTCGATCCCGTTTGACCCTGTCACCAGAGCGAAGCGCAACCCTGTGCTCGAGCGCTTCGCCGACGCAGCTGACTGAGTTCGGACGTCAGGCATAGGCGATCAAGTGCCACGCGTCTTGAAATACGTCTTGGCCATCGTTGCGGTGCTTCTGTTGCTGGCCGTGGCGCTTTTCGAGTACTCGGTTTACCGCGACAGGAAGAACTTCAGTGAAGCCGCAAACGACTGCGAGCGTGGGTACATTCAGGATTCCTGCGGATTTCCCCGGTGCCGCGAGATCTGCGCGGATCATCCGGATCGCTATCCATGATCGCGAGGCCCGCGGCTGATACTGCTCGCCGTGACCCTGCCGCTCACGCTGGCCATTGGGCGCCGTGAACGCAGGCGAACCGGACCGGAGGTGGGGCAGGACGCATGACGTCATCATGACGGGTGAGGCCGGAAAGCAGTAATATCCGATTGCGAGGTGCGGAGGCGTGCCGCCCCCGCTGGCTCGCACTTTCCTAACCACGAAATACGGAGGAGTCATGAAGAGACTAGCCGCGATCGGGCTAAGCTGTGCCGTCTTCATCGCTACACCAAGTTTCGCGCAAACGCCTAAGCAACTGGACGATTATCGGTGGCAGGTGGGGTCGTACAAATGCACCGGAGATACAGCGGGGGAAGGCGCCCATCCTTTCACGGCAACGTACAGTCTGACCCGGGAATTCGATGGCGGGGTCTACGTCGAGCGTTATGTCGAGGCGAAGACCGCTCAGCACCAACAGCCATTCTCGATCATCCATCTCTATACCTACGACAGCAAGAATCAGCGGTATGTCCGCAACGGTGTCGATGGCAACGGCGGGCGGCACGAACATACCTCGACTGGCTGGTCCAACGGGGTGTGGATCTGGGACGCAGGCGGGTTTCGTATCCCCATTACACGCGGTGAGAATCAGTTCAGCTTCAAGGCCGAGTTGCTGAAAGATGGCAACTGGGTGCTCCTCGCAAGCGGCGTTTGCAAGAAGTAGGTGAAAGAAAGCGCGTGAAAGGGCGCGCGCCTGCGGGCATCCCAACCATGCCGTGCAACGACGTCGATCCTCGCGCTGCAGCCGGCCGCAACAGCGAAGCGAAGTTCGCTGTTGCGGTCACCTGAGCGAGATGTTGTCCCACACGACGCTGGGTCTGCTGGATACTCGTACCTTCGACGGCCTCAAGCCTTCCGCGCAGGGCAAGCGTGTTGCGTTCGATGGTCCGCGTCGCACGGTCATCGACGGTCCGTTCACCGAGACGAAGGAACCGATCGCCGGTTTCTGGCTCTGGGAAGTGGAGGACACGGACGAGGCGGTCGCCTGGGTCAAGCGCTGCCCCAATCCGATGTCCGGACCAAACCAGATCGAGATCCGGCCGCTGTACGAGGCGGCTGATCTGGTCTGAGTGGGCGGGCCGCAGACCGTCGCGCGATATCGTCGCGTACTTGAGGGCGAGTACGGACACCACACCAGACCGAAGCCCGCAGGCGCGTTTGCGGCTGCACCGCCGCGCGGCGGGGAGCGTGATCTCATGTCTGATCCCATCGGCACGCGACATATCCACGGCTACTGCGCCCTCTGCATAGCCCGCTGCGACACGGTGGCGACGGTGGAGGAGGGGTGCTTCACCCGCATCGACCCTGACCCGTCGCATCCGACCGGGCAGGCGATCAGTGCCAAGGGGCGAGCGGCTCCGGAACGCGTCTATCACCCGGAAAGGCTCCGATACCCGCTCCGCCGGACCCGTCCGAAAGGGAATCCGGACCCGGGGTGGAAGCGAATAGACTGGGACGAAGCCTTGGACCTGACGGCCGCTGCGATGCGCCGGGTCGCGGATCGGCATGGTCCGCACGCGGTGGCCTTCACCTCGTTGTCGCCGTCCACGATGGCGATCGCCGAATCCAGCGGGTTCCTCCAGCGGCTGGCAAACGCCTTCGGCACACCCAACGCGAGCATCACCCTCGACGTCTGCAGTTGGGGGCGCTTCTTCGCCACGCGCTACACCTATGGCGTCGGCAGCGGCGGGGCCATGCCCGATATCGCCGAGAGCGGCGTGATGATCCTGTGGGGATACAATCCGAACTTCACGCGCCTTACCCACGCGACCGCAGTCGTCGCGGCGTTGAAACGCGGCATGCGCCTAATCGTCGACCCACGTCATGTCGGTCTCTCGGGCAAGGCCTACGTCTGGCTCCGGTTGCGGCCGGCCACCGACGGCGCGCTCGCGCTCGGCCTGGCCAATCTGATGATCGATCGCGGGTGGTACGACCGCGACTTAATCCGCCTGTGGAGCAACGGGCCGAACCTCGTGCGCGCCGATACCGGTCGCCTGCTGACCGAACGCGACCTCGGTCCGAACGGCGACGCGAGCCGTTTCCTCGCTTGGGACGGTGCGGCCGCGCGGTCGGTGTCCTACGACACCGCCACCGGTCGTTACGACGGCGACGTCGCCGGGCTCGCACTGGACGGTGAATACCGTCTCGCCACGCCGTCGATCGAAACACCGAAGTGCAGCATGCGTGCGCGTGTCCGGCTCAACGACCAGCTCGACCCTCGGGTCGCGGTGGGCACGCACGGCTCGTGGCAAGCCTGCGCCGAGATCGGCGCGCCCGGCTACGATCCGTTCGGGCCGACGGGTGCCAATTTCAACCTGCTCGTCGACACCGCTGCGCTCGATCCGGTCAGCGGCACGGCTTCGCATCGTGGGTATCTGTGCGAGATTCGGTCCGTCGCATAGCTCCGAGGAAAGATCATGAAGGCACAGGAACAGGAAACTCTTCTCAAGGCGCTGAAGAATCGCTTCGAGAAGAACATGCACCGGCACAAGGGAATTTCTTGGACTGACGTCCGAAGCAGGCTCGAGGGAGATCTCGACGCTCTGAGGTCACTAGCGAACATGGAAGCAACGGGCGGAGAGCCCGACGTCATCGGACAGGACCAAGAGTCCGGCCAATACGTCTTCTGCGACTGCTCGGCAGAAAGCCCGAGTGGCCGCAGAAGTCTCTGCTATGACCGCGAAGCGCTCGATTCTCGAAAGGAAAACAAGCCCGCGGGCAGCGCCGTCGAGACGGCCGCGGCCATGGGCGTCGTCCTCTTGTCGGAGGAGCAGTACCGGGAGCTGCAGAAGCTCGGCGAATTCGACACGAAGACGTCCAGCTGGGTCAGAACGCCGTCCGACGTTCGAGCGCTCGGAGGCTCACTCTTCTGCGACAGACGCTACGGCAAGGTGTTCGTGTATCACAACGGCGCGCAGTCTTACTACGCTGCCAGAGGCTTTCGCGGGCTGGTTCGCGTGTGAGTTCGCGCTTGGGGTACCACACTCTCGAGGCATGAGATGGCCAAGTTCCTTCGAGTGCTGCTCGCTGCTGGCTGCACGTCGTGCTCGACGTGCAACATGAGCCAACAATAACGGCGAACAAGACGCGTGCAACCGGGGCCAGTGTCGAGGCGTACATCGCTTCGAGGGCGAACGAGGAGCAAAGCGCGGATTGCAAGGCACTGATGGCGCTTCTCGGCAGGATCACGCAACAGCCGCCGAAGATGTGGGGGCCGAGCATCGTGGGCTACGGCTCCTACCGGTACACCTACGAGAGCGGAAGATCCGGAGAGACGTGTCTTGCGGGATTCGCCATCCGCGGCAGGGAACTGGTCATCTATCTATCGGCGGAGGGAGAGAAGCAGGCCGCGTTGCTGCTGAAGCTCGGCAAGCACCGGATGGGCAGATCGTGCCTGTACTTCAAGCGCCTGGCCGACCTCGACCGGTCGATCCTGGAGCGGCTGATCGCGGGCTCGGTTGCAGAGATCAAACGCCGGTATGGCGCCGCCGATGGCTCGTGAGCGCCGGGGCTGTTCGTCGTGTGCTCAGCTCTTCAGTTCGACCAGGACCTCGTGGTACCGGTGGTCGTCGACGTTCTTCGCGGCGTGGGTGTCACCGCCCATGCGAAAGTAGACCTCGCCGGCGTTCAACGTGAGGCGCGTGGTGCCGGTCGCGCGCATGACTTCGAGCGTCGCACCCTCGATCGGATAGAAGAAGTAGTCGTGATCGTGCCGGTGCGCCTCGATGCTCTCGCCGGATTCCAGTGTGAACTCCCACACGCGGACGCGATCGTTTTCGAAGACCAGCTTCGTTCCCACGTCGGCCATCGGTACCTCTTGTAGAGAACTACCCGCGAGTCACATGCGCGGCGACGCACAGCCATTGGCCGTCGCGCAGTATCCAGATGTCGGTGTAGCGGCCGGCACCGGGCTGACCGTCGGGCTTGGTGTAAGTGGTGCGGCCGTGAATGATCGCGGTATCGCCCAGTAAGCGGATGCGAACGTCTTCGCACTTCAGGTTCGACACCGCGCCGAGCCGACCGATCTGCGCGAGGAACTGCTGCTTGTCCACCAGCGAACCGTCCGGATTGCTGTTCTGGAAGTCGTCCGACAGGATTTCGCCGAAGCGCGTCACGTCAGACCTCGCGACCGAGGCGATGTATTCCTCGTTGAGCTTCTGCAGCGCCTGCATGTGGTCGCTGTCCGCGTGGCCGGGCATGGCTGATCCTCCTGTGCATCGCGATGAAAGCGCATCCTAGCCCGCGGGTCGAGATGCCGAAAGGTCCCTGGTTCGATGCGTCGCGCCAGTGGTAGCCATTCCCGAACCTTCCGGCTTCCCTTCGCGGCCCACCGATCCACCGGATCACCGGAGAGGACAAGAAGATGAGGGGCAGTCAGCAGTCTGCCCAGTGGGAATTCGATCTGCCCGCGAGTCATGGCCAGCCGCTGGACGCGCCGGGTCGTCCTCCCGCGCATCGTGATTTCCTGCGCTCGCACGATGCGCTGGTGGAGGAGATTCCGAACGAAGCGGCGCGCTGGCGCCGGCGCCACAACTACTATCTCAATTGCCTGCGCGACGTGGACCGCAACATCGCCGCCGTGCTCGATGAGGTGGAAGCGTCCGGACAGATGGATCGCACCATCATCTTGCTCACGGCGGACCACGGCGACATGGACGGCAGCCATCAGCTCCACGCCAAGGGTGCAGTGGCGTACCGCGAACAGAATCATGTGCCGCTGATCGTGGTCCACCCGGACCATGCCGGCGGCAAGCAATGCGCGGCGATCACTTCGCATCTCGATCTGGCCCCGACGCTGGTCGGCCTTACCGGCACGGCGCCGGAGAAGCGCGCATGCATCGCTAAGGGCTTGCCGGGCAAGGACCTGTCGGGCCTGCTGAGCGCACCCGAGAGCGCGGATCTGAACCCCGTGCACCCGGGCGTGCTGTTCAACTACAACATGTTCGCCTACATCGACGGCGATTACCTCGACAAGGCCGTCGACTACGTGCAGAAAGGCGGCAACCCGAAGGCGTTGAAGGAGGCGGGCATCGTGCCCGACATGAAGAAGCGCGGCGCGGTGCGGTCGGTGTACGACGGGCGCTACGTGTTCGCGCGCTATTTTTCGCCGAAGCAGCAAAAACCGGCCGAAGAGCCTCGAAGCGTTGTACCGGCACAACGACGTGGAGCTGTACGACACCGAAGCGGATCCGCTCGAGATGACGAATCTCGCGATGGATCGGGCGCGCAACGGCGAGCTGATCCTCGCCATGAACGCCAAGCTCAATGCCCTGATCGATGCCGAGGTGGGGGAGGACCGTGGCCAGATGCTGCCGGGCGGCGCGGATGCGGGCTGGGAGGTCACGGCGAAGACGATGGCGCCTTGAGGCAGGGGTGCCGGCAAGCACGGTCGCGTACAATCCAGGGCGTAACGAGTGGCGGTTTCCGGGATCCAGGTCTGCTGCTCGGCCCCTGATTCTTAGAGGAATTTCCCCATGACCTACGTCCGCCTGGCAGCTGCCCTACTGCTTGCCTGTTCGACCCTCGCCCCCGCCCTGGCCGAGGACCAGCCGCCCGCGGCCAAGCCGCCGGCGTCCAACAAGCTCGAGCGCTTCCAGTTGAAGCACGCGAACTGCCACTGGACCAACGAGATGGGCAACTACATGTACGAGTGCCTGAAGGCCAACTTCAACATGAATGCCCACTGGTGCCACAACGAGGCCATGGACGTCTTCTGCCCCCGGCAGGACGACGAGGCGAAGGCGGCCGAGGCGAAGCCGGCGGAAGCGACAAAGCCGGCCAACTGAGCGATCGATCGCCGGGGCTGCTGCGAAGGCCGGGCCGGTTCCCGGCCTTCGTCGTTTCCGGACCGCGTGAAATCCATCGTGGGGTCTGCGCAAAATCTTCCCTCACCCCTGGCCCCTCTCCCGGAGGGAGAGGGGTGAGTGCACGTCGCATCGCCCACCTCGACATGGATGCCTTCTACGCATCCGTGGAACTGCTGCGCTATCCGGAGTTGAAGGGGCGGCCCGTGGTGATCGGCGGCGGTCGTCGGCATCAGCCGGTGGAGCAGGATGGGCAGCGCACCTATGCCACGTTGCACGCCTATGCGGGGCGGGGCGTGGTCACGACGGCGACGTACGAGGCGCGCGCCTTCGGCGTGCGCTCGGGCATGGGGTTGATGAAGGCTGCTGCGCTGGCACCCGATGCGGTCCTGCTGCCCACCGACTTCGACGAGTACCGGAAGTATTCCCGCCTGTTCAAGGCGGCCGTGCGCGAGGTCGCGCCGGTGGTGGAGGATCGGGGTATCGACGAGATCTACATCGACCTCACGGACGTGCCCGGCGAGACGCTGGAGGTCGCGCGGGCCATCACCGGACGCGTGCGGGAAACCACCGGCTTGAGTTGCTCCATCGGCATCACGCCCAACAAGCTGCTGTCGAAGATCTGCTCCGATCTGGACAAGCCGGGGGGCATCACCATCCTGGGCATGGAGGACCTCCCGGCGCGCATCTGGCCGCTGCCGGCACGCAAGATCAACGGCGTCGGGCCGAAGGCCGCGGCGAAGCTGGAGGCGCTCGGCGTCCGCACCATCGGCGAGCTGGCCGCCGCCGACCGGCAATGGCTCATCGAGCGCTTCGGGCGCAGCTTTGGTGCCTGGATGCACGAGGCCGCCCATGGACGGGACGATCGTCCCGTCGTCACCTACAGCGAGCCCAAGTCCATCAGCCGCGAGACCACGTTCGAGCGCGATCTGCATCCGGTGCGGGATCGCGCGATCCTGTCGGGCATCTTCACCGAGTTGTGCGAGCGCGTCGGCGAGGATCTGCGGCGCAAGGGCTACGTCGGCCGTACCATCGGCATCAAGCTCCGCTACGACAACTTCGTCACGGTGACCCGCGACCACACCCTGGAGGAGGCCACGGCCGACGGCCCCACCATCCGGCGCGCGGCCGGCAAGTGCCTGAAGCGGGTGCCGCTGGAGCGCCGGCTGCGGCTGCTGGGGGTCCGGGCCGGGTCGCTGGCGCGCCCGGGAGCCCCGGTCAACCCGGCTGCTCCAAGGAGCGTTGGGGAAGGGGCCATGAGCCTGGATCTGTTCTGAAGCTCCGCGGGCGGCGCATGCTATCCTCGCGCCACAATAACGAATGCCGGGGAACACATCCGGCGATGGGGAGAACCACCGTGAAGCGGTTGGCAACCATGCTCGTGACGGCGGCGCTGGCCGCAGCCATTCCGGCGCAAGCCGACGAGGCCGCGCTCGGCATCAAGATCCGCAAGCAAAGCGGCATCAACTACATCACCGGCGGTCTGGGCGACGAGGCGAAGGCGTTCGAGCAGCTCGCGCCGCGCTACCCGGTGCAGATGATCTTCACCGTCGGCGGCGAGCACGCGCAGATCCGCGACGTGAAGGTGACCGTGCGCGATCTCAAGGGCGATGCCGTGCTCGAGGCCAGTTCCGAGGGCCCGATGTTCTTCATCAACACGCCGTCGGGCCGCTGGACCTTCGAGGCCGAGTGGAACGGCGAGAAGCAGTCGAAGGTGAAGGACCAGACCGGTCGCCGCTATCTGGTGATGGATTTCGATTTCAAGAAGCCGGAGTGATCCGGAGCCGACGGACCGGAGTCGTCCGCGGCAGCCAAGAGGGAGAGAGAACGTGTTGAAACCGCTGATGCGCGCGGCTGCGGTGGCTGCGCTGGTCGTTGCCGTGCCGGCCTCCGCTGCCACCATGAACCTGCGCTTCGGTACGCCGTTCGTGTCGGGCAGCAACCTGCACAAGGGCATGGAAAAGTTTGCCGAGGTCGTGACCGCCGAGTCGAAGGGCACGATCAAGGTGCAGGTCTACACCGACAGTCAGATCGGCGACATCCAGCAGCTGATCGCGGGCATGCAGCTCGGCACGGTCGACATGGCTTACCTCGGGCCGGGCAACCTCGGTCAGGTGAAAGGCTGCGGCGCGCTCAACATCAGCTACCTTCCGTACCTCTTCAAGAGCAAGCGTTCCGCCGAAGAGGTGATGAACGGCCCCATCTACGCCGACATGTTCGAGCAGTGCGCGAAGGCCTCGGGTGTCCGCATCTTCGCGGTGGGCGGCGACCGCAGTCCGCGTGCGCTGGTGACCACGAAGGGACCGATCAAGAAGCCCGAGGACCTGAAGGACATGCGGCTGCGCATTCCGCCCATTCCGATTTTCCGCGATGTGTTCGAGAAGGTGGGCGTGAAGGTGGTGCCGCTGGGGCTGAACGAGGTGTACATGGCCCTGTCGCGCGGCCAGGTGGACGGGCAGGACAACGGCTTCGATCTCACGCTGTCGTTCCGCTTCCACGAAGTCTCCAAATACTGGTCGGCCACCGATCACGTGTACGACATGGGCGCGTTCCACGTCTCCGAGCGGAAATGGAAGACCTTCACGCCGGAGCAGCAGGCCATTTTCAAGAAGGCCGCGGTGGAAGCCGGCAAGGTCGCAACGCAACTGGGCGAAGAGCTGGACGCCAAGGGCCTCGAGGAGCTGAAGAAGGCCGGCATCGTCTACACCGTGCCCGATCGCGCCGCGTTCGAGAAGGCCTGGGCCGACGTCTACAAGAACTACGAAGGCACGGTGTGGCCTGACGGACTGGTCGCTCGCATCAAGGCCGCACAGAAATGATCGGTGCGGTCTCAGCCTGGGTCCGAGCGGGCGCCCGCGCTCGGCGTCGAGGCCGGCTGCAGGGGCTGATGCCGGGTGTAACGGGGTTGCTGCTTTGGGCGTCGGCGATGGCCGGCCCCGCCATAGCGGCGGAGGTGACGCTGCGGTTGGGCGGGCCCTGGACCACCGGCAGCAATCTTCACAAGGGCATGGAGCGGTTCGCCGAGGTCCTCGCAGCCGAGTCCAAGGGGCGCTTCGAGGTGAAGGTGTATCCGGATAGTCAGCTGGGTGACATCCAGCAGTTGCTGACCGGTGTCCAGCTGGGCACCGTCGATCTTGCCTACCTCGCCGTAGGCAACGCCGGCCAGTTGAAGGGCGGCGCGCCGCTCAACGTTGCGTACGTTCCGCACCTGTTCGCAAGCAAGCAGCAGGCGACTCAGGCGCTCAACGGCCCGATATTCACCGAGATGTACGAGGCGGTCGCCAAGGGCGCCGGCGTGCGTATCTTTGCCGTGTACGGTGCCCGCAGTCCGCGCGCGATCCAGACGGTGAAAGGCCCCGTTCGCAAGCCCGAGGATCTCAAGGGCATGCGCATCCGCATTCCGCCCATCGACATGCTGCGCGCCGCCATGGAGGCCGCCGGCGCCAAGCCGGTGCCGATGGGATTGTCGGATGTCTACACGGCGCTGTCGCGAGGCTCCATCGACGGACAGGAGAACGGCTTCGATGCCGCCATCCAGTTCAAGTGGCACGAAGTGGCCAAGTTCTGGTCGGCCACGGACCACGTCTTCGAGGTGGCGGCGTGGTACATGAACGATCGCCGCTGGCAGGCCCTCGCGCCCGGGGACCGCGAGGCGTTCCGCCGCGCTGCGATGGCCGGTGGGCAATTGGCCACCGATCTGGGCGAAGCGCTCGACCGGGAGGCGGTGGAGACGCTGCGCAAGAGCGGGGTGACCTATGTCGTTCCCGACAAACAGGCGTTCGACGCCGCGTGGGCCGACATCCACAAACCCTATGAGGGCAAGACCTGGCCAGCGGGACTGGTCGACAAGATCCGAGTGTCGCTGCGATGATCGACCGGCTCGACCGCGCCCTGGGCATCGTGGAAACATTGCTCGAGTGGCTGATCGCGCTGCTCGTCGCCGGGCTGGCGCTCATCGTCGGCTCGCAGTTCGTCGACCGCCACTTCGTCACGCTGCCGATCCCGGCGCCCGATGCCTACGCGCGGATCATGCTCGTGTGGCTCACGTTCGTCGGCTTCGCGCTGGCCGTGAAGAACGGTCTCAACATCCGCGTCGACCTGATCGACGCGCACCTGCCGCCGAAGGTCCAACTCGCCCTCGAGTACGTGTTCGACATCACGACGCTGGTGCTCACGGTGATCATCGGCGTGCACGGCTGGCGGTTGATCGAGATCGGACAAGGTCAGGAGCGCCTCGGCACGGTGTTGTCCGAGGCTTGGCCTTCGGCCGCGCTGGTCGTGTCGTGCGTCCTGCTGGTGCTGTTCCTGGTGCTGCGCATCGTCCTGCGTGCCGTGGGGCGAACCCTGCCGCGCCATCTCCAGATCGAGGGTGACTAGAGTGAAACGACCCCCACGCTCCCTGCGCTCGCTGCCCCCCAAGGGGGCGCGCCAGCGCCTTGGGGCGGCCCGGCGGCGCTAGCATCATGCTGTTGCTGTTGTTCATCGCCTTCATGCTCGCGCTGATCGTCGGTTACGACGTCGGTTATTCGATGGTCTTCGCAGCATTCCTGGGGGTGCTGTATCGCGGCGATGCGGTCGATCCGGCGATGATGCCGCTCTCGATGATCGCCGGTGTCGACACCTATGCCCTGGTGCAGGTGCCGCTGTTCATCCTTGCCGGCGAACTGATGAACCGCGGCGGCCTCACGCTGCGGCTGATCGACTGGGCTCAGGCCATCGTCGGGCGCATCAAGGGCAGTCTCGGGCACGTGTCGATCCTGACCAACCTCATCATGGCCGGTGTGTCGGGCTCGGCAGTCGCCGATGCCGTGGCCACGGGCAAGCCGCTCATCCCGGCGATGCGCAAGGAGGGCTACGGCGACGGGTTCGCCGGTGCGGTGATCGCCGCAGGTGCGCTGCTCGGACCGATCATCCCGCCGTCGATTCCGATGGTGGTGTACGCGCAGCTTTCGAACCAGTCGGTGGTGAAGCTGTTCATGGCGGGCGTGGTGCCCGGTCTGCTGCTCGCGGCAGGCTTCATGGTCATCTGTTCGATCGTGGCGCGCTTCAAGAACTTCCCGAGCCGCGCACCTGTGCCCTGGGCCGGCAAGGTGAAGGCCACGGGTCGCGCCGGCTGGGCGCTGCTGATGCCGCTCATCGTGATCGGCGGCATCCGCTTCGGCCTGGTCACCGACACCGAGGCGGCGGTGGCGGTGGTGCTCTACGCGTTGTTCGTGAGCCTGTTCATCTATCGCGGGCTCAAGACCAAGGAACTGCCGAAGATCCTCTACGACGCGGGGCGCTCGGCGGCGGTGATTCTCTTCCTGCTTGCGGCGGCCGGCCCGTTCAGCTGGCTCGTGGCCGAGAGCCAGATCAGCAACACGGTGGTCGACACCATCCAGGGCTGGTCCACCAACCCGATCGTGGTGCTGCTCATCATCAACGGCTTCCTGCTGCTGATCGGCTGCATCATCGAGCCGCTGCCGGCGATGATCATCTTCCTGCCGGTCTTGATCCCGCTCGGCGCCCAGCTGGGCATCGACCCGATCCAGTTCGGCGCGGTGGTGGTGCTGAACCTGATGATCGGTCTCATGCATCCGCCGATCGGGCTATTGCTGTTCGTGGTCTCGAGCGTGGGGCGTATCCGGATAGCACCGGTAATGTGGCAGATCCTGCCGTTCCTCACCTGGGCGATCGTAGTGCTGATCCTCACGATCGTCTTCCCGCCGATCACCACCTGGTTGCCGGGTCACTTGCGCTGACGCGTCGGAGCATGCGCCAACGCATAGTGAGTGTCGTCGCGGGCGGGCTGACAGCCTTCTGCGCAGGGCTCGGCCCCTGCGCCGCCGAGGAAATCCTGGTCGTTCGTCCCGACGATATTGCGTGGAAGGAAATTCGCAAGGATCCGCCGTTGTTTCGTGCATTCGTTCAGGGCGATCAGGACAAGCCGGGTGCGTTCACGTTTCGGGTCCGCGCCGCGGCCGGTCACAAGCTGATGCCGCATACTCATCCGGATGACCGCGTCATCACGGTGCTGGAAGGCACCTACTGGTCCGCGACGGGTGCCGTCTGGGACGAAGCGAAACTCGTGGCATTTCCGCGCGGCAGCTTCTACGTCGTGCCCGCGGGTGTGCCGCACTACAGTGCCGTGCTGGAAGGCGAAACGATCTTCCAGGAAAGCGGCTTCGGACCGAGCCGCAACGACATGGTGCCGCAGCCAGCGACGAAGCCGTAGGTGGGCGCGAACCGCGCCGGCCGCCTAGCGGATGTTTTCCTGCGGCACGACGTCGAGCAGTTCCACCTCGAACAGCAGCGTCGAGTTGGGCGGCACCTCGCCGAAGGCGTTGCGGTTGCCGTAACCCATGTTGGGCGGAATCACCAGCGTGCGCGTGCCGCCGACGCGCATGCCCTGGATGCCCTTGTCCAGCCCGGTGACCATGCGGCCCACGCCCAGCAGCACCGACAGCGCCTGACCGCGATCCCGCGAGCTGTCGAACTTCCTGCCGCGCCCGTCCGGCTGCGACGGATCGAAGACGAAGCCTTCGTAGTCGATGACGACGAACAACTGCGGTTCCGCCTCGCGTCCGGTGCCGATGCGGCCTTCGATCACGACGGTCTTGTTGCCGATGACAGCGGTCGGCAGGGCATCGGCGAACTGCAGCGCACGCGATTGCGCGAGCGCCGTTGCAGACGCGACGAGGGCGAGCGCGCACAGCGCGCGAAGGATCGATCGAAGCATGATGGAATCTACCGTTGGTCGAGCAGGGCGCGCACGTCCTTCGGCTTCGGCATCTGCCGCGGATCGAGCACGATGTGGCGGATGGAGGCCGACTGCAGCGTGCGGTCCACCATGGCCATGCGCTGGTTCGTGACGGGATCGGCGATGTCGACGGCGGCCGCGACGGTGAAATCCGGACGGCAAACAACGAGAGCGAAGGCGTGTCGGCCGAGGTCGGCTCCGGCGAGCTCTACCGGCAGCAACTCTCCGAGCGCCACTCGCGCGAAGATGTGATGATCGGGTGCGCCCGCCTTGAACACGAGGTACGCAAGCTTGGCGGCACCCGAGAGCATCACCGGTGCCTGCAGCAGGGCAGGTACCGGGCGCGATGCCGGCGGTTGCGGTGCGATCGTCGGGGTGATCGCCTGCGGAGCATCCATGGAGCCGTTGGTGCCGTTGCCGGCGCGATGGGCCGCGATGATCTGCTCCAGTTCGTCGCCGCCGGCATTGCGCTTCTTGCCGCGGCCCACGCTCAGGTCGAGTCCGCCGCCGCCGCGCATGGATCGCATGATGCGGATCCAGGCGATGAACACGCCCAGGATGAGCACGAATCCGACGAGTACCTTGCCCCAGCTCATCGATCGAGGTTCCGTGGCTCGGCCGGCGGCAAGGCCGCAGCCGGATGGCAGGACGACTGCATGACGGCGTAAGTGTAACCGCAGGCGTGCGGAGCCGCGGGCTAGAATCGGGTCGTCTTGTTCCCGCCGTCAAATGCCGATGCCGCTCGACCGCTATCTGCGCTACGACGAGCTCACGCAGGCGCTGCGTGAACTCGCCGCCGGACATCCGGATCTCTTCGGTCTCGAGAGCATCGGCCGCAGCTTCGAGGGCCGCGACATCTGGCTGGTCACGGCGACCCGTCGTTCCACGGGGCCTGCGGCCGAGAAGCCGGCGGTGTGGATCGACGGCAACATCCACGCGACCGAAGTGGCCGGCGCGATGGCGTGCCTGCATTTCCTGCAGCGACTGGCGCGCGAATATGGGCACGACCCGGAGGTGACGCGCGCGCTCGATACGCGAGCCTTCTACGTGTTGCCGCGCCTCAATCCTGACGGCGCCGAATGGGCGCTGGCCGATCGGCCGAAGCTGATCCGTTCGTCGACGCGGCCCTATCCCTACGACGAGGAGCCGGTCGGCGGGCTGCGCCACGAGGACGTGGACGGCGACGGTCGTGCGCTCACCATGCGCATCCGTGATCCGAACGGACCGTGGAAGGTATCCGACCTCGACCCGCGTCTGCTCGTGCGGCGCGATCCGGCGGAAACCGGTGGGGTGTACTACCGCCTGCTGCCCGAGGGGCCGATCGAAGACTGGGACGGCGTGACCGTGCGCATGCGGCCGCGTCGGCAGCAGCTCGATCTCAACCGCAACTACCCCGCGGGCTGGCGGCAGGAACACGAGCAGTACGGAGCAGGACCGTTTCCGACCTCCGAACCCGAGGTGCGCGCGGCCGTGCAGTTCATCGCGGACCATCCCAACATCACCGGTGGTATCGCGTTCCACACCTATAGCGGTGTGCTGCTGCGGCCGTACTCACACCACGCGGATGAAACCCTGCCGGTGGAGGACCTCTGGACCTACCAGAAGATCGGTGCCAAGGGCACGGAGATCACCGGGTATCCGAACATCTCCGTGTATCACGACTTCCGCTACCACCCAAAGGAAGTGATCACCGGGTCCTTCGACGACTGGCTCTACGATCACCAGGGCGTGTTCTCGTGGACCGTAGAGATCTGGAGCCCGCAGCGCGAAGCCGGCATCACCGACTACAAGTTCATCGAGTGGTATCGCGAGCACCCGGTGGAGGACGATCTCAAGCTGCTCGAGTGGAACGACACCGTGCTTGGTGGTCAGGGTTTCGTCGACTGGTATCCGTTCGAGCACCCGCAGCTGGGCACCGTGGAAATCGGCGGCTGGGACACACTCTATACGTGGAGCAATCCGCCGCTGACTTTGCTGGAGCGCGAGGTGGACAAGTTTCCGCGCTGGCTGGTGTGGCTCGCGCTGATATCGCCGAAGCTCGAGTTGTTCGAGGCGAGCGTTGCGGCGCTGGGCGAAGACACGTGGCGCGTGCGCCTGGTGGTCCACAACACCGGATGGCTGCCCAGTTACGTGACCAAGCTCGCGCAGAAGAACAAGCGCACGCGCGGCGTCGTCTGCGAGATCGAACTGCCGGAGGGTACCGGGCTGGAGACGGGATCGTCGCGCGTCGAAGCCGGCCAGTTGGAGGGGCGTGCCTACAAGTCGGCGTCGCCGTCGAGCTGGGGCGGGTGGGGTGGCGACGTGACCGACGACCGGGTCAAGGTGGAGTGGGTCGTGCGCGGCGCTGCCGGTGTGCGCGTGAAACTCTCGGCCCGTCACGAACGCGCCGGTGTCGTGCGGGCCGAGATCGTTCTGCGTTGAAGCGGGCGAAGGGCCCCGCCCTTCGCCACGCGATCAGCGCTGCAGGGCGAGCTTGCGGCGTGCCTGACGCAGGGTGAGACCGGCGAGTCCGGCCGCCAGCAGCGCGTAGGTGCCCGGCTCCGGCACCGGCGCGATGCCGCTCACACCGAAATCGACGCTGTTCATCGCGCCCGGCGTGCCGTGGTCACCGAGGCCGTAGACCAGACTGACCGGAGCAAACCCCAGGTCGCCGGGCAGGATGTCCGGCAGCGTGCCACCGTGCACCTCGAGGCTCCTGCCGCTTTCGGTGCTCGACCAGGAAAGTCCTGCGAGCAGGGTCCCGTCAGGCAGTTCGAGCCTCAGGGAATCGCTCGTGTTGCCGAGCGACAGGGCTGTGCCCCAGGCGAGATTGGCGATGAAGCCGCCGTTCAGGGTCGTGTCGGCGTTGCGACCGAAGACGAAGAAGCCCTTGGCCGGAATGATGGCGTCGGTGGTGACGACGTACTTCTCGCCGTCGGTACCGCCCTCGCTGCGGACGATCAGGCTGGCGAGATTGATGTCGTCCTGCCGGGTGTTGTAGACCTCGAACCACTCACCGCGGGTGTCGGCCACCTTGGCCGGATCCGGCATGACCTCGGAAACAATCAGAAATCCAGGCTTCACGGCCGAGAGACCGATTTCGGCGGCGGAGGTGGGCGGGGATGCGGTGAGCGCGGCGGTAAGGACGGCGGCGAGGAAAGCGAAACGCGAGGCAAAGGCAGGCTTGCTCATGGATGGACTCCCTGAGTTGGACGGGTAGCCGTGGCCCGGGACGAGACGGGCCCCGGGTGGGGTGCGCGGCTCGGCACTTCGCACATCCGCCAGGACACCGGCCGCACGGGACCGAATCTATGCCGGGTGCATGGGACGGGCCTCGATGCCAGCCGAGGTAGCCGCAGACGCGACCGGAAGACGCGCTATGGCAGCGTCATGGACAGACGACGGGAATCTCCGTGCGCAGCTCGACGCCTCGCGGCGTGACGACTGCACGCCACGCGATCGCCTCCACACCCGCTGCGATCGCTTCGCGCAACGTTCGCCCGTAGACCGGATCGAACCGGTCGGCCGGACGGACCTCGTGGGCGTCGCCGCGCTGGACGCAGTACACCAGCACGGCGCGGTGACCCAGCGCCACCATGGCCATCATCTCGCGCAGGTGCTTGGTGCCGCGTTCGCTGACCGTGTCGGGGAACAGGGCAACGCCGTCGGTGACCGCGGCGGTGACGTTCTTCACCTCGAGGTAGCAGTCGGGCTTGCCGGAGCCCTGCAGCAGGAAGTCGATGCGGCTCGATTCCTGGCCGTACTTCGCCTCGGGGCGGATGGTGTCGTACCCCATCAGCGTCGAAATGCGGCCGTGGTCGATCGCTTCCTGCATCAGCGCGTTGCTGCGATGGGTGTTGATGCCCACGCGCGTACCGTCGGCAAGTTCGGTGAGCTCCCAACTGTAGGCGTACTTGCGCGTGGGCGAGGGCGCATGGGCCAGCCACACGCGGCTGCCTGGATCGGCGCAGCCGAGCATGGACCCCGTGTTGGGGCAATGGGCGGTGATCGTACCTCCCTCGTCCAGTGCCACGTCGGCGAGGAAGCGCTTGTAGCGCTGGATCAGCCGGCCCGGAACGAGCGGCGCGGGGAACTCCATCAGAGCGCGGCGGCCAGTTCCTTCGTGAGCTGCGCGGCCGGGATCTCCTTGCACCCGGTTGCATTCTGCCCGGACCACAGCGGCGTGAAATCGCCCGAACCCTCGGCCTCGGCCTTCGCGCGCAAGGGCACGATGGCGGACGTCGCCAGCGGAAAGGCGGGTGCGACGCTACTCATGGGCCCCAGCTCGCGCATCAGCCGGTTGACGATGCCGCGCGCCGGGCGGCCGGTGAACAGGTTGGTGAGTGCCGTGTGGCGGGCGGCATCGCTCTTCAGTGCGGTGCGATGCACCGCGGTGATGGCCGCTTCGGGGCACAGCAGGTAGGCCGTCCCCACCTGCGCTGCGGCAGCTCCCAGGGACAACGCGGCCGCCACACCCCGCGCGTCGGCGATCCCACCGGCAGCGACGACCGGCACCTTTACCGCCTTCACGATCTGCGGCAGCAGCGCGAACGTGCCGATCTGCGTGGTCAGGTCGTCGGTGAGGAACATGCCGCGATGCCCGCCGGCTTCCACGCCCTGGGCGATGATGACATCGATGCCCCGGGCCTCCAGCCAGAGCGCCTCGGCCACCGTGGTCGCCGAGCAGAAGGTCTTGATGCCCATGGCCTTCACGCGCGCGAACAGGTCCGCCGGCGGCAACCCGAAATGAAAGCTCACCACGGCAGGCCGGATCTCCTCCAGCAAGTCCGCGGCCTCCGCGCTGAAGGGCGCCCGCCCCGGACCCGCGGGAATCTTGTCCGCGTCGATACCGTACTGTCGATGATAGGGGGAGAGGGCGGCGCGCCACTGCCGTTCGCGTTCGGCGTCCGCGACCGGCGGCACGTGGCAGAAGAAGTTCACGTTGAACGGCCGCTCCGTGCCTGCCTTGAGCGACTTCAGTTCCGTCCGCAGCGCATCGGGCGACAGCGTCGCGCAGCCGATGGAGCCCAGTCCGCCCGCGTTCGACACGGACACGGCCATCGCGCTGAAGGCCGCGCCGGCCATCGGCGCCTGGATGATCGGCAGGTCGATGCCCAGCCAGTCGGTGAATCTCGTCATGACACGCTTCTCGACGTGGGGATTGCCCCGTTGCCACCATCGGCAGAGGCAGGATCGTTCCTGATGCCGGCCACGAGTTCGATGGACCGCAGCCGCGCCGGCTGATCGTGCAGATGCGCCGTGATCATCAGTTCGTCCGGACGCAGATCCTCGATGAACGCAGCCAACCCGCGCCGCACCGTATCGGTCGCACCGACGAATGATACGGCGAGCGACCGTTCCACCATCGCCCGCTCGGCCGGCGACCAGAACGCATCGATGTCGTCGATGGGCGGCGGGACTTGACCCGGCGTGCCGCGGCGCAGACTCACGAAGGATTGCTGCTGCGACGTGAACTGGCGCTGCGCTTCGGCGTCGGTGTCGGCGGCGACCACGTTGGCGGCGAGCATGGTGTACGGCCGCTCCAGTTGCCCTGACGGTTCGAACCGGCTGCGATAGATCTCCAATGCTTCGCGCATCAGGTCGGGGGCAAAGTGCGATGCGAAGGCGAAGGGCAATCCCAGCATCGCGGCGAGCTGCGCGCTGAACAGGCTCGAGCCCAGCAACCAGATCGGCACTTCGAGCCCCTCTCCAGGAATCGCCCGCAACCGCTGGCCCGGTTGTGCCGCGGCGAGGTAGGCCTGCAGTTCCATCACGTCCTGCGGAAACTGATCGGCGCTGTCCGTGGCGTCGCGCCGCAGGGCGCGTGCGGTCAGCATGTCCGTGCCGGGCGCACGCCCCAGTCCGAGGTCGATGCGGCCGGGGTAGAGCGACGCCAGGGTCCCGAACTGCTCGGCGACCACCAGCGGCGAATGGTTGGGCAGCATCACGCCACCGGAGCCGACGCGGATCGTGCGCGTGCCGGCGGCCACGTGACCGATCACGATGGACGTGGCGGCGCTCGCGATTCCCGGCATGTTGTGGTGCTCGGCGAGCCAGTAGCGCCGATAGCCCAGGTCCTCCGCGCGGCGCGCGAGGGACAGCGTATTGGCAAGGGCGACGGCGGCGGTCGCGCCGCGCGGAATGGGGGCCAGGTCGAGGATGGAGAAGGGGATCATGGTTCCAGGAGGTCGGTCTGCTTGAACGGCGCGTGCTCTTCCAGTTCGTTCACGTAGGCGCCGATGTTGCGGCTCTCGCGCTCCAGGAACTTCTGGATGGCGCGGGCGAACTCAGGATCTGCCACCCAGTGCGCGGACCACGTCGTTACCGGCATCAGGCCGCGCGCGAGCTTGTGTTCGCCCTGAGCACCCCCTTCGAACGCGCCGATGCGATTGGCGATGCAGAATTCGATCGCCTGGTAGTAACAAGTCTCGAAATGTAGACCGGAGACGAAGCCCAGCGTTCCCCAGTAGCGGCCCCACAGCGCATCGGGGGTAAACACGTCGAGCGATGCGCACAGCGGCTTGCCGTCCTTTTGGCCCAGCACCAGCAGCAGGTGATCCGGCATGGACTGCCCGATACGCAGGAAGAAATCGAGATTGAGATACGGGCTCGAGTGGTGCTCGCGATAGGTGTTCTCGTAGCAGCGCACGAAGAAGCGCCAGTCGGCTTCGGTGATGTCGCGGCCCACCTTCCATTCGTACTCGACGCCGGCCTCGCGGACGCGGCGGCGTTCCTGCTTCACCTTCTTGCGCTTCTCGTGGTTCATGCGCGCGAGAAAATCGTCGAAGTCGGCGTAGCCCTCGTTCATCCAGTGGAATTGCACCGTCTTGCGCAGCATGAAGCCGTCGGCCGCCAGTTCGGCCGCTTCGCCTTCGGTGGGGAAGAGGCAGTGCAGCGTGGAAACCTCCAGTTCCTGTGCGAACGCCTTCGCGGCCTGCGCCAGCACGGCGCGATGCTCCGGCTTGGCGGCGAGCAGCCGCGGCCCCGTCACCGGCGTGAACGGAATGGCCGACAGCAGTTTGGGGTAATAGCGCTGGCCGGCGCGGCGCCAGGCATCGGCCCAGGCCCAGTCGAACACGTACTCGCCGTACGAGTGCGACTTGAGATACAGCGGCAGCGCCGCGACCAGGGTCTTTCCCTCCCGCAGCAGCAGGTACTGCGGAGCCCAGCCGGCATCGGGCGCCGCCGAGCCGCTCTCGTGCAGCGCGTGCAGGAACGCGTGCGAGACGAGCGGGTTCGGGCCTGCGAGACGGTCCCATTCCGAGGGCGCGACCTGCCCGAGCGAATCGGCGACTTCGAGGGTGTGTTGCTTGGACATGAGTAACTCGGACCCAATGCTATAGTACGGCGCATGCGCATCGCCATCGCACAGATCAATTGCACCCTCGGCGACGTCGCCGGCAACGCCACACGGATTCTCGACTGCGCCACGCGCGCCTGTGCCCTCGGCGCCGATGTCCTGATCACTCCCGAGCTGTCGATCTGCGGCTATCCGCCGGAGGATCTGCTGCTGCGGGACGACTTCATCGCCGCTTGCGACAATGCGCTGCAGGATCTCGCCCAGCGCATCCGCGGGATCGCGGTGATCGTCGGTCATCCGCAGGGTGTCCGCGGCCGGCTCCACAACGCCGCCTCGGTGCTGATGGACGGCCGCATCGTCGGGACCTACGCCAAGCGCGACCTGCCGAACTACACCGTGTTCGACGAGGAGCGCTATTTCGAGCCGGGTGACCGCCCCTGCGTGTTCGACGTGGCCGGCGGCCGCCTCGGCGTGAACATCTGCGAGGACGTGTGGGGCCCGCAGGGCCCGCGCACGGCACGCCCGGCGGCGGAATCCGGCGAGCACGACGAGCTGCGCGGGACCCCATCCGTGGCCGAAGCGCCGCGAACGGCGCGTGCTGCGGGCGCGCAGGCACTCCTGGTGCTCAATGCGTCGCCCTACCACGTGAACAAGCTGGCCACCCGTTACGACGTGGTGAGCGCGCGGGCGCGCGAGACCGGCATGCCGATCGTGTTCTGCAATCTCGTGGGCGGACAGGACGAGCTGGTGTTCGACGGCGCGTCGTTCGTCGTGAACGCCTCCGGCAAGGTCACCCACCAGTTGCCTGCCTTCGAAGAGGCGCTCACCGTCATCGAGATCGTGGATGGAGTCCCGGTGCCCGGCGAGATCGCGCCCGAACAGCCGCTCGAGGCGATGGTCTACAAGGCGCTGTGCCTGGGCGTGAAGGACTACGTCGGGAAGAACGGCTTTCCCGGCGTGCTGCTGGGTCTTTCCGGCGGCATCGACTCGGCCCTGGTGGCGTGCGTTGCCGCCGATGCGCTCGGGCCGGAGAAGGTGCGCGTGGTGATGATGCCTTCGCAGTACACCGCGCGCATGAGCCTGGAGGACGCCGAAGAACTCGCGGCGAACCTGAACACCCGCTACACGGTGCTGCCGATCAAGCCGGTCTTCGACCGCTATCTCGAGACGCTGGCGAACGAGTTCAAGGATCTCCCGTTCGACACGACGGAGGAGAACCTGCAGTCGCGTATCCGCGGCACGCTGCTGATGGCGTTGTCGAACAAGTACGGCTCCATCGTGCTCACCACCGGCAACAAGAGCGAAATGGCGACCGGCTATGCCACCCTGTACGGCGACATGGCGGGCGGCTTCGCGGTGCTGAAGGACATCAGCAAGACCCTCGTGTACCGCCTGTGCCACTGGCGTAACGGCCAGGGGCGGGTCATCCCCGAGCGGATCATCACGCGCCCGCCGTCGGCGGAGCTGAAGCCGAATCAGGTCGACCAGGACAGCCTGCCGCCCTATGAAGTGCTGGACGCGATCATGGAGTTGTACGTGGAACACGATCGCGGACCCCAGGAGATCATGCGGCTCGGCTTCGGGCGGGCCGACGTGGAACGGGTGATCCGTCTCCTGACGCTTTCGGAGTACAAACGCAGGCAGGCTCCGGTAGGGGTGAGGATCACGCCCCGCGGCTTCGGCAAGGACTGGCGGTACCCGATCACCAATCGGTACAGGGACAAGTTCTAGAAGGGCGACAGCCCGGGGACTGGCGCTATACTGCGGCCAGTTTCGAGCATCCCAGGGCGGAGGGGGTCATGAAGAAGATCGAAGCGGTCATCAAGCCGTTCAAGCTGGACGAAGTGCGGGAGGCGCTGTCGGAGATCGGCGTCGCCGGCCTGACCGTCACCGAAGTGAAGGGTTTCGGGCGGCAGAAGGGGCATACCGAGCTCTATCGGGGATCCGAGTACGTGGTGGACTTCCTGCCGAAGGTGAAGATCGAGGTGGTCATCGGCGATTCGCTGCTGGATGCCGCCATCGACGCGATCATCAAGGCGGCCCGGACCGGGAAGATCGGCGACGGCAAGATCTTCGTGAGCGACGTGAGCCAGGTCATCCGCATCCGCACCGGCGAAACGGACGAATCGGCAATTTAGGAGCCCGTTCGTGCAACGCCTCTCCCAGTTCACCCAGCTGCGCCAGATCGGCCAGAGCATCTGGCTCGACAACCTGGCGCGCGGGATGCTGGAAGGCGGCGAGCTGAAGCGCCTGGTGGACGCCGGCGAGGTGACCGGCATCACCACCAACCCGAGCATCTTCCGCAACGCCATCGTGAACGGCGCGTCGTACCGCGCCGACCTCGATCGGCTGAAGCGCGAGGAGTCGGACCCCGAGCGCCGCTACGAACGTCTCGCCATCGCCGACGTGCAGGCAGCGTGCGACGTGCTGCGGCCGGTGTTCGACGTGACGAAAGGAGACGACGGCTACGTCAGCCTGGAAGTCTCGCCGCGGCTCGCACACGACGCCGACGGCACCATCGCGGCGGCGCGCCGCCTCAGCAAGGAAGTGGCGCGCGCCAACGTGCTCATCAAGGTCCCCGGCACTCCGGCGGGCGTGCGGGCGTTCGAGCAATGTATCGCCGAGGGCATCAGCGTCAACGTCACGCTGCTGTTCTCGCTCGGGCAGATGAACGCCATCTTCGATGCCTACCAGTCCGGCCTGGAGCGCTTGAAGGCCGCCGGCGGCGACGTGAAGCGCATCAAGGCGGTCGCGAGCTTCTTCATGAGCCGTATCGATTCGCTCGTGGACAAGAAGCTGGACGCCGTCGGCACGCCCGAGGCGCTCGCGTTGCGCGGCAAGACGGCGGTGGCCGTGGGCAAGCTTGCCTATGCGCGTTATGGCGAGGTGTTCGGTGCGTCGCGCTTTGCCGCGTTGCGCGCCGCCGGCGCGCGACCCCAGTACCTGCTCTGGGCCAGCACCAGCACGAAGAACCCGGCGTACGACGACCTGCTGTACGTCACGCCGCTCATCGGGGCGCAGACCATCAACACCGTGCCGGACGTGACGCTCGCCGCGTTCCGCGACCACGGCAAGGCAGCGGACACCATCGGACGCGACGTGGCGGCCGCCAAGGCCACGTTCGATGCCGTGGAGCGACTGGGCATCGGCCATGAGGCGGCCGGCGCCCAGTTGCAGCAGGAGGGCGTGAAGCTCTTCGATGAGGCGTTCACCGCGCTGCTGCAGGCGGTGAGCTGAGGGGACGTCCCCGATAGGCCGGCGGCCCTCCATCCAGGAGGGCCGACCTGCCTGGCACATTCGCTGTAAGGAAGCCCGACGCGCGCCGGTAGTTTCTCGGTGGTGCCGGGAGCGCGTATCGTCGCAGGCGTGCGGCTGGTGAATGCCGTCGTCATCCCGGCAGGGACGACGACAGGCGTGCCGGCACCATTCTCGAGCGCAACAACCGTCGACTCGGTACCGGTCTGCTCTCCGCCGATTCCCGGTGGCGCTCATTCATCGGAGTCAACCAGGAGAAACACCATGTGGTCATCAACAGTCCTCAGGGGCGCGGCAGTCGCTGCACCCGCGTTCGTCGCTCTGGCATTCGCCGTCCCGGTGCAAGCGGACGAGTACTACATGCGCCTGACCGGCAAGTCGCCCAGCATCATCGGCGAGAGTACCGTCAAAGGGTACGAGCACTGGATCGAGATCGACTCGGTTTCCTGGAGCGCCGACGCGGAATCCAGCTGGACCAAGGGCGGCGGCGCGTCCGTGGGCAAACCGAATCCGGGTGAGATCCGCTGGACCCAGAGTTTCGATTCCAGCGTGCCCTCCATGTTCTCCTACATCACGACCGGGCTTGCCGTTCCCAACGCGGTCGTCGAATACACCCGGAACAACGGTGCCGGGGAGACCACCTATCTCCAGATCAACATGAGCGGGCTGTTCTTCACCGAGCTCGCATTCAACGGCAACACGATGTCGGGCGCCGGCGTGTTCAAGACCATCTCGATGACCTATTGGCCGGAAAGCGCGAAGGGCGGACGCGACACGCCGATCGGCTTTACCTGGGATATTCCCGCCGGTTCGGTGCAGACCCAAGGCACGCTGGCTGCGGTCGTGGCCGGCTACGGTCCCGGCAACCTGTCGGGCAAGGGTCTTGCGCTTGTCGCATTGTCGACGCAGGACGTGGCACTCGTGCCCGAACCCGAAACCTGGGCCATGGTGGTGGCCGGCCTGCTCCTCGTCGGGTTCGCCGTGTGTCGCCAGGTGCCGGTGGCCGGGCGGGTGCAGTCATGAGTACTCCGTGGTCGCTCTACCAAGTCCTGCTGGTCGTGGTCGCGATGTTTGGCGCCGGAGTCAGCACCCTGGCCCAGGCGGACCAGGCATTCCTCCGCCTGACCGGCGGCACGCCCGCCGTGGTCGGCGAGAGCCAGGTCAAGGGTTTCGAGAATTGGATCGAGCTCGACGCGTTCGCCTGGAACGCGACTGCCGAAACCAGTTGGACTAAGGGGGGCGGGGCGTCCGTGGGCAAGCCGAATCCCGGAGAATTCACCTGGGCGCAGACCTTCGACGCGAGTATGCCGGCGATGTATCCCTATCTGCTGACCGGCCAAGGGATACCCGACGTGACCCTGGAACTGGTGAAGAACGGGGCGGCAGGGCCCGTGACGTTCGTGCAGCTCGTCATGACCGACACGTTCTTCACGGAGCTGGCGTTCGACGGCACCACCGCCCACGGTGCGATCGTCTTCAAGACGATCACGCAGAGCGTGTGGCCGCTGAAGCCGGACGGCACGCGCGGGCGCCCGGTGTCGGTCACCTGGGACATTCCGGCCGGCCAGACCAAGGACTCCGGCGAACTGGCGGCGTTCGTCGCGGGGTATGGTCCCGGCAATCTCGCACCGGTGCCGGAACCGCAGACGTGGGCTTTGCTGGTTGCGGGGTTCGTGGTGATGGGGCTTGCCGTGCGCCGCCGCGGATCGCGGTGCCTACGACAGTCGCAGCACCTCCGGTCCTCCGGTGACGGCCGGTGCGCAGCCCGGGAAAGGCGGATGCGGCCGGTTCTCGAGGGGGGCGTGACTCCCTCGAGAACCACCACCGTGAACCTGCGGGATTCGGCGCTGCCCGTCGGACTGCAGTATTGACCGGAATATCGAGGATGCCGATACACTGGCGCGTCTCCCGACCCCCCTCGACGTCCATCCATGTCCACCTTGCCGTATCGCGCCGTGACCTCCTCGGGCAGCGTCATCGACGTGGCCTTCGAACTGCATCCGGAAACGGTTTCCAGCGGCCGCGTCGGCGAATTGCTGTCGGCCGTCCTCAACGCACTCGACACCCAGGTGGAGGGCGGGCGCACGGCGGCCAACGGTGACGTGCTGCAGGCCGTTGCCATGGCGCTCGCGCTGCGCGCGGAAATGCTGCCGGCACCGCGCGAAGTGAAGGAGGAACTTGCGCGGGACGTGGTGGCGCGCGCACTGAAAAGCGTGGCGGGCGCCGAGCACGGACGCACGTCGGTAGGGCGGGCTTGAGCGCAGGCGCTCGGTGACTTTGAGCCGTGCTCTCGAATGACGGCGCAGTTCGCAGTCCCCGACCGTCCCCCGCGCTTGCTTGCGGACGATTGCCCCCATCCCCCGCCTTCCCCCGCGCGTGTGCGCGGGGGAAGGCGCGTAGCGCGTTGGTGCCGGCCATCGGCACCCCTTCCCCCGTCGAAGGCGGGGGAAGGTTGAGATGGGGGCCGGCGTTCGCGTGCACGGCGAACCCGGTTTCTCCGGTAACGTGGGCGTCATGAAACCCCACGCCTTCCTCGCGATGCCGTTCGGCACCAAGCCCGATGCCGAAGGCAAGCTGGTCGACTTCAATCGCGTCTACGAGGCGCTGCTGAAGCCGGCGCTGGAGGCGGCGGGTCTCGACGTGTTCCGCGCGGACGAGGAACAGCGCGCCGGCGATATCCGCATGGACATGTTCCAGGAGCTGCTCGTCGCCGATCTCGTGGTGGCGGATCTCACGCTCGACAACCCGAACGTCTGGTACGAACTGGGTGTCCGCCATGCGCTGCGTGCGCGCGGCGTGATGCTGGTGCAGGGGCCGCGCGCGACGCAGCCCTTCGACATCTACACCGATCGCAAGCTGCGTTATCGGCTGAAGGACGGTGCGCCCGATCCGGCGACCCTCGAGGCGGACCGCGCCGCCATCACCGCGATGGCCAAGGCCACGCTCGAAGCCTGGTCCGGTCGCAAGGTGAGTCCGGTCTATCAGCTGCTGCCGCATCTCGAGGAGCCGGAATGGCGCAAGCTGCTGCTCGAGCAGAGCAACGAGTTCAGCGATGCGCAGGAACGCTGGGCTAGCCGCATGGAAGTGGCGCGGCAGAAAGGGCGGGCGGGCGACATCCTGGTGCTGGCCGAAGAGACACCGACGCGGGCGTTGTGGCTCGAAGGCAAGACGATTGCCGGTTCCACGCTGCTGCGGTTGAAGCAGTTCGAATTCGCGCTCGAGCAGTTCGATGCGGTGCTCGAGGTGGATCCGTCGCGCAAGGCCGTGCGCGAGAAGAAGGCCATCTGCCTCGGCCGGCTGGGGCGTTCCGAGGAGGCGGTCGAATGGGTGCGCAGCCTCACGGAGGACTATCCGGACGACGCGGAATGCTGGGCGCTCGCCGGCCGCGTGAACAAGGACGCGTGGATCCAGCGGTGGGCACGACCCGGTGCGAACACGGCTGAGATGCGTGCGGCTGCGTCGGCGGAGGATGCTGCACTGCGCGAGGCGATCGATCCCTACCAGGCGGCCTTCATCTGCGATCCATCGCACTACTACTCGGGCATCAACGCGCTCACCCTGCGCATCTTGCAGGAACATCTCGGCGAAGCGGTCGATGAAAGGGCGCTCGCCAACCTGCAGGGTGGCGTGCTGTGGGCATGCCTCACCGCCCAGGAGCGCAAGCCGAAGGACTACTGGGCGCGCGCGAGCCTCGCCGAGCTGTTCCTGCTGGTGAATCCCAAGGACACGGCACTGCGCGAATACAAGAACGCGGTGGCGGCCGCCAGCAAGGACTGGTTCGCATTGGACTCCACGCGCCAGACGCTCACGCTGCTGCGCGACCTCGAGTTCCGGCCGGAGGAGACCGCGGCCGTTCTCGACATCGTCGACCGCGAGATCGCCCGCAGCACTCTGCCGTTCGTGCCGCGCAAGGTGTTCCTCTTTTCCGGTCACATGGTCGACGCGCCCGATCGCCCCAAGCCGCGTTTTCCGGCGGACAAGCTGCCTCTGGCGGAAGCGGCATTGGCCGGCGCGCTCGATCAGCTCGGTGCCGGTGCCGGTGACCTGGCCCTCACGCAGGGTGCCGCAGGTGGCGACCTGATCTTCTGCGAGGCATGCCAGGCGCGCAGTGTGCGCGTGCAACTGCTGATGCCGCTGGAGGAGCCCGAGTTCATCGAGCGCTCGGTGCTGCCGTCCGCGGACGGCGAGGCGTGGCGGCAGCGCTACTTCGCGGTGAAGGCGAAGCTCCAGGACCCGCTTCGCATCATGTCCGACGATCTGGGTCCGTTGCCCAGGGGCTCGAATGCGTTCGAACGCTGCAATCTGTGGCTGCTCTACACCGCGCTCGCGCACGGCATCGACAAGGTGCGGTTCGTCTCGCTGTGGGACGGCGGTGGTTCCGACGGTCCCGGCGGCACGGCGCACATGTACAACGAAGTGAAACGACGTACCGGTCAGGTGACCTGGCTCGACACCCGCAAGCTCTGGTAGCCGCGACCGTCACGAGGAGGAGTCCCCGATGAGCACATTGCTGGCCGACAAGCTCGCCCCGAACGGCCCGAAGAAGATCCTCGCCTGCGACGGCGGCGGCATCCTGGGACTGATGAGCACCGAGATCCTGGCCAGGCTCGAAGCGGATCTGCGCCGGCAGCACGGCAAGCCCGACATGGTGCTCGCCGACTGGTTCGACTTCGTGTGCGGCACCAGCACCGGCGCGATCATCGCAGCGTGCATCGCGTCGGGCATGTCGATGGATCAGATGCGCGCGTTCTACGTCGACAGCGGGCGGGACATGTTCGACAAGGCCTCGCTGTTCAAGCGTCTGCGCTACGCCTACAACGACGAGCCGCTGGCGAAGAAGCTCCGCGCCGAACTCGATCGCGCGCTCGGCCATCAGGCGACGGCGAAGCATCCGAACGCCCCCCTGGGCAGCGACCGGCTCCGCACCGTCCTCATGATGGTGATGCGCAACCACACGACGGATTCGCCATGGCCGGTGTGGAACAATCCGGCGGCGAAGTACAACCAGCGCGACCGGGCGGACTGCAACCTCGATCTGCCGCTGTGGCAGCTCGTGCGCGCGAGTACCGCGGCACCGACATTCTTTCCGCCCGAAGTGGTGATCTTCGCGGAAGGTTCGCCCAAGGAGTACTCGTTCATCTTCGTCGACGGTGGCGTGACCACGTACAACAATCCGGCGTTCCTCGCGTTCCAGATGGCCACCGCGGCGCCCTATCGGCTGAACTGGTCCACGGGGACGGATAAGCTGTTGATCGTTTCGGTGGGCACCGGCAATGCGCCGAAGGCGCGGCCGAAGCTCGAAGCCGACGACATGAACCTGCTGCATTACGCGACCAGCATTCCGAGCGCGTTGATGAATGCCGCGTCGGCCGGATGGGACATGACGTGCCGCATGCTGGGTGATTGCCGGTTCGGCGCGGAGATCGACCGCGAGTACGGCGCGATGGTGGGTGGCCTCGAGGGGCCGGTGAACTGGACCGGACCGAAGCTCTTCACGTACCTGCGCTACGATCCCGACGTCACTCACGCGGGCTTGAACGCGCTCGGCCTTAACGACATCGACCCGGCCACGATGCAGGAGATGGATTCGGTCAAGCACATCGCCAACATCCAGCGCGTGGGTGCCGCGTATGCGCAGCGGCACGTGCGGTTGACCGATTTCGGTTCCTTCGCCGCAGCGGCCTGACGCCGCCGCGGTACCCCCCAGCCAGGAGAACTCCCGATGAAGCAAGCCCAAGCGGTCGTGCTGCTGTTTGCCTGTCTTTGCGGTGCCGCTCATGCGGCCGACAGCGCCCCGATCGAGTACCTCAACTCGGGCAGGGTCCTGCCCACCACGCTGCCGTTCTCGGAAGCGGTCCGGGTGCGCGATACCCTGTACCTGTCGGGGCAGGTGGGCATCGTGCCCGGCACGATGAAGCTGGTACCGGGCGGCATGAAGGAGGAAGCCCGCCAGACCATGGAGAATATCCGCGCCTCCCTGGAGGCCAACGGGTTCTCCATGAGCGACGTGGTCAAATGCACCGTCATGCTGGCCGACATCTCGGAGTGGGCGGCCTTCAACGAGGTGTACCGGACCTTCTTCACCGCACCGTTCCCGGCGCGCAGCGCGCTCGGGGCCAACGGTCTTGCACTGGGCGCGCGCGTGGAAGTGGAGTGCATCGCCGCCGTGGCGCCGAGATAGCTTTCGCCCCAGGGCGATCCTTTTTCCATCCGATATCAAGAGGACGATCATGACGGCGGTCGACGTCTATCGCATCACCGATCAACTGGACGGGGACACGCTGGGGGTACTGGAGACGCGACTCGAAGCGCGCGGGCGCCATCCGAAGTTCCTGCACATGATGGGCGAGTATCTCGAGGGCATGGGCATCGACCGCGCCGGCAGCGTGCTGGACGTCGGGTGCGGAACCGGAGTGGTGGCCCGCACCATCGCGCGCCGGCCGGGCTTTCAGGGGCGCATCACCGGTATCGATCTCAGCCCCTCGCTGATCGCCGCGGCGCAACGTCTGGCGAAGTCGGAGGGCATCGGCGACCGGATCGATTTCCGGGCCGGCGATTCGCAGAGCCTCAAGCTGGCGGATGCCTCGTTCGATGCGGTCATCGCGCACACGCTCATCAGTCACGTGGACCATCCCCAGGCGGTGCTCGAGGAACTGGCCCGGGTCGTGAAGCCGGGCGGCATGATCGGCATTTTCGACGGCGACTACGCGTCCATCACCTTCGGTACCGACGATCCCGAACGCGGCCGCGCCATGGACGAAGCGATCATCGCGGCCATCGTCACCAATCCGCGCGTGATGCGCGAGATGCCGCACCGGTTGCGCGACGCCGGGGTGGACCTGGTCTCGTCGTACTCGTACGTGCTGGCCGAGGTGGGTGCCGCCGATTTCTGGAAACCGGGAATACAGTCGTTCATGAAGCTGCTGCCGAAGGCCGGTGCCGCCACGGAGGCCGAAGCGGCGGCCTGGGCGGCCGAGGTGTTGGGTCGATCGGATCGCGGTGTGTTCTTCGGGGCCTGCAACTTCTACAGCTACGTGGCGAGGAGGCGAACGTGAACGTGATCACGCCATCGTTGCCCGAGATGTTCGGGCGTCTGTTGCGCGCGGAGGGCCAGGGGCGCTCCGCGAAGACCGTGGAGGTGTTCGGCTGGCTGATTCTCGCGGAGAGCTTCGGCATCGTCTTCGTGCCGCAACTCGCGGTTGCTGTGCTCCATCTGCCGGAGATGGTCGTCCAGGCGGAGAACTATTTCCGCCTGGTCGGACTGCTCGTCGGCGGGCTGGGCATGCTGTATGTCGCAGCGGGAAGGCTCAACGCTCAAGGCTTCGTGTTCGCATCGCTGCTGGATCGGCCGCTGGTGCCGCCGGCGATGCTGGTCTTGTGGCTCTGCGGCATCCTGCCCTGGCAGCTGGCGCTGGTTTTCGCGGTGCAGGACTTCGCGAGCTTCCTGTGGACCCTGAGCGCGTGGCGCGCCGAGCAGCGGATGACCCTGTCGATCGGATGAAGGTCTTCCTGAGCTACGCGTCGCAGGATCGTCCCGTCGCCGAGGCCATCAACCGCGCGCTGCTGGACCAGGGCCACGATGTCTTCTTCGATCGTGACGACCTGCCGCCGGGCGAGGAATTCCACATCCGCATCCGCCACGCCATCGAACAGTCGGACCTGTTCGTTTTCCTGGTGAGCGAAAACGCCATCGACCCGGGCAGCTACACGCTGAACGAGCTGGACATCGCAGAAAAAAGTCTGCGGCGCGCGTCGGGACACCTCCTGCCGGTGATGCTGCAACCCGTGGCGTTCGACCGCCTGCCGCCGTTCGTGAAGTCGGTGACCGTGCTCGAGACGCCCGGCAACGTTCCCGCTGCCGTGGCCGATGCGGTGCACCGCATCGACCTCGAACGGCGTCGGGCGCTGCTGGTGAAGGCCGGCGCGGCCGCGCTGGCGGTTCTGGTGGTGGCCGCCGGCGCCTGGTCGTACCTGTCGACGCGCAGCGCGCCGACCGAGACCACGGGCAAGGATGGTGCGCCGCTCGTGCTGGTGCCGGCCGGCAGCTTCGTCATGGGCGACGACGAGGAATCGCCGCGCCGCGAGATCTACCTCGACGGCTTCTACATCGATCGCTTCGAGATCACCACGGCGCGCTACGCGAAGTTCCTTGAGGCCACCGGGTCGTCGCATCCGCCGGACGAATGGGAGACCCTGGATCCGGCCCGCGGCAGCGACCTGCCGGTGATCGGCGTGGACTGGAACGACGCCGCGGCCTACTGCAAATGGGCCGGGCGCCGGCTGCCCACCGATTCGGAATGGGAGAAGGCCGCTCGCGGTGCCGACGAGCGCCGCTATCCCTGGGGCAACGAATCGCCCGGCCCCGACCGCGCGAACTTCCAGAACGCTTCGCCCGAGCCCTACAAAGGCGGCCTCACGAGGGTGGGCAGCCATCCGGCAGGTCGCAGTCCCTACGGTGTGGAAGATCTGGCGGGCAACGCGGCGGAATGGACGGCCGACTGGTTCTCCGAGAGCTTCCGCAGCGGCGACGTGCGCAATCCGAGGGGGCCGGAAAGCGGTGAAGACAGGGTGATCCGCGGCGGCGCCCGCTACGATCCGCCGGACCGCCTCGTGGTGACGAAGCGTTACCACGGCAATCCGGAGCTGCGCCGGGAGGACGTCGGCTTCCGCTGCGCGCGGGACGCCGCCTGACCGGGCCGGTCCCCATTACTTGAACAGGCCCGGCAACCAGAGCACCGTCTTGCCGGCCTAGGCTTGCTTGGCGGTCTCCACCTCGGAGCCGAGCTGGCCGTTGCCGAACACCTGCACGTCGATGTCGCCGCCGGTGCGCGCCTCCACCATGGCCTCGAAGTGCTTCATGGCCGGGTGCATCTCGTTATTGGTCCAGTCCTCCGGCCCCATGTGGCTGATGACCATGGTGTACTTGGCGGCGTACGCAGGCGTCATGAACGGCACGGCCCATGCGAGCGCAACGGCAAGGACGGCGATTCCCCGCTGCTTCATGTCTCCCCTCCCGGAAGCGTCGACGGTGGCGTCAGGCGCGATTGAAACACGCATCGCGCCGCGACCGGCATCCGGTCGCGCAGAAGGTACTGCGGCGGACCTACGCGGCGCGGCGGTGCAGTTGCCAGCCGACGAGGCCGAGGCCCGCGAGCAGCAGGGCGTAGGTTTCGGGCTCGGGGACAGCCGTGATCGTGAAGTTCGTGACGCGCTGGTCCGCGTAGCTGAGGCCGGTACCGCCGGTGAAACCGATGTACACCGTGGAGCCGAAGCGGGAAACCAGGTCGATGTTCAGGACTTCGAGGATCGGATGCTCGGTGCCGTCCACCACCACCCCGCCCAGGAAGGATAGTGAATTGATCGAGGGTTCGTAGCCCACCAACAGGTAGCCGGTGAAGAGCGAAGTGGCGCCGAGATCGACCGGAGCTGCCGGCGCGGGGAACGGGAAACCGGTCGAATCGGTGAAGCCTAGTCGATTGTTGTCCCGAGTCTGGATCACGAACGCGACGGCATCCAGACCCTCGAGACCGATCCCGCCACCGCCACCGCCCAGGGCATTCGTACCGCTCGCCTGGATGACGAACGCGATACCGTCGCCCATGGGATGGAAGTCCGACGCGGTGAGGCTGAACTCGAAGCTGGAGGCAAAGGCGAGGCTCGTGGAGAGTGCGGTCGTCGCCCACGCTGCGCCGGCCAGACCGTCCGTGGCGGGGGTGAGCTGGAGCGTATCGGCATCGAGCATCGTCGCCGATCCCGCCAGTTCGACGTCGATCCCGGAGAAGGTGGCTGCATGGCCCCAGGTGGCGGTCTGGGCAAGGGTGGCCGCGACCAGGCACGAACGGAATCTGCCGGATTGGGTACGCACGTCTGTGTCTTCTGCGCCTGGCGGCGCGCAATCAGCAACGTTTTGTTGTTTCGCGCCGGGTGCTTACTCTCGGGTGCCGGTTGCGAAGGACGATCTGTAAATCTACCAAATTGGGAAGTTATGACTCGTGGATAACGTTGTCAACGCGCTTTTTCGCTTTAGGCCAGTTCCAGCAGCAGATCGTGGGCGGCCACCACGTCCCCCGACTTCACCTGAATGGCCTGGATGGACCCGTCGCGTTCGGCCCGGATCTGGGATTCCATCTTCATAGCCTCGATGGAGACCAGCGGGTCGCCGGCCTTGACCGCCTGGCCCACTTTCACGGCCACCGTGACGATCATGCCGGGCATGGGCGCCGGAATGTGGTTCGGATTGCCCGGCTCGGCCTGGGCACGCTTCGCGGCGCGCGCGGCCCCAGCCTTCTCGACGCGCAGGGTGCGCGCCTGGCCGTTCAGTTCGAAGAACACCTTGACCAGGCCTTCCTCTTCGGCCGGCGCCGTGCCCTGCAGGCTGACCACCAGCGTCTTGCCGGGATCGAGGTCGATCGCGATCTCCTCACGGTCCGCCATGCCGTAGAAGAACGTGGGCGTCGGCAGGATGCTCACGTCGCCGTAGTGGCGGTGGTGCTCGGCGTATTCGCGATAGACCTTCGGATACATCAGCCACGAAGCGAGATCGGTGTCCGACACCTGACGGTCGACGGCCTTCTCGGCCTCCTTGCGCGCGGCTTCGAGGTCGACCGGGGCGAGCGTGTCGCCGGGCCGGTAGGGTGCAGGTGGTTCCGGCAGGATCGCGGCGGCCGAGCCGCACTTCAGCACCTTGCGCGACAGTGCAGCGGGAAAGCCGTCCGGCGGAAAGCCCAGTTCGCCCTTGAAGAGCGAGACCACCGATTCCGGAAACGCCACTTCGCGCGCCGGGTCCATCACGTCCTCAGGCGCGAGGTCGTTGGCCACCATGAAGAGCGCCATGTCGCCCACCACCTTGGACGTGGGCGTCACCTTCACGATGTCGCCGAACATGCGGTTCACGTCGGCGTAGGTGCGGGCGACTTCGGACCAGCGGTGGTCGAGCCCCATGGCGCGCGCTTGTTCGCGCAGGTTGGTGTACTGGCCGCCGGGCATTTCGTGGCGGTAGACGTCGGCCGTGCCCGCGCGCATGTCGGCTTCGAACGGCGCGTAGTAGCGCCGCACGCCTTCCCAGTAGTCCGACAGCGATTGCAGCGCGGCCCGATCTACGCCGCCCGGTCCGCACGGGTCGCGCTCCGAGCCTTCGAGTGCCGCGACGATGGCGCCGAGGTTCGGTTGCGAGGTGAGCCCGCTCATGGCGTCGAGTGCCCCGTCCACCGCATCGGCGCCGGCGTAGACCGCTGACAGCACCGAGGCGGCGGCGATGCCGCTCGTGTCGTGCGTGTGGAAGTGGATCGGCAGGCCGGTCTCCTCCTTCAGCGCCTTGACCAGCGCCGCCGCGGCACGCGGACGACAGACGCCCGCCATGTCCTTGATGCCGAGGATGTGCACACCCGCCTTCTGCAGTTGTTGCGCGAGTTTCACGTAGTACTTCAGGGAATACTTGCGCGAGTCGTCGTGCAGGTCGGCGGTGTAGCAGATGGCACCTTCGCACAGCGCGCCGGCTTCGCGCACCGCGTCGATCGCGACGCGCATGTTCTCGACCCAGTTGAGCGAATCGAACAAGCGGAAGAGATCGATGCCGCCGCGGCCGTCGATGCCGCGCGCGGCCTGTTCCACGAAGTAGCGCACGACGTTGTCGGGATAGTTGGTGTAGCCCACCGCGTTCGACGCGCGCAGCAGCATCTGGAACAGCACGTTGGGCACGGCCTCGCGCAGGCGGTCGAGCCGCTCCCAGGGATCCTCCTTGAGGAAGCGCAGCGCCACGTCGAACGTGGCGCCACCCCAGCATTCGAGCGAGAAGAGGCCGGGCACAAGCTGCGCGTAGGCCGGCGCGATGCGCGCCATGTCGGCCGTGCGCATGCGGGTCGCGAACAGCGATTGATGAGCGTCGCGCATGGTCGTGTCGGTCAGCAGCACGCGCGGCTCGTTCAGCATCCATTGCGCGAACTGCTCCGGACCCAGTTCGCGCAGACGGTCGCGGGTGCCCGGTTGCAGCGGCTTCGAATGGTCCACGGCCGGCAGGATGATGTGCGCGTGGGACAGATCGGGCTTCGTGCGCCCCTTCATGTCCGGATGGCCGTTCACGGTGACGTCGCCGATGTAGCGCAGGACGCGCGTCGCGCGATCGCGGCGCTTCGCGAACTTGAAGAGCTCCGGCGTGGTGTCGATGAAGCGCGTCGTGACCGTGCCTTCCGCGAAGTCCGGATGGTTGATCACGTTCTCCACGAACTGGAGATTGGTCGACAGGCCGCGGATGCGGAACTCGCGCAGGCCACGATCCATGCGGCGGATCGCCTCGTGGGGCGTCGGTGCCCACGCCGTCACCTTCACCAGCAGCGAGTCGTAGTAGGGCGTGATCACCGCACCGGTGTAGGCCGTGCCGCCGTCGAGGCGCAGGCCGAAGCCGGCCGCGCTGCGATAGGCGGTGATGCGGCCGTAGTCGGGCGTGAAGCTGTTCTCCGGGTCCTCGGTGGTGATGCGGCACTGGAGCGCGTGGCCGTTGAGACGGATGTTCGCCTGGGCCGGCACCGGACAGTTCGCCTCGCCGATGCGCGCACCTTCGGTGATGCGGATCTGCGACTGCACGATGTCGATGCCGGTCACCTGCTCGGTGACCGTGTGCTCCACCTGGATGCGCGGGTTGACCTCGATGAAGTAGAACTTGCCGGTGTCCGCATCCATCAGGAACTCGACGGTGCCGGCGTGGGTGTAGTTGACCGCCCGCGCCAATCGCAGCGCGGCCTCGCACAGTTCGGTGCGCTGCGCGCTGCCCAGATAGGGCGCCGGCGCGCGTTCGACGACCTTCTGGTTGCGCCGCTGCACCGAGCAGTCGCGCTCGAACAGATGCACGATGTTGCCGTGCAGATCGCCCATGATCTGCACTTCCACGTGACGCGCACGGCGCACCAGCTTCTCGAGATAGACCTCGTCGTTTCCGAAGGCGGCCGCCGCTTCGCGACGGGCGACATCGAGCTGCACGTCGAGGTCGCCTTCGGTCTCGATCACGCGCATGCCGCGGCCACCGCCGCCCCAACTCGCTTTGAGCATCAACGGGTAGCCCACTTCGGCCGCAAGTTTCTTGGCAGCCTTCAGGTCGCGCGGGAGCGGTCCGGTGGCAGGCATCACCGGCACGCCGGCTTTCACGGCGGCGTTGCGTGCGGCCACCTTGTTGCCCAGCGTGGTCATCACCTCGGGGGTTGGCCCGATGAAGCGGATGCCGGCCTCGCCGCAGGCTCGGGCGAAGTCGGGGTTCTCGGACAGGAAGCCGTACCCCGGGTGGATGGCGTCCACCTTCGCCTGGCGTGCGATGCGGATGATGTCCTCGATATCGAGGTAGGCCTGCAACGGCTTCTTGCCCTCGCCGACGCGATAGCTCTCGTCCGCCTTGAAACGGTGCAGGGCGAAGCGGTCCTCGTGGGAATAGATGGAGACGGTCCGGATGCCCATTTCCGCGGCAGCGCGCATGACGCGGATGGCGATCTCGGAGCGGTTGGCGACGAGGAGGGACTTGAGGGCGGCCATGGGAGGACAAGCGGAGGGTGGGCGACGGGTGACCCAAGTATCCTATGCTTAGTTGCGACGCACCATTCCCGTGTTGCGAAGGTGGGTTGCCTCGATGGCAACCCGGTCTCGCGCTCGGTGCCCGGAAGCGGCGGCCATTGCCTTGCAGCATCGTTCCAAAGGGTGGTAGAAGTTGCGCACAACGAGCGACCGCAGGCGGGCGATACCCGCCCGATCGCGAGAACGATGCCGCACATGGCGAAACACATGGGCGGAGCGGCCCCGGGGGGCGGCCGCGGACCTTCCTGCCATTCGAACGACCGCCATGCTGAACATCGACGATGTCCGTGCAGTGCCGCTGTTTTCCACGCTTGGTGCGACGCAACTGCAGTGCCTGGCGGAGACCGCTGCGGACATCCGCCTCGAGCCCGGCGACTACGCGGTCTACGAAGGCGGCGAGCGGGCGCTGTATGCCGTGCTGTCCGGCAGGATCGAGGTGGTGAAGCTGGTGGAGGGCATCGAGCGCCACCTGGGCTGGCGCCAGCCCGGTGCGATCTTCGGCGAGATCCCCATCGTCTTCGGCACGGTGTTCCAGGGCAGCTTCCGCGCCGCCGAGTCGTCGCGCGTGATGCGGGTGGATCCGCGCTGGTACTTCACCATCGCGTCCCAGGCGCCGGAGATCTCCGAGCAGCTGGGCGCCATGGCGCGCGACCGGATCAGCGGCCTGCAGGGGCTCGCCGCGCAGCCGCCCAAGTCCCGGCTCACCCTGGTCGGGCACCGGTGGGACACGCTCTGCTCGGACCTGCGGCGCTTTCTCGCGCGCAACCAGGTGACGTTCGACTGGATCACTCGCGATTCGCCGGATCTCGCGGCGAAGTGGCCCGGTCTCGATGCGGCGGACGGCGACGAGGCGGTGGCACGCCTGGAAGACGGCACGGTGCTGAAGCGCCCGACGGCACGGGTCCTCGCCCAGGCCCTGGGACTGCAGACGCGGCCGCGTCAGACCGAATACGACACCGTGATCATCGGTGGCGGCCCTGCCGGCCTGGCGGCTGCCGTGTACGGTGCCTCGGAGGGTCTCTCCACGGTCGTCGTGGAGCGCGAAGCGCCCGGCGGTCAAGCCGGCACTTCCTCGCGCATCGAGAATTACCTCGGTTTTCCGAGCGGCGTTTCCGGCGACGAACTGGCGATCCGGGCGCTGCAGCAGGCACGTCGCCTCGGTGCCGAGATCCTGGTCACGCGCAGCGTGAACGGCATGGATCTCGAGAAGCGGGAAGTCCGCCTCGACGGTGAGGAGGTCATCCGGGCCCGCACCATCGTGCTGGCGACCGGGGTGAGCTGGCGCCGGCTGAATCTGGAGCGCTTCGACAAACTGATCGGCAAGGGGATCTACTACGGCGCCGCGCGCAGCGAGGCCGGTATCACCCACGGTCTCGACGTGCACCTGATCGGTGCCGGCAACTCCGCGGGACAGGCGGCGCTGCACTTCGCCAACTATGCGCGCACCGTCAACCTGGTGGTGCGCGGGGATTCGCTGGAGAAGAGCATGTCCCGCTACCTGATCGAACAGCTCGCCCGCAAGAGCAACGTGATCGCGCAGCTCCATTCGGAAGTGCAGGCGGTGCACGGGGAGACCAACCTGACGGCGATCGACGTGCGCGGCCCCGGCGGCAAGGTGAGCCGTCGGGAGTGCGGCGGATTGTTCGTGTTCATCGGGGCCGATGCCGACACCGAATGGTTGCCGGAGGAAATCGCGCGCGACCAGCGCGGCTACGTGCTGACCGGCAGCGACGTCGTGAAGGCGGGCAATTGGTCGCACAAGCGCGACCCGTACCTGCTCGAGACCAGCGTCCCCGGCGTCTTCGCGTGCGGCGACGTGCGGCTGAGTCCCGTCAAGCGCGTGGCCTCGGCGGTGGGCGAGGGCAGCATGGCCATTGCGCTGATCCACCAGTACCTGGCGCTGGAGGGGCGCGCCTGAGGGGCAACGCTACGAGCTGCGCCTGAGGCCCTTTAGCAGCACGATCACCGCGCCACCCCCGCCGTCTTCGGGGCGCGCCTGCACGTAGGCCAGCACGGCGTCGCGCTGGGCGAGCCAGCCGGCGACCTTGCGTTTCAGGACCGGTTCGCCGTTGACGGACCGATTGCCCTTCCCGTGCACGATACGCACGCAACGAAGGCCGCGCTTCACCGACCCGTCGAGGAACGAGGCGAGCAGGCCGCGCGCTTCCTCTACCGTGAGTCCGTGCAGATCGAGCTGATCCTGCAGGGCCCATTCGCCCCGGCGCAGGCGGCGCAGCGTGTCGTGCGGAATGCCGTCGCGGCGCCACGAGAGTTCCTCGCCGATCTCGAGGCGGATCTCGTCGGCGACGGCGTCGCTCAGGCTGTCGGCCAGCGCCTCGCGCTCATCCTTCGCGCTCTGCACCGGTACCGGCGGCGGCTGCTTGGCCGGCGGGGCAATTCGTTGCTTCGCGCGGATCGGGGCGACGTCCTTGACCTCCTCGAAGAAGGCGGACGCGTCGTCGTCGGGGGTGGTGGCCATGATCCGGAAGGGCTTTCACCGCGAAGGGAGCGAAGGTAAGCGAAGGATACGAGAACGAGGGGGGCCTTCGCTTACCTTCGCGGTAGACGATCTTTGCTGCTAACCCAGTGAATCCAGGTACCGCTCGGCGTCGAGCGCCGCCATGCACCCGGTCCCCGCGCTGGTCACGGCCTGCCGGTACACGTGGTCCTGCACGTCGCCGGCGGCGAACACGCCCGGGATACTGGTCGCGGTGGCGTTGCCGTCCAGGCCGCTCTTCGTGACGATGTACCCGTTGCGCATCTCGAGCTGGCCTTCGAAGAGCTGCGTGTTGGGCGTGTGGCCGATAGCGATGAAGGTGCCGGTCACGGGGACTTCCTTGGTGGTGCCGTCTGCGGTGCTCTTCAACCGCACGCCGGTCACGCCGGAGTGGTCGCCCAGCACTTCGTCGAGGGTGTGGTTCCACTCGAACTTCACTTTGCCTTCGGCGCCCCGGGCGAACAGCTTGTCGCGGAGAATGGCCTCGCAGCGGAACTTGTCGCGCCGGTGCACGACCGTGACGGTCTTCGCGATGTTGGAGAGGTAGAGCGCTTCCTCCACCGCGGTGTTGCCGCCGCCGATCACGGCGACGTCCTGGTTCTTGAAGAAGAACCCGTCGCACGTGGCGCAGGCCGAGACGCCTTTGCCCATGAACGCCTGTTCCGACGGCAGCCCCAGATACTTGGCCGACGCGCCGGTGGCGATGATCAGCGCGTCGCAGGTGTAGGTGCCGGAATCGCCCTCCAGCCGGAACGGGCGTTCGTTCAGCGCCGCGGTGTGGATGTGGTCGTACACGAGCTCGGTGTCGAACCGCTCGGCGTGCTTCTGGAAGCGCTCCATCAGTTCGGGGCCTTGCACGCCCATGACGTCGGCGGGCCAGTTGTCCACGTCGGTCGTGGTCATGAGTTGGCCGCCGGCCGCGAGGCCGGTGATCAGCACCGGCTTCAGGTTGGCGCGGGCGGCATAGACCGCCGCGGTGTAGCCGGCAGGCCCGGAGCCGAGGATGAGTAGCCGGATGTGACGTGTGGTCTTTGCCATGATGCAGATCAGGTGGGGGCGGGACGCGCAAAGTCCAGATTGTGTCAGCACGTCCGCGGCGCTGTCGATCGCGGCGCGGCAAGGTTGGCGGGCGAACGCGGCTCACGACTATAATCGCGCATGCTTGACCCGAATAATCAAGGACCTGATGGCCCGCGCCCGCGCTGCTAAGGCTTCCGCGCCGGCGCCTCTGCCGCCGCGCCTGGTACTGCTCGTCCGCGAAGCTTGGTGGATCGCTTTCGCCGGCGTCGGGGCGTATCTCGCGCTGATCCTCACGACGTTCCGGAAGTCGGATCCCGGGTGGTCGCACGCGGCCACCGAGCCGACGCTGGGCAATGCCGGCGGCGCGATGGGCGCGTGGATCGCCGATCTGCTGCTGTACATCTTCGGCTTGTCGGCATGGTGGCTCGTGGTGCTTTGCCTGCTCGCCGTGTACTGGATGTATCGCAGGCTCGAGACCGGCAGGCCGGAGGACAAGCGGCCCGCATACATCGCGCTCGGAGGCTTCGCGCTGCTGCTGATCGCATCGAGCGGCTTCGAGAGCATGCGACTGCATTCGGTCGGTGCGGCGCTCCCGTACGTGCCGGGCGGCATGCTGGGCGAGGTCCTCGCCAATGCGTTGCAGGCGAGTGTCGGCTTCGTGGGCGGCACGCTGCTGCTGATCGTCGGCATCGCGGTGGGGTTGTCGCTCTTCACCGGCATCTCGTGGCTCGCGGTATCGGAAAGGATCGGTCTCGCGCTCGAGAAGAGCTGGAACCTGGTGGCCGTGCGCCTCGAGGAGCGGCGCGACCGCCGCCTCGGCGAGGAAGCTGCGATCCAGCGCAAGGAAGTGGTGGAGGTCACGCGCGAACGTCTCGACGTCGACGAGCGCGAGCCGATCCGCATCGAACCGCCGGTGATGGAGATTCCGAAGTCGAAGCGGGTCGCGAAGGAGAAGCAGAAGCCGTTGTTCCACGATCTGCCCGATTCGCCGCTGCCGCCGCTGGAACTGCTGGACGATCCGCCCGAGAACATCGAGGTGCTCTCCGCCGACACGCTCGACTACACCTCGCGCCTGATCGAAAAGAAGCTGATGGATTTCGGCATCGAGGTGAAGGTGCTGGCGGCCTATCCCGGGCCGGTCATCACGCGCTACGAGATCGAACCGGCGACCGGCGTGAAGGGCAGCCAGATCGTGAATCTGGTGAAGGATCTCGCGCGGGCGCTGTCGGTGATCAGCATCCGGGTGGTCGAGACCATCCCGGGCAAGTCGTACATGGGTCTCGAGATTCCGAATCCGCGGCGGCAGGTGGTGCGCCTGTCGGAGATCGTGTCGTCGCAGGTGTATGCCGACATGGGGTCGTCCCTCACGCTCGCAATGGGCAAGGACATTGCCGGGAAACCGGTCGTGGCCGATCTCGCGAAGATGCCGCACCTGCTGGTGGCGGGCACGACCGGTTCGGGCAAGTCGGTGGCGATCAACGCGATGATCCTGTCGCTGCTGTACAAGGCCACGCCCAACGAGGTGCGGCTGATCCTGGTGGATCCGAAGATGCTCGAGCTCTCGGTGTACGAGGGCATTCCGCACCTGCTGGCGCCGGTGGTGGTCGACATGAAGCAGGCGGCCTATGCGCTGCAGTGGTGCGTGGCGGAGATGGAGCGGCGCTACAAGCTGATGTCGTCGCAGGGCGTGCGCAACCTCGCCGGGTTCAACACCAAGGTCAAGGACGCGCAGAAGGCGGGACAGCCGCTCACCAATCCGTTCTCCCTCACGCCGGAAGCGCCGGAGCCGTTGCAGGAACTGCCGCTCATCGTGGTCGTCATAGACGAGCTGGCCGACCTCATGATGGTGGTGGGCAAGAAGGTGGAAGAACTCATCGCGCGCCTCGCGCAGAAGGCGCGGGCAGCGGGCATCCACCTCATCCTCGCCACGCAGCGTCCTTCGGTGGACGTCATCACCGGCCTCATCAAGGCGAACATTCCGACCCGCGTGGCATTCCAGGTGTCTTCCAAGATCGATTCGCGCACCATCCTGGACCAGATGGGTGCGGAAGCGCTGCTCGGGCAGGGCGACATGCTGTATCTGCCGCCCGGGACCGGGTTCCCGCAACGCGTTCACGGCGCTTACGTCGCGGACGACGAAGTGCACAAGGTGGTGGAGTACTTGAAGTCGCGCGGCGCACCGCAATACATCGAAGGCATCCTCGAGGGCGGTGAGGGCGAGGAGGGCGGCGAGGGCGAAGGTCTCAACGGCGAAGGCGGTGGTGAATCCGACCCGCTGTACGACGAAGCCGTGGCCGTGGTGATGAAGACGCGCCGTGCGTCCATCTCGATGGTGCAGCGGCAGCTGCGCATCGGCTACAACCGGGCGGCGCGGCTGATCGAACAGATGGAACGGGCCGGGCTCGTGTCGAGCATGGCCACCAACGGGAACCGCGAAGTGCTGGTTCCGGCGAGGAGCGAATGAAGGTGCGGATCATCGTTGCAGCAGTCCTGGCAGGCTTCGCGCAGACGTCCCTGGCAGCCGGTATCGATCTCATCAAGAGCTTCGTGAACGAGGTACGTTCGGCCAAGACCGAGTTCGTGCAGACGGTGGTGGACGGGTCCGGCCGGCCGGTCGCGCAGTCCATGGGCAACTTCCTGTTCGAGCGGCCGGGCAAGTTCCGCTGGACCTACACCAAGCCCTACGAGCAACTGATCGTCGGCGACGGCCGGAAGGTCTGGGTCTACGACAAGGATCTCAACCAGGTCACGGTGAAGGCGCTGGGCGATGCGCTCGGATCGAGCCCGGCGGCATTGCTGGCGGGCAGCAACGATCTCGATCGTGCGTACACGTTCACGCAGCTCCCGAAGAAGGATGGGCTCGAATGGGTCGAGGCGACACCCACGGACCCCGACAGCCAGTTCGAGAAGATGCGCCTTGGATTTCGCAAGGCGAATCCGGAATCGATGCAGCTCTACGATCGGCTCGGCCAGGTGACGACGATCAAGTTCATGCGCCTCGAGCGCAATCCGAAGCTTTCTGGCGAACTGTTCCGGTTCACGCCGCCCCAGGGGGCGGATGTGGTCGGGGATCAGTAGCTTTCGGAAGTGACACGCGGCCCCCATCCCGACCTTCCCCCACGCTGCGCGTGGGGGAAGGGGTGTACGGCTCCTTCCCCCGGCTTCGCCGGGGGAAGGTTGGGATGGGGGCCGCGGCCCTAGCAGAACCCCATGTCCGACCTCTTCCCGCCGCCCACCGGCCTCGTTCCGCTGGCCGAGCAGATGCGGCCGCAGCGCATCGACGACGTGGTCGGGCAGGCCCACCTCGTCGGACCGGGCAAGCCGCTGCGGCTCGCGGTGGAATCGGGGCGGCCCCATTCCATGATCCTGTGGGGTCCGCCGGGTGTGGGCAAGACCACGCTCGCGCGGCTGCTGGCTCACACGTTCGACGCCGAATTCATCGCGCTGTCGGCCGTCTTCTCGGGGGTGAAGGACATCCGCGAAGCCGTGGCACAGGCGCAGGACACGCTGTCGCGAACCGGTCGCCACACGATCCTGTTCGTGGACGAGGTGCACCGCTTCAACAAGGCGCAGCAGGATGCCTTTCTACCCTACGTGGAGCAGGGCGTGGTGACCTTCATCGGTGCCACCACCGAGAATCCTTCCTTCGAAGTGAACGGGGCGCTGCTGTCGCGTGCCGGCGTGTACGTCCTCAATCCACTGACGGCAGAGGAACTGGGTGTCCTGTTCGAACGCGCGCGCGATCGGGCGCTGGCGGGTCTCGCGTTCACCGACGGCGCGAAGCGGATGATGATCGGTGCCGCCGACGGTGATGCGCGGCGCCTGCTCAACATGCTGGAGACGATCCGCGCGGCGGCCAGCGCGGCCCAGCGCGACGATGTGGATGAGGAATTCCTGCAGGCCACACTCGCCCAGAACCTGCGCCGCTTCGACAAGGGCGGCGAGGCGTTCTACGACCAGATCTCGGCGCTGCACAAGTCGGTGCGCGGTTCGAATCCGGATGCCGCGCTGTACTGGTGCTGTCGCATGCTGGACGGCGGTGCCGATCCGCTCTACGTGGGCCGGCGCGTGATCCGCATGGCCATCGAGGACATCGGCATCGCCGATCCGCGCGGCCTGCAGCTGGCACTCGACGCCTGCGCGACTTTCGAGCGGCTCGGCTCGCCCGAAGGCGAACTCGCCATCGCACAGGCCGTGATCTATCTGGCTTGCGCGCCGAAGAGCAACGCGGCCTACGTCGCCTATAATGCGGCGCGCGATTTCGTGAAGAACGACGGTTCGCGCGCGGTGCCGCTGCACCTGCGCAACGCTCCGACCAAGCTCATGAAGGAGCTGGGCTACGGCAAGCAGTATCGCTATGCCCACGACGAGCCGGAGGCCTACGCCGCCGGACAGACCTACTTCCCGGACGACATGAAGGCGCCCCGGTTCTACCAACCGACGCCGCGCGGTCTGGAAGGCAAGATCGGCGAGAAGCTCGCGCATCTGCGGGAGCTCGACGCTGAATACAGAAAAGCTTCAAACACGAAGGACACGAAGAGCACGAAGGAGACGAAGTGAGCTTGAGCCGGGCTCGCCTCGTTTCCTTCATGTTCCTTCGTGTCCTTCGCGTCCTTCGTGTTGAAAGAGGTTAGATCCAGATGCTAGACATCCAACTGCTCCGCACCGATATTGATGCCGTCGCGAAGCGCCTCGCCGAACGTGGTTTCCAGCTCGACGTCGCCGCCTTCAACGCGCTCGAGGCCGAGCGCAAGACCATCCAGACCCGCACCCAGGAGCTGCAGTCGAAGCGCAACGCGCTCTCCAAGGGCATCGGCCAGGCCAAGGCCAAGGGCGAGGACACGGCGCCGCTGATGGCGGAGGTGGCCGGGCTGGGCGACCAGGTGGCCGCGTGCGAGAAGCAGCTGGAAATGGTGCAGGCCAAGTTGTCCGATCTCCTGCTGGTCGTGCCCAACATTCCGCACGCGAGCGTCCCGGCGGGCAAGTCGTCCGACGATAACGTCGAGGTGCGCCGCGTGGGTACGCCGCGCAAGTTCGATTTCACGCCGAAGGACCACGTGGACATCGGCGAAGGCATGGGACAGCTGGACTTCGCTGCCGGTGTGAAGATCGCCGGTGCACGCTTCACGGTGATGAAAGGCGGCATCGCGCGTCTGCATCGCGCCATCGCGCAGTTCATGCTCGACGTGCACACGCAGGAGCATGGGTATACCGAGGTCTACGCGCCCTATCTCGTGAATGCGGCGAGCGCGCTGGGTACGGGCAATCTACCAAAGTTCGAGGACGATCTGTTCTCGGTGCCGCGCAAGGATGCGGAGAAGCTCTATCTGATCCCGACCGCCGAGGTGCCGGTCACCAACATCGTGCGCGACGAGATCGTGCCGCTGGAGAAGCTGCCGATGAAGTTCGTGTGCCACACGCCGTGCTTCCGCAGCGAAGCCGGCTCCTACGGCAAGGACACGCGCGGGATGATCCGGCAGCACCAGTTCGATAAGGTGGAACTGGTGCAGATCGTCCATCCGGACCGTTCGTTCGAGGGGCTCGAGGAACTCACCGGCCACGCGGAGACCATTCTCCGGCGCCTCGAGCTGCCGTTCCGCACCGTCACGCTGTGCACGGGCGACATGGGCTTTTCGTCGGCCAAGACCTATGACATCGAGGTATGGCTCCCGGGACAGGACGCGTATCGCGAGATCTCGTCATGCTCGAACTTCGAGGCGTTCCAGGCGCGCCGCATGCAAGCGCGCTTCCGCAACGAGAAGGGCAAACCGGAACTCGCGCACACGCTGAACGGTTCCGGTCTCGCGGTCGGCCGGACGCTGGTGGCGATCCTGGAGAACTACCAGAACGCCGACGGCAGCGTGACCGTGCCGGCAGCACTGCGGCCCTGGATGGGCGGGGTCGACCGGATCAGTTCTTGAGCGCCTTCAACGACGACCAGCGGAACTCGTCGTTCAAGGTGGTGATGAGCTTGTCCAGCACCGGTGCGTCCGGTCGGTGGGCGCTCTCGAGGCGCATCAGGATGTCGTAGTAGGTGCGCACGTTCTCGGTGAGCGCCACGGCCTCGCCGCCACGCGCGAAGCCGTACTTCAACGTGACGTAGTAGTCGGAACGTGCGATGAGCGGCAATGCCTTCTTCACGTCGATCCAGATGTCCGGATTGAAGCCCATGCGCTGCGCGAGAACGCGTCCGTCTTCGAGGTGGCCGAGGCCCTGGTTGTAGGCGGCGAGCGCCATCCAGGTGCGGTCCGGCTCGGCGATGCGCGCGGGCAGCGAGTTGCGCAGGTCCACGAAGTACTTCGCGCCGGCGAGGATGCTCTGACGGGCGTCGAGACGGTCCTTGACGCCCAGGCGGTCCGCGGTGGTGCTGGTGAGCATCATCATGCCGCGTACGCCGGTCGGCGACGTGGCCAGCGGATCCCAATGGGATTCCTGGAACGCGAGCGCAGCGACGAAGCGCCAGTCGAGGCCCGACAGTTCCTGCGCTTCGTGGAACAGCGCGCGATAGTCGGGGAGACGGGTGCGGACCGCGTCGAAGAGATTGTCGAGGTCGCTCCGATCGAGGCGCTTCACGTGACCGTAGTAGCGGTCCATCAGGCGCTTCAACGTGCCGTCGGTGGTAATGCGCGAGAAGAACTCGCGGGAGCGCCGCACCAGCAGCGGATCGCCGTCCTTCGGAAACACCCAGGCGAGCTTTTCGACGTCGCCGAAGGCCATGCCCTTCGCGATGTTCGGATAGAAGTTGCGGGCCACGTCGACGATGTGGGAACCGGCGACGGCGTACCTGTTGCTGCCCTCCGAGACGCGCATCAACAGGTCTTCTGGATTGACCGTGGGGATCTCGGCCCAGTCGAGCTTCGGCATGCGGTCCCCGAGCCGGCGCAGGTGCTCGGCGCCGCTCGAATCCGACACCACCTCGATGCGCTTCGCTTCGAGTTCCTTCAGGCTGCGCGGGCGCGGTAGGGTGGTGTTGTAGACCAGCACCTGCTGCACTTCCATGTACGAGGGGCTGAACAGGAAGCGCTGGGCGCGATCGGGCGTCATGCTCAATCCGGCAGCTGCCATGTGCGCCTGCCCGTGCTCGAGGCGCGGCAGCACGTCCGCATAATTGTCCACTTCGATGTAGCGCACCGGCACGCCCAGATCACGCGCGAAGAGCTCCACGAGATCGTGTTCGAGGCCGATGAAGTTGCCGTCGGCATCGAGGTAGCGCGTCGTCGGGCTGTTGCGCGTGAGAACCACCAGTTCACCGGCCTGGGAGAAGCGTGGCAGAGGCGGCTCGTGATCGATCAGGCTTACCGGCGCTGAGGCCGTGACGGCGAGCAGTGCGAGCGGCGCGGCGAGATGGCGCATGGCGCTATCCTCGCCCCAAGTCGCCGGACGTGACCAGCGATTTTGCGGTGTTACAATCTGGGTCCGCCGGAGAGGTACCGAAGCGGTCACAACGGCGCTGACTCGAAATCAGATGGTCAGGGAAACCTGGCACGTGGGTTCGAATCCCACCCTCTCCGCCAAATAAAAGGCCCACCTGCAGGGGCCTTTTGTTTAGCAGATACGGGCGTCGCTTCGAACCCACCGGTTCGACCAGAACGCATGCGTTCTGGGACGCCCGCAGGGCGGTCCCGAAGCGCAGCTTCGGGATGATCGGATCGCCGTAGGGCGAGACGATCACAATCCCACCCTCTCCGTGCTCGCACACTCGTGATGTTCGAGACCGCGCAGTACTGCGTCCGCCGTGCGCGAGAACTCGAACCGCAGACGCATTGAAGCCGCGGGCGCTATCGCCCAATCGCAGCCCCTGCGTCATACCATCGCGTTGTCCGAGTTCCATGTCGTCTCCGCGCAGCGAAGCTCATGGGCTCCGTTGCCTTTCGATGCCTGCTGTTCGAGTTGCTTTGGATTCGCGGTCGATACCGCGGCATCCGGGGGAACTTCGACGACCCTGGTCCCATGGAGGGACTTGCGCCACGTGATTCTTAAAAGGATCGGATGCTCAAAGGTTGCTGCATTCGACCCCAGATTCAACGCACATCGCGAAACGCACGCGATGTCATCGGGCAGATGCTCGCCATTGCGAACATGGTCAAATTATAACCACACGTTGCCTGTCGAAGACACCAAAAATCTCACAAAAGTTCGTGCGAAGTTGTTGATATAGGGAATCTATTTCTGTTTGATCAGATACTTGGCAATCGTTCCTGCGGTGAACTCTCGGCGAAATCCTTCTGACCGCGGGGGGTGGTCCGCTATAATTCAAGGCCATTCAAGAAGTTCGCCACGCACCATGCTCGAAGTCCGCGATCTCGCCTGCCAGCGAGGGGAGCAACTGCTGTTCAGCGGCGTCTCGTTCCACGTGGGCGCAGGCGAACTGCTATGGGTCGAGGGCCGCAACGGTGCAGGCAAGACGAGTCTGCTGCGCATCCTGTGCGGACTGAGTCCCGCCGAGGCGGGGACCGTCCGCTGGCAGGGCGAGAGCATTCGCAGTACGCGCGAATCGTTTTTTGGCGATACGCTGTTTCTCGCGCATTCGAACGGTCTCAAGGACGACCTCACCATCGCGGAGAACCTGCGATTCCATGGGCGCCTCGCGGGCATCGAAGCCGGCGCCGAAGACATCGAAGGCGCGCTGCAAGCCTGCGGGCTCACCGAACGACGCGACCTTGCCGTGCGCTATCTGTCCCAGGGCCAGCGTCGCCGGGCTGCGCTGGCGCGCCTGTGGCTCGCGCAGTCGCGCAAGCTCTGGATCCTCGATGAACCGTTCGCGGCACTCGACGCGGAATCGGTGGAACGTCTCGCGGCGCGTCTGGGTGCACATCTCGAAGCCGGTGGTCTCGCCGTGCTGACGACGCATCAGGAAGTGCCGCTGCCGGCAGGTCGCACACGCCGCCTGCTGCTCGCACACTGACGATGTGGGATGCATTCGTCGCCGTCTTCGCGCGTGACGTACTCCAGGCCTGGCGCCGGCGCGCGGACTGGCTCACCACCATCTTCTTCTTCGTCATCGTGGTCAGCCTCTTCCCGCTCGGCGTGGGCCCTGAGCCGGCATTGCTGAAGACCATGGCGCCGGGCATCGTGTGGGTGGCGGCGCTGCTGGCCGCGATGCTCTCGTTGCCGCGCGTCTTCGGCACCGACTTCGCGGACGGCACGCTCGAGCAGCTGGTGCTGACACCGCAGCCGTTGCCCTTTCTCGTGCTGGCGAAGGTGCTGGCCCATTGGCTCCTGACGGGCATCCCGCTCGCGGTGATCGCTCCCGTCCTCGGCCTGCAGTTCGGACTCGAAGGCGAGCCGGTTGTCGTATTGTTCGTTGCGCTGCTGCTGGGCACGCCCTGCCTGTCGCTGGTCGGGGCGGTCGGAGCTGCCCTGACGCTCGGTGTCCGCGGCGGCGGGGTGCTGATCGCACTGCTGGTGCTGCCGTTGTACATCCCGGTGCTGATCTTCGGTGCCGGGGCCGTGGAAGCCACCGTCGCGGGAACCGGTGCGGCGGGTCACTTGTCCCTGCTCGCGGCAGGATTGCTGATCGCGATCGTGCTGATCCCGTGGGCCGTCGCCGCGGCCTTGCGCATCGCGCTCGAATAGCTGGAGTTCCCTTGGCTCTCAACTGGTTCAAATTCTCGTCACCACAGACCTTTTACCCGCTCGCCGGCAGGCTGATCCCGGTGTTTGCCGTGCTGGCGGCCGTGCTTGGTGCGGTCGGTCTGTACATCGGCTTCTTCGTCGCGCCGACCGATTTCCAGCAGGGCGAGGCCTACCGCATCATCTTCATCCACGTGCCGGCGGCGTGGATGTCGATGTTCATCTATCTGGTGATGGCGGGCTGGGCCGCGCTCGGACTGATCCTCAACACCCGCCTGTCGTCGATGATGGCCACGGCACTCGCGCCCACCGGCGCACTGATGACGTTTCTCGCCCTGTGGACCGGATCGCTCTGGGGCAAGCCGATGTGGGGCACGTGGTGGGCCTGGGATGCACGCATGACCTCCGAGCTGATCCTGCTGTTCCTGTACATCGGCTTCATGGCGCTGCAGGCGTCGATCGACGATCCGCGCCGCGCCGACAAGGCGGGTGCCATCCTCGCGCTGGTGGGCGCCGTGAACGTGCCCATCATCTACTTCTCGGTGAAGTGGTGGAACACGCTGCATCAGGGTTCGTCGATCAGCGTTGGCCGCTCGCCGTCCATGGCCAGCACCATGCTGCTGGGCATGCTCGTCATGGCGCTCGCATACTGGATGTACTGCATCGCCGCGGCGCTCATGCGTGTGCGGTCGATCATCCTGGAGCGCGAGCGCAACGCCCAATGGGTGCGCGATCTCAAGGGAGCGCCGGCATGAACTGGGGCAGCCTCGACGCCTTCCTGGGCATGGGCGGCTACGCCGTCTATGTCTGGGGTTCATACGTCGTTTCGGCCGTGGCCATCGCCGCCGAGGTGATCCTTCTGCGGCGGCGGCACCGAACGTTGCAGGCGCAGACAGGTCGTAGTTCCAGGAATCCGGAATCCCAAACATGAAGACTCGTCACAAGCGGTTGGCGCTCGTCGCCGGCGGCGTTGCCGTCCTCGGCATCGCCGCAGCACTCATCCTCAACACCTTCCAGAGCAATCTGGTCTTCTTCTACAGCCCGTCGCAAGTGGCTGCCCACGAGGCGCCCCATGACCGGTCCTTCCGGATCGGCGGCCTGGTGGAACAGGGCAGCCTGCAGCGGCAACCCGACGGCGTGACCGTGCGGTTCGTCGTGACCGACACCGCGAAGAGCATTCCGGTGCTCTATGCGGGCATCCTTCCCGACCTGTTCAAGGAAGGCAAGGGCGTGGTGGCACAGGGCAAGCTCGACACCGACGGCGTTTTCCATGCGCGCGAAGTGCTCGCGAAGCACGACGAGAATTACATGCCGCCGGAGGCCGCCGACGCGCTCGAGAAGGCGCGCAAGGCGGAGCACGAATCGCAGCGTACGCTCGTGATGGAGCGTGCCAAGGAGACGCCGAAATGATTCCCGAGCTCGGGCAGTTCGCACTCATCGTCGCGCTGTGCATCGCACTGGTGCAAGGTACGTTGCCGCTCGTCGGCGCCGCCAGCGGCAGTGCGCGGCTCATGGCGGTGGCGCGGCCGGCGGCTCAGGGACAGTTCGTGTTCGTCGCCATCGCGTTCGGCTGCCTCGCCTGGTCGTTCGTGCACAACGATTTCTCCGTGCTCAACGTCGCGACCAATTCGAACTCGAGCCTGCCGCTGCAGTACCGCTTTGCGGCCACCTGGGGCAGTCACGAAGGCTCGCTTCTGCTGTGGGTGCTCATGCTCACCGGCTGGATGATGGCGGTCTCGCTGTTCAGCCGCCATCTGCCCGATGCCATGACTGCGCGCATCCTCGCGGTGATGGCGCTGGTGAGCGTCGGCTTCCTGCTGTTCATGCTGCTCACCTCGAATCCGTTCGAACGCCTGCTGCCGATGGCGGACGACGGTCGCGATCTCAACCCGCTGCTGCAGGATCCCGGCATGGTGATCCATCCGCCCATGCTCTATATGGGTTACGTCGGCTTCTCCGTGGCCTTCGCGTTCGCGATCGCCGCGCTGCTGGGCGGACAGCTGGACGCGACCTGGGCGCGCTGGTCGCGGCCCTGGACCACCGCGGCATGGATGTTCCTCACCATCGGCATCTGTCTCGGCAGCGCGTGGGCCTACTACGAACTGGGCTGGGGCGGGTGGTGGTTCTGGGATCCGGTGGAGAACGCCTCGTTCATGCCCTGGCTGGTGGGCACGGCGCTCATGCATTCGCTTGCCGTCACCGAGAAGCGCGGCGGGTTCAAGATCTGGACCGTGCTGCTCGCCATCCTCGCATTCAGTCTCAGCCTGCTCGGCACGTTCCTGGTCCGCTCCGGCGTGCTCACCTCTGTGCACGCCTTCGCCACCGATCCGAAGCGCGGCATCTTCATCCTGGCCTTCCTCGCGATCGTGATCGGAAGTTCGCTGGCGCTGTTCGCATGGCGTGCGCCGAAGGTCGGGCTGGGGGGCAAGTTCGACGTGGTCTCGCGCGAGTCGGCGCTGCTCACCAACAATGTCCTGCTGGTGGTGGCCGCGGCGTCGGTGCTGCTCGGCACGCTCTATCCGCTGTTTCTGGATGCACTGGATCTGGGCAAGATTTCCGTGGGGCCCCCGTACTTCGAATCCGTCTTCGTGCCGTTGATGGCGCCCGCGCTGTTCCTGATGGGGGTCGGTCCGCTCGCCAAATGGAAGCAGGCCGAACTGCCGGATCTCGCCGTGCGCCTCAAATGGGCCTTCGCCGTGGCCGTCGTCGCGGCGGCCATCCTGCCCTTCGTGGCGGGCCGTTGGTCGCCCATGATCTTCCTGGGTCTGGCGCTCGCGTTCTGGATCGTCGCATCCGGCGTGGTCAACGTTCGCGAACGCGTCGTCCCGTTGCGAGCCGCCAACGGCGGCAGCACCGCCAAGGCCCTGCGTGCGCAACCGCGCGGCTACTGGGGCATGCTGCTCGCGCACTTCGGCGTCGCGGTCTTCATCGTCGGCGTGACCATGGTGCGCGGTTACGAGACCGAGAAGGACGTGAAGATGAAGTCGGGCGACGTGGTGGAAGTGGGCGGCTACGGCTTCCGGCTCGACGGCTTCGTGCGTCGCAACGGTCCGAACTACGAGGCGACCATCGGCAACATCACCGTCCTGAAGGACGGTCGCGAACTGCGCGTCATGCGACCCGAGAAGCGCTTCTACCCGGTGCAGCAGATGCCCATGACCGAAGCCGACATGGATTCGGGGCTCACACGCGATCTGTACGTCTCGCTCGGAGAGCCGGTCGGCGACGGTGCGTGGATCGTCCGTGTGTATCACAAGCCCTTCGTCGACTGGATCTGGGGCGGCTGCTTCCTGATGGCACTGGGTGGATTGCTCGCGATCACGGACCGGCGCTATCGCATCGCGCGCAAGGAGGAGATCGCGAAGGTGCACGCAACCCCGGCCCCGGAACCGGCACGAGCATGAATCGATACCTCATTCCGCTCGCGATCTTCGCGGTCTTGGTGGTGTTCCTCACCATCGGGCTCGGCCTGAAGCCGCGCGACGTGCCGTCGCCGCTGATCGATAAACCGGCACCTGCCTTCACGCTGAAGCAGCTGCACGAACCGACGAAGCAGCTGTCACCCGCCGACCTCAAGGGCAAGGTGTGGCTGCTCAACGTATGGGGTTCGTGGTGTGTGTCCTGCCGTCAGGAGCATCCGCTGCTGGTCGAGCTCGCCAAGACCGACATCGTTCCGCTGGTGGGCCTCAACTGGAAGGACGATCCCGCGGCCGCCCTCAAATGGCTCGGCGACCTGGGCGACCCCTATACCGTGTCGGTCGTGGACCCCGACGGCAGGGTCGCCATCGACTACGGCGTCTACGGCGCACCGGAGACCTACGTGATCGACCGTGACGGCGTGATCCGCTACAAGCACATCGGTCCGATCTCGCCGGATGATCTGACCGGCAAGATCCTGCCGATCGTGAAGAAGCTGCAAGGATGAGACGCATCCTCTCGCTGCTTGCGCTGTTGCTGCCCCTGGGTGCCGGCGCTGCGGACACGGCACAGCCGGCGGTGGACGACCCGGTGCTGGAGAAGCGCGTCATGGCCCTCACGGTCGAACTGCGTTGTCTCGTCTGCCAGAACCAGTCGCTCGCCGATTCCCACGCCGACCTCGCCCTCGATCTGAAGAACCAGGTGCGTGCCATGATGAAGGAGGGGCGCACCGACTCCGAGATCAAGGCGTTCATGACCGATCGCTACGGCGACTTCGTGCTGTATCGTCCGCCGGTCAAGGCCGCGACGTGGCTGCTGTGGGCCGGCCCGTTCGTGCTGTTCGTGGTGGCCCTGGCGGCGCTGTACGGCTACATCCGGCGCCGTCGGACCGCGACAGGCGAGCCCGGTGAATTGACGCCCGAGCAGCATGCCCGGGCCCGTGCACTGCTCGAATCGGGCGACGCCGCCGAGCCTCGGTAGGGATGCATGTGGTTGCTTCGCCGCGGGTTGGATCGGTCGAGGCGGTGTCCTGGATTTGTTCCACCGGAGCGCGAGTCGCGTACGCGACGGTGGTGTTCCCCGAAGCTCTGCGGCAACACCCATGATCGTATCCCTCATCCGCTGGTCCCTCCGGCAACGCATCCTCGTTGCCGTCGTCTGTTGCGTCCTGTTCGTCGCGGGCCTGTTCGCGGTCCGCGGCCTTTCGGTGGACGCCTTTCCCGACGTCACCAACATCCAGGTCCAGGTGGCGACCGAGGCGCCGGGCCGCCCGCCGACCGAGGTCGAGCGTTTCATCACGATCCCCATCGAGATCGCGATGACCGGGTTGCCCGGCCTCACGGAGATGCGATCGCTCAACCGCAACGGCATCTCGCTGGTGACGCTGGTGTTCACCGACAGCACCGACGTGTACTTCGCGCGGCAGATCGTGCTGGAGCGTCTCATCGAGGCTTCGGCGCAGATGCCGGCCGGCATCCGGCCGGTGCTCGGTCCGGTCACCACCGGTCTCGGCGAGGTCTATCAATACACGCTCGAGCATCCGAGCGACCGCCGGGATGACGGCAGCTATCGCGAACTCACAAAAGAAGAGCTGACCGAGCGCAGGACGATCCAGGACTGAGTGGTGCGGCCGATGCTGCGCTCGATCCAGGGCGTGGCCGAGATCAACACCCAGGGCGGCTTTGCCAAGCAGTATCTCGCCTACATCAATCCGGACCGGCTGCGTCACTTCGGGCTCACCGTCACGGATGTGCACCAGGCGCTCGCCCGCAACAACGCCAACAGCTCGGGCGGGGTGCTGTCCTATGGTCCGGAGCAGTATCTGGTGCGCGGCCAGGGCCTGATCCGGTCGCTCGCCGACATCGGCAACATCGTGCTAAAGGAGAACGCGGGGACACCGGTCTACATGCGCGATGTCGCCGACGTGCGCTTCGATACCGAGGTGCGCCAGGGGGCTGCCGTCAAGAACGGCGAGACCGAGATGGTGGCGGCCATCGTCCAGATGATCCGCGGCGGCAACGCCCGCGAGATCGTGACCCGCATCAAGGCGCGCGTGGCGGAGATCAACGAGCAGAAGTTGCTGCCCGGCGGATTGCAGATCGTTCCGTTCTACGACCGGACGATGCTGGTGGAATCGGCCATGAGCACCATCGCGAAGGTGCTGCTCGAGGGCGTGATCCTGGTGATCGTGATCCTGTTCGTCTTTCTCGGCGATTTCCGGTCGAGTCTCATCGTGGTGGCGACGCTGTGCGTGACGCCGCTGCTCACCTTCTTCGTGATGAACCGCATCGGTCTCTCGGCCAACCTGATGTCACTCGGCGGGCTTGCCATCGCCATCGGCCTGATGGTGGACGGCTCGGTGGTGGTGGTGGAGAACACGTTCGCGCGTCTGGGCGATCCGGCGAACAAGGGGCAGACCCGCCTTCAGACCATCGGGGCGGCTGCAGCGGAAGTGGGCACGCCGGTCCTCTATGGCGTGGGCATCATCATCCTCGTGTTCCTGCCGCTGCTGTCGCTGGAGGGCATGGAGGGCAAGATGTTCGCGCCGCTCGCGCTCACCATCGCTATCGCGCTCACCATCTCGCTGCTGCTGTCGTTCACGATGTCGCCGATGCTGTGCGCGTTCATCCTGAAGGGCGGGGCGGACCACGACACGTGGCTGCTCGCGCGCGTGAAGCGCGTCTACATGCCCACCTTGCACTGGTGCCTCGCGAACCCGCGCACGGTCGTCGTCGGCGCGCTGCTCGCCATGGTCGGCAGTCTTGCCCTGGTGCCGTTGCTCGGGACGGCGTTCATCCCGATCATGCAGGAGGGGTCGGTCACGCCGGTGCTGGTGCGGGCGCCGAAGATCTCGGTGGACGAATCGGTGAAGATCGAGACCCAGGCCTTGCGCCGGGTGATGTCGGTGCCCGGTGTCGAGATGGTGGTGGCGCGACTGGGCCGAGGCGAGTCGCCGGCCGATCCGGGCCAGCCGCACGAGTCCGATCCCATCGCGACCCTGGTGCCGCGCTCGGAATGGCCGAGCGGCTGGACGCAGGCGGATTTCAACCAGCGCATCCGGGAAGCGCTGCACGGCCTCCCGGGGGTGGAGTTGTCCATCAGCCAGCCGATCGCGGCGCGGGTGGACGAAATGGTCTCCGGCGTGCGATCGCAGGTGGCGGTAAAGATCTTCGGCGAGGACCTCGAGCAGTTGAAGCGCACCGGTGACGAGATCGCCCGGGTTCTCAAGAGTATGACCGGGGCTACCGACCTGCGCATCGAACGCGGCTCGGGCCAGGAGTATCTCAACATCGATATCGATCGCAACCTGATCGCCCGCTACGGCCTCAACGTGGAAGACGTGAACGACGTGATCGAGATCGCCGTGAAGGGGCGCGAGGCGAGCACGGTGTACGAGGGCGAGCGGCGTTTCCAGGCGGTGGTGCGGTTTCCCGAGGAGTACCGCAACAACATCCAGGCGATCGGCTCCATCGTCCTGCAGGCGGCCAACGGAGGGCTCGTGCCCTTGAGCAACGTGACGCACATCGCGTTGGAGGAAGGCCCGGCCCAGATCTCGCGCGAGGGCGGCAAGCGGCGCCTGGTGGTGGGGGTGAACGTTACCGGGCGCGACCTGGGTGGTTTCGTGGCCGAGGCCCAGCAGCGCATAGCCCGCGAGGTGAACCTGCCCATCGGCTACACCCTGTCCTGGGGCGGGCAGTTCGAGAACGTGGAACGGGCCTTGAAGCGCCTTGGCATCATCATCCCGATCACCATCGCGGCCATCTTCTTCCTGTTGTTCATGCTCTTCGGATCGGTGCGCTATGCGACGCTCGTGATCACGGTCCTGCCGCTGGCCGCGATCGGCGGCGTGGTCGGCCTGTTCGTGTCGGGCGAATACCTGAGCGTGCCGGCGGCGGTGGGCTTCATCAATCTGTGGGGCATCGCGGTGCTGAACGGCGTGGTGCTGGTGAGCTTCATCCGCGAGCTGCGCGAACGGGGGTTCGACGGGACGCAGGCAGTCATCGAGGGATGCTCGCACCGGCTGCGGCCGGTGATGATGACCGCCTCGGTGGCCATGCTGGCGCTGATCCCCATGCTGTTCTCCACCGGGCCGGGTTCGGAAGTTACGCGGCCGCTCGCGGTGGTCGTGATCGGCGGGCTGTTCTCGTCGACCGCGCTGACCCTGCTGGTGGTGCCGTGCCTGTACGGCTGGTTCGAGGGGCGTGGGGAACGGCCGGAGGTGCCGGCGGTCGTAGCGGTTAGGGCGGGCGGCGGATCCGGACATTGACCGTCGATCCGCGCGCCGAAGGAGTACCACGATGGTGCGATGGATGCTGCTGCCGGTGCTGATGCTGACCTGTGCGGTCGGCGCCGGCGAAGCGCTGGAGAAGCGGGTGGGCAGGAGCTACTGGGCGCGTCCGGCACTGTCGGAGACGAGCGTGGAGTTCTTCGGCGACCTGGCGCTGCGGGATCGCGAAGCGGTACACGCGAAGACGCGCTTCCATATCGTGGACGTGAAGATCGGTGGGCCATGGCCGCCGAGCGATCCGATCTACGAAGTCCGGTTCGACGACGGACGGCATGCGTTCATCGACGTGCGCGACTTCGAGCTGCGGCTGTACCGGGAGCTGCGTCCGAACGAGGTTGCGACCTCGCCCCGGTTCGAGCCGCCGCTCGGGCAGGGCGTGCAGGTCTACCAGTTCGACCGGGCGAGCATCTTTGCCTCCGATCCGGACATCGTGGCCGCCCGCGTCCGCAATCAGGGGCCGCGCTCGTTCCAGCCGGTACAAGGCGGCGTGCCGGTGCCGGTCCCGCCGCCGATGGTGACGCCGGCGGATCCGGTGGCGCCGATCATCCCGCCGCGCTGATCGGCGGCTCGCGGAACGGATTCGGGTAGCGTCGGCTGGCCGGCAACTGCGCGGTCATCTCGTCGAGCGTGTGCTGCATGCGGTTGCGAAGCTCCGCGAGCAGTGCCTCGGGCGCAGCGATGCCGCTGCCGGTGACGTCGATGGGTCCCGGCACGCGGATGTGCGCGACCCGGGGTCCCACGGGCCGCGGCACGAAGCGGTGCAGGTTGTCGCCCAGACCCGTGAAGCAGTAGTCCGCGCGCAGGCGCTTCACGTTCTCCGCCACCTGTTCCTGCGTCAGTTCGCTCGACGGATACCAGGACGGGTCGAAGCGGATCGCACGGCGCAGCGTCTTCGCGAGGGCACGGATCACGTCCCGTGCGGGAGAGATCTTCGACGCGTCATCGCGCAACCAGCGGTCGGCGCGGCGAACACCGGTCCTGCTGCGCTCGAAGACATCCTCGGAGCTTGGCTCCAGAGGTTCGATGCCGACGTCGTCGAGCATTGCTCCGAGGCGGGCCGTCAACGCCCGCAGCATCGAGTTCTGGCGTAGCGCGAACGGCTGGCCTTCCGCCGACGGGAGGTTCCACTGGCGTTCGTCGCGTTCCAGCATCGCGGTGTAGAGATCGAGAACACGCCTGGCGGGATCGGTGTCGCGCGGACCGTGGCGGTGAAGCTTGCGGTCCACGAGATCGAGCTCGCGACCGAGCGCATCGTGCACGTCCTGAGTGAAGCGGTAGCGCCAGATCACCGGAATCACCCATGAGCGTCGCGGTGGCGATGCGCGTCGTGCCGCTTCCAATGCCATGTCGGCAACGCCGGCGAAGAGCGGCTGCACGCGATCCGCCGTCCATGCAACGCTGCCTTCGGGATGCAGCAGCACGGCGTGACCCTGCAGCGCCCAATCGACCGAGTGGCTTTTACCGGCGGCGCCGCCGGCGCCGGGAATCTGCGCGATGAGATTGTTGCTCAACCAGAACCACTGCATCGCGGCACCCATGCCGTTCACCACGTCGTGGGTGGCCCAACTTGCCATCAGGGGTGCGTGGCGTGCGGACAGCTCCTTGTCGAGCAGCCAGTCGGTCAGGAACTCGGGATGGTTCGGAGCGATGAAGGCCGCGGTGTCCGGGGTCACGTGCGCGCGGAATCGCGCTTCATCTGCCGCCGGGAAGTCGATGGCGCCCACCTTCATCAACCCGCGCAGGAACACGATGCGGCTGACGGGCGTCAACGCGCCGATCATCCAGCGCTTCGGTCGCGGCGGAGCAAAGGTGGTGAGGCGCGACATGCCGCGTTGCGGGTTACATCGCCACCAGCGTCTGCCGGCCCGACCAGGCGGCACCCGGCTCCAGGACGATCGGCATGCCGACTGCCGCGGCCTCGACGCAGAGCATGCGGCGGAATCCGAGGGCGGGCATGTCCTTGATCCGCGCATTGCCGGTGTCCCACGGGTTCCACACGACCACGTCGGGAAAGCCGCTCGCTTCGATCAGCAACTGCCGTCCCGATTCGCCCAGCACCAGCCGCGGCGGCACGTCCAGATAGTTGCGATCGACCGGGCCGTCGAAAGTGATGGTCTCGCGCGTCTCGGTGCGGACCGCACCGCCCGCGAGCTGGTCTCGGTACTCCGCGTGCAGGAGGCCGGTGAGCCGGGCATGTTCGATCTCGCGCACCCGCAGGTAGGTGTGCAGCGCCGCGGTGAAATCGAACGGCCGCGCACCGGTGTTTTCGATCGCCAGCTCCACGTCGAACTGGTTGCCGCCGACGCTCACGGTGATCTCGGCACGAAACTCGTGCGGCCACAGCGCCTGCGTGGCCGCGTCGCTGTCGAGATGCCACGTGGCCAGTGAATAGTCGGCACCGGTACGCTGGTCGTCCAGCTTCCAGGTCATGGTGCGTGCGAAGCCGTGCCTGGTGAGTCCTCCAAGCGTGCCGAATTGCGGAAAGATGACGGGGATACCGCCGCGGATCGGCGTTCCCGCCGCGTAGACCGCGGTCTCCGACAGGTACAGGCGTTCGTCGCCGCCGGCGGGGATCCACGACAGCACATGCGCGCCGTGGTGAGTGACGAGGGCGCTCGCACCGTCGGGGGCGGTGAGCCGCAAGGCCGCGAGGCCGTTGACGTTCTCGGTGGTGTTGGAAATCATCAGGCCATCATACCTGCACGAACGGCGTCGACGTTCGAGTCGGTACACTGGCGGACAACGTCGCCCCGTCTCCCGTGCCTTCCCGCCTCCGCCTGGTCCTTATCCTCGGTGCGCTCAGCGCGTTCGCGCCGATGTCGATCGACATGTATCTGCCGAGCCTGCCGACGTTGGCTGTCGAGTTCGGTGCGTCCACGTCGGCCACCCAGCTCACGCTGTCGGCATTCTTCGTCGGGCTCGCCATCGGACAGGCGCTGTACGGACCGCTCGCCGATCGGTTCGGTCGCAAGCCCGCGCTCTACGTCGGACTGACCGTCTACGCGATCGCGACCATCGGCTGCGCGTCCGCGCACAGCATCGAGAGCCTGATCATCTGGCGATTCGCGCAGGCGCTGGGCGGTTGCGCCGGCGTCGTGGTGGCGCGGGCCGTCGTGCGCGACCTGTTCGACCAGTGGGGCTCCGCGCGCATGCTCTCCACCATGATGCTGGTGATGGGGGCGGCACCGATGCTGGCACCGTTGCTGGGCGGCTGGCTGCTCGCGGTGTCCGGCTGGCGGTCGATCTTTTGGGCGCTGCTCGTCTTCGGTCTGCTGTGCCTCTTTGCGACCATCGTCGCACTTCCTGAAACACGCCCGCGGTCCGAGGAGGTGTCGGGCGTCGGCGCGGCCCTGCGCGACTACGCGCGGCTGCTGCGCCATCGGCGCTTCGTCGGCTACGTGCTGGCCGGCGGCTTCGCGCAAGCGGGCATGTTCGCCTACATTTCCGGTTCGCCCTTCGTCTTCATCGACGTCTACGGCGTACCTGCCCATGCGTACGGCTGGCTGTTCGGACTCAACGCGCTCGGCCTGATCACCGCCTCGCAGATCAACGCGCGGCTTATCCGGCGGTTCGGTCCGGATCGGCTGCTGGCCCGCGCAAATCTGGCGAATGTGGTCTTCGGGCTGCTGCTCGCCGTCGTGGCTTGGGCCCGCTGGGGTGGCTTGGTCGCCCTGCTGGTGCCGCTGTTCGGCTACGTCGCGAGCCTCGGGTTCTCGTACCCCAATGCGGCTGCTGGTGCCATGGCGCCGTTTCCGGAGCGCGCTGGCAGCGCTTCCGCGATGCTCGGCACGGTCCAGTTCGGAATCGCGGCGGTCGCCGGCACCGCAGTCGGCTGGTGGCACGACGGCACGGCGTTGCCGATGGCCGTCGTGATTGCCTTGTGCGGTGCTACGGCGTTCGTCGCTCAGCGCACGCTGCTGGCGGCGAAATGACTCACGCGCTCCAGGGATCCGGCGCCGAGCCGTCGATGCCGTACTTCTCGATCGCCTGCTTCACGAGGTCGCGCGACACGGTGCCGTCGTCGGCGAGTGCCTTCAGGGTGGCGACCACCACGTGGAACCGGTCCACCTCGAAGAACCGCCGCAGTGCCGCGCGCGTGTCGCTGCGACCGAAGCCGTCGGTACCGAGCGTGACGTAGCGGCGCGGCACCCACGTGCGGATCATGTCCGGCAACGCGCGCATGTAGTCGGTGGAAGCGATGATCGGGCCCTGGGTGCCGTCGAGGCACTGCTCGACCCAGGTCTTGCGATCGGCCTCGCCGGGATTCAAGCGGTTCGATCGTTCGATGGCAAGACCGTCGCGGCGCAGTTCGGTGAAGCTCGTGACGCTCCACACGTCGGCGCCCACGTTCCAGTCGGTCTCCAGTAGCTCGGCGGCCGCGATGACTTCGCGCAGGATCGTGCCGGAGCCGAGGAGTTGGGCGTGCGGGCGTCGACCACCCCCACCCTGGCCCTCCCCCATGAGGGGGAGGGTGGACGAGCGGAGACGGTACATCCCCTTGAGGATGCCTTCCTCCGCGCCCGCCGGCATGCCGGGGTGCGCGTAGTTCTCGTTCATCACGGTGACGTAGTAGAAGACGTCTTCCTGGTCTTCCAGCATCCGCTTCGCACCGTCCTGCACGATCAGCGCGAGCTCGTAGCCGTAGCACGGGTCGTAGCACACGCAGTTCGGCACGGTGGAATAGAGCAGGTGACTCGAGCCGTCTTCGTGCTGCAGGCCCTCGCCGGACAGGGTCGTGCGGCCGGCCGTGGCCCCCAGCAGGAAGCCACGGGCGCGCGAGTCGCCGGCGGACCACACCAGGTCGCCGATGCGCTGGAAGCCGAAGCACGAGTAGAAGATGTAGAACGGCAGCATCGGCACGCCGTGCGAGCTGTAGCTGGTGGCCGCGGCGATCCACGAGGAGATGGCGCCGGCTTCGCTGATGCCTTCCTCCAGGATCTGCCCGTCCTTCGCTTCCTTGTAGTACAGCAGTTCGTCCTTGTCCTCCGGCTCGTACAGCTGACCCACGGAGGAATAGATCGCCACCTGGCGGAACAGCGCCTGCATGCCGAAGGTGCGCGCTTCGTCGGCGACGATGGGCACGATGTGCTTGCCGAGCGTCGCGTCCTTGAGCCACTGGGTCAGCATCTGCACGAAGACCATCGTGGTGGATTGTTCCCGCCCGGCCGTGCCCTCGAGGAACTTGGTGATCGTGGTGCGCGCCGGCACGGGTAGCGCCGCGCTCTTCGGCGCGCGCTTCGGCATGTAGCCGCCCAACGCGGCGCGACGCGCGTGGAGATATTTCATCTCCGGGCTGTCGTCCGCGGGCTTGTGGAACTCGATCTGCGTGACCTGGGCGTCGGACAGGGGCAGCGAGAAGCGGTCGCGGAAGGCGAGCAGCGCCTCGTCGTCCAGCTTCTTCTGCTGGTGCGTGGTCATCTTGCCCTGGCCCCAGTGGCCCATGCCGTAGCCCTTCTTGGTCTGGGCGAGGATCACCGTGGGCTGGCCCTTGTGGTTCACCGCGGCGTGATAGGCCGCGTAGATCTTGAGCGGGTCGTGGCCGCCGCGGCGCAGGCGGTCGATGTCCTCGTCGGACATGTGCGCCACGAGCGCCTGCAGCTCCGGATACTTGTTGAAGAAGTTCTCGCGGTTGAAGCGGCCGTCGGTGGCGGCGTACTTCTGGAACTCGCCGTCGACGGTCTCGTGCAGACGCTTGATGATCACGTTGTCGTGATCGCGGGCGAACAGCGAATCCCACTCGCTGCCCCACAGGAGCTTGATCACGTTCCAGCCCGCGCCGGCGAACAGGCCTTCGAGTTCCTGGATGACCGAGCCGTTGCCGCGCACCGGGCCGTCAAGGCGCTGCAGGTTGCAGTTGACCACGAAGATCAGGTTGTCGAGGCCTTCGCGCGCCGCGAGCGACAGGCCGGCCAGCGATTCCGGTTCGTCCATCTCGCCATCACCGGGGAATGCCCACACCTTGCGATCGGCCGCATCGAGAATGCCGCGGTCCTGCAGGTAGCGGAGGAAGCGTGCCTGGTAGATGGCGTTGAGCGGACCCAGGCCCATGGAGCCGGTGGGGAACTGCCAGAACTCCGGCATGAGGTAGGGGTGACAGTAGGAACACAGACCCGGGCCGGCGTGGGCGCCGCCGCGGGCGGTTGCGGCACCCGGCGTGAGACCGGTCTCGCGCCGGTAGTTGTCGAGCTGTTCCGGGGAGAGGCGTCCTTCGAGGAAGGACCGTGCGTAGATGCCCGGCGCCGAATGCGGCTGGTAGTACACGAGGTCGCCCGACTGGCCGGCGCGGAAGAAATGGTTGAAGCCCACTTCGAACAGGTCGGCGGCGGAAGCGTAGCTCGCGATGTGACCGCCCAATTCCGCATGGGCCTTGTTGGCGCGCACCACCATGGCGAGCGCATTCCAGCGCACCAGCCCGATCAGACGCTGCTCGGTTTCCAGGTTGCCGGGGAAGGGTGGCTGGTCGGCGAGCGAAATGGTGTTGGCATAGGGCGTGTTGAACACCGGCGGCATCGGCACGCGCCGGCGCCGCGCGTGATCCAGCAGCTTGCGCAGGATGAACGTGCCGCGTTCCGCCCCTTCAGCCTCGAGAATCGCATCGAAGGCTTCCAGCCATTCCTTGGTCTCGGTGGGGTCCAGGTCCTTCGGCAGCACGCGCCAGAAGAAGGAGGTGTCGAATTTCGAGAGATCGGAAAGATCGGTCATGTCACAGTCCTCATGTACACTCCGCGCCGCCCTACGGCAGCCACAACGCAGCGCGCATCGTACCGCGAAGCCACCAGCACGGGGTTGTGTTTCCCCCGTTGCTCCCGACTCATTACCAAATAAAATGCTGCCAGGACATCCGAAAACAGCACGACGTGCCGTTCACACCCGATACCACCGATTGGCGCATCCTGCGACTGCTGCAGGACAACGCCCGACTCAGCAACGTCGAACTGGCGCGCGCGGTGAACCTCTCGCCCTCGCCGTGCCTCGCGCGCGTCCGTGCACTCGAGGCCGCGGGCTACATCAGTCGCTACGTCACGGTCCTGGATCCGCTCAAGCTCGGCCTGCAACTGTCGGTGTTCATCCGCGTACGGCTGGAGCGACAGATCGAGCCGTCGCTCGAGGCCTTCGAAAAGGCGATGCTCGACCGGCCGGAGGTGATGGAGTGCTATCTCATGACCGGCGATGCGGACTACCTGCTGCGCGTGGTGGTGCCGGACATGCAGTCGCTGCAGGACTTCATCGTCAACTTCCTGTCACGCGTGCCGAGCGTGGGCAACATCCAGTCGAGCTTCTCGCTCAAACAGGTGAAGTACCAGACGGCGCTGCCGCTGCCGCTGCCGGCGGAAGCGGGGCGCTCGCGCCGTGCGGCCCATCCGCGCGCGCGCAAGAGCCGGTGACGGAGGGTTGCCGATGAGTCGGCGTGCGGTGAGGCGCATGCGCACCGTCTGCTGCGCGCTGGCCATGATCGTGGCACCGGGCGCATTCGCGGACAACAACGACACGGTCCTGCCGCGCGGGCTGCTGCCCGAGCGCGACGGCCGCTGGAGCCTCGGCGTCGGGACGAGGCTGGAGCAATCGCCCTATCGCGGTGCATCCGCCTTCGCCGATCTCTATCCCATCATCTCCTACGAGGGCGAGCGTGTGTACCTGCGCGGTACCCGCGCCGGTTTGCGCCTGATCGACAAGCCGTCGTTCCAACTCGAAGCGATCGCCCAGGGGCGTCTCACCAACTACCGTGGCGAGTCGGGCCAGTATCTCGACGGCATGTTCCGCACGACGTCGCTCGACGGCGGTCTGGCGGCGATCGTGCCCACCGCTCTCGGCGAGTTCTCCGTGGACGTCCTGGGCGACATCTCCAATACCCATCACGGCTACGAAGTCGCGGGTGCGTGGGCGCGCAACTGGGATTTCGGCGCGCTGCGGCTGCGACCCACCCTGATCCTCACCGCCTACAGCCGCGACCTCGCCGACTACTACTACGGCGTGCAGGCGGCCGAGGCGCGGCCGGACCGGCCGGCCTACTCGCCGGGCAGTTCCGCATCCGTGCGCGCTGCGCTCTACGGCAGCTATCAGCTGACCGCGAACAACTACCTGATCGGCAGCGTCGGCGTCACGCGCTACAGCGGTTCCATCGGCGACAGTCCCATCGTCGAGAAAGCCACCGACTTCACGGCGTTCGCCGGCTACCAGTACCGCTTCGGCGACAACGGCACCAAGCCGACCCCGGATGCATCGGGTTCGTCCGGGGCGAAGTGGTCGCTGCGGGTGGCGCGCGGCTGGAACGCCGAGGCGAGCCTGCTCGGCATCATTCCCGGCGGCGACTTCACGCTCAGTCCGGAGCGGACAGGGGTCGTGAGCATCGAAGTGGGCCGCATGCTGGACGAGCGCTTCAACGACTGGCCGGTCGATATCTGGGTGAAGGGCGCGTACATGCGCTATCTCGACAAGGGCATCCAGCCCGACGGCAACGGCATCGCGCTCTACCTCAAGGGCTTCTACTACGGCTTCCCGTGGAGCAAGTACGTGAAGACGCGGTTCGGCTTCGGCCAGGGCCTGTCCTACGTGGACCGCGTTCCGGCGCTGGAGCAGCGCGACATCGCAAAGAAGAATCCGAACACGTCGCATCTGCTGTCCGCACTGGACGTGAGCATCGACGTCAGCGTGGGCGACATCGTGCGCTACAAGCCGCTGCAGGAAACTTACTTCGGCGTCGCGGTGATTCACCGTTCCGGCATCTTCGGGTCGGCGGACATGTTCAACAACGTGGACGGCGGTTCGAACTACATCTCGCTGTACGTGGAGTCGGTGTTCTGAGCCGGCGTATCGACGCGGCCGCGCCGGTGCGAGTCCCCCCGGTATAATCCGCGTCTCATTCCGTTGCCCCGCGAACCGGTCGCGGGACCCTGGGCCCCACCCGATGATCGCGTTCCTGATCGCGGCGGCGCTGTTGCTTGCCGTCGCGCTCGTATTCCTGTTGCCGCCGCTGCTCAAGCGCTCGTCCGCCGGTGGCCCGAGCGGCAGCGCGGCCAATCTTTCCGTGTATCGGGATCAGGTCGGTGAACTCGACGCCGATCTGGCGCGCGGCACCATCTCGGCCGAGCAGCATGCGCAGGCGCGGGCGGAACTCGAGCGCCGCGTGCTGGAGGAAGTCGGCGCCGATTCCGGCACGGCGGCAACGACGCGGGGCCGGAACTGGATCGTCGCCGCGGCCGTGGGGATCGCGATCCCGGCGGTTGCCGTAGTGCTGTACCTCACGCTCGGGCAGCCGGCCGCTATCGATCCGGCGGTGCGATTCGGCATGTCCGAACAGGAAGCCGCCGAGCGTCACAAGATGCTCGACCTCACGGCCCAGCTCGCGAAGAAGATGGAAGGCCGTCCCGAGGACGTGGTCGGCTGGACCATGCTGGGCCGCTCCTACCTGGCGCTCGGCAAGCCGGCAGAGGCTGCCCTTGCCCTCGGACGCGCGGCGCAGCTCAAGCCCCAGGATCCGGTTCTGCTGGCGGATTTCGCCGAGGCGCTGGCGATCGCGGGTCGTGGCACCATCGGCCCGCAAGCGGTCGAAGTGGCCAACCGGGCCCTCGCGATCGATCCGAAGAATCCCAAGGCGCTCGCGCTGCTCGGCACTGCGGCCTTCGAGAACAAGGACTATCGCAAGGCGATCGATTTGTGGGAACGCCTGCTCGCTCTCGCGGAGCCTGGCTCGGAATACCAGCGCGCGGTGCAAGGCGGTATCGCCGAAGCGAAGGCCGCGTTGGCCGCGGGTTCCCGGCCCGCTTCCGCGAGCGCGAAGGTGACCGGCCGGGTGGAACTCGCCGGCGCCTTGAAGGCGAAGGCTGCTCCCGACGACGTCGTGTTCATCTTCGCGCGTGCCGCCACCGGTCCGCGCATGCCGCTCGCGATCCTGCGCAAGCAGGTGAAGGATCTGCCGGCAACGTTCAGCCTCGACGACTCGATGGCCATGGCCGAAGGACTGCAGCTCTCCGCCTTTCCGCTCGTGGTGGTCGGTGCGCGCGTGTCGAAGTCCGGCAGTGCCAATCCGGCGAGCGGGGATCTCGAGGGGCTGAGCACGGAAGTGAAGCCCGGCACGACCGGCGTCACGGTACTGATCGACCGCGTGCGGCCGTGAGGTTCCGCGCATTCGCGTTGTTGCTGGCCGGATGCGGTGCAACCGCGTCCGCCTACGAGTTTCCGCCGCAGTTGCGCGAGGACATGCAGATCTTCGCCGACCGGGTGGTGACCAAGCACAAGCTAGACGAAGACCGGGTGCGCGAGACGCTGCTCAAGATCCAGTTCCAGCAGAGCGTCATGCAGGCCGTGAACGCGCCCGCCACGTCGAAGCCCTGGAAGGAATTCCGGATCGGCCTGCTCAGCCGGCAGCGCATCGACGGCGGCGTGCGCTATTGGGCCGAGAACGAGATGTGGTTGCAGCGTGCACGCGACACGTATGGCGTGCCTGAAGAACTGATCGTGGCCATCATCGGCATCGAAACGCTGTACGGGCGCAACATGGGCAGCTACCGGGTGCTCGATGCAGTTGCGACGTTGGCCTTCGAAGTACCGACGCGCGCGGCGTTCTTCCAGGGTGAGCTCGAAGAGTTCCTGCTGCTGTGTCGCGAACTCAATCTCGATCCGATCGTGCCGCGCGGGTCGTACGCGGGTGCGATGGGGGCGCCGCAGTTCATCCCCTCCAGTTACCGGCGCTACGCGCGGGACTTCGATGCCGACGGGCGCGTGGATCTCTGGACCAGCCCCGCGGACGCGATCGGGAGCGTCGCGAACTACTTGAAGGAGTTCGGCTGGCGCTGGACCGGCGAAGTGGCGCTGCGGGCCACGGTCGCCGACCCGTATCGGGCCGATGAACTGGTGCGCCTGGGCGTGCGCCCGGTGAATTCGGCGGCCCAGATCGAGGAGAAGGGCGTCACGCCATCGCGGCCGCTGCGCGATGGCGAGAACGCCGCGCTCATGCTGTTCCAAGGCGATTCCGGCCCCGAGTACTGGCTGGGCCTCGACAACTTCTACGTGATCACGCGTTACAACCGCAGCCAGAACTACGCGATGGCCGTGTGGCAGCTCTCGCAGGAGATACTGGCCGGGCGGCGACGGGCGACCGTCGCGGGGAGTGGGCTGGGGAAGTGACGCGCAGGTTCGATACGAACCGTGCCGTCTCGTGTCAGTTGCCGATCGTGAACGCCACGCGGCCGAGCGACTGAACCTCTGCTTCCACGTACAGTCCGCGCCGCAGCGGCTCGGCGGTGGTCGCGCTGCCGGCCAGCACGATCCAGCCCGGTTCCAGGCGCTCACCACCTGCTGCCGTCATGCGCGCCGCGGCGACCAGTGAACGCAACGGATGGCCGAGGATGGCGGCGCTCGATCCGATCTGCACCGGCCGACCGTCGAAGGACAGCACGATCCCCAGGTTGGAGCAATCGATGTCCGGCCGGTGCCAGGCGCCGACGACGAATCCCGAGGACGAGGCGTTGTCCGCGACCACGTCCTCCAGCGAGAACTTGAAGTTCTCGTAGCGAGAGTCGATCAGCTCCATCGCGGGGGCGATGGCCTCTACAGCCGCGAGGGCCTGTGCCGGGGTCACGACGCCCTCGAGCGGGGCTTTCAGCAGGAAGGCGATCTCCGGCTCGACGCGCGGATGCACGTAGCGCGCGAAATCGACGGTGCCGCCGTCCTCGATGATCATGCGGTCGGTCAGTCGGCCGCACACGATATCGTGAACGCCCATCTGCACCGCCTTGGCGCGGTTGGTGAACCCCATCTTCACGCCCACGCGGCGCTCGCCGCGGGTGAGGCGCAGATCGATGGACGCCTTCTGAATTGCGTACGCCTGTTCGAGCGTGAGCGTGGTCCCGGTACTCAGTTGCGCGATGGCGCGGGCGCCGCGCGCGGCGCCGTCGATGGTGCCTGCGAGCTTGTGGATGTCGGTCATGGTCGGCTCCCGGTCACGCGGAGAAGGCGGTGCGCACGCTGCCGAGCCCGCCGATGCGGACGTCGATCACGTCGCCGGGTGCCACGGTCACCATCGGCCCGAGGGCGCCGGTCATCACGACGTCGCCTGCGCGCAAAGGCGCACCGACGCGCACCATGGTCCGCGCCAGCCACAACGCCGCGTTCAGCGGATTGCCGAGACACGCGGCGCCGGCACCGAAGGAGACCTGGTCGCCGCGACGTTCCATGACCATACCCGCGAGTCGCAGGTCGAGCCCCTCGAGGCGGACCGGCGTCGTCCCGAGCACGAAGAGGCCGGCGGAGGCGTTGTCGGCGATCGTGTCCACCAGCTTGATGTCCCAGTTGGCGATGCGGCTGCCGACGATCTCGATGGCGGGCACGGCGTAGGCGACCGCGGATATCAGTTCGGTGAGCGTCGGGTCCGGCATGACGAGGTCCCGGTCCATCACGAGCGCCACTTCGGCTTCGACCTTCGGCTGCATGACGCGGCCCAGGGCGACGTCCTCGCCGTCAGCCAGTGCCATGTCGGCGAACAGCATGCCGAAATCGGGTGAGTCCACGCCGAGCTGCTTCTGCACCACCTTCGAGGTGAGGCCGATCTTGCGCCCGACGAGGCGCCGGCGTCCGTCCAGCCAGTGATCGGTGTTGACCTTTTGCACGGCGTAGGCTGCGGCGACGTCGCCGGCGGGCAGTTGGTCGCGCACGGGCGGGGTCGGCTGCCTGGTCTCGTAGGCTATCCGGATCCGCTCTGCGGCGGCTAGGATGGCGGCGTCGTGGGTGCGCATGAAGACTCCGGAACCGTATGAAGTCTTCAATGATCGCAGAAGGAGCGGCCGCTGCAAGCGGACGCCCGGATCTGCGCTGGATCGCAGGGTCGCCAAGGTATAGTGACCGGGGTTGAACCCCGCGCACGAGTCAGTGAAGGAGAGGGAGAACCATGAGTCGAGAACTGTTGAGATCCGACAAGCTGTACAAACCGAGATATCGCTACACCCCTTGCGTCAAGGCCGGCCCGTTCTACTTCGTGTCGGGCATGATCGGCTTCGACCCGGCCAACGGGCAATTGGTGGGCGGCGGCCCCTTCTGCGAGACCCGGCAGATCTTGAAACTGCTGCAGCTCGCGTTGCCCGACTGGGGACTCACGCTCGAACACCTGGTGCAGGTCCGTATCCTCACGACCCGCATGGATCAGTTCCCCGAGATCAATCGCGCATGGGAGGAGGTTTTCAATACGGTCGATCCGCCGGCCCGCACGTCCGTCGGGGTTGCCGCCTTGCCTGCTGGGGCAGGGGTGGAGATGGAGTTCATTCTGTACAAGGAGTAGCTTGTCGGCATGAATCTATTTTTGGACTTTTCGTTTATAAAAGTCTGATGTAAGATTCATCCCATGTCGACTCCCGTCCGGCACGACCGCAGCCCCCACACGCCCACCGTCGAGGAGATGAGTGCGGCCGGGTTGCGGGCCTTCGGTCGGATCGCCGGGGCCTGGGGGCTCTCCGTGGATGAACAGCTGCGTCTGCTGGGGGATCCGCCGCGGTCCACCTTCTTCGCCTGGCGCAAGGCTCCGGAGAAGGCGAAGCTCTCGCGCGACACGCTCGAGCGGCTGTCCAACATCCTCGGTATCTATCAGGCGCTGCAGATCCTGCTGCCGCAGCCGGAGGTGGCCGACGCCTGGGTCCGGCAACCCAATGGCGCGCCGCCTTTCGGTGGCCGTCCGGCCCTGGAACGCATGCTGGCCGGCAACGTGAGCGACCTCAATCTGGTCCGGCGGTATCTCGACGCTGCGCGGGGCGGCGGTTGGTCGTGAGGGGTTGCATCCGGGTGCCTCTGGTTTGCGACGGGCCGCGAATCGGCCCAGGTATCGAGCCGCCCGCGTGACACCGTCGCCACGTCGGATCCATTGGGATCCGGCCTGCCGCATCGTCCCCACCCGCTATCCGACGGTCTATCTGTTCGACCGCGTGGCGGGCCCGGACGATTTCGACGCGCTCTATGCTCTGGAATCCCTGACCAACGACCGTATCCGGGAGGAGTACGGTGCGCTGTCGCTGGTCGCCCCCGAGGATCGCGTTTTCGGGCAGGGTAGCGGCCCGATCATGGCGGCCTTCACCCACCTGAATCCGCTCGGCAGCCGGTTTTCGGATGGCAGCTATGGTGTGTTCTATGCCGCTGACGACCGCGCGACGGCGATCGCCGAAACACGCTACCACCACGCGCGCTTCCTCGAGGCCACCAACGTGCCGCCGATGTCGCTCGCGATGCGGCTGTACCACGTGACGATCGAGGCGAAGCTGCACGATCTGCGCGGCGAAGCCGTCGATCCCGCGATCCATGATCCGGACAGCTACGTCGCGTCGCAGAAACTCGGCGGCCGTCTGCGACAGGAAGGTTCGGCCGGCGTCGTCTACCGCAGTGTGCGACGAGAAGGCGGGCGTTGCGTCGGGCTGTTCAAGCCGAACGGCGCGCGCGATTGCCGGCATGCGGCACATCTGTTGTACGTTTGGGACGGCGCCCGGTTCTCGGGCGTCTACGAGGAGATTTCATGACGCCGGCCCGTCACACCCAGGCGCTCGAACAGGCTCTCGAGGTTCTCGCGCAGACCGATCCGCGCATGGCGCGGCTCATCGAAGCCCATGGACCCTGCGGCATCGCGCCGTACTGGAAGCGCTCGCCCTACGAGAGCCTGGTGCGGGCCGTGATGTTCCAGCAATTGCACGGTAACGCCGCGAAGGCGATTCTCGCGCGCTTCGTGGCGTTGTACCCCGATTCGCCCTTTCCGAAGCCGGAAGAGGTGCTGCGCGCCGATGACGCCACGCTGCGCGGCGTCGGGCTCTCGCGGCAGAAGTCCTCCTACATCCGGGCCATCGCCGCGGGTGCGCACGAAGGCGTCGTGCCGGTCCGTCGCAGTGAGCTTGCCCGGCTCGACGATGAGGCCATCATCGAACGGCTCACGTCCATCAAGGGCGTCGGACGATGGACCGTGGAAATGCTGCTGATCTTCACGCTCGGCCGGCTCGATGTCCTGCCGGTGGGGGACTTCGGCGTGCGCAGCGGCTTCGACCGCATGACGCGTCGGCGTACACCGGTCACGCCGAATCTGCTCGCGGACCACGGCAAGCGTTGGGCACCCTATCGCAGCGTGGCGGCGTGGTACCTGTGGCGGGCGGCGGACGGCTGACTGCGCTATCGTTCGGCCACGTCTTCAGGAGTCGTCCATGAACGCCCCCGCCAATCCGCCGCTCGACGGCCGCAGTTCGCCCTTCTTCACCCACGATCACGAGCTGCTGCGCGACACGGTTCGGCGTTTCGTCGCCGAACGTGTTCTGCCTGATGGCGACGCGTGGGAAGAGCAGGGCTACGTGCCGCGCGAGATCCTGCGCGAAATGGGCGACCTCGGTCTGTTCGGCATCCGTTACGACCCGGAGTACGGCGGCAGCGGCCTCGACACGCTGTCGACCGTGGTGCTGGCCGAGGAACTCGGCCGGTCCACCTACGGAGGTTTCGCCATCACGGTGCTGGTGCATACCGACATGGCGAGCCCGCATCTGCAGCACGCCGGTTCCAAGGCACAGATCGAGCGTTACATGCCGGACATCATCGCCGGGCGGAAGATCACGGCGGTGGCGATGACCGAACCGGATGCCGGATCCGATCTCGCCTCGATGCGCACGACCGCGCGGCGCGAAGGCGACGAGTGGGTGTTGAACGGCACCAAGATGTTCATCACCAATGGCGTGTACGGCGACGTGTACTTCGTCGCGGCGAAGACCGGTGAACCGGGGCGCAACCACCAGGTCTCCATGTTCATCGTGGAGAAGGGTGCACCGGGCTTCACCGTCGCGCGCCCCCTGAAGAAGCAGGGCTGGCTGTCGAGCGACACGGCGGAACTGGTGTTCGACAACTGCCGCATCCCGGCGGAGAACCTGCTGGGCGAGGAGAACCGTGGCTTCCATGCGTTGATGCGCAACTTGCAGAACGAACGCATCGTGCTCGGCGCCCAGGCCATGGGCGAGGCGGCGAAGGCGATCGAGCTGACGCTCGAGTGGCTGCGCAACCGCAAGGCCTTTGGCGCGAACCTGTGGGACAAGCAGGCGATCCGTCATCGCCTCGCGATGCGCGCGGCCCAGGTCGAAGCGGCGCAGGCGCTGATCTACAACACGGCTTGGCGTGACGCGCAGGGCCAGTCGGTCACCAAGGAAGTGTCGATGATCAAGGCGCTCGCCGGCACGCTGGTGAACGAGGTCATGTACGACTGCCTGCAGTTCCACGGCGGCATGGGGTACATGCGCGAAAGTGCGATCGAGCGCATGGCGCGCGATGCGCGCGTGCAGGCCATCGGCGGCGGCGCGACCGAGGTGATGCTGGAGGAAGTGGCGAAGCGAATGGTGTGAACGGCTGCGTCGTTCAGCTCGTCACCCGAGCGGGGATGTTTCCCGCGCGCGCCACCTTGCGGAACACGTAGGAGGGCGTCACGCCGAAGGTCTCGCGGAACAGCCGTGCGAAGTGCGCCGAATCGGTGAAGCCCGCTTCCAGCGCGGCATCGGTGAGGCTACGTCCAGTCAGCGCGATGCGCATGGCGGCGCGTAGCCGGTTCCAGATCCGATAGCGCCGGAACGGGACACCGATCTCCCCGCTGAACAAGTGCATGAAGCGTGAGGTCGACAAGCCTTGCGCCTGGGCCACCTGGCTGGCCGCCGTGAGATCGTCGGGGGCGAGATCCAGCTGTTCGATCACACGCTTCAGGCGGATGTCGAGCCTCGGCGGTTCGTGCCGGCCGCGTACATGGTCGACCAGTTGATCGAGCGCTTCGCCCGCGAATTCGAGGCTGGCGCGGTGCTCGTACAGCTCACGGAACATTCCGACTTCGGGTCGCTGACCTACGAGCATGCCGTCATGAAAGTCCCACGACGCACCGAGGCCGGACAGCGACAACCGGTCGGCGATGTGCGGTTCCGGATAGAACACCGCGAGCGGATCGCCGCCGAGATCGAGTGCATGGCGGACACCCGCGGGAATCACCGCGGCACGACAGGAGCGCCATTCGCCGCTCGGGCCCTGCAATCGGAAGTTGCCGGCAACCCCGGCGATGAACACCGGAGCCCCGTGGAGATGCCAGTCCACGTAGTCGAGCGTGCCGATGTAAACCGTCTTGCCGTCGCCCACGCACAGCATCGCGTCGGCCGCAGCAGGTTTGTACAAGCGCTCCCGCGCACGCATTCCTAGACTCCTTCCCCTCATGTTCGGGGCGCTCGACGGTGCCGCTTTGTTTGCGGTGACTGTAGGGCAAACCGCGGTGACTCAACAAGGAGAACGCGATGGCAGTGGTCGGCAGGATCAAGGAAATCTGGCGCTACCCGGTGAAGTCCATGGCCGGGCAGACGGTGCAGGAAGCCCGCGTGGCATCCAACGGTATCGTCGGCGATCGCCTCTGGGCTACGCGTGCCGATACAGTCCACGAGATCCAGGGCGCCAAGAAGTTTCCGGCGCTGATGCAGTGCGAGGCTCGCTTTCGCACGGAGCCGCACAACGGCACGGTGCCGCCGGTGGACATCACCTTTCCAGACGGTTCGGTGCAGGGCAGCGACCATCCCGGCATCAACGCGAGGCTCTCGGCACTGGCCGGGAAGTCGCTCTCGCTGTGGCCGCTGCAGCCGCCTTCGGATCTCGCCCACTATCGGCGCCGCCCGATGAACGAGGCCGAGTTCGGCGAGGAGATGCAGGACATCTTCCAGCGCGAACCCGGCGAGCCGTTTCCGGCGCTGGAACAGTTCCCGAAGGAGATCCTCGAGTTCACGTCGTTTCCCGGCATGCACTTCGACGTGACGCCGATCCATCTGCTGACGACGGCATCGCTCGACCATCTGGCGACGCTGAATCCGTCGGCCCGGTGGGATGCCCGCCGGTTCCGCCCGAACTTCGTCATCGATACAGTCGACGGCAAGGGATTCGTCGAGAACAGTTGGGTCGGGAAGAACCTGAAGATCGGCGGTCTCACGCTGCATTGCCCCGGGCCGACACCGCGTTGCGGCATGACCACACGGGCCCAGAAGGGGCTGCCGTTCGACAAGTCGGTGTTGCGGACCATCGTCAAGGATGCGGACCAGAACGTGGGGTTGTATGCGGTGGTCACGGCTGAGGGCAGCGTCCGGGTCGGAGACGCGGTGGAGGTGCACTAGCACCGCGTCCCCGGTGGCGGCCTTCATTCGTCGAGCCAGTACTCTCCGGTCACGTCGGCCTTGACACCGTTCTCGCCCGGCGCGCGTACGACGTTGCCGCGCAACGTCCCGCGGATGCCCTGGAAACGGCCGGTCCCGCCGGTGAACGTAGCGACGACGGTGTACCGGAAGACCGTGGTGCCGCCCGCGTCCTGCGAGAGCTGCCCCACGGCCGATTCCTTGGTGAATAGGCGGTTGCCGTCTTCGAGGACATACACCGCATAGCTGCTGGCCGTACCGTTGCCGTTGAAGTAGTCCGAAGCACCGCGCGTGTAGCTTTCCTTCACGCGCACGCCGCCGAAGACCACGGTGACATTCTGGTAGTCCACCTTGCTTTCGAACACGCGCAGCTTGTGCCCGGGGACGTCGCCCACTTCGATCACCTGTTCCTGCAGGAACCTGGCACTTCCCGGCGGCAAGGTGTAAGCGACTTTCTGGACGTTCTGCGCGCAGGCCTGCTGGGCCGCGATGGAGGCCATTGCGGCGAGAATGATGCGAGCGCCGAGATAGGAGGGGGATTTCATGATGAGGTTCTCCGAAAAGCGCGGATCAGATCGCGCGCTGTTGCAGGGAGGCGAACACACCGACGGCGAGTGCGATCGTCGCAACCAGGGCGATGCCGAGCAGCGACAGCGCTCCATGCCACAGGCCGAGCACCAGCACTGCCAAAGCGACGGTGGCCCAGTTGGCTGCGACGATCCACGACCGGAACCGGCCGAGCGCACCGTTGGAGCGCGCGACCACGACGGTGTCGAGCGCGAACACGAGCAGGAAGAGGCCGAGGAAGCGCAGCACTGCCGACACGGTGATGCCGAGGATGGTCGGGTGATCCGGCAGAATCATCGGCGCGATGGTCTCCGCGAAGGCGACCAGCCCCAACCCGACGACCGTGTCGGCGAAGGCGCCGACGTAGAAGGGGAGGGGCTTGCGCTCGATGAGGCGGGAGAGGAAGGCCGGCGAGGAAGATGCGGACATGATGTTCTCCTGGGATGGGTTGGAACCGCGATGCCAGTTTCGATTTCTGACTGAATGCCCGCAATTACCTGCCAGGTAATGGCGCTGCCGCCATTGCCGGATCGACAATGACGCCATGAAAACGAACACCGCCAACCGCACCACCTCCGCCGCCGGATTCGGCCCGATGCTGCGCGAATGGCGCCGCGTGCGCGGCACGAGCCAGCTCGATCTCTCGCTCACGTGCGGTGTTTCGCAGCGGCATCTGAGCTTTCTCGAATCAGGGCGCAGCCGTCCGAGCCGCGATACCGTCCTGCATCTGGCAGCGGCGCTGAATGTGCCGCTGCACCAGCAGAACGCCATGCTCCTGTCGGCAGGGTTCGCGCCGGTCTATGAGGAGCGTGCGATGGATGCTCCGGACATGCGGCCGATCGATCGCGCCATCGACCACCTGCTGCAGCGGCAGGAACCGTATCCGGCTCTGATGGTGGACGAGGCCCACAACATCGTGCGCGCCAACACGCGCCTCGGGTCGTTGCTGGGATTCCTGACCGGGATGGCCCCCGAGACCCTATTGGGTCATGGCCCGGTCAACGCGATCGAGATCGTCCTGCGGCCTGATGGACTGCGACCGGTCGTGGAGAACTGGTCCGAGGTGGCTGCGTGGTCCGTGCGGCGCCTGCGTGCCGAAGCCATGGCCGACGGTCCTGCCAGCGAAGCGGCGCGCTTGCTCGACGTCGTCCTGAAGCTGCCCGACGTTGCCGCCATCGACCGCACGCTGCACCTCGAGCAGCATCTGCCGCCGACGCTGGTGGTGAAGTTCGTCCGCGGCGAGACTCGGCTGGCATTGTTTTCGATCATCGCGACCGTCGGCACGCCACTCGATGTGTCGCTGCAGAACCTGCGGCTCGAATTGTTCTTTCCGGCGGACGAGCAGACCGCGGAGTGGTTTGCGCGTACCAACTGAGTCGGTCCACCCCCTCCCCCAGCAAAGCTGGGGGAGGGTTGGGGAGGGGGCAAGCGGCGCTCCGACGATGCGAGCTAGCGGGGTGTCGCCGGCGCCAATCGAGGTGCCGTGACCGTGAACACATCGACCGACGCCGGATCCACGTGTACCGGCACCCACGCAACCGTCGGTGATCCCGGCACTTCCAGCCGCAGCAGGTTCTGAATCCCTTCGCGGGCATTCGCGCGCCACCACGGGCGGTCGAGCCGGAAGCGATGCGTGTCGCCGTGCACGAGCAACACCGGAAGGGCGAATGCGACGGTCTCGTCCTTCACGGTGTCGAGAACGTCGGCGTAAGGGCGGGCGAAGCGGCCGATTCGTTCCAAGCCGGTATTCGCGTGGATGAACAGGACGACGCCCGCGGCACCGCGACTGCGCGCCAGCGCGAAGCCTTCCTTGAGCCAGCGCACGTTCGCCTCGTTCCGACCCACGTATTCCGGCTTGGGCTCCTTGCCGGTCCCGCGATTGTTCGATGAGCCCACTACGTGCGCGCCGATGAACAGGATGCCTGCGCGCCACCAGCGGATGTTTTCCGGGCAGCATCCTTCCCGGCCGACGGGCTGACGCTCGAGCGGCATACGTCGTCGGCCGAGGGACTCGGGATGGGTGAAGAATACCTCGCGCAGTTTGGCGAGTCGTTCTGCCGGGACCCAACTGCCGCTCGTCAAGCGATCACAATCGGTCCAGTCGTTGTCGCCGGGAATCAGCACCAGCGGGACGGTGGTGCCGTTCAGGAGCTTGAAGCGATCGGCGTACGTCGCATCGTTGCAGTCGCTGTGCCCGCTCTTGACGTCTCCGATGTGGACCGCGAACGCCAGACCCTCGCGGCCGAAGGTGTCGAGCATCCGGCCCATGGACTCGTGCTCGTTCCAGTTGTACGGCGCATCGCCCAGAGCGGCGAAGGTGAAGGGTTCTGCCTGTGACACAGCGAACCCGGCGAGCAGTACTGCACCCGCGAGGCTACGAAGCATCACCCGCCAGGCGTTTCAGTTCGTAGAGGAGATCCAGAGCTTCCCGAGGTGCCAGTCCGTCGGGGTCGATGCCGGCGAGACGGGCGAGCAGCGGCTGCGCGTCCGGCCCGGTCGGTTCGGTGGCGGCCTGCGGTGGTGCGCCGAAGAAGAGATCGCCCTGCGGACTCGCCGCGGATTCGAGATCCGTGAGCTTGCGGCGCGCATTGCGAATGACCGCGCCGGGTACGCCGGCCAGTTGTGCCACCTGCAGGCCGTAGCTTTGCGACGCAGGTCCTTCTTCCACGGCGTGCAGGAACACGATCCGGTCCTTGTGCTCGACGGCGTCGAGGTGGACGTTGGCCACCTCGCGATAGTCCTCGGCCAGGCGGGTCAGTTCGAAATAGTGGGTCGCAAAGAGCGTGTATGCGCGATTCTTCTCCACCAGATGGCGCGCGATGGCCCACGCCAGCGCCAAGCCGTCGAAGGTCGAAGTGCCGCGCCCGATCTCGTCCATCAACACCAGCGAACGCTCGGTGGCGTTGTGCAGGATGTTGGCGGCCTCCGTCATCTCCACCATGAAAGTGGATCGGCCGCCGGCGAGATCGTCCGCGGCGCCGATGCGGGTGAAGATGCGATCGATCGGCCCGAGGCGCGCGCGGGTTGCCGGCACGAAGCAGCCGCAATGGGCGAGCAGCGTGATCAGTGCCACCTGGCGCATGTAGGTGGACTTGCCGCCCATGTTGGGGCCCGTGATGAGCAGCATCCGGCGCGCGTCGTGCAGGCGGGTGTCGTTCGGGACGAAGTTCTCCACCTGCCGTTCCACCACCGGGTGGCGGCCGGCTTCGATCTCGAGCACGTCCTCGTCGACGAGTTCGGGGGCGGCCAGCCCCAGGACCTGCGCCCGCTCGCCGAACGTGGCCAGCACGTCGAGCTCCGCCAGTGCGGCGGCTGCGTTCTGCAGCGCCGGGATGCAGGGTGCCAGCCATTCCAGCAGTTCTTCGTACAGCAGCTTCTCGCGCGCCAGCGCGCGGTCCTGCGCGGACAGCGCCTTGTCCTCGAACGCCTTCAGTTCCGGCGTGATGTAGCGCTCCGCGTTCTTGAGCGTCTGGCGGCGGCGATAGTCGTCCGGCACCTTGTCCGCGTTGGCGTTGGTGACTTCGATATAGAAGCCGTGCACGCGGTTGTACTCGACCTTCAGATTGGCGATGCCGGTGCGCTCCCGTTCGCGTGCTTCGAGCTGCAGCAGGAAGGTACCGCTGTCGCTCTGCAGGGCGCGCAGCTCATCGAGATCGGCATCGAATCCGTCGGCGATCACGCCGCCGTCGCGGATGGTCGAGGCGGGCGTCTCGAGCAGGGTTTGGCGCAGGCGTTCGGTGATCGCAGCATCGACCGTGAGGGCCTGAGCCAGTATGGCGATGCGCGGGGCATCGCCGGCTGCCAGTACGGCTGCGATCTCGGGCGCGCGCGCCAACGTATCGCGCAATCCGGACAGGTCGCGCGGCCGCGCACTCTTGAGTGCGACCCGTGCGGTGATGCGTTCGACATCCACGCACTCGCGCAGCACCGCACGCAGCGACCCGCCCATTCCTTCCTGCAATGTGGCGACGGCTGCCAGTCGGTCACGCAGCGTCGACCGATCGCGCAACGGGTGGTGCAGCCAATGACGCATCAGGCGACTGCCCATGCTGGTGGCGCAAGTGTCCAGCACGGACAGCAGGGTCGGTGCTGGCTCGCCGCGCAGCGTCTCGGAGATCTCGAGGTTCCGGCGCGACGCGGGATCCAGGACCACAAGGGCATCGGAATGCTCGACGTTCAGTTCGCGGATATGTGCGAGCGCTGCCGCCTGGGTGGCACGCGCGTATTGCAGCAGTGCACCCGCGGCTCCCAGCGCCGGGCCCAGCCGGTCGGCCCCGAATCCGGCCAGATCGCGGGTGCCGAACTGTTCGCACAGCAGCCGCTGTCCGCCTTCGACGTCGAACTGCCATGGCGGCAGACGCTTGAGCGCGATCCCGGAGCTTTCGAGCACGGCTCCGCCATCGTCGTCTGCGAACAGGATCTCCGCCGGCGCGAGGCGCGACACCTCCGACGCGAGTTCACCCGGATTCGTTTCGAGCACCCGCAACCGGCCGGAGCTCAGCGACAGCCACGCCAATCCGAGGACGCCTTTGCCTCGTGCCAACGCCAGCAGCACGTTGTCGCGCCGGTCGTCCAGCAGAGCAGCATCGGTCAGCGTGCCGGGCGTGACGATGCGCTGTACCTGCCGCTCGACCGGACCCTTGGACGTGGCCGGGTCGCCGACCTGCTCGCAGATCGCGACCGACTCGCCCAGTTTCACCAGCTTGGCGAGGTACTGCTCCACAGCGTGGTAAGGCACGCCGGCCATCTTGATGGGTTCGCCCGCCGACGCCCCACGCTTGGTGAGCGTGATGTCGAGCAGCTTCGCGGCGCGTTCGGCGTCCTCGAAGAACAGCTCGTAGAAGTCGCCCATGCGGTAGAACAGCAGCTTGTCCGGATGCTGAGCCTTGATGCGCCGGTACTGCTGCATGACGGGGGTGTGCTGGGAGGCGTTCATGGCAAGCGCCGATCTACCGCGGAAGAGGGTTGCGGATTCGCACCACCCCGGAGGCCAACGCTCGTGGCAACATGCCGGCCTTTGCCTCTGTCTGAACGGAATTGATGCCCGTCCCGAACACCCTGTTGATCTCGTCGCCGGATCAAGCGGCCCGCAGCGCCGGCGTCAGATGAGAGCCGATCACCTGCAGCATCTGCGGAAAGATCTTCGGGTTGCCCGCCACGATCATGCCCTTCTGCAGATAGCCGTCGTCGCCCTGAAGATCCCCCACCAGCCCGCCGGCTTCCTGGATCATCAGTGCGCCAGCCGCCATGTCCCATGGAGAGAGACCGATCTCCCAGAACCCGTCGAGGCGACCGGCCGCGACATTGGCGAGATCGAGTGCGGCCGCGCCGGGTCGGCGGATGCCCGCCGTCTTGTGCATGAAGTCCTTCATCATCGCCACGTAGGCGTCGGTATGCTCCTGGATGCGGAACGGAAAGCCGGTGCCGATCAGGGTGTCGATGAGCTTCTCGCGCTTGGAAACCCGCAGGCGCCGATCGTTGAGGAATGCACCGCTGCCGCGCGAGGCGGTGAAAAGGTCGTTGCGCACCGGGTCGTAGATCACGCCGTGGGTCAGCACACCCTTCAGCGTCATGGCGATGGAGACGCAATAGACCGGAAAGCCGTGGAGGAAGTTGGTGGTGCCGTCGAGCGGGTCGATGATCCATACGTGGTCGGATTCGCCCGAGGGACCGCTTTCCTCGCCGAGGAAGGCGTGGTCCGGATAGGCGGTCCGCAGCGTGTCGATGATCGCGTCTTCAGCCGCCTTGTCGACTTCGGAGACGAGGTCGTTCAGCGACTTGTGGCGGACGGTGAGGATGTCGAGGTTGTCCGACGCGCGTGCGATGATGCTGCCGGCGCGTCGCGCGGCCTTCACCGCGATGTTGAGCATGGGATGCATGGTGGGCGCCGCGGAATAGCGAAAGACGCGCATTCTAGCCGAAGGGGCTCGACTCTCCGGAGCGCGCTGGCGTGAGCGATCGGCTGGCGCGCGTGCGCATCGTGCTGTCGCATCCAACCCACCCGGGCAACATCGGTGCAACCGCGAGGGCCATGAAGACCATGGGTCTCACGCAGCTCGTCCTGGTGAACCCGAAGCGCTTTCCCGACGCGCAAGCCGACGCGCTCTCGTCCAATGCGCTCGACGTACTGGGTGCGGCGCGTGTGGTCGGGTCGCTGGACGAGGCGCTCGCAGGAACCGTACTCGCGGTGGCCACGGTCAGTCATACCTACGAGATGGCGCCGGAACTGGTCACTTGCCGTGAAGCAGCAGCCCGTGCCGTGCACGACGCAGCCTCCGGTGACGTAGCTCTGGTGTTCGGCACCGAGGCGAACGGACTCGCGGTCGACGAGGTACTGAAGTGCTCTCTGCTTGCGCACATTCCCTCCAATCCCGATTACACGTCGCTCAATCTCGCGCAGGCGGTGCAGGTGTTCGCGTACGAAATCCGGATCGCGGCGTCGGGCGACAGGGTGCCCGACGTCGAGCGCGCCGCGCTGCCGACCTTCGACGACATGCAGCACCTGCACGCCCATCTCGAGGAGGTCCTTGCCGGCATCGGGTTCTTCGATCCGGAGAATCCCAAGAAGCTGTTGCCGCGGTTGCGGCGCCTGATCGCCAAGGCGCGGTTGGACCAGGAAGAAGTGCGCATCCTGCGCGGCCTGCTCAACTCGGTGACCCGCGTCCGCAAGAGTTGACCGCGACGCTCGGGCTTCAGTAACGTGCCCGGTTAACGCGAGGAAGGGCGGGGCTGGACATGCTGGCGAAGGTGAGGGAAGAGATCCGGGTGGTGTTCGACCGCGACCCCGCGGCACGCTCCGCCTGGGAGGTCATCACCTGTTATCCCGGCTTCCACGCGCTGCTGTTCCACCGGCTCGCCCATCGGCTGTGGCTTTGGAAGCTGCGCTGGTTCGCTCGCTGGGTATCGGCCGTAGCGCGCTGGCTGACCGGCATCGAGATCCATCCGGGTGCGCGGATCGGCCGGCGGTTCTTCATCGATCACGGCATGGGTGTCGTGATCGGCGAAACCGCCGAGATCGGTGACGACTGCACGCTGTACCACGGCGTCACGCTGGGCGGTACATCCTGGAACAAGGGCAAGCGGCATCCGACCCTGGGACAGGGCGTGGTCATCGGGGCCGGCGCCAAGGTGCTGGGTCCCGTCACTGTCGGTGACAGCGCCAAGATCGGGTCGAACGCGGTGGTGGTGCGCGATGTGCCGGCGGGCAGCACGGCGGTGGGCATCCCGGCCCGCATCATCGCGCCTGGCGAAGGCGAAACCCGGGAACAACGCGCTGAAAAGATGGGGTTTTCTGCTTATGCGGTCGGTGCCGACATGAATGACCCCATGGTCAAGGCGATCCACGGCCTGATCGATCACATGGCCGTCCAGGAACACCAGATCGCGGCGCTGCAAACGGAAATTCAAAGGCTTGGCGGCCATGTGGACGATTCGAAGGCGACCGCCGACAAGTTCGACCCAGCCTATCTGAACCGGATTGTTGACTGAAAAAGTCGGTCAATCGTATACTTGAGCAAAATAATCAGGTACCCGACTGAAGCGTCGAGGGGCGCACACGGGCCGGCAGCACCCTGAGGTCCAACCCATTTCCGAGGACGCCATGCGACTCACCACGAAGGGCCGTTTTGCAGTCACCGCCATGATCGATCTCGCGCTGCGCGACGGAGAAGGTCCCGTCACCCTGGCCGACATCAGCGAGCGGCAGAAGATTTCGCTCTCCTATCTCGAGCAGTTGTTCGGCCGCCTACGGCGCAAAGGGCTGGTCAACAGCACCCGTGGCCCGGGCGGCGGCTACACGCTGGCGAAGAAGACCGTGGACGTCTCGGTGGCCGACGTCATCCTGGCGGTGGACGAGCCGATCGACGCGACCCAGTGCGGCGGCAAGGAAAACTGTCACGACGACCGCAAGTGTCTGACGCACGACCTTTGGACGAAGCTGAACGCCCATATCTTCGATTACCTGCACGCCGTGACCTTGGCGCAATTGGTCGCCCAGCATCGCGAAGCGAGCCAGCAGCCGCAGGTGGTGGAGATGCCCGAGCGCCGTGGCGGCTCGCGCTGCGATCAGGGCAAAGAGCCGGCCGTGCCGGCTTGATCGGAACCAATCAGGAGGCAGCACCGTGGCAATCACGTTGACCGAAAACGCGGCCAGGCACATCCGCAACTCCATCGTGGGCAAGCGCGGCGGCATGGGCCTGCGCCTGGGTGTCCGCAAGGTGGGCTGTTCCGGCCTCGCCTACACCTTCGACGTGGCGGAGGCAGTGGGCGACGGCGATCAGCTCTTCGAAGCGCACGACGCCAAGGTGGTGGTGGATGGGGACGCGCTGCGCGTCCTGGACGGTTCCACCCTCGACTTCGTCCGCGACGGCTTCAAGGAAGTCTTCAAGGTCGAGAACCCCAACGCCAAGAGCCAGTGCGGCTGTGGCGAGAGCTTCAACGTCTGATCCGGAGCGGGTGCGATGAGCGCGGTTCTCCAGAACCTGATCGACCAGCCCTACAAGCACGGGTTCGTGACCGACATCGAGTCGGACACCGTAGCGCGCGGCCTGAGCGAGGACGTGATCCGGCTCATCTCGCAGAAGAAGAACGAACCCGAGTGGCTGCTCGAGTTCCGCCTTCAGGCGTATCGCCATTGGCTCACGATGGCCGAGCCTGCCTGGCCGAACGTGCACTACCCGAAGATCGACTTCCAGGCGATCAGCTACTACTCGGCGCCCAAGCCGAAGAAAAAGCTCGCCTCCATGGACGAGGTCGACCCGGAGCTGCTGCGTACCTTCGAGAAACTCGGCGTGCCAATGCATGAGCAGGCAGCGCTCGCGGGCGTGGCGGTGGACGTGATCTTCGACAGCGTGTCGGTCACCACCACCTACAAGAAAAAGCTCGCCGACGTCGGCGTGATCTTCTGTTCGTTCTCCGAAGCCGTGCAGGAGCATCCGGAGCTGGTGCGCAAGTACCTGGGTTCGGTGGTGCCGCCGGCCGACAACTTCTACGCGGCGCTCAACTCCGCCGTGTTCACGGACGGATCGTTCTGTTTCATCCCGAAGGGCGTGAAATGCCCGATGGAGCTCTCCACCTACTTCCGCATCAACACCCAGGAATCCGGCCAGTTCGAGCGCACGCTGATCGTGGCGGAGGAGGGGGCGTCGGTGAGCTACCTCGAGGGCTGTACGGCGCCGCAGTTCGACACCAACCAGCTCCATGCTGCGGTGGTGGAACTGGTGGCGCTCGACCGCGCCGACATCAAGTACTCGACGGTGCAGAACTGGTACGCGGGCGACGCGAACGGCGTCGGCGGCATCTACAATTTCGTGACCAAGCGCGGACTGTGCAAGGGCGAGAGCTCGCGCATCAGCTGGACCCAGGTGGAAACCGGCTCCGCGATCACGTGGAAGTATCCGTCCTGTGTGCTGCTGGGCGACAACTCGGTGGGCGAGTTCTATTCCGTGGCGCTCACCAACCACAAGCAGCAGGCCGACACCGGCACCAAGATGGTCCACGTCGGGAAGAACACGCGCAGCACCATCATCTCCAAGGGCATCTCGGCGGGCGAGTCGAACAACTCCTACCGCGGCCTGGTGAAGATCGGTCCGAAGGCCGAGGGCGCGCGCAATTTCTCGCAATGCGACTCGATGCTGATCGGCGATCGCTGCGGCGCCAACACATTCCCGTACATCGAGGTGAAGAACAACACCGCGAAGGTGGAGCACGAGGCAACCACGTCGAAGATCGGCGAGGACCAGCTGTTCTATTTCGCGAGCCGCGGCATCGGCAACGAGGAAGCGGTGTCGATGATCATCAACGGTTTCGTGAAGGACGTCTTCACGCAGCTGCCCATGGAATTCGCCGTGGAAGCCGGTCGGCTGCTCGGCCTGAAGCTCGAAGGAAGCGTCGGATGATCGAAGCGGGGGCGAAAGTGCTGCTCGAAGTGAAGAAACTCTCGGCCTCGATCGGCGGCACGCCGATCCTGAAAGGCATCGACTTCACGGTGCGTGCGGGCGAAGTGCACGCGATCATGGGGCCGAACGGTTCCGGCAAGAGCACGTTCGCGAAGGTGCTGGCGGGCCATCCGTCCTATGAGATCACCGGCGGGGAAGCGCGCTTCGAAGGAGCCGACCTGTTCGCGCTCGAACCGGAAGAACGGGCGCGAGCCGGGCTGTTTCTCGGATTCCAGTATCCGGTGGAAGTGCCCGGGGTCGCCAACAGCCAGTTCCTGCGCTTGACCTACAACACGGTGCAGGGTGCGCGCGGCAAGGACGAACTCGATCCGCTGGAGTTCGACGACTTCGTGCGCGAGAAGATGAAGCTGCTCGAGATGGATCCGGCCTTCCTCGATCGCAGTGTCAACGAGGGCTTCTCGGGCGGCGAGAAGAAGCGCAACGAGATCCTGCAGATGGCGTTGCTGGAACCGAAGCTCGCCTTCCTCGACGAGACCGATTCCGGGCTCGACATCGACGCGCTGCGCGTGGTGGCCGGCGGCGTCAACGCGCTGCGCACCTCGGCCAACGGCGTGGTCCTGGTCACGCACTATCAGCGCCTGCTCAACTACATCGTGCCCGACTACGTGCACGTGATGGAGAGCGGCCGCATCATCAAGACCGGCGGGAAGGACCTCGCGCTCGAACTGGAATCGCGCGGCTACGACTGGGTCGCGGCCGAGGCGCGCCGGGCTGCCTGATGGACGCCGCCAGCAACGCGTTCCGCGACAGCCTGCTCGCGGGCCAGTCCGCCGTCGCTGTCGGGCGGCAGGCGTGGGTCAATCGCCTGCGCGCCGAAGCGCTGGAGCGGGCCAACGCGCTGGCCGTGCCGACGGTGCGCGACGAGGACTGGCGCTTCACCGATCTTTCGCCGCTGTATCGCCTCGCGTTTCGGACGGCCGACACCCATGTGCCGCAGGCAGCCCAACTCGCCCCTTGGATCGTGCCGGAGGCGGGAGCGCGTCTAGTATTCGTGGACGGTCGGTTCGCACCGTCGTTGTCGGCGCTGCCGGCTGCCGATACGCCGTTGTTCGCAGCACCGCTGGCGACCGGAATCGAGCGCCACGGTCCCGTTGTGGAAGCACGGCTCGGGCAGATCGCCGGGTTCCAGCAGGATCTCTTCGTCGCTCTGAACACGGCCTACCTGCAGGATGGGGCCATGCTGGTCGCGGCGGCCCACCAGAAGGTTGCCGAACCGGTGCACGTGCTGTTCGTCAGCACCCAGAAGGACGTGGCCGTCCATCCGCGGGTGCTGGTGATCGCGGAAGCCGGTGCGGAACTCGCGCTGGTCGAGGACTACGTGACGCTGCACGATGGAGCGTACTGCGTGAACGCAGTGACCGAGATCGCCGTGGCGCCGAACGCGCTGGTGCATCACGTCAAACTGCAGCGCGACAGCAAGGCGGCCTACCACGTGGCCACCGGCACGGTCCGCCTCGAACGCGACGGCCGATACCGCTCGAACAGCATCGCGCTCGGTGCGCGCATCTCGCGTCAGAACCTCAACGTGGTCCAGGCTGGTCCCAACACCGAATGCCATCTGGACGGTCTGGCGCTCATCGCCGGTCGCCAGCTGGCCGACACCCACAGCTTCATCGATCACGCGCTGCCCCATGGCACCAGCCGGCAACTGCACAAGTGCGTGGCCGGTGGCGGTGCGCATGCCGTGTTCAACGGCCGGGTGCTGGTGCGGCCGGACGCCCAGCAGACCGATTCCGCCCAGCAGAACCGTAACCTGCTGCTTTCGGACAAGGCCCACGTGGACACCAAGCCGCAGCTCGAGATCTTCGCCGACGACGTCAAATGCGCACACGGCGCGACCGTCGGGCAGCTCGAGGCGGAAGAGGTGTTCTATCTGCGCAGCCGGGGCCTCGACGACACCGCGGCGCGCAACCTGCTCACCTATGCATTTGCCGCCGACATCGTGAACCGCATCCCCTTGCCCTCGCTGGCGGCGCAGCTGCGCGCCACGGTGCTGGAGCAGACCGGCGCGAAGGAACTCGCCTGATGACCGCAGCCAACGCCCTCAAGACCGCCGCGCCGAATTCGACCTTCGACGTCGAGCGCTACCGTGCCGATTTTCCGATCCTCGCAAACGTGCATCCGCACGGCAGGCCGCTCGTCTACCTGGACAACGGCGCGAGCAGCCAGATGCCGCAGCAGGTCATCGACCGCCTGGTGCGCTACCAGACCCATGAGCACGCGAACATCCATCGCGGTGTGCATACGCTGTCCGAGACCGCGACCAGGGCCTACGAGCATGCGCGGAAGCAGGTGCAGCACTTCCTCAACGCCAAGGAAGATCGCGAGATCATCTTCACGTCCAACGTCACCGACTCGATCAACCTGGTGGCGCACGGCTTCGGTCGTGCGTTCGTCGGCGAAGGTGACGAAGTCATCATCACCCACCTGGAACATCACGCCAACATCGTGCCGTGGCAGATGCTGTGCGAGGAGAAGGGTGCCAAGCTCAAGGTCGTGCCCATCGACGATTCCGGGGCGCTGATCCTCGAAGCCTACGAGAAGCTCTTCTCGCCGCGCACGAAGCTGGTGTCCGTCACCCACGTGTCGAACGCGCTGGGCACCATCAATCCGGTCAAGGAGATGATCGAGATCGCGCATCGCCACGGCGTGCCCATCATGATCGACGGCGCCCAGGCGGTGCAGCACATGCCGGTGGACGTGCAGGCGCTCGACTGCGACTTCTACGCCTTCACCGGCCACAAGGTCTTCGGCCCCACGGGCATCGGCGTGCTGTACGGCAAGGCCGAATGGCTCAACAAGATGAAGCCGTTCCGCGGCGGCGGCGACATGATCCTCTCGGTGACCTTCGAGAAGACCACCTACAACGCGATCCCGTTCAAGTTCGAGGCCGGCACGCCGCCCATCGCACAGGCCATCGCGCTCGGCGAGGCGGTCGAGTACGTGCAGCGGATCGGTCTCGATCGCATCGCCGCCCACGAACACGATCTGCTGGAGTACGCCACCGAGCGGTTGCAGGCCATCGACGGCGTGCGCATCTACGGTACGGCGCAGCAGAAGGCCGCGGTGATCTCGTTCTACGTGAACGATGTCCATCCGCACGACGTCGGCACCCTGCTCAACGAGGAGGGCGTGGCGGTGCGGACCGGCCACCATTGCGCACAGCCGGTGATGCAGCGGTTCGGCATTCCCGCGACGGCGCGTGCGTCGTTCGCCTTCTACAACAAGTTCGAAGAAGTGGATGCGCTCGCCGCCGCGATCCGCAAGGTGCAGAAGCTGTTCGCGTGAGTTCATGACCGACGCCAAGCAGCTCTACCAGGAAGTGATCCTCGATCACAACCGCAAGCCCCGCAACTACGGCAAGCTCGCGGATGCGACCCATCGGTCGGAGGGGTTGAATCCGCTCTGCGGCGATCACATCTGGCTCAACCTCAAGGTATCGGGCGATTTCATCGAGAGCGTGGCGTTCGAGGGACAGTCCTGTGCCATCTGCAAGGCCTCGGCTTCGATGATGACCGCCAACGTGAAGGGCAAGTCGATCGCCGCTGTCGAGCAGCTGGTCGAGGAGTTCCGCGGCATGGCCACGGGCACCCTGGACGTGGCGAACGAACCCAACCATCTCGGCCGCCTGACGGTGTTCGCCGGCGTGAAGGACCTGCCTTCGCGGGTGAAGTGCGCCGTCCTGCCCTGGCACACCCTGCACGCTGCCGTTCAATCCCAATCCGTCGTCAGTACCGAGGGCGACAACGACCCCGTGGCTCAGAGCGCCTGAGCCGTCTCCCATCCGTTTTCCGATGCCCAAGATCGCCGAAGTCGAACACACGCCGAACCCGAACGCGATGAAGTTCATCCTCAAGGAGCCGCTCACGTGGGGCATCGCGCATTCGTACGATTCGGCCGAGGAGGCGAAGGACGATCCGCTAGCGCGAGCGATCTTCGAGAACGAGCACGTGACCAACGTGTTCTACGTGGACCACTGGCTCACGGTGACCCAGGACGGCCAGGCCGAATGGTCCAGCCTGCTCAAGAAGGTGGCGGTGCCGATCCGCGAAGCGGCGGCAGCCGAAGACCAGTCGGAGAGCTACGGGACCGCCAGCGCCGCGTTGTTGGACGATCCCAACCTGTCCGAGGCGGATCGCGAGAAACTGATGGCCATCAGCCAACTGCTCGATGAGCGGGTGCGTCCCTACCTCCAAGGCGACGGCGGCGACCTGTACATCGTCGGCCTCGAAGGCAACGAACTGCGCGTGCACTACCAGGGGGCCTGCGGCAGTTGCCCGAGTTCGCTGTCGGGGACGCTGTCCGGGATCGAGAGCCTGGTACATCAGGTGGATCCGGATCTCGAGGTCGTGCCCGTTTGAGTGACTGGGTCACCGTCGGGCGCATCGAAGACATCGCGCCCGGCGGCCATCGAGTGGTGGACGCAGACGGTACGCGCATCCTGGTCTTCAATCTCGACGGTTCGTTCTACGCGATCGAGGACGTCTGCACCCACGACGGGGGTGTGCTGTCCGGCGGTGGTGTGGAGGGCGACCAGGTGATCTGTCCGCGGCATGGGGCGCGGTTCTGCATTCGGACAGGTGAGGCGCTTACGGCGCCGGCGTATGAGCCCACTGCCGCGTTTCCCGTGAAGGAGGAAGCCGGCCAGCTCTTCGTGCGCGACGATCGGTGGGATTGACCGGTAACTGGCCCCCATCCCAACCTTCCCCCACCGCAGGTGGGGAAGGGGTGTACGTCCCCTCCCCCAGCTAGGCTGGGGGAGGGTTAGGTGTGAAGCGTCAAGAGGTTGTTTCTCGACAAAGGAAGTCGGGACATTGGCACCGCACCGCCGATACCCTGGTGGGAACGGTGCCAGTTGTAGTGATGCTGCCAGTAGGCCAGCGCCTGGGTGC